>UMHY01062011.1_pt1 | contig 591439 bp, 502 predicted proteins | sample 1965661 | NCBI WGS metagenome assembly UMHY01 (sample SAMEA4836112, study PRJEB28245) | human gut metagenome | biome: gut microbiome; material: fecal sample | place: Denmark | collected 2008
GGTGAGAGTCGGTCTTCCGAACAGCCCTCTGCGTCTGGCACTGCTTTGCCCGATCACGATTTTTGTGACATCGGAAAGCCTGACATATTCCGAGATCTGCAGCGGTACATCCTCGCCGTGCGTCATAACGATCTCGGCGCCGAGCCTTTGCGCGAGCTGTATGTTCTGCGAAAGTCGGGACTGATCCTCATCATTTATGACCGTATCCGTCTGCACATAGATGGCGGTAAATCTTGCATGAAGGGTCTTAGCCATCTTTGCGGCGGTGTGTATGATCCTTGCATTGGACGGAGAAGAGGATAGGCAGACAAGGATATGCTCGTCTGTATCGAATTTTGACTGTTCGTTTTGTACTTTCATCGGTTTCACCGCCATTTTTATTTTATTATTATACAGTAAAACTGTAAAAAAATCTACCGCAGTCTAAAAATCATTCTTCTGCCCATCGGAAAGAATAATATCGACATTTCCGTGCGTTTCACGAAAACGGCGGATCTCACATAATATTTCACTTTCGGACAGCCCCTGCGGCAGCAGAATTTCGGAAGGCTCACGGGATTCGTTTTCCTTTAACAATGCTTTTCTGTTTTCTTCAAGAAATCGATCCAGCCTGCTCATAAGATAAAATCCGAAAGCAAATATGCCAAGCAGGCTGACGATCAGCAATAGTTCAGCCATCCTCACTCACCTCTGTTAAATGCGAAAACACTTTTGCAGTTCTTTGTAAGCACCGAGAACCAAAAGAGTGGTCTTGTTCGTAAGAACGGTTTCCGGTGAAACTGCCATATTGATTTTTCCGTTCTCCTTGGTCGCCATGATATTGATGCTGTATTTTCTGCGGATATCCAGCTCTCCGACGGTTTTTCCGATCCACCCCTCCGGAACCTCTACCTCAAAAATGGCATGAGCCTCATCGACCTCGATGTAATCCCGTATGTGATCGGCGGTGTACCGAATAGCAGCCCAATTTGCTACCTGTTTTTCTGGGTAAACGACCTCGTCCGCTCCGTTACGCAGAAGAAATTTCTCCTGCACATCACGCTCGGCACGGGATACAACTAATTTTGCGCCGAGTTCTTTCAGCAAAGAAGTGGTTTCCAACGAATTTTGAAAATTTCCTCCTATGGTGACTATGCACACATCAAAGTTTCCGATTCCGAGCGACTTTAAAAATTCCGTGTTTGTGCTGTCACCTATCTGTGCGTTAGTAACGATCGGCAGAATTTTATTGACCCTTTCTTCGTTGCTGTCTACCGCCATCACCTCATGCCCGAGCTTATTCAGCTGCAAAGCGATATGCCTACCGAATCTGCCGAGACCTATCAACAATATGTTTTTCATAATATAGTAACTCCTTTATCCGACTGTGATATTTTCGAGCGGCAGCTTTGCACCGCTCTGATTTTTATTGGAGATCGCCGCGTAAATCAGGGTAAGTCCGCCGACTCTGCCGAGATACATCAAGACGATCAAAATAAGCTGAGAAAGAACACCGAGCTGCGGTGTGATCCCAAGGGTAAGCCCGACCGTTCCGACAGCGGACGCCGTTTCGTAAAGGCAGGTGCTAAGCGGCAGACCTTCTGCCGTGCTGATAACAATGCCGCCGACAAAAAACAGCAGGAAATACATTACGGCAACGGCTGCGGCGTTTTTCACTGCCGAACCGTCAATGCGCCTGCCGCAGACTTCGACATCGTCCTTTTTGCAACAGACGGAGAATGCACTCAGAATCAGAACGGCAAGCGTGGTCGTTTTCATACCGCCTGCCGTGGAGCCGGGCGATCCGCCGACGAGCATCAGCAGAATCATAATTGCCTTGGAGGAACCGGTCATAGCGGGAAGATCGGCGGTATTGAAACCGGCGGTTCTCGGTGTGACAGACTGAAAAAGCGACGCAAGAATCCTTTCGGCGAGCGGCAGCCCCGTAAAATCACAGAAGAAAAAGAATACTGCGGGAGCGATAATGAGGATTGCCGTTGTTACCAATATGACCTTACTTTGCATACGGTATTTTTTGAAATGCCACTTGTTTGTGTAAATATCATCCCAGGTCAAAAATCCAATACCGCCCACAATAATTAAAAGCATAATTGCAATGTTTATTGTAGGCTCTCCGATGTATCCCGTAAGAGACGGGTATTTGTTTTCTGCGGTGCCGAGTATGTCAAAGCCGGCGTTGCAAAAGGCGGAAATCGAATGAAATGCCGCCATCCAAATTCCCTTGATACCGAAGTTTCTACAAAATGTCGGCAGCATGACGATCATTCCGATAAGCTCGATCAAAAAAGTTCCCCGTACAATAAAGCGGGTCAGGCGGACGATCCCGCCGACCTTCGGGGCAGAGATGGCGTCCTGCATGGTACTGCGCTGCATCAGCGATATTTTTCTGCCGGACAGCATGGCGAAAAATGCCGCAACTGTCACAACACCGAGCCCGCCTATCTGGATCATCAGCAGTATTACCGTCTGCCCGAAAGCGGACCAATAACTGCCCGTATCCTGCACGACCAGCCCCGTAACGCAAACGGCCGAGGTCGATGTGAACAGCGCCTCGTGAAACGGCGTAACAACTCCGGCAGTCGATGAAAACGGCAGCATCAATATCAGTGCTCCGAGCAGAATAACCCCGGCAAAGCCCAAAACGATCAGCTTAAAGGATGACAGTCGCTTTTTTCTATGTGTAATTTCAGACATATATACTTCTCCTATTTTTGTTTGTTTACAAAGAGTATATCATGAAATATAAAAAAACGGTGTAATGATCCGGTGTGCTGTATTAAGATTGCATTAAGGCTCTCGGCTTTGACAAAGACACCGCCGAAGGAGCCATATCAATTCTGACAGAACTCGGCATCATATCATGATCAGACATTTGAATAAAATATCCCCATATAATTTCTGGGAATAAATAATTTCAGAATTATATGGGGCATTTTATGTCTGTTCTATATTTCTACTAATAAATTATTCATATAAACATATCTATCATAGATAATCATATACTTTACAACAATCCCTTAACGTCCTCTGCGATCATCTCCGCATCAAGACGATTATCCTTAAGAACCTCTTCGACATCGTACCTGTCAAGGAAGTCCTTCTTAAGACCATAATTCAGTACCTTCATATCCGAATCACCGTAGAATCTTGCAATCTTCTCACCGAATCCGCCGTCCAGTATACCATCTTCAATAGTGATGACAACCGAGTGGTCTGCCTTGAGGCTTTCGAGAAGCTCCTCGTCAAGCCCTGTGATATAGTAAGGATTGATGACAGTGGCATCTATTCCAAGCTCACTCTTCATCTCGTCTGCAACGGCATTTGCCAGACTGTAGAAGGTTCCAAGGCCGAGTAGGGCAACCTTGCTTCCCTTCTGTGTCACCTCATACTTATTCAGATCTCCAAAGTTCTTCGTCACAGGGCTTCCACTTACCATTGCACCGCCTGGAAGCTTGATGGCCACCGGATGCTCATTCTGCTCTATGCTCCAATCAAGCATGGCAATATACTCTTCCTTTGTTGTCGGAGCAAGATATACAAGATTCGGGATATTTGAAAGCATCGGGATATCCTGAAAGCCCAGATGTGTCACATCGTTCATTCCATATACAGACCCTGCAAATGTCACTATAGTGGCTGCATTGTTGTTGATACAGAGATCCTGGGATATCTGGTCAAATGTTCTCTGCACAAATGAGCTATACACACCGAACACTGGCTTTCCGCCGCCTGCTGCAATTCCCGACGCAAGTGCCACCGCTGTCTCCTCTGCAATTCCCACGTCAACAAACTGCTTTCCGGCCTCACGTCTCTTATCCTCTGTAAATCCTATAACTGTCGGTGTTCCCGCTGTGATGGCAACGACCTTTGGATCCTTCTTCATCTTGTCAAGCAGGTAATCACAGGACACGCTTGAGTAGTCCTCCTCGTCACCTTCAAATAACGATCTTCCTGTCTCTATATCAAATGGTCCGCTGTAGTGCCACTGCTCCTTGTGCTCCTCGGCCGGGGCATACCCCTTTCCCTTGAGGGTTCTGATGTGGACCACAACAGGCTTCTTTGAATCTTTTACCTTCTGGAATGTGTCTATGAGGGCTGCCACATCATTGCCTTCATGCACGTAATAATAATCAAGTCCCATGGCGCGGAACAGATTGCACTCTGCTGTTCCCTTAGTGTCTCTGAGTAATCTGAGATTTGTATAGAGTCCTCCGTGGTTCTCGGCTATGGACATATCGTTGTCATTTACAACTATGATGAGGTTGCCATCCAGTTCTTTAGCGTAGTCCAAGCCTTCAAGGGCCTCTCCTCCTGACAGGGAGCCATCGCCTATCACCGCTATCACATTACCCTCTGCCCCTTGGAGATCCCTTGCCTTTGCAAGGCCTGCAGCCAGACTGATGGATGTTGAAGTATGTCCAACCGTGAAGAAGTCGTGCTCGCTCTCATGCGGGTTGCTGTAACCAGTCACATCATCATAGTGCTCCTCATAGAGGTAGGCATCCTTTCTTCCAGTAAGCATTTTATGAGGATAGCTCTGGTGTGACACGTCATACACAATCTTATCCTTAGGTGACTCAAATACATAGTGAAGTGCTATGGTTGCCTCAACCATACCAAAGTTCGGTCCAAAATGTCCGCCGTGTTTGCTGGCTCTGATGAGAAGTGCATGTCTCATCTCGTCTGCAAGTGTTCCCATCTCTTCTACTGTCAGTTTCTTTACATCCTGTGGTCCGTTGATATTTTCAATATACATTTTTCTTTATCCTCCTGTTTTAACATAGTGCATTCGCCATCGGTAATTTACCTGTCCCATACAAGCTTGCCGGTCTTCACGGCCTCCTCATATTTGGATATCTTGTAATGTAATCTATCCATGGTGGCTTCGATCTGTTTTCTCTGCTCCTCAAGTTTCTCATACTGCTCCTTAAGGAGATCCAGCCTCGCGCCAAATGTAGCATCTCCCATCTGGAACAGTTTTACATATTCAATAAGCGCCTCTATCGGAACACCAGCATTTCTCATGCATACAGTGTGTTCAACCCAACTGACATCATTTTCCTTATAATCCCTGTTGCCACTAGCATTTCTCGCTACAGGAGGGATAAGCCCGACCCTCTCGTAATACCTGAGCGTATCAGCGGTGATATCAAACTTTTCACTTACCTCTTTGATAGTCATATTGCCACCTCTTTCCTAATTTCAAGAAAACCTTTCTATTTATAGCTATATGCACTCACACAATACCTATATGTTACATTGAATATATCACTTGGAGCTCACTCCAAGTCAACCCCCAATTTTCTCCCCCCTGGGGACGGAGGTACCTGCCCCATACAGTGTCCCCATGGGGACGGAGGTGCCTGACCCCATACAGGATATAAAAGAGGCGGGCAACGTAGTTACCGCTGTCCGCCTTTATATACATGAATATGTAAATTTTTATGCTACGCACTGATTCCAACTGTCGAGCAGATGTTTACTGCAATGATATCATCCACTGTTACACCAAAGATGGCGGCCAGAATGATCAGGTTGTCTACGGTTGGCATAGCCATACCCTTCTGCCACTTGTATATCGCATTTGGAGTGGCAAATCCAAATATATCCTGCAGATCCTTTACAGAAAAACCTGCATTCTGTCTAAGCTTCACAATATTTCTGCCTGTTCCTGTCATGTCAATTGTTGGTACATTACACATAATACTTCCCTCCCAAAATTCTCATCTCATCTGCATTGCTACAATTGTGGCAGATTTCTTCTTCACAAAGACGAGTTCAAAAACACGCAAAAAACGCCCATCCACATGAATACTTCTATAATACTCACATGGATGGACGCTTTTTCGTACATCATGATTCCAATCTATAAATGCTGATAGATCTGGCTGATCTCAGTCTATCGAAACCTATTTGATCTGTTATGCATTTGCTCAGATCATTCAGGTCAGCATATTTGTATGATCATGTTCCGTACGCTCTCGCCCTGTACCATATGAGTACATATGTTCACGCAGCTTATCATCTGTATGTAAAGTATTCCCTGCCACATCACTATTAAACTCTCTGGTTATGTATTTAGCGAAAACTATACTTAACATGATTCTTTCCTTTCCTGACTACCCTTCCGGGTTCCTTTTCCTAAGTCATTTTTTATTGGTGTGTCCTGATTTTCTTCTTTTATTTGACCACCTAAACTGTACTCTACCACAAATATAATTATTTGTCATTACACCGCTGGTATAAAATTATTTTATCCCCGGGCCGAGCTTTATCCCCGGCTGCTGCCAGTTCTCTCTCTATCCAGGTCATGATGACATCCACCAGATATTCCTGCTGCCTTGGACCAAGCTCCACTCCCGGGGCAAATGTATGCCACTTACGTATGCATTCCCGGCAGCATGTAGCCGTCGCATGCTGTGCCACAAATACCGGATGTCCCCGCATGGGAGTCTGCTTTCCGTCATTTGGTATGAATGCCGGAGCTTCCCTCTGCGCTATGAAATCCCGTGCATGCTGTCTTATGGTATCCAGCCCCTTTTCATGTATATAGTCGATATCTTTCTGTGTCAAATGAAATCCACTGCGAAATTTCGACCTTCCCAGACGTTCAAAAAGCCGGGCGTACCATTCTTCCTTTGTCAACCCTATCATCTCCATGTAATTCTATAACAGAAAGTCTCTACAACTCTTCATCATTTCTCACAGAAAAATTCTATCTCCTCGCCAAGCGGTCCTCGGCAGAACGCGATCCTTGCCGGAAACCTTGGATCCGACTGGATCTCTATGTCCTTTGGCTCTACAAACACCTCATATCCTGCCTTTCTCACTGCCGAAACACAGGCATCCACATCCTCTGTGGCAAATGCAAAATGTCTTATATTTCCCTGCGGAAGCGGTGACTCACCATCCTCAAACACCTCGATGATGCCATCTCCAGTGTCAAACATGATCCCGCCATCCCATTTTCTCGCAACTGAAAGTCCCAATATATCACCATAAAACTCTGCTACATTCTTATACTCTTCGCTGCTGCAGCACTTAAGTGCCACATGATGTATTCCTTTTATAAGCGCCATCGTATTGCCTCCTTATGAAAACTGATTCTAAAAGCTGATTGAACCTTTATGATTAATATATATCTAATCCGTGCATTTTCCAAGTTCATTGTTCACTATCTCACGAATCTCATATAAAAACCTCTCATATAAAAATTTGTTGAAAAAGTCCACAAAAAAGCTCTTGATACTCGTATATATATTGAGAGTTAATGATATACCAGTTACAATAAATCATCGGGACGATACGATGGGCTTTACAATAAGGAGGTTTCAACTATGAAAAAACGAATGACAGCTTTACTACTCAGCGCCTGTATGTGTGCAGGTCTTGCCGGCTGCGGCACAAATACACCGGGGAATAATCCCGGTCACACCAAAACTGATTCGTCGGTCACTTCCCTCACTGACAACATCACTGTGACTTCGGTCAAAACGGATATAACATCATTTGACCAGCTAAAGAACGGAATCAATGAATTCTCTATGAATATGTATTCTGCACTTCCAGCTGACGAGAACATATTTTACTCGCCTTACAGCATTGCAAGTGCACTGTCCATGCTGGATGTAGGTGCCGGCGGTACAACAAAAAATGAGCTAGAAAACGCTCTCGGCATAACAGACCTTGATAAGTGGAACGATGAGATGAAGGCGTATCTGTCAAAAGACTGGTCTCAGAATACATTTGTCAACACAGCAAATTCAGTATGGATGAACAAGGGAACGACTTGGGCGGCCAATATAAATTCCGACTTTCTTACACCTGCCAAGGATTATTACTCCGGTGAAATCTACGAGGCCGACTTCGATGGTCAGGCAGACAAGGTTGTTCAAAATGTCAACAACTGGGTGAGTGACAACACCAACAAGATGATCCCTGAAATCTTAAAGGAGATTCCTGGTGGAACCGTGATGATGCTCATAAACGCAGTTTATTTCGAAGGAAAATGGGATACTCCTTTTACCGAGGATAAAACTTTTCAGAGCAGTTTCTACGGAACCGATAAGGAAAGCGTTGTTGATATGATGCATCTCTACGGTGAGCACTTCGCATACATGGACAACGGCGAGATCAAGGGAATCACACTTCCATACGACGGCGACAATGTTGTCATGAAGGTGTTCATGCCAACCGCCGATGACGGAGACATGAATAAACTCTTTGACAAACTAAGCAACGAAGAAAAACAGAAACTCATCGACTCTCTGGATGATGCTAGCAACGTAGAGATCGATACCCTCCAGCTCCCAAAATTCACAGATGAGCAGAGTATCGACGGTCTTGACGACATTCTGAAAAACATGGGAATCCAGTCGGCATATTCGGAGAGTGCTGACTTCTCCAAGATCGCCGATGGCATAGCCGTTTCATCAGTCAACCACAAAGCAAAGGTGATCGTGGACGAGAACGGAACCAAGGCCGCAGCAGAGACAGACATCATGATCAAGGAAACAGCAATGATGCCAAGTGAGGAAACATATAACTTTATTGTGGACAAGCCATTTGTGTATGTGATTGAAGATCAGAGCACTGGCATGATCCTGTTCATGGGCAGGGTGAATTCGCTGTAATTTTTGATTATCGACACATACCAGGACTTGCTTCAGCAGCTTTTACTCGCAAAGGAATGGAACATTTTCACTTTTCTTTGCGAATATCAAAAAAGCACACAAGATTTCAAAATCTTGTGTGCTTTTTTCTATAGGCCCACTATTCCGACTTTCTCTCTGAATTCTCATTGGATTCTGTCGTGTCATCTGTTTCTCTGAGATTCTTCTCCCGTATATACTGGATCGCCTCTTTTATAGCTGCTTCCTCCTCATCCTTTGCTATCTTTCTTGCATAGGATACAGTCTTTACGAGGTTGGCTATGAGTATAATGGCAAGCGGAACAAGAATTATGGGTACAAATATAAGTGGGTTAGACACAAGCCTCACTATCTTGCCAAGTATGAGTGACGACCACACCACCTTGCCAAGCAGATCTCTTGAGTCCACATCATAACGATCCACCACATTATTGGCATCGCCCTTTGTAATATACCTATAATTATTACCATCCGTCTCTATCGAGACAACTCTATGTGTATTTACCGCACCAGAAAGAGCCGGATCCGATGAATAAAATGATATGACATCATTCTCATGTATGGATGCCGGATCTGTCTACTTAACAATTGCCTGGTCTCCCCCATTTTTCAAATAATACAATATTGTATATCATAATGACGTATTATTATATGGGAAAATGTCAAGTATTCATGTATTAGTAATCTGTTTTTGTGCATATTGCAATATTGCATATGTGCACTATGTTCTACATTCTATCGTCTTGTGAAAATATCGGACCTACTGAGCGGTTGTCACACGGCACCAGTCAAGTACAGCCGAGTAAGAAGCCATCACACTCTCATGCATCTTGCAGATCATATCCACATCAAGTTCTTTAACCGCATTCTCCAGCTCCTGCGCCTCATCGCCCAGCTCCATGGCTCCGATCGTTCTGGATGTACTTTTTACCGTATGTATCAATATCCTGTAACCGTCCCAATCTTTTTCATCATAAGCCCTCTGTATCTCTGCGCGCTTGTCGTCAGCTGCATACATTGATATGATTTCTTTCAAAAAGTCTTCACTGCCCCCGCAGTATGTAAGACCTTTCTCGTGGTCAATGTGAACTTCTTTCCAGGATGTGTCTGAATTCTGTTTTTCCATAACACCTGCGGTGTCGTCTACGGTTCCGGCACCCATTGTTGGGCTTTCCCGATCTTCATCACATACCGTCGGATCCACCAGCTTATCCTCAGGTATATATCTCATCAGGATATCTTCCAGCACCTCCGGCTGCACAGGCTTGCTGATATAATCCTTAAATCCTTCCGCCAGATACATCTCTCTTGCACCCATGACAGCATTTGCAGTCATGACTATATATGTACTCCTGCCACACAGGCTGTCGCGCATGAGCATAGCACGGTGAAATGTCTCCATGCCATCCATCTCAGGCATCATGTGATCCATAAGGATGATATCATACCTGTACTTTTTTATAAGCTCCAGACACTCGGCACCGCTGGCACAGGTCGAAACCTTCATACGTGTAGGCTTAAGCATCATCTTGATAACTTTCAGATTCATGACATTGTCATCTACAACAAGAACACTGACATCCGGGGCACACAATTTGCTCTTATACGTCTTTCTCTCCTTCATATACTGTCTGTACCTGTCCTTAAAATCGCCTATTCTCTCATCGGACAGACGTTCCTGGCTGATTTTTACCACAAATGTAGTCCCATGTCCATACTTACTATGGCAGGTTATACTTCCACCCATCATTTCCACAAGGTGATATGTGATGGCCAGTCCAAGTCCTGTCCCCTCTATAGATCGGTTATTCGACAGATCAAGCCGCTCAAAATATTTGAAAAGTCTCTCCTGATCTTCCTCTTTTATTCCGATTCCAGTATCACGAACAGCCATGACCAGTTCCACATTATGGGGATCTGCACCATGATCCTCCATATGGACGGTCACTCTGATCGAACCTTTCTTCGTATACTTCACAGCATTTCCAATAAGATTTATCAGGATCCGGCATATTCTGGCGGAATCGCCTTTCAGATCATTGTACAAAGTCTCCTGAACCTCGGCATCAAGCTCCAGATTCTTCTGTCTTGCTCTGGACTCCATAACAGACAACACATTGCTGAGCAGCTGGCTGAAATGATATTCCTCATTGACTATCTCCATCCTGCCCGATTCTATCTTGGAGAAATCCAGCACATCCCTAACCAGATCTACCAGGATATCACTTGAGCTCTGTATATCCCTGGCACATTTCATGGTTTGTTCCTCGTGTGTCTCTCTCATTATTATCTCATTCATCCCCACTATGGTATTTAGTGGAGTCCTGATCTCATGGGACATATGCGCAAGGAACTCGGATTTGGCATGGTTCGCCACATCAGCATCATCCTTCGCTCTGGTAAGCTCCTCATTTATCTGCTCTATCTCCTCTAGTTTACACTTGTATACGGCATTCTGGAATCTCACTATGGATCCGATAACTATGCCGAATATTATAAGACTCTGAAGCATGTCCACATACACACTTCTCTCATTTGCCAATGGGATCACCAGCTCTGGGTATTTATACGAGACTATGTAGCATGCAAGCACCATTATGATCTGCACGACCAGCATGACATAGCAAAACATGCCATCTATCAGAAGGAATGAGAATATCATGCCTAAGCCAAACCAGAAACCCATACCGCTGTACGCTCCGCCCGAGGTGAAGAACATCATCGGAAATGCCATCAAAGTTATAACAAAAACGATCACTATAGCACTCTGTCTCACCATCTTTTTTGCATTTGCAAGGTAAATGCATATGCCGAGCACAGCCAACGCGGTCAATATGGCAACATCTTGTATAAGTGGAGTTTTGATGATCAGGCTCGCTATAAAGCTGATGATCCCGCCAACGGCGCCTCCACCTGTAATTATATTAAATAGAAGCAGCTGCATGTCCGTATCATTGTTGAGCATCTTCTTCCAAGGTACAGCCTTTGAACTTTTTTTATCTGATTTCTCATTTACTATCTTCCCCAAAGTGTCCCCCCATCTGTATTTAACCGATAACTCCGTACAAGGTCTCAAGGAAAACTATTGGAAGAAACGGCTTCGTAATATAATCCTCAACCCCCATCTGTCTCGCTCTCTCTATCAGCTTATAATCCTTATAAGCTGTTACGAATATGACCGGTACGTCTGTGATCTTTCGTATCTCTTCCAGCGTCTGGAATCCATCCATGTCTGGCATCTCGATATCGAGCAATACCAGGTCTATCTGCTGATTTCTCACTATGTCTATGGCCTGCTTTCCGCTCTCAGCCGCAATGACCTTGTAGAGAGGCTCGTTTTTGCAGATATTCTCTATAAGTCTGATATTTATCTTCTCGTCATCTACAACGAGGATATTGCTGACCATCTTCTCGACCTGTCTCATGTTGTAGTCCTCATCCTCATCAATCATACTGAGCATGACTTCTGCAATGTCCGGATCAAACTGACTGCCCTTGCCCTTCTCCATCTCATCGCGCACTATCTTCTGTGGCAGGGCGTATCTGTAGCTTCGGTTGGATGTCATGGCATCATAGCTGTCTGCCACCGCTATGATCCTTGCACACCTTGGTATATTCTCTCCCTTCAGCCCACTTGGATATCCTGTTCCATCGTACCTCTCGTGGTGATACTTTGCGCCCACCGCCAGTTCCGGAAATGCATTTATATTCTTGAGAATATGGTATCCATTTACACAGTGAAGCTTTATCATGGAGAATTCTTCATCCGTAAGTCTTCCCGGCTTGTTGATTATGTTGTCCGGAATACGTATCTTGCCCATATCATGAAGCAGTGCTATCTGATATATCTCGTCCTGCTCCCTGATCGTTCCGCCCATCCGCTTCACCAGTTCACGACTGTATCTGGCAACACGCACGGAGTGGCCTTTTGTGTATTTGTCCTTTGCATCTATCGTCTTGGCAAATGCCTGCATGACCATATTATTCAGGTCTGTGAGTTCGTTATTTGTCTCATCGAGCTGGCTCATGATTGCATCCGTACTATTCTTGGATCTGGTACAGAAGAACACTATAATTATATATAAAACTATTCCAACGCCTATATCGTAGCCTATCAGGTTTCTTATTCCGTGGTACAGCTTCTCATTTGTGATGACCATGACCACATACCATTCATCAACTATGGAACAGCTGAAAACCGTCACCTTCTTGTCATCAACAACCGCTTGAAATGGTTCGCCGTCATTGTTCGTTATGCCCTTCATGAGTGCAGACATTTCACCCTGAGTGTAGTTCTGTCCTACATCTTTCTTGTCTGAATGGGTTATCACCAAGCCTGACTTGTCGCAGACGAATGCATATCCCTGACCATTTAATTTGATTTTTTCCGTCTCAGCCTGTATTTGATCCAGAGTTACATCCAGAGATATTACGCTCACACCATCATAGAGTAACTGGCTGACTGACATCAGAATATCACCTGTCTGCGCATCGATGTACGGCTGGCCCAGGGTTGGCTGGCCGTCTGCCGCCACTGCTGCCTTGTACCATGCCCGCTCCTGAGGAACATAATCATCGTCGGGAACCCAGTCTGTGCCATCAAGGTATTCGCCATTTATAAAGCCATATACACCTGTGAACGCCGCATCTATATCCTGGAGATAATAATCTGATTCATTCGTGAGAAAGTTCAGTATATCCTGCCCCGACCGGCCTTCTCTCATCATATGCTCCACAGTGATCTTCGTAACTTCCACCGCATCCATGGCTCGATTCAGATACGAATTCATATATTCCTGCTCCTGCTTAACAGTCTCTGCCGCCAAAGCCAGAGTATCATTCACTGACTTCCTATAAAATGTCATGATCGTACATAACGACAGTACCACAATCGCCACAAAACTCACTATCAGCGTCAGTATATACTGCCTCTTGCTTATATTTTTCATACCGAATTTCCCCATTTCACGTACATTATTCCGGTCCCAGATCAGCTCAAGTTTATACTTACATATAGCTATAATTGTAACACACTACCAACATTAATCAAATATTTAATGGGGTCTGAGGGGTCCGCCACCTCCGTCCCCAGAGATAAATTACACCCGTTAGAGCGCGCCATGGCGCGCAAACAAAAACAACCTCCTGGCGGTTTCCCACCAGAAGGTCGTCAATCCCTACCCCGAATAGGCAGGCCATTGCATACATGTTGTCAAATGTAGGAAGGCATTCGCCCCTCTGCCACTTGTAGATCGATACAGGTTCATTGAACCCGAGAAATGCCTGCAATGCTTTTACGGTGATTCCTTTCTGCTCTCTCACTTCTTTGATCCTCTTGCCTGTTGCGCAAAGATCGATCATTGGAAAATTGTTCTGTGTCATAAATGATACCTCCCATTGTAAATGCTATAAACTATCTGACTACCAATATCTCCAATAGTCTTATAACTGGGTCAATATCCCGAACACTAATAATAAAATATGTCAGAAGGAATCTACAGATACTATAACACAAATAAACCACAGGTTAAAAGTAAACCTGTGGTTTAAAATTTTTTATTCAGTTTTCCCGTTCTGCTTCGCAAGCTTGTACTGAGTCATCTTCCTCTTGGAAGCTATGCGCTTATGCTTCTTTGCCTCAGCCCGCTCCGCAGACCGGTCAGGAAGAATGCCACAGGCCTCAAGGGCTCTCGGCCATGGCCCAAGGTAGGATTTTATCCAGCCAACCTGCTCCGGTGTAAAGTCTGACTTTTTCGGATATCTTCCAAGTGAAATATATGCGTCCAGAAGCATCTGACAACATTCTTCACGTGTATAGCCAGCTCTCTTGTTCTCCATACCTCTTTCCTCCGGATCATCTCTGCGTTTCTATGGCCTGAGAATTATTTTACTTTGACAGACTTCACTGAGCTGCCAAGTCCCATGTATCTCTTGCCATTTATTGTTTTGTAAGCTCTTACTCTCACATAGTATCTCTTGTTCTTTGCTAGATTCTTGATAGTTGCACTGCCATACTTTGCGCTCACATACTTTGTCTTTGCAGACTTAAAGCTCTTGTTTGTAGCATATGTTATCTGATATCCGGTAGCACCGCTTACCTTCTTGTAGGTCACCTTAAGACTTCTGCTGCTGTTTGATGCAAGCTTTGTTATTGATGACTTTGCAGGGGTAACTATCAGAGTTACGATTCCGCTTGCCTTGTTGTAATTGCTGTTGCCTGAGACAGTGATCTTTATCTGTACTCTGCCCGGCTTCTTGGTTCTCACAAGACCTGACTTGCTGTTTACTATCGCAATATTCTTGTTTGTTGATGAGTAAGTTACAGTTCCCTTACCGGCAGCCTTAACGGTTATATATCTGTTGTATACATATAATGTGTTGCCTGTCACTGTCTGGTCTGCCTTATTGATCTTGAAGGTCTGCTCAACACTGCCTGTATAATCATTCTTACCTGTTATAGTTACCTTGGCTGTTCCGGCGTTCACGTTATTTGCATACGATGCTGTATAATCAGCCGCCTCAAGTTTCTTACCGTCAACTGTTACTGTAACCTCAGGCTTCTGTGCCTTGCCTGTATATGTCACATCTGCAACTTCTATAACTGTGTTGTCCTTTGTGAGTGTAACCTTTGTATCCGGCTCCTCTGGCTCTACAGGAACCTCCTTGACTGTTATCTTGATAACGATCTGTCCAGCCTCGTAGTTCTCTGTTCCCTCAGATGAAACTGTGATCTCAGTCTCACCGACAGCCTTGACTGTCACACGTCCTGTCTCAGGATCTACCTCTGCCACCTCTGGTGCAGATGATGCAAATGTAAGTGTACCCTGTCCTGTAACCTTGAGATCAAATGGCTCTGCATTTTCAAGAACCTCGATCTCAGTCTTTTCTGTAGTTATCGTCTTTGTAGACTTCTTTATCTCGAACTCGCCCTGAATTGTACCAGAGAACTTACCAGTTCCCTTTACTGTACAAGTACCCTTTCCGGCATTTACGTTATCACTGTATGTAACCTCATAGCTGCTTGGATCAAGCTTCTTGTCATTTACATATACGGTAACTTCCGGTGTGAGCTCCTCTCCAGTGTACTCTGCGTCTGCTATCTCAAGCTTTGTATTGTCCTCAGTGAGTGCTGTCACTGCCATGATCTTGTACCATGCAGTTCTTCCACCTCTTGATGTGATCCTGCACACAACATCATTTGTCAGGTTGATCTTGGCTGAAAGTCCGTCAACCACAACATAATGGCCATCCGCAGTTGTCTTGTATGTCATGTCAAGCTTTACAAGATCTGCGCTCTCCGGCAATACAACACCGACCTCAAATGGATCAGCCTTTGTTCCTGTTCCATTCAGAACCTCTCCATTTGCCTTGTATGTGTAGATAGAATTCCAATTCTCATCGGTTTCTGTCTCTGTGGTAAATGTTATCTCTGTTCCATCTATTGTCATGGACTCAAATGTAGGAAGTCCTGAGAATGATGCTGCTACATCTGCTCCTGTGAGCTCATAGTGAAGCTCGATAGTGTCGTTATCCTTTGCATCCAGTGAACCAAGCCCACCGTTGTCAAAGTCGTCTCCGTTGTATGACAGCATCCATCCTGACATTGAGTAGTCAGCAACTGATGCAAGTCCGTTTACAGATACGATATATGGGCCATAAGCTGACTCCTGAATATCGTAGGCTATTCCGGCATTATCCAGTGCACGCTTTACAGCGTCAACCGCGGAAGCTGCCTCAACCTTTGTGTTCTCAAGGATAACTCCATCCTTTGATGCACCATTTATTCCGGCTGCACTTGCTGTGTAGTCATATACACCTATGTTGAAGATAGTAACTCCGTCAATTACAGTTCTTACCTTCTTGTATGTCTCTACAAATTCTCCATCTTCTGCTGTCAGAGGAACATTTGCCATGATCTCCGCTGCAGGTGCCACGTTCAAGATGGCCTCTCCGTCATTGATCTTGGTAACTGTGTCAACTGTGAGCTTCTTGACTGCCTCTATATTAGCAGCCGATACATATGAAGCCTGATCCTCTGTGATGCTCTCATCTGCTGCGGCTGTGCATGAATATGCAGATCCTGATATTGTCAGATCCTCTGAATAGCCTGCAAATACGCCTGTTGTGGCTGTGTCGCTGCCATTTACAGTTCCTGCGCTGTAGCAGTCTGTGATCTCCACGCCTGCGTCATTTGACGTATTACCCTTGAAAACACCTGCAATACCGCCTGTATTTGTCTGTCCTGTGATCGTTCCTGCATTGTAGCATGAAATGATCTTGCATCCAGGATCCTGCGGATAGTATTCATTGTGGCTTCCGAGTATTCCACCAACATTTGTCTTGGCTGTGATGTCACCATAGTTTGTCGAATTCTGTACGCAGATATTTCGGCTGCTCATAGATCCTATGATTCCGCCGACGGTACCACCGTTTTCTGCCTTAATAGTTCCATGATTTACACAGTTCTCAATCACTGTGTTGCTTATTTTGTTCGTGTTACAGTATCCTACCAGACCACCTATCGAAGCTGATGTATTTGTGCCTGTGTAAGTGATATTTACTTTAGATGTACAGCCTGCTACTCTTGCCGGTGCATCTGTGGTTCCCTGATACAGGTATCCCACAACCGCTCCTGCTGCAGTCTTGGTGCTCATGATGATAGTTCCCTCTACTGTGAGGCTGCTGATCCTTGCACCCGCCTGTCCAAATATTCCTGAGTAGCCTATATCATTCTGATACAGATTGCTGATAGTATGTCCCTGGCCGTCAAATGAACCCATGTATATGGCACCCGATGTACCTATTGGTGTCCAGCTATATCCTGCAAGGTTGATATCCGCTGTGAGCACTGCATTTATGTCGACCTTCTTATTGACATTTACCTCATTTTCAAACCAGTACAGCTCTGCACCTGTGCTGATCTGGTATACTCCGTCAACCTGTTCGGGCTCGGTCTTGCTCTCGCCATCCCAAGCAGTTGCACTTGACGCTGTGAGGCTGATGGTCTGTGACATCTCGCCGGAAGTATCCTCCGGGATCTCAAATGTTCCCTCGGCATACATGTATCCGGCACACTTCATAGTGTAATTGTACTGTCTGCCTGCAAGACCATCGAAGCTGCCGTCCTTTACTGTTACGGCATTTCCTTCAGTATCCTTTATGCTTACCTTATATCCTTCTACTGCTTCGTTTGTAGCACCATCCACTACATCAAGCTTTACCTGGACAAAGTCTGTCTTTGCCAGCTTAAATGACATATCCGGGAGACTTCCAAGGTATGCCACACGTACGCTTGCTGCCATCTGTACAGGCTTTCCTGTTGCATGGCGGACCTCTCTGTGTGAACCGTATGGCGAACCAAATCCGCCCTCATACAGAACTCCGCTCAGCGTGTACTCGTCACCTGCAAAATACTGAGGTATCTTGACTGTAACTGTCTGGGCAGCAGGATATGATGCAAATGCATACTGGTTGCTTGCTCCTGAGAATTCATTTCCCTCACCATCTGACAGTTTTATAGTTCCGGCCATGTTGTAAATTCCTGCAAGCTTGTTGGCCGGAATATACAGACCATCGTATGCCTTCTTGCCATCCTCTGTACGCTTACCATATGAAACCTCTATGGTATCACCGGCTCTGAGTTCATCTGCTGAGATCTCGTCACCATCAGCGTTCTTATATGTGTATGATACCGGGACTTCCTTTGCACGTACTACCTGATATGTGCTAACTCCGTCCTTTGTCACCTTTATTATGTTTGATCCCTCTGTGAGACCGCTTACAGTGTAGCTTCCATCATCATTCTTCTTGATATCTGCTGTTGTAAATCCACTGTATGTAAGCTTGTTTCCCATGATCTGTGGATGAAGAACTGATACTGCCACTCCATCCTCCGGTGTAAATGTGTACTCTGCACCGGCTGCTCCCTCAAGATAATACAGAACATCGATCTGTGCATCCAGATTGTCTACAGCAGTCTTAGCAGTCTCTGTGTTGCGTCCTGCATTTAATGTCATATTTGTCTGAATGTCTGAGCCGTCATTTCCTACAGTGAATACGACTACACCTGTGTTTTCAGGCCAGATCGCACTGAAGAATGAACCGCCCATACCAGGCTTGTTGATCTCTGCATCATAGGTTACGAGAAGTATCGCTGTTCCCTCTGACTTTGCCTCGATCTCTGCTATCTCTGAATGCTCGCCAGGTACAACGCTGATCACATCACTTGATGGGTTACCATTCTCATCGATAACTGTGTAGTGATAATCAGGCTCTGCTGATTTTGCATTCATGATACCCTCTATTGCCTGCCAGTTACGGAAGCACTCAAGGTGATACTTGTCACCCTTCTGCATTGACACGTAGCCCTTCTCATTTGAAGTCATATAGATATCAGCTACATCTGAGCTATTGGCTGACATGTCATGTACAACTGTGCCAGGGCCATATGTGCTGTCGCCGATGTACATATCCTCGGCTGTTACCTTGTACTCAGCATCTGTGGTTGTGGAGAACCAGTTCCAGTATGTCACTCCCTCTCCACCAGTTACACGGTAGTAATATGTGATACCACTTCCAAGCTTATACTTGTATGTGTCATATCCGGCATCCTTGCTGTCTATCTTGATGCCAGCCTCATCCTTATATATATAGTATGTTGAAAGTGTACCAACTCTGAGCTCAGTTCCCTCTGGAACTGTGAACTCTACTGTCTTTGCCGCTGCAAGAGCTACTGAATAACCGTAGCTTCTGTTGGATGTAAGTGTGTTTGACACAGTCTTAGAGATATAGTCATCTGCTCTATCTCCAACCGGATCATATGTCACTGACACCATATCAGCATAGTAGAACAGTCCTGCATACTTTGCCCAGGCGCCATCTGACCCCTCCCTGGTCTTTACAAACTCTGCATGTCTGTCCACATTGTCAGGAGACATAACCTTACCTGTGACGGTATAGTCAACGTCTTCCTTCCAATATTTTTTGTTGCCATCTACAGTGTCATAACCTGTACATGCTATATCTGTGATACTGTATATGCTGTATGACTGCTGTGGATCGTCTGTGACTACGAGATCTATAGATCCCATATCTGTCTTCTCGTCACCGCTCTTCTGATATGCTGACAGACGGTATGTACCCGGCTCAAGCTCAAGGGTATACTTGCTGCCATCAGGCTCTCCAACTTCAATCTCATTGCCCTCTGAATCAGCCAGAGTCATGTAAGGAGCAGAATAATTCATGGTTACAGATACTGTATTTCTCTTGTCGCCCCTGATCTTCTTCTCAACTGCCTGAACCTCATCTGCAGTTGCAGTGAGATCTGTCATGACCGCCTGAACCTCTTCACGTAGAGCCTCGTCCTTAGCTATCTCATCTGCATGCTCTGCATAGAGCACATAGAGCTCTGTCTTGTCCTGAGTCTCATAGTATGCATACTCAGAGTCAAATGTATTCTTATCCGGATTGTAGCCATATCCCAGATCTGCGCCATAATCTGCGAGTGTGAACTGCCAACGGATAACGTGTGTATTGTCTACTCCGGCTGCAGAATCTACCTGATATTCTCCTGCGCCGACATTTCCCATTATATTGTCAACTGTGTTCATCCAGCCAGACATGCTGAAATAGTCAAACTGGCCAAGATCTTTTCCAGTCTTGTCCTTAAGCTCAAGTGCCTTTCCATTCTTCTTCTGATAAGCATCCTTAAGCTCCTGTGGAACATTTGCAGCTCCCTTATCAATGCCCTTTACGTTGGCAAGATAATAACTGGAACTGTTGTATTTGTCTGTTCCTGAAGGTTCTGTTTCAAGTCCCTCTTTCTTGAAAAACGCGTAAGTTGCCTGTGATACGGTAAGCTTAGACAGGTCGATGTCTATGCCTTCCTCTTTCCAGACTTCACCGATCTCTTTGTAGGACATTCTCTCTGGCTCGATATAGAATCCCTGGCCAAGAGTAAATCCCTCAAGAGACAGCACAACGTACTCAGTGCTGTAATCAACTTCGCCATCACTCTCTGCGGCGGCAGCCTGAACATAGCCCCAGCTTGCATTTGAAGCAAATGGTGCCACTAAAACTGCGCATGCCAATAAGAATGAAAGCATCAATGTCCTGATTCGTTTCATCTCCTATTTTCCTTTCTTTATTTAATTGTAGGTTATAAAGCAGGGAATATGTATTCTGCTTTTCCCACGCCCAAAAGCTAACAGATGAACTGTCGTGTCATCCGCATCCGGGTACTCCGCATATCCCGGCTGTCTGTGTCTGTCAGACGCCGTCACGCGGCCGGAAATCTCATAAAATCTGCGGGCATTCTGACTGAAAGACACAAGTCTTAACACAGTAATGGCGGTTGCACCGGAATCTCACCGAATTTCCCCCTGATCGGATGCTTTTTCAGGACGGCATCCGAGCAGATTTTCACTATGAAATCACAGGGTTTATAGTAATTGTGAATCGGGGAATTGTCAACTCCAAGCCATGATAACATCAAAAAAAGATTATCAGGGAGGATGAAGTTCGACTCTACAGGATCATAGATATATCACTGAACCGTACACTCGGTCAGAGAATGTTCGGTCTCGGAACTATCAAATGCTGCTCAGCAGACAAGACTCTCGGAGATTTCGAGATCAAAAACATCAAGAAATCGAAGGATGTCAAAGAGATGCTATCAGAGATGGTTGAGGAAGAGAGAAACCGCAAGAAAGTCACAAGCCGGGTATCCCTATTTTATAGAGATATCCGGCTTTTCTTCTAACTCTTATTCTGATTACTTTTTAGTTACGGAAGCCAGCTTATTCTGACCTCTTTGAGCTGTCCTGTTGTATCGTCAAACTCAAATGTATAGCCGCTGCTTCCCATATAAACCTCAGAATCTACACTGTACTTGACTATCTTGCCATCTACTTCTGCATTCTCACTGCACTTTTCAAGCAACTGGTCTTTAGTGATAGTTGTAGGGAATGAGAAGTTCACCTGCTTTGCGCCGTCAAGCATCATCTCACTGATCTCCGCATTCATGCTGGCATCATAATCCGGGTTTGGCACAAAAAGGTGTGAATACCTTACATATGAGAGAACGCAATCCTCTGCCTTCTGCTCACTGTCAGTAAAGTTGCCAAACATAAACTGCATCGTTACGTAGTCATTGATGTCTGCTGTGTATCTGTCAGTTTCGTAATTTTTATTTACATTGTTGCCACTGTTATTGAGTGAATTCTGCTCAAATGGTATTCCGCCATCTATAAGATCCTTCAAGGTGGACTCACCTAAAGTGAATTTCTTTCCATTATATACAAATGACCTATTGTCAAGATCTGCGTAATTCTCGCTGAGTCCCGATGCCAATGTGAAATCCTCATATACAGGCATCGTAAATTCTGTGGATTCCTCACTGTCATCACTGTAATCGGTTTCATCTGCATATGAATCATCAGATTCAGTATCACCTGTATCCTCAGCCTCAGATTCCTCCTCCGTTGCCATTTCCGTTTCGGTTACCTGCTCTGTTGACTCCGTCTCTCTGGTGGATTTGCCATCATTTCCACATCCAACTATAGAAATTCCCATCACCACCGTGATAAGTCCTGCAATCAACATTTTCCTGTTCCTCATATAATAATCCTCCTTAAAACCTAGTGGCTTTATTATTGAGAATATCACTATATTTTATCAAGCCGTAATCGGTTGCAACCAGGCAACTATGGGTAGCAAACCGGAATTATAGGGATTTTTGTCACTTTTTTGCAATCTATAGTGCTTATTTCTCCGTAATGTTCATGAAACTATAATAAGTGTCTCTGTCCATGGCATCCGGATTATCATCGGCAAATCCGCTGACTGTATATATGTTCCCATCCTTTAGATCAGCATATGCATTAAAATAGTATGTGATATTTCTCTTGCCGTCCTTTATATATAAGGTCGAATATGTGTAGTAATAAAATGTCACACCATTTACCTCACACTGACCTTCCTCTGTTACCTTTGATATTCCGGCCTCGGTCTTTCTGTCTGCCATATCAGATGCTGTCATCCAGCTATATGGTACGATCGAAGTCACAACCGTGATCTTATCACCGTCTGAATAGTATATCTTACCTGACAAATCCTCATTCTGAAGGCTGTAATTTTCAGGGATTTCATATGACACGGTAGTATCTCCATTCACGACACTGTCCACTACTCCCGTCTCCATAGCTTCGTCCTCCTGCCAGTATGAGCCTGTCATATCATTTGTCTCATCTGTGGGAACGGCCCCCGCAACAATAGCCACAGCTTCATCGGCAGCCTTCTCATATACCTCAGCTCTCTCCGACCCGCTCAGCGCATCTATATCTATCTCATCAAATCTTATCGAAGTAAAGAAACGCTGCCCTTCCCCGGCATCACATATAAGCTGATAAAAATATGATCTGTCGAACTTCGCACCTCGTTCATTTGCAAGACTCGCTATGTATCTGATATATTCCTTCCCCTGTATCTCGAACTTCTCAGGCTCCAGCTCCATCACATAACCTGCGTCCTCAATATTTTTCTTGTGCTGCTCTCTGTTGTCCCAGAAATCCGCCATCGTCTTATCCTCCACATCGATCTGTATCAGATAATCATCACAGCTTCTTATATTAAGGCAGCCACTCTCATGTATGATTGCCAGTCCTACCGGCTTCACAGAGAAGGCATATCCCTTGAACACTATATGCCAAGGCTCTGTCTCATCGTCAGCTATTTTATTTCCATCCTGTTCAGTTTCACTTTTTTCTTCCGTCTTCCGCGCACTGTTCAGATCAATAACGCCCATAAACTCAAGAGCGACAAATGCAGCTCCCGCCAGTATGCATGCTATTACGATCGCGCAGACAATTTTTTTACATTTTTTCATCGGCTGTCTTATCCTCAAGTATGATCTGAAGTGTATCTTCTTTCTTCATCCTTCTTATCTCAAGTCCAATGAGGATCAGAAGAATAATAAACACCAGCATGACAAATGATGCGGCAACTATGGTTGATGTCTTGTAATTCAGAAACAGTCCATTACCGTCCGCCCCTGTGTACAACTGTATGTAATCTCCATCTCGTATCCCCGGTACATCAAGCCACACAGTATCCATGATCTTTCGGCCATTGTCATCAAAATATGCCAAATCAGCTTTTGTATACTGCTGATACACCTTCTCCACACGCACATTCCCGTTCTTATCTGAATGTCTGGTCCACTCGTTCCTCACAAACAGCACCGCCACCACAATTACACAGAAAACGCATATGGCTGCCATCACGCAAAATAATATTTTCAATCTGGCAAGCCTGCCTTTTCCCCTGAGATTCTTCAGATGGACAGCATTATTCGCTGAAGTCCCATCCCCGGACACCTCTTCCGGCGCCTCCGGCTCCTCACCCTTTCCATATATAAGTTCTCCAACCTGTACATCCAGAATCTCACATATACACACAAGCCTGTCCAGATCAGGATACGCCTTATCCCTCTCCCACTTGGACACAGCCTGTCTGCTGACTCCCATCTTTTCCGCAAATTCCTCCTGATTCAGCCCGGCTTTCTTCCGGTACTCCTGAATCCTGGATCCTATAAGCAGCATTTGTTTTCCTCCTTTTTCCGAATATTCGGATTGACATTCATATTGTTAATAAGTTCTTTTAGAGAATTGGCAATTGGCTTATCTTCCACTTCTCCATCTATATCCATATTTTTCTTCAAATACAGACAAATCTGTTTCATCTTTCCTCTTAACAAGAAATACACCCGCATCAATTTCTTTTTTTATATCATCACAAATAGTACTAAAATCTTCATTTGAGTAATAATTAGGATATTGCTTCGTTTTTTCAAAATAATTTTGAATAGTTTCTCTCATGTCTACATACCTCAATTTAATAAATCTTGTAACAGTAAAAGGTGTCAGGTGTTACAGATCCGCCATGAGGTGCAAATCATCTCAGCACATACCATTCTTCACCAAATTCTTCATAAATTTGAACCGCTGACGAATCATCAAGTCTCTCTGTAATACCTGTTTCTGATTCAAGAAAAACAAACTCTTCATTGTCATCTATAAGCCGAATTCCATATAATTGCTTTAACGGATAATCCATGATAGTTGTCCCTTCCGTTTTACGCTCTGAATCAATATTAACATGATACAAATATTCCTTTTCAATCGATTCGAACGGTGCCTGTCCATACAATCCGTAAATATGTTTTTTCCCTTTTGTATCAATAAAATAGCCTTCGACATATGGCTCAGAATAAGAAGATACCGGCATGATAAATACTATTTTCTGTTTCTCCAAAAGATTATCAACATCATACTCAAAACGCCCTCCCGGCATAATGCAATCCACTACTTAGTTAGTCTATTCTTAACCTAATCCGCCCTACGCATTTTCACGATGGTTTCTACATGAACAGTACCCGGAAACTGATCGACGGCACAAGCCTTGGTCACAAAATATCCATGCTCCTGCAAAGTCACCAGATCCCTTGCAAGCGATGTTGGCTTGCAGCTTATATACACAAGCTCCTTCACACCATAGTTGATGATCTTCAACAGAGCCTTCGGATTGATTCCGTCACGAGGTGGATCAAGTACTATGAAATCCGGCTTATCCTCTATGTCGTCTATGACCCTGAGCACATCACCGGCAATGAATTCGCAGTTGTCAAGACCATTGAGCTCCGCATTCACACGGGCGGCATCCACGGCTTCCTCAACTATCTCCACGCCGATGACCTTCTTTGCAACAGGCGCAAGAAGCTGGGCTATCGTTCCGGTTCCGCTGTAGAGATCGAATATGACTGCATCCTTTGTGTCACCCACATATGAACGCGCCCTGTCATAGAGTCTCTCCGCACTCTTTGTATTTGTCTGGAAGAACGAGAACGGCGATATCTTGAACTGAAGTCCGAGGACCGTCTCATATATATACTCTGTTCCGTATAGCAGATTTGTCCTGTCACTGATGACCGCATCCGCCATGGAGTCATTCTCCGTGTGGAGGATTCCCGCGATCTTTCCCTCAAGCGGCAGCTCCAGCAGCCCCTTCACGTATGCATCAAGGTCGAGAGCCGCCAGATTCTGGGTGGTTGTCACCAGATTCACCAGCAGATCGCCATTTGTCGCCGAACGTCTGATAACCAAATGGCGCAGAAGCCCCTCGTGCTGCATCTTTTTGTAATATGGGAGTCCCGCCTCCTTGCAGAACTGGACAGTATATTTCACTATCTTGTTCAGATCATCATTCACTATATAACAGTCATCCATCTGAACGATGTCGTATGTGCTGTTCTTCTTGTGAAGTCCAAGCGCCAGCGGGCCGTCCTTGTACTCATCGCCAAATGAGAACTCCATCTTGTTCCTGTATCCCTTTGTCACAGGAGATGCAAGTATCCCCTGCCACTCATAAGGGTGAGCCTCGCTGTCTATCACACCGTCAAGCAGACCTTTGACAAGCTCCTCCTTCACCTTGAGCTGGTTCTCGTAGCTGAGCGTCTGGTAACTGCAGCCACCACACATTCCAAAATGCGAACAAACTGGCGAAGCATCCTCAAGCTCAGATTTCTCAAGAACCTCAAGGAGCCTTCCGTCCGCCTTGCCCTTCTTCAGCTTGGTTATACGGCAGCTCACCTTCTGTCCTTTTATTGCGCCCTTAACTGTAACTTTTCTGTCATCCATATGAAAGCTTCCCTTGTTCGGGAACTCATATGTGTCTATCACACCTTCAACTATATCGTGTTTCTTCATTCTATTTCCAATCCTTATTTATTTTTCTGGAACGGTCTGCTCTATCCCCACAGATCCTCAAAAAACTTCTTCCTCTTCTCCTCCTCCGGTATGGAACATCAGCCATTTAAAGCTGCCTTCGGCAGGGCTGATGCTACATGTCAAATTTTCTTCGAAAACTTGACACATTCGACTCAACCCTCGGCAGCTCATTCTGTGCAAAAAACGGCGTTCCGTGCTGGTCAAAATCAAGCAGCATATACGTTCCAATCCGGTTGTCCCTCGGCAGAGCCAGACTTCCCGGATTCACTATATATGAACCCTTGTAGCTCGTCAGGTCACGGCGGTGGGTGTGTCCATACATTACGAAGTCATATCCTTCCGTGTCGATAAGCTCCTCCAGATATGAAATACCGCTGTTCACACCATACCTGTGTCCATGCGTTATAAATGCGCTTTTATCTCCGATGTTGAATTCGTCATATATCGGGAGCTCCGGGTTGTAATCGCAGTTGCCCCTCACCATGTGGATCTCACAGTCAAACAGGTCATGTATCAGCTTTTCATCTCCCTCAACATCTCCGAGATGTATCAGCATGTCCACGTCGCCAACTATATCGTGTATCTGTTTTAAGCAGCTACTCTTGCCATGAGTGTCACTTATTATCAGTACTTTCATCTATTCCTCCTAACGAGAATCCATCGATCCCACTGATCATTAACTGATTTATTCCTGATTCTCACTTACTCTCCCTGTGCGCTCTGATGACGTTCTTCATCAGTCTCAGTGCATTTCCCCTGTGACTGATCTTGTTCTTCTCCTCAGGATCAAGCTCCGCAGTGGTCTTGCCCAGCTCTGGAAGGTAAAATATAGGGTCATACCCAAAACCGTTCTCGCCGCGCTCCTCGTAGCCTATGATTCCCTCTATGGTTCCCCGCTCTGTGTACTCGCTTCCATCCGGGAACACTGCTGCTATAGCGCACACGAATCTTGCTGTCCTCTCAGGATCTGGAACCCCGGCCAGCTTGTCTATTATGTACTGGTTCTTTATCCTGTACGATGTGTCCTCACCAAGAAATCTTGCGCTGTATATTCCAGGCGCCTTGTCCATGTAATCGACCTCAAGTCCTGAGTCATCCGCAAGCACCAGGCATCCGCTCTCCTTGCTGATGGCTCTCGCCTTGATCAGAGCATTCTCCTCAAATGTCTGTCCGTCCTCCACTATGTCTATATCGATCCCAGCCTCTTTCATGGACTGTATCTCAAATCCGAGGTCAGCAAGTATCATGCGGACCTCCTTCATCTTTCCTTCATTTCCCGTTGCAAATATCAGCTTGTCCATAATAGTTCTCCTTTCCCACAGCTTACATACACTTCCTGTTTATTCTGTCTTATCCGTAAATGCCTTGAGGCAGACGTTACATTTTCTCTCTTTTTCCGCACTGTACCACTGATTTCCATACAGACTTATATAGCCTTCTCCGTCGGAGATGTCAAAGCTGTCGGTCATGGAATCCGCATCATACTCTATGGCTATCGGGTATTTGCTGCCCGGCGTGGTTATATGTACTATGACCGCAAATTTCTTTTCATCCGGGAGCTTGACCACATCATCCAGGTTGACCGTGTAGTATCCTGCGTACTCCATCTCGCCTGACGCGACAAGCTTCTTATTTGCCAGATCGTCAGTGTCCTCAAAATTTGTAGCCACATATACTTCATATGTCGTCTTTGCATCAGTAGCATAGAATGACACAGCCTTGAGCTCCTCGCTCTTGCCTGCCGTGTAAACATTTGCAAAGTAGGCATCCTCCTGGTCAAATCCAAGGACTCCGACCCAGCCCAGCTTGTCCGACTGGTATATCTTATCGTAGTTGTCTGCACCCTCAAGTCTGGTGTACACAACACTGGTCTCGCAAATATGCGCATCATAGTAGGATATATAGAAATATCCATCCTCGCCAAATTCGGTTCCCCAACTGTTCTTACAGATAAAAGCACCATCTTTCTTCGGCGCCTTGTTAAAGTTGTTCTTGCTGTAATTGTCATCCCATCCTACTATTACCACATCGTGGTTGATTCCCTCTGAACCATCATAATAGTACGCATGAGTCTCCTCGTTGTAATACTCCGAGCTGCTGTCGGCATCTATCATATCGCTGTATATCGCAGTCTCCACACCGCCCTTGGTGTACACTGCCTCTTTCACAGCCTTCAGATTCTTGTCGTCAATTATCTCCGCCTCCTGCAAATGCTTCACGGCCTTAAGCTTGGAGTTCGTCTTGTCATCCCCGTACGGATCATCCTTCTCGAGAACCGGTCCCTTCCAGGATGCAAGATATGCAATACTCATCCTGTACTGGCCACCCTCAAACTGTTCAACGCCAAATCCGTTGTTCATGGTCATGTTATCCACAGAGAACTGCAGCTTTTCATCCGGCATAAGAGTTGTCTCAAGCGCAGCCAGCGACGCAAATGCCCAGCATGTTCCCGAGTCTCCCTGGTCTCTGACCTCTGTGACCCTGCCCTCTTTTCTCATGTCGTAGGCGGCCGGCAGCTTACTGTCCTCACCGACCTTCTGCAGGGATACACGGCCTGTGTCATAATTGTACTCACATGTATAGTCGAGCGTGTCCGCTATATACTCTATAGGGACAAATGTCTCGTCATCCTTCTTTATCGGCGCATCCGCGATCTTCACGTCCTTGCCGTCCAGCTCTGCATCCAGGGAATCAAGCACCAGTCTGGCGACTCCTTCATTCCTCTTGATCACGATACTGCCATTCACATACTCTATGTATGTGCACTTCATCTTATCCTTGAGCATCTTCAGCGGCATCATAAGGTGAAGATTATTGCTTACATACGGCTTGTACTCGTCCTCTTCCACCTCACTGCCATTTACATACAGTGTGAGTCCCGCTTCATTGTAATCGCCCGCAAGCTTCTCAGACATGCCGGAAACTGCGTGTTGATCCTCCTCGTTCTTCTCCAGACGTCCCGACGGCTCCTTTGTTCCGTAATACGCCAGAGCACCTATTGCAAGGATCAGAATTATATATACAAATTTCTTCAAGCTTCTTCTCTCCTTCGTTTAGGCGGCTTCGGTCCCATAAACTGATAGAAATATGATTTTATCATTCCGTTGTATATCTTGCGGTTTCTGTCGGCCTTTCTGCCGATATACTTCTCCGCATCCGTATACGATGTGATGAGGAACATTGACCAGTCATCAAGATTCCTATAGCTCTCGCCGATGGTCCTGTACAGCTCAGGCAGAGCCTCCTTCTCCTCAAGTCTCTCTCCGTAAGGTGGATTTGTGATTATAAATCCATACTTCTTCGGATTCCTCAGATCCTTCACATCCCTCTGCTGAAAATGGATGTGCTGCTCCACTCCTGCTGCCCTAGCATTCTCCATGGCACACTTCACCATATCGCCATCCAGATCATATCCCTGTATGTTCATCTTCACATCGTGGTCTATGAGATCATGAGCCTCATCCACCGCATTGTACCATATCTTCTTGTCACAGATCTTGGACCACTCCTGGGCCGTGAACTCCCTGTCCATTCCCGGTGCGATGTGTGCTCCTATCATGGCAGCCTCTATCGGAAATGTTCCACTTCCGCAGAACGGATCTACAAGGACTCTGTCCCTGTGCCACGGCGTGAGCATGATCAGTGCGGACGCCAGCGTCTCCGATATAGGAGCCTTTCCAACCAGCTTTCTGTATCCCCTCTTGTGAAGTGACACACCTGACGTGTCAAGTGCTATGGTCACTATATCCTTGAATATAAATACTCTCACCGGATAGCTTGCGCCATCCTCCGTGAACCATGACACTCTGTATGTCTGCTTCAATCTCTCAACCATAGCCTTCTTGACTATGGACTGTATATCCGATGGACTGAAGAGTGCACTCTTGTTTGACGTCGCCTTGGACACCCAGAATTTTGCATCCCTTGTCAGATACTTCTCCCAGGCGATGGCCTTTGTTCCCTCGAACAGCTCGTCAAATGTGGCGGCCTTGAAGCTGCCACATTTGAGCATGATACGCTCGGCTGTCCTTATAAAAATATTTGCCCTTGCAATCGCACTCTCGTCTCCGGCAAATGTGATCCTTCCGTCCTCCACCTGGACTATCTCGTATCCAAGATCAAGTATTTCTTTTTTCAGTACCGACTCCAGTCCAAAATGACATGGAGCTATAAGTTCTACTCTACTCATTTCCTGCCCTTTCTGTGGGTTGTATATTTGTTCTATCGCTGTCTTGTGAGCGGGCCTCTGTACTGCGCCAGGCCTCCCACCGTGTTGATAACTCTGTATCCATCCTCGCTCATGATGAGCGCAGCCTTCATGCTGCTCACCCCATGAGCACAGTATACCAGCAGATATTTGCTTTTGGGAAGAGTATACTCCCCCGCTTCTATCAACTCAAATGGAATATTTACCGCCATGGGGATGTGTCCCTCCAGAAATTCATCGCGATCCCTGACATCCACTATTATGCCGCCCCTTGCAACAGCTTCACGTATGATGTTGCGTATGGGAATACTTGTGAATCCCATTTCTCCACCTCCTTCATACCGACAGAAAAACCTCTTCTGTTATATGATATGAAGGAAATGTCTCATCGACACAATAAAAACGAAGATCCCGGCAGGCGAAAAGCCAATTCCGTCTGTCGGGACCTTATAATTACTTCTTAAGCTGTGCAAGACGCTCGGCAACCTGCTCAGACATCTCAGTGTACTTGGCAAGCTTTGCCTTCTCCTCCTCAACCTTTGCGGCTGGGGCCTTGTCAACGAACTTTGGATTTGCAAGCATTCCTGATGCACGCTTGATCTCTCCGGCAAGCTTAGCAGCCTCCTTCTCAAGTCGCTCGATCTCCTTGTCGATATCCACAAGCTCCTCAAGAGGAATGTATACAGCGGCATCGTGGATCAGTGTTGATACTGCATTCTCATCGATTCCTGTCTTGTCCTCCTGAACGTGTACCTCGCTGGCATAACCCAGTGTGGCAAAGAAGCTCTTTGATGACTCAAATATATGTCTCACGTCCTCCTTTGCAGATACGACATATACCTTTGCCTTTCTGCTAGGTGGTACGTTCATTCCTGTACGAAGGTTTCTGATGGCACGGACTGCTGCCTTGATAGTGTCAACAGCGGCCTCGTCAGCCTCAAAGTTCCACTCGTCTGTGTACTCAGGCCACTTGGAGATCATGATCGACTCCTCCTCGTCCTGAATGTTGCAGAAGATCTCCTCTGTGATGAATGGCATGTATGGATGAAGAAGCTTAAGTGCCTGGATCAGAACTGTCTTAAGTGTCCAGAGTGCTGCTGCCTTTGTCTCATCCTCATCGTTGTAGAGACGAGGCTTAACCATCTCGATATACCAGTCACAGAACTCCTCCCAGATGAAGTCGTATACCTTGGATACAGCGATACCAAGCTCGAACTTCTCCATGTTGTCTGTCATCTCTTTTGCAAGTGTGTTGACCTTGGACAGGATCCAGCGGTCAGCTATTGTCAGGTCTGACAGCTTCACATTTGTGAAATCTGCCTTCTCCATATTCATCATGATGAAACGTGTTGCGTTCCAGATCTTATTTGCAAAGTTTCTGGAATTCTCAACTCTCTCCCAGTAGAAACGCATGTCGTTTCCAGGAGCATTTCCTGTTATAAGTGTCAGACGAAGGGCGTCTGCACCGTACTTATCTATAACCTCAAGCGGATCAATACCATTTCCAAGTGACTTACTCATCTTACGTCCCTGGTCGTCTCTTACAAGTCCGTGGATCAGCACATGCTTGAACGGGCTCTTGCCTGTCTGCTCAAGTGCTGAGAATACCATACGGATTACCCAGAAGAATATGATGTCGTATCCGGTTACAAGCACGCTTGTAGGATAGAAGTATTCATACTCAGGTGTCTTATCCGGCCAGCCAAGTGTTGAAAATGGCCACAGTGCAGATGAGAACCATGTATCGAGCGTATCCTCATCCTGTGTGAGATGTGTACATCCGCACTTTGGACATACTGTAGGTGTCTCACGGCTGACGATGGTCTCGCCGCACTCGTCACAGTACCATGCAGGGATTCTGTGTCCCCACCAGAGCTGTCTTGATATACACCAGTCACGGATGTTCTCAAGCCAGTGGATGTATGTCTTGTCGAACTGCTCAGGCACAAATGAGAGCTCATCGGTCTTGATGATGTCAAGTGCTGCCTGTCCCATCTCCTTCATGCGGACGAACCACTGAGGCTTGATCATAGGCTCTACAGTTGTCTTACATCTGTCATGTGTTCCTACGTTGTGGCTGTGTGGAACTACCTTTACGAGAAGTCCCAGTGCGTCAAGGTCTGCCACCATCTGCTTTCTTGCCTCGTAGCGGTCCATGCCTGCATACTTGCCTCCGAGCTCATTTATGGTTGCATCATCGTTCAGTATATTTATCTCCTCAAGATTGTGACGCTTTCCAACCTCGAAGTCGTTAGGGTCATGTGCAGGTGTGATCTTTACACATCCTGTTCCAAACTCCTTGTCAACATATGGATCTGCGATAACCGGGATCTGTCTGTCTGTAAGTGGCAGCTCCAGCATCTTTCCTACTATATCTGTGTATCTCTCATCGTCAGGATTTACTGCAACGGCTGTATCTCCGAGAAGTGTCTCCGGTCTTGTGGTTGCTATCTCCACAAATCTTCCAGGCTCTCCAACTACAGGATAGTTGATATGCCAGAAGAATCCGTCCTGCTCCTCATGTATAACCTCAGCATCTGATATGGAAGTCTTACATACAGGACACCAGTTGATGATCCTTGAGCCCTTGTAGATGTAGCCCTTCTCGTACAGTCTTACAAATACTTCCTTGACTGCCTTGGAACATCCCTCGTCCATGGTGAATCTCTCTCTGTCCCAGTCAGCGGATGAACCCATCTTCTTGAGCTGGCTCACGATACGGTTGCCGTACTCTTCCTTCCATGCCCATGCATGCTTTAAGAACTCCTCACGGCCGATCTCTTTCTTATCTATTCCCTGCTCCTTCAGCTTCTCTGTAACCTTAACCTCGGTTGCGATGGCTGCGTGGTCTGTACCAGGCTGCCACAGTGCTGAGTAGCCCTGCATTCTCTTGAATCTGATAAGTATATCCTGCATTGTATTGTCCAAGGCATGTCCCATGTGGAGCTGTCCTGTTACATTTGGAGGTGGCATTACGATCGTAAATGGCTTCTTGCTCCTGTCAACCTCTGCGTGGAAATACTTCTTCTCCTCCCACTTTCTGTAGAGTCTGTCCTCTATCTGGGAAGGATCATATGTCTTCTCTAACTCTTTCATCTCATTCTTCCTTTCTATTCTTCCTGATCTCTTACATGTTGATATATACTTTTACAAAATTTTTCACAAAAAAACCCGCTCTCCGGACATTCTGTCAGAAGGGCGAGTAAATATTCGCGTTACCACCTTGTTTTGTATCTCATCTTATCCTATAACGGGAACGCCCCGGCATGGCCTATCCTTATCATGATCTTTCAGCCATGCAGCTCAGAAGCTACCTTCACAAGTCTCTGTCAGGAACGGTCTCACAGCCCACGAACCATTCTCTCTGTCTGACTCCACATGCTACTCCTCTTCGTCACAGCATTTGCATATATCTTCTTTATTCATTGTGATAGTACAACATAGGCTGGCTGTACGTCAAGCACAAAGTCATCCTATCTGGTTTCTGAACTGATCCTTGAGTGCACTCAGGATGGAATTCATACGCCTGTCATAGTCCTCTATGTCGCCGTGCATTCTGTTGTACACAGCCTTCTGGACTTTGTTGTATATGGACATCTCATGTACATCCTCCTTTGAATCAGCGATCTCGTTCATCAGATCGTCCAGGAATCCGGCCGGCATACCGCGCTTTCTTATCTCCCTCTGGAGTGTCGCCGTGTCCACCGTCACCGCCATTACACAGAAGTATTCTATCAATGACTCATTGTTCTTATTCAGCGCAAATGCTCTGATGAAAGCATCCTTTGCCTCCTCAAGCTGAAGATTGCCCGCCAGCGCAACGCCTTTGTTGTGATATATATTTCCAAGGAATTCATCGTACTCACCATGTGACTCCTTGTACTCTATGATGTCATCGTATATGGCGTCAGCCTTGATGTAATGCTTGTACATCATGTAGCTGTCAGCTCTCTTCTTGTCCAGCTCATACGGCTTGAGAGTCCTGATCCTCTTGCACTCGTCCATGAATTCCTTCACTTCATCCTTGCTGTAGAACTCACCAAATGTAAGTATCTCCACCATGATATCCTGGATATACGCATTCTTGGCATTGAGCGCGTCTATCTTGTCCGCAAGATCCTCCATGTCTATGGCCGTTCTCAGCCAGTTGCTGAGTCTGTCCGCAAGGTCGTCTTTACCTATGAGCACCATATTGTTGAATATGTAGTAGCACAGCTCCTCATATGAATATATGGTTATCTTCGTATTGAGGAATGTGTACGGATTGTCCGCTGTCTTTGTCTTACAAATAATAATTCCACTCATATGTGTATCACTCTCCCGGATCAAAATGCTGTCCTCTGAGGTATGACGGGATGCTGAACGCACTCTGCTCATACTCATCGGAATCTTCGTCATCCAGATCCTCTTCATCTATGGTTTCTTCATCGTCCGGCTCTGACTCGTCGATCTCAGTCTCGCTGTCATCTGCATCGTCTGTAATGTCATCTGATTCTGATTCGTCATCATCTACCTCATATGCAGCATCCACTGATTCCGTTTCGTCATCATCTACCTCATATGCAGCATCCACTGATTCCGTTTCGTCATCATCAATTTCATCTGAAATGTTCTCAGGATCAGAGACCGCATCATCTTCTAACTCTTCAGCCTCCGTCATATCCGCCGCATCGTCGTCAATCTCTTCCACAACATCCTCTGCTTCCGTTCCGAAATCATCCGGCTCTTCCACAGTCTCCGGCTCCACAGGTGACGCTGTTCCGTAATATACCACAGGCTCTTCATGTACCTCTGGCTCGGCTTCCACCGTCTTTGCATTACCATGCTCCACCGCCGGATCTTCGCCTCTCAGTTCCTCGGTGTCACCCATGCGTATCCTGAGCTCCTCTTCCCTTCGCGCCACCTCAAGCTTCTCCGCATGCTTTCTCCTGATGGCTCCTATGTCAAATTCTTTTCTGTATATCTTATTTGTGGTAGGATACAAACTTCCAAATCCAAGATCACGGATGACTATCGCGCCCTTATCCGCGCCATAATACTCCACGGATATCGACAGCTTTGTCGTCTTCTTTGGTCTCGCCGGAAGTCCGTATATCTCCACAGTCTCCCGCCATTCTTCCTCAGTCAGTATATCCTGGTATACAATCTGTATCCTTCTTGTGTTGTCGAGGAATACCTCTATGCTTCCGCGGGTGTTGAACCACTCAAGCCCGCCGTATGCTATCGGCCAGAATGTCTTCTTCTCATCCATGAGATTTATTCCGATATTTGTCTTGACCGTCTGCTCCGTATCTATAAAATATCTGCTGAGCGCCTCCGTGTACACACCGCCAAGCGATCTGTAACATGCACCCTTTGTATATATATTCTGTCCAACAAATACCCTTCTGCCCTGACACAGGACCGCCGCCGACTGCTTCATCCAGTTGTCAGCAAATCCTATTCCCGTGAGGAATACAGAGGATATAAACACCTGTGACATACATTCCTTAACTATATCCGCAAATGCCTCATCCATATCCTCATGGTATTTTCCAAATCTTTTCATGTTCATCCTGTCATGGAAGTTCACATGCTCAACGGTCACTATCAAAGGATATTTCCTTGTCATATCTATCCTGTAAAAATCCAGCCCGCTCCTGCCGAAATCAAACAGTCCCACGCTGTTATTCCTGAGCGGCTCAGGCTGTGCAAATATATAGCACAGGCCACTGTCCAGATGGCTCACTATATTAAACTGGTCATGGGTCAGACGGAGTGCCGACTTAAGTCCTCTGACTGCAGCTATGATGCGCGGATCTGTGTCAGCCACTGTGACTGTCAGTTTCTTTATCACAAAACCCTCAAACTGCTCGGTAAACTGTCTTATATGCAGTATCATCATCTTCACAAGAAGATCTCCCGCCTTATAATTACGCCCCGCAACTTCTATATTCTCATTTCTCAGGGTACGCTCATACACCTGATCCACAACCGTTCCATTTTCCTCGAACCTGCAGGCTGAAGCCTTCGCCCCTGCACACCAGCCAGCCAGATCTATGAACTTGTAAGCTTCACTCTGTCCGTCATCCGACTTTTTGTTGTACGCGCTGTAGAACATGATGTTAGGGAGCATATATGTATCCCTCGCCTCCTTGTGGTACACCGATTCCGGCTCCCGCGTGTCAACATTATAATAACTAAGCTGTGTATATTCCGGGTCAAGATCCAGACCCAGATATAACTGTGTGTCAGACATAAATTATGCCCCTCCTTGTGAAAAATCAAAAAGTTAAAGCAACATCAAATTGGCGTCGAAGAAATGGCTGTTGTACAGATATGTGTCCATTGCCTGTATGAGCTCATGGTCATTTCTTGTCTCCTGGCTAACCAGCATGCTATTGATAAGTTCAAAGCTGCTGCTTCCATCCTTATGGAATGTCTCATTTTTGAGTATGTCGCTCTCAACCACGACTGAAGTTCCAACCACTCCATCGATGGAGTAGACAAGCGACTCTCCGTGGAATACGACAACTTCCTTAACATACACTCCCGGAATTATCTCATTCATCCTCTCGGATTTGTAGTTTGCCATACTGCTGCTCTCCTGTCCAAAGCTGTAGCTGACCCATACCTGCTTTCCGCTTTCACCCTTGAATATGACATATGTCTTGAATCTCATATCCCCTGGCAGCTTTACGATCGACTCAAATTTTCTGAAGAACGGAAGTATCTTGCTGTATTCTATAAACTGTTTTACATTTGCCTTGATCCATTCCTGCTGCTCCTCAGTGTATCGTCCACTTCGGTTGCTAAAATAATACAGCAGGCTCATTCTGGATATCTCGTCCTTTATATTGCCCTTGGCGATCTCCTTGTACAGATCCTCCATTATATATGAAGGGATCTTCTGATCCTTTATAAAATACTGGTGCGCGCAATATCTGAGGAAAGCTTTCACCACCATGCCTCGGCTGCGGCCGCGATAGTACACCTCAAATATATCGTATATGGACTCTATATATCCGTCCGCGAACATCATCTGTGCGAGTATGTTCTCAGACAGCATATCAATATTTCTGTAATTTGAATTGACCGACTTGAAGAGATTTGCCATCTCCTCGAGTGATCCGTTGTAATTGTTGATGAGATATGACAGTATCTTCTGTCCGGCGTACCCTCTCCTGTATATATACACGCATATGGATATGAGCAGCCTGCTCTCATCGTATCTCTTGTCATCGATTCCAAACTCGGCTATCTTGATCAGCTCATCTATATCCACATCCACATAGCCAAATCTGTACATTCCCTCAAATGCATTCTCATACATATCCAGAGCTATATAATATGTATTTATCCTGGAAGCATATGAAGGATCCACGTAATCCAGATCTATCTTGGACAAATATTTTCCGAGAATGTCCGCATCGAAATTCTCATGATAATACTCAACCATATGGGTAAGCGCTTCCTGTCTCACCCTGTAGCTCACCTCAGGGCAGAGTGCGATATCTCTGGCAAGATTTATCTCCTTTGCATCCCTGTGTGTAAATATATCTATATCGTTGTAGAGGAACAACAGGTATCTGTAATCCCTTGGACTGTACTCGTGACAAATGTCCAGATAGCTCCTCTCGTCTACGATTCTCTCCATTCTGTACTGTACGGTGCTCACATATCTGCCGCCGTTGTCATCCAGAAGTGTGACTATGGCAGACGGCGATATTATCTCTACATATGCCTCACCATTAACCACCGGAACCTTGACCTCTCCGCCAAGCTCACTGTGGGATACCAGTATGTGTGTTATATTCTCATTATCACACACGAACTTTCTCTTGAATATTATGTTGATGAGCTTTGTGGCAAATTCCGGTTTCACCGTATCAGGATCAAGGAATTCATCGTATATGACTGTCAGGTCATCGCTCACATTTCCCTGAAGTATCATCTTCTCCATGAAACGCTCAATGGCAGGGACAAAATCCCTGTACACCGACTTCTGGTTCTCCTTGTTCATGATGACATTTGCATATATATATGCCAGCTCCTCGTCCGTCAAAACGTTCTTGTAACTGAAATATCTGAGTATAGCCTCCGGTATCTCATCGTAGTGGTTTTTGTCCATGCTCCTGATAAAGCATTCATTCAGGCCAACATACTTGAGATCCTTGTCCGATGCGTCACTGTAATATCTGTGATAACACGGATCGTACATCTTATTCTTGATCAGTATTCCACAAATGGCATCCAGAGTCGTCCTGTCATGCCTCATATCGTATATCTGCTCAAGCATCTTAAATGCCTGCTCGTCAAAATCCTTCTGTCTTGAAGCAGTCTTGACAAACTCCACGATGACATCCTCTGAGACAAATTCATTTCTCATGCCCCATCTGAGGGCTGCGATCTCAAGCGGTGCGATCTTCTTCATCATGAGAGGCTGCTTGTTGAACATGTCACATATCTCAAAGTATATTACCGGACTGTTTACACCTGAGTTAAACAGCTTCTGTATATCCTCGTAGAGAACCCATTTGTCCTCTGTATAATTCACATCCACAAATAACAGTATCCAGAAATAGAACAGCCTGTTCTTGTCATTTGCCTCAAATCTTTCTCTGACCATGGCAGCAGTTCTGTCTATGATGAACTTCTCCCTGCGCAGAAGCGACTTCAGGTAACTGAGATAACACTTCTCCATGTCCTCCATGCTTGTGAAATTGGCATCCGCATCTATTCTCAGAAATTCCTGCTCGACAAATTCCGTGTGTCCCTCCAGGATCTGCATATGGAGCAGTCCCAGCCTGTACATGCCATACTCCGGTCTGTATTTTATAAGGGTGTTCAGGGCATCCCTGGTCTCAGCTATGTACTTCTTCAGATCGATCTTGTCCGTTCTGAAGTCAATATATGCACGGATCAGAGCCTCCTCCGCCCTCTTGATGGTGAATCTCGTCTGCCTGCTCTTTGGAGTCATCTTGATGACCTCAGGCTTTCTGATGCTCACCTGTATTCTCATATTCTGATAAGTGTTCCATATATAAATGTAACCCGATGACTCCCCGTCGTGGATCTTCTGCGGATCTATGAGGAAACTGAGGTCAAATGTGTTGCCATCGAAGCTGTTCCACTTCAGCACGCTGGTCTCCGGTATGAGGAAATCGCAGTCCGATGCTATCTTGGTATTCGTGTAGCCCCAGGTGTTCTTGGTGATCGTAACCGATGCCCTGACCAATTCGGATGGCATCTCAACCAGCAGATCGTTCTGAGCCACGGACAGTGTGAGTGCCCTCTTCTTGTGTGTATACACAAGGAATTCCTCCATGGCCTGTCCTATGGACAGTGACATTCCCAGTGTGTCATACACCCTCTGAAGCTTTTCATCCCTGCCTATAAAAGTGCGCACAAAATCCTCGCTTCCGAATATCCTTATGGCATCCTCCCAGTTCTCCTCTGCATATGCTGCAAACTGGAACAGATCCTCGAGCTTCTTACCCTCGACCTGAATATATGGAGCGACTATAGCTATATGATAAGGGATGATAAACTCTCCCCCATCAGTGATTATATTTATATGACCCTTGAAGGATTTGCCTTGCTCGATTCCTCGGGCGTCAAATGAATAGCTGACTCTGTTCTTCCTGCCCACAAATGTGTGACTCTTGAAATCCAGTATATAGCGGCTGTCGTATACCATCAGTTTCACTGCACAACTGTTTGAAGAATCCACTGTAAACTCTCCATCATACACAGTTCCCGCCTCGATATTCAATTCTATCTTGCTGACTGATATGGCTACCGCTGGTCTGTCAACCTTAAACTCACCACGAGCATACTGTTCAACTATTCCCTTCATCGTCTGGTCTCCTGTATCTATTTCTATTGTCTTTTTGTCAAAAATCACTCATAGTGGTTGTATTTGAAGCTTCCAATCGGTATAATTGACAAAAAGACATATATTTAGATTATAACAAAATATTGTCTCTTTTTAAACAATATATACAGAAAAATAACTTAAAACAACTGAAAAAGGGGTTTTTTTATGAAAAATGGGGTTATCAATCTAAAAACAGAGAATCTCCTCAGTCAGGTCGAAACTGTTCGTGCAGATCTTAACATGAATCCACTGGGAGTTCCCGAATCTGTTACTAAAGCTATTGCGGACAACATGAGTCAGTTATCAGTATACCCTGATCACAACACAAAGAAATTAAAGGAAGCCATATCCGCATACTCCGGAGCAAAGACAGACGACATAATCGTCGGCGGTAGCTCCTATGAATTTGTCAAGATACTGTGCGAATTTACCTCGCCTAAGAAAGCTATCCTGATAACACCTGGAGCACAGAATTACGAAAAGCTGCTCTCTATGAACGGCTGTGAGATAATCTACTACTCCACACCTGAGGAGGAGGATTTCACCCTCGATATCGCAGATTTTATATCGAAGTTGTCAGAGGACATCGATATTATATTTATATCGAATCCTAATGGTACAACATCACAGATAATCGATGCAGAGTCTTTGGAATTTATAGCCAAGATATGCGATGGCAATAACATAACCATGGTCGTTGACGAGGAATACATGGATTTTGTTGATGATCTGGAGAGTAATTCTGCCATTCCTCTCACATCGGAATACGAGAATGTTATCGTGCTGCGAAACACAACGAAATTTTTTGCAGTTCCCGGACTCAGGCTGGCATATATGATCACATCGAATCCTGTTCTCAAGAAAACACTTGAGATCACCGGACTGCCATTTGCGATAGGCAAGCTTGTGGAGGCCGCCGGGGTCGCCATGTTCACCGACGAAAAATACATTGCCGAATCAAGAGAGCTCATCAGAACCGAGCGCAACCTTGTGTACTCGGCACTGTCCACCCACAAGTCGATCAAGCTGTACAAACCGGCCGCCAACTTCATACTGATCCGTATCCTGAGGGATGCTATTTCCGCGGGTGATGTGGTGGATTACTGCATGCCAAAAGGTCTTTATATACGAAGCTGTGCTGATATAGGCGGACTTGACAACAAATACATAAGATTCTGTTTTATGAATCCAAAACAGGATGACCTGCTGGTCAACACCGTGCTGGAAATAGTCTAGGAAATTACTGTTTTATTTACAGACAACATAATAATAGAAAAGGAGAATTTAAACTATGGAAAACATGACAACCAAGATCACATCGTCTTATAATAATGCACTGGACATCAAGGTAGTTGACGGACATTTTGCAACTAACCATTCCCACATCAACAGATACATCGATATGACAACCATCAAAAGCAGAAGGAAGATGGCTCTCGCTGCTGCCAAATCCATGGCTACAGAGTATGTTGCAACAACGATCGTTGACACCATCGTCTGCATGGACGGAACAGAGGTTATCGGTGCTTACCTTGCAAATGCCCTCACAGAGAACGGTATCGTGTCCATGAACCAGCACCAGACCATATACATCATGACACCTGAGGTTCATTCTTCAGGCCAGCTCATATTCCGTGATAACCTTCAGCCAATGATCAAGAACAAGAACGTTCTCCTTCTCCTTGCATCGGCAACCACCGGCAAGACAATCAAGCAGAGCATCGAATGTATTGAATACTACGGTGGAAGCATCTCAGGAATATCAGCTATCTTCTCAGCTACAGACGAGGTTGCAGGCCACGAGGTTCACTCTCTGTTCAGCAAGAAGGATATCGACGACTATGCTTCTTATTCCGTTGGCGAGTGCCCTATGTGTAAGGCCGGCAAGAAGATAGAAGCCATTGTCAACAGCTATGGTTATTCGATGCTGTAATACCACAGAAACAACACAACCTTTCCCTCGCCGCTCACATAAACTAAAACGGCTGCCTCGATGGCATATGGCCTTTCTTACTGAAAACCACATACCATCAGGGCAGCCGTTTATTTTATATTATTCTATTTCCCAAGATAAAATTTCTTTGACCTTTTATGATATACGATCACTCCGGCCAGTGCACCGATCACCGCTGCCACAATAAACCATGCCCATGTCGGCACATCTTTGATATTGTAGCATCTGATGTTGATCCACATCTGGTTGATATCCTTGGTGGCATCCTCATCGAAATACTCCATGACCGCACTTCTCTCTATGGCGTCCTGTGACGGATACTGAGCCCCAAGCTGTCTGTTGACCTGTTCCGCAGGAGCTCTGAGAACGTAGTCAGGATCTGAGTTGTCCCCTGTGAAGAAATATCCAAGTGGATAATCAACAACAGCCTCCTCGTCATCCTCTGCACCATAAGTGTAATCCAGATAAGAATATACCGTATCGTCATCCCCACCTGCTATGACTGAGGTATAACCAATGTAATACATGTTGCGGACTGCATTGTCAGGTCTTGACACGAAGTTGATAAACGCCTCGGCCGCCTGCTTTCTGTCAGCGTCACCGTCTATTCCATTTTTCAGCATGACCCATCCGTCAAAGTACAGATTTGTGCACTCCTCAGGGACCGCAAAGTCAAGCTTCACACCATCCTCCTCAGCCTGATCCATGGCATAAACTGCATCTCCTGACCACTGGTAATTCGCAACAACCTTTCCTGTTATCATGTCTGCCTTACCGCTGTCAGTCTCAAATGAATACACATTATCCTTTATGTCCTGAAGAAGATCCTGTGACTTTGCTATAGTCTCAGGACTGACATCATTCATGATATCCTTGAGCTGCTCTGAGTAATCATCCTGAGCCCTGAATTCAGTGTCCATCAGCTTGTCCCTCTGCAGTGCTCCGACTGCGGCAAAGTAGGAATCTCTGACATTGTCTTTTATGGTGATCTGTTTTGCAAACTTAGGGTTGTTGAGGACTGTCCATGTTCCCGCCTCGTCAGCGGTCATCTTCTCCGGATTGTACAGAATTCCCGTAATTCCAAACATGAAGCCAGCTGCATATTTGCTCCAAGTCTCTCCATTTATCTCATGTGTCTCAAATGTATCTCTGATGTATGGCGACACACCATTTATATAATAATTCTTGTCGTTGTTCTCATCGAAAAAGTCATCGGACAAAGGCTCAAGCTTGTTCTCAGACATAAGCTTCATGATCATGTACTCCGAAGGACATACAAGATCATACACATCGCCGAGAGTCAGCATATTATAGAGATCCTCATTGGTGCCGAAGCACGAATACTGAACATTCACCTTCACACCATAATTCTCGTAATACCAGTTCTCGAAATCCTCCACCATGGAATTCTCACCAAATATAGTTGTTCCATTGTCCAGTTCCAGGGCTTCGTCTTCATCCCAACCACCCTCGTCAATGTACTCTTCCCAGCTGCACACCCTGAGAGTGACCTCTTTTTCAGTATCAGATGCGCCGTCACTCTTGACAGAAGCAGCATCTCCTATATCCTCCGCTGCCATTACCGGCAGCATCTGTCCGGCAAGCAATGAAACAGCCATGACTGCTGCCGCCAGCTTTCTGGAAATCGAACGTCCAAAACATATATGTCTTATCATCGCTCCACCTCCTTCTTTCTTCCGGCCACATTCATAGCCACAACGATTATGACAACCAGTGCAAATATGACTGTTGAGAGCGCCCACAGGGCTGTCTTGATCTCAGTCTGTGAACCTTTTGTCGCATTTACAACGTAAGTACTTATGGTGTCAAATGTCGCAGGCTTGGTGTATGTCGCGATGAAGTAATCATCCAGTGACAATGTAACAGCCAGAGCAAATCCCGAAATAATACCCGGAAGTATCTGAGGTATCACTACCTTTGTGAGTCCCTGGAAAGGTGTAGCTCCCAGATCTAACGCAGCCTCATACAGACTGCTGTCCATCTGCTTGAGCTTTGGCACCACTGACAGATATACGAAAGGTGCCGACAAAACCACATGGCCGATGACAAGTGGAACATAGCTGTCCTTGCTCATGCCAAATGCAACTATGAGCAGTATACATATAGAGAAACCTGTCACAACATCTGCATTTACAACAGGCACCTCATTCATGGCATTTATCGATGCTGAAGCCCATTTTTTTGAATAAAAAGCACCTATGGCACCGAGTGTTCCGAGTATGGTTGCTATCAGTGCTGAACCTGCAGCCAGAAGCACAGTTCCAACGATCATTGACCTCAGCTCGTCCTTGGTGAACAAAGTCACATAATTGTGAAGCGACCATCCGTGAATGCTTCCGATATTTGCCGATGTTGTAAAGCTGTAAACAGCCAGTATCAATATAGGCATATATATGAGAAGAAGCATAATGCATATAAATATAATCTTAGACCATTTCTTCATTATAACAACGCACCTCCTCTGCTTCCGCCGTCGTCATCCGTGTACTTGTTTGTCACAAGTGTGAATACAAGTATTATCACAAGAAGGACGAGTGCTATCATGGAACCGCCGTTCCAGTTATATGCTGAGAAGTAGCTTCCTATCAGACTACCCATGATGTATGTGCTGTTGTAAAGCATGTCAAGCACAACATAGTTAGTCATAGATGGCAAAAATACCATAACTATTCCGCTGACGATTCCCGGAACGGTGAGCGGAAGTGTGACCTTGACAAATGTCTGGAAGCTATTTGCCCCAAGATCCACAGCGGCCTCCATAAGGCTGCCGTCAAGCTTCAATATGGTTGTGTATATAGGAAGTATCATAAATGGCAGGAAATCATATGTCATTCCTATAACCGAATTGAGAAACGGGTGGAATGCCAGATTGCCCTCTATAACCGTGAGTACCTCCTTGAGTGCTGTGATCCTCAGTGTGAAGTTGATCCACATCGGGAGCACGAACATCATGACAATTACCGATTTCCTTTTCATCTCACTTCTCGCAAGTATATATGCGATCGGATATGCCAGCAGCAGACACACCAGAGTAGTCACTATGGCAAGCAGAAAGCTGTATGCCAGAGTACCTATGGTGTTCGGGCTGGTAAAGAATCCCGTCAGATTGTCAAATGTAAACCTGCCCTCGCCGTTGGTGAAGGCATAATAAATAATTACAAACAGTGGTGCAACTACAAAGCATATGAGAAATAATGCGTATGGGATGCCCAGCTGTTTTCTTGAAAAACGTAAGCCGTTCATGTTCATCCCTCCATCTATTTCTTAAGTGAAAACTTCATCTTATCCTCTGGAATTATCAGGCTGACTCTGTCCTCCATGTTCCACAGGTACTCGTCATCCACGATAAAGTCCTCCTCATTGTCAGTTCTCACCACATAGCTGTAGTGGTCTCCCTTATATATAAGATTGATGATATGTCCGCAGATTATACCAGCTTCCTCGTCATCACTCATGTCGATATCCTCTGGAAGTATAGATACTATTACCTTGATCTTCTCACGGTCTATCGCCTCACCATTTGCATCCACCAGCACGCCATCCTTCATGGCTGAACCCGGAACGATCTCCGTGAGGTCGCATGATACCTTACCGTCAAATACGCCGAGGGCATAATTTCTATTGACTGAGCTCTCAATCTTGTTGATTGCAGTCTCCGATATCATGATGTGTATTCCATCAGGTTCAACATTGAGGCCAACCTTGTCTCCAACCTTGGCGGACTTTGTGGTCTGAATAACTATCTCATTCCTTCCGGACTCAACGGTGATCTCATAGTGTACACCCTTGAACACAACAGATGTCACAACTCCCTTTACAGCGCCCTGTTCAGGTGTAGTGATCATCACATCTTCCGGTCTTACTACGGCATCCACCTTTGTTCCAATCTCCACGTCATCCAGACAGACAAATTCTGCACCACAGAATCTTACCTTTAACTTGCCCGTCATAATTCCGTTGAAGATGTTACTCTCGCCTATGAAATCCGCAACAAATGCATTCTTTGGCTCATTATATATATCTTCAGGAGTTCCTATCTGCTGTATCTCACCCTCGCTCATGACAACTATCTTGTCTGACATGGTGAGTGCTTCCTCCTGGTCATGTGTTACATAGATAAAAGTGATTCCCAGCCTGTCATGCATTCCCTTGAGCTCTATCTGCATCTCTTTTCTCATCTTGAGATCCAGTGCGCCAAGAGGCTCATCCAGAAGAAGTATCTCTGGCTCATTGACAAGAGCTCTCGCTATAGCTATTCTCTGCTGCTGTCCACCCGAAAGCGTGGCGACTTTTCTGTCCTCAAAGCCCTCAAGGTCAACCATTTCAAGGACCTTCTTGACCTTCTTCACGATCTCTGCCTTAGGAAGCTTCTTGAGCTTGAGGCCAAATGCTATGTTGTCAAAGATATTCAGATGTGGGAACAGCGCATACCTCTGAAAGACCGTGTTGATAGGTCTCTTATTTGGTGGAAGCTTGCTGATATCCTGTCCATTCAGTAATATCTCTCCTGAAGTAGGAATCTCGAATCCTGCTATCATTCTAAGTGTCGTGGTTTTTCCGCAGCCTGAAGGGCCTAAGAACGTGACGAACTCGCCTCTCTTCACTTCGAGGTTAAAGCCGTCAACTGCTGTGAATCCATTGTCATAGGTCTTGACAATGTTTTTCAATTCAATGATATTGTTGGAATTATTGTTGTTTTTTTCCATTTATTTCCTCCTTAAGTATCATGACATACTCCGTCACTTACTTACAGTGCCCCAACAAAGCGCATTTGTCATCTGCCATTCCAAATGGACGACAAGAGCGACCGCCCCGCCGTCAGCGGACAACAAATCCACGCTCCATGTATCACTGCTGTATATCTCACCAGCCCGGGGAGCAAATAACGAAAAGCCTATCTGATAGCTCTCCTCGCATGAGCACAACTTTATCTTGCCCTCATACTGTCGGGGAATCAAAAACATGTTAAGAAAAAACCCCTTTATGATACCGGGTGATGGCATGGATCACGGTTAGTAGCCCTATCCACCTGCCTCTCCATGTCGAGATACATTTTAAGGCACGGTATCCAGGGTAAAATAGCTAACAGACTTCCTATTTTTCCCAAAATCCATGAAGATCATTCTGCATTTTATGCAGAAAAATCGACCCTGTCTCCAAACATTCCGCATATTCGCGGCTGCATCCCTGCAATTTGAAACAAAGTCGATTTATTCTAACATATAATCATTGGTAATGATATATATTTTCATTTAATTCTTTAACAAAACAGGTCGTTACCTGCTATTTCATTCTGAACAATTCCGGAATGACTCAAGAGGCAGTCACATTTTACTGAATCCGTCAAATCCGAATCGCTATTCAAATAATAGCTAATAAATTCTAGATCAGAAGTACCGCCAACTGCACCAGTGCTGACAGCCATATGAGAACCACCAGATATATCTTTGCCGCTTTTGTCATGCCGAACCTCCACACACATCCCTTTTACAACTTGTTATTATTATGTTCTACGAGAGGGATTTTATGCCTGAACAGGCACAAGTTTACGCAAAAATCATCTGATGATACTTCTTTCCGTTTTCCCATATTTCCATGTATATACATACGTAAGCTTCATCTGCCCGTGCTCTGACTGCCATTCAAGATGTCCGTCTTTCATCCGAAAATCTATGCCCAGCTTGTCCGTGTCTATCTCTCCTGGCTGGTATGTTCCATCTTGACCGTCACGAGATACATCGCCGATACCAGCGACCTCGTATCTCACCTTCTCAACATCCGCCTCCACCTGCGCTTTGGCCATGTAACCAGCCGCAGAAAACATAGCCAGATCAAAAATCACGGATACAAAGCCAGCCAAAAGTACAGTCATTATCTTCTTGAACAGATAGGTTCTTACCTTTCTGTCATCGACTGGTTCAAGCCTTCCTCTATATCTTCTATTGTCAGACTGTCTATAATATACAACTGCCCCAGCCACCCAGAATACAGCAACAATACACAGGCATATTCCAGGAATCGACACTCCGGGGAGCCAGCGCCACCACCCTACATAATACTTTATAACCACCACTGCAAAACAAAGTGCACATGCAGCCGTGATACATGCTGATATCACGCTATCCCTGTCCCTTCCATCAACGATGCAATAATCTTCTCGTTCTCTCGGCAGATTTTCCAGCACACAATTATATTTCCTTCTGTCATCTGGAACCTCATATCCGGCCTTGATCAGTTCTCTCAGGTACAGCCATGCGTCCATGCAGGCAAGCCACAAACCAACCATAGGGTAAAATGTAATAACGCTGGTCACCATCATAACATCGCAAAATGTACTGACAATATCATCAAAAAACACACCACAGATCATTCCTGCAAGTGTAGGAACAGATACCACCACCGCGGTGATCAGAATTATACGCATTACGCGCCTGTCATATTTTATCTTCATACGTCTTTACCCCATTTTTGAACATCAAATAACTTACTATCTCTTACATGCACTACATCAATGCCAGCCCCACAAACATTTTAACTGCTGTCTCTATGATCTCATCCGGGAACTCGAATCCCGCCGTATGGAGCTGGGCATGATCCTCACCATCGCCTACGCCGAAGAATGCTCCCTTTGTCTCCTGCAGATAGTATCCGAAGTCCTCCGACCACCTCATCGGTTCAGCAAGTTCTGTAATCACAATATTCTGGTCAGCAGCACATTTTCTAAGTTTGTCCACATTCACAGCATGATTTTCCGTTGCCGGGAACCGCTCTATCTCCTGTATATCAAGGGTGAAGCCCCCATCGTCCGCAGTATTTTGTGCAATCTGCTTTATCTCATCCACATACCCGGCAAATACCTTTTCTCTCTCAGCCCTCACCGTCATGCGCAGCGTTCCTTCTGATGCAGCCACACCGTAATTGGCACTTCCAATATCCATTCCGATGAGCGTCATCCTGACAAATCCCCTGCTGCGGTTGTACTCCTCAGTAAGCTTCTCTATCTCCAGCAGCAGCCTGGCAAGCGCAGGCCCCGGATTCTTTCCCGCCTCAGGATATGCCGCATGGCTGGCTGTCCCTATCATATGTATCTCAAGCCCCGTTGATGCGCATGCAAATGTTCCATCTATCGTCAGCACATGATTTCTCGGATATCCCGGTATGTTATGAAGTCCATAAATCTCACCTATATTCTTCTCAATTATAAGATCTCTGCACAGCCTTGCCCCGGCACCGATCTCCTCGCCGGGCTGGAAAATGAAATAGACGTCCCTGTGCGTATTTCCGCATTTTTCCATTGCACGGGACAGCCAGGCCGCAGCCCCACATAATATACTGCTATGTCCATCATGCCCGCAGTAATGTCCCGGCTTTCCATCCTGCCCACACACTGCATCCATGTCTGCCCTGAACGCGATCGGTGTTCTTTCTTCATCCCCTATTCTGTCATCAGAAGATTTCAGCACCGCATAAAACCAAGCACCTCTATCCACGATCTCAAGGTCAGTATTCTCCCTGAGAAACGACATGAGCACCGCCTTAGTCCGCATCTCATGCATCGAAGCCTCAGGAATGCTGTGAAGCCTGCGCCTGAGGTCATATATCTTTGTCATAAGCTCTTTGTCAATTTCCATAATACCTCCGTGCTCCTTCTCATCTATCACAGCCCAAGACACATCCTTATAATACCGAGTATCAGCATATGCACTGGATAGAACAGGTAATTCACCAGCTTATTCTGCCTGCCGCGCTTGCCATTGTATGTCAAAGTCAGTCCAAACCCCAACAGTGCCCACGGTTCCTTGAACATCGCCAGGTAGCAGAACGGTATTGCAATTGCGGACTTTTCATGAAATATATACAGGAAATATCCTATAAGTATGGCGTGGTAGTCATAATCAACCGCAAGATTCATCGATATAAGACACACTATGGCAACTATCGGTATCGTTGCTATAAACCATACTGCCTTGGGAAGCTTCTCCATTTTTTTCCTCAGCACATCAATGATCCATATCATTGCCAGCACCATCGCCAATGTAAACATAATATTATTTGCATTCCATTCAAAGAATACGCCACTGGAGAACATGTCATAAGGGATCTCAGATATCACGCCAAATATAAGCAGCATTCCAAGATACTTCCACTTGTTTCTCGTATGAAAATATCCTTCCACCAACATATATATGAATATCGGGAAAGCTATCCGCCCCAGGACATCAAATACATCACTTACAGCCGATATTATTCCACCATCCAGATACGGATACAGCAATGTCTTATTCGTATGATCTATGAGCATTGAAATGAACGCTATATACTTAAGCTGTGCTCCGGAAAGCAGACCTATTCCGTTCAATGTTATTTTTCTGCACGTTTCACAAGTTGCACCCTCTGCCTGCTCAAAGTTATTTTTTATTTTATAATTATGAACTTTCATGCAATTTCTCCTTTGTTTTCCCAACATTTACTGATGTTTTAGTCCTAATAAGTACAGTAGTCGTTTTTAGGCCCCCGCACTTATGCACTACCACACTTTTCAGCAGTGTTTTCACTATAACTATAACATAACTGCATTGAATAACAGAGCTTAACTTTTTTTCAATACGCTTAAATTTATGACATTGCGCATTTACATGTAGTCAGCATATTTGCTGGATAAATAAACAAAATACCAGTCTGCAAAATCAGATGTTTTTCTAATCTTTGCAAGCTGGTATTCGATCACCCTCTGTGTCAATCAGAGCATATGACCTATATGTTCAGATCGTATTTCTCCACCTCAAGTTCCACACATCCGTCAGTTTCAAATACAATATCCTGAGCATTGCGCGGTGTATATATAACTGTAGACAGCACTTGTTCTCCATCATTTACAAATATCTCTATGGAATTCCAATCCATCACTATTCTCATTTTTGAAAGTCCATTGCCATTCTTGATTTTGACCTTGCGCACACAGTTTGTATCACGTATCCATCCCGCAAATGTTCTGTCTATCTCAAGCATTTGTGCTCCCGGGGTATAGCTGACATTGGTTTCATGAATCTCATTCTTTGCAAAGTGCATTGTAAAATGTCCGCATTCAGCTTTCTTTATATCAACTGTCATATCGATAACTCTGCCGTTAATGCCTTCATATGTCTTCTCACCACGCAAAGTATCATTAACTACCAGCTTGTTCTGCCTGTATCCACAAAGCTCTCTGACCGGAGTCTGAATCAGCTTGCCGTCAGAGATCATTAGTTCTCTTGGAACTGCCATCATACATGCCCACTTCTGTCCACGTGGCAGCGTATTTACGCTGTCCCAAGACTGCATCCAGCCAATCATCACTCTTCGTCCATCAGGTGTTCTTATAGTCTGTGGTGCATAAAAATCAAATCCACTGTCCACAGATACCGCTTTTTCATACTTGAAAATATGTTTCTCTTCATCCACATCGCCTGTGAAGAATACCACGTTATTTCCATTGTGAAACTCTCCATCTGCTGACATGTCCTGTGGGGATACTATAAGCACCTTATGTCCATCCATCTCAAAATAGTCTGGGCACTCCCATACTGCGCCAAATCTGCCTGTTTCATCCTTTGCAAATACTGATTCAAATTTCCAGTTGTACATATCATCTGAAGAGAACAGTACAACCTGAGGGATTCCATTATATGTCCGGTTTCCAGCCAGCATATAGTACCTGCCGTCCGCGTCCTTCCAGACCTTCGGATCTCTGAAATCAGCACGGCTGCATTCCTCCGGCATGATCTTCCCATCAACAACAGGATTGCTGGATATTTTTTCATAACTAATTCCATCACCTACAGCCATACACTGGTTTTGTATAACATTCTTAGTTCCATCAGCCATTTTTTCCTCAACAACTCCTGTATAGAACAATACATGCTTCCCGTCATTCTCTATTGCAGTTCCTGAAAAGCAGCCAAATGCATCATAATCCGAGTCAGGTGCCAGTGCTGTTGGAAGCTCCTCCCATCTTATAAAATCATCTGAGGTGGAATGTCCCCAGTGCATAGGTCCCCACTCCGTGCTGTATGGATGGAACTGATAAAACAAATGTGCCTTTCCTCCATATATGGAAAATCCATTAGGGTCGTTTAACCAGCCCACCGGAGTTGTAAGATGGAACTCCGGCTTGTCTGCTCTGTCTACTCTGTTCTTTTCTATATATTCATCTGCCTTCTGGCATGTATACATACTGTGACCTCCTTCTGTTTGATTAGATTGTTTTTTCGGTTGTGCTGTCAAAGAAGTGCAGCTTATGTGGCATGAATACGAACGAAACCTTGTCGCCTATCTGGCTTATCTCATACTTTGATACTCTTGCAACAGTCTTGCTTCCCGCAAACTGGAAATACAGATTATTTTCATTTCCCGTCCACAAGAAGATCAAACCGCCCACACCCCTTTATTTATCTGAGGTGTGGGCGGTTTTTATCAAAACTTTTGTCCTATAAGTTTAAATATCATTCTGTCTACTGCGCATGCTCGAACTGATGCTCTTTGTAGTGATGAGCCTCCTCCAGCATCATGTCCTTGACCTTCATAAGTCTGACCTGGGTGCTTCGCTCATTCTCATCAAGCTTCATGCTTATATACTTTATTCCCTCCCGGGTCTCCGGGATGATGACATGCTCAAGAGCATTTACACGCCTTCTGGTCTTCTCTATCTCCGCTGCGAGCATCTGGCAGGACTTCTCCACCTCCGCCAATCTCAGCATATCAGGAAGTATATCCGAGAGGGACTTCACTGCATCGTCCAGCTCTCCAGATGTAAATGCAAATCCATACGAATAGATGTCATTTGAATTTGCGCTTTTCGTCTTATAGTCGTACACAGGAATGTCAACACTCATTACATTCCTGTCGCCAAGGGCGATCCGCACCTCCTGCTTCGGAGCCATGAGCGCCGTACTCAATGTCTGCTCATTCATACCCGCCTTCGCTATTACAAAGCCTGTGTTGGCAGCTTTGATGCCAGCCTCAACCTTCTTTCTCAGTTCCATATTCTCTCTTGCCATGTCAAGGAACTGCCTCATCAGCTCATCTCGCTTATCCTTAAGGAGCTTATGGCCTCTGGATGCCGTGACCAGCTTCTTCTTAAGCCTTGTCAGCTCCATTCTGGTTGGATTAACCACAACATTAGCCATCTGTCTTCTCCTTTCTTCCAAATATATTTTCAAGCTACTTGACATGTATTACAAAGACAACGTGTATATGGCAATTTTGCACGAATGCTTTAAATATATAGCAATCCACTGCATTACCATGAGCAGGACATTTGAGCCCGCCGGTACTCAGCGAGCATGCGAGCGCTAGTACCGCTGCAGGGTGAAACGAGCGAAAGCGCTCCTGCTCAGGTATGCAGTCGAATGCTATATTTCACAATCTTCCCGCAAAATTGCCTACCCACTACTTTCCGTAATACATGTCAAGCCACTTGTCATCGATACGTTTCAGCTCGGCTCTAGGAAGAATGGAGAGAAGCTTCCAGCCTATGGCAAGTGTCTCCTCAATACTTCTGTCGGTGCCGTACCCCTGGGATACATACTCCTTCTCAAATGCCTCTGCAAACTTTGCATATATGATATCTATATCCGAAAGTGCCGACTCACCCAGGATAGTCATGAGCTCCTTGGCATCCTTTCCTCTTGAATAAGCTGCAAATAACTGGTTCATGGTGCTGGCATGATCTCCTCTGGTCTTGCCCTCACCGGTTCCCTTATCCTTAAGTCTGGACAGTGATGGAAGTACATCGATAGGCGGTGTGACTCCCTTTCTGTACAGCTCTCTTGAGAGAATGATCTGTCCCTCTGTGATATATCCCGTGAGGTCTGGTATAGGATGAGTCTTGTCATCCTCAGGCATGGTCAGGATCGGTATCATGGTTATACTTCCATTCTTACCCTTCTGTCTTCCGGCTCTCTCATACAGAGTTGCCAGGTCAGTGTACATGTATCCAGGATAACCACGGCGTCCCGGAACCTCTTTTCTTGCGGCTGATACCTCACGAAGTGCATCCGCATAGTTCGTGATATCCGTGAGAATTACCAGAACGTGCATGTTCTTCTCAAATGCAAGATACTCAGCGGCGGTAAGTGCCATTCTAGGTGTGGCGATACGCTCAACCGCAGGATCATTTGCCAGGTTGATGAAGAGGACTGTTCTGTCTATGGCACCAGTCTCCTTGAAGCTCTCTGTGAAGAAGTTTGCCTCCTCAAATGTGATACCCATGGCTGCAAATACGACGGCGAATGGCTCATCTGTTCCGCGCACCTTTGCCTGTCTTGCTATCTGTGCTGCAAGCTGGCTGTGCGGAAGTCCTGAAGCCGAGAATATCGGCAGCTTCTGTCCTCTTACCAGTGTGTTCAGTCCGTCTATGGCTGATATACCTGTCTGAATGAACTCAGACGGATAGTTCCTGGCAGCCGGATTCATCGGCAGACCATTGATATCTCTTCTCTCATCAGGAAGTATCTCAGGGCCGCCATCTATAGGTCTTCCAAGTCCGTCAAATACACGGCCAAGCATATCTTCTGATACGCCGAGCTCCATACTCCTTCCAAGGAATCTTACCTTGCTGTTTGAAAGGTTGATACCTGTCGAATTCTCAAAGAGCTGTACCAGGGCGTCCTCGCCATTTATCTCAAGGACCTTGCATCGTCTGATCTCGCCGTCTGCCAGCTCAATCTCACCCAGCTCATCATAAGCTACATTCTCAACTCCGTGCACCAGCATCAGAGGACCCGCAACTTCCTGTATAGTTCTATATTCCTTTGGCATAGTCTTAGTCCTCCTTCTCTATAGCTTCCTGAAGCTCCTTGTCAAGCTCCCTGGATATCTTCTCGTACTCTTCATCCACATTCTCAGGAAGCACATATTTGAATCGTCCGATCTTTTCTCTGATCGGCATGTTCAGAATATTTCTTATGCTTGCTCCACCGGCCAGTGCCTGCGCTGACTCCTCATAAAATGCCATGATGAGCTCCATCATCAGAAACTGCTTGTGAAGCGGTGTGTATGTGTCCACATCATGGAATGAGTTCTGGTGAAGAAAATCCTCTCTGATGGATCTCGCCGCCTCCATCTTCAGTCGGTCTCCCGCTGAAAGGGCATCCATACCTACCATCTTAACGATCTCATCTAGCTCTGCCTCCTCCTGAAGCAGGGTCATCATCTTCTGTCTGTCGACCATGAACTTTTCATTTACATTTTCCTCGAACCATTTGCCCATATTGTCCACATACAGAGAGTATGAAGTCAACCAGTTGATGGCAGGAAAATGTCTCTTGTACGCAAGCGATGAATCCAGTCCCCAGAATACCTTGACGATTCGAAGTGTTGCCTGTGAAACCGGCTCGGAAATATCACCACCCGGAGGAGAAACCGCACCGATAACCGACAGTGCACCGGTTCTGCCCTCGCTGCCGAGAGTCTTGACCATTCCGGCTCTCTCGTAGAACTGTGCAAGTCTTGAACCGAGGTAAGCAGGGTAACCCTCCTCACCAGGCATCTCCTGCAGACGTCCTGACATCTCTCTGAGCGCCTCAGCCCAACGCGATGTGGAATCCGCCATGAGTGCCACCGAGTAACCCATATCACGGAAATACTCAGCTATAGTTATACCCGTATATATAGATGCCTCTCTGGCCGCAACCGGCATATCCGATGTGTTGGCTATGAGGACTGTTCTCTGCATGAGTGAATGTCCGGTCTTCGGATCCTTTAGCTCTGGGAACTCGTTCAGAACATCTGTCATCTCATTTCCGCGCTCTCCGCATCCGATGTAGACAACGATATCCGCCTCAGCCCACTTTGCAAGCTGATGCTGGATAACTGTCTTGCCGCTTCCGAAAGGTCCGGGAACCGCAGCCACTCCTCCCTTTGCTATAGGGAAAAATGTATCTACAACTCTCTGTCCTGTGATAAGTGGCATGATCGGTGGTATCTTTTCCTGATATGGACGGCCCTTACGAACCGGCCACTTCTGCATGAGTGTCAGCTCCCTGTCACCCTTGTCTGTCTCAACCACACACACAGTCTCCTCAACTGTGAATTCTCCTGCCTTTATCTCTTTGATGGTTCCTGTCACACCATAAGGCACCATGATCTTCTGTGTGACGACCACAGTCTCCTGAACTGTTCCTATCACATCGCCTGCCGACACCTTATCACCCACCTTGGCAGTCGGCACAAATGTCCACTTGATATCTCTCTTCAGCGATGGGACTTCAACTCCTCGCTTCAGGTTGTTACCACATATCTTCATGATATCATCCAGCGGTCTCTGGATTCCATCGTATATACTGCTTATAAGTCCCGGTCCCAGCTCAACCGACAGAGGCATTCCCGTTGACTCCACCGGTGCTCCCGGTGCAAGTCCTGATGTCTCCTCGTATACCTGAACTGATGCCTGATCTCCATGCATCTCTATGATCTCGCCGATAAGTCTGCTCTCACTTACACGCACCACGTCGTACATATTTGCATCACGCATGCCCTCTGCGATGACCAGTGGTCCGGCGACCTTCTTAATCTTTCCTGTAGCCACTTAACAGCTCACGCTCCCTTCTATTTGTATGCTCCACTACTCTTCATTAAATAAAATATCCGAGCCTACAGCCTGCTCAACGGATTTCTTTACTCCCGCTATTCCGGCCCCTGTATTGCCAGATATCCCCGGTATGAGAATGATCGCAGGCTTCATAACCTCTCTGTATCTGTCTATCTCTTTATTGAGATCCGAAGCCAGTGCCTCGGTCATATATATGACTGCATAATTGTCCTCCGCCAGCCTTTTCAACAACGTGACCCCATAATCCAGATTATCTACAGGGAATGTATCCAGGCCCAGAGTTGCAAATCCGTATATACTGTCATAATCGCCCATAACAGCTATCTTATACATACATCTCCCTTACCCTTTCCCTGATAGCCTCCTCCGGAAGCTGGTTCAGCTTGCATGTCAATATGATCCTGACTGTCTTTATCTCGTTGAGCCTCGCCAGAATGTACGCCACTATCGGTCCCACCGTAAATGGGTTGTACTTCTGAGGCTTTATCGTTTCTATGATACGGTTGTCACACCATCTCTCAAATGCCGATGCCGACTTAGAAAGTGCCTCTGCCCCACCGGCGTATGCTGTGTCCGCAAGGTATCTCTCTATCTCTTCCATGCCGGCCACCGCAGCCGTCGCCAGCCTGTCAATATCCAGAGTGTTGCACTCCGCCATGGCTCTCTTCATGAAATCCTTGTTTTTGCCTGTCTTCATGGATCTCACCGCTATCTTGATATCTGCAACAGCCACCGTCGTCTCTGCATAATCCCTGAGCAGGCTGTCATCTGCCTTCTTTGCAGCCTGCATGATCGCCAGCAGTGTTCCTCGATCTATCACAGCATCGCACATCTGTCCATCTCCAGCCTGTGCCATACAGTCCCAAGCCTCCCTAGCGCAGTCTCTCATGTGTTCTGGAAGTCTGTCCCACGCCTTGTCACTTACGATGGACAGCATCTTCTGACCGTCTATCTCGGCATTGTCGAAGAACACATGGGCAGGAGTCTCCCCGGCAACCACAGTCTTGATCGCCGCCTTGAGGTTGTGATACAGATCTGGAAGTCTTATGACATCGAACACGGACATATCATCCACCATCTCAGCCACAGCAGCCCACGTCTTGTCAGTCTCCGCCCTAAGTATGTCATTTTCATCCATACTGGCTTTATCACTATCGCCCCAGCCCTTCTCTATGATGAACTGAACCGCCTTCTTGTAGGAATCCGTGGCCACGAGCTGTTCTATGACTGCCTGACTCATAAGCGTCATCTCAAGTGCCCTGATCCTGGCAACTGCATATATATATTTGTCTGCCATCTGCCTACCTCCAGCTATCTGTTATCAACAAATAATAATTCATTTACCTTGTCTGCCAAATGTTCTCTGTTCGCGTCCAGCATTGCTCTGAATGAACAGTTTTCCTCGATTCCTCCGTAGATCAGGATAAATCCTCCATCTATATCACAGTTCCCATTGGACACCTTAAGGCTTCCTCCATGAGCTGCAGCTATCTGCTCTATCTGCTTCTCAGACTGTGGTGTAAGTCGTTTTCTGTCTTTCCCGGAGAAACATATCTCTCCGCTTTTCGGCTGTACCGACTTCTCCAGACATTTGACGATCACCTGGAAATACTCCTCATCTGGGAGCGCCACCATTGCGTCATATGCCTTATCCAGCATATTCCCAATTATTGACTGTTTTGCCGCAAGTATCGCCTGTCTCTTCTTAAGTTCTGATGAGGACTTTGCCCTGAATGATCCGGACTTTTCTGCCTGGGCAACCTTCTCTCTGGTCTCCTCATTCATCTTATCCACAGTCTTTTTGGCATTTGCAATGATGGAATCCGCGTTTCTGGCCGCCTGAGCTTTGATCTCTTCAGCTTCCTTCTGCGCTTCCTGAAGGATCTGTTCTACGATTGTTTCCAATCCCGTCATAAAGTACATCCTCCTTACAAAAAGTTATAATTTGATTCCATTTACCGCAAGAATTGATACCAGAAGTGCAAGGATCGCATATGTCTCAACCATGGCTGGGAAAAGCATCGCCTTACCAAACTGATCAGGCTTCTTTACAACTATTCCAACTGCTGCAACTGCTGTCTTGCCCTGGTGCATTGCTGATACAAGACCAACTACCGCTATTGGAAGACATGCTGCAAGCATCATAAGTCCCTGTGCTACTGTGAGCTCCTTCGGTGTTCCTGAAAGGATTCCTATGTTGGACAATGCTATGAATCCAACAAGAAGTCCGTAGATACCCTGTGTACCCGGAAGAAGCTGGATGATAAGAACTTTTGCAAATTTGCTTGGATCCTCACTTACTACACCTGCTGCCGCCTGACCAGCAACTCCTACTCCATATGCAGATCCCATGCCTGCAAGAATTACTGCAAGCGCAGCTCCCACTAATGCCAAAACCGTTCCCATTGTCATAATATTTTCTCCTCCTAAAATTGGTTTCTTATTTCTGTGTTTCTGTACCACTTACTATATCAACGTACTTCGTATTCTCTCTGAACGGCCTGAATGGATTGCCGCCGCCCTCGTAGAATTTGCCGAAGAACTCTACATACTGGAGACGGCATGTGTGCACGTATGCTCCCAGCATGTTGATCGCAAGGTTGAACAGATGTCCTACTATAAATACGATGATGAACACTATGGCTCCGAATATTCCATCGCCAGCCATGCTTCCCATCTGGTTTATTACCTGTGCTATAACTCCCGTCGCAAGTCCCAGAGCAAGAAGCCTTGAGTACGACAGCAGATCTGACAGCCAGCCTGTCAGGTTATATATGTCATACAGTCCAAGTGCAAGTCTGAGCACCGGATTCTTGTGGTCTCTTCCCGACATGAGCACGATGATCGCAGCTCCCACAATCGCCAGTCCGTAGCTTGTATTCTTAAGCCAGCCAGGGAAATTGAACTGCATCTGTGCTATGGATGCGAACAGCTCCGTCGGCATGAGCATCAGCACAAGTCCTGTGATGAGCATGAACCACGACAGCACGTCGCATATGAATGATTTCGCATCTCCCTTCTTCAGACACATATATCCCTTGAGTGCCAGTCCGCCGAACAAATGTATAAGTCCGAACAGCAAAGAGAATAACAAAAGCTTCATCGGGTCATCCAGCGGTGCAAACCATACCGGCTTGAACGTCACCTCGTGGTGGAAAAACGTCCTCGATACCACCGTTATCAGGTCTCCGAAAAAACCACCAAATAATATTCCCCATATCAGTGTGGATATACCACAGTACATGAACAGACGCAGGGACTTTTGAAGTCCGTTCTCCATCTTCGGGAATTTCCTGATCAAAATAAAACATGCCAGGAATATGATGAGTCCATACGCCGCATCGGACAACATGAGTCCGAACAGGAATATATAGAATATCGCCATCGGTGTGGTTGGATCCATCTCACCTTTTCCCGGAAGTCCAAATGACTCCAGTACGCCCTCCGCCGATGCGAACATCTTCGGATTCTGAAGCTGTATAGGTGCCGCTTCATCCTCCGGAACATCATATACATCAGCCATCAGGCTGAAATTCTCATTGAGTACAGCCACTACCCTGTCTGCATCTCTCTCCAGCACATATCCCGATATGACAAATGTGCTCTTTGACTGGAGAAGGCTTCCAAGGACCTTATATTTATCCGCCCTTATGCGGTAATAGTCAGCCAGAAGTCTCAGCTTGTCTCTGTCATCAGCCATGGATACTAGTTCATTCTTCTTGTCCTCTATCCACTGTTCGAACTCCCTTATATCCGCCCTGTACTTATCCGTCTTCTGTTCAGGTGTTCTTTTGGAGAAATACGAAATTCTTGTAAATCCATGGGATCTCAATATCTCCTCCACCCTCTGTGATACAGTTTTAATGGCTATTGCCACCATACAAGTCTGATCCTTATCAGATCCTACAACAGTGACTGTGTATCCCGCTATCTCCGGTTCCGCAGAGCTTATATACCCCTGAATATCCGTCTCCGTGAGCCCCGGTGGCATAGTTCCGATCATCACATCCGTCTTCTCGGTCCCTGTGGTATTGATCGTTATGTCCATATTCAGCCACGGCGCCAATCCGTCTATAGCCACCTGACATTTGACTATTCCCGCCTCACAGCCTGCTATGTCCTTGCTGATCTCCTGGATCTTTTTAACCTTACGGTTATAATCCCATCTTCCAGCTATGATCTCCTGAATGTCAGCCTCTGACGCCTCCTGCCGTCCTTCCAGGCTGGCAAATATGGATTTCTCCTCCGGAGCATATTTATCAATTATCTGTAAGGCTTCATCTGTATTCTGTACTCTCTTCTCGTACTTTGCTCTCTGGCTTGTGGTACTCATCTTCCTGAAGTCATCAGTCTCTTCGTTATCAGTCTGTATCTCAACCATTCCCAGCGACTGGAGCTTCTCAAGAATTGCTTTTCTGTCCCTCTTCATGGCACAGATCTCAATCTTCTTCATAGGAAGTACCGCCATACATTTACCCCCTTTCTTAAAATGCCTGCAGGACTTTTCATCCCACCAGCTCTGCGATGATCATGGAAGTAACCTCGCCTTCCATGGACGATGCACGTTCCCTGAGATGTGCGATCTCAGCGGTGGCAATATCCATCGCCTTCACCGTGAGCTTCTCCTCCTCAGATCTGCCGGCTCCCTCGGCACTCTTCATGCTTTCTCTCGAAGCTGATCCTGCGGCCGCGATCATATCCGCAGCCTCCTTCTTTGCAGCAGCTACTGTATAGTCGGCTTCTTCCTTGGCCTTGCGAATGATCTCGTCAGCTTCAGACTCTGCATCGGTTATCTTCTTCATAGTCTCCTGCAGCATAACATTCCTCCCTTATAAAAATTTATGAGCAGACTCAATTCCATAAACACTTCATCAAAGCATCACTTTAGATTATTATGTCAAAACTCAAGTAATATTATTTTATAATGAGTTGGCTATATTGTAAATAAACATTTTGTAAAGTTTGTACAACCCCCTTGATATTTTTTTATTGTTAATGTACAATGTGACTATGTTGATAATACTTATGTTTATCCATTAATCATTTTTCTTCCTTTTAACGCGGTTATATGTCGAACAAATGATGCAGTTTGACGAAAACCGTATAAAAAAAGATCCCATGACAGTCTTGACCATACTGTCATGGGATTCTTTTTTGAGTATGAACGGGGTCCCCCTTACGGCATAACTTATGATACTACTCAATCATTCCGATTCTTCTTACGTGACGCTCATCATTTGAGAATGGTGTGTCGAGGAATATGTCGACTATCTTAAGTGCAAGTCCAGGTCCTATGACTCTGGCACCCATAGCCAGCATATTTGCATCGTTGTGCTCTCTTGTCGCCTGTGCCGAGAAGCAGTCGTGGCAGAGTGCAGCTCTGATTCCCTTTATCTTATTCGCTGAAATCGATATTCCTATTCCTGTTCCGCAGATGATGATTCCCTTATCACACTCACCTGAGGCTACTGCCTTTGCTGCTGCCTGTCCATATACCGGGTAGTCAACTGACTCTGTGCTGTAACAGCCAAAGTTCTTGTACTCAAGGCCTCTCTCCTCAAGATGCTTTATAACCTCCTGCATAAGCTCATATCCGCCGTGGTCACATCCAAGTGCTATCATGTTCTGATTCTCCTTTTTATATAATATTTTTTTCGAAATTAACTAACAGCTTATTATCCTGTGTCCTGCAGCCTTGATGAGACGGTTCATGATGGCGTAGCCCATGTCCCCCTCCTCAAATGACTCGCTGTATATATACTGTGCACCTATGTCATCACAGGTTCTGAGCAGACTGTACAGTCCGGCAGACACAGTTATCTCGTTCTTCTTGCTTCCGGCATCGTATACGTTCTCGCATACTCCGTCATCATAAAGACTGACATTGTCAGTGTCACACAGTACCGCAGTCTTGTATCCCTGCGCCTTTTTCTCCGCAACAAGACTTCTTATCTTCTCAGCCGCAGCCAGTCTATCGCCCTCTACTATGCTGAGTTCTCCCTTTGGAGCATAGTGTGTGTACTTCATCCCCGGAGCCTTAGGTCTCAGAGCATTGTTCATACCTGTTATCGCCGGATCTATAGTCACATCGCCAACGATATCCCTTATCATCTCCGGAGTGATATATCCAGGCCGCAATATAGTCGGTCTGTCTCCGGTCATGTCCACTATCGTCGACTCTATACCGATTCCGACTGCCCCGCCGTCGATGATCATATCTATCCTGCCGTCCATATCCTGCTGCACATGCTGCGCAGTGGTCGGGGATGGTCGTCCGGACAGATTGGCACTTGGAGCTGCGATATACACTCCCGAATCCTTTATGAGCCTCATGGCAACCGGATGCGATGGCATCCTGATGGCAACCGTATCAAGTCCGCCAGTGGTCGTGTGCGGAACGACCTCTTTCTTGTTGAGTATGATGGTGAGTGGTCCCGGCCAGAATGCTTCCATGAGCTTCTTCGTGTCGTCACTTACTGTCTCCGCCAGTTCATACACGCTTGATGTCTCTGCTATATGGACTATGAGCGGATTGTCCGATGGCCGGCCCTTTGCCGCATATATCCGATGTGACGCATCCGGATTCAGCGCGTCTCCTCCAAGGCCATACACTGTCTCTGTCGGAAATGCTACAAGACCACCTCTCTTAAGTATCTCCGCCGCCTGCTCATACATGCGGTCGTCATCCACTCCTGCTTTTGCAATTATAGTGTTCATCACTTTACCTTCTTCTATAATAAATTGTTATCGCTTCTATATTATTGCATATACGCCCATATTTTAGCCCAGCACTGCATGTGTGTCAAATGTTTAGGCTACATTTGGGTAACATATATCATATAACGTCCGCCGCCGTCATATAAAATAGTAATTACACTTCCCGGGTATCACCGATGCGTACTTCCACCAAATTATACATACTTGTATTTGCCATAATATTTGCAGTAATACTTCCTCCAATCCTCTGCTACATATTTATAGTCCGTCCCGCAGACCATACAGCCGGGCAGGATACTTCCACCAATACAGGAAATGAGCACACATCCACCGAAGGTTTGGACACCACAGATGCGGCAAAATCATTTACGATCCTCATCGATCCGGGACACGGCGGATTTGACCCGGGTAAGGTCAGCCCGGATGGGATCATGGAAAAGGATATAAATCTGGCCATCGCCTCAAAGCTGGCATCGGCACTTACGGATCAGGGATTTTCCGTGTATCTGACCAGAGACTCCGACAAGTCCCTGAACAGTGAAAATGCATCCAGCAAGAAGACTTCAGATCTGAAAGCCCGCACCAACCTCGCCACAAATGTAAACGCTGATCTCTACATCAGCATCCACCAGAACAGCTATTCAGCCGAGTATGTCCACGGAGCGCAGGTATTTTATTACTCCACTTCCTCTGGTGGTAAAGCCTTGGCGGAGTGCATCCAGGAGCATCTCATCTCCGAAGCCGATCCATCCAACACACGGGCGGCAAAGGGCAATTCCGAATACCTTGTTTTGCGGGAAAGTCCATGCACCGCCGTCATCGTTGAGTGCGGCTTTCTGAGCAACACAAAGGAATGTTCCGATCTGTGCAATGATGAATACCAGACCGCCCTAGCAAACGCCATCTGCAATGCAGTCTGTACATGGCATGAACAGCACGCCAAATAAAACCAGGAGCTCTGCTGTGACAGCGGCAGAGCCCCCAAATAGATGTTAAGTGTAATTCTGTGCATATAATTATGTTCTATATGCTACTGCTGCCTTTTAACCCCCTATAGGCATCACCCCCAAATAGTTTATTTTTCCATCCCTGCCATGCAATGTAAAGACAGATGTGTTGTGATGTATTATTCTCCTTTTATGTGCCATGTGTCAGTTATGGAAATGTGTGAGCACTGTCATATCACTATCTCTGGGAATTGTATCTGAGACGATAAGAATCAGACAGAATTTGTAGAAAAATAAAGAAATGAGCTCATCTAAATATCCTGAGCACGTCCCGCTCACAACTCCACAATAACGCATAAAAAGCCATTTTCCAACCCCATTTGAGCATATTTTATGAAATTTTCATAAAAGTATACATAACGTAGAATTAGGGATATTTTTTCACGGAAAATTCCAATATTTTCTCCATATATCCTATTTACTTGCTTGACAAATGTGGTAAACTATAATACACATTTTAATACCATTAAATTATTGAAGGGGGTCGATTCTATGAAGATTGAACGTCTAAGTGAAAATCAGATAAGATGCACACTCAACAAAGCCGATCTCACCGAAAAGCAGCTCAAGATCTCCGAGCTTGCCTATGGCACACCGAAGGCAAAAGAGCTCTTCAAGGATATGATGCAGCAGGCATCTGTAGAATTAGGCTTTGAGGCTGACGACACTCCACTTATGATCGAAGCCATACCGGTATCACCAGATTGTCTCATACTCATTGTGACAAAGGTTGAAGATCCGGAAGAACTGGATACCCGCTTTTCCAGATTCTCAAAGACCAGCGAATATGATATTGATGACGATGACGAATACATGGATGATGATGACATAGATGACGATCTTGACGACAACGATGAGTCCAGGGATAACAACGGAACCATCGCAAGACTTGAGATCAGTGGATCCGGTTCCGTTCCACAGGGCGTAAGAGAGGCACTTGAGGGCATTTTCAACACCATATCCGGACTTGCCGGAACCGCAGGAGATTTTGCCGCTGCGGCAAATGGCAGCAATACATCATCTGATGACAGCACCACAGGCACTGCCGCCAGTACAACAGGCAGCACAAAGGAATCAGATTCAGCAAGGGAGAGCATGTGCTCACTGTACATCTTTGACTCACTTGCAACCATCATAAGTGCAGCAAAACAGGTTGCTTCTTTCTACTTCAGCGAGAACTGCCTGTACAAGAATCCTTCCAACGGAAGATATTATCTGGTTCTCACGAACAGCAATAACACAAGCCAGGAATTTGTGAGAGTCTGCAATATCCTTGCAGAATACGGAACAGCACAGAAGCTCACATATGCCATGCCGGCACATTTCAAGGAGCACTTCACCGCTATTATGCCGGAGGAAGCACTTCAGACACTGTCAGCATTATAAGTAATAGCCAGAGATTCCGGCGCAGCAAAAAAGACGTACCGCACAAGCGATACGTCTTTTTGTTTTATATGTCAATATCATCATTCTCGATAACTGCTTTTGGATTGGTGTAGAAGAGCTCCGTCATGTAATCCTCTCCATACTTTCGCTCTATGTACTCAGCACACTCCCTGAGGTATGGTGCTTTATCCTCTGAATCCAATGCATCACTTGCCACAAAGTGAACAAGCTCTCCCTTGAGAAGCTTTCTCGAAAAATTCTTGATGTCATGTCCAAGATCTCCAACCACAGCCGATGCACTTATCTGTACATATGCACCAAACTGAATGAGCTCCTCGACCTTGTCCTCGTCTTCCTCAAGACATTCATACTGTTCTACATTGGCAACTATCGGTATATATCCGTCCATATTGATGTCTCTTATAGCTTCAGATATCGTCTCAAAATCCACATCGTAAGGGAATCTGATCATAACATACTTGCTGTCTGCCATGGAATCCAACTGACCAGATATGATCTTCTGGTGGTTCTCATCGTTATACTCTATCTCTCTTCCAAGATAGACTCTGTAATCCGGATCTATCTTCCCAGCTTCAACGTTGAGCTGTTCCACAAGTCTGTCCAGTTTGTCTCCATCCATTATCGGATTCTTCTTGTTGTATGGCGGGGTGGCAACTATCGTCCTTATTCCCTCATCATACGCTATTCTGAGCATCTCTGCCGCTTCCCGGAAATTATCCGGTCCATCCTCTGTTCCTGGTAAAATATGACAATTAATATCTATCAGTCCAAATATTCCCTGCCCGGGAGGATTTGTTCCGTCTGTCTTCATATATCTCTCCATCCTTTATAGTACACCTGGTTACTTTGGCAAGTATACTACTCAGCCTCCTTTTTTGCAAGATAATCATTGATCTCCTGCTCAAGCTCCTCTGCATCAAGTCCGTGAACGGCTGCTGCCTCCTCAAGACTCTCTCCTGCTGCTGCAAGGCATCCTATGCAATGCATACCTGCTGCCATCAGTATTGCTGCATTTCCTGCATCAACTGCAAGAATGTCATTTATAAGCATGTCTTTACTTATCTTTACCATTATTTATATCCTCCTTAGATTGCACTCTTACTCAGCATTCACATTATATTATACCCAATTTTAAATGTCTATCCCTTTTATTGTTACTTATTGATAAAACCCGTTGTTGATAAATATTATTATCACTTGCTAATTAATGAGTTTTGTTTTACAATAAGCGTGTGATTATTTTTACTTTATAAGGAGGAAACAATTATGGCATTCGTTATTGGCGATTCATGTATCGGTTGTGGTTCATGTGCTGGTGCTTGTCCAGTAGGTGCTATCAGCGATAATGGCGGCGTATTTGTTATCGATGGTTCACAGTGTATCTCATGTGGTGCTTGTGCTGGTTCTTGTCCAGTAGGAACAATCGCAGAGGAGTAATCTACATGATCCGTAACATTCGGATCCATGCTAAGTAACTTATACTACAACTATTATAAAGAAAACGGAGCGGTAACTCGCTCCGTTTTCTTTTTATCTTTATTCCTCAACATAAGTGTAGGATTCATTGTGCCACTGGAGCATCATATCCGTATACTCATCTCTTGACACAACTATCTCCTTGTCCTCGACAGGATCATAATATCTTATGTCTGCCTCATTATAGCTCACTATGAGAACATATCTGCCATCGCTTATCCTCGATATTACCGGTATTCCCGAACTCACATAACCGAGGAGCATATCCAGCGAAAGACCTGTAACATCTATGCCCTGTCTCTTTCCAAGAGAGTTAAGAGCCTCGACAGGATCTGTATACTGTGCTATATCATCCTCTGTCACCTGTACTCCCTGATACGTCAAAACCATGTACAGACAGTCGCCGAGTGACGCATCCACACTTCCCGTACTGCGATGGAATATTCCAGAGGCAATGGTGTTGTATTCCTGGCTCTCAGCCTGCCTGTATATTACCTCGCCTTCGCTTGACACCACTATACCTGATACAGACACTGCATAATTTATCGCATCACCCGCCACGTCATATATCTTTGAAAGTCCAAGATTGTCGTACACATGATAGGTCACCTTATCACGCACTACTGTCATTATCATACTTGCAGCATCAGGATCTATCTTTTCCTTTGTTATGTTCAGCGCCGGTATATAGCTCAGATACATATTTGACGGAACCGTAAAATACAGCCTGTCATATCCGGTTATGGATGACAGATGGGTAGTTCCTATCGTCTCCTTTGTATCGTCCTCCTTGAAGGTTATGAAATCATCGTCCACAGACTTGAATCCACTGTCGGATTTCTCTCCTCTTGTCAGATACAGCAGATTCGTATCCACATCAACCTGCATCAGATAATACCCGCTCTTTGCGTATTCCTTTATCTGCTCGCCATCGCTGTTTACTATATACAATCTGGATGCAGGTATGTTATCTCTGGACTCCTCGCTGTACCTCGTACCAACAAATGACTCAGCATCCACATCAACCTGCGCATCAGATATGCTCGACACTCCGTATACCATATCCGAGTCCTTAAAGCCATAGCATATCAGACATTCCCCTGCTCCGGCGGTGATCTCATAACTCTTTCCGGTATGCATATTCATCAGAGTCAGCTTTGTATTGCTGCTCTGGTCCTCGCTCTCTCCATACGCCATAACTTCCATGTTCACCGACACCTTGACATCGCTGGCTGACAGTCCCTCCGCAATATAAGACTGCTGTCTCGTCCTCATGTCCACGGCGTTCACCTTTCCGCCGAGCATGTAATAAAACTTATCTCCGTCGTAATATGTCAGTCTGGAAGTCTCGCTCTTCATAGCCTCATAAGGCACATTGCACTCGACGAACAGAAGCTCGTCCACCTCCAGAGTCGTATAATCAAATGTATACAGCGCAACTCCGAGCTTTCCCTCATGATCTCCGCTGTTCATATATCCATACACCGCAAATGTCATATTTCCATCTTTGTCAAAGCTTATGATGTTCATGTCATGGTCGGAGTAAGTGTTTGAGTCATTTGCATGGTCATCCATTCCTGATCCGTATACCAGAGTTATCTGTCCATCGCCGTAGTCATACATCCAGAGCTGCCCATTTCTCACAAATGCGATCTTCTTGTTATCCTCTGTGTAGCGGTATTCCAGATCATCCGATGACACGATACCTATCTCATACACATTGTTTATGGCATCTATGCCGTCTTTGTCAAAATACTCGTCCACATATCTGTCATAGCTGAGCATGGTGATCTTCGGCTCAGTCTCCGTAACAGTATCTGCATCCTGTTCATCCGAATAGGCCTCATCATACGAAGCTGTTTCGTCAAAATATATTCCATCAGTGCCGGCTCCGTCCGCCTCATCAGTCTGGCTGGCAACAGGCACATCCTTGTAGCTGATCTTATAGAACTCCTTAACTGTATAATAGCTCATGACATCCTGCGATGTGATGGACATGGCTTTATATTCCATCTCGATCACCGCATAGTTGACATCTATCTCCTTTATATATGTGTTTACATCGCTTATAACCGTAGGCTTAAGCCCATCCCAGAGGAGATCCGAGTATGCATTTGCAAGGTTCACATGTCCCAGTCCGTAGGAATCTCCCGTTCCGCCACCCGTGTATTCCTGCTTGTAGGTTCCTATGACCGATTCCGACTCCAGCTTGTCAAATGCAAATGTCGCATCGTGGAAATCCTTTGCGGCATTCAGCAGTTGGGACTCATGATAATTGTCATTTACGACCACTCTGGTATAGTATGAAGCACTCCTGCCATCACCGCTCTTAAGCTTGACAACCAGCATATACTCCATATCCTGCTTGAGATCCATTCTCGCACTTATATCAAGCACATCGTAGCCATCAGTTCCCGAGGCCGCCTCCAGATCACCCTTCTCTATAAGGGAATCTCCGGATATCGACCTGATCTCATACGAATACGACGCATCCTTAAATGCATCATTCTCCACCATTATCTCAAGATTCTTATTCTCATCTATCGGCGTCACAGAGTCCCTGAGAAGTGTGAGGTCGACCTCCCCTGTATAACCATGCATACAATTGAGAAGCGAATCGCCATAGCACACATAAGCTAATGGCAACTCTGCATCCTTCATCTCCGCAGCCAGATTCTTGTAACTTCTATTCTGAAATATATTGACCAAATATATTGTGATCACAAATATTGCTGCCATCACAAGTATTCTTACAAGTACATTTATTTTCTTCTTCACTTAATAAAACCTTCTTCTACGTCTTCTATGCCTGTCGCGTCTCATACAGAATTCATTGCACACAAGCAGTTCGATTATATTTCTCATAACACAATTGGCGCATCCGGGTCCCTCTGGGACATATGGCGGTTCCTCGTACGAAGCTTCACCTGCCGAAGCCATTCCTGCATAACAATCCTCCGATATCTGCCCACTTTCGCTCAGATCATCGTACACCCTTCGCGCAACACGGCGCATCTCTTCTCTGTCAGGATATTGAACAAGCATCGGACTGCCCTCATACTCGAGCTTGTCACACTCCTCCTCCACGGCCATGCTGACCTTTCGGAGTTCTTCCGGGTACATCTCCTTCATGTACTCAATATCCCTCATCATTTCATCTGTTCCATCATCACAGTCAGGAAGCATGATTCCTGTCGAACTCATACTGTATCCACCAGTCTCACCCATACCGGGTATCACAGGTGTCTTGATATTATAGACATTTCCATCCCTTATAAGCCCCCTGAGGTTTTCATCGTCCGGGCTGTAAGGAATATACTTAAATTCTTCACTCATACAAATCTCCCTATCTGCATTGTTGTATGTCTATTACATAGATATGCAAATGGGGAGAATGTGTGAATATCTCTGTTACTTTTTTCATAGCTTACTTTATCTGTCTCCGAATGAGATTCCAAGTGTTCTTGCCTCGCTGATGATGTCGTCATCAGGAGATACGTATTTGAGCTTTCCTGCACTCTCTGAGAGTGGGATAGCTGTAACCTTGTTGTCAAGGAATACAACAAGCTTTCCAAAATCCTTTGCCTTTATGAGCTCTGCTGCCTTTGCTCCAAATCTTGATGATATGACTCTGTCATATGCATCCGGACTTCCACCTCTCTGGGTATGTCCAGGTATTGCTATTCTTATATCCTGTGTTGTGTACGCCTTGAGCTTATCAGCCAGCTCATACGCAACTGATGGATATGGATTGTTGGCTATCGCTTCTTTTCTCTTCTTCTTTGGAAGCTCTGCGATCTCCTTCGGAATAGCACCTTCGGCAACTGCAACTATCGTGAAGCCCTTGTTGTCCTTTGTTCTCTTGTCTATAGCCTTATATACCTTATCGATATCGTATGGGATCTCCGGGAGCAGGATCACATCTGCGCCACCGGCGATTCCGGCGTGGAGAGTTATCCAGCCAACCTTGTGGCCCATAATCTCAACGATAAAGATTCTGTTATGCGATGCAGCGGTTGTGTGGATACAGTCTATTGTCTGGGTCGCTATATCAACAGCACTCTGGAAACCAAATGTCATGTCAGTTCCCCACAGATCATTGTCTATGGTCTTTGGCAGACCGATGACATTGAGTCCCTCCTCACTGAGGAGATTTGCGGTCTTCTGTGAACCATTTCCACCTAAAACGCACAGGCAATCCAGCTTCAGCTTCTTATAGGTATCCTTCATGGACTTTACCTTGTCAAGACCATCCTCAGTTGGCTCTCCCATGAGCTTGAATGGCTGTCTTGAACTGCCGAGGATCGTTCCACCCTTGTTGATAATACCTGAGAAATCAGCCGGCTTCATCTTGATATAGTTGCCTCTAATGAGTCCCTTGTAACCCTCAAGGAATCCATAGATCTCAACCTCGTCAAACAATTCATACAAACCCTTTGCGATTCCGCGCATAGTTGCATTTAATGCCTGACAGTCACCACCACTAGTCAAAAAGCCTACTCTTAACATACTCTGCACCTCTTTCTTTTATTTTTCTTATGTACACAGACTGTCTGTATACATTATAAGTATACTCTTCCCTCAAGAGCCCTCAGAAGCGTAACCTCATCTATACACTCCAGATCTCCGCCTACAGGCACACCGCTTGCTATACGGCTGACCTTGATACCGGCCGGCTTCACAAGCTTTGATATATACATCGCAGTCGCCTCACCCTCCGGGCCTGAACCTGTAGCGATTATGAGCTCATCCACATCTTCATTCTGAAGCCTTCTCATGAGCTCGGATATCCTGATATCCGCCGGGCCGATACCCAGGGCAGGATTTATAACTCCGTGGAGCACATGATAAACGCCATCAAACTGTCCTGTTCTCTCATATGCCGCCAGATCCCTCGGGGTCTCCACCACCATTATCACCTTGTGATTCCTATTTGGTGAACTGCATATAGGACATACCTCCCTGTCAGTTATCGTATAGCAACAACTGCAGTATTTTATGTTCTTCTTTGCATTCACAATGGCATCGGATAACGCCAGCGCCCTCTCCTCAGGCATACTGATTATGTGAAACGCCAGTCTCTGAGCCGTCTTGGAGCCTATTCCCGGGAGTCTTCCCAGCTCTTCTATAAGTCTGTTTACTTCTCCTCCATAAACTTCCATTAGAACGGCAATCCTCCAAGTCCCATTCCACCTGAGATCTTGCCCATACTGCTATTGTAGTCATCCTCCTGTGCTCTCAGTGCCTCGTTCACAGCCGATATGATAAGATCCTCAAGTGTCTCTATATCATCAGGATCAACAACCTCAGGATCAAGCTTGATCTCCATGAGTTCCTTCTTACCTGACACCTTTGCAGTGACAACTCCTCCACCTACAGATGACTCATACACCTTATCCTCAAGTGTCTTAGTTGTCTCCTCCATCTGCTTCTGCATCTTCTGTGCCTGCTTCATAAGATTGTTCATATTACCAGGCATCATACCTCCTGGGAAACCGCCTCTCTTAGCCATTACAATAGTCCTCCTTATTCTGATTAAATAATTTATAATATGATATCATCATTTCTTATCTATTGGAAAGTTGATCTTGTTCAGGTTCAGTATATTCTCCGTCTCAAGCCTTCCATTATCACTGTGGGAATTCCTTGTACAAAGTATCTCAAATTCAATCTCTCTTCCAAGATATTCCTCGATCACACTCTTCACATGCTCCACATTCTCAGGCTTGTCAAAGTATAACTTCGGCATATCGTCATCCGTCAGCGGGATCATGAGCAGAAGTCTTCTGTGATCATCGGACAGTATGAGCTTCGTCCTTATGGCCGGATCAGCATCATTTCTCTTGAGATATCTTCTCGCAGGAACCGACAGCTTCTCCAGTATATCATTCCAGTTCTCCGCAGCTCTCTGCAGATCCTCGAACTCTGCCTTTGGAAGCTCCATTGCCAGCTTGTCCTGATATTCCTTCATGCCCTTCTGATCTATCACATCGTCAGCCGGGCTTACGGAGGCAGCACTTTGAACCGGCGCAGCCTGTATACCATTTGCCTCAAGGTCATCAAGCTTCTTCTCAAGCATCCTTACCCTCTCGATCAGACTTGTGGTATCAACCTCCATCTGTGGTCTGCACAGCTTTATAACAGCCATCTCAAGCACTATCCTCTTCTGTGAGGAATACTTGATGCTGGCGGCTGTATCCGAGAACACGTTTATATATCTTACTATGGTGCTCTCCTCCATATGACTGGATATCTCTCTTATGCGTTCCAGATTCTCCTTGGTCATATCCAATCTGTCGCCCTCCGCCGAGGACAGCTTGACAACGAGTATGTTCCTGAGAAACCATGTAAATTCATTTACGAAACGGCCAAGCTCACGTCCCTGCCACACAACTTCGTCAACCACATCTATGGCATGTTCAACATCAGATTCCAGCACGCACTCCAGAAGTCTTGCAAATGTATCTATGTCCACAGCTCCTATGGTCTCAAGCACATTATCATATGTAAGCTTCTGTCCGAGATTGAATGCAACGCACTGATCCAGAATAGATAAGGCATCTCTCATGGAACCATCGCCGGATTTTGCGATATAATCTATCGCCTTCTTATCCGCATCAAGTCCCTCCCTGTTCATAAGCTCCTCCAGTCGATCCGAGATGACATCCACCGGGATACGTCTGAAGTCGTACTTCTGACACCTTGACGATATGGTTATAGGTATCTTGTGGGACTCCGTGGTAGCCAGTATGAATATTACATATGATGGCGGCTCCTCGAGAGTCTTTAACAGAGCGTTGAACGCTCCCGGAGACAACATATGAACCTCATCTATGATGTATACCTTATACTTGCCCTCAGTAGGAGGATATGCTACCTCCTCCCTTATCTGCCTTATATTGTCAACACCATTGTTGGAGGCCGCATCTATCTCAATGACATTAAGCGATGATCCATCCGATATGGCTCTGCAGCTTGCACATTCATTACATGGGCTTCCGTCCACCGGATGCTCACAGTTACATGCCTTGGCAAATATCTTGGCGATCGAAGTCTTACCTGTTCCTCTTGTACCGCAAAATAAAAAGGCATGACCAAGTCTATCATTCTTAATCTGGTTTCTAAGAGTGGTAACTATATGATCCTGCCCCTTTACCTCGTCAAAAGTATCAGGTCTCCATTTTCTATATAAAGCTACATACGACATCACCAATACCTACCTTTGTATCATAAAACTCACACAGACTATTATATCTGAATTTACATTTTATATCAATCAGATAAGCAATATTTGAATATGGTATTGCCTGGTGCCTATACACAGAACATCTCTGTCCGCAAGCTGCCAGCTCCTGCCCGCCGGAAGCCTGATCCCATTTATGACAGTTCCATTTGTGGAATCAAGATCTTCGACATAGATCTTCTCTGCATCCTCGTATATCCTTATGTGCCTTCTACTGACGCTGATATCCTCTATAACCTGATCCGCCTGTCGTCTGTCCCGCCCCAATACAACTCCCTCCGGCGTCACCGGAAATTCAGTAGCCACAATGCCTCCGTCTTCGATCAGTCTCACAGACAGTCTCTGCTCCTGTGCGGACTCTCTGCCATCGAGATTATGCTGTGTAAGCAGGGTTGTACAGTCATCCTCCGAGCCAAGCACCGTGGTATCGCCAGGTATTTCGTCAGCCAAACTTACATGTTCCAATGCATCAACATTCTGTTTTTTAGGTCTTCTGTTTTCATCTTCCTCCGCATATCGCAGCTCTGAGCACTCCACGCCCTCCTGTCCCCGCCGTTCATCCTCAGCAGCAGACAGCTTCCTCTTCATCTCCACATAGACAAATAACTCCACGGACAGCACGATGAGTGCCAGCATTATAAATCTCACATCCGCCGCATGCCCCTGTATATAAAATTGAACAGCCGCTATTCCCGTAAATGCCGCCACAGTAAATCCTATGAGTATGAAAAATATCCTATCATATTTGTTTTTCTCCGTTGTCGGTATCGTCAACGCCGCCGCACTGCTTTGATCCGTTCCGAACACCTCATCCATCAAAAGCTCCTGCTCACGGGCCGCAGCCAAAGATTCCACATTTCTTTTTCTATTGCCGGAGCAGCATTTTTCCTGCTCACGGGCAGAGACCTCATCCACATATTTCTGCATCCGCTCCATGTCATAATTTGCCGACACCACCATGTCATATATCTCATACATAAAATCCACAAGCTCAGTGTCCCTGTGATCTACCCTCTTTATGATCTTCTCCACAAGATTCTTTATTCCCATTCTGACATCCGTTCCCTGTCCCGGCACATACACGTATCTGAAACTCTTCTCTGCATCCGAGTAAAATATCTTGTCGGATTCTATCAGAAGATTGTCCGGCTCAAGCATGTATTCTCCCGTCTCCATGACCGCACTGCACAACGATCTCATGAGAGCAACAGCCTGCTCCATGGACATTATCCCCCTGTCAGATATATCGTCCAGGCTCTTCATGCCATTTATTTTGCAGTATATGAACATATCTCCGTTGATGGCCCTGAATTCCGGCTGTATTATTCCCTCGACAAAATTATTGTACAGCATGTCCGTCTCATAGGAATTTATGGCTGCTGCACTGACCTCCACCACAAAAAAAGTGTTAATCCCCTCTACCTGGCAATAACTTACCATATTCCTGCCACCTCCTAAGTTCATTTCCTACATCCCTTATCTCCTGTCTGGCCGCAGTCTTTCTGTCACATCTGCCGTCATCTATCAATATCTGTATCCCCGGAAATGACTCTCTGTAAGTTATCTCCGCAACCAGATTCTTCCCATTCATGGCCATTTCCGCATTCACACCATCGGCACATATCACGGTCTCGGATACATTTGTGGACATCGCTTTCTCTGCACTGTCCGTATCCCCCTCACCACTCTCATTGATCCTGTATTCCTCTCGGTTGTACAGTACCAGATATGCCTCCCCCGATGCCGCCGCATGGTTAAACGCTATAAACAACATGTTCATCACCACAAACACGGCACACACAAGTATCGGTGTTATCAGGCACATCTCCAGAACTATAGATCCATTGTCATCCATATATCTGACTCCTCCTGTCTTTTCTTCTCTTCTCCTATCTTTTCCCGCACTCAGAGCACTGAGGAAGTCCCCCGCACTCTGACTTTTTCTTTCTGTATATCGTCCGCTTCAAGCCGGAGCAGCCCAGCGAATAGTGATATTTGTCTCCCTGTTCAGTGACATAGATCACACCATTGCTTTTATATCTTCCACAGATCCTGCACGCCGAAAGCCCGGAATATCTGTCATCCAGAACCTCCCCACTCACGCTTCTCACAGATATCCTGATATGGTAACAGCTCCGCGAGTTGTGGTACACCGAACCATTCTCAGCCACATACACATACTCATCATCATCGTCATCATCCTGCGACCTGTCATATCCCAGGTACGCCCTCTGTCTTATCCTGTCCACGCACCCCACGGTAGATCCTCCGGCAAATGGCAGATTGATCTTCAGCATATATCTGACCTTGAGGCACACAAATCCGTCATCCGACAGCTCTGCATTTATCACCTTAACCCCGGACATTCCGCCGTCGACATATGTGTTCACCGTGCCTTTGTCATCTATGTACTCCCTGATCTTCCTGTTCGCCAGCACGAGCGACACACCATCTGCCATACCTTCAGCATACGGCCCCATGTCCGCGCCCTTTTCGGCTAGCTCATACGCATAGCTGTATTCCGCAAGATACGCAGCCGTCTCATGTAAGCCCTCATATATCACAGTCCGTGTCCGTATACATCCGGCCATGGCAAACACAGTCAGCATGGCAAATATAAACACTGGCAGCACCAACGATGCCTCCACACTGGCACTACCACGGTCACATCCCAAAGGAGCTGTCTTATATATTCTCCTGCCATACCTGATCCGAACAAAATCTATAGTAATATGCGCTTGGAGAGGCGATTTATCTTTCATATATTTACTTTTCAACATACAACAAGAGAACATATAACACCCCCCTTCAGGATATTTTCATATCTCAATAACTCACACACTGCCTGAAGCTGTACCTGTACAGTCCGTCATCTATCTTCGATACGCCCTCGTGATCTTCTATAAACGATGCAAATTTCCTGTCCTGACTGACCTCAACATCAAATGTCAGAGAATACATCATATTCTTCATCTCAAACGACTCATCCGTCTGTCTGAAATTAAGCTGTATAAGATCCGCCATCCTGTAATACATGCCTCCTTTATTCTCTATCAGAAGTATCGCCAGATAATCCCTGTAGCTCACAGCATCCACGCCTTCATAGTCCACGGAATCCAGATTCATCAGCTTGTCAAGATTGTTGATGTCCGTCACCCAGTATTCGTCTGTCTTCATAAACTGAACGCTTTTGCCGTCAAGCAGCAGCCTTATATCAACAATTGTCTCAGCATAAGCCCAGCATCCGAGCAGCAGATATTTCGCCGCCCCATAGGTGACCCCCGGCACAAGAGCCAGCACCGCAGCTATGGATGACACTTCGGCCATCTTTGCGCTGTCTGAGAGCAGATATGCCAGATTGAGCGGCAGTCTGTGAAGCACTATCCTGTTCACGACCCCCTGCAGATTGTCATGGTCATTATCCTTTCCGGCGATAATGTATTCCACCTCACACTCAAATGGTCTGTCCTGTTTCCTGTCAGTAAATGTATTGAAATTCGCCAGTGCATACCCGACACCATATATGTCATCCACTATTCCGGTCTGTGATCTCTCTCCATCCAACATGAGCTGCCTCTGGAATTTATCCAGATCGTCAAATTCTATGTCCTCCCACTGTCTCGTATCCTCCGCCTGTCCGTCTGACGGAAAGCCATCCAGATCGTATGCCTGATCTGACACCACCCGCCCGGATGGCGTGACAACATTCAGAAGTCCACCTGTCAGGATGCTTTTCAGCGCTTTTCTAGGATCCGTACCGCTCCAACTGCTCTCATCCTGATTCGACTCATTCTTACCATTTTCCACAGCTCCAGAAGCATCCTCCATGGCCTTATCCCCGGATGTTATCATCTCAAGAATGTCTTCTATTCCCTTCTCCTCCATGTACACCTTCATATGGTCGGTTATCTGCAGCTTCATATTCTCGCAGTCATTCTCCAGAAGTCCCCTGCACTCTGCCAGCGCCACATCTTCAACGCTCATATTGTCGCCCTGACCATTTTCCAGAGTATATTCCAGATAATCCTGCGCCATCTGCTCAAGCTTTCCCTCACCGTGTCCGCCAAATGTGCTGTCGACCGCCAGCAGATGATACTCCTCAAACAACTCCTTGTCGTACGCCGCCTTCACATCACAGGCTGCGCCCTCGGCCGCCATTGCGGCCTTGGCACTGCCCATTCTTATCCGCGCCATCTCAAGCACGGAGAGCCCCAGAAGCAGCATGGAGATCAGGATTATACTCAGAAAAACCGTTACATGTCCCTGATTTCTCATACAGCTCCCCCTTAATATATCTTCTTTGCACTCTTGTTGATCGAGTTCCATATGTTGTTCACCAGAGAAGTTATCTGCTGCTTGAATATGACGCACATCGCGATCAAGACCACCATTATAAGGATTATTTCGACCACTCCCATACCTGACTCATCTTCCATAAAATCTTCCCATCTCTTCATACATTTTTCCTCCTTAAAACTTATTATCTTAAAAATTTATTATTGCGGGCAGCATGACTATTACCATGACCACTCCCAGCAGAACCACCATCGGAAGAAGCAGCTTTGTCCCGGCTTCCTCCCCCTTTCTCTTCGCCATCTCCTTTCTGGTCTGCATTGCGTTCTGCTCCTCGCCCGCCATCATGATCAATATATCTCTCGTGCCTTTCTTCACATTCTGTGACAAAAGCGACATGAGCTTTATATACATCGGCAGATTTATCCTGTGCCCCATGTTGTAGTAAGCCTCACTCTCGGATACTCCTGCCTGGATCTCATTTAGCGTATAAATCAGTTCCCTGGTCAGAACACTCCCGCCCTGATCCGTACCGGCACAATCTTCCCTGCCACTCTTCACTATCCTTGCAAATGCACCTCTGACCGTGACTCCTGCTCCAAGATAGAGCGTCAGCTTATCCACAAGCTCCGGGTACTCCGACATGAGCTCGTCGGATCTCTTTTTTTCCATTCCCTGGATCTTCGACCTGTTTCCACCCCATATACAAATGGCTGCGAAACCACCGAGAAACAGTATCATAAGACCGCTTCCGCCTCCCGAGGTGGGCCTGACCGCATATCCGTTTATCTGCTCCGGCAGCGCCACCTCGCTCGAATCTCCACTTCCCGCCTGTATCTCCCTGATGCCTTCCCTTATATCCTTCAGAGCCTTTTCCCTGCCTGTCTCTTCCCTTCCGCACACGCGTATCTGATATGTTCTCTCCGCGCTCAGCTCCCTGTATGTAAGAACAGCCGTGATGGACACTATTCTGTCTTCTCCCTCCGCTATATCGCCGATACGTCCATCGGACGACACCAGCTCGTTGTCCTCGCTTATCCACTGCACATCGAGTCCGAGCGCATCCAGGTGATCCACAAGCTCCAGATCATATATCACTTCGTCGGGGGATTCATTTTCCCCAAGATACAGGTCTTCAATCTCACCAAATCCCTGCTCAAACACTGCTTCCATATCGTCAGGATCATATTCCAGCGGCATGACATCCACATCAAAATCAGTCTTTTCTCCATCTATGTCAGTCTCCAGAGTGACGGTGGACACATCCCCTCCGTACCCATCTCTGGTGAGCACCACCTGATGAGGCGCAAATGCTTCCTTTGCCACAAGGATCACCGCAAGAATACATGTCACCAAAAGCGTCAGCAGGATCTTCGCAATAATGTCTGTGTACATCTCCGCACATTTATCCCTCGCCGCGGCATCCGTACATATGTATACCCTCTTTATCTTCGTGAGCATCTTGTCATTGTCCATATGCGGTTCTATCCAGCCGTATATTTTTCCCGCAGCCCTTTTCAGCATATCCATCATCCTTTCACATATGTATATCTGTGATCTTTCTGCCCCATATCACCGTCGCCGCCGTGATCACCAGACACGCACTCATGGCAGCTATCCCCAGAGCATTGCCATACAGCGCATCCATATATCCAGGATTACACACCCTCAGATACAGAATGATGACAAATGGCATGGCAGACATGATATTCTGCTCCAGCCGTTTTGACGTTATCATCGTGTCTATCTCTTCCTCCACTTCCAGACGCCTGTCAATATTTTCAACCATCTTCTTCATCATCCTGATGAGATTTCCCCCGGAGCCCTTTGCAACTGCGACCACATGAGCAAATTCCTTCACATCCTGAAGTCCTGACCTGTCCGCCATATCCCTCAAAAGACTTTCAACATCAGAGCTCATCTCAAGGCCGTTTATTATGAGCAGCATTTCCTGTCTGATATAAGATTTCCCCTGATACATTCCGTCCAGCTCGTGACAAGCTGGAACAAACGCTTTTTCCAATGAATATCCCGCCGCCATATTTGCGGACAGGGACAGCAGCATTTCCTTAAATTCATTATTAAGTTTATTCTTTCTCTGCCGGCATTTACCATCGGCAATTTTCCTGAGAAATACCAGAATCCCCGGCGTGAACACCAGGCACGGTATAAGACTGTCAAAGAAGAGCACCGACACCATCACCGCTATGACTGAATACACAGCGATACCGGTTACGATTTCCCTGACACTTAGTTTATAAGAATCATAATCTATACCCTGTCTCAGCACACATCCCTCCTTGAATCACTGCTCTCATTAACGCTTATAAATCCAGCCGCCACGAGCTTTGATGTGTTGTGAAGATCATTTATCTTTCTAAGCATTCCTTCCACTCGCCCCCTGTCCTTTCCCATATTGCTCTCATGAAATTCATACAATTTATTCATGACAAATTCACCTCCTTCCAGTCCTGTGACCTCGCTTATCTCTATACATCTTCGGGATCTGTCCCTCAGTCTTCCAAGCTGGACAACTATGTCCACCGCCGACGCTATCTGCTGCCTTATCGCCAGAACAGGCATATCCGCACCCATCAGAACCATGGTCTCAAGCCTCGTCAGCATGTCCCGGGCAGAGTTTGCATGTCCTGTTGACAGGCTTCCATCGTGTCCTGTGTTCATGGCAGTAAGCATATCTATCGCCGCCGCATCCCTGACCTCACCCACTATTATCCGTGAAGGTCTCATTCTGAGGCTCGTCTTGATAAGATCCCTTATGCTCACCGCATTTTCGCCCTCGACATTTGCACTTCTCGCCTCAAGGCTCACCAGATTGTCGATGCCCGCAAGCTGAAGCTCCGCCGAATCCTCTATCGTGACAATTCTCTCATCCGCCGGTATATACCCTGACAGGGCATTCAGAAATGTCGTCTTGCCCGCGCCGGTTCCTCCCGAGATGATTATGTTGTAGCCCGCCACGACCAGATTCTTCAGGAAATCGGCAACCTCCATGGTGACTGATCCGATCTCCACCAGCTTGTCCATGGTCATCTTGTCCTTCGGAAACTTTCTTATGGTCATCACGCTGCCGCTCAGGCTCACCGGCGGCAGCACCACATTCACTCTCGAACCATCCTTAAGCCTTGCATCCACTATCGGCGACGCCTCATTTACTATCCTGTTGCACTCCGCTACGATGCTCTGGATTATGGTTTTGAGCCGTTCCTCGCTCTCAAATGCCTTGTCATACCTGTACATCCTTCCTGCCCGCTCGACAAATATATTGCTGTAGCCATTTATCATTATCTCAGTCACCGCTTCATCGTCGAGAAGCTCTGACAATATATCAAGCCTCCTCAGACTGTTGAACAGTTCCTTCTTCAGCGCAAGCTTATCCCTCACGCTCAGCACATTCCCGGACTCAGATTCGAGAATACACCTGTCGATCATATCGCTGACCTGCTCATCTCCTATGTCACCCGACATATCTATACTCTGCATGACCTTGCTTCGTATCAACTGTCTGTCATCCTGTTTCATCTTCTGCTTCCTATTTCACTTTCTATAAATCTCAGCATCTCCGCACTTCCCGGAACCGCCAGCGGCACGTTCAACCTGTGCAGCCTCCGAGCAATCTTGCCGAGCTCCCTTCTCTCCAGAACCCTCTCGAACATCCCAAGCTTGTCCTGGGACAATTCATCCTTAAGCTCCGGAACCATTATCTCGTCAAATGCCCCAAGTATCGCCAGATCCTTGAGAACCGCCTGTCCCATATCAAACACAACCGTTGTATATCTGCCCCATCTGCGGAACTCGTCGATGAGCCACACCATATCCTCCGTGTCCAGCTCCAGTGCATCTATGTACGATCCCAGATATCCAAGCACGCTGTATTCCTCAAGCTCCACGATATTTTGCTCCATATATCCGGTCAGATCCGGTGACCTCTGTTTCAACAGATATATCACATTCGCCAGAACGTCCTCATGGTCGTGAAATGCACTGTACTCCTCCATGCCCACATACAGGCCGCCCCGCACCTCATCATTCATGCACAGGCTGACCGCAAGGTTTGTCTTACCACACCTCCCTATGGGTGATATAACTGCATACGACCTGAACAGCTTTCTTCTGCGGTCCGTATCGTCTATATTCATATATCTGAGGATCTCTGAAGAAATGTTTCGTACCCTGGAATATTTGAATATCCTGTTATGGCTGATCTCTTCTGATCCATCGACTCTATCCCTCGTCATAAATATCATCCGGCAGGCCACCGGCACTTTGCTCTCATCCAGAGGAATATTCTCATCCATCAGCAGAACATCCAGAGTCTTAGTCTCAAGATACCCATACAGTTCTCCCTCCGATGAAAATGCAAGCGCAAACAGCGGATTGTCCCTGTCCGAATTGATATGGTTCATAAGACTTATCATGTAAGCCCTGTCACCATCCAGTATTCCAATCTTGTACTGCTGAATTTTGTCACCTCCACTCTGTAGTGCACACGTAATACATGACTCCGCCCATTATGGCAGCAGAGAAATGTACCCTGGACTTCATCAGATTCCTATAAAATTGTTTTGTTGAAATTTCTTTACGATTCGTAACTGACATTAAAACTTCTTTTAAAAGAAAAAATAAAGATATAACTCCTCCGGCCAAAAAGGAGTAAACAATCACCCGGATCACATCGGTTCCTACAAATGTGCCAGCCGTCGCCAGCAGCTTGATATCACCTGCCCCCAAGGCTTTTTTATGAAATAATACAAACAAGATCACCACAGGAATAACACAGCCTGCCACACTGCTCAGAAGTCCATCACACGGTCCTCTGACAACTGCCGACATCAGGAATCCCTGTATCATGCCAACTGCGATAAGCCTGTTCGGAATCCTCCAGTCTCTGAAGTCCGATACCACCGCCATGCTCACAGTTGCGATCAATGGTATTACATAATATATGATCTCTGTCCTCCCTTCTCTCTGAGTTGTAAGCACACCTTACACCCTCTCTCAGCCTTTGTAAAGGGGGGATTTCATAAAGAAAATTTTATAAATTGCGGCAATATACAGGCTGTATATTGCCCAATTTCAATATACAAAAAGCCCGTCCTGTTACGAACGGGCTTCTGATTTTACAGCATGTATATATAATTTTTTTTACTAAAATTGTCCATTTCCCATGTTCTGATTGTTATTTGGGTTCCGGTTATAGTTCTGGTTAGGACTCTGATTAGGATTCATATCAGCCTGCTTCCTTGCCGCCATGGCATTATCAATGTTCTGTATCTCGCTCCTGCTTATGGCTATACTGTCCTGAAGAACCTTTACATTGTTGAAATACTGGAGCAGCTCCTGAGGTGGATTCTCCTTGTTCTGCTCGTAGAAATACTTGCCGATCTCGACCATGTTCCTGTCGATCATCTGCACCTCATTTGATATCTTGTTGTTGAGCTTTGCCTTCTGCGCTGCGTCCTTCGTCTCATCCACCGCATTATTTGCAAACTTCTTGGTCTTGTTGAACACATCCTGGAAAAAATCTGACATATCATATACCTCCATGTAATATAGATCTTTCTTTATCTGCCTTAATATATCCATGTAAAACTAAAAAAACCGGGAATATGGGTGTTGATTCCATAATCCCCGATTTTTTATTTGACTTTGTTTCTCACTATGTCATGTATACTTATGGCCTTTCACATCAGTCGTCTATGTACTTATTCAGTGTATCAACCACATCATTGAGATTATAAGGCTTTGCGATATAATCATCAAGCTGGTTCTCAAGGATCCTCTCCTTGTCACCGAACATGGCTCTCGCCGTAACCGCAATGATCGGAAGTCTCTTTCTCTTCTCCTTGCGCTCTATCTCCCTGATCTCCTGTGTAGCTGCTATACCGTCCATAACTGGCATCTGTACGTCAAACAGTGCCGCATCATATATCTTGGTCTTGAACAGTTCAACAGCCTTCTGGCCATTCTCAGCTATATCGTATGAGAATCCTGCCATACCGAGAAGCTTACCGATAACCTGCTGGTTGACCGGCTCATCCTCTGCAACAAGTATCCTTGCCTTGCTGTGTGCATTGATGGAGAATACCGCTGGCTCCTCCTTCTCTTTGAGGAACTCATCTGCTGCATCTGCCGCTTTGATAACCTTGAGTGGTATCTCGACGATGAATGTTGAACCTATATCTTCCTTACTCTGAACTGTTATGTTACCACCCATCAGCTCAACGATCTGCTTGGTGATGACAAGTCCCAGACCTGAACCACCGTACTTTCTTGTATCTGATGCATCTACCTGGCTGAATCTTATGAACAGCTTGCTCATATTAGCCTCTGAGATACCTATACCGGTATCTGCAACTGCCATTCTGATCTTGATCTTGTTGTCTCCATCATCCATGGATGCGATCTTGACTCTTACGCTTCCCTCAGATGTGAACTTGATAGCGTTCGAAAGCAGACAGTTGAGAACCTGCTGGATTCTCTGTCCATCACCGCGGACAAGCTTTGGAATATTGCTTCCAAATGAACAGTCGAGCTGCAGTCCCTTGTTGGTTGCGATCGGAACCTGTGCAGCAACTGTGTCCTCAATGGCAGTCCTGATGTCAAATGTCTCTTCCTTGATCTTGTACTTACCAGCCTCAAGCTTGCTTATATCAAGAATATCATTGATAAGTCTGAGCAGTGTGTCTGCACAGTTCTTAGCTGTGATAAGGTTATCTCTGTAGTCAGCCTGAAGATCCTCAGCCATAAGTGTGAGCTGGAGCATACCGAGAATACCGTTTATAGGTGTTCTTATCTCGTGGCTCATGTTTGCAAGGAACTCGGCCTGTGTCTTGTATGCTGCATTCGCATCCACGATGGCCTTGCTGAGCTTCTCCTCAGTCTCCTTCTGCTTGGTCACATCTATGACTACCATGTTGATGTAATCAGCCTCAGACTTATACATAACCGTGTTGAACACCTTCTGAAGTGACTCCATGGTGATCTCAACATCCATCAGATCTCCCTCTTTGGTGCCGGAGTTGTTATAAGCTGTGAACCATGCATTGATATCCTGAAGTACCTCTATCTTGCTCTCCTTCAGTATCTTGTCCTTGTAGTCAGACACATCGAGCTTGAAATACTCCCCAAATATCTCATTGGCGTCTACTATCTCGTAGTTTGTTCCGTTGACAGGATCATTAACGATCCTCGCCTGTGCAAATCCTATAGGAAGGTTCATGAAAAGCTTCTTATACTTATCAGACTTTCCTGCTGATCCCATGTTGCCATCTCCGAATACCAGTAATACCAGAACAGCAACGACCGCTGCCAGGACGCCACATATAATAGCTCCCACACCTATACCGGCAACTCCCAGCACTCCCGCCAGCAAAGCCAGAACAGCCATGGCCAGTGCAAGCGGCTTAATCCCAATTTCCTTAATTTTGTCCATTAATGCACCTCTGTTTCTATAAATATTGCGTTTGCCACATAGACACTCCTATGCATATCCACATGGATACATTATATTATAAATAATTATTAAGGTCAACGCTCATATAGTTTTTTATGCTGAATAATGTACAAATTTTCTCTGTTATTTTGTACATATTGGACTACTTTTATGGTCTCCCAGCCATTCTACCTCGTTATTATGCATATTTTATCTATCAACAGATCTGCATTACTCTATCGCTGCTTCATCATCTGTCCGATCCTCATCCTCTGGCTTCCCCTTTTTGCTGCCGCGCTTCTCCTTGATGGTCTTCGCATTCATAAGCAGTGCAAACACAAGCCATCCGGCAAATGTGAATATCAGGCCGCTCTTGAGTCCTCTAGGGAAATACTTGAACTCTATCACATGGTCTCCCTTCTCGAGATCCAGTGCGATAAATGCTCCCGCAACAGTCTGTATATCGGTCTTTCTGCCATCAACATAGGCAGTCCAGCCCGAATCATATGGTATGGATGTGAACATCAGGCCAGCCTCATCGACTGATATATGTCCCTTCACATATCCATCCTCAAATTTGTTGATATTTAACTGATTGTCAGCCCATCCCTCATACGCCTGGTCAAATGCAGCACCGTTGAGAGTGGCTATCGTAAGTCTTGCAGATGTATTGTCAGGTACACCCGCAGAGAAATAATACTCGACCTCCACGTTGGTTCCCTTTATCAGATGTCCCACATGGTATGTCTGGTACTGAAGTCTCTCGTAATTCTGCTCCTCACCGTTCACATATATCCTTATCTTGGTGATTCCATTGCAGTTCGCTATGATGTACAGATCATTCTGTTCCTCTGTTATGTCAAAGCTGAGTCCAAAGCTCACGATACCCGGTGTGATATCGGAAAGTCCAAAGTATTCACTGTACGGATTGTCATGTGTTATCGTGATGTCATTTGAAGAGCCAGTTACCTCCGGATATATCTGGCTGAACGTACCAGCCACCCCAGTCGACTTTTCCACGAAATTATTTATACTGTCAAACATATTCGATGCATCAGAAGTCCAGTCTTTCAGCTCGTTATTCACCATGAAGCCCAGCTTGAGCGCCCGGCTGTTCTGGTATACATCAACGCCATCCACTGTATCCACATAGTCCATATCGTAGGACATATGCTCATCCTGTCTCCTGAACAAATATCTTATGCCCAGAACCGAACTTGACACCGGATTTGCTCCGTCAAACAGGAACTCATTGGCACCTGTGTAGAAACCAAGTCCGTGCATGGCATTCACAAGGTCATTTGAAACCGTCGAACCAAACAGGCTGACTCCCTGCATATTGTAATAGGTAGATTCATCCACCACCTTGGTGTTGTTGAGCTCCGTTCTATATGGAAAATGGCCTGTCTTAACAGAATCTATAGCGGCCTGCACACTAGCAGCATCGCCATAGTAATCCGGTATGTTCACCGTTCCGTTGCTCTCGTATCCCTTTGCCGCGCTGAACACGATCTCAGTCAGACACAACACTGAAAGTATAGCTGCCACTGCGAATCTGCCTTTGCCGCGGACAAGTCCCAGCACCAGGATTCCCACCGAGTACACAACAAACAGCACCCATGTGAGAATAATTACCGTCCTGTCCATATCAATATTCTTGTCTGCATAAACCAGTAAACCGAACGCCACGATGATTCCCAGGGCTATTCCCAGTATCTGCTTCTTGTCTGTATTTGCAATGGCCTCGTATCCCATGCTCAGCAGAATGAAGATGAACAGGAATGAAAATCTGTTCGGGATTCCGTACTGATCATGGAAGCCGTGCCATATATAGTTGAGCAGCGTATTGTTGAAGCTCATCATGAGAAATACGATCAGTATCACATTCTTAAGCTTCTCGTACCATTTGATCTTTGTATTGAAAATATATATTCCTATCAGCAGTATGGCAAATGTACCGCAGTACAGGTTCACACCGCCGTCAAACTGCTGGCTCTTTATCGGCTCAGTCAAGACAAACATCTGCTTTATCATATCCCATATGCTTCCGTACCACTCCCATTTAGGGAAATGTCTGGTGGCAGACGCCGTGGTGTTAATCCCGATATAAGCCGGGATCAGCAGAAACGCAGACATAGCCGCAGCCATGACAGATGTTCCCGCAAATCTCAAAGTGTCCTCTGCGCCCTTGTATATGTTCTTGTGATTGGTGAGTATAAACTGGAGAACCAGGAACACACATATCATGAAACATATATAGTAGTTACACAGAAGTCCATAGAACAGACTGAGTGTGTACAGTCTGTAGTTGCTGCCGTCCTCCATCATCTGCTCGAAGCCCTGCATGATAAGCGGAAGTATCAGTATACAGTCCATCCACATGAGATTCCATGAATATCCTATGACATAGTTGCTGAGTGCATATGCCACAGCAAATGGAATGATGAGCAGGTTGTTCTTGTTCCTGCACTTGTATCCAAGATAGCTCGCCATGGTCATACCGGACAGAGCTATCTTGATACTTATGAGCAGGCACATCGCTATGTACAGATGCTCCCTGCTGAACAGCACGATTATAAAGTTCAGAGGGCAAGCCATATAGTAGGCGATTATGTCAAGCAGATTGCTTCCCATGCCTATGTCCCACGTATAGAACAGGCTTCCCTCGTTCACCAGTTTGTCATGATAATCAGAGAAGAATGGCAGATACTGGTGAAGACTGTCCACCATGGTAAGGCTGTGTCCGCCAAATGGTCCTATCTCCGCCACCACCCACAGCACGAACATAAATATCGCCGGGATGATAAAAGCGATTATCATGATATAGTTGTCAGCAAATATATCCTTTACAGGCTTTTTATCCTTCTTAAATACGAAGCATTTGCTGAATATATAGTTTATTACAAGTACAACTACCTGAATTATTATCTTTGATATAAACTCATTGTATCTGAAGGAGTCGCACAGCAGGTTGGTTCCAACGACCTCCACCACCATGGCAAACAGACGCATGCCCACAAATGATATGAACTCCCTTATGATCCGGCCTACGCTCTTCCTCTGCTCCGACCTGAACACGTAAAATCCATTTGCAAAGTAAGCAAATAATATGGCAAGCATTATCGCTATGATATTCGCCGCACTTCGCGACAGATCCGTCACAAGTCTCAACACAAAGAATGATACAAGATTCACAGCCGTGGTCATTCCTCCGGCTATAACATATCTGACCATCTCTTTCTCCATAAGCTTTTTTATTTTGTCTACATATTCATTCATATTTCCATACCGATTCCTTACATGATATTCAATAGTTATATCAAATATGATGTACTAATTATAGTTACATATTCTTAAATATTTGCTACTTGAAGTTCGCAAGAAGATATACAAGAGGTGAATTCCAGTAGATCGTTACCTCATTACATGAATAACTCTGTGCGTTGTCGACATAGCATCTCTCCTTTGGAATCTTTGCAAGAACAGCCTTCGCATATGGATCCTCAAGGTTTCCATCGGCACCGCCCACAAGCATTCCAGGCATTGCCTTGCCCAGTGCCTCTGAAGGTCTGTGGTGTGGATTCTCAGGAGTCTGTGAACCATATCCTGTCACATAACAGTAGCTGACTGCATTTCTTCCAAGTATATAGTTGAGCTGGTCTGCCGCATAGTCCACATATGAATCGTCGCCCAGAACCTTTGATGCCATGAGCAGAAGGATTCCGTTATCCGCAACGACCATGTTGCTTCCCCATACATAAGAGCCGCCTGTTGTTGAACCGAAGCCGCTGCCGGCATAGTTATCTACAAGCTTGTCAGCACCCTTCTTAAGTATCTCCTTCTCTGCTGCGCAGTCCTTTACATTTACACAGTAGTCATATATTCCATAATATCCGACATCCGCCCATCCAAGGCCGTACTTAACGCTTCCCTCGATGGCTGTCTTCACATAATCATTGTAGCTCTCATCACCTGTTGCGATATACAGCTCCGCTGCTGCCCACAGGTACTCATCGCTGTCATTGCTGTCAGGATACTCACCTGTAACTATGCTTCCAACGTTCTTAAAGCCTGCATCTCCCTGATGCTGCTCAAGATACTTCCATGCCTTCTGAGCTGCAGCAAGACATGAATCTGCAAATGCTGCATCGTACTTTCTGTATACAACTGAAGCCTTTGCCATAACAGCCGCAAAATCGCCTGTTGCTGTGTTGGATATAGGTGAGAGTATCATCTGTGCAGTCTCCTCAACAGCAGCCACCATCTCAGGGAACACCTCTCCGGTAACCTTGTGATAAACTCCGCCGCTGGTCTCATCCTGCATCTTGAGCATCCAGTCAAGCTCGTATCTGACCTCATCCAGAACGTCAGGAACACCGTTGCCGCTCTCAGGTATTCCGATAGCGTCGTCCTTTGCCGCATACTCTGAATCCTCATATGTAAGGAGCAGATCCTGTACCGCCTTTGCGCCCGGAACAACATATCTTCCGTAGTCTCCGGCATCATGCCATCCGCCGGTCACATCCTTTGCAACATCTGAGCCGTACACTATGGCAGTTCCCGTGTGACATGCAGCGTGTGCAAAATCACCGGCTATGGCTGAATCAAGCTCTGTTCCACATCTCTGGTCATAGAACATGAGCACTGACGCCTTGTATATATCGTCATACACGCCATCCCCAACAGGGAACTCGTATGATTCTGCTCCGGTGTCGAGAACTATCTTGTATGTACCCTGATCCTTGACATCAGAGAAATCTATAACCGCACATTTGTCGCCCACAGCAGGATCGTAATCCCAGCCAGATACGTCACCCTTGCTGACTACCTTGTCATCAGCGACGCTCTTTACCTCGTAGCTCTTGGCGTCTCTGTCAGTCACTGTGGCAAGCTTCTTCGCATCCTTGCCGTAACCCATCTGGTTGATGCCAACCAGCTTTGGATCAGGAATACCCTCAACGCTCTGTGCGCTTGAGGCGTCAACTACAGTGAGCTTGATATTGTCAAAGTATACCTTGTGAGGCACGCTGTCATCACCAACGCCCTCGAAATGTCCCAGATTCATACACATTCTAGGTGCCGGATCCGATGCCTCGCTCATGGTGAACTGGTTGGATATGTGCTGTGTCTCAGTGCCTATCGTTATGTCATCCATCACATAAGCGTGGTAATCACCGCCATTTATCTGAAGTCTGTACTGAATTCCTCTCTCAATGGTGCTGTGCACGTCAAATGACAGCTCATACACACAGTCCTGGTTGAGCTCAAATCCGTCATAGTATATCTGGTTCGCATAATCCAGGCTTCCTGTTCCGGTTATATCCAGACACAGTTCTCCGTTCTCTGCTCCGAGTACGGCCTGTCCGCCATTTGAATATGTATGGCACTCGTCCGTGTCATTGTCATCAAAGTTCAGGTCTATCAGGACATCCCCTGCCTTGACCTCTGTCTTCTCCTGTTCAGCCTCCTCCGAAGCAGCCTCCTCTGTCTTCTCCTCCGAGGTCGCAGCCTCGCTGGTCTCCGCCTGGCTTGTCGCCTCTGTCACATCGTCCTTGCCCTGACCTCCGCAGCCAGCCAGCATGGACATACCCATAGCCGCAGCCATCGCAATGGCCAGTACCTTCTTCATCTTTGCCATGTTAACCCTCCATAAACCTTATAATCTTCTGAAACGCCATATGTCCCCCAAAGATATCCAGTGCACTCCCTATGGTCACGTCTATCCTGTTCCTTCCGAGACTTCTGAGCTGTTCCAGATCGTCAAATGATGCCACACCTCCGGCATATGTCATCGGCAGCTTTCCCCATCTTCCAAGCATGTCCGCAACATGGGTCTCTATGCCTGACGCCTTGCCCTCCACATCCACCGCATGAACGAGATACTCGTCGCAGTATTCTGAGAGCCGGTCAAGCGTTGCCTCCTCCACCTTTACATTTGTAAATTTCTGCCATCTGTCAGTGACAATATAATACTCTCCGTCCCTCTTCCGGCAGGACAGATCCAGCACCAGATGTTCTCTGCCCACAGCCTTCTCAAGTGCCTTCAGGTTGTCGTAGTTGATCTCTCCATCCCTGAACACAAATGATGTGGCTATGACATGTGACGCACCCATATCTATGAACCGCTGTGCATTGTCAGCATTTATTCCCCCGCCTATCTGCAGTCCTCCCGGATATGCAGCCAGAGCGAGCTGTGCCTGTCTTACATCGGCGTCATAGTATTCGCTGGACGCAGGATTGAGAAGTATGATATGACCACCCTTAAGTCCATAGCTTTTGTACAGTTCAGCAAAGAAGTCTCCGTCCTTCTGTGATACAAAGTTTTCATCTGCTCTGTCACCCTCATCACAGAGACTGCCTCCAACTATCTGCTTTACCTGTCCATTGTGTATGTCTATGCATGGTCTGAATCTCATATCGTCTGTCTCCTGTCGCTTTTGTCACCTTTTGGTGTAAATTTTGCTCATATAACTGCTATTTTATCATACAAAATACAAATATGACACAATAAATGGATTAACCAGGCAAAACTTTATTTGATTACATGGGCCAAAGGCTTTACAATAGATACAATTATGTGCTTTATGGAAAGGATGGGGAACAACTTATGAATTACTCACTAAAAGCCGAACTGGACAACTGCTATTCCTATGCCGATTCGCTGGACAACGACGGCTACGGTGCGCGCCAGAAGACAGGACTCAAGACAAGAGAGATGCTTCAGTTTGACCTGCTTCAGTTTCTTGCATATCTGTCCAGCTCCGACCAGGCAGAACTTACCCTGGAGATAAAATTTGTCCGCGAATACCTGAACCAGCACTTTACAACAGACAAATTCCGCACATTCAAATATGAGAGAACAACCGGGGATTTTGCCGTGACACAACCTAGATCCCTTACATATTTTGTACAGGGCGATCTGGCCCGGGCAAAGGTAAATCCCAGATCAGTATACCGTTCCAGAGATTACGTCAGAATGTTCAAGCTCATGGGTCAGGAATTCATCGCCTGCAACAACATGACTGACGACAACGAGATAGCAAGGCTCACAGGCTACTGCCTCATGCTCGACAAATATCTCAAGTCCATGAACCTGTACGCCATAGATCCAAGCCCACTGCTCGACAAGTACAACGCACTCCCAAAGAGTGCTTCCCCAGTCTCACAGACTCCGGCTAAGTCGACAGCTTCCGAAAGGGCTGAACCCGTCAAGGATGTGGACACTCTTCTCGAGGAACTGAATTCCATGACCGGACTCGAGAGCGTGAAGAAGGACATCACCAACCTCGTAAACCTTCTGAAGATCAAGAAGCTCCGCGAGGAAAACGGCATGAAACAACCGTCCGTATCTCTCCACCTTGTATTCTCCGGCAATCCGGGAACAGGAAAGACCACGGTGGCAAGACTTCTTGCAAATATCTATAAGGGTCTGGGCATACTGTCAAGAGGACAGCTTGTCGAGGTCGACAGAGGCGGACTTGTTGTGGGATATATTGGTCAGACAGCCGTCAAGACAACCGAGGTCATAGAATCAGCCCTCGGCGGGATCTTATTTATAGATGAGGCTTATACTCTCACCGCAGGCAAAGGTGAGAATGATTTCGGCCAGGAGGCAGTGGACACGCTGCTCAAAGCTATGGAGGATCACAGAGATGATCTCATAGTCATAGTTGCCGGCTACCCGGATCTCATGGAACGGTTCCTGAGCTCCAACCCGGGACTTCGTTCCAGATTCAACAAATTCATCACATTTGAGGATTACACCGGGGACGAGCTTATGTCCATCTTCGAGAGCATGTGTTCCAAGCAGGAATACAAGCTGGACGATGATGCCCGCGCATACGCCTCAGAATACTGGCACGACAAAGCCGCACATCACGACGATACATTTGCCAACGCCCGTGAAGTCCGTAACTTTATGGAATCCGCCATATCCAGGCAGGCCACTAGAATAGTTTCCATGGACAACATTGACGTAGCCACACTTGAGACCCTTACAAAGGAAGATCTGATGGCTTAGGCTTGTAATTTTTTTTGGATAAAGAAAGAGAGGTATTTTATTTTGAACAGATCATTATCGACAGATAATCCTATCATGAATTTTCTAACCATAGTGTGCGATATAGTAATATTGCATTTTCTGTGGCTGCTGACTTCCTTGCCAATCCTCACGATAGGTGCATCGACCACAGCACTCTACTACACCACCATGAAATGCATCAGAAACGGTCAGGGCGGCGTGGTCAAGCTGTTCTTCAAGAGCTTCAGGGAGAATTTCAAACAGGCCACAGGGATAGGAGTTCTGGCTCTGCTTGCCGGTGTCCTGTGTGCATTTGACATGTGGTTCGCCGTGAGCAGGAACATCAAAAGTATGCTGGTCATATTCACCATCATGTCACTTATCTACCTGTTCACTGTACTGTATGTATTCCCACTTCAGGCGCAGTTTGAGAACACAGTCAAAGCGACCATCAAGAACGCATTCCTCATGTCCATCAAGAATCTTCCATGGACACTTCTCATGGTTGCGATAACGGCAGCGATCGCAGCGGGATGCTATTTCAGCTCCACCGTGCTCGGTCTTATGCTCATATGTGTCGCAGGACTTCACGCTTATCTGTGCTCACTGGTATTTGTACACATTTTCAACGAGTACATGCCGGAGGAGGAAGAGAAGAGCGACGAGGACTTCCATATAGTTGACGATACAGACGAGGACTAACACCCCTTGCCAACACATACAGATGAATAATATACATGGCGTGCGCCGGCTTTCTTCAGAAGGCCGGCGCACACGTCTATGGTGACACCGGTTGTATATATGTCATCCACAAGCAGGATATTTCTGTACTCCGGGTACACTCTGCCTATGTCCATGGATGTCTTTATGTTGTTTGCCCTCTCCAGGTTGTCCAATTTCTTCTGCGGTGTGGTGTACTTTCTTCTCACCAGCATATCCTCACAGAATGGAAGCCCCAGTTCATCAGCGACAACCTTCGCCAGTACAGCCGCCTGATTGTAGCCGCGCTGTCTCTGCTTTCTCCTGTGCAAAGGTACACAGGTGACCGCATCTATTCCATACCTTCTGACATACGGGCGCACCTTCTCCGCCATCTGAGCTCCGTAGAAATCACAATATTCTTTTTTGTTATGGTATTTTATCGCCAGAACACTGGCTTTGACGGGTTCCACGTAATTAAATACGGGGAAACCTCTTTCGAAATTTCTTGAATGTTTTTCACAGTCCAGACAGAGCTCCCGCTCTTCACTGTCGACCTCCTTGCCGCACACCATACATGACGGAGCCTTCACATAGGGAAGGCTGTTATGCCATCTGCATATCAGCCCTTCTCCCATCGGAAGCACCTCGTCACATATCGCACACCGGCGGGGATACAGGAGATCCGTGAGCAGTCGTCCGAACCCGAACTTATCTGCGCATCGTTTCATCTTCTCTCCATCTCCCTGAGTCTCAGTGCAAATGAGGTGTATCTCTTCTGTTCATCCTCATTGTCTATCATCGTATTTACCAGTCCTATATTGCCCACTATGACCACGCTTCTTCTGGCTCTCGTCACCGCCGTATACAGCAGGTTTCTGTTCAAAAGCTTAGGTGGGCATCTGAGAAGCGGGATCACAACCACGGGATACTCACTTCCCTGCGACTTATGTATGGTTATCGCAAATGCATGCTCTAGCTCCTCAAGCTGGTTGTATGGATACTCAGTCTGTCTTCCATCGTCAAATTCCACCACGATCCTCTGCTCGTAGTCGTCAACAGCCTTTACAAATCCAATATCGCCGTTGAACACTCCGACTCCTTCCTCCTTGGCAAATCTGCCCGACGGATCCAATATCTTCCACTCCTGCTTGTAATTGTTCTTGACCTGCATGACCTTATCGCCCTGTCTGAACACCACATCGCCCCGGTCATGCTCAGGCTTTCCGTGTCCCTCCGGATTGAGGACATCCTGAAGCTGCTTGTTGAGGTTCTCAACACCCATATCATACTTACGCATAGGTGTCAGCACCTGTATATCCGATTTATCCACACCAAAATATGATGGAAGCTGCTTTGTCAGAAGCACCTTGAGCTCTGCCACGATCTCATTGTAGCCATTCCTTGGAACAAAGAAGAAATCCCTGCTCTTGTTCTTGATCTCCACATGCTCTCCATCCTTTATCCTGTGGGCATTGCCTATGATATCGCTGTCCTCGCCCTGTCTGTATATCCTGTCCAGCACCGACACGCTGAACACACCGGACGCTATGATATCCTTGAGCACATTTCCCGGGCCAACTGACGGAAGCTGATCCGAATCACCCACAAGCACAAGTCTTGTGCCCGGAGCCACAGCCTTGAGCAGACTGTAGAAAATGCTGCTGTCAACCATGGACATCTCATCTATTATGATAACATCGGCCTCAAGTGGATTGCTCTCATTCCGCATAAATGTATACGCAGAAGTCTCTTCTCCTTCCACTCCGCCCGTAAGCTCGAGCATTCTGTGTATGGTCTGTGCTCCGTATCCTGTGGCCTCGGTTATCCTCTTGGCTGCACGTCCTGTAGGCGCAGCAAGAACTATCTTCATCCTGAAGCTCTCGTATATCTTGATAAGTACATTTATGATCGTTGTCTTTCCGGTTCCGGGGCCTCCGGTTATGACCGCAACGCCGTGATCCACGGCATTTCTTATGGCAAGTCTCTGGGCATCAGCCAGCTTCATATTCTCTGACTTTTCTACCGTCTCAACAACCTTGTCTATCTTGAGCTTTGCCTTTGAGAAATCTATGTTGAGCTCACACAGAAGTCTTGCCGAATTGAGCTCCATATAATAATTAGGTGCTGCATACACGGCATTTGTCACGTTTGACTCTGACTCCGTATCCAGCAAATCCATGTCTATGTCAGCCACCGGATCATCAAGGCTCACATCTGGGAGCTCCCCTGAATCTGGATCGTCCTTCAACTCCTTTATGATTATCTTGCCGGCAACGCTGAGCTCAAGTATCTGATTGCATATAGACATCTCAAGCTCCGGATCATATGGCATGTACTCATTCATCAGCAATGAATATGTCTTGTCTACCAGCATCTTCTGGGGAATATACATATGACCAAGTCCATTTGCACCGGATAGGGCATACATAATAGCGGCTCTTACCCTGAAATCCGAATCTCTTCCGATACCAAGTCTGTCCGCAATCTCGTCCGCTGTCCTGAATCCAACGCCCGTTATATCCTCTGCTATCTTATAGGGATTTGTCCTCACTATGTCGTACACTTCGTCACCGTATTCATTGTAGATCTTTACAGCGAGGTTCACCGGGATATTGAGACCGGTCAGGAACATGAGCGCATCCTGCATCTCTTTCTTCTCGTTGTATGACACGGCAATGTCTCTGGCCTTCCTCTCTGATATTCCACGTATCTCCGCAAGGCGCTCCGGCTCTTCCTCGATTATCCTGAGTGAGTCCATGCGGAACTTCTTCACTATACGTTTTGCCAGAGCCTCTCCGACACCCTTTATGATGCCCGAACCAAGGTACTTCTCAATACTGAGCACATCATCCGGCATCTTGATCTCACATGAGGTGAATTTGAACTGCAAATCATAAGTTGGATGCTCTACATAATCCCCCTCCGCCGATACATAGATCCCCTCTGCAACGCCGTGAAGATTCCCCACAAAAATATCTTCGCCGTCCTCGCCCTCAACGGCGAAGACGGCGTACCCATTGTCTTCATTCTTATATATAACTTTCTCTACGTAACCTTCTCTTACCAAGTTTTCTCTCCTCTGAAGACTGAGTCCTCAGCTCCTGTCTTAATTGTTCTTCTCGCTGAGAAGCTCGATGTACTTTCCTGTACCAATGGCCACCGCTCTGAGTGGATCCTCCGCTGTCATGGTGGTTATTCCTGTCTTCTCCTCAAGCAGCTCCTCAAGTCCATGGAGCAGCGCACCACCACCGGTCAGAACTATACCACGATCTGCAATATCAGCAGCAAGCTCAGGAGGAGTTCTCTCCAGAACTGAATGAACAGCTTCACATATCTGGGACGCAGGCTCACGAAGTGCCTCCTCCGTCTCATCCGATGTGACCGTAACAGTCTTCGGAAGACCGGTTACAAGGTTTCTACCTCGTATATCCAACGTTATATTCTCAGGTCTTCTGTAACATGTACCTATCTTGATCTTGATCTCCTCGGCGGTTCTCTCTCCTATTAGAAGGTTATGCTTCTTTCTCATGAATCTGACAACTGCCTCATCAAAATCATCTCCGGCCACCTTAATGGATGCACTGACAACAGGACCTCCGAGAGAGATGACTGCTATATCGGCAGTTCCACCACCTATATCAACTATCATGTTACCACATGGTCTGTATATATCTATTCCTGCGCCAATGGCTGCTGCCACAGGCTCCTCAATTATGGACACATCCCTGGCACCGGCCGCATAAGTTGCATCCTCAACTGCCTTCTTCTCAACCTCTGTAACCTGAGAAGGTACACATACGCTGATCCTAGGTCGTCTTCCAAAATAACTCCTTCCGACAGCCTTCTGTATGAAATACTTGAGCATCTTCTCTGTTATCGTATAATCAGAGATTACGCCCTGCCTGAGAGGTCTGATGGCCACTATATTACCCGGAGTTCTTCCAAGCATAAGTCTCGCCTCTTCACCAATAGCCACTATCTTATTAGTATCCCTGTCGTATGCAACTACTGAAGGCTCCTTAAGTACGACTCCTTTGCCTTTCACATACACCAGTATACTGGCTGTACCTAAATCTATACCAATATCTGCGCTTGCCATCACAAGTCTCCCTTCTATTCGTTCACGTCCCTTAATATTACAAGAGATGCATTGCTGCCGTCAAGCCATTTCATGCTAACTTCAGTCAAATCCATGATCTTGTCGAGACTTCTTATATAGCTTCTCCAGTTGACCTCCTTGCTGTCCGTAGCCAGATGCTGATCCGGACCTCCCATGAGCTTGTACTTATCTCTGAGATTCTCTATAAGGAGCTTACTGTCCTTGTCTGTAAAATCATATCCAAGCATATCGTTCAGAGTCCTGTTCGAGAACAGCACTCTTCCAGTATCAACTTCTCTAATAAATATACCCTCATCAATATAGTTATATGTATCGAGGAGAACACTGTTTATGCGTTTAACGCTGTCATCGCTCTCTATCTTCTCAAGGGCACTTCTGAGTACATCACCTGTCTGCTTTACAAATTCAATCTCCTCTGTGGTCCACAATTTGTTGATAGAGGTATTCGCCAGCACAAATACCGCTCCATAATTGCCATTGACATACACAGGAACTGCGGTAAAGCTCTTAACAGGACCCCCTGGCATGATCTTCTTAGCTGCTTCATCCATATGCTTTGCATCTATCACAAGGTATCCCTTGTCCACCAGCTTGCCCGAGCCCTGACCATTCTGCCATGATCTGAACTTCATGTTGGCGCGCTGCCACTCTGTCACATACTCCTCTGCAGACATGCTCTGATTCTTGGACCAGATATACTGGCAATCCAGATCTCCCTGCTTGTCCTTCACATACAGGGCTGCCACGTCAGCATTTAAGACCTCGCCCACCTGTGCTATTACGTCATTGATAACCTGCTGGGAGCTCTTATCTGAAGTGTTCAGGGCATCAAGCAGAATCTTCTGCCACTGCAGCTTGTTCTCCATTATGACCTCCTCTGACTTGGCACGGATCGCCTCCTTTGCCAGGATCTGAGAGCTGAATGCGTATTCGGAGAAAATGCGTCCAAGCTGCCACTGCACCTTGTATACACTCTCCATTTTCTTCGCATCCTCGTCATCATATGAGCAGCATATCCATGTTGCCACATGCTTGCCATCTATCATGATCGGTGCACCACAGATCATACTTCCCGTGATGTCATCGTCCATCTCCATCATAACCGGAACATTGTTCCTGAGAACTACCTCATTGAGCTTCATATATATCTGCTTATACTGAGGCTTCTCAAACATATCATAGAAATAACCCATATGCTTCTGAGGGCCGGCCGGCTCAACCATCTTCTTGCCCACAGGATCTATGATAGTTGTATAAAGTCCTGTGAGTGCAGAGAACGCCTTCGTTATCAGAGTCCACTTCTCGGTATCTATCTGATTCCTTTCCTCATCCGACTGGGTATTTGTCTTCATAATGTATGAGAGCTTGTCATCGAACTCCTTCTTAGCGCGCTCAACACTGTTCTCAAGAGCCTTCTTGTCCGTAATATCAGATATAAAATACTCAACCGTGTATGTGTTATCAGCCGCCTGTGTCACAGAGCTCTGGGACTTCACCCAGATAACCTCGCCTCTGTCGTTGACTATCCTGAACTCTTCCTCGTAGTCCTTGTCCTCGCGCTTCGTGGCGTTTCTGACATTCGCCATAACCCTGCTTCTGTCCTTCGGATGGATATAATCCTCTATGAGTCTGTCACCAAGCTTGATGGCATCCACATTTATTCCCATCTGCTTGGCGTTCGGGGTTATATACTTGAAGATCGGTCTGCCATTCTCGTACTGCTGTACCATGACAAAGCTCTTGATCTTAGACATGGCAGATAATATATACGCCGCCTGATCCTCATTGTATCCAGTCTCCTTGTCCTTTATGAACAGGAGCTCTATTCCATCCATGTCGCCATCTGTGGTTCTCACGATGTGACACTTAAGTCTCATCTTATTTATATCTCTGTGAGCTGATACGATCCTAGTCTCCATCTCAAAATCATCCACTCCGGTATTCTGAACCTTGTAGAGCTGTCCGATCAGAAGGTCATAATCACTCTTAGGGAGCAGGTCGCTGAGTCCCACCAGCCCACTGTAGAAATTGCCATCTGTATATCCATACTCAGATATGTTCTTAGATACGTATCTCGTTCTCCATACACCCTCCGGCTTATACAGATACAGAGCTATAACACCTATATGGTTTATGATCCTCTCAAGACTCACGCTTCCTATCGTAACGTCTGATCGAAGCTCAAACAATACCATATACGCCTTCTTGTCACCATATTCAAACTGGTTGACAAATCCACTGACTACATATCTGTCCTTGTCGTTAACTATAAGTCCAAGTCTGTGCCATATGATAGCCTTCTTGTCGTCAAGTGTCGGCCAGAACTCATCGCTGACCATAAACTTATCCGGCTCCATGGCAATGGATTCAACATCCGAACCCACGATCTTAACTGCGGCATTGTTTATGCTGAGGACTTCACCATCCTCGCAGAACACAACCGCAGGATATTCAACTATTCCCAGAAAATCTGAATAACCACTAAGTCTGTTTATCTCCATAAATATCTCTCCATATATCCACTGCACAAGTGCAGTTTTATCCCATTATTATACACCCCGTATATTATTTACCCCTTAATGCACATAAAACTTTCCTATGTCCCATCACATAGAAAAGTTTCATGTTACCATATATCATATATTACTACTGTGCATCCTCAGCATCACTAACCATAGCAGTTGCCTCGCTCTTCAGTCCGGTAAATGCCTTGTCGGCAACATCCTTTGTTGAAGCACATGCAGAAATAACATTGTCCAGTGATGACAGAAGATCTGACATATATCTGCTTACGCTCTCGCACTCCTTCTTCACATTGTTGCGAAGTCTGGTTGCATCATCTGTGGCTGCATTTCTTGTATTGGCAGCATCCTTCTGAGCTTCCTCTCTCATAACCTTGCACTCGTAATCTGTCTTTGCCGACAGAGCCTCTGCATCTGCGTGAGATTTATTTCTTGTCTTCTCTGCCTCTGAGTATGCCTCATCCTTCATGCTGTTGCACTTTGCCTCGGTCTGATCATACATCTGCTGGCACTGTATCTCTGTATCTGTCTGGAGCTTTGTGCATCTCTCCTTGACATCTGTCTCGTATGCCTCGAGCTCTGCAGTTATAGTATTCTTCTTGTCTGTGCACTCCTTCTCAGTCTGTGCGATCAGTGCGTCTGCGCTCTCACGGGCCTCAAGAAGTGTTCTTGATATTGACTCGTATCTTCCTGCATTCTCAAGCTCTCTCTGCTTGTATGCATTGATCTGCTCCTTGAGTGACTCTATCTCGCTCTCCTGCTCTGAATTGGTCTTCTTGAGAGTCTCTATGGTCTTGGAAGACTCTGTCATATTGACCTCTCTCATGGTCTTGAGACTCAGAACAGCCTCGCTGAGCTTGTTGACGTTCGCCTTAAGCTCCTCTACTTCTTTATTGTGCTTTTCCTTAAGTTCATCAATATAGTAATCAACGGATGCCTTATCATATCCACCAAACTTCACTGTCTTCAGTGATTCTACTCTATCGTCAGTTACAACATCTTCTACCTGTTTTGCCATGACCTTACCTCCGAAAAACTAATCCTATTGTAGATACTCCGTAATTATAGCACACATAATTCTGTAAGCAAAGTATTTTTACCTTTTATGATTACAAACCACTTTTTTTATGCTATATTGTAACTGCTCATTGAATTTAAATTTTACGGAGGATCATATAGATGAAACACCATTCAAAACTTGTCATATTAGGTCTCGCGGCAACCCTCGTGATGACATCACTCACAGGCTGTCTTCACCGCAAGAAGACCACCTATCAGACATACATGCAGAACATTCTCGACGTCAACTACAAAGGAAGCTTTGACGGATACGTGAAGGACAACGACGGCTCCGAGGAGGACGCCTCAGCCATGTACAGCGACAGCATAGATTATCTGTCCGGCCAGCTCATCAATCATTACTCACTGAACAACGCAGAGACAGACGAGGTGGATGCTATATTTGAAGAGACCGCAAAGGTCATCTACTCCAAGGCCAAATACGAGGTGTCAAGAGCCTATAAGAGCGGAAGCGACTACTATGTGGACGTGACCGTGTATCCTATGGACATTCTCAATCAGGCATTTGACGATGTGTTCGCATATATCGACGACTATAACAAGAAGATCAGCGCCGGCGATTTCAACAACACCACAAAGGAAGATTACGAGAAAGAATTTGCCCAGGGCGTGTCGGATATCCTTCAGAATAAAGCCGCAGACATGGATTACCGCAGTCCTGTTGTGGTCTCTGTGAAGATAACCGATGACGGCGACTATTACTGTGCTGACCCGGCGGGGCTGTCCCAGGTTGATGCATCCATGCTTGCAATAGAGGGTTCCCAGCAGAGCTCAGGCTCTGACAGCTCTGACAGCTCTGACAGCTCAAGCGAGGACAGTTCAGACGAAGGCGATATCTCCTCGGGTGGCGAGACCGCCGAGTAACTATATGCATTAAGAATGTGTCTTAAGAATATACATTAAGAAAAGCTCAGCCTGTGTGATTTCTACTGAATCCATCACACAGGCTGAGCTTTATATATATGTTATCTCCGGCTACTTTCTCACCCTGACTGACTTTGTCTTGCTCCATGCTGAGTAGCATCTTGTGCCAAACTTGTTCGAAAAGCTTCTAACCCTTACATAATATGTTTTTCCGCCTTTAATCCGCTGCTTTGCTCCAAGACTCGCAGTCGTCTTGCTTCCACCGCTTAACACCGTGAATGCATATGTACCCTTTTTAAAGTTTGATGTTGTTGAATACTGGATCTGATAGCCATCTGCGCAGCTTATCTTTCCCCACTTTAATCTTACAGACGCAGCCGATGGGCTCTTTATCTGGCTTATACCTGGTATCTTCGGGCTGACAGTAACAGGTATTATCTTCTTCACCTTCACATGATTCGAATCTCCAGCATATACGGTGATGTTTGCCTTGCCTATATACCGGGCTGCGATCGTTATTGTTCCAGCAGAGTCTACCTTTACAGCTTTGTTATCCGAGCTGTAGCTGAGCTTTCCGGCACGTGCGCTCACGCTCTGTGAAATAGATATTCTCTTCGAGCTGGTTGACATCTCTATTCTGTAGCTGCGCTTTTTCAGCGTTATGCTGTTCGGCGCCTTTTTGATCGTAAAATTGATCGTCTTCTGTCCCTGATATGTGCCAGCGCCTATAATTACAGCCTCTGCTGTTCCGGCTGCTTTGTTCTTATTGTATGAAACCGTATAATCTGTATCCTTCTCCAGCGTTTTGTCGCCAAGCTTTACTGTTACAGCCGGCTTCTTCGAATTACCATCATATGTATATTCTGTCTTGTTAAGTGTAACCTTTGCTGACGATATGCTCTTACGCGTGAGCTTTGAGCCATACGCATAGCTAGTCTCACCCTTTTCTCCACAGTATACACATGCATAGTAATACTCTGCCGGAGAATCATAATCTGCTGCCTTCTTCAGATATCGTGCAGTTGTTTTCTTTGCTGTGTAGCTGTGATCGACTGGGTCTGTTGCTGTACCGGTTTCAAAAATCTCACCACACATGCTGCAGACAACATCTCCTGTATATCCGCCGCCCATACAGGTAGCTTTCTTCTCTCCTACAAGCGTTCTATCATGGTCTGTCTTTGGAAGAATCTCAGTAGTCCTGCTGAGTTCTGCCTTGCACACGGTGCAGTATATAACCTTGTCTCGGCTGCCTTCAGCCTGACATGTAGCCAGATTTACATTCTCATACACAGCCTTTCCCTGGGTATGTCCGAGTGGCTCTGTCTTCTCATCCTTTGTCTTTTGGCATCGCTCACATGTGTATCTGATCAGACCTTCTGCTGCACACAAAGCTTTTTTCTTAACCACGCCAGAATCCCATCTATGTCCCAATGCACCAATGGCTATCTTCTTGGTACTCTGATAACTCTTGCCATTCAGCGTGCATTTTGCTGTACACACCTTTGCACCATCGTTCTCGCAGGATGCCTGCGTTATCTTGCTTGTTACAGTCATCGGTTCACTGATCACATGACTCGAATCTCTGGTACAGGTGAGAACCAGCTTGCAAGTGTTGCCATTTGCTGACCACTCATACTTTGGGGCGTAATCATGTCCCAGACTATCCCCGTGTGTAAATGTCTTTTTGCGATTCACTCTTCCACAGTTATCACAGGAATAATAATATTTCGCAGCAGTTGTACAGGTCGCAGCCTGTGCAAGAGTTTCATCATTTACTATTTCCGCAGTGTATGAATGTCCGCCTATCTCTGTTATATCAAGTTCATACTCAGCCTTCACCCACGGATTATATTTACTGGCAACCGTAATCGTTACAACGCCGTTGCCGATTGCCGAAAGTGATGCCGCAGTCCTAGACACTTCATTCACCTTTACAACAGTCTCATCCGACGATGTAACCGCATACTCATGTATGTCCGCTCTCGTTGGCCAATCCATTATATTTATACTCAGTTCCGCTCCAATTTCATACTCACTTGGTGAAGTAGTCCTGTTATCGCTGTCCTTCTCCTGCCAATACACATATCTGATACTGGTAGGAAGTGACACGATCTTCTCATATCCGCACTTTGAACACGTCTCTACTGTCTGGCTTTCACCCTCATCTGCCTCTGATATGACATACTCATGTCCCCCCTGATCTGCCACATTGAACGTGTATTCCTGACAAATTGAGCTGTCATATTTATGAACTATTCTTATGGTTACATCACCTGTTCCGACCGCCGTAAGCTTAGCATCATATCTTCTATAAGAAGATTCCGGATCACTCACTTTTACAATACCTTCATCCGATGATGTAACTATAAACTCAGAGTTGTCGACCTTCGTTGGTGCATAATCTACTTCCAGATTGATCTCATCACCTACTTCCACATCAGCAGGCTTGTAATATCCATTACTATCACTCCACCATACAGTACGTGTTATTGCCGTCGGGATTGTCACCGTTTTTGTCGTCCCGCACTTTGAACAAATTTTTTCTGTCTCTCCAGATCCCGGTTCTGCCTGACTTATTACATAGTCATGACCACCCACATCTGTTACCGACACAGTGATTACCCTCTTCATATCCGGATTCACGACCGGATATACAGTAACCGTCGTCTCACCTATCTTATTCATATGGAATGTTCCAGCATAGTTAGACGAAGGGGTATACGAAATAATAGACGGGTCTGCTATATCAAACACGAATTTGTCATCGGATTTGCTATCTGATGCCGTCGAGAAAGATATGTATGTCTCTATATCCTTTCCTACTTCGAACTCCTGATCATATGTGGCTGATGAAGCAGTTTCCGATAATCTCCAGTACACGTACATCGTCTTTGGTCCTGTTACTTTACATCTCGTACATACGCCATCTGTAAAGCTATGCCCAAGAGCCGGAACCTCATCCTCTATCTTTTTGTAGCCACATTTAGCGCATGTGTATACTGTTCCACCTGTCTCTGTACATGTGGCCTCTTTTTTCACACCTTCACCATACACATGCTCCGTGCATGCATCATACCGCTGTCCAAGCAGCTTATCCAGCTTGGCCTGCGCTGCATCCACCTTTTTCTGCCACTTCTCCGGATCTACAGTCTCATAATATTCATCAAACAGCTTCTCAAATTCAGCTATTGTGTACACCTCATATTTGCTAGTATAGTTTGAAAGCTTGCTTGCATTGAAGCATGAAGTATTGCCATACCTGCCATAGAGTGTGAATCCGACTCCCATCACCTGATCTGCTGCCCAGAACATATTGGTATAATGTCCAACCGTGACTCCCTCCGAATCCGCCTTTTGTTCAACAGCTGTAAGCTGACTCTGCGAAGTTATGGATGAATATCCCAGCTCATCCCTTATCTTGTTAAAAGATGCCTTCTCACTGTTCCATCCTGCCGCCGGATCAGTATATCCAAACGCCAGATTCTCACATGACACCTGAAGAAGTGAATGATTTGTGAGTCCTGCACCTCTGTCCGCGCCTGACTGTGCCACCGCCATGAAATAGAAATTAGTCTTAGCCGCATTCCTCTTCATTGCCCCGACATAGTTTTCGTCTGTGTCCCTTAACGAATTAATTTTATTCAATACCGCAAATGTCGCCTTTGTGTTTTCAAGCGATATGGCGTCTTTCTTATCTCCGGTAACAACAACCTTGTTATTTCTCGATTCCGGAAGGCCTGTATTATTTCCACCAGCCCACTTGGAGAAATCTTCCTCACATGCATTCTGCAGGACAGTCTTAGCCCGATTCAGATCATATTTCTGTTTTGTTGTCAAGTCGTTCTTCGCAAGCATCCAGTCTACAAAGCCTATAGAGCCCTGATCATATACAGCCTGCACTTCACTCTGATCTTTCTTCACCTGTTCCAGCTCACTCTGAGCCTCTTCTATCTGCTGGTCAAGGGTACTGGCCTTAACAGTCTGAATACCTGTCGTCTGAATACCTGCCGTCAGCATCAGCACTGCACACATTACCACTGTTGCTGCTTTTTTACACAGTGTCCTTCCCGATAAGCTTCCTTTTCTTTTCATAATCTTTGATACTCCCCCTTTTTTCACATTCTATTTATATTACCCCTTTACCCACATGTACTCCGGCGCGCCCATGCAGGGGATTTATTATAAAATAAGGAGACTCATTATAATAATAAACAAGTCTCCTTATCCAGTATAATATACTATTTTATTTCTCCTTGAAGGTGAACTCCTCGTTCGCAAGCTTGAATCTGATACCATCTATGAGCATCATATCCGTTCCGCTGCTTATGATCTTGCCACCAAGGTAAGTGTGGTTGGTCGACTTGTTATCTCTCAGATAGTACACGCCGTTGACATTGATAATGTAAGCATGGCGGCGGCTGACTGAATTGTTGTCAGTTACCTGATAGTCAACTCCCTGTGTAGACTTACCGATACAGAATATCGGCTTGTCGATCCTTATCCTCTCACCTGTTCTGGTTCTTATGATGACAGGGCCGCTCTTGCCACGGTTGTTGGCTGTGAGAACTGTTGTCGAACCGTCATCGTTGTCATCAAATCCAATATCATTTGATGAGAAATCCTTAACTTCCTTTGCAAGCTTGAATGAAGAAGTTGTAACATGAGGAGTCTCAGGAACCTCTACCTTAGCCACATTGACCGGGCTGACTCCCGCTGACTTCATAAGCTCCTGCTCATCCTCAGGATGTGCTATATTGTCATTCTTCAGGTCTGTTATAAACTTATAAAATTCTGACAGATAAAATGTAGGATTGTGATCAAAGTATTTGATAAGCTCATATCCGGCATCGGATGCCTTCTTATTCGCAAACTTCATATTGCCCATAAGATCCCTTATAAACTTCTCCATATTACATCTGTCCATAGGCTTATCTATAGGCAGGAATATGAGCTGAACAGCCATATTCTGGAAGTCTATATACATATATCCCTTATTCAGTATAACCTTTCCAATGGACAGATCATTCGCCTTGAGATACATGAGCTGATCTGCAATACTGAATATCAGATCAACCAGCTCATCCTTGTGTATCTTCTTCTCAAGGAACTGATTCATGGTAGTCATGGCTGGAATAGAATATGTCAGAGCTCTCTGACCATCTATATATTCCTCATGGCAGAACGCATTATTGCCCACAAACTGAGCATTGTACAGCTCTACCTCATTGTGAAGAACCTCTACATCGTCTTCAATCTTAAAGTACAATTTGTACTCATCACACAAATACATCTTATCACTCATATAAAACCCTCCGATATTTATCGCACGATATCCATGTAAGTCCCGGAGTCAATTATTCTACTGTAACTGACTTTGCCAGATTACGTGGCTTATCTACGTCCAACCCCTTTGCATCGGACGTGTAATACGCTATAAGCTGCAGGATGACAGCAGCCGAAAATACCGTGAACAATCCATCCTGCTTTGGTATGGATATGTGTTTGTCACATACATCTTTATCATTGTACTCTTCATCCATGCTGACAAGAATGACGTATGCGCCTCTTGCCTTAACCTCGCGTATATTGGAAATCATCTTTCCGTATACAGATTCCTGTGTAGCCAAAGCTATGACCGGAACGTTCTCAGTTATGAGTGCTATCGTTCCATGTTTTAACTCCCCTGCCGCATAAGCCTCAGCGTGAACATAAGAAATCTCTTTCAGCTTCAGTGCACCTTCCAGTGACAGTGTATAATCCAGTCCTCTTCCTATGAAGAATGCATCCGGAGCCATCTTTATATAGTTTGCAACTGTCTTTACTTCATCTGCCTGCTTGAGTGTCTCCTCTATCACCGGGATAACGCCCTGAAGCTGTCTGATGAATGCCTTTGCCCTGTCCTCAGAGTATATACCCTTGACATAGCCAAGTCTGCATCCAATGAGATACATTGCAGCCATCTGTACCGAATATGCCTTGGTACTTGCAACTGCGATCTCAGGACCGGCATGTGTATAAAGGACGTAATCGCTCTCTCTGGCGATGGTCGATCCCTTTACATTGACTATGGACAGAACCTTTGATCCACATCTCTTGGCAAGTCTGAGTGCCTCGAGTGTGTCAATAGTCTCTCCTGACTGTGATGTAACTATTACGAGAGTCTTTTCATTTATGAGTGGTTCCTTGTATCTGAATTCTGATGCTATCTCAACATTAACAGGAATCTTTAACTCCTTCTCAATCATGGCCTTGCCGACTATTCCGGCGTGCATAGCTGTTCCGCATGCAACCACTGTGATGTTCTCAAGATTCTTAAACACCTCATCATCGATGCCGTCCTCAGTGAAATCAGGAAGCTCATTCACTATACGAGGAGTTATCGTGTTTCTCAGTGCCTCTGGCTGCTCATAGATCTCCTTCAGCATAAAGTGCGGATATCCACCCTTCTGAGCTGCCGTTATGTCCCATGTTATCTTGAGCATCTCCGGCTCTACCATGTTCCCCTTCATGTCTTCTACTTTGATGCCTGTGCTTGAGAGTGTCAGTATATGATACTCCGGCACAACAAAGTATTCCTTTGAAAATGATATTATCGCTGTGAGGTCTGATGCAATGATCGATCCCTCATCTGTGTATGAAGCGATCATCGGACTTACATTTCTCACTGCGTATATCTTGCCCGGTCTGTCTGCAAACATAATGCAGAGTGCAAATGAACCGGCTATAGCCTTAACAGCCTTTCTGATAGTCTCGATGGGATTGCCATCGTACAGTGTGTCCAGAAGTGCTGCTACTACCTCTGTGTCCGTCTCGGATACCAACCTGTCGGCCAGTCCGTATTCTCTCACAATGTCGTTATAGTTCTCTATAATTCCATTATGTATAAGTGCCACATCTCCGCACCTATGTGGATGTGCATTCACATCCGTAACTCCGCCGTGAGTAGCCCATCTCGTATGGCCTATTCCACAGGTTGATCTGTACACAGGACTGTCGTCGCTGCACATCTCCCTGAGGTCTTCCACTCTGCCGGCTTTCTTCTTGATCGTCAGTGTATCATCATCATTAAGCAGTGCTATTCCCGCACTGTCATATCCCCTGTACTCGAGCTTTGCCAGTCCGTCAATAAGAATGTCCTTGGCTGGTTTCTTTCCTACATATCCTATGATTCCACACATATTAAATTAATCTCCTTTCGGCTTATAACCACGCTGTATACTGATAATATTATAATATGGCGTACTTAAAAAAGGTGAAACCACCATACATAACAGCTATGGGTGTCTGGTCATGATTCTTTGTTTTGGAGTTACCCCCATATTTGGATATCATGTGCGCATCCAGACTCTGCGTGAAGGCATCCGCCGAATATTCGATAACCTTCAACCTCGTTATCCCTGAAAGCCAAAGCCCAGGGGTCATGGCGCTAAGATTTCTAAATCTTTCCAAAGGCACACTCCTCCTGTCCGTGCACCTAACAAAATTCTATCATGAAACATCTAATAAATCAATGCAGAAAGGCCTCTGCGTATAATCTTTGTAACATAAAATTTACTTCAGCTTTATAAATAAAAACAGGGAAACACCACGGATCCCGGCCGTGTGCCCGGCCTGTGATGCTTCCCTCATTATATCCACTATTTTATATCTTAGCTTATAAAGCATCCACCTGGGAAGTCCTTCTCGGTGGTCAGGAGTGACAGATTGCCCTCAGGATCCTCTGCGCACAGAAGCATACCCTCTGATACGACTCCGGCAAGCTTACATGGCTTAAGATTTACTATAGCCACAACCTTCTTACCTACCATATCCTCTGCTGAGTATGTACCCTTGATTCCTGATACTATCTGCTTTACATTGTTCTTGCCAAAGCTTACCTGTGAGCAGAGAAGCTTTCTTGAATTAGGAACCTCCTCACATGCAACAATCTCGCCAATCATGAGCTGCATCTTCTGGAACTCCTCAATGCTTATCTCCTGCTTGTCAACTACATCAGGATTGGCCTTGAGTGCCTGGACCTTCGCCTCAGCTATCTTGATCTTCTTGGTCTCAGCAGAATTCTCCTTCTCTTCCTTCTGCTTCTTGGCCTGCTCGTACATGGACTCCTTCTCCACTGGAGCGAACTCGGCAACCTTAGCCATAACTTCCTTCACGTCAAGACGTGCGAATAGGATCTCAGGCTGCTCTGTTACCTTTGTTCCTGACTTGTACAGACCAAACTTTCCAAGCTCTGTGACCTTTCTCTTCTCGGTATTGAGCTGTGCCATGATCTTCTCAGTTGTCTCAGGCATATATGGCTCAAGGAGTGTTGCACCTATAACGATGCTCTCGACAAGGTTGTACAGAACTGTGTTCAGTCTGTCCTTCTTGTCCTCCTCCTTTGCGAGTGCCCAAGGCATTGTCTCATCTATGTACTTGTTGCATCTCTTGAACAGTGCAAATATCTCTGTAATCGCATCTGCAACCTTGAGCTTATCCATGCACTCTGCAACCTTGTATCTGCAGTCCATAACGACCTTCTTAAGATCCTCATCGACAGGCTCTGTGACGTTGGTATTTGTCACAATGCCACCGAAATACTTGTTTGACATCGATATGGTTCTATTGACCAGATTTCCAAGTGTATTTGCAAGCTCTGAGTTGAGTCTCTCAACCATGAGCTCCCATGAGATAACTCCATCATTCTCAAATGGCATCTCGTGAAGAACAAAGAATCTGACAGCATCCACGCCAAATATATTGACCATATCGTCAGCGTACATTACGTTGCCCTTCGACTTACTCATCTTGCCATCACTCTGGAGGAGCCAAGGATGTCCGAATACCTGCTTTGGAAGCGGAAGTCCCAGTGCCATCAGCATGATAGGCCAGTAAATGGTATGGAATCTCAGGATATCCTTGCCGATCAAGTGAAGATCTGCCGGCCAGTATTTATAAAACTTCTCATCGCTCTTTCCATCTACGTCATATCCAAGTCCAGTTATGTAGTTTGAAAGCGCATCAACCCATACATATACAACATGTTTTGGATCAAAGTCTACCGGAATTCCCCACTTGAATGATGTTCTTGAAACACACAGGTCCTGAAGTCCCGGCTTAAGGAAGTTGTTAACCATCTCGTTACGTCTTGACTCAGGCTGTATAAACTCAGGATGCTGCTCTATATGCTTCATGAGCTTGTCCTGATACTTGCTCATCTTGAAGAAGTATGCCTCCTCCTTGGCCTCCTGAACAGGTCTTCCACAGTCCGGGCACTTGCCATCTATGAGCTGTCCGTCTGTGAAGAACGACTCACATGGTGTACAGTATTTTCCTACATAATGTCCCTTATATATATCACCCTGATCGTACAGCTTCTTAAATATCTTCTGTACCTGCTTCTCATGGTAATCATCTGTTGTACGGATAAACTTGTCATATGAAGTATTCATGAGATCCCATATTCTCTTGATCTCACCTGATGTCTCATCAACGAATTCCTTTGGGGTCTGCATGTTCTCAAAAGCCTTGTTCTCGATCTTCTGTCCATGCTCATCTGTTCCTGTCATGAATCTTACATCATAACCTGCGAATCTCTTGTACCTTGCAATGCTGTCAGCCAACACGATCTCGTAGGTGTTGCCTATATGAGGTTTACCTGATGCATATGCAATGGCGGTTGTAATATAATACGGTTTTTTTGCCATTTCAAAAACCCTCCCTGAAAAAATACTACAAGCACAAATGAAATGCTTGTGCAACTTTACCGAAAAACTCCTCGGTAATTGTAAATTATATGCCTTTTTATTATTTATTGTCAAGAAGATGGGATATTAAATAAGTCTGTTACGATGGTCATTCTATAACGCTGCCAATAAACTTGTCATCGTCTCTCTCTCAAAAGCGCATCACATTCCTGAGAACGGCAAACATCACCGCCCCGGCAATACATATAAATATAAGTATATTGTCAAATCGCGATAATTTTCTGTTTCCATATCTTACGAATACATAATCGTTTTTTACAATTATGTATGCCAACGCCGGAAGAGCTATAAACATAAATTGATTATAAGCAAATGCCTTTGCAAGATCCAGCTTTACGGCCGCAAGGATAGCCCGTGTTATCCCGCATCCTGGGCATAAAAATCCGGTTATCTTTCTGAATATACATGGTATGGCAAGTCCTGTCACTCTTATGAATATATAATAGAGGATGCCTATCCCCACGAGGATGGCATCCCTTTTAATTATCGCATTTCTTCTTGATTTCTGTATCTGATCCATGCTCTGTATTTCTTTGTCTCCGCCGACTACTGCTGGCTGTTATCACTGCCTGAAGCATCTGCTGATGTGTTAATATTCTGATCTGACTGCTGGCCAAATGTATTCTGGTCTAAACCGGCCTGCTGACCATATCCCTGCTGATTGTATGCATTCTGATCATATCCCTGCTGGCTGTATGGCTGCTGTCCGTATGCCTGCTGGTTATATGCATTCTGGTTATATGCATTCTGGTCATATCCCTGCTGACCATATGGCTGCTGTCCGTATGCCTGCTGGTTATATGCGTTCTGATCATATCCCTGCTGGCTGTATGGCTGCTGACCATATCCCTGCTGATTGTATGTATTCTGACCATATCCCTGCTGGTTGTATGCATTCTGATCATATCCCTGCTGACCATATGGCTGCTGACTGTAGGTCTGCTGACCATATCCTGTATTCATCTGAGGTATAGCCTCTGCATATTTGTTTGCAGTGTCCTGCATAAGCGCATATGCAATAATTCCAAGTCCAAATACCTGAAGAAGGACGTATAATATGCCTGAGTTGCTTGATGGTACACCGTTCTTATTCTTTATGATATCAACTTTCTCGCCCATCTTATATGCCCAGAACCATCCATAGATGTTACATGTAACGATAGTGAGCAAAAGCGACATTCCACCACTTGTTGCATCTGTCTCTCCTGACTCCTGATTGATATCGTCTGTCAGCACAACAAACCAATACAATCCATATATTCCGCATGTCACAATTGAAAGCAGAATACATATTCCAATATTCCTCTGTTTGATCATAATTGATAATCCTCCTTAAACTTAAATCCTTAATTGAATTATGTAGGACTTGTGTATGACTGCAATTATTCCACTCATATGTAAACCACTGCATAACTGCAATAAAAATAACAGAATAGCCCCGCAGACACAACTCAGTCTACGGGACTATTTTCTCATACATTTTGTCTGTACGCAACTGCATCTATACATTTTTCAATGTATATTTGTATGCAATTTGATTCATTACGCATTTTTATTGATGGTATCCTGCATAATAGCATATGATACAATTCCAAGTCCGCATAACTGGAGCAGAAGGAAAAGTATGCTTGAATTTCCTGCTGACTGACCATTCTTTGTCTTTATTGCGTCAATCTTCTCGCCCATCTTGTATGCCCAGAACCATCCATAGATATTACATGTAACGATAGTAAGCAACAATGCTACCCCACCGCTTGTTGCATCTGTCTGTCCAGATTCCTGATTAGCATCGTTTGTAAGGCAAACGAACCAATACAGTGCATAAATTCCAAATGTAATGATTGAAAATACTATGCACAAAGCAATGTTCCTCTGTTTGATCATAAAATGTCCTCCCTTGATTAATTATAAATTTTTTATAAAAATTTTATAAAATATATAAAACCATATCTATACATCTTTGTCAATAAAAATCAAAAAATTAAGCTGTTTTTTGCTTTATTATCTATATTTTATTATCTATATTTTTTTATAATCAGGCATAAATCTTCAAATATTTACATTCATAATTTATGTGATGTCGTAAACTGTTTTACTTTTGAAACCATGTGCTATATAATAAAATTTCAGGCAGACATATCTCAACACCCGTATCCTAAATATATTGCCAGGATCCACAGATTATGTTTGTCCGTATTGCAAACAATTTATAATTATAGAGAAAAGAGGACATTTGTTATGAAAAACATGCTTAACTTCAAGAATTTCACAGCTGATGAGCTGATGGATATTCTCAATCTGGCACTTGACATGAAGAAGAACCCTGATAAGTACGCTCACGCTCTTGAGGGCAAGAAACTCTACACTCTTTTTGAGAAGACTTCCACAAGAACATTTCTTTCATTTACAACAGGTATAACTGAGCTCGGCGGTACATATTACAACCAGCTCTGGAAGGATTCCAACTTTACACTCGGTGAGCCTGTATCAGAGATTAAGTATGTATGCAGGAATGTAGATATCATCATGGCACGTCTTGTAAAGAATGAGACAGTCGAGCTGTTCGGCAACAATGTTACTGTTCCATTTATCAACGGATGTGACAGTTCTTATCATCCATGCCAGATCCTGGCAGATGCCCTCACTATTATAGAAAAGTTTGGCAGTCTCGATGTAAAGCTTATGTATATCGGTGCCAAGAATAATGTATTCAACTCTCTTGTTGAGTTCTTTGCAAAGATGAAGAAGGGAACTATCTACGGACTCACGCCACTTGTGAACAACACCGTATGCGGCGATGACTTCTTTGAGGCAGCAAAGGCTACAGGTCACTATATTGAGCTCGATCCTACCATGAGCATGGAGGAGGCCAAGAAGTACGCCAAGGACATGGATATCCTCTACACAGATACATGGGTAGACATGGAGTTCTTCAACAACCCTGCATACAAGCAGCAGAAGGAGGAGACTCTTGCAAAGATGATGCCTTACCAGCTCAACGAGGAGTTCACAGAGGGCAGCAAGGCTATAGTATTCCACGACATGCCTATGCACCAGGGATTTGAGATCTCACAGGGCGTTATCGACAAGAACCTCAACCACATTTTGGATGAGGCTGAGAACAGACGTCACGCTGAGAAGGCTGTTATGTATACCCTTCTTAATTCTTAAAATATTCATTCTGATAACCTAAGGAGGATCATGTCAAATGAGACATTTAATAGACCCAATGGACCTGTCAGTTGAGGAGGTTGACCACCTTCTCGTGCTGGCACAGGACATCATCGACAATAAAGAGAAATACAGCGAAGTCTGTAAGGGCAAAAAGCTTGCAACTCTGTTCTTTGAACCAAGCACACGCACAAGACTTAGCTTCGAGGCTGCCATGATGGAACTTGGCGGAAACGTTCTCGGATTTTCATCTGCGAGCTCCTCATCTTCAACAAAAGGTGAGAGTGTGGGCGATACCGTCAAGATCGTCAGCTGTTATGCCGATATTATAGCTATGAGACATTATAAAGAGGGTGCCCCGATGCTGGCTTCCATGAAATCAGATGTTCCTATTATTAATGCTGGTGACGGCGGTCACAATCACCCTACGCAGACATTGGCCGATCTTCTCACAATAAAGAGAGAGAAGGGCAGACTAAACAATATGACCATAGGTTTCTGCGGAGATCTTATGTTTGGTCGTACGGTTCATTCACTTATAAAGGCCATGTCACGATACGAAGGCATAAAATTTATTCTCATATCACCGGATGAATTAAAATTACCTGATTATATAAGAACAGAAGTCATCGAAAAGAATAATATACCATATGAGGAGATTTCCTCTCTTGAGGATGCTATCGGATCTCTGGACGTTCTCTATATGACAAGAGTCCAGAAAGAACGTTTCTTCAACGAGGCGGACTACATAAGACTGAAAGATACCTATATTCTTGACAAGTCAAAGCTGGCTCTCGCTAGGCCTGACCTGTCGATCCTTCACCCGCTTCCTCGTGTAAATGAGATATCTGTTGAGGTGGATGACGATCCGAGAGCATGTTATTTCCGACAAGCACTCAACGGCAAATATGTCCGAATGGCACTCATCATGGACCTTCTCGGACTCGACAAGGATTTTAAGGCATAGGAGGAATGATCATGAATATTGACAGTATTCAGAATGGTATTGTACTTGACCATATAACAGCAGGCAAAGCCCTGCAGATATACAACGATCTTCATCTTGATAAGCTGGATTGCTCCGTTGCTATAATCAAGAATGTTAAAAGCGAGAAGATGGGAAGAAAGGACATTCTTAAGATAGATCAGGATATCGACATAAACCTTGATGTTCTGGGGTATATCGACCCGGATATATCCGTCAACATCATCAAGGACGGCAAGCTCGTTGAAAAACGTAAGATCGAACTGCCTGAGAGACTGGTTGGAATAAAGAAATGTACCAATCCAAGATGCATTACGACCACAGAGCAAGGAATAACCCATATATTCAAACTCACAGACAGAGAAAAGCGAATTTACAGATGTATATACTGTGAAGCAGACAAGTAACTGTTTACTTTTCAGTTTTATGTGCTATAATCTATAAAGTTGCGATAATCCGAGAATTATCTAAGAGGTGAAATATGGAACAGTATGTTATCAAGGGAGGTCGTCCTCTGGAGGGCGAAGTTACCATTGCGGGTGCTAAGAATGCCGCACTTGGAATACTTGCCGCTGCAGTCATGACCGACCAGGAAGTCACAATAGAAAACGTACCGAACGTCAGAGATACAAGAGTCCTTCTTCAGGCCATTCAGGGTATCGGCGCAAGGGTCCGTTACATAGACGAGCACACGGTTGCTATATGTGGTGGAACCATCAATCCGAATACCGATCTCTGTGTCGACGACGAATATATCAGAAAGATCAGAGCATCCTACTATCTGCTCGGCGCACTGCTTGGCAAATATAACCATTCACAGGTCGCTCTTCCAGGCGGATGCGACATCGGAGCCCGTCCGATAGATCTGCACATAAAAGGTTTTGAAGCACTTGGAGCCCACGTTGATATAGCAAACGGTATGATATCCGTTGAGGCTGATGAGCTGATCGGAAGCCACATTTACATGGATGTGATCTCAGTAGGTGCCACCATCAATGTCATGATGGCCGCCGTAATGGCAAACGGCAAGACTACCATAGAGAACGCAGCCAAGGAGCCACATATCGTTGATGTTGCCAATTTCCTCAACAGTATGGGTGCTAACATCAAGGGTGCCGGAACTGATGTCATCCGTATCCGTGGCGTAAAGTCACTTCACGGAACTACATATTCCATCATTCCGGATCAGATCGAGGCAGGAACCTTCATGGTTGCAGCAGCAGCCACCAGAGGCAACGTCCTCATCAAGAACGTAATTCCTAAGCATCTTGAGGCTATAACCTCAAAGCTTACAGATATAGGTGCCACTGTCATCGAGTACGATGATTCAGTGAGAGTAATGTGCAACAAGAGACTCAAAGCTACCAACATCAAGACTCTGCCATATCCGGGATTCCCGACAGATATGCAGCCACAGATGGCGGTTACACTTGCACTGTCCAACGGAACAAGCATCGTCACCGAGAGCATATTTGAGAACAGATTCAAGTATGTCGCAGAGCTTTCAAGAATGGGCGCACACATCAGAGTCGAGGGCAACACCGCTATTCTCGATGGTGTGGAGACATTCACCGGTGCAAATGTTGCAGCACCTGACCTGAGAGCAGGCGCAGCACTTGTAATTGCGGCACTTGTGGCCAACGACTTCTCTACTGTATGTGATATCAAGTATATCCAGAGAGGCTACGAGAAGTTCGACGAAAAGCTTCGCGGACTTGGTGCTCTCATCGAGAAAGTAGAGACGGACAAAGAGATTCAGAAATTCAAGCTCAAAGTAGGTTAATATATACGATATAAGGCGAAAAGCTTTTGCCGGTCAGCACTTGTCTGACCGGCAAAAGCTTTTTTATTGCAATTTTATTACTTTTTTATAACTTTTTTCACAAAAATGGTGCTCATTTGCAATAATTATGGTAAACTTAGACTGATGTAATTTTGTCATAAATACTATTTTATATATAGATTTGTTTTATGAAAAATGGAGGTTACTATGGATATCAATACTAAACGAACCCGGACTACTATTTCTATCGTAATGCTTATTTGGGCGGTCGTCTGCATCGCGGTGACCGGACTGTATGTGGGAAACAATCACGCAGAAGCCGCGACCACGGGAACTCTCACGTCTGACTACGTGTATTTCCGCAAATCACCAAACGGCACGCCTATAAAATATAACGGCTCGGCCATACTCCTAAGGAAGGGTCAGAAGATGACCGTACTGAGCACTTCCAACAAGACATGGTACAAGGTCAAGCTTACATACAAGAAGAAGAGCTACACCGGTTATGTGTACTCCGCATTTATCAAGGTAACAAGGACAACCTCCAAGAAGGCTCACCTTCGAAAAAATGAAAACTATGTATATTTCCGAAAAACGCCAAACGGCACGCCGCTGAAGTATAACGGATCGCCGATCATGCTCATGGGCGGTCAGAGCATGACCGTACTGAGCACTTCCAACAAGACATGGTACAAAGTCAAGCTTACATATAAGAAGAAGCGCTACACCGGTTATGTATATTCCAAGTTCATCGTGATCGACTCCACTTCAGCCACAACAAAGGCCACGACCAAGGCTACTACACAGCAGCCTACCACAGCGGCTCAGGCAGCCAAGAGCGGTTACGTGAATGAAGACTATGTATACTTCCGCCAGACGGCAGCGGGTACACCTATAACCTACAACGGAAGCGCGATCATGCTCATGAAGGGACAGGCACTCTCCGTGACTGATACATCCAACAAGTCATGGTACAAGGTCAACCTCACATACAGCAGCAAGAAGTATACAGGATTTATCTCCTCATCGCTCATCACAATGGGAACATACAAGGAACCTGACGGTAACCAGACATCGGATGCAGCATTTGAAAAGCAATTATCCGCCCAGAACTTCCCTGAGAGCTACAAGGTGCTTCTCAGAAAGCTCCATGCGGAGCACCCAAACTGGATATTCAAGGCGGTACACACCAACCTTAACTGGAACGACGTGGTCAAGAACGAGGTCAACGTACAGGGACGTGTCAACAACCTTGTAAACTGTACATCTTACAGTCCTAACTACGGCTGGAGATCACAGACCGTTGGATACAACTACAAGACAGACTCCTACTCATCATATGATGGTTCAACATGGTTTGCAGCCTCGGACGATCTTGTAAAGTATTACCTCGATCCGAGAACATATATGTCATCCGCAAGCTCCATGTTCGCATTTGAAAAGCTGTCATACGACTCATCACAGACAAAGTCAGGAGTTGAGGCTATATTATCTGGTTCGTTTATGCACAATGCGCACCCAACCGGTTCGACCACCACATATTCGTCCATGATAATCACCGCAGCACAGAAATCCGGCGTCAGCCCTTACCACATTGCTTCACGTATCAAGCAGGAGGTCGGAGGCTCGATAACCTCGGGAACAAACGGTAAGAATGCCACATATCCCGGCATATATAACTTCTACAATATCGGTGCATTTGAGAGTGCATCAGGCAACGCTATAACAAACGGTCTGAGATGGGCTTCATCGGGCACATCGTACAACAGGCCATGGACAACACCTGCCAAATCAATAATCGGCGGTGCGATGTATATCGGAGAGTCCTACATCAACAAGGGTCAGAACACTCTGTATACTCAGAAGTTCAACGTAACCTACACAGACTGCCTGTACTGGCATCAGTACATGGGAAATGTACAGGCCCCTACAACAGAGGCATGGAAGGTATATGATGCCTACAAGTCTTCAGGAGCACTCAACAAGGCCATAACATTTGCCATACCTGTTTACAAGAATATGCCAAGCACAGCAATGAAGATGCCTGCGGCTAATCCGGGCAACCAGAACAACTACCTGAAAACACTCTCTGTAAGCGGCAAGAAGCTGTCACCTACATTTGCAATAAACAGCACTACACAGTACACGGTAAATGTGCGCTCATCTGTATCAAGTGTGAAAATAAACGCTTCACCTGTAAGCAGCTACTCCACAGTGAGCGGAAAGGGAACAAAAACCCTGAAATCAGGAAAGAATACATTTAAGATAGTATGTAAATCCCAGAGTAAAGCTACACGTACTTACACCATAATAATTAACAGAGGATAAGGAGGACTCGGTGGATAACCGTATATGAATATTATGAGGACTACAAGATTTAGCTTTAGAACGTTTATGACAGAAGTTGCATGTGTGTTGACTATGATGCTTTTCATGCTTCATACCACTTATGCCGCTACAGTCGCATTTAGTGTTGAGGTTCCATCCACCACGGTCGTTGTTGGCGATACCGTGGAGATCAAGGTAAGTATAAACGCAGCCGATCAGGCTTTATCAAGCTACAGCTACAATATCACATATGATTCCACATTGCTCAAGGCTGTGAGCGGCGGCACCGTGGAATCTGAGGGCACCGTAAGCTACTCCCAGGCAAATGTAAAGCCTGGAGATGCAATGACAGCAACATTTACATTTACCGCCATTGCAAGCGGAACTGCCAGCATAGAGACATCAGCAGTTGAGGTCATCTCCGACACAGAAGAGTCGATAGACATGACACCGTCATACAACTCGGTAACCATCAGCGACAAGTCAGCCGCCGCTTCCACCGAAGCAGCTTCATCTACTGTCAGCGATACCGGTTCAGAAGCCGAGCCTGCAACACCTCTTGCATTGATCGACAGCGAGACCAAGCCTGTTGTTACTGAGGATGAGGTAGGAACACTCACAGAGGCAGATCAGAACGCATCCGCACCTGCAGATACCCTTGTAAGCGTTCACTCAAACAACAACACTTATAACATCATTCCAAAGCCTAATTCAGTCTCAGTGCCAACCGGATATCTTCCAGTGAAGATCAACCTGAACGACACGGACATCAGAGCTTATATGAAGGGAAGCAGTTCCAACACCGTTCTCCTCTACGCAGCAACAAACGACGGACACCAGGGCTGGTATTTCTTCAATCCAAATGAAGGAACTTTCCTTGACGCAACGGATCTCATCGAGGAGACGGATTCGCTGTCCAGCTTCATAGACAAGCACAAGTTCGTAATAATGCTCATAGCCATCATAGTTCTTGTGATACTGGTCGTTGTCATCATCATCCTTGCTGTCTCACTCAAGGGTCTCATCGCTGATTACGAGGCTCAGATAGACAAGCTGAAGAAGGACAACGAGGAGAAGGAAAGCACAGCAAATGAAACATCAGAAGCTGCCGAGCCTTCCGCAAAAGCCGCTGAACACGTCAGAATGCCTCACCACGACAATAGCGAGGTGCCCACCATCAACAACAAGGCGCTCTTCCCTGGGGACAACGAGGTTATCCACGAGAGTTACGCAGACTCCGATTACGACAATCAGGTATCTCCTGATGAGGACGATGTCATCCACACTGACGACTATGACGACACTGCATTTGAGGATGTCGCCGATGACAGCGAGCCTATAGATTCAGCATTTGACGTCAAAGAGGATACGGAGAGTACGGAGAGCAAGATCCAGGCATCCCTCGACGAGATAGATGCGGCACTTGAATCCGCAAAGAAATACAAAGATTAATACTCACGGAATAACGTGATATACAAAAAGCACATGTATCAGTTTCAATCTGATACATGTGCTTTTATATTTGTCTGAATTTTTTTAATCTGCTTATAAGTATGCTTTCAGCACATCCACCTTGTCCAGCTTCTCCCATGGGAGATCAAGATCTGTTCTTCCGAAGTGTCCGTAAGCTGCTGTCTGCTTGTAGATAGGTCTTCTGAGGTCAAGCATCTTGATGATACCTGCTGGTCTTAAGTCAAAGTGCTCTCTAATGATCTCGACAAGCTTCTCATCTGAAAGCTTTCCTGTGCCAAATGTGTCTACCATGATGGATGTAGGTCTTGCAACACCGATAGCGTATGAGAGCTGTATCTCACACTTGTCAGCCAGACCTGCTGCAACTATGTTTTTAGCCACGTAGCGGGCCGCATAAGCCGCTGAACGGTCTACCTTGGTACAATCCTTGCCTGAGAAGGCTCCGCCGCCGTGACGGGCATATCCGCCGTATGTGTCAACGATGATCTTACGTCCTGTGAGACCACTGTCTCCATTTGGTCCACCTATTACGAATCTTCCTGTTGGATTGATGAAGAACTTGGTATTCTCATCGATGAGCTCCTGTGGAAGAACCTCGTCGAATATATACTTCTTAACGTCAGCGTGGATCTGCTCCTGGCTGACTTCCTCTCCATGCTGTGTTGAGAGAACGACTGCATCAAGTCTTACAGGCTTGTCATTCTCATCGTACTCAACTGTTACCTGTGTCTTACCGTCCGGTCTTAAGTATGGGAGTGTTCCGTTCTTTCTTACCTCTGTGAGCTTTCTTGCAAGCTTGTGGGCAAGTGCTATTGGATATGGCATGTACTCAGGTGTCTCATTTGTTGCAAATCCGAACATCATACCCTGATCTCCGGCACCGATCGCCTCGATATCATCCTCGCTCATGAGATGCTCCTTTGCCTCGAGTGCCTTGTCAACTCCCATGGCAATATCTGATGACTGCTCGTCTATGGCTGTGATAACGCCGCATGTATCGCAGTCAAATCCGTACTTTGCTCTGTCGTATCCGATCTCTCTGATCGTCTCACGAACGATCTTCTGAATATCCACATAAGCGTTGGTTGTGATCTCTCCCATGACAAGCACAAGACCTGTCGTGATGGATGTCTCACATGCCACACGGCTCATTGGATCCTGCTCCATAAGTGCGTCAAGCACTGCATCTGATATCTGGTCACAGATTTTGTCAGGATGTCCTTCTGTTACTGATTCCGATGTAAATAATCTTCTTTCCATACTACTTCCTTTCCTTTTTGTACATAAGAAAAACCGCTTCGTATGAGCGGTTTGATCGTGTCTGTCAAGCCTCTCATTGTTCGAGCACAGATCTTGTATCACCTACATATCTGCGTCGCTCAGGTCGGCACCTTCCGAATCTGACATCGGGGTTGCCATGGCTTCTTCGTCCCTTCTGACTCCACCATTCTGAATAAGAGCGTTTTTCTAATATCTATAAATGCAATCATTACTCTATATCATTGAGAGTTATTAGTCAACATATTTTTGGGGGAAATGATGCTTAATGAGTTTTTTTATATATAATGGGCAAAGGAGATGTGGCTATCCCCTTTGCCCATACCAATAACTTAGTTATTATCCTTCTTTTTCTTTCTTACAAGGAATATAACTATTCCCGCAATAATCAATACCACAATAACTATGATCAGTATAATGATCCATGAGATGCTGCCAGCCTCAGCCATAGCCGTCTGAATAGCATTACTCGATACAGTAAATGTTATTTCTGAACCATTATCCGATGCGCCATTACCTGCTGCATCAAAACATTCCACAACTATTGTGTGCTTCTTTGCAGATGCCTTTATATCGTCAAGCTTAACCTCTCCGCCGAGCTTTTCAATGTCCTTAGCTTCATATCTCGTCTTGACTCCGTCAACCGTGATGTCCGCATATCCCAGCGCAAGATTATCATGGAATGAAACCGATGCACTTACAGAATCCGTATTCTCATACACAGCACCATTTTCAACACCAGCTACATGATACTCCGGTGCTGTTCTATCTATACAGAACTTAACCGCAGCATTCTTTACTTCATTATCTGTTTCTTTTCCCGCTGCATCCTTGGTATGGATAACTATACTGTACACACCCTCGTCCTTGAAGGTATCAGCAGGAATTGTAAATGAACGCTTGTTCCATCCATTTGACGGCTTGTCTTCCTTGACTGTATACTCATTGCTCTCAAGGTTTACTACCTTGTCGCCAACTGTATAGTACACATCAGAATCCGCAAAACCGGCAACATTATACTCATCTATAACTATGTCACCATCGCTCAGATTCGTATAATATCTGTCGACGCTTGCCTTTGCAGCCTTTCCAAGTACGAAATAAGATCCAAATCTATCTACCTTAAATCCTATTTCCTGACTTGTTTCATTTCCAGCCATATCCTTAGCAGTCACAACCAGAGTATAATTGTCATCAACATTCTCGCTCTGTTTAAAGTTAGAATATGAATATTTCTCACCATTTGAAACCGTCTCGGCGCTGTATGCCACATCATCACTGCCAGCTTCGCCTCTTGTGCCGGTCACACTTATTGATATGCCATCCTTGTTATAGTTTGTATCCGTTACAGATATAACCGGCGATACCTCATCTGTGTATACTCCATCCTTTTCTACCTGCGATATGCTAATCTCAGGAGCAGTCATATCAATGGTAAATGAATCATCAACTGTATTTGATGCAGTATTTCCCGCACTGTCTGTTACGCTTACCCTTATACGGAACTTTCCATCTGCAGAGAAATTGACTGTCGCAACGTGCGTATCACCATTTGATGTAAATCCACTTGCTCCCGGAGCTGCGGATGTTCCATCCTCCGATGTTACAGCTATATTAACTCGTGAAGCATCAAAGTTATGCTCCTCAACCCTTATTGTAGCCGTTCTGGATGCATTGTAATATGTGCCATTCTGAGCACTGTTATTATCGTACGAAACCTCCAATACAGGTGCTGTCGCATCCACTGTGAACTTTCCTGACGAATAATCATTTGCCTTATTATCAGCCTTATCTCGACATGTAACTGTAAGAATATAATCTGCATCGTCTGAGAATACATAGTCCATTACATATGTATTACCATCCTTACTGAAGTTATTCTTAAGCTTAGTCACAACACCATTCTTAGACACTGACACAGTAACCTTTTCAGGATCAAAATTCACTTCATCAATTCTGATATGTGCCGTTCTTGCCCTGTTGTAGAAGTTTGAGTCATTATTTGAATCATATGTACAGCTTATAACTGGAGCTATGGTATCAATCACATATCTGCGATATACACCAGATGTAATTACGTTTCCCGCATTATCAGTGAGCGTTGCCATCACACGGTGCTCTCCCTCGTTTTCTTCTGCGGAACCTATCGTGTATGATCCACTGAACTTTGTCTTAATGGATGTTTTATCAGTATTATCACATAGAGTCTGAACGTTTCCATTGTCCTTAAGCACAACATTCTTTATTCCCGAGAAATCATCATTTGCCTTTATTGACAGGCTTACATTCTCATCCTTGCCATAATAATATACGTTACCATATTTTGTTGCAATTGAACTGTTCTCAGTGATATCCACAGATGACGTTCTCTCATGAAGATTACTGTCCTCTCTGACTACACCAAAATACTTTGTCACATCCTCTTTGCTCTGATATGCCTTATTGCCTGCAACATCATATACAGTTATGTTTATTTTACCCTTAAAGTTCTTGTCTATAAGCTTGGTAAACGCCTTAGTTAGCTTCTCTCCTGATCCGCATGTCCATACCTCAGAATCAATTGTGTCACTGTTCTTTTTATCTGCCGATTCAAAATCAATGACAACCTTTCCTACTCCACTGACATCATCATTTGCACTGAATGATAACTGGATTGCTCCATTGGAGAAGGACTTATAATCCTCGTATTTTGTATCGTCAGACATCGGCTTAACAGAAAAACCGGATATATTGGCTGATGTCTTGTCATAATAAAATCTCATAGACAGCCTGCATATGTTACCCACAACATCTTCAGCCTTAAGATTTACTGTATACTTTGCCTCAGCAGGAATCTTGCAGCTTCCGGTACTGTATGTGCCATCATTGTTCTTGACAAACTGTGTGGCCTGACCCGGATATGTAAATGTATCTGTTACGATCTTCTTGATATCCTCTGCGCTCTTTGATGAGTCGCCAACATTAGCAATATCAACGCTCTCTACACTTATACTTTTAAGATTGTTCTCAACAGCCTTTACTCCCCATGCGCTATTACTTGATGCGTTAAGATATGTATAGCTGCTGTCTCCAAACTCCTTGTTCGCAGTCAGTACAGGAGCAGTGTTATCTACTGTAAAATGTGCATGAAGCATATTATCCAGCTTATTTCCTGCAGCATCCTGAACATCCATATACACGTCGTATACGTCATCAGCATCACTGCCCTTAGGTATATCAAACGTTCCTGTTACGTCATATGCTCCCTGCTCTGTATTTTCTGATACACTTATATTATCTATTGCAATCTTGTTGTTCTGATTTCCAGCCTTAACGTAATAGAACTTGATATAAGCTGTATCTGAGCCATACTCCTTATCCACATCTGTTTCATATATTCCAAATGAACCAGTTACTGTGAAATAAACACTGTTTCCAGCCTTTGTAAAACCATCCTTAAGCTCATTTTTATACTTGACTGCGCCACCCTTTATCTGTGGAAGTGCACCAATATCACAGGTGATCATAGTACAGTTTCCGGATTTGTCAAATGTATAGAAATAATACGTATTCCGAGCGTCATTGCTTGGATTCTTATCTGCAGTAACTGTAAGCTCTGCTCTTCCTGAATTGACGGATATTGTCTGATTACTGTACTTACTCAATATCTTATTTACACTGTCCGTAGTCGTATTATTTACATCGATATCTGTCAGCTCGTGATCCGAATACACAACCTTGTCAATAAGGCCTGACTCTGGATCGGATATGTTAAGTGTCACAACCTTCTTATATGCCTCAGGTATTTTCTCAGATGCATTGTCTATCTGAATTTCTGTTGAGTTCTTTGCATAAAATTTCATGTCTGAAACCTTTGCTTCAGGAGCATTGAGATCAACATATACAGGGACTTCATCCTTCTTATACTTGAAATTATTCTTATCCGTAGAGGAATCCTGATTTTTGTTATCACCTATTGCTTTGGTTGTAATATTTACTTTAGTTTCCTTTTCAAAATAGCTGTTACTGTCGTCTGCATATATATCTTTCTGAGATGAGTCTCCTATTGATGTATATGCGCCATCATTTACCTTATAGGATACAACCTTATCAGTATCAAAGCCCAGTCGGAGGAATACCGGCCTATTCATCCACACATAGCTGTTGTCAACCATTGTCGGGTAAGTGGTGTTGTTTTTATCTACATATACATAATTGAAATTGTCAAACTGACCATACTTCACCGTTCCCTTGATAGAAACCGATTTCTCAGTATCACATATTTTGTATGTTGCCTTAATCTCAAATGTAGAATTCTCCTGAGCATCCTCCGCAATTGTGAATACTCCGGTTTTTGCATTGATCGACTCTATTGCAGCAGAGTCAGAGCTAAATTTCACGCTGTTCTCATCTATTGCATTCTCCGGTTTCACGTTTCTCGTTGTGAAAAATGCAGTGTATTTATATGTAGGATAGAACTCGTTGCTCTTTATATTCTTCGCAAAGGACAATACTCCCTCGCCCTGTGCATCGGAAGTCTCAATCTGAACTTCATGATTACTTCCATCAAAAGCTATATCTACGCTCGTCTGAGAATACACCGTGCTGTCAGATTTGCCAGAAGCCGTTGAAGTAAATGCCAGATTATTTCCATTGTCAGTTATACCGCTTATAATTGGCTTTGGTGAATTTGCCTTTATTTTTAATGTTATCTTCTGATTTTTTAAAAGAGTATATCTGCCATCTATAGCTGTTTGGTCATTTTGTCCGCTGACAGCTAAAATCTCTACATTGTCAGGATACTTAACCGTAAGATATGTCGAATTCGTCACAACTTTTGTAGTTACCTCTGCCAATGCGTTTCCATAAGCATCTATACCGGATACTTTCACATAGAAATTCTTTTCCGAGATATTCTTTACAATTGAACTGAGCTCTATTTCACTTGTTCCATCTGATGTAACAAGCTCATATGGCTGTCCCGCAAGAGACTTGCCATCATCTGTTCCAATTATATCTACACTATATTTTCTTTTGCCCTCAAAGCTTGTGTTTATATTAAGCTTATAGCTGCCGTTATCCTCAGATACATATGCTCTGTCAATTCCATGTATTATATTTATATCTGAATCAACATTGCCGATCCATTCAGTAAAGTCCCCCTGAACCGGACAGAATCTGACTCTCAGCTCGTCTCCTGCTTTCAACTGGGAATTCGATAAATCAAAATCATAATATTCCTCATCCACATAATCTTTAGTGTGAATATAGCTTGCACATACAGACCCTATCCAGAACTCCACCTTATCAACACTATTCTTGAATTCTTCTCCATTGTCTATGGCTACCCTCAAGCCCGTTGTAACCTGTCCAAGCCCGCTTTTGATCTCATTCTGTATAAATGTGATATCACCGACTCCTGCCGGCTTTTTAAATTCATTTGAGTCAGAATCTGAAACTGGCTCATTTATCTGACTCTGAGTGTCCTGAGGATCACTTTCTACAGCCCTTGACGTAAACACATCCCCTGCATTCGCAGTCACCATTATTATGACCAGTGCCCATGCCATTAACGCCTTAAAAAACCTTGATCTTCTCATGCCTCTTTTCTCCTCTCTTATAATTGTATGATTTCTTCTGTATTTACCAGAATTATCTGCTGCGTTATATTGAACACACTGCTTCTTGTTGACTTCTCCGGCTTCGCTTTGGCAACCAGAACATCAGTCGCCCCTGCACCACCGCCATTGTTTGATAACAATACAGTGTTTTCAGAATTTGCCAACTTGACAGTCGAATCAATGTTACTCGGATTCTGCCCCGCCAGCATTGTCGTCTGCATTTGTCCGACATTCATCTGGTATGCACTATTCTGCTGAACACCAGGTGGCTCAGGCTGTACAGTTTTTCTTTTCTGTACCGACTTATGCCGCGCAGTCTGTGCCTCTGTTCCAACATTCTCCGTGATCTCCTTGATCTGGCGTTTTCTCTCAATACCTGTGAGGTTCATGAACACCCTTGGAATACGAAACACAATAAACAATACAACCGCTGCAACAAGAAATACACATGCCGCTATCATACACACAAGCCACGCTGTATGATATGTATTCATGGTACGTTCTATCTCATCTACACTAAGTGACATTACTTCTCACCCCCAGTCTTACCTGATCCGGTGACTGCACTGTTCACCTTTCCCCGCGCTGTATCTATAAGGCTGTCAAACACTCCATCATAGCTGTTACCGACAACCTCCACCAAAGCACCCTTTACCTGTGTCTCTATATTGTCTATCATTTCATACATTTGGGACGCATCTATATAACCGTTATATTCCCTTGCCTTTGCAACAATCTGGTTAAGAATAAGCTGATATGTATACGCTTTGAATTTATCATCAGTATAATTGTCATCCTGTGATATCGTAAGGTCATACACGCTTACCAGATCATCCCACTCGGCAGAATAATCTACATCCTCATCAAATATATCCACTCCGCTTCCACCTGAAGAATTCACATATCCTCCAAGCCTTATGAAAAGTTTTGCATTTGACGCATTCTTATTGTTGTTTTTATTTCCATCCGAATATGGTTCAACCTTGCTAAACCACGCTATTGCGTCGGAGCTTCCGTTATTCATATATGCCCACAAATTAAGTCCGAGATTGTAACAGAAATTGTAATATTCAAGAGGATCTGCTTTTTTGAAATTATCCAGATGTCCATCCTTTTCAATCAGTTCCTTTATACTGTTGAGCTCATTGAATGTTATCGATTTATCCCCAGAACCCTGAGGCTGTCCATTCTCAAAATATTCAAGATACTTAGTACGTATAAGATCATATGTCTCAGGTGAAGTATCATCCAGGCTTAAAGCATTGCTAACCATGTCTTTAAACTCCGATTCCGATGTCGCCGTACCCGCATATGTATAATACGTATCAAAGTTCTGACTCTTGTAAGATTTCTCTTTGTAATTCATATATCCTGCTGTACCAAAGAGCGCCGCCGACAACACAACCGCCGTTGCGAATCCGAACATTTTTCTTTTCTGTGATTTCTTATATGTAATGTCCAGCTCGTTGTAATGCTCCAACGCATACATCAATTCACTACATGACTGATATCTATCATCAGGGTTCTTTCTGGTACATTTTAGAATTATCTCTTCAAGTCCTGATGAAAGCTTCGGATTCCACTGTCTTATCGGATACATCTCATATGGAGGTTTAGCCGGATTATGACCAGTAACCAGATGATACATAGTTGCTCCCAGGCAATAAATATCCGTTCTGGCATCAGTCTGACCATGCCCTCCAAACTGCTCCGGAGCCGCATATCCCTGAGTTCCAAGACAGGTTGTATCCTCCACCATGTTCTTATTTTTGTATTCTCTGGCAGTACCAAAATCAATAAGCATAACATTGCCGTCAGGCTTTAACATTACATTGGAAGGCTTCATATCACGGTAAATAATTGCCGGAGTCCTGCTATGCAGATAACCCAGCACATCGCATAACTGTTTTGCCCAGTCGATCACGTCCTCCTGAGACTGCGCCCCCTGCTCATTGACCAGAACATTCAGGGGATTTCCTTCTATGTAATCCATAACAATAAGAAAAGTTCCTTCACCATCGATTACATCCACTATACTTGGCAAATGAGGATGCTTAAGCCTTTTCAGCATGTCAGTTTCCACGACAAGCCCCTGTCTTATAACATCAAAATCTTTCTTGCCATCTTTTCGTACTTCTTTAATCGCCCACTGCTTATTTGCTTTCTCATTCATGGCAAGGTATACAACGCTCATACCCCCCTGCCCGATTTTATTCAGAATCTTATATTTTCCATCTACAAGAGAACCTATCTCAAGCATAGTGCTCCCCTCCTATGATACTATTCTCGCCATCGCAACCGATATGTTGTCTGTCTCCGCCCTGTATTTATTCAGCTCGGTGAGATACTCCATATTGTTCTTCATTCTGACCACATCCGGAGTCATTCCTGTGTTCAGATATTTATATATCTCATTCATCCCTATTTTGTGCCTGAACCCATCAGAACAGAGTACAAAACTGTCACCGGGACTGGTTGTACCCGAGAAAAAATCAGGAAATATATCATCCGAAGCACCTATACACTGCAGTATCACACTTCGCTGAGGACTGACCTCAGCTTCCGCCTCCGTCATTCTTCCCGCATCTATCTCTCTCTGAACATATGAATGGTCTTTTGTTATAAGTTCTATTCCATTGCCCAATCTGTACGCTCTGGAATCCCCCAGGTTGCATATGATATACCGGTTACCATAAAATAATGCGGCCACTATCGTAGTACCCAGACTTATTCCATTTCCAGCTCCATATGCTTTTATTATTTCATTCTGTTTTTTTAACAGATCAGTCCATTCCCTGCGCACATCGTCATCGCTGAACCCGCTGCCAACCAGATAAGTTAATCTGTTGGCAAACCAATCATTTAAGGCTCTTATGACCGTGGCAGATGCCAGTTCTCCTTTGGCAAATCCTCCCATTCCATCGCATACGGCAACCAGTGAGATTTCCCCCATATCCGTATCAGCCTTAACAGCAAGAACCGAATCCTGATTCGTACTCTTTTTTATTCCGATATCACTATGTACAACTAATAAGCAACTCATAAACCCTCTCCTCCATTTCGGCAGATTTAGTCGTATCTAAGTTCAAATTCCTCATCGCCCAGCTTCACTCTTGAACCTACACGAACCATTGTTTTACAGTTACTTGTTATCTGCTGATCATCAACAAATGTTCCATTTGTTGAATTAAGATCCTCTATGTAGCAGGCATCATCAACTCTATAGAAAATTGCATGACATCTGCTGATCGCCGGATTTCCATCTATGCATATGTCTACAACCTCTCTATTTTTACCGATTCTGTTTGTTTTCTTATCTAAGTATATCTTTCGGCCATTCTTGACCTGATACAAATATGGATGTCTCTCAACCTTTGTTGCCGCATTGAGCACCGTTGTTCCAGCATCATCCGTATTACCAGTATTTTTTATAAGCGTTGTCTGATCATAGTCATCCTGCATTCCGCCCATCGCTGGCATCTGTGGTGCCGGATATGGATTGTTCATAACTGGTGCCTGTGGCTGTGCCGGTGCTGTCTGATATGGACTGTTCATAGCCGGTGCCTGTGGCTGTGCTGGCGCCGCCTGATATGGATTTGCCATTGCTGGTGCCTGTGGCTGTACCGGTGCTGCCTGATATGGGTTATTCATTACTGGTGCCTGTGGCTGTGCTGGCGCCGCCTGATATGGATTGCTGACAGGCGGTTGCTGAACTGCTGATGCTGCCATCGGCTTGATCACTGACGCCTGCTTCTTAGCAACAGGAGCCTCTGTAGCTGTATTCCCTGACTTCTTTCTCTCCTTTGCCGCTTTATATTTTTCTTTATTTTCTTTGCTGTAATGCTGCATCAGATAAAACAATGAGATGTCATCCTCTGATGAACCGCTATTCTTCTTTCCCTTAGAAGCTTTCTTTGCTGGCACTGCAGGTGCTGCTGCTTTCGGCTTACTTGCGTACTGGTTTGTACTCATACCTGGAACTGCAAATCCCATATCAACATTCTCCGGTGCTATAGGATTCTTTGCCATCTCTCTGGCTCTTTCTTCTTCCTGCTGTTTGAGCATTTCCTCTCTTTTTGCCAGTTTTATATCCTTTGCACTCGCCCCAGAGGATACATATACATTCTGTATAGCAGGTTCCTGGCCAATATCTGTCGGTCTGTTCTGTGGCTGTACAGGTGGAACCGGCTGCTGCATAACAGCAGGTTTCATATTCATCTGTGGCTGTGCAGGTGCTCCCGCAGGAGTCTGCTGATAAGGATTGTTCTGCATGTAAGGAGCACCCATGGCAGGCTGTACATTCTGCATACCGACCGCAGGCTGCTCTGACATAAGCCCCTCAAGCATCTTCTTGAAATCCTGAAGCTGGAAGAGTTCAACACTATTCAAATAAGCAAGTATCCTTGCCACATAGTCTCCATTCTCATTTGCCGCAAAGCTGACAGAGAAAATAATGTTTTTAAAGAATTCTCTCTCATCTATAGGAGCAAACTCATCTACAACAGGCACGCATATCATAGATACATCTGATGTTGACGCATCCACATATATGTAATCTCTGTCCAGCATGATTGTTCTTCTATCAAGCATATACGCATCAAGCATCTGCATTGCATCCACAATATTGACGAATGTCTTAAGAAGACGCATCTTGCGGACATCTCCCATAAAGAGCTTACTGAGTGTTACATGTGACGACACATTGTACTTGATGAATTTCTGATTATCTATCTCTGTATATATAGCCGGAGCAAACCCCTTTATCTTATTGTTGGTCAGCATACCAAGAGCCATTGTATCTATCGGTCTGTCGTCAAACTGATATACAAGATATGTATTCTGTCCCTGATTTTCATAAGTAAATCCCTGCATGTGTGTTCTCTCCTTTACTAATCCTCGTATATAAGCCGCTTCAAAAGCTGCCATGTTCCGCTATCTTTTACCATTACTTTTCCACTATCATTAAAATCTTTTGCATCACTAAATGTAGGTTTTATTACCATTTCTCCGGATTCATTAATAAAGCCCCATTTATTTCCTGACTTTACTGCCGCAACTCCGTTAGAAAAGCTTCTGGCGTCGTCATACTGTGGTTCAATTATCCGTTTACCTGTTGCATCAATAAATCCCCATTTACCATCTATTGAAACGGCCGCCAAGTCTTCTCCAGGATTAAAAATTTTGGCATCATCATATGCATCACTGCCTATAACATTGCCATCAATGTCATACATATGATACTTGCCATCTTTCTGTGCAAAATAACAATCTCTATATGAGATTCCCTTATCATCAACAACAATATCTGTATAAATAAGATCTGTCACAGCCTTACCATCACCATCTATAAGCTGCCATAATTCTCCTTTTTTTACAGCCGCATAACCATTTGCCATTGTCATGGCTTCATCATATCCATCGCATATAAGTTTCTGGCTGTTGGTATAATACGCCCACGTCTCACCATTAAATACCGGTATCGCATCACCCACATAACCTATCTGCTTGACATTCTCTATTTTATTGAGAACTTTTTTCTTATTTCCTTCCATATCAATAAAATACCAAATGCCATTAACCGTCTCCACAGGTGCTATATCACCAATAAACGGACCAGCATATTTATATTTATCTTCTATTTCACTTTCTCCGTTAGTATCAACATATCCCCATAAATCCTCACTATACGAAGCCGCACACAATCCATTAGAATATGTCCCAACATCATAAAATTGGTTGCCAATTTTACATAGCCACGCTACATCCTCGAATATTTTTTCCATATCCTCGTCATACAAATTTTGTTTTTTATATTTCTTATACAAACTGTATATTTCTGGATATTTCTCGTAATATTTATATACTCCTGCACTTATGGCATAGGCTCTTCCATCATACGGAAATTCATCAACTATTTTCTCTGCTGTCCTTCTTGCCTCACTATCCTTGTTATCTGCAATATATACATCCAGAAGCTCCTTATATATATCCACGCTCTTCTTCATACCCAGTGCTGCATTATAATCTGCCTCAGCATCCACATAAATCTCATAGCCTGCACTATCTCTTGCCTGGTTTATATAATCTTCATACTGTTTTTCTGTAGCTGTATTATTTTTCATAGTGGAAAAAATAGATATTACAAACAACACAACTAATACTGGTGGAATTAAAACTCTGTATTTCATCTTTGTCCTCCCTCATATCATATTCCCGTTAAAAATACTGATAAATATGTACCTATTAAAATTGCCGGTGCAAATGGAATATTATCTTTTCTCTTCGCCCTCTTTGTCACCAATGAAAAAACAGCAACAAAGAATGATACTATAAGAGAACAGAAAATAGCCGGCCAAATGCCCTCCAAGCCAAGATACAACGCCATAACACTGAATAGTTTTACGTCTCCCATTCCTATAGCCCCTTTAATAAGCAGGCAACACAACACACATGCCAAAAACACCGCCACTGTTGCAATAAGCATTGATAACAGACGATGCGGTATGTCTCCAACCATTATGAATTCTGGTATCAGAAAAACCAGCCTGCCCACAAGCATTATCTTTAAAATATCGTTTGGAATTCTTTTTGTTCTAGAATCTATAAATGCAATCGGCCATAATATAGACACGATAAACATAAGTTTTACATTTATAGCAACAGAATTTTGATATACATATGTAATCACATTTGCAAGCACAATATTCATAAAAAACATAAAAACAAGGAATACCACGCCAACTGAATCAGTTAATTTATATTTCTCCTCTGTGTACTCTTGCTGCTTTTTGTTATTACCATCATCTGCTTCTGCTTTTTCTTCTTCACTCTGTGCTTCGATGTCATTACTATATTTATTTTCATACTTGAACATAAATAAATTAATTATGTTATATAATATCGTAACCACATTTATAATGATAAAATTCGTAATTTGCATATATTTCCCCTTATTATTTTCCCTTATTACTTTTACTTTTTTGAACCTACGGATGGTGTTTTACTCTCGCTGTTTGTCCACATATAAGTCATTGTTCCACTATGAAAATGGAATTGAAAATCTACATTTAAAAGTTTAATAACATCAATATCGTAATAGGCGCCAACTACCAAAACACCATTATCGGTTACAACTGCATGTACATCAATATCTCCTTTTATCTTGAGCCATTTCTTTAAACTTGCAGAATCCCCATTTTTAGATGTTTTAAATTCTCTGTTTACTAATAAAGTCATGGCTCCTGTTGCAACCGCATTATCCAAAACCTGTGACAAAGATGTTGAACCAATCATTTCTGTCATTTCATTTAACTCTGCTGATTCACCACCCCAATCATTCAATATCTTGCTCAATTCTGTACTGATCTTCTGAGCCGTTACCGAAGACTTTCCACCAGAATATCCACCGGTCTTTGCAAGACCAGTCACATACATCACATAAGATATTTCTGAATATTGCCTTGCAGCAGAATTAAGTGCAACCTGAACTTTTGTCTGCGCATAACAAATATTAATTATTGATAATATTGTAAATATAATAAATATGTATACTGGCACCGCAATTGATGCCTCCACTACTATTGCACCATTTTCATTCTTGTCCATATCCCTCAGACCTCCCTTTATATTTTAGAGTAATAAACTCTATACGTGTTAATTTTAATTTTTATGTTTTATTTTGTCAACAATTAAACCTTCAAATATATTCAAACTTTTGGCGGTTTTAGCGCTATGTACTCTTTTTTCAATCATTTATTGCCATTTTTAATTATTTGTTAATTGACTATTCAGCCGTCTATTGCTAATATATTTTTAAACATATATAAGGGAGGATTACCATGCGAAAAAAGATACTATATGGAACTATGTGTATTGCTTTATCTGTAATGTTGATTGGATGCAATAGCAAATCTGACAATTCTGCTAATTCCAATTCAACCTCTGATATAGCGCAAACGACAGAAACTACAAATGACAGCTCTAGTATTCAAGAATCAACAAATGATGCTACCCCAAAAGATTCAAATGTAGATGTAAAAGATGTTGCATCTATGACTTATGACGAGGCCGCATCCTACTTGGATACACTTCCTGAAAATTCATCGTCAGATTTCTCAATTATAAAGCAGGGTGAGAATGCTGATTATGAAAATCTTATTTCAGATGGGGAATGCTTTATTTCTGAATACACGGGAGATGCTCCAATTGTTATTGTCCCATCCGAGATTGACGGATGTAAAGTTGTCGGTATTGGACAATCTGCATTTTTATCAAAGGAAATGACTGCCGTAAAGCTTCCAGATACAGTAAAGACTATTGAAAAGGACGCTTTCAACCTCTGCTCATCATTATCCATTATAACCGGTCTTGACAATGTCGAATCATTAGGTTCCAACTGTTTCTCAACATGTAGTGCATTGAGAATTAAATTTACGGATAGCGTAAAAGAATCTGCTGCAATGATATATCTTGCTTATGGTGAGGTTTATGTAAAAACAGGTTCATTTATGGCAAACGACGATAACTTTGGCGGCTATGATGCAAATAACGAAAGTAACACATTCAAAGTAATTTTCTATTAGTAAAAACTTTTATTTAACAGAAAAAGAGGGGATGCATTGCATCCCCTTTCTGTTTCATCTAGATATTAATATCCTCTAGTCATTTCTATTGTATATTTATTCCATCGGCTTTCATCTGACAGATTTTCTGTATAGTCACTGGCCAACGGCAAATCCAACATCAACGGAGCAACTTTCACCTCTGCTGTAAATGTAAACATAGTCTTCGCATTTGCCAAGGAGAATGCAGCTCCCTCTCCGCTATCCAACTGCATGTTTGCCTCTATAACTCTGCCTAACCTGAAATAAGCAGCCTTTGATAACTCACTATCACTACTAAAAGTAGAAAACAGAAATACGAATAAGTGATCACTGTAACTCATACTGAGTCCATCCCCTTTCGCAACCTTATTTTCATCCGTAGAAGGAGTTGTGCTATCTGATGTTCCTGGATTACTTAAACTGCAGGCCCAATCGTTTGCATCCATCTTATATACCTTTAATTTCAAACCTTTATTCAAGATTTTCATATCATGTGCACTCTCAAGGGCAGTTACTAGAGCAATCAAAACACACTTTGTAACCGGCTCAGGAATAATACCATATGTAGCGATACTAACAGCATTTGCAACCCCATTTATTGCTAAAGCTGTTGCACTATTGTGTTTTGCGTTATAATTATAAAAATTAACAAAACCTGATGCAAGATTCAAAGCATATCTTAACGCATATATTGATAAATATGCCTTTTTTAGGTTTTCTTTATTTGTTCCCCCATATAGAATATATTCAATCTCAGCGTTATTTGCTGCATTATTAGTTGAATTTATCATTCTATTTGTAAGCGTCTTATTATAGGTATCTGTTTTATCCGTACTACTCCACTTTGACTCCAAGTCGGAATAAACACCATCACAATTTTTCAAAGTCAATTCGCCATTATATATAGATGCTTTTCGTTCATATACAAATGTTCTGTAACTAAACATATTCATCGCATAAAGTGTTGCATACATTGAATCTCTGGCATTTCTACCATTTAAATTTATAAAATCACCTATACAAGTTGCGAAGCTGGTGATGATAGTTGCATCATTAAATTTTGTTCCAGAATAGTCTGATACATTTATATCTTTACCAAGACTTACACTATCGCCTTCCTGTTCTGCCTTATCTTCTTCCTTTGCCTTATCACCCTGTTTCTCGTAATCGTCAAGTTTATCATCTTCCTTATCAACGCCTTCTTTCGCTTTTTCAAGATCTTTCAGTTTCTTATATTTTTCATACAAAGATGCATAGTATTTATCATCAGCACTTGTCAATATCAATTTATAATCGGAATATGAAAGCTCTGGCAACGAAATTATAGATTCAAGTTCTCCCGTTTGCGGTGTAAACTTTTTCTCAAACACCTTTTTTGCCATATCTTCTATTTGCGCATTAGTCATTGGACTGGATGGCTTATCAAAAGCCCATTTAAACTCTTTATAAAATGTACTGAAATCATTTATTTCTGCAACTTTTTTACCACCATATTTAATTGAGTCTATGCCCTTGATCACCTTTTCCAGCATTGTCTTTACGTTTGACAATTTTCTTTTAAACTCTTTTACATCAGCACTATGAACATTTCTAGGTTTGCCCTCATATTGTGTTTCAATTTCATTATGTTGTTCCTTGCCCAATGACGTTTGTGTATTTTCAGCTTTTTCCTTCCACTTCTCATAATTTTCATCATAATCATCTGCAAGATCAGCTATCTTATCAAGACTAACAACTTTATATCCCAACTTTCCATTTATAACCATGTCGAGAATATCAACACATACCGCTATTTTTTCTCTACTATTTGCTAACTTTGTCGCTATATCATTAAGCTGCTGACTAGCCGATGATGTAGAGTAACCAGAATTAACAGAACTCCATATATTTATCATTTCATTTTTTACAATGAAGTAATTTTTTCCAGCGGAACTATCAGGCTCTCCTTCATGATCTACGAATGCTGCTTTCAAAAATTTCTTAGCTGCCGCTACCTCAGAGCATTCTGTCTTATTCCAATCAGCTTCAAATCCTGTATCATCAGTATAGGCTTCGCATTCCTGCATTGCCTGCACCTTTATCATTGCTTTAGCAACCGCATCACCCTTTTTATTGATATTATCTATATGTTTTTTTATGGCATTATAAGCAAAGTAATACCACTGTTCCTTATTTGTCTGATCACTTCCATCGCCATAATTTTTACTAACAAAATCCTTAACAGCATTATCAGCATCTGTAAGTGCCGTTTTGAGTGCCGTTGTCTTATTAGACAAATCTTCCTTTGCATCATCGTAATCTTTAGATTTTAAATAATACTTTTTTTCTTTCTTATCAACTTTTGACGCAACATCTTTTGCGGTTTTCTTTTCCGCATAACTTCCAATTGTACTTGTTGCAAGATACTCAGTCATACCATCTGTATTAGTTCGATATGAACAAGTGATACCATAATGTGATAAGTTCATTGGTTTATCAGTTTCAGCAATCCACAATCTTGCCACAGCGTCCTTTGTCACATCCTGATAGACCTGCTTACTATCATTTGCATGTTGAACAGCGTCTTCAACATCCTTCTTTGTAAGATTTTGTTTCTTATATTCATTATAGTAATAATATGTATAAAACTCTTTTTTACTTAATTCCCCCTCCGAATCCGCAAATGTATCTCTTGCATCAGAAAGTTCGCTGTCCTGTTTTGCATTTTCCAAATCTCTTTGAATATCTGAGCCATCCTTTGACAATTTTGCATATATCGATTCTACTGCATATTCAGGTGCACGATATTTCATAAATTCCACCACGCCCTCTTTTATAAGAACAGGATTTTCTCCCAATCCGGATTTTGGCACAGCATAAAGATTCTCTGTGCCAGGAACAAGGGATGTCTGCATGAGATCGCTGTATTCTCCTCCCCCTCTTATTTCATTAAATATCCATGATACTATTTCATTACTATCATCACTTGAAACACCATTTGCCACCAACGTCTTTTTAAAAAAATCCTCGCTAACAGAATAAAACTGATCAATATCCTGAACAGATGCAACAAGCCCATAGTAATCACTCAATAATGTGTCATAATTTGCCATAAGTGAATTAAGAGTAGTGTCTGCAGTGGACTCTACAGAACTCTGTGACAATTCAACTCTACTAAGATCTACAAATAGAAAGCATACAACCAGACAAGGAACTAATATTATTACTAGAAAAACCGATATAGTTCCACCCGGTCTAAACAATTTCATCATCAGTATTTCCTCCCTATCAATCCATGATTGCTCTGAATTTTCCTAAAAATTCTCCAGCCTTACTTGCCATATTGCTTGCAGTTTCATGTCTATCCACCAAATCTCTTATCATGTTAACATTTCTGACCATCTCAGCACCTTCCATAGCCGGCACCTCAATGTATTCTTCAAAATCAACCTTAGTCGCCTCTGATTGTCCCAGTAATTTAACCGGCATAGTTATACTGTAAGTCATCTCCGCCTCGGCCTTTGCATATATTCCATATGTTTTATATTTAACGGAAACCGAAGGGTTCTCATACTCCATACTAGAGAACAAGCCACCACCCATCTTGCCCAATTCGCCTTCAACATTTGATCCAATCTCTGCTCCTCTGCTGGAGAAGTTCAGATATCTATATGGTTTAAAATCATTCCCAGTGCTCACTGCTCCAAGGCTGCCACTATCCATATACTGCTTCAGCATAGGATTGGATTCTCTCGCGGCATACTCTATAACTGCGTTCGTAAAGACTGCTTGAGCTCTGCTCCTTTGATAGTAAATATTTCCCAAAAATATCAAGAAAATTACTATCAGAAACATTACAGGGAATACTATTGTTGCCTCAACAATCAGTGATCCTTTTTCTTTCTTAAAACTCTCTTTCACTGCATTCATTATCTTCATCTAATCTGCCCCATACCCATTCGAATTGGCGATTATATCAAACGGGAGACTTTCATCTCCCGCCGATATAAACGAATCATATTATTACTTTATTGCATCCGTAGCCTTTTTGCTTACTGTTCCCATCAGGCTTTCTACAAGTGCTTTTGCTTTGTCCTTGAATACTATTGCAAGTACAACAGCTATACCTATAAGAAATACTATTGATACAACGTTTACATCTCCGTTTTCTTTTGTAAAGAAATCAGCAACTTTTTCCTTTGCCTTAAGTCCAAGATACTTAGCTCTGGAAACAACCTGAACTTCAAGCTTATCTACATATTCTCCCATTTGTTATTCCTCCTTCCCTATTATTTTTGTATTTATGCGCCAATATTTGTAAATATTGGTATTAATACCATAATTAATATTCCTATAAACATAATCATCATCGGAATCAAAAGCTTACCTGATGCTTTTTCGCCTTCTCTCATAGTTATATTTTTCTTTATATTCCACGATTCGGCTGACTGTTCTTTAAGCATCTTTACAAGCTCCTTGTTACCCTTTTCCATGCCCTGTATCATGGTTGATACAGCCTTCTTAACGTCCGCAAGAACACACCTGGTTCCAAAGCTATGAAAAGCTTCGACCTCTGACATTCCATTATTCATATCCTCCACGGATTTTTGCATTTCCTTATATATAATAGTCTCTCCATTAAAGGCAACCTTCTCCCACGCCTCTTTCAGTATCATTCCTGCATTAGTGAGTAACGCTAACTTGGATATAACCTCTGAAAAGTCACGGAGCATCTCCTCTTCTCTTTTCTTTATCTTCTCTAACATAAGTGTGCCAAAGTAATAATATGCTGTAAAAGAAAACAGACAAAATACAAACAAAATTCCTATCTCCGATGTAAAACCATATACAATAAAACCTATAACAAGCAGGGTGTATGACAACGACAGCTTCTGGGCATATGAAAGTCTCACATAATATTCTGCATATTTTTTCTCATATAATATCTCTGCACTCTGTCTCAGTTTTCTATCTGCCTTACTCTTATATTGATAATGGAACATTTCCATAATCCCATAACCAAGAAAATATAAGTCCTTCAACGGATATTCTTTTTCATCAAGTCCGTCAAATAGCTCACTGTATTTTTTGCCATAGAAATAAAACACAAGCCATCCGACCAGTAATACCCCCGATATCGAAAATACCACTATATTAGTTGTTGTCAGCATTTTTTCATCCCCTTACAGTTTTATATCAAGAATCTTTTTGCCTATGTAATATGACGCAACAAAGCATATAACTCCCAATGTTGTAGCTATAACTCCAGAAACAGTTGCATAATTATCGCCAAAGTCAGGGCTCATCATCTTAATCATACCTATAAGTCCCACCGGCATAACTATCATCAGATTCTGTTCCATCTTATTCGATGCAACCATGGTCTCTATCTCCTCCATGATCTCCATCTTGTCACTTATGATGGAGTGGGTGTTGTTGATTACATCTCGGAGATTTCCACCCTTTCTGTAACATATCTCATACACACTGGCAAAGCTCTTGATATCATCTATTCCGCTTCTCTCACCAAAGTCCTTCAGCACAGTTTCTATATCTATATTGTTTCTGTTTGAAACCAATATGACATTCAGCTCTTTCAATATGAAAGCATCCTCCTCATACTGAACACGAAGGTCTCTGTACGCTGATTCAAATGAATCTAAGGCATTGTTTCCTGCGCCGAGTGAGGTGTTTACAGCTTCCAGCATACTTCTGAACTGCTCTTTGAGTTTTCTCTGATTTTTGTCTATGATGCTCTTTGTTCTGATTGGAACAAACATCCTACCTGCTATGATTCCAACCACCAGCATGATCACTATATTGCTGATCCAGGTAGCTGTTGTGGCATTTCCATATTCATCCTTAAACAAGCCTCCATAGAACAGATATGCCACTGCCGCTCCTATCACAAACGCCAGCATAAATGTAAGTATTTTTTCCACTTTACCCATGTGATATACCTTATAATTCATGACCGGCATCTGCACTCTGGACATATAATACTGTGGTTCTTCAGGTTTCTTTTCCTTTTTACTTATTCCTAACATACCTATATCTCTTCCCTTATTCCCGTAAGCTGCAGCTTGAATACATTCTGCATCTTATTATCTGTTCTCTTTAATCTTCCAGACACTCTGTCGAGCGTTGAATTCTCATCCTCTTCAAATACATACAATGGATTTAACTGTATCTCTCCATCCTTCATACCCAGAACCTCCGTTATCTCCATCGTCTTTCTGGATTTGTCACGAAGTCTGGACAAATGTATTATTATGTCTATAGCCGATGCTATCTGCTGTCTTATAGCCTCAAGAGGTAATCCCTCTGCCCCCTGAAGAACCATTGTCTCCAAACGGGAGAGCATATCATGAGTTGAGTTAGCATGTCCTGTAGATAAGCTTCCATCATGACCTGTATTCATGGCCTGCAGCATATCAAGTGCCTCACCACCACGAACCTCTCCAACTACTATTCTTTCAGGTCTCATTCGAAGTGAGGATTTGATAAGATCCCTTATAGTTATTGCTCCAGCTCCTGATGCATTTGCATTTCTGGTCTCCAGACTTACAAGGTTATCTACTCCAACTATCTGAAGCTCTGCTGAGTCCTCAATGGTAATTACTCGCTCGTCCTTCGGTATATAATTTGACAGGGCATTCAGGAATGTTGTCTTACCGGAACCGGTACCTCCACATATGAATATGTTGTATTTTGCCCTTACCAGAAGCTCAAGCTTATGCGCTATCTCCTCAGTTATTGAACCGTATTTTATAAGCTTCTCTATTGTCATAGGCTCCTTTGAGAACTTACGGATAGTTACCGTTGGTCCACACAAAGCTATAGGTGGAAGCACTACATTAACTCGGGAACCATCCTGAAGTCTTGTATCAACAATAGGATTAGCCTGATTGACCTCTCTACCTGCCATTCCAACAATTCGCTGAATTATATCTTCCAGTCGCCTGTCCGTCTCAAAAAACTTGTCCAGTCGTTTTACTCGTCCATTCTGCTCTATGAATATATTGTCTTTTCCATTTATCATGACCTCTGTTATGGTATCGTCTGTCATGATACTGTCCAGCAGTCCCAGCCCACGGATTGAGCTGTATACCTGTTTTACTATGGACAATCTCTGTTCAACTGTGCAATACTGACCATCCAGCTTACTGTTAACAACATTTTCTATCTCTTCCTCGAGGTCCTCATCACTCAGTCTGTTAAGTTCCAGATTATTGGACACATAGAATTTGGCTGCCGCCACAAATTCCTGTTCTTCATCAAATGTCATAATTCACACCCTAATATAATTTCAAAAATTCCTGATTGTTAGCAAGTATATCTACTATCTGCCTGAATGTTGTTCCCTGAACAGCACCGGACTTTGTTATAACTTTGCACGTAGACCAATCAAACTTTGCAGCTTCTTCTTTGTTAATAATGAAGCTTGCTGTCCTGATGAAATCTTCATTGTTGACGAATACCTTCATAAGTTCATTCATTCTGTCAACCTTATGTGCGGATCTCTCATCGTCATTCACAACTATCACTGTCTTATCTGAACAATCTATAATCTTTTTGAATGTTGGAGTGATATTGAAATCAGCATCGATTACTATGAAATCATAAAGTCCCATGGACTTGAGCTCTGATATAAGCAATTCCACATCCTCATCATTCATTTCATGAAGATCCATCGGATTCTTAGGCGCAGCAAAATAGTCTACATTTGCTGAATCTGTAATGGCAAAGCTTTCAAGCTTCATTGAAAGATTTGACCTCTTACTCTTCACTGCATACACCACGTCAGTAAGTGTATATTTTCCTTCACCATCAAAAATAATATCTGTAGTCGGAATATTCTCCATACTCAGATACAATGCACTTTTATTATTAAGGGAACAATTTAAGGCGAATGCCGCTGCCATGGATGTCACTCCGCTGCCGCATGCCGGTGAGGTAAAAGTGATGACTTCTGCAAGCTCACCACTTCTCTTGCGCTTGGTAATTCTAGAACTGTACTCAGAGTATAACGCAAGTATATCCTTATATATAAGCTCTACTTTCTGGAACTTACATATCGCTTTTTTTCCTTCTATCTTGTCTATGTCAGGAGACTCTACAAAATATGCCATGCAACAATTTCTGTATTCGTTCACCTGTAACGTCTCATCCACTATAACTATGTCAAGCCTTTGATTTTCAACGCTTTCATTGGCCACTTTAACATCCGTGTATGAATAAATTTCAAGCTTATCACTATAATATCTGTTAAGGGTTGACACCAGTCTTTCTATATATATTTTATCCGAAATAATAAAACCCACACGTATTTTCATAAACTCCACCTCCCTCGCTGTCTTAGAGTTTATAACTCTACATTAGCATTTTTATTTTAGAGTTTATGGCTCTTTTTGTCAATATATAAATTTTCTCAAATTATACTAATCGTAAACTAAAGGAGGTATGCTAATGCGCTATAACGAAAGGATACGTGAGATCAGGGAAGACAACTCTTTGACACAGCAAAAAGTTGCCGATTTGTTACATGTAGGTCAACGTACCTACGCTGATTATGAAAGCGGTAAAACACGGATTCCTGTTGACAGTCTCCTTATTCTTGCCAGGTATTATAATGTATCTGTCGATTATATCAGTGGGGCAAGTAACGTAAAGACAAAATATCCACAAAAGTAAAAAAGAGGAATGTAGATTTTCGACATCTACATTCCTTTTACGATTTCCCATATAAGCAGCAAATGCAGGGGATAGAACAGATAGAAGAAATACTTGAGCTTCATCCTTCCTCTCTCTCCGCTGTACATATTCACAGGTATCATCGCCAGCAGAGCGTATAGCTGATTCATGCCCAGGCAGAGAATGTATACCAGCGAACTGAGCACCACGATCTCAATGTTCTGCTTCTTATTGAAATATGCCAGAGTATAAGCATCCGCTCCACTCCGCTCCTTCTCGATCAGATAGAACATAACTATGATTCCCACTCCCGCCATGCCGTAGTCGAATCTCAGGAACTCCGCCAGAAGTGCTGCGGTCAGTGCGATCTCGACCTTCCATCTTCCGATTGGCCCCCGGCTATCCATGGCGTATATGGCAAACAGTCCGGCTGTCAGGGTGAAGAATATGTTCTGAGCCCCCGGATACCAGATCGTATCGTGCATTGCCAGATCAAATGGTATCTCTGACACCACCGCAAATATTCCAAGTCTCAGAAGATACCTCCTCACGTCGGATGTACGCAGAAGCCCCTGTACAAGCAGGAATGCAAATACAGGAAATGCCAGACGCCCCACAGCGCGCATTATGTAGTTGTTATCCATGAATACTATGCCTATGTGATCTACGGCCATACACACACAGGCTGTCAGCTTGAGCGCATTTGACGACAGCCGCCTCAGCCCTCTTTCCTCAGTTTCTTCATTATATTCCATATACAGTCCTTTCCTACCGCCTGCTCTTTCTATCAGTAACACCGTAACAGAAAAAAACAGCACATGACTTATGTTCATCATGTGCTGCTCTTCTCACAAAACCTTATATATCTATCTTCAATCGTCTAGATTCTCTTTCTGAGAGCCTTAGACAATGCTGACAGCTCCTCTGTATCAGCCTTACCCGGTATCCAGGTCATAGTCACGTTGTCCTTGATGTATCTTGGAACAAGGTGCATATGGAAGTGGAATACAGTCTGGCCTGCTGCCTCGCCGTTGTTCTGAAGGATATTCAGTCCGTCCGGATTCAGCTCAGCCTTCTGTGCCTTTGCCACCTCTGTAGCTATAGTAAATATCTTGGCTGCTGTCTCAGCATCCATGCTGTATATATTGTCAAAATGTTCTTTCGGGATAATAAGCGCATGGCCCTTGTTAGCAGGATTCACATCAAGTATTACTCTGCAGATACTATCCTCATAAACTGTCGCTGATGGAATCTCACCGTTGGCTATCTTACAAAAAATGCAATCGTCCTTATTCATATAAGTTTTACCTCCTCATTGCCTCTATCCATTGTAAACCATCTGACAAAATATTACAAGCACCAAAGAGAACACCAGTTTTATACACCAGTCAAATAATTCTATAATATTGACATGTAAAATTCATTTTTCCTGTCCCTGCCCTGCGGAAATGTCTTTCTGGCACCGGCTATGACCGCAGGATCCAGCTCCGCAACGAGCAGTCTGTCGCTCACCCTCTCCGCCATCTCATTGCCGTAGACATCATATATATGTGAGCTCGGGACATATCTCTCCCTTTTACCCATGCCCACTCTGTTCACGCCTATCACGTATGCCTGATTCTCAATGGCCCTCGCCCTGAGCAGCGCTTCCCACTGGGCAACTCTCTCCTCAGGCCAGTTGGCTATCACAAGTATGGCATCGTAAGAATCCCTCGCCGCCGAAAATATCTCCGGGAATCTGAGATCATAGCATATGTATCCGCCCAGCCTCAGATCCTTGACATTCGCCTGACAAATGTGGCTGCCTGCCCGGTACACCCTATCCTCACCGCTGAACGAAAAAGGATGTATCTTTGCGTAATCCATGATCACCTCATCACCGCTGACGATCGCCAGCTTATTCTCAAATACCTTCCTTCTGCTCTCATCAAACTCACCGCTTCCATCAGCCATGAAAGCTTCTATATAACCAAATGCCATGGCCATATCGTATTTCCTGCTGTTCTCCATGAAAAACGAAACGCTCTCCGGTATCTCACCATCCCTGTACGCCTCCCACATGCGAGCGGGCATCATGGTAAATCCCGTCAGCGTCATCTCAGGAAACACCAAGAGCTCAACGCCATTCTCATATGCCTCCTGCATGACCTCAAGACAGTGCTCCCTGGCATACTCCTTATCCTCGTATCCAATATCGATCTCCGTGATTCCGACCTTTATCATATCCCGCCTCCTGTGTATACACTCTATATATCGTTCGAATTCTATATTAAGTATTTTACACAATAACGTGTGTTTTGCAAATGTTAACCTGCGTTCAAAATTTATGGTTGACATTCCTCTCATGTGTATATATAATGTCAACCATAGCCCTTGTGTATAGGTTAACAAATCCAGGCAGTATTCGTCATCAGCCCGTCGAAACTACCTGGATTTGTTGTGAATAAGCTGTACACAGGCATTACAATCATTGGAGGATTATTACAAATGAAAAAAGCATTTACCACTGTAGAGCTGGTCATGATGGCCATGTTCACTGCAATTCTGTGTGCATCCGCTTACCTGAGCATTCCAACACCGCTCCCTAACGCAGCACACATCACATTACTCAACTTTATGATAATTCTGATAGCTCTCGTATTTGAGCTCAGAGACTCAACGATCATAATAGCACTTTGGATGATCATGGGTGCCATCGGCGTTCCTGTATTCATCGGCGGAGGCGCAGGCCTTGGATATCTGTTCGGAGTATTCGGTGGATACACCTTCTCATTCATCATTGCATCAATCGTAGTCGGTCTCATCAAAGGCAAAAAGTACAAGAGACTTAAGTATACCATCGTTGCGATCATAGGTGTCGTGATCATTGATATCGTGGGAATGATCTGGTGGAAGTTCAACGGTAACCTCACATGGAAGGTTGCATTCTTATCAGGTTTCGTGGCATTCATTCCACTCGACCTCGTTAAGGCTGTCATCGCCGCACAGCTCGTTCCACTGTTCAAGAGACTTCTCCCTGAGAAGGACGACAAAGAGGCCAATGAACAGGCAAAAGAAGCCTGATTAATGGAAATACACAAACTTAAGTGCAATTATAGCTGTCGGCTATGATTGCACTTTTTTGTTACCATCTCATTTAGTAAACATATTTACTAAAATTAAAGGGGTCACAAACCCGTATGTTATCATTTTTGCGGGTGATCGAATGCAGTATATGGAATTTAGCAAGGATAAAAAGTATATAGAAAGAATCCGGGGACTGCGGGAAGATCATGACTTTACACAACAATATGTTGCCCGCTATCTGAACACCTCACAGACCATGTACGCACGTTATGAAAGGGGCGCAAGCGCGCTGCCAATCCATCACCTTATATATCTCACCGAGTTATATAACGTGTCATCCGATTACATTCTTGGAATCACCAACAACCCTGTTCCATACGAAGAATATTACAGAGAAGCCGCTGTCACCGACCAGGATCCCAGATCACCGGGAAAATACGATATACACTGGAAGGGCAACAGCTAATTCTTTCCCGCACATTTGACCACTATCAACCTGTCACCGGCTTTCACGTCATCCCCCTCAAGGCTGTTGAGCTTTCTTATGGAATCAAGACTGGAATAATACTGTTTTGCGATCGACCATATGCTGTCACCGTCACGCACAACATAGCCCACTATACCTGGCGCCACCGCTTTCTTCTTCATATCGACCGGAGCCACCGTCATGTCATCGATAAGCTCTATCTCTTTCCGGGTAAATATGGTCATTCCCATATCCACTATGGCTTTTATCTCCACCTCGTCATTGCCCGGCAGCGCCGCCGTGATCTGATTGAGTGCAGGGGTAATCCTGATGGAATCCTGAGTTCTGAGCGGAACAGTCTCCACCCTGTATGAAAATGGAGCTACCACCTCCATCTGACACAGAGGTCTGCTGTCATCCGATGACACATAAAGAACTGCCGCCTTCACAGCACCCTCGACGACCACGGCGTCATCCGCCGGCCTGACATCGTCTATATCCACACTGCCCGTCACATTTACGATCTGGAGAATGGACGGCTGGCTGCTCTTGAGCCTCTCCTTCTTCACGACCCTCGTCTTTGCATTGTTTCTCATGAGAAGGTTCTCGTAACTGAATCTGCTCCTGACGGGATCGACCTGCGCAGAATATGAGAACATATCCTTGAGAAGGTCTGCCTCCACGTCCTCGTACACCTTGATGTCCACATTGAGGCTGCTCTCCACCTGGAGTATCCTGTCCTCACCGCCGTCATTTGCACGCACGGACACCGAACCGCGGGATGCGGTTATCATATCGTCCAGTATCATATCCTCGTCTATTCCATCGCAGTTCACAGTGTCCTGGAACTCCCTCGTGGCGCTGACATACTGCACCGGAGCCACCTCGTCATCCGGCTTGTATATGACAAATATGTCCATCTTGCCGCTTATATGTACCCCCACGTCCGTGGCACGGCTCTCTATCTCCGAGAAGTTCACCTGATCCCACAGCACACGTCCGATATTCGGCTTATTTGCCGGGATCTCTATGTCCTCCTTTATCTTCATTATGTCTCTGGAAGACGCCGCAAGATTTGTAAAGCTTACCTTCTCCGTCATGCACTCTATACCAGAGCCGTTTGCTATGCCCACGGCGCCCTCTGCGGTGATCTGCTGGCACGCCCAGAGCTTCACGCCCACAAGCCCTCTCACCTCGTATTTTCTGGAATTTATCACGGTCACGTACAGATCCTCCAGCACACCCTGTACGGAAACCTTATCTCCCAGCGACAGTTCATCCGCATTTATCGTCTCCTCAAATGGCAGTTCTCCGTCATGGCTCTCAAATGAATCCCCCTCCCGGTCCGTCTGGTATAGGATGGCGTAGCTCACAGTTCCTGTGATGCGCGCCTTGCCCTCCATGACGTCTATGTTTTCTATCGTCACCTGTCCTTTGCTGGCTATCTGTCTGTCTATATCCCCCTTCACATCAGGGACATTGAAATCATCATCCACGGTAAACTCAACATATTTTGCCGCCTTAAGATTCGTCGTTGTGATCCTGTTCTTAGTAAGCTCCATATTTTCCCCACCTTATTTTTTATGATATACCGTTGTTCTACTTGAATACAACCGGAAGATCCATCTTCACTATCCTGACCACCATATAAGGAAATGATACATTGTCCCCCTTCACGCCATCCGTCGGAGTCGCCACCTGCCTTAAAACTCCCTTGATGTAAATGGCATTGTCGTCCTTGTACATCTCCTCCAGAGTCACCCCAACGTCATCCCTCTCCTGCATGCCCGCAGCGATGACTATATATGTATATGTGCTGTTTGAATATACGAGATTAAATGGGTTTTCCTTCTTTTTGTCTATGATGGTAACCAGTTCATCCGGCAGCATGGTCTCATCGCACACGTCATAGAGCAGCGGCTCACCACTGTCCGACACCTCAAACCTTGCACATCCAACGCAGAATATCATGAGCTCCAGTGCAACCACCAGCAGGAAGGTAAGTCTGCCCCACATTCTCCCTCTTAGAAACTCTTTTTCATTTTCCACATGTATCACCTCCGCCATTTGCTTTTTAAGGTGTCTGGCTGTCATTTTAAGCCACTTAACACACTTTGGTATAGTATATGTACCCTATTTGCTCTTTATGTCTGTAAACGCAAAAAAGAGGCGGGATATCCTGTTTGATATCCCGCCTCCGTATCAGAAGCTCGTCCTTCTGTATATTATTCTGTCATTCTACTCTGCGTCTGCAGGTGCGCTCTTCTCAGCCTCGATCTCGGCCTCAGCCTCTGGTGTGACCTCGATTCCAAGCTCAGCGAGCTGTTTGTCGTCTACATAGTCAGGCGCATTTGTCATGAGACATGATGCATCCTTTACCTTAGGGAATGCGATTACGTCACGGATAGAATCCTGCTTTGCCATGAGCATGACCAGACGGTCAAGACCATAGGCAAGTCCTGCGTGAGGTGGTACTCCGTACTTGAACGCATCCAGAAGGAATCCGAATCTCTCGTGAGCCTGAGCCTTTGTAAAGCCAAGGCACTCGAACATCTTCTCCTGAATGTCATCCTGATGGATTCTGACTGAACCTCCACCGATCTCATTTCCGTTTAATACTATATCATAAGCCTTTGCACGAACCCTGCCCGGATCAGAATCGATGTACTGAAGATCCTCCTCCATAGGCATGGTAAATGGATGGTGCATAGCTGTGAATCTGTTCTCCTCGTCTGACCACTCAAGAAGTGGGAACTCTGTGATCCACACGAATCTGTATACATTCTTGTCCACAAGTCCCATGAGCTCTGCCAGATGGCATCTCAGTGCGCCGAGGACTGTCCATACGATCTTTGTCTTGTCCGCTGCGAACAGAAGCAGGTCGCCAGGCTTTCCATCCATGGCTGCCACAAGGGCGTTCATCTGCTCCTCTGTCATGAACTTGGCAAATGATGACTTGTAGCTTCCATCCTCGTTGATAACTATATATGCAAGTCCCTTTGCGCCGTATGTCTTTGCATACTCGATAAGGGCATCTATCTTCTTTCTAGGCATGCTTCCCTGTCCCTCGGCATTGATACCGCGGACTGTTCCGCCATTTGCAAGGGCACCTGTGAATACTCCGAACTCACAGTCCTTGACAACATCGCTGACATCCTTGAGCTCGAGTCCAAATCTGAGGTCAGGCTTATCTGAACCAAATCTGTCCATTGCCTCCTGCCATGTCATTCTCTGAATTGGAAGCTGGATGTCGAGATCAAGTATCTCCTTGAAGAGCTTTGCAAGAAGACGCTCATTTACATCGATTACATCGTCAACGTCAACAAATGAGAGCTCCATATCCATCTGGGTGAACTCCGGCTGTCTGTCTGCACGGAGATCCTCGTCACGGAAGCATCTTGCGATCTGGAAATATCTGTCGTAACCAGAGCACATAAGAAGCTGCTTGAAGAGCTGTGGTGACTGTGGCAGAGCGTAGAATGTACCAGGGTGTACACGGCTTGGCACAAGGTAATCTCTCGCTCCCTCTGGTGTTGACTTGGTCAGCATAGGTGTCTCTATCTCAAGGAATCCCTCATCTGCCATGAACTGTCTGGCGATGGTGGCTACCTTACTCTTCATGATAAGATTTCTCTGGAGGTCAGGACGTCTGAGGTCGAGATATCTGTACTTGAGCCTTATCTCCTCCTTGGTCTTGCTGTTCTCCTCTATAGGGAATGGAGGTGTCTCTGCCTCTGACAGTATACGGAGGCTGCTTGCAACGACCTCGATGTCTCCTGTTGCAAGGTTCTCATTCACTGCACCCGCACGCTTGCACACTGTTCCCTCGATGGCTGCAACGAACTCTGAACGGAGCTTTCCTGCCTTCTCGAAGCACTCTGCGCCACACTGTGACTCCTCAAATATAACCTGTAATATTCCACTTCTATCTCGAAGATCTACAAAGATTATTCCACCTTTATTTCTGCTCTTCTGAACCCAGCCCATCACGGTGACTTTCTCACCTATGTTGGCACTGCTAACCTCTGTACATCTGTGGCTTCTCTTAAGCCCCTGCATAGATTCTGCCATCTTACGCTATCCTCCTAAAATTAAAAACTTTCCTTATGTCACTATACACTTTTTTCATTTTTCGTCAAGACCTGGAATATCGCCGTGAAGCACCTGATCCACCCTGCTCATGATGTCTGTGGTGTTGATCAGCCGCTGGAACGCCAGGAACGCCCTCATGTCGAAGTGTCTCACCTCATCTATCACCATTCCAAATGCCGTATCCGCGTCAAATGCCTTCCTGTATGGTCTGTCGCTGACCAGTGCACTGAACACATCGCACACTCTGATAAGTCTTGCGCCGAGTGGTATCTCCTCGCCCCGCATCCTGTACGGATATCCCGAGCCGTCATAGTTCTCATGGTGATAGTGCACCATATCCACTATGTCCTGATCGTAGCCCTCACGCTTAAGTATCTCCGCGCCAAGCTTGGCATGCAGCCTGACGTATCTCATCTCCTCGATCTTCATCGCACCCTGCCGCCGTCCATATATGTAAGGACTCACCTGCAGCTTGCCCACATCGTGCAGCATTCCCGCCACGGCAACCTTGTGTATGAATTCCTCATCACAGCCCAGCTCCCTCGCCAGCTCAGATGCCAGTACACTCACACACATTCCATGGCGCACCGCATCATTCATATCAACTGAATAGCATTCTTCTGCATCCTTCTCCAATGCTAATCCCATATAAATCCCGCTTTCTTACGCTCGATCATCTCATCTATTCGAGCTATATAATCGTCTACACTCTTACAATTCTCTATTCTGTCTATACGTGTCCCCTCTGTCACTCCGTCATGTCCTGGTCTCACCACAAGCTTCGATGAACTTCCGGCACCGAGACCGATGATGTCAGTCCTCTCCTCCATGATGAGTATATTGTACAGGCACTCAAGCCCCGGCTTCGAGTAACCCACGTTCTCCAGATTGCCGGTCATGTTCTTCTGTCTGTACAGATAGTATGGATCAAGCCCCATCTCAGCCGCCGCCCTCGTAACAGCACCGAGCTGGCTGTCTATATCCGACTTCAGGGTGTCACGGTATTTGTCCATCTCTATGTTCAGATTCGCCGCCCTCTTGATGGCAAGGGTGTGAACCGTCAGGCTTTCAGGGGAAAGCTCCTTCACCTGTCTCAGCGTGTTCTCCACACTGTCCGTGTCCTCTCCCGGAAGTCCCACTATCAGATCCATGTTGATGTTGTCAAAGCCCGCTCTCCGGGCATTCTCCATGGCTATGACCGTCTGCTCCGGCGTATGTGCCCTGCCTATGGTCCTTAGTGTCTCCTCGTTCATGGTCTGTGGATTTATGCTTATACGCGTCACTCCGTGGCGCTTCATGACCTCAAGCTTGTCAAATGTGGTACTGTCCGGTCTGCCCGCTTCTATGGTGAACTCCCTCACCTGTGACAGGTCAAATGACTTCTCTATCATGCTGCAGAGTCTGTCCATATGCTCCGCAGATATGGATGACGGCGTTCCGCCTCCCACATATATTGATATGAGCCGTTTTCCGGAATACGCCTCCGCAACGTATGCCATCTCTTTCTCGACTGCGTCCAGATATGCATCCACCTTATTCTTATATACCGCGATCGGATATGAGGTAAATGAACAGTACAAACATCTTGTCGGACAGAACGGTATGCCTATATACAGACAGTATTCGTCCTCCTCCGCCACAGAGTCTATGATTTTCTTCTCCCTGTCAGCCACCGCCACTGCCAGCTCGGCTTTCTCACGGGAGGTTCCATATATCTCCTGGTAGTTTCCTATTATATCCTCTGAGGTCATCCCGGCTTCCATATAAGACACAGCTATCTTCGTAGGTCTGATACCCGTCAGGGAGCCCCACGGAAGTCTGCGGTCTGTATACTCCGAAAGCATGTTGTATATCGCCAGCTTTAACGGATTCCTCACGGCACTCTTATCCCGGCAGTCGCCATCCACAGGGATCTGTGTGCTGCATGCCAAAGTCCGCTCTCCTCCGTCTACTACAGAATACAGCTCTATATTTATTCTATTGTCATCTATATCCGCCACAAGCTCCTTGTCTATCTCCGCCTTAAGCTCCGGCTTTTTGTCAAATATCTCCGGGACCACTATTCTTTCACCGCCGTAGAAGGCCTGGAGACTCACCCGGAGATCATTGTTGTAATCTTCTATATTCTGTATCAGTAATATCATATTTCCACCATGATCCGCCCATCAGAAGAACGGATTCATCTTCTTCTCTTTTCTTATAAGTGTTGTCTCCCCGTGTCCAGGGTACACCACGGTATCATCAGGAAGCACAAACAGCTTCTCTCTTATGTTCTCGAGCAGCGCATGCTCATCACCTGTAGGGAAATCCGATCTTCCCACACTGTATTTGAACAGCGTATCCCCTGAGAACAGTATATTCTCTGACTCGAAGTAATAGCACATTCCGCCTCTGGTATGTCCCGACACACTGATGCATCTCATCTCAGTGCCAAGCAACTTCTTCACACTGCCGTCGCTCAGATAGTGATCCGTCTCAGTCTCTATCACCTTTTCAAATACACTGGTCATCATCGCCGACAGGTTCACCCTGCTGTTGCCGAGAACTTCCTTCTCGTCCTCCGAAGCATATGTATCCGCGCCTGTGAGCTTCTTCAGATCTCCCATCGCCGCCATGTGATCCACATGACCGTGGGTGAGATAAATGCCAACGCAGGTATACTCATTCTTCTTCAGTGTGTTGTATATATAATTCGCATTCCATGAAGGATCAATAATTATCGCCTCCCCGGTCTGCTCATTTGCCACTATATAACAATTCGTCTGGAATCCTCCCAGCTCACTTCTGATAACTTTTAATTCCGCCATATAAACCTTTCCGGCCATCAGCCCGTAGTTCTCTCTATATCAATTATATTATCAACATTCCTTATCTTGGCAATTATCGTATTCAACTGTTCCTTCGACTTGATCGCAAATGAGATCGTGATCGTAGCCTTGCCCTGCTTGCTTGTACGGCTGTTGATACTGTTTACGTTTATATTTGCCTCGCTGAGGATCTTGGTTATGTCAAATAATATGCCGTTTCTGTCATCTGCATATATATTTATCTCGGTCATGTATGTGTTCGATGCAACAGCGTCATCCTTCCACTCGGCCTCGATGACTCTGGCTCTGTCCGCCTCGCTCATGCACAACACATTTACACAGTCGGTACGGTGTATGGACACACCTCGTCCTCTGGTGATAAATCCTATGATCTCATCCCCCGGAACAGGTGAACAACACTTGGAGAATCTCACGGCAACGTCATCTATGCCGTTTACGATTATTCCACCCTTGCCGGTATGGTTGCCATGGTTCTTCTTCACCGAATACTCGTCCAGAACCTCAGCGTTCGTGGCAGTCTGTGGCTTGTGCTCCTTGTTGTACTCATCAATCAGACGGTTTACTATCTGACCTTCCTTGATTCCGCCATGTCCAACGGCGGCAACTATGGAATCCCAATCCTGGAAATTGTACTTCTTGTATATCTTCTCCTGATACTCAGGCTTTGAGTACATGGAGTAGTCTATTCCCTTTGATTTGCAGTAGTTCAGTATGAGCTCTCTTCCGCGGCTGATATTCTCATCCTTGAGCTGATGCTTAAACCACTGGTTGATCTTTGTCCTCGCCTGTGTACTCTTGACTATATTCAGCCAGTCACGGCTTGGTCCTGTGGAGTTCTGTGAGGTTATGATCTCCACACGATCTCCGTTGTTAAGCTTGGTATCTATAGGAACCTGTCGTCCGTTGATCCTTGCACCGACCATCTTGTTGCCCACCGCCGTGTGAATGGCATAGGCAAAATCTATAGGTGTGGATCCGCTAGGAAGGTTCTTAACATCTCCGGCAGGAGTAAAGCAGTATACCTGTTCAGCAAAGAGATCAAGGTCAGTCTTGACAAAGCTCATGAACTCCTTGTTGTCATCGGTATCCCTCTGCCACTCAAGGATCTGACGGAGCCAGGAGAGCTTTTCCTCCTCCTTCTGCATGACCGTACCGGTTATGTTCTCCTTGTACTTCCAGTGCGCAGCGATACCATACTCAGCCGTTCTGTGCATCTCGTAGGTTCTTATCTGTATCTCAAATGGCTGTCCCTCAGGTCCGATCAGTGTGGTGTGAAGGGACTGGTACATGTTGGACTTAGGCATGGCTATGTAGTCCTTGAATCTTCCCGGAATAGGCTTGTACATCTCATGAATGATACCCAGTGCTGAGTAACAGTCCCTGACCGTATTCACCTTGATACGTACCGCAAATATATCGTATATCTGATCCAGAGTCTTGTTCTGGTTCTTCATCTTCTTATATATACTGAAGAAATGCTTTACTCTTCCGTCTATCTCAGCCTCAAGTCCGGCATTATCGATATGCTTCTTGACATCGGCAACGACCCTCTTGATATAAGCATCCCTCTCGGTAAGCTTCTCATCTATCTGCGCCTTGAGATCCTTGTACACATCCGGCATGAGGTACATCATGGACAGGTCATCCAGCTCGACCTTGATCTTGCTGATACCAAGTCTGTGTGCGATAGGCGCATATATATCCATGGTCTCTCTGGCCTTCTCTATCTGCTTCTCCGGTGACTGATACTGGAGGGTTCTCAGATTGTGGAGTCTGTCCGCCAGCTTTATCAGTATGACTCTGATATCCTTCGCCATGGAGAGGAACATCTTACGCAGATTCTCCGCCTGAACCTCTATCTTGTCCGTGGTCATCTTGAGCTGTGTCAGCTTCGTAACTCCATCCACAAGGAAAGCAACCTCCTCGGAGAACTCCGCTGCTATCTCCTCAGATGTCATGACTGTATCCTCAACGACATCGTGAAGTATTCCAGCCACTATCGTCTCCTTGTCAAGCTCGAGCTCTGCCAGGATTATGGCCACATTCAGAGGGTGCATGATATAAGGCTCCCCGGACTTTCTGAGCTGTCCCTTGTGGGCAGCGTCCGCCACCTTATATGCCTTCTCTATCATAGTGATGTCGGCAGATGGGTGATATGTGAGTATCCTTGAGATAAGCTCCTTATACAATTCCTCCGGCGGTGTAAAATCTGCCGGTGTGGACAGATCTATCTCTCTCTTCGCCTTCATCTGCTTATTCGCCTGCTCCTCCAGCTTTATAAGTTCATTCTGAGGAACATTCTTGCCAGACGCAAGAGCCTTCTCGATGGCTGCTATTCCATCCTTCGTGGCCTGCTCCGAGGTGATAACACCTGCTTCCGCAGCCCTCTTTGTCTCCTGAGCTATTATATTGTCCTGTGTCTTATCCAATGTCTCTCCCATATGCTCACCACACTTCCTGTTTTATTCTGCCCTGATCATTCTCCCTCAAACTGTACTACTGAAGCCACGTCATATTTGGAAAGTCTCTCTCTTCCCTTCAGGTCTGTCAGCTCTATGAGGAATACCATCTTGACTACTATTCCGCCAAGGCTCTCTATAAGCTTAGCCGCAGCCTCTATGGTTCCACCTGTTGCAATAAGATCATCCACCAGCACGACCTTCTCACCCGGCTTGATGGAATCCCTATGTATCTCTATAGTAGCCTGTCCATACTCAAGATCGTAAGACATCTCCACGGTCTCTCTTGGAAGCTTGCCCTTCTTTCTCACGAGAACAAGTCCCTTGCCGTTCTTGTATGCCAGCGGTGCTCCAAATATAAATCCTCTGGACTCTGCTCCGGCGATGACATCGTAATCTACTCCCTCCAGCAGCTTATCCATCTCATCGATGGCCAGCTTCATGCCCTCAGGATCCTCAGTTACACTTGTCACATCCCTGAATATGATTCCCGGCTGTGGAAAATCAGGAATACTCTTGATATACTTTTCTACCTCACTCATCTTACGTCCTCCTGTATGATATATATTACAAATGCACTTAATAGTATTCTCATCAAAGTCAGCTTATATTCCCTTGTTATAGGCCTCCATCTTCATCTGGAGCGAACGTCTTCCCATATATTCATTGATGGTCGGATAGTATGCGACATCTATCACTACGGCGTTCGGCTGACCATTTAACATTTTAACACATTCATCCTCTCCAAACCACTGTTTTATGTTATTCACAAATGTATCCGGATCAAAATCTATGGCATCCACGCACCTTCCGTACCCGGTATCAAGCTGGAGCTTCAGAAGATTTTTGTTTCTTCCAAGTATCTGCGCCCTTCGCACCGGTACTGCCGCCTGTGCAAACAGCGGTTTCCTGTTACCCTTTCCGTATGGTTCAAGCCTCTCGATCTGTTCCGTCAGCTCTATGCTGTTGTACGCCAGCGGCATGGCCACATCTATCATCAGCTTAGGTGTTATATCTTCATCCGTCAGCACCGCCGCTTCATTGAGCTTCCGCCTCAGCTCGTCAAGCCTCTCCTTCTCTATGGAAAAGCCCGCCGCCATGGCATGTCCGCCAAATGCAGTGAACATCTCCCGGAACCGGTTCAGCTCCTCGAACATGTTGTAGCTGTCTATGGATCTTCCCGATCCTTTCAGTATCCCCGGCGTCTCTGCGTCCGTGAACACCATCACAGGTCTTGTGTATGCCTCCTTGAGCCTGCTGGCGATTATTCCCACAACGCTCTCATGTACAGCCGGTATATACACCACAAGCACCTTGTCCGCAAGGGTAGCCGCCTGTCCGAACTCTCCGTTCACAGTGGCTGTCTCAAGCATATCTGTGATATGCCGGGCTCCGGACTCCGTCATGCTCTTTCTCTCATTGTTGACAGCCAGCAGTTCCCTAGCCCTTGCCTCGGCGACATTTGGATCTCTCTCAAGCAAGAACTCAAGGCTCTGTTTCGCATCCCCCAGTCTTCCCGCCGCATTGATGCACGGCCCTATCAGAAATCCCAGATCATACGTTGATATCTTCTTCTCATTTCTGCCGCTGAGCATCATGAGGGCATTCAGACCCGGATTGCGGCTGTCCTTCAGACTTTCAAGGGCATATTTTACATAGATTCTGTTCTCATCCACCAGATCCATCATGTCACAGTTGGTAGCCAGCCCCAGGATCTCCATGAATTCATTTACCTCGCTCTCGGCTATCCCGCATATCCTGTACATGTACTGGATGAGCTTGAACGCAACGCCGGCCCCGCACAGCCCCTTGAATGGATATTCACAGTCCTGCCTCTGATTGTCTATGACCGCATCCGCCTGGGGCAGCATATATACCCGCTCGCCGCCATCACTCTCCTCAAATGGGATCTGATGGTGATCCGTGACGATGACCGTAAGCCCGCGCTCCTTCGCATATCTCACCTGTTCTATCGCCGCTATTCCATTGTCGCAGGTTATGATAGTATCAACACCATCCGCTATGGCGGCATCTATAAGTCTTTTATTTATTCCGTATCCATCATGCACTCGATGTGGAATGTCGTAATCCACCACGGTGCAGTCATCAGCGCAGCTTCCGTGCAGCGCCGCCCATGTTCTCCGAAGACCGAGAAGCAATATATAATTGGAGGTAACTCCGTCCACGTCGTAGTCCGAGATTATCCTTATCCTCCTGTTATCGCTGAGCTTTTCCTTTATTATCTCACCGGCTTCCACCATATCCTTCATCAGTGCCGGATCGTGCATGGAATCCCAGCCGCCATCAAGGTACATAGCTATGGCTTTCTCCCCGGTGACTCCCCTGTTCGTGATAACCCTCGCCACAACAGGACTCACACCGAACCTCTCGCCTATGGCATTAAAGTCCGCTCTTTTGCCCGCCACTCTCCACTCTGGCTTCTTCACATATTTATCTATTATATCCTTCTGCTCCGGTGTCAATGTCATATTCTGTTCTCCGTATCATTTTATCCCTGGGACATATCCGCATCCCTGCTGTATCCATCCACATATTTTAGCAGACGCATTATGGTATTACCAGTGTAAATGCCACCATTTTGCCTGTAAATGTTGACATTTCACCTGTTATGTCTATTTGCTTTTTATTGTACAAATGTTATAATAAATATACATTTTTAATATATCTTTTGTGCATTTTGATGGCAGTATCTGGAAGTTCTATCACAAATGCGCAGTGCAAAGGAGGAGATATTTTTATGGCAAACAGATTCGTACTCAATGAAACCTCTTACCACGGAGCGGGTGCCATCGCTGAGATCGCCACAGAGGCAGTCGGCAGAGGCTTCGCCAAGGCTCTTGTGTGCTCAGATCCTGATCTGATCAAGTTCGGTGTGACCAAGAAGGTCACCGATGTTCTGGACGGTGCAGGACTTGCATACGAGATCTATTCCAACATCAAGCCAAACCCTACTATAGAGAACGTGCAGCAGGGTGTGGCCGCATTTAAGGCTGCTGAGGCAGATTACATCATCGCCATAGGCGGCGGATCATCCATGGACACTGCCAAGGGTATCGGCATAGTTATTGCCAACCCTGATTTTGCAGACATCAGAAGTCTGGAGGGTGTTGCACCTACAAAGAATAAATCAGTTCCTATATTTGCAGTTCCAACTACAGCCGGAACCGCAGCAGAGGTAACTATCAACTACGTCATCACAGATGTTGAGAAGAACCGCAAGATGGTATGTGTTGATCCTAAGGACATTCCTGTTGTGGCATTTGTCGATCCTGAGATGATGAGCTCCATGCCAAAGGGACTCACAGCAGCCACAGGTATGGATGCACTGACACACGCAATCGAGGGTTACATCACCGCAGCCGCATGGGAGCTGTCAGACATGTTCCACCTCAAGGCAATCGAGATCATCAGCCGTTCGCTCAGAGGGGCTGTTGCCAATACACCTGAGGGCCGTGCAGATATGGCTCTTGGCCAGTATGTTGCAGGCATGGGCTTCTCAAATGTAGGTCTTGGAATCGTTCATTCCATGGCTCATCCACTGGGAGCTCTGTATGACACACCTCACGGTGTTGCCAACGCGATTATCCTGCCTACTGTAATGGAATACAATGCAGAAGCAACAGGAGAAAAGTATCGTGAGATAGCAAGAGCCATGGGCGTCAAGGGCGTAGACGACATGACCCAGGAAGAATACAGAAAAGCTGCAGTTGACGCAGTACGCCAGTTGTCCATCGATGTAGGCATTCCTACAGACCTTAAAGACATTGTAAAGCCAGAGGATATTCCATTCCTGGCACAGTCAGCCTACGATGACGCATGTCGTCCGGGCAATCCAAAGGAGACTAGCGTGGAGGATATCACCAAGCTCTACGAGTCATTGATCTAACTGACCCATTAGATCAAAATATGTCAGTCCTTTGCCGGGACTTACATATTATATATGGGACCTCACCAGTCCCCTTAAACCCCTAAAAACTAACTAAAAGAACTCCTGTTACAGAGATTTTGCTCTCTCTGCATCAGGAGTTCTTTTTTTGTTCGTCGGATCCATCTGTCATGCTCTGATGGACTCAAGAATATACTCTTGAAACTCATTCATATTCTTAAATATAAAATCTGCCTTATCCCTCATCTCATCATCCGGCTGCACGAGGTCCGGGATCATGGCAATCTTCATCCCTGCCGCATATGCTGCTCTGACTCCGTTGTATGAGTCCTCCACCGCCCATGCACTCTCCGACTCAACTCCAAGCTCTTCACAGGCCTTCAGGAATATATCCGGTGCGGGTTTGCTCCGATCTACCATGTCTCCACATACAAGCTTGTCGAAGTAATCTATCACCCCGAGGTTGATGAGCTCCATGGTGACTACCTCTTTTCTGGTGGATGTGGCAAGGGCACATGGTATGCAATTATCCCTGAGCATCTTCAGCATGTCCGTAACTCCCGGCTTCAGCACAAGCTCTCCCTCTGCCGCTGCCCGGTGGAATTCCGCCGCCATCTCAACCTTGAGGCTCTCATATCTCTCCTCATCCAATGTATCCTGTCCTTCACCACATCTTCCTTTGTACATCTGCACGAACAGCTTCTTCGCCGCCTCACGGTTGAGTCCAAGGGCAGCCATACAGAAGCTCTCTATGTCCTCTATGCCATATTTGTCCGCTGTCTTCTGCCAGCTCTTGACAACCAATTGTTCTGAATCGAGGATGACTCCATCCATATCAAACACCACTGCTTTACAATTCATATCTCTTCCATCTCCCAATAATACAACAGGCTTCCACAGCATCTCTGCCATGGAAGCCTGTTATCATCTGTCATCTGACATCCGTCCGATAACTTTATTCTATTAAGCATCTTTTTCTGTCTTACCAAGCTTTGTCTTCATGTAGTACCAGAGTGGTCCTGTGATACATACTGAAGAGTAAGCACCGATAACTACACCAGCCATAAGTGTGAGAGCGAACTCCTTGATAGAAGCTACACCCATGATATACAGAACGAATATTGTCACAAATGTTGTGAGTGATGTATATATTGTTCTGCTGAAGGTCTGGTTGATACTCAGGTTGACTATATCCTTGTATGTGGCCTTCTTAGGCTTCATAACACCTATATTCTCTCTTACACGGTCGAATATGATGATAGTAGCATTGATCGAGTAACCCACTATGGTAAGCAGACATGCGATACATGTGTTACCAACTGTAAGTCTCAGTATAATATACAGACAGAATACCATCGCAACATCGTGGAGAAGTGCGATAACTGCACTTGCACCAAACTTCACATCATGGAATCTGATAGCAATGTATATAAGCATCAGGATAGCTGCAAGGATAACTGAGAATATAGCGTTCTTGGACATCTCGCTGCTGACTGATCCACTTATTACGTTTGCCTCCTTGACATCTGCGCCAAGCTTGTCTGTGAGTGCGCTGCGCACCTTGGACATCTGTGAGTCATCTGTTCCGTCATCTGAAAGCTCAGGCATCTTGAACACGATCTCATTTGTACCTGATACTGTCTGTACTGATATTCCCGCCTCACCGATACCGGCTGCCTCTGCAATGACAGGAACTATATCTTTCTCAGCCTCGCTAAGTGAGTACTCTTTGTCAAAACCTACTGTAAGGCTTGTACCGCCTGCAAACTCAACACTGAAGTTAAGTGGTGAACCCTTTGACTTATTATTAACAGGCATCATACAGAAGCATGCGATGATCACAATGAGTGATCCGAGCATACAGAACTTACCTGCCTTCACGAAGTTTGTCTTCTTTGGCTCTCTTGCAACGCCGAAATACTTGGCATCTGTAACGCCGAGATTTACAAGCGCTGTGAGCAGTGACTGGCTGACTGCCAGAGCTGTGAATACTGAAAGAACAACACCGATAGCCAGTGTGATCGCAAATCCCTTGATAGTACCTGTTCCGAATATTCCAAGTACAAGAGCTGCTATAAGTGTTGTAACGTTACCATCTATGATGGCTGACAGGGCATTGTGGAAACCACCCTTTACAGCCTGCTTTACGGACTTGCCATCCGCCAGCTCCTCTTTGATACGCGTGAATATGATTACATTGGCATCGACCGCCATACCTACTGACAGGATAACACCAGCTATACCAGGAAGTGTCAGTGTTACGTTGAACAGATTGAGTACCAGCAGATCAAGTATTGTGTAGAATGCCAGAGCAAATGATGCCACAAGACCTGGGATCCTGAATACTATGATCATGATAAGAAATACAAGTGCAATACCGATCGCACCTGCCTTAAGGCTTGTGCTGATGGCATCTGATCCAAGTGTAGCACCTACTATATTGGAACGAACCTGCTTAAGTGTAAGAGGAAGTGCACCGATACGGATAGTAGTAGCAAGCTGCTCGGCCTCCTCGTAGCTTCCGATCTTGTTGATTTCTGCGCTTCCGCCTGTTATGGCTGACTGTACTGTTGGTGCACTTACGACCTTGTTGTCATATATAATGTATACTATATTCCCAACATTTGCCGCGGTAACATCAGCGAACTTCTGAGCTCCCTCATCGGTGAATGCAAGCTGTACCACATTGTCATTGCCGTTATCTGAGTCAATTCCGGCTGTGGCATTTTTGATGTCATCTCCTGTAAGAGCAGCCTCATACTCCTGTCCCTGTGACCACTTTGTATAATTGTCCGGATCAAGAAACTCAAGCTTTCCCTCAATATTCAGAGCATTAAGTATCTCATCTGCATTTGTTACACCCGGGATCTCTGCTGTGATCTTCTTGTCTCCATCTTCATAGACTGAGTACTCATTGGTGTAGGCCTCTACACGCTGCTCAATCTTATACTTGGTATCCTCGAGATCCTTGTCGCTGTAATCATCCTCCTGAATCTCGTAAGTTACACTCAGACCACCCTTAAGGTCAAGTCCAAGCTTGATGTACTCGACTTTACCTCTGTCTGCAACACCGAATATTGCTGTATATATAGCAACACCCAGTATAAGCAGAAAGGCAATGATGACGAGCACAGCGTTTCTCTTTGTCTTCTTCATCGTCTTCTCCTTTTACCCTTTTTATTCCTCTTCTGCCTCATCGGCCATAGCCGCCTTCAGCATGATTGCACATTCTATACGCTTCTTCTGAAGCTCACAACCTATGTCATATGCATCAAGTATATTGCCGTGGAACTTGTATGAGTTGGCCGCACAGCCACCGCTGCAATAGAATCTTGCAAAGCAGTCCTTACACTTATCCTTGGCATATACATTGCACAGCTTGAATTCATTGACTATATCCTGATTCTTGATTCCATCGAATACATTTCCTATACAGAAATCGTCCTCACCAACAAACTGATGGCAAGGATAAAGGTCTCCCCAAGGAGTGACCGCCATGTACTCTGTACCTGAACCACAACCGGAAAGTCTCTTGGCTACGCAAGGTCCACCCTCAAGATCTATCATGAAGTGGAAGAAATTGAAGCCTCTTCCCTCCTTATGTCTCTTGATCATCTCCTTAGCCAGGATATCGTACTGCTCAAGCAGTACCGGTATATCCTCTTCCTTTATAGCATATGGCTCGTCCGGAAGTGATACAACAGGCTCAACGGATATCTGGTCAAATCCCAGATCCGCCATATGAAGCACGTCCTGTGAGAAATCAAGATTGTTATGAGTGTAAGTACCTCTTACGTAGTAGCTCTTGCCTGCTCTCTTCTTGGCAAATTCCTGGAACTTGGATAGTATCACATCATAACTTCCCTTGCCATTCCTGGTAGGTCTCATGTAGTCGTGGACTTCCTTCCTTCCATCTATGCTGAGCACCACGTTCGCCATCTCTCTGTTGGCAAATTCCATGATCTCGTCATTCAGAAGCACTCCGTTGGTAGTAAGTGTGAATCTGAACTTCTTGTCATACTTCTCCTCAAGGCTTCTTCCGTATTCCACGGTCTTCTTGACTACATCCCAGTTCATAAGCGGCTCACCGCCGAAGAAATCCACCTCGAGATTTCTTCTTAAACCGGAATTCGCAACCAGAAAATCCAGGGATTTCTTTGCCACCTCAAGTGACATAAGCGCCCTGTCTCCCTTATATTCTCCCTCACCGGCAAAGCAGTATCTGCAGGCAAGGTTACAGTCATGGGCGATATGCAGACACAACGCCTTGACAACTGTCTTTCTCTTCTTGAAATCTATAATATAATCTTTGTATACGTCATCTGTAAATAATGTTCCGTCCTCTACCAGTTGGGCTACCTCGTCATAAGCCTCGGAAACATCTGCGCTGTCATACTGTGACAGTGCCTTTATAATCTGCTCTTTATCATTCTCCTCATATAAAGAAATAATATCATAGACAAGATCGTCTACGACATGTACAGAACCACTACAGACATCAAGCACTATATTATAACCATTGTTCTTGTACTGATGAACCATAATTCTCCTTCAATATATTCCATCGGATCTATCCGTGAAATTCTAATTCAAGGCGCCACACACGGCACCCTTATACACGCACTAAAGAGGACTGTCATCATAAACGACGGTCCCCTTTAGCTGATCAAATACAAACCTGTTACAAATTACTTGTTGTTAACATTCTCACAGCTCTGATTACCAACTGTGCATGATGTCTTACAAGCTGACTGGCATGATGTCTGGCACTCGCCACATCCACCCTTGACCATTGTATTCTTCATAGTCCTGTTTGTGAGTGTTTTAATTCTCTTCATTCTGGATACACCTCTCTTTTTATGTCATATATCGGGATTATAACACAAAGATATATAAAGTAAAAGTTTTTTTTAACTGAGCATAGCCCCCAGCATCCCGCCTGCAACGCACATAATACACTTGGTTATAACTGCTATTCCCTCTCTGTCGCCTGAACCTGTAAACAGCACCGACACGGTCAATGCGACCGATATGTAAGTCAGGCCATACACCATCCCCCACAGGAAACGCTTCTCCCTGACTTTTCTACCCGTAACAAAGCCCCCGGCAAATGTGGCCACTATGTATATCACAACAACCAGTATACCAAGCACCTTATCGCTTATCCCCACTTTGTATACGACCACCGCCGTTATAAACAGCATGATTATCGTGAGCAGATAGGACAGGATCAGTCCCTTTACAACTCCCATAAATTTCTGACTTGCAGACATACTACCACCATATTCTTTACTCTTTACATTATTATGATGTTCCTCCTCATTTTATTAATAAAAATACAGCCTGTTTACTCAAACAGGCTGCATATATCTTCTATATCACAAAAGGTTTTGTATGCACGCTCGCGCGTGATATCATTTGGTTTTATCAGATCCACCACCATGACCGTACATAGCCCTGCCCGGCTGGCAGATATGATACCATTCACAGAGTCCTCAACGGCCACCGCTTCGTCTGGGTTTACGCCCAGCTTCCCGCAGGCCTTCAGATATATATCAGGCTCCGGCTTTCCGTGGGTGATCTCGTCTCCGCATACCTTTTCATCGAAGTATCCGGCTATTCCAACGCTATCAAGTCTCTGCTGCGCCCTCGTCCTCGCAGTGGAGGTTGCAAGTGCTATCTTCACGCCGTGTTCTTTTAAGAATCTCAGCGTGTCCTCGACATGTGGCTTTATGTCTATTCCATACTTTTCCACATGTTCATCGAACAGATCCATTGTTCTCTGTCTGAACGCAAGATAATCAAAATCTTCGCCCATTATTTCCTTAAATACCCGGGCGTTGGAGGTCTTGTTGCCTCCAGCCACCCGGTCACATACATTTTCCATCTGTGCCTCAGGAATCCCTATGCTCATGCCGTTTTCCTTCCAGCACTTCCTGTATATCTTCTCCGTGTCTACCAACACGCCGTCCATATCAAATACAACTGCCCTGTACATAGCACTTTCTCCTACATTAAGCAGCGGCGTTTTTCTTTCTTCTTCTGCCAGCTATGATGATGAATGCAAGCAATGCAAGAAGCAGGATCGCTGCGATTATTATTATGATCAGCACAACCGGTGACATCTTTTCGCTGAGCTTGAAGGTGAATACCTCTCCGGTCTCTCTGTCATATGTTGTCGCTATATTACCGGCCTTATCCTGGGCTGTTACCTCAACCGTGTATGTATCATACTGATCTACCTGCATCTCATACTTGTTATCTGCCTGATAGCTTGCAGGATCTATGGTATTGCCATTTATAACGATGGATGTGATCTCGTCTTCCTCATTCTCAAGACCTATCGTCATGTTGAATGGCTCTCTGAGAGTCTCTCCATCCTCAACACCTGTTATGATGATTCGTGGTGCAGTACCATCATAAGTATAATCAAATTCCTGTGTTGCCGTGTGTCCAACCTTGTCAGTTACTGTAAGTGTTATCTTGTGATATCCGTCTGTCATATCTGAGAAATCGATAAGATTTACTCCGTCTATCTTGGCGTCAACCGAGAAGTCTGAAGTATCACTTACATCCCACAGTGCTTCGTAGCCCTTGTCTCGTATATCAGCAAAATCTGATGCATTGAGAAGCAGTGTTCCGTCATCGCTTGCAATGCTCTTGCTCATGAATCCGGCAAGTGTCGATGTAGCCTTGAGCTCAGGTGGTGTGTTATCGACTGTGAATACCAGGCTGTAATCATCAGCCTTATTTCCCAGTTCATCCTGCGCTGTTATTGACACCTCGTATACACCATCCTCAGAGAATCTCTGGCTTCCTGTGCTGAGCTCTGAAGAATTGCTGTAATTTGTAAAGTATGATGATGACACATCCTTGCTGTCCTTCTTCACGGTTATCTTCACATCATCTGTCGAGAAGAATGACTCCTGAACGCTCAGTGACATATCAACATAGTTCGGTGCGGAAGAATCCATACTTCCTATTGGGTCGTAATTCTTTACTTCCTTGTTGTCCTTATCCACTGCGCTCACCTTTACAACAGGTGCCTTTGAGTCAACCTTGAAGGTCTTGGTCTGGCTGGCTGCCACATTTCCTGCAAGATCTCTTGCATTTGCTGTGATCGTGTACTCGCCATCCTCTGTAAAGTTGTAAGTTGCGGTATGTGGATTGCTTCCTGAGAAGCTGCTTGTTCCCAGCGTAGCGATATTCGATGCCGCTGTTCCGTCCGTCTTTCTAGTTATTGTCACGTTAAATGCATCTGCGGCAAGATTGTTGTTCTCATATGCAAATGAGAATGCCTCATCTATGCTGATGGTTGCATTTACCGCCGTTGTCTGTCTGTCGTTCATTCCTGAAATCGATATAACCGGTGCAGTCTTATCGATTCTGAACTTCACTGTTCTGGTCACAGCCTTGTTGCCCGCCTTATCCTCTGCGGACACGGTGACTGTGTAATCGCCCTGGGCGTCAAATGTCACACCGCTGAGTACCTCTCTGACTGTGCTGACTCCATCGCCCTTTGTTCCCCAGGTAACATTCTTTCTGATATCTCTGTTCTCTACAACAGATCCACCCTCATTTGCTCTGACTACATGAATGGTGTACTTTCCACCTCTCATGTTATCTGTAAGTGTTACAGGGACTGTCACATCGCTGTTGTTTATAGTGTTGACATTTCCAAGCTGTATCTCAGGCTTGTGCTTGTCTATGTAGAAATGGGTTCCTGTTGTTCCTTCATTTCCACACTTGTCGGTAACGGTCATGGTGAGATCATACTCACCTTCCTTATCATATGTGTACTTCTTGCCCCATGTTCCGCCGTTACTCTTTATATAGAAGTATTGCGGATTCTCATCCACTGCTACATTTCCATCATTCTCTGTGATAATAGTGTTCTGAAGCGACTTGAACTGTTCCTCCACACCAACTCTGAATGATATTGAAGTCTTGAAGTAATTGTTATTATCCAGTCTGTACTCAGGATCATCGTCCACATACACAAGTGGCTCTGTGGTGTCGACGTAATAATTCTTTGTCTTGAGAGCACTTGTGCCCTCCTGAACACTGAACGCCTCGTCTGCTGCCGGCTTCAGTGCATTGCCGGAATTATCGACTCCCTCAACTGTGAAATAATATACAGTTGCCTTGCCGCCCTTGGCTGTCATCTTATATGCTGCAGTGGTCTTGCCATCTGCTGTCTGGAACGGAACTGTGGTCTCTGACCAGTTTGAATCACTGTAGGTCTTGTAGTGCACCTTCAGTGTCGCATTCTGTGCATCCATTCCATAGTCATCTTCTATACCAAATGTAATAGTTCTGCTTCTGTTAAGGAATCTGTTGCTTCCACCGGACACAACTGATATCTCAGGGCTCTTCTTATCTATTACAAATGAAGTTGTCGCCTTACCAGACTCATTGCCGACCTCATCGACAGCAACGATCGTGATATTATAAAGTCCAGGCTCTGTGAATGTTGGGGACTTTGCTGCATTTGCAGTGTAATCCGCATCCAGTTCATATCTGCTTATGCTCCTGCCATCGCGGGTTCCTGTCACAACGAACTTCTCCACGAAGTAATTGTCAGTTCCCCTTGCTGTTATGGTCACATTGCTGTTATTCCAGTAATTTGTCAGCTTTCCGCCGGAAGTTCCGTCCATTGACACTGACGGCTTAACGGTATCAACTATCAGGTGTATCTCCTGACTGGCCTTGCTCTCGTTTCCTGCTCTGTCCTTCAGCTTAACAGTCATCGTGTACTCTGTATTTTCATCTGTTATGCCAAGGGCCTTTGCATCCAGTGTCTTTTCTATATCATTTCCTGATACATTAATGCTTCCTGTAATGTCCTGTGATCCGGCTGTGCTGCTTCTGCCTACCGTATATGTAACCTTGCCATTGCTGTCATCGTTATCGGAACCAGAGACCTTGATCTTCACGTCACTCTTTGATCTGTAATAGAATGTCGATCCTGATTTGTATTTCTGGTTTGCACACTCCAGCTTCACATTTGCCGGTGCAGTCTTATCATAGTAAACCTTTATGCTCTGTACTTCTTTGAACTTCGTGTCAGCATTGTTCGGATCGTGTATTCTCGCCATGAGTGAGATCTCGTACACACCCTCATCTGGAAGCTCGTAGGATATGTTGACCGTATTCTTGTCATATGCAGCGGCAACTGTACCCTTTACCTCAACTGCCTTATCCTTCTTTCCTGCAAATGATGTTCTGGTGATCACCAGCTTTGCGTCATCTGCTGCAAGCTGGAAGCCTGATACTGCACCCTCTACAGTCAGAGTATCATCATTTCTCCAGAATATAGCGCCGTTGTCAGCATCTGTACCGTTCGCAGATAACTTCTCTCCTGAAAGGCCATCCACATTGACATACACATATGTGTTCGTCTCTGTCTTATTTCCAGCCTCGTCAGTTACCACAACTGTCAGGACATAACTTCCTGAACCATCTATGCTTATCTCTTTTCCGCTCTGCAGGCCATTGTCACCTGTAGATGTTGAATACCAGTTCTTGACTGATGTATATGATCCATTTGCATCTGCCTTCTTGAGTGAAGCGACCGCCGATGCAACACCTGATGTGGCATCGCTGTACTTTATATTAAGAACAGCTTCCTTTGCGTCTGTGACTGTGTACTGCTGATCATTGTTTGTCCTGTCTGTTCCGGCGTTGTCCGTAACCTTTACAACAGGTGCTGTATTATCCACCTTGACTACAGTCTCTATCCTGCCCTCTATTCCGGCGAAGTCATTTGCCGCAAATGTGATGGTATGCTCTCCATCAGCCAGATATATGTCTGACTTTGTTGAATCCTTGACATCTCCACCGCTCACGCGGACGTCGCTGCTGTATGTGAACTTGTTTCCTTTTTCAAGGATCGTTTCCTTCTTGCCATCCACGCTGTATGACACGGTGTCTATGTAAGAATACTCTCCAGTTGCCTTCACTGTCAGCTTTGTGGATTTCACATAGCTTGTGGAACCGCCTGTAACTGTGAGTTCAGGCTTTCCTTCCTTTACAAATACAATGTCGCCATCCTCATCTGCGCCGACTGAGTTATTGCCAAACTCGTTCTCCTTGGCGTAAATGACAAGCTTCTTTGCATTGTCTGCATTGTCCTTCTTGAACCACTGTGCACTTATCTCGAATTCATATTCATATCCGCCGGACACAGCCTTTTTGCCTGTGCACTCCACTGCTGAAGCTGCACCCGTAAGCTTGTAGTACAGGCTCACGTCATCTATCTCAGTGTTATCACTGCCGGCTGTAACCTTCTTCACCTGTACAGTGAACTTATAAGCATCATCTACCTTGAGCTGAGGGAATCTGTAATCCACTCCGTTCTTCTGTATGATCTCAGGGGTAACACTTGTTATGACAGGAGCTTCGTTGAGCTTCTTGACGATAACACTGGTCTCCTCTGACTTGTTTCCTGCAACATCGACCGCTCTGAACTTGTATGTTCCACTCTTATCAGGTGCAACAAACTGGGATGTGCTCTCAGTCTTGCTCCAGGTCTTTCCATTGTCTGATGAATACTCCACATAGTCTATTCCTGTGGCATTTTCCTCTGCTGCATCTGTGGTATCCTTGGCGTCTATCACAAATGTTCTGTCGGCATCACTGCTTGTGAGGTTCAGGAGATAATAGCCATCGCTCACCTTGTTGTGAAGATTGTAGTTATCATCAGCCTCAACCGATATTGTAGGTGCCTGCTTATCCACGGCAACCTTTATGGTTCCAAGCAGCTCGAAATCACCGCTCTCATCAGTACCTGTATAATAGTAAATAGCTATCTTCTGTACTGCTGTGTCATTCTTCAGCTCATACACATTATCAAATGTGACAAGCTTTCCTGCTGCATCTGTGGCTGTAGCGATCTTATCGTCCGCTGTAGCTCCTTTGTAAACAGCCACTCCCAACTTGCTGCTGTCGATTCCGTCAACTTTGTCGGACTTGATCTTGAACTTTATTGCCTTGTCAAAATCCTTGAAGCCATACACCATATCCGCCTTATCGCCCTTTACAATGGCCGTTACATCTATGGTCTGTGTATCTTCCTCCTCCGCAAACAAATGAAAATGTGAATCGATCGCCACAAGAGTGAGTGTCATAACTACCGCCATCGTAAGCGCGATCAGTCGATGCAAAAGTGATTTATTCTGCATAACCTTTTTCATGTCCCTCTCCTCCTATATCTCTTCATCGGAATGTACTATAATTACATTCTTTATCATTCTTACCGAGCTCGCTGCGCGTCCTCCCTGAAGAACGGCTGTGGAATCATCTGCGTCATCGCTTCTAAGTACGTCCGTTGCTTCCTCGTCTGCGTCATCGCTTCTGAGTATGTCCGTTGCTTCCTCGTCTGCCTCATCACTTCTGAGTATGTCCGTTGCTTCCTCGTCCGCCTCATCACTTCTGAGTATGTCCGTTGCTTCCTCGTCTGCCTCGTCATTTCTGAGTACATCCGTTGCTTCCTCATCCGCATCTTCTCTGAGGATGTCTGTCGCCTCCTCAAAGCTGCTGCCATTTATGTCAAGATTCTCTTCGTCTTCCCTCAGAATATCTGTTGCCTCCTCGGCATCATCGCGGAGAATATCAGTTGCAGTCTCGCCTTCATCCTCCAGTCTCTTTTTCCCGAGATCAGCTATCGCTTTCTCGTAATTTGCCATTCCCTTCTCAGAATGTTTTTCGGCTGCAGTTGACTTTACATCCCTTACCGAAATTCTGGATGTATGGTTCTTGATCGCCTCCTGTTTGGAGGCACCGCCTCCCTGTACACTCTCATAGCCCTTCTCCTTGATCTCATCGATCTTCTTACGGGCTGTTGAGCCTGTGGCAATTCCCACCGCCTTCGGTATCTTTAACACGAAGAACAGTACCACCGCCACAATAGCGAATACGATCGCAAGTGCCAGGCCGCCATATAACATTACATTATAAACTGTTGCCATAACCTTTCACTCCTCCCTTACTCGCTCGTTGACCTTGAACTGCCATTTACTATGCTCTTAACTGTCAGGTCATTGGATAACGACTGCCATCCCTGCTTAAGACCATTTGCAAGTGCCGGAACTTTGTTACCGTTCTCGTACACTTTCCTCACAGCCCTTGTGGCACTGGCATTCCATGCTGCCGAATCGCTTCCAAATTTATTCGAATATCTATCGACCAGATAACTCAGATGGCTTACGTACACGACCGCTGCGTTGTCATCGGTTCCAAGTGTAGTCTCAGCGTTGCCATATATTCTCTCTGCCTCATCATAGTAGCTGTCATCGCCGCTGTTCTCTGCCATCTTGATATAAGTCTCAGCCTCGTTCACCGAGTATTCTGAATATGCTTTCTTGGATGTCTCTGTCGCATTCTCGCCCTCTATATCCAGACTGTTCAGATAAAGCGCTGCACTGTTCGCCGCAGAGTTGTAATAATGTAACTGCTGGCCCGCATCATCCGCATTCTCGGCAAGTTCTGTATATACCGAGTACATAACTCCTGAATACTGGCCATTGTAGTATTTTACGCCTCTGTCCGCCGGGAACTGGCTGTTCAGCACCTCTGCGTTGTCGTCCAGGTTCTTCATCGCCTCATCCATCAGCACCTCTATTCTGTTCGCAAGCTCCGGATCATTGGATATCTCGCCAAGATATATGTAAGCTATGTTGAGGTAATTGGTGTATTTGTCAGGATTGGTGTCATCTATGTTGTCACTGTTGTAATCCTGGAATGCAAATATATTTTCCTTGTTCGTATCAAAGCTTGCAGACTTGTTTATCTTGCTGTCACATATCGCAGCGTAATACTTTGCCTGCTTTGCCTGATCCGGGAAATCCTTGCTCTCATCGACCATATTGAAATATTTCTTGGCCGCACTGTAGTCCTTGACCTCGTCGTAATACAACATGGCTATCTTGAACTTTACGTCGTCCTTTATCTCGTCCTTGTTCTTAAGTGCAAGTCTTATTCCCTTTTCTGCCGCCGTCTCGGTGTTGGCCGAAGTGTTTCCATCGTCCTCTGTATAATAGTAAGCATATGTCTCCATATAGCCTATATAGGCATCCGATGCGGTTGGGTCTATGTCGACAGCCGCCTTATAGCACTCAAATGCCTTGTTGTAATCGCCCTCGTCGACTGCATCCCTCGCCTCGTTGACCTTGTTGTTGTAATCAAGATCCTTGAGCTGGCCTTTCTTTACTCCGCCTATCACAGCACAACACGCTGAGAGTATCGATAATCCCGCAACCACTGAGAACGCTGCTATCTTATGCTTTGCCTTTGCCTTGTATGCATCGTCGAGCTCGTTGTAGTGATCCAGCGCATACAGCAGTTCTGAACAAGACTGATATCTGTCCTCAGGACTCGGCTGACAGCACGTCTGTATAATTCTCTCAAATCCTGATGAGAGCATCGGATTCCACTGTCTGATAGGCTTTATCTCGTAAGGAGGCTCACATGGATTCTTGCCGGTAACAAGGTGATAGAGCGTTGCTCCCAGATTGTAAATATCTGTTCTTGCATCCGTGTTGTAGATTCCATGTCCCTGCGCATCACCGAACTGCTCCGGTGCCGCATAGCCTCTTGTTCCAAGAGCCGTGGTATCCGCATTGTTCTCCACTATGTATTCCTTAGCCGTTCCAAAGTCGATAAGCTTTACCGAGCCATCCGGCTTCAGCATGACATTTGAAGGCTTCATATCTCTGTATATGATCGGCGGATTCATGGAATGCAGGTAGTCAAGTGCACTGGCAAGCGCCCTGCCCCATTCGATTACCTTTTCCTGTGGCTGTGCTCCCTCCGCCTTGAGCACATCGCTGAGTGGACGTCCTTCTACGAAGTCCATGACAACGTAGATCGTGCCATTCTCATTGATGATATCAACGATTCGTGGCAGTACCGGATGATCCACATCCTTGAGGATATTTGCTTCTCGCTCCAATCCCTTTAAGAGTGTGGCTGTACTCTTGGAGCCATCATTCTTGATCTCCTTTACAGCCCACTGTTTATTAAGTCGGTTATCCATGGCAAGATAAACTATTGACATACCACCCTGACCGACTTTTTTAAGTATTTCGTATTTTCCGTCTAATACCGTTCCTAACTCTGTCATATATCGATCCCCATTACTCCGATTTAATAAGCACTACTGTTACATTATCCGTTTCTTTTCTGTACTTCACAAGCTCTGTGAGGAACTCACAGCCCTCCTTCATCTTCGCCTCGTCGACGCATGTTCCCGGGCCAAGTCTCTCTATCATCTCCTGAGGCGTTATCTTATGTCTGAATCCATCAGAACACAGCATGTAATGCGCTCCGGGAGCTGCCTGCCCAACTACGAAATCCGGTTCCACCACAGGTGAAGCTCCGATACACTGGAGAAGCACGCTTCGTCTGCTGTCCGTCTCCGCCTGCTCCGGTGTAAGTCTTCCCGCTGCGATCTCCCTTGCAACAAGCGTCTGATCTGCGGTGAGCTGCCTTATCCCTGAAGTGATCTCATACACTCGGCTGTCTCCAACATGGAGAATGTAGTACATTTCTCTGTATATGAGGATCGCAGAAATTGTCGTACCAAGCATAAATCCATTCTGCTCGCCATACGCCTTGATCTTCTCATTCTGCTCCACGGCAAGTCTTATCCACTGGTATCTCAGCAGCTCTTCACTAAAGCTGTTGTTGTCAACCATCTCAACAAACTGTGTGTCAAACCAATTGCAGAAAGCTGTTATGACTTCCTTGCTGGCAACCTCTCCCTTTGCCAGACCTCCCATGCCATCACATACGAGGGAGAACACGACCTGTCCATTTGGAGTATCCGCTATCTTGATCGCCAGCGAATCTTGATTTGTCTTTTTCTTTATTCCTACGTCTGTATTGTATACTGCGCTAAACCCCATATACATTCCTCCCAATATTTATGTCTCAACTTTCGTTGCGGATATTCTATCTAATGTGATAGACAAGCTCCTCGTCCCCGAGTATAACGATCGCATTGTTCGTCAGGAACTTTTCTTCGCCCGCCTTCAATTCCTCTCCGTTCACAAATGTACCATTTGTAGACTTGTTATCGCTGATGAAGCACACGCCATTTCTCTTGGTGATAACACAATGAACTCTGCTTATAGCTGAATTGTCAGTAATCGCATAGTCCACAAGTCTTGCCTTATGTCCGATCTTGAACTCTGCCTTGTCCAAGCTTATTCTCTCGCCCGTCTTCACCCTAAGGAAATATGGTGCCGGTGCTCCATCAAATGGATTGCCCTGCACTGGCTGTGCCTGTGGCATCGGCGGTGTCTGTGGCATTGGTGGTACCGGCTGCATCTGTGGCATTGGCGGTACCGGCTGTCCCTGTGGGTTCTGCGGCATCTCTGGCATCTGGTGTGCCTGTGGCATTGGTGGCATTGGCGGAATCGGTCTTCCTCCAAATGGGTTGCCCTGCATTGGAGGTATTGGCTTTATCTCCTGTGGCTGTGTTTCAACCGGCTCTGCTGGCTCAGGCTTGACATCCTGTGCTTCTGTCTCAGCCGGCTCTACTGCCTCTGGCTTGACATCCTGCGGCTCTGCCTCAACAGGAGGCTCTACAATCTCCGGCTTGGCATCCTGTGCTTCTGCTTCAACCGTCTCAACATTCTCCGGTTTATCCCCCTGCGGCTGTGCTCCAGCCATCTCAGGCTTAACCGGCTCCTCCATCGGCGGCACGCCTACCGGTGGCATTCCATTTGATCCCATTGGACCGTTTGGTATTGGGCCATTCGGTCCCATTGGCGGCATGCCCATCGGTGGCATTCCGTTCGGTGCCTGTCCATTCGGTCCCATTGGGCCGTTTGGCACCTGTCCATTCGGTCCCATTGGCGGCATGCCCATCGGTGGCATTCCGTTCGGTGCCTGTCCATTCGGTCCCATTGGGCCGTTTGGCACCTGTCCACTCGGCCCCATTGGCGGCATGCCCATCGGTGGCATTCCGTTTGGCACCTGGCCATTTGGTCCCATTGAGCCGTTTGGCATCGGACCGTTTGGTTCCATCGGCATCATGCCCATTGGCGGCATTCCGTTCGGAACCTTGCCATTCGGCATCTGACCATTTGGTCCCATCGGGCCGTTCGGTCCCATCGGTGGCATTCCCATCGGTGGCATTCCGTTTGGCATCTGGCCGTTTGGTCCCATCGGCTGTGCATATCCATTCATTCTCGCATTATTTCTCATAACCTCGAGTCTGCTCACCTTAGGTGACTCACCTCGAAGTATGTGGCTGTTGCCACCCTTTGGAGCATTTGTGGAAAGCTCCTTCATCCTGTCTATCTCAGCAGCGTCTATGCCTGCTTCTGCAAGCATCGCCTTAACCTCGTTCTTCATGTCCGAGTTTGAAAATGTACCTCTCATATTCGCACAGTTTATAAGGCGTGCTACGTAATTGTCATTGTCATTCTCTGAGTATCTCGCATCAACTATCACCGACTTCACAAATGCTCTGACCTCGTTGAGATCTGTCACTTCCTTCTGTACCGGAGCGACAATAAAGCAGACATCGTATGTCTCAGGCGATACAAATACACACTGCTCGTCCCTTGCAACATAGCTGAGCGAAACCATATTCTTACCAAACATCTCCAGTGCATGCAGAATGTTGTACAGAAGTGTGAGTATCTCCTTCTTGTTCATCTCCTGTCTCAGTATCTCCGCAAGAGGCTTCTTGTCATCGATCTGATAATTGAACACCCTGACTCCGGCATTCTCCTGCATGTCACACGGTGCCATCTCAGGCATAGATCCGCTTCTGCTCATATCATACACTTTAGCATCTATCACATCACTGATATCCAGACTGTAACTCACTCTGTAAGTTTCCCCCGCCGGAACTACAACAACCTTTTCTCTGTTCATTTTTTCAATCCCTTTCGTCTAAATCCGCATATTTTCCGTCAAAAATTATTTCTTCATTCAAACACCAAAAGCAGGTATTGCTACCTGCTCTTGTCCCACATCGTGGGTGGTGTATATTAACTTAATTTGAAGATAAAGTCCTCTCCACCGATGCTTATCATGGCATCGTTTGAAAGCTTCTGCTCTGCATTCTCATCCAGGCGCGCTCCGTTGAGATATGTGCCATTTGTCGCCTTGTTATCCTTCAGATAACATCCATCCTCTCTCTGGTAGATGATGACATGTACCTTGCTGATGGCACCATTACCACCGACATGGTAATCAACACCTCTTGCCGCCTTTCCTATCTTGAACACAGCCTTGTTGACCATAACTCGCTCGCCTGTGTTGACACGGACTATATATGGCATAGCCTTTGGAGCGTTCCTGTTAACCGCTGCCTTCTCAGGTTCGGTATCCTTAACTACGTTCATTCCTCCGGTCAGCTCAACAGTGCTTCCTGTGCCCTTCTGCTCAGGCTCCTCTTCCTTCTCCTTCACCGGATCCATATTCGTCTCAGGCTCCGGCTGGTCACCGTCCATGAACTGTGGTGCAACTATCTGTTCTGTAGGGTTATCTATCTGAGCTTCCTCTGTCTCAGCAACCGCCTTCTGTATGATCTTCGCACGGTTGATCTTGATATTCTTAACAACAGGTGGATTATCCATAAGCTCGTCCGTAGATATCAGAACCGGCTTCTGCTCATCCTTCTTGTCAAGCTCAACCTCCGTAACTCCATCGGCAGCCTTTGCAACCTCTGTAAGTCCTGATGGCTCATGTACTGCCATATCTGATGTGAGAGCCTCTGTCATGCCCTCCTCGTCATCCTCTTCTTCCTCATCAAGGCTCTCATCTAACTCGAGCTCCTCAAGAACGCTGTCATCAAATACCGACATATCTATCTCGCTTGATACATTCTCTTTCTTCGTCTCATCCGAATCAAGATCAAGATCCTTGAATATCGCATTCGCTGCGGCCGCCTCGTCACTGATCTCCTCTACCTCATCAAGCTCGTCTTCCTCATCATCGCCAAATGACACGTCCTCAAACTCAGGCAGATCATCCATACTTGTATCAGATGCCGCCGTGTCAACTGAAGACTGTGAAACCGACATATCTGAGCCTATATCAACGAAGTTCTCCTCCACCTGCATTCCTGCAGACTCCATAAGCTCTGTGAGCTGTGCATAGAAGTTTCTCACTGTGAACTTATCCGCATTCAACAGATTGAGAAGCTTTGCCACATAGTTGCAATCCTCACTGTCATCATAAATAACGCTCGTCAGCAAGTCCTTTGCGAACATCCTGAATTCGGCATTGATATTGGCTTCTGACTCAACTGGAACACATAACATTCCAACATCGTATGTAACCGGATTAACATATGTAAACTCCTTGTGAAGAACCACATATGATGCCGGTATTCCAAGATCACGTAAATTAACTATACCAGAAGCTACCCCTCTGATTATCCCCAATATCTTCTCAGCATTTACCGTATTCGAAAGGAGTGCGTCAACCGTTGTCCTGCCTGTAACGTTATATGTAAGATAATCGTTCTCATCATCCTCTTCATAAATGATATCAATGAGCTCAGGAATCCGGTTCTCCTCCAGATAATCCAATAACTCCTCGTCAAACTCACAATCATCATTCAGAATATATGACAAATATTTCTCAGAGCCGATATTTCTTACCTTGAAACTTATTTTCCTCATCAAATATTCCTCCTATCGCACCTCCATAAGCGCATAACTAGATGCATAAAAACCCAAAAGGGTACATACTCCTTTATTATATATAAAAAGTCTATATATCGCAAGCAGTTTATACCCTTTTAGATAATTTTCGCTATATAATTTTGTCTATATTTTTTTACTCTGAATCAGTGCTTTCATCGGAGCCATCTTCTGATCCATCACCCTCTGCAGCTTCCTTTTCCGCCTTGGCTGCATCAGCCTTTTCTATGTCAGCAAGATGTCCCTCGTATGTCTTATTAAAGATACATGCTCCCTGGCTCTCATCTGATGTCAGGTAGTAGTAGTAATCATGCTTAACCGCATTCAGGACACCCTCTATGGATGCCTCGCCCGGATTACATATAGGGCCGACAGGAAGTCCTGTGTACTTGTAGGTATTGTACGGTGAATCAACCTCCAGATCATCATATGACAGTTCTGCCTGATTGTACTGACCGTCAGTCACAACATAGAGAACAGATGGATCTACCTGAAGAGGCATGTCATCATTCAATCTGTTGATAAATACTCCCGCAACCATCGCTCTGTCTGAATCCAGCTTACACTCCTTCTCAACTATGGAAGCCATGGTGAGAACCTCAAAATCTGTATATCCAATCTCCTCTGCCTTCTTCCTGAAGTCATCTGTGTAAATGCTGTTAAACTTGTCTATCATGTCCTGTATGAGCTCCTTTGGAGTCATATCTGCATATATGTCGTAAGTAGCAGGGAACAGGAAGCCCTGTAATGCGTACTTGACTTCCGATGAAGGTATCTCAAACGGATACTCAAACTCTCCCGACTTGCACGCCTCAAGGAACTCCTTTGCAGAGCAGAAGCCCAGCTCCTCGCATCTGTCAGCGATCTGTTCAACCGTAAATCCCTCAGGAACTGTCAGTGTATATTTTACCTCTCTGGTCGACTCCACGTAACACAGAGTCTTTATCATATCCAATGTCGACATACCTGTTGTGAGTGTGTAAGTACCCGGCTGAAGACTGTGGCTGTACTGCGAGCCGGTCATTCTGAGCTGGAATGCAAGCTTATACTTTATAAGCCCCGCATCTTTAAGTATAGATGCTGCCTCCTTGACAGATGTATCCTCAGGTATGGTAACCTCGATCTTCTCTCCGCCGCCGGCACTGTAGGTGCCCTCGTATTCCTGCATAAATCCGGTATACGTCTCCTTAACCTTGTATACCCCGAACAGCACCAGACATACCGCCAGCGCTATTATAATAACGGGTCTTGCTATGTTTCTCCAATCCATCTCTTTCTCCTTCTGTATCTGCAAATTTCATTTGCCTGTTCTGTTAACTGATGTTATCATTACCCTATCTTATACCAAGAAAGGAATGATATACATGGCAAATCCAATAGTTACTATCACTATGGAAAATGGCGATGTCATGAAAGCAGAACTCTATCCTGACATTGCTCCAAACACTGTAAACAACTTCATCTCACTGATCAAGAAAGGCTTCTATGACGGAATAATCTTCCATCGTGTAATAAAAGGCTTCATGATACAGGGTGGAGACCCTCAGGGAATCGGCATCGGCGGTCCTGGATACTCAATCAAAGGTGAATTCTCACAGAACGGATTCAAGAACGATCTGGCCCACACTCCCGGAGTGCTGTCAATGGCCCGTTCCATGATGCCTGACTCAGCAGGTTCACAGTTCTTTATCATGCATAAGACATCTCCTCATCTGGACGGTGCTTACGCTGCCTTCGGTAAGGTTATCGAGGGACTTGACATCGTAGACAAGATCGCAAATGTGCCAACTGATTACAATGACAAGCCTCGTCAGGAACAGAAGATGAGGACTGTAACAGTCGAGACCTTCGGTGTTGATTATCCTGAACCTGTAAAGGCTTAATCGAAAGTATTATAACCCATATACAGGAATTTGAAAACAGAAAACCTGTTTATTAAACAAATTTAAAGGGAGAGCAGTACAGACGTCTTTTTGCATCTGTACCGTTCTCCCTTTATTATAGTTCACAGTCTCACAATATATCCTTCCTGTCAAAATACATAAGTCCACCGATCAAAGATATCAGGATCATCCCTGCCGAAAGCACCAGTCCGCTGGCCGGATTAACGCCGTCCACCTCTATATACGATGTCCTCTGCCACATGGTATAATTTCCCGGCAGATACCACACTGTATAGTAGGCCGACAATACATACATAGCACACACACCGGCAAAGCTGACTACAGGTGTAATAAGAAATCCAGCCAATATCTGAACCTGACTGACCGCAACAGACACCAATACCGGCAGTAATATGGTCACACAAAGCACATCCCACGTACCCATACTCACTGTCGAAGTGGTATACAGACGCACTGCCAATCCAGGGGTTACTCCCCATCTCATATCAGCACCATATAAAGCTGCTGTTACACATATTCCACCAATGCACACAGCATAATACAACACCACAGTCACAATGCAGTAAATAAATTTACTTATCCACCACTTACTTCTGCTCCCAACGGCTATAAACAATACCCTTCCATTCGAGTGAAAATCATCACTTGCATAATATGCAAGCAGATACGCAAGCCCGATCTGAAATGCAAACCAGTATATTGGTATCTGGAAATACTCCTTTGGATCAAAATAGTACACACTCATCCCTTTGGTAGCAAACAATATGTAATCTGCAAGTGTACCGTTTGTAAACAACGCATTTCGATCCACGAGATCATTGAGATATGAATGTAATTCCCTTGTCTGTGATACAGCAAATAATAAAGGTATGATAAACAGAAAACTTCTTCTCAATATACCATTTGTTGTATCTCTTCCAAGGAGTCTCAGAGTTTTCATTCCCCGATCACCTCGCATCCCGCAACCGTACCGTTTTTGATCTCATATATTATGTCACACAGAAATTCCAGTTCTTCCCTGTCATGGCACGCAATTACTATTAGCTTCCCCTCGTCACGCAGCTTCAGAAGTTCGGTTTTTATGCTCATCACAGTCTGCTCATCAAGTGCATTTATCGGTTCATCCAGAATTATCAGATCTGGTTCTCCCATAATTGCATTTGCTATTCCAAGCTTCTGTTTCATTCCAAGCGAATATTTACGGTATGTCCTTCCATCATCGGGATCAAGTCCGACCCTCTCTATCGCATTCCTCACCTCTTCATCGCTTATATTTCCCATAAGCTTTGACAACATACGAAGGTTTTCATATCCCGTATACTGCGGAAGAAATGAAGGGTTCTCTATCAAAACTCCAACGCTTCGCGGAAACTTTATATCACGGTGCAAAACCTCACCATCAATAATGACCTTGCCACTGTCCGGTATCAGCAAGCCACAAAGAGCTCTCATTATCATGGTCTTGCCACACCCGTTTTTTCCCCTGAGTCCATACACTTTTCCGGGCTCCATCTGCATATTAACATTATCAAGTATGAGCGTGCCTTTTATCTTCTTACTGAGTCCCTCAATTATTATCTCTTTCACAGAATATCTCTCCTCCTATGCCATATATATATCAATGCAAGTGGAACTGTGCATACCACAACATACATTGTCACTATCTGATATCTGTATGTAACTACATTTTGAATAGGATTTATCATTGCCATAGCCGACCATGTGCCGATTCCGGTTCCTTCAAATATAACTCCCGTAAACACATACAGTGCAAATGGTGCCATCATTGTGGAAAATCTGCTTCCGCACCATCTGGCAAAACACATTGCCACCAGCCCGGCAATACCGCCGAACAAAGCATCAAGCACAATAAACACCAGCGCATAGCATACCGGGTGCTCTGCAAACAGCCTTGGAAACATATTGCAGTCTATAATACCCGCATACAGGAATGTCAACTTATCCGGTTTTTTATTTGGGTATATCCCGGCACATATGAACAAATCTATCAAAAGGGGAATGGCTGTTGCAGCAGCTCCCGAAGCCACCACAGCGAGCTCCTTTGCCAGCATATACTTTATGCGCGATGTCCTGATACATATATTCCGTTCATATCCACTTTTTATGTCCTGATAACATGTACCAGCATATGGCAGACAGGCCAGCAGGGGAAGCAATACATAGAACAGACTATTATAAGCAAAGTGATAATCGGTCCCCAGCCATATCTGGATCAGTGCGCAATCCGCTTTATGACCATACTGTTTTAAGTAGAGTACAATATCCGCCAATCCTATCAGTGTTCCAATCGCAACACTTACAGCAAGCCATATATTCTTAAATGCCCTTTGCATTTCAAATTTAAATATATTCATATCATTCACCAATTTATTCCATATCCAATTTCATCCTGATCTTCACCGGCTCAAGCACAGGCACATAATAAAATGTCTCCTCATCCATATGTTCCCATGTCTTATCTCCAAACGATACCCGGGCCGCTTTGGTTACATACCATACCTTCTGGTCTGCGCCTGCTTTCAGTTCATTATCTGAAAACACATTGATATCCTGCATATCATAGGGATTCACGGAGCTGCACCATGTAGCAGATTCAAATCCACCAGATGTCATATCCATCACCGCATCCCATGAAATAGATTCATTTGTATTGTTCTCTATATTGAGACAGGCGCATACAAATCTGTCTTCCGAACTAAGTGTCTCCACGTTATCCACTCCAAAACGGGTCTTATAATCATCTATACTGTATATATGTGCCTCTACACATCTGATGACCAGACCATCACATTCTATTGCTTCTCCCGCTTCAACGACCTGCGTATTGTCAATGTATCCGTGGTTTATACTGTATATTCTGCCGCACCAGAATATGGCTGCACATATAACCACCACCACTACAATAACTCCAATATATCTCTTCATGCGTCCTCCCATTACTGATCATCTGTTTCCGTCTTCGGAAGCGAATCTATATCAACATAATCTGGTAGTTTTGCCGGATCATATGAGAAGTTTCCTGTAATAGGCTTTCCATAATAGTGTTTCTCATTTTCGCCAAACTCCTGCGGTACCGCCAAACCAATTGTACATTCCATGCTCTCATGTCCATTCAGCCTGAAGAAATAGTACCTCATCGCTCTTTCATCCCCATCTGTATAAATTGACTTATCATAGTAACACAAAACTTCGTTGTAGCTTATCTCACTCGCCTCAGGAGAGTCATATACAACATAATACGGAAATACATCCTCTACATCTGCGTTTCCCATATTGGTCAATTTGCACTTGATAAAATAAAATTTTCTAGGTTTAACCTTAGTGTATGTGTACTTATCTATCACATTTTTATTTCTATCTATAATTTCTTCGGACTCTTCTGCCGTATACGCATCATAATCTGATAATTGTAGATCCTTCACCTCAGGAGCCTCCTCATAGATTGAATCCCAATCTATAATATCCTCAGTTTCTTCAGGGTCCGGCAGGGTCTGATCCCGGAAATATTCAACCGGATATCTGTTTTCCGTGGAGATCTCAGATCCCTCTATGACATCTGCTGACAACATCTCTATCTTTATAGCTCCAACCATCAAAACATTATCTCCTACCCCCTCAACCACGCTTTTTTCTGAAGTCGTTGAGTTTTCACTACTTGCATTTGAAGTAGTCTTCGTAGTCGTATTCGACCTTTCCTCAGGAGTTTCTTTGTTTTTCTGAAGCATATATGCTGAAGTTCCTCCTGCTGCCATAATCAATACGCATATTATTACTGCTGCCAGATACCTTTTCTTCATAATCTTGTATTCCTCCTCATGATCCTGCCTTCACCCGCTTCACTTTATCAATAGACCAGCCTCTGATCAATCATATACAGTGTAATTTCTTGTTGAATCAGGGCTCCACCATCCTATTACTCATACCCCAGTCCTCCTTCCACATTGGTTTATGCACTTTGTATGCTAACATCATTCGACACCACCCAACCAAAATCGTCTGTGAATGGTCAAAAAAAGCAGGTGAATGAAATGTATCTACCATTCACCTGCTTTTTTCGACCATTCGCGGATTCTCTGTCTTTTCTGTCTATATCAGAGAGTATAATTTTATCAGCTTATAATTTTTGATTAAAAAGGAGTGCGTACCATGATCTTATCTGAGCAATTAAGCAAAAAGATTGTCAATATCATGTCAGATAACAACATAATAGATAGTCATTTGGATGCTGCATATATATACTGCATTGATTTCGCTTTGGATTTAGTATTGTTCAACTTAAGCATCATAATCATTGGTGCCTTAACCCATAACTTTATCCTATCTGTAATCTATGTAACCGTTCTTGTTCCAACAAAGATGCTAGCCGGTGGCGCACATGCTGGGAGCACATATGCATGCTGTTCTATATCATACTCTGTATATCTACTCTGTATGTTGTTATGCCGGTTGATTCCTGGTATTCCAATTTTGAACATATTAGTCTGTCTTGTTACCGGAATCGGTATATGTGCACTTTCCCCAGTTCCACACAAGAACAAGAAGCAAAGCTATCAAACAAAACACAAAATAAAAAAATATTGCTGCTTTTGCATAGGTATAATTTACATCCTTTTATCTGTTGTGTTATCATTTTGTTTATATAGATATGGAAATCTGATAATGCTTTGTCTCACTATAGTTTTTGTGAATCAGATTATTGGTCTATTTATAAATAGCGGAGGAAGAAAATGAGACTAAATATTGCTATATGCGATGACGATAAATCTTTTATGGAAAATCTGGAAAAAATGTTAATTTCATATTCCCTACAGTTTGACATAGATATCCACGTAGATAAATACCAAAATGGTTCTGCACTGTTGTCTGCATACGATTCTTCTCAGTCCTCACCATATCAGGTTTTAATGCTTGATATAGAAATGCCTGGTGAAAATGGTATATCGATAGCAGAAAAAATTAAACATACCAAAGATTTTGATGTATTGATAGTGTTTATCAGCAACTACCCAGAATATATGCTGGATTCATTTTCGGTTCATCCATATCATTTTTTACAAAAACCTATTAATTACACAACTTTAAATACACTCTTGGATGATATATATAATTATTATAAGAAAACCCATTCATTAGTCACGATCATCAGTGATTATGATACCGAACACACTATATACATAAAGAACATTTACTATATAGAATGTTCAGATTCATCCAGTAAAGCTCTGATTTTTCATATGAAAGATAATCAGATACGCACAACCGGCACTCTGAATTACTGGAATACCACACTTGCTGACAATTCATTTATTCTATGTTCCAGAAATACTTTGATAAATATACAGCACATTCACTTTATCAAAGATAACCAGATTATCCTTGAAAATGATGAAGTTGTTACTATGAGCAAACGCAACAGAAAGAAACTACTTGACTGTTTTCTTAACAAGATAGTTGCAATACATAACCATTGATTGTAGAGGGATTTTATGACTTACTTAATTAGCGCCGTAACCTATATTTTTGATATTTTTATCGTGTCTTCTTATCTCAAGAACATGTTAAAACACTTTAAAAAGAAATACTCAACTATATATATACTATGCCTCATATTAGTCGAGGTCATATTATATATAAATGAACTGTTATCATCCAGATACAATTCATTTTCTTCCGTGGTGATAACTCCTGCTCTCAGCATTTTGACAACATTTGCTCTCTGCTGTTTTTTCTCAAACTCCATAAAAGCAAGAATACTTACTGCTCTGTCTTTTCAGGTTCTTGTCTCACTTGGAGAATCATTCTTTACTTTTATAATTACTCATGTCAATCCTGACATTCTTGACATGACAAACAAAACTCTGCTTTACAGCATTATGAATCTCGGTTCAAAAGTAATGCTCTTTTTGCTCTGTCTTATTGTCACCATATTTTTTAGAAATCAGAAATACGATCATCCAACAGAATATAGTATCCTGTTATTTACAACTCCTATAATAACATTAGTCATATTTTCATTTACCCCTCTGCATTTCTTATCAGAGAACGATAATGTGTTTTTCTATGAAATGCTGTTTATATGCCTTTCTATGCTTAACATAGTTAATTATATTCTTATACAAAGGGCATTTATATCCACCGTAGTCAACTACACAAATATGAACATTCAACGTCAGCTTGACTTCCAAAAAGGAAAATTTGAACAACTAAGTGAATCCTACAGACAAAACAGAAGAATTATACACGATGTGAAAAAACACTACTTCTATATTCAGGAACAGATCAACAAGCAGCATTTTGACGACCTGAAAAATTACACCTCCACCGCAATCCAATCCATAGAGGATAACTATGCCAAGTATAATACCGGCAACCTGGTAATAGATTCATTCATAACAAACTATGACAATATTGCAACAAAAAATAACATTGCATTCTACGTAAGGCTAAATGTAGATTTTAACCGGGTTCCTACAAACGACTATGATCTGTGTATAATTTTAGGGAACCTGCTTGATAACTGTATTGCCGCATGTATAAAATGTAATAACAGCCGATATATAAATATAAGTATAGAAACTACTGACAACGATAAATTTGTTATACACTGTGAAAACCGGTCACCTGTTATTGATTCCACCGCAAGACAACACTCCATTGACCATGGTTTTGGTCTGAGCAATATAAGCCATACTGTTGAAAAGAATAATGGTTTTTTCGTATATCAGCAAAAGAATGATATTTTCTACACAGATATCATGATACCGATTATCGATGAGTCAAAAAGAGTATTCAAATCTGTCAACCACATATCCGTCCATCCTTCATCTCATATATCTCGTCACACAGATATTCCAGTTCCTCCCGGTCGTGGCAGGCAGTGATTATAAGACTTCCTCCATCACGCAGCTTCAGCAACTCCTTCTTTATGTTCTCTACAGACTCTTCATCAAGTGCGTTGATAGGTTCATCCAGCACTATGACATCCGGCTCTCCCATGATTGCATTTGCTATGCCAAGCTTCTGCTTCATTCCAAGGGAATACTTTCTGTATACCCTCTTATCATCCGGATCAAGACCTGTCCTCTCTATGGCATATCTGACATCGTCATCACTGATCCCTCCCATGAGCTTTGCCAGAAGCCTGAGGTTCCTGAAGCCTGTGTACTGAGGCAGGAATGACGGATTCTCTATCAGAGCACCTATACTCCGTGGAAACTTTATGTCCCTGTGAAGCTCCTCATCATCTATATATATGTGTCCTCCATCAGGTATGAGCAGACCACATATAGCTCTCATAAGCATTGTCTTACCACAGCCATTCTTTCCACGGAGTCCATATATCCTGCCCGGCGTCATGGTCAGACTGATATCATCAAGTATGACTGAACCCTTTATCTTCTTATTCAGATTTTCTATCCTTATCTCGCTCATATGTATTCTCCTATCAGATTATATCCTTATTATCAAAATACACGATTCCTCCTGCAAATGCAGTGATCAGCATACCAGCCGCAAGCACCACTCCACTCATGGGATTAACCCCATCTGCCACTACATATGACACTCTCTGCCACATCGTATAATTTCCCGACAGATACCATACAGTATAGTATGCCGACAGAACATACACTCCACACACCGCTGCAAAGCTGATGACCGGCGTGATTATAAAACCCGCCAGTACCTGAAGCTGGCTTATCCCCAGCGTTACCAGCATCGGTATAAATAATGTTATCAGAAGCAGATCTGCGGCACTAAAATTGTATGTCTGCGGAGGATACAGCCGTGTTGTCAGCGCCGCCGTCATATCCATGGTCATATCTGCCCCATATGCCGCCGCCATTAAATATATCGTCAGCACACATACAGCAAAATACATTACCACAGCCACCGTACAGTATATGAGCTTGCTGACCCACCAGCTTCTTCTGCTTCCGGACGCAAGGCACACCACTCTCGCATTTGCGGCAAAATCATCACTGGAATAATATGCCAGGAAATAGGCCAGGCCTATCTGGAACGCAAACCAGTATATCGGTATGTCAAATACGCTCCTTGGATCAAAGTAATACACCTCCATCCCCTTCATCGCAAACAGAAGATAGTCCGCAAATGTTCCGTTGGTCAACAGGATATTCCCATCTGCAAGCTCGATAAGATATGCGTGGAGCTCACGTGTCTGCGACACCGCAAACAGTAACGGCAGTATAAAAAGAACACATCTCCTTAATATTCCATTTTCCATATCTCTTCCGAGAAGTCTCAGAGTCCTCATTCCCGCATCACCTCATATCTGTCCACCACATACATTCCTTTTTTATCTGTATTTCCTTCTTTCATAGAATATCCCTTCTTCTGTGCCATATGTATATAAGAACGAGTGCCGCTGCACTCACCGCAGCATACATCGTCACCATCTGGTACCTGTATGTAACCACATTCTGCAGTGGATTGACCATCTGCATGGCTGACCAGGTTCCAATCCCACGTCCCTCAAACATCACACCGGTAAATACATACAATGCGAACGGAGCCATTATCGTTGAAAATCTGCTCCCGCACCACCTCGCAAAGCACATAGCCACAAGACCTGTTATCCCTCCAAACACTGCATCGAGCAGCGTAAACAGCAGCGCATAGCACACAGGATGCTCTGCAAATATTCTCGGGAACATGTGGCAGTCTATAATTCCTGCATACAAAAATGTCAGTTTTTCCGGTCTTTTATCCGGATATATCCCCGCAGCAATGAACATGGCTATGAGCAGCGGGCACGCCACGGCTGCCGCTCCCGAAGCCGCCACAGCCGCTTCCTTTGCAATCATATAGCTTAAGCGGGACGTCTTAATACATATACTGCTTTCATATCCGGTTTTTTGATCCTGATAACACGACCCCGCATACGGAAAACACGCAATCAGTGGCAGCAGTACGTAAAACAAGCTGTTGTATGCAAACTGATAGTCTGTCCCGATCCATGTCTGGATCAAAGCCCTGCCTCTGTTAAATCCATACTGGCTGACATTAAGCCATATGTCCGCCAGCCCAATCAACGTTCCCAGAGCTACGCTTACTGCAAGCCACTTATTTCTGAACGCTCTGGTCATTTCAAATCTTAATACTCTCATATCTCAACACCACTTCATTCAATATCCAGTCTGATCATCAGCTTATCAGGTTCAAGGGTGAGTACATAATAGAAGCTCTCCCGCTCCAGGTTATCCCACGTATCCCTGCTAAATGACACCCGCGCCAGACTTGTCACATACCATATATCCTGATTCATTCCGGGCTCCAGATCATTACTTGTAAACGTATTCAGTTCCCGGCCAGAATACAAATTCACCGAACTGCACCATGTCTGTGACTCAAAGCCACACTCAGTCGCCGCCATCACAGTATCCCAATCGATCGGTTCTTCAGTTGTATTATCTACATTCAGGCGTGTACAGATAAACCGATCCTCCGGGCTCAGCACATCCACACTGTCCACATTAAAACGTGCTTTATACTCATCTATACTGTATATGCGGGTCTCCCTGCATTTTATAAGCAATCCATCCACCGATACATTCTCAGCCGCTTCTACAACTCTGGTGTCATCACTGTACGCCCTGTTAACGCTGAATATTCTTCCGCACCACAAGGTGACTGCACACAAGCTCACAACACCCAATGCCATCAGAACACCTCTCCTCATGCATATACCTCCACAAAATCTGATTCCCACCTCATGGCTTGTCATCCGCTTCCGGCTTTGGGAGTGCATCCAGATCCACAAAATCCGGAAGATCCGCCGGATTGTACGTAAAATATCCTGTGATCACCTGTCCATAATAATATTTCACGCCATCCTCCGGCTCCTGTGGCACAACAAGTCCAATCGTACATTCCATTGTCTCGTGTCCTTCCAGTCTGTATAGATAGTACCAACTGGCTCTGTCATCGCCCTCTGTGTGGACTGATTTGTCAAAGTATACCATTCCTTCTACGAACGAAACCTCACTCTCACCGGGAATCCTCTCCACAATGTCGTATGGGAACACATTCTTCACAACCGCATCCCCGGTATTCGTCAGTCTGCACTTAATAAAATACAGCTTATTGGTCTTTACCACAGTCTGCGTATGCTTATCTATCACATCCTGATACTGTGCAGTTATCTCCTCACACTCCTCAGGAGTATACGCATCCCCTGCCGACTCCTGAAATTCCTTGTATCCCGGAGCCTCCTCATACAGAGCATCCCAGTCTGTTATCTCCTCCTCCGACTCAGGCTCCGGCAGAGTCTCACTGCGAAAATATTCAACCGGATATTTATCCTCTGTTGTTATCTCGTCACCTGTGTATACATCAGCCGACAGCAGCTCTATCTTCACCGCTCCTGACATCAGCACGTTATCACCCACACCTTCTTTTTCACTTATTTTCTCTCCGGTCTTGTTTCCCGAAGCTTCGCTGTCTGTCTCTTCAGATGCCGCCTCAGACGACTTCCTTAACGCTCTGTCCTCTGGGGTTTCCCGTTTTTTCTGGAGCACATACGCCGAAGCTGCCACTGCTGCCATGATCAGCACTGCTGCCACTGTCATCACAAGATATCTTTTCTTCTTCACTTCTACTCCTCCCAACTCTGCCTTTGCCATCCGTCTTATGTCACTGCTTTAATCAGTCATAAATAGTGTAATTTCTTGTGGAATCCGGACTCCACCAGCCCTTTGAATCAGTCTGTGCTTTGACTGTCCTGTGCATCCTCAAGCCTGCATAGGCATAGCCTTTCTCGTTTACCATGTTTGTGATACTCGCCTCAATTCCAAGCGGAATAATATGCGTATCAGATTTTACTATTGGGTTTGTCCCTTTTGATGAATGCGAGCCCATTACTGTGTAACTGAGCTTTGGTCCTACTGTTGGATATACATAAACCTTTGTCTTATTATATTTACGTCTGTACGAACTATAACCATATCCGCTGTTATTGTTGCTAAAAGTAAACAGCTCGTTATCTGTATTAGAATATGATTCTTTGCATGTAACCACTGTACCTGCATTATTTGTATGTACATTCTCAGCCTTAGCAGGTGCAGCAATTCCCGCTGCTCCTGACACTGCCATCGCTCCTGCAACAGCGAACATCGCAAGCTTTGATTTCATTGACTTCTTCATAACCTTTTGTCCCTCCTAATTAATTATCTGCGGTCTTTACTCCAATTTTGCCACTTTTAACAATTTTGCTATTGTACTTTTCTGTGTCTGATAGTACAATCCGTTTATCAAGATTTTTCCAGCAAATGATTGTCTTGATATTTCTAATATCCTGAAGCTCAACTCTTCAGGATATTTTACTTTGTCTCTTTCTGTGAATCGATATTCCTGAGACACTCTGGGAGTTCTATCTCTCCCCATGCACCGAAACATCCTGTCAGTCTAATCACATCTTCTGCCATATTCTCAAGTATGTCCGACAGCATATTTCTAACCCTCTTCTGCGTCACGCATTGTCACCCCCTTTTTATTTCTTTTTATCAGAGATGATAATTTTAATATCATCACTTCTATAATCTGCAACAACCATATCCATACAATATAGTTATTGTAAGATTTCACCCCAAGACTCACCGCTCCAATTATCAGCACACCTGCTATACCACGAGCCTTTATCATATTTTTTCTATGTTGATTATATTTAGGTCTCTGTTTTGATGGTATAGGCGCAAATAATGCTATAACTACTATCTCCGATACCCACAATGAATTCTGCAGTTTGCTTGACAATATAATATTTTCTCCGCATGCTAACACCACGATATAAAACAATACAGTCACCGCTGTACAGCCATACCATGTTTTCATATGTATACCGCCAAGATAATTTCTTGTAAGTTCTATTGTCAATCCTGTTATTATTGCTATATCAACGTGTCCCAATATTGAAAAGAGGCCCAAAATAATTAAATATTTCTCTACCTTGTCAATAAGAAGCAGTATAGAATATTGTATTTTTACATCACGATCCTCATCGCTTCTGTATTTTCTGCCCAGCAGGATCTGTGTTAATAATATTCCCAGCTTATTGTTTAGATTATCTATTTGACCACCTCCACTTTTCTTTTATCATACAACTACTTAGATTGCAATATATTTTGCTTAATTTGTCATGAACGGTATCTATCATGTCATAAACGACAATTGACGCGGTATAAATCGTCTTTGTATAATGTTATATTATCTTTATGGAGGTTGCCATGATACATCATATCGTAGACTCTTTTTGTTATATTATTGAAATTTTATATGATCTCATCATGCTCTCATCCATTGCCGGAGTACATATAAAAGAAATGCGACATCCTGTGATAAGTGCAATTTTATACTTTTGTTTGGGAACCTTTTTTTCATCCCTGTTTCCAGGTGCGCTTGGGTGGATCATCTTATGTTCACTAGCCTATTTAACGACTCTTTTTATCTTAAATACGACTATATTTAATTCTCTAATTGCCTTCGTCATATCACACACTTTTATCCTTCTTATTCAAAATTCTATAATTCTGTTATTTTACAGAGTGAATTTTAATAATCAGATAGCCTCCTCCATCGCAGGCTCCCTGATTACTTTTTCTATTGCTTGTGCTATATGCAGGCTACTTCCATTCCATAGCTTCTACTCTCAGTTGATTAATGGCAGATTTTTATCCAAGTACCTTGTAATACATGTTTTTCTGATAATCATGCTTGAGCTGGGACTGCGTAAATACAGCACATTTAACACAATCATATATATCCCCCTCATCTCATTTTTCACCGTGATAGTCCTCATCACCGACATAGTAATCCTCAGCCAGCAACAGATCATCAGCAAGCAGCAGCACGATCTGGCAAATTACAACGTCTATCAGCCTATGATGGATGATCTGATTGAGGACGTCACGGGAAGGCAGCATGACTTTGACAATATATTGACCGGTATTCGAATGCTTCCATATACACACACCGACTACAGTTCATTAAAGGAGGCTCTTATCAGCAGTTCAGATGAGGTTATATCCGAATACAGAACCACCGAGCTTCTAAAAATCAACATGTTCGTGATCGCCGGGTTTATATACAGCAAACAAAAGCAGGCAGAAAAGGCGCACAAAAAGCTGAATATTGTCGTTCACAGCTATCTGCTCGAGAGCCGGATGCCTGAATATGAGCTGGTCAGGGTTCTGGGAATACTCATCGACAATGCACTGGAGGCCATATCTGAGCACGATAGTATGACTCTGCACCTGGATAGCCGGGACGGCAGAATCATCATCACCACTCTGAACAAAGGTCCTCTGCTAACACCCGAGATCAGAGCAAAGCTTTTCACAGCAGGCTATACCACCAAGACCTGTGATCGTCAGAAGCACGGCCTTGGTCTTTACAATCTCAGGCGTCTGGTATTTAAATATAATGGAAAAATATATCTGGAAAACGATTATCTTCTGGATGATACTCTGGTGCGTTTTGAAGTAATGGTTTAAAATACAACACATAGAAGGAAGGAGTCTTTTATAATGAGAGCTTTGGTAGTTGAAGACAATGTGGCACAATTAAATGGTCTGGCAGAGATAATAGAAGAAAGCTTCCCCGACATAGAATGTCTGAAGGCCGCCTGTTATGATGATGCTCTGGCTCTGGCAGATTCGCACAGCATCCAGCTTTTTCTGCTGGATATACAGCTTGGCGCCGACCCGGATAAGGACGGAATAAAGCTGGGAGAACAATTGCGAAGAAATCCGCGTTATCAGACAACTCCTATTTTGTACGTGACAGCTCTTGTAAACGAAGCTCCCAGAGCGATCCACAAGACCAACTGCTACGATTATCTGGTCAAGCCCTACTCACAGCAGGATCTGATAGAATCTGTCTCCAAGCTTCTGAACTTTTCTCTGATCAGGGAGGAACCAATAGAGCTTACCGACAGAGATGGTGTACTTGCCAGGATCAGACCAGACAATATACTATACATTAAATCCGAGCTGCGAAACATGCATGTCCACACAACCACCGGACTATTTATATCCACAGGAACAAGACTCTCTGTATTTGCGGACTCTCTTCCATCGTATTTTGCACGCTGCCACAAGAGCTTTGTCGTAAACCTTCACCATGTGGATACCTACGACAAGGTTACCGCCATGGTATCGCTTGACACACCGGACTATCAATGGATACCGGTTGGCCGCAAATACGCCACAGAGTTTGGTCACAGACTTAAAGCTTCCACGGCTGCGCACAAACACGTTGAACAGGCTTAGCAATGATAAGGAGTATTTGAAATGCCGAATTCTATAATTGATCTCCTATGCTTTACATTGGAAACAATGAAGGATGTTATTTTTATATCTGCCCTCATCGGAAGAAAATTCCGGGATATGCGCCACCCAATTATTGGAATGGCTGCTTACCTTATACTCGGGAATGCAGTTTCCTTAATTTTCCCAAATGCATTTGGATGGCTGGCATTATGCCTGCTGTCCTATCTCATGCTGTTGTATATTATGAAGACCAGATATTTTTATGTATTGATGGCGTATATTCTTGAATATCTGTATGCGGCTTTTCTTGAGGATATCATCATCATGGGTATGACACGTCTGGGTGTGAACAAAGAGATATACCTGTCCATTTCCTGTGCTGTATTTTCATTTCTGATCTCAGTGGCTCTGTGCAGATATGCGCCTATGAACCGTGTGTTCCAAACCTTCATGGGCGGCAGTGGAATTATCAAATTCCTGTCTATTCATTTGTATGTTGTGTATATGATCGAGACCGGGCTATACAAATTCAGTTTCATCGACACTTCGGTGTATATACCTGTGATATCATGCTTTGCGGTTGTGGTCATTCTCTCGGATATCATCATTCTGGGACAGCAGCGAACCATAGGAAAGCAGCAGCACGACCTGGAATGCTTTAAAACCTATCAGCCTATGATGGCTGATCTGATAAAGGATCTGCGAAGCAAACAGCACGACTTTGATAACCATCTGACGGCAGTCAGAATGCTTCCATACACCTATAGGGATTATGAGTCTCTGAAAAATGCCCTGATAAACTATTCGGACAATATGGTATCTGAATACCGTGAGTCTGAGCTGCTTCGCATCAATCTGTCTGTTGTCGCCGGTTTTATATATAGCAAGATGATCAATGCCGAAAAGAACGGAAAGACTCTGAATGTGATAGTCAGACAGCATACGTTGAAAAGCTGTATGCCCGAATATGAGATTATACGTATACTTGGAATATTAATAGACAATGCTCTGGAGGCTGTAGATGCTCCGGGATCTGCCACCCTGTCTCTTGACAGCAGTCAGAACCAGATCATCATAAGCACCATGAACAAAGGTCCTGTGTTGAGCTCTGATCTTAGAAGAAATATGTTTACCTACGGCTACACAACCAAGACCATCGACAAGCAGCATCACGGATATGGTCTTCCGAACATGAAAAAGCTTGTGGATGAATATGAGGGAAAGATATGTCTGGATAACCGAACCATATCCGGACAGAATTATATTTGCTTCGAGGTGACAGTGTAACGCAGCTCATGCACATAGAAAACCGGCAGTATACAGTTGGACTTCAACTCATATACTGCCGGTTTTCTATGCTTATCTATGGTCTGCCTGTTACAGCTCTACATTCCAGAAATCCTTGATGGTTGCGAAGTAATCCTCAGGTGTCTCTGCACGGCGGATAAGCTTAAATGAGCCGTCCGGTCTGAGCAGAACCTCTGCTGACTTCAGCTTGCCGTTGTAGTTGTAGCCCATGGCAAAGCCGTGTGCTCCTGTGTCGTGGATGACAAGGATATCTCCCATGTCGATCTTTGGAAGCATTCTGTCTATAGCGAACTTATCATTGTTCTCGCACAACGAGCCTGTCACATCATACTTGTGATCGCATGGCTCATTCTCCTTGCCGAGAACTGTGATATGATGGTATGCACCGTACATGGCCGGTCTCATGAGGTTGACTGCACATGCGTCCACTCCGATGTACTCCTTGTGTGTGTGCTTCTCATGAATGGCTGTTGTAACCAGGTGTCCGTAAGGTGCCAGCATGAAACGTCCGAGCTCTGTGAAGATAGCTACATCACCCATGCCTGCCGGTACAAGCACTTCCTCATATACCTTTCTGACACCCTCGCCGATGACCATGATGTCATTTGGCTCTTTGTCCGGTGTATATGGGATTCCAACTCCGCCTGACAGGTTGATGAAGTCAAGCTTCACTCCGGTCTTCTCCTTGATCTCAACTGCTGTCTCGAACAGGATCTTTGCAAGTGTTGGATAATATTCATTTGTCACTGTATTGCTGGCAAGGAATGCATGCATTCCGAATCTCTTCACGCCCTTTGCCTTGAGGATCTTGTATGCCTCGATGATCTGATCCTTTGTCATACCATACTTTGCATCACCAGGGTTGTCCATGATGGTGGTAGATATGGAGAATTTTCCACCCGGATTGAATCTGCAGCAGATCTTCTCTGGAATTCCTGCTGACTTCTCCAGAAAATCAATGTGTGTGAAATCGTCAAGATTGATGGTTGCGTTCAGCTTCTTCGCAAGCACGAACTCCTCTGCAGGGGTGTCATTTGATGAGAACATGATCTCATCGCCCTTAAATCCCATCTTGTCTGACATCATAAGCTCTGTCAGTGATGAACAGTCAGTTCCGCAGCCCTCTTCCTTGAGGATCTTGAGTATTGTTGGGTTTGGAGTAGCCTTTACAGCGAAATACTCCTTGAATCCTTTATTCCATGAAAACGCCTTGTAAAGCTTTCGCGCATTCTCTCTGATTCCTTCTTCATCGTAAATGTGAAATGGTGTAGGGATCTCCTTGATGATCTCTTCTGCCTTTGCCTTTGTAATAAATGGTGTCTTCATCTTTTTTGTCCTTTCTGTCTTTTCCTGCATACTATGCGTTGTTCTCCGCTGCAACAAGGTTCTCACTCTTGTGCATCTTACGGAGAAGTGGCTTTTCTATCTTACCTGTAGCATTTCTCGGAACGTGCTCAAATATGATCTTCCTTGGTCTCTTGTATCTTGGAAGTTCTTTACAGAACTCGTTGATCTCTTCCTCTGTACAGGTCATGCCATCCTTTACCTCTATGATCGCCGCTGTGATCTCTCCGAGACGGGCATCTGCGATACCGATGACCGCAACGTCCTTGATCTTCTCGTATTTGCTGAGGAAGTTCTCTATCTGTACAGGGTAGATATTCTCTCCACCACTGATTATAACATCTTTCTTTCTATCTACAAGATAAATAAATCCATCTTCGTCCTGCATAGCCATATCTCCTGTGTACAGCCAGCCGTCCTTCAGGCACTCCTCTGTCGCCTTCGGATTCTTGTAGTAGCAGGTCATGACACCAGGTCCCTTGAGGATAAGCTCGCCGACTGCGCCTTGCTCAACCTCTGTTCCGTCCTCATTCACGATCTTTGCCTGCCAGCCGTAGCCCGGCACACCGATGGCTCCGACCTTATGTATGTTCTCTACTCCCAGATGTACAGCGCCCGGTCCGATAGACTCTGAAAGTCCATAGTTCGTGTCGTACTGATGGTTAGGGAATATCTCTTTCCATTTCTTTATAAGACTCTGTGGCACTGGCTGTGCTCCGATGTGCATCAGTCTCCACTGTGACAGCTCATAATCCTCCAGATGTACATCGCCGTTCTCTATGGCAAGCAGTATATCCTGAGCCCATGGCACAAGAAGCCATACTATAGTACACTTCTCATCACTTACAGTCTGAAGTATAGTCTTGGCGCTTACTCCCTTGAGCAGAACTGCCTTGCCGCCCACTATCAGACTTCCAAACCAGTGCATCTTGGCACCCGTGTGGTACAGCGGAGGAATACACAGGAATACATCATCCTTTGTCTGTCCGTGATGTACATTCTCGACCTTTGCCGCATGCATCAGGCTCTCATGGTTGTGCAGGATAGCCTTTGGGAATCCTGTTGTTCCAGATGAGAAATATATAGCCGCATCATCACTGTCCTTGATGTCTCTCTTCTCGAATACACTTGAGCAGTTGGATGTCAGCTTGTCATAGTCCTCCGCAAATGTAGGACAGTTGCCTCCCACATAGAAGAGGATTCTCTTCTCAGCTATCTCGTCAACGACAGCCTCTATACGTCCGATGAACTCAGGGCCAAATACAAGCACGTCGACATCCGCAAGCTCTACACAGTATTTAATCTCCTCCGCATCGTATCTGAAGTTGAACGGAACCACTATAGCTCCCGTCTTCAACACTCCGAAATATATTGGAAGCCACTCAAGGCAGTTCATCATGAGGATACCTACCTTGTCTCCCTTCTGGATTCCACGTGACACCAGAAGATTAGCAAATCTGTTTGCCTTCTCATTGAACACGCTCCATGTGATCTCTCTTCTGTACTGGCATGTAGGATTCGACTCTATGAGCTCATACTCTCTCCATGTAACCCTTCTCGTCTCCTGCACATCAGGATTTATCTCTACCAGAGCGACATCATTTCCGTATTCTCTGGCATTTCTCTCTAAGTAATCTGTGATTGGCATAACCGTAACTCCTAACCTCTCTTAATAATTGCTCTTCTTTCTCAATTAAAAGCTTTAACGCGTTAAATTGCACGCTCTTTACAGTATATCCCTCACATGGAAAATATACAATAGGCAATTACATTTGAATACTATCATAAAAAATAGTGCTGATGTATAAGTTTTTTATCACTTATACATCAGCACTATTTCTTTTTCATGGATTCATCACTCTACGCATAGAATGACGCCTTGATCATATTGATATAACTGTTCATCATCTGTGATCCCACAAATGTCGCGATCATCAGTCCTACGCTGAGCGCCGGGCCAAATGCGAAATGATCGTCCTTGCCCTTCTTTCGCCTTGCAAGAAGTATCACGCCCTGGCATCCACCTATGATAAGTCCGATGAAGAACGCTATGACCGTAGCCTTCCAGCCAAGGAAGAATCCTGCGGCAAACATGAGCTTGATATCTCCACCGCCAAATCCATCCGGAATGACCAGCACTATCAGGAACAGTGGAAGACTCACACATATCATTCCTATGAGCCTGCTCACAAGTGAGAGATCACCGCCTGTCAGAGAAAAGCCTCCTCTTGTGAATATGGATATAACTCCAAGCACCAGTATGCATACATTCAGCACAAATGGTATCTCCATGGTGTCCGCGTCTATGAATGTGATGATAGTCAGCAGTGCAAAGAACAGGAATACCGTGACCGCCTCAAGGCTCACATCAAACTGCCACACCATCAGCACTCCGAACACTCCACCAAGTATCTGTATGAACAGGCATCTCGGAGAAAACTTCTCAAAACTCTTCGGCTTTCCCTTAAAAATATTCTCATTGTTCGGCAGCTTGAGTATGATCTCATTCGCCAGAGTAAACAACACCACCCCAAGTAAAAACGCAACTATACAAGCCGCTACATTAATTGAATTCATAAATATAAAATCCCTTCTACATAAGTATTACCATGCACCGATAAAGTCTCTTTAACTTCTTGTCTTATGCAATGTAAGACCCATCCACAAATATAAATCTCCTTCTCAGACAGGTGAGCGCCTATTCAGTTGTCGGACTCAGCAACGGGCGTTCTCATGATATCCAAATCAGGGAATACGAGGCCGTCGGCACTTGGCAATCGCTTGCGGAGCCTTATGTGCCGCTACGCGCCGAAGTTAAGCGCAAGCGACCCTGATTGGATATATGAGAACCCCGATGCGTCCGTCTTACGTACGCTCACCGTCCGTCACCTACTGCTCACGATGGTCGATGACACGCTGTGTCTTCTTCTCACTTCTAGGCAGCGTTCCAACAGGGACAACAGTAATCTTCGGTGTAACTCCGATCCTTGACTTGAACAGATCTCTGATCTGACGTCCTGTCTGCTCAAAATCTACACGTCCCTCGGCCTCAACTGTAACCAGCATGATATCCTTATTGGCAGGCTCGTCATGGGCTATATTTATGGTGTACTCACTTGGGACTCCATCCACAAGTGCAAGCAGCTCCTCAACCTGACTTGGGAACATATTTACGCCGTGTACCTTGAACATATCATCACTTCTGCCCTTGATGATATCCAGTCTAGGATGCTTTCTTCCGCATGGACACTCACCCGGAATGATCCTTGATATATCGTGTGTCCTGAAACGGATGAGCGGAGCCCCCTCCTTAACCAGAGTAGTGATAACTATCTCTCCCTCCTCTCCGTCAGGGAGAGTCTTTCCGGTCTTCGGATCTATTATCTCTATATAAACATAATCATCCCAATAGTGCATTCCATTCTGGGCATCGCAGCTTATTCCGATACCAGGCCCATAGATCTCTGTAAGTCCATATATATCATACAGCTCTATTCCAAGCTTCTCTTTTATATACTCTCTCTTCTTCTCACTCCAACGTTCTGAGCCAAATACGCCCTTCTTCAAATGTATCTTATCCTTAAGCCCTCTCTTATCTATCTCTTCGGCAAGAAGAAGTGCGTATGATGACGTTGCTGTGAGAACTGTACTTTCAAGATCGATCATCATCTGTAACTGTTTGTCAGTATTTCCAGGGCCCATAGGAATTACCATGGCACCAAGCTTCTCCGCGCCTGCCTGAAATCCTATTCCGGCTGTCCACAGACCATATCCCGGTGTGATATGTACTCGGTCTTTCTTTGTCACTCCGGCTGTCTCGTAGCATCTTGCGAACATGGTTGCCCAGTCATCGACATCCTTTGCTGTATAAGGTATGATAACCGGCTTTCCTGTTGTTCCTGAAGATGAATGGATACGTACCACTTCCTCATCCGGAACAGCCTGTATTCCCAGTGGATAAGCATTTCTCAGATCATCCTTGCTTGAAAACGGAAGCTCCTCAAATGCCTCCTGACTTGTCACATCTGTTATACCAAGCTCTCTGTACTTCTTACCATAATAGCTGTCAGTCTTTACAAGTCTTTTTATCTGAGCGTCCACCTGACTGAGCTGTGTGTCATTTAACTTCATAATTTTTACTCTCCTTTTTCCCTTCGGTCAGCCCATCGCCAACTACATCTTCATCGCATATTCAAATACTTTCTTGTTCACCTCTACAAACTTCGGATTCACTCCATTCTCAATAGCTGAAATTATATCCGCCTCGTAAAGTCCAAGTCTGCCGCTGGCTGCTGCAACTCCAAGAAGTGCTATGTTGTAGAACTTTGCCGAACCAAATTCACGGCTTATCGCCGCGCCGTCCATGACTATACAATCGCATTTATCATTCAGGTAGTCAAGCATCGGCTGCGCCTCGTAGCCTGAATTCATAAGCGAGTCAGTCGCCGGTTTCACCGGGACGTTATTGGTGATGACGATTCCTCCCTTTTTCAGATAAGCCAGATTGCGCACCGCCTCTGCAGGCTCAAACGCAAGTATAATGTCAGCACCGCCCTGGGCTATGAGTGGCGAATACGCCTCACCGATCCTCACATGGCTCGTGACACTTCCGCCTCTCTGCGCCATTCCTATGGTCTCCGCCGAATGTACCGTCTCGCCCTTTGCCATATAAGCCGATGCGATGAGCTTGGACGCAAGAACCGTTCCCTGTCCGCCTACTCCGCAGACCAGAATATCTTTATTCATTGCAAGCACCTCCTATCGCACCCACCGGACAGATCTGTGAACAAAGACCGCATCCCGTACACAGGCTTTCATCTATCGCCACCTTACCATCCTTCAGGATTATCGCAGGGCAGCCTATCTCTCTGATACATTTCTTACACTGTATACACTTTTCGGATATCTCCATCTTGCCAGACGGCTTGGTGATGGCTATACATGGCGACTTGAAAATGATCGCTTTGACACCTCTGATATCCGCACACTCCTTAACTGCTGCCACGCTCGCCTCAAGATCAAGCGGATCAACAGTGACTATCTTCTTCACTCCGATTCCTTCAAGAACCTTCTGTATACTCACCTTGTCCACGAACTGGCCCATCATGTTGCGTCCTGTTCCCGGATGTGGCTGGTGTCCCGTCATGGCTGTGGTCGAATTGTCCAGCACGCACAGGATCATATTTGCATCATTGTACACTGCATTTACCACGCCGGTCATACCAGACGCGAAGAATGTGGAATCTCCCACAAATGCAAAGCACACGCCATCTTCATCCACCCAGTGGAAGCCCTGCGCCATAGTGATTCCGGCTCCCATGCACAGACAGGTATCCACCATGTCAAGCGGCATGGCATTTCCAAGTGTATAGCATCCTATATCTCCGCAGAAATAACTCTTTCTGCCGGCCATCGCCTTCTTTACCGCATAGAATGACGCTCTGTGAGGGCATCCCGCACACAGCACAGGCGGCCTTACAGGAAGTGCCGGTGCATCTGACACATCCACCTGGGAAGTCTTCTCAAGTCCCAGAAAATCGCACAGGATGTTTGCAGCCTTGTTTGTGCTGAGCTCTCCGCTTGTCGGCACATCACCGGTCTGCTTTCCTCTGACATTTATATCCATATGATATTTGCCCGCAAGGCGTAATATCTGATTCTCTATGTATGGGCTGAGCTCCTCAAGACACATGACCTCCGTCACTCCGTCTAGCGCATTCTTCACAAACTGCTCCGGGAAAGGATGTGGGGTCGCTATACGGATCAGCTTCACATCAGACACATTCTTAAGTGTCTCTTTTGCGTAGCAGTAGCTGATTCCCGATGCGAATACCGCCTTACTGCCGCTTCCCTCCACCGTGTTCATGGAGTAATCGCCAAAGTCATCCCCGATCTCTACATTTCTCTTCTCTATCATGGCATGGTTGGCAAATGACAATCTCGGGAAGATAACCCATTTCTTTGAATCCTTTACAAACCCCTCATATTCCTTTGCCTTCCACTCGTCTTTTACCTCTATGGATGCGTATGCATGACACACTCTTGTTGTCGGCCTGAACAGAACCGGTGTCTTGTATTTCTCCGAGTAGTCAAATGCATCCTGTATCATCTGATATGCCTCCTCAGGAGTCGACGGGTCAAATACCGGGATCCTGCAGAAGTCTGCAAACATCCTTGTATCCTGCTCCGTCTGTGACGATATCGGTCCCGGATCGTCCGCAGACACGATGACCATTCCGCCCTTTATCCCGACATACGCCAGCGACATAAGCGGATCCGATGCCACATTGAGACCCACCTGTTTCATGGTCACAAGTGTCCTCGCTCCACTGTATGATGCACTGGCGGCAACCTCCATAGCCGCTTTCTCATTTACCGACCACTCCACATGGACTCTGTCATGCGGGTATTTTGCTACTGTCTCAAGTATCTCTGAGGATGGAGTGCCCGGGTATCCGGCAACCAGATTGATTCCGGCTGCAAGAGCGCCAAGGGCGATCGCTCCATTTCCCATTACATATTCTTTCTTCATCTTAATTCCCTTCCAATCCTGTTTTAGAGCTTATATTCTGATATTATACCCTCTGCGGGTTTTAATGACAATAATTATTCGGAGCGGCAATTAAAACGGGGCTTTTTGCCAAAATAAAATAGTAAAAAACGGGGCAAAATAATCTCATAGCAATTGAAAAAACGGGGCAAATATACCAAGTTTGAAGTCAACTTCATTGATCAACCGGATATGGTATCTTATCTAAATGCAGAAATGAGTGCAGAAGAATTTCTGGTTAAACTGAAAATGATCATGCCCGAAGATTGTAAGGAGCACGAAACGGTTGTTTTTTTTGATGAAATTCAAAAATGCCCAGAAATAGTAACAAAAATAAAATTTCTGGTAGACGAGGGCAGTTATAAATATGTCATGAGCGGCTCACTATTGGGTGTGGAACTTAAAGGAATTGCATCTGCCCCAGTCGGGTATCTGACAGTTTTAAGAATGTATCCCATGGATTTTGAAGAATTTATGGTGGCAAATAATGTCTCAGCAACAACCTTGAATATGTTAGAGGATAAATTTAAAACAGCCAGCCCGGTTGATGAATTTATACACAAAAAGCTTCTGTCAATGTTCTTTGTGTATCTTATTGTCGGTGGAATGCCGGATGCTGTCAAAGCTTATATAAATACCAAAGATATTCGGGAAGTCGATAAAGTTCAACGGGATATTACAACTCTTTACAAGGAAGATTTTTCACAATATGAGCTTGAAGACAAAAAGTTAAAGGTGAAATCTATATATGAGATTATTCCGGCTGAGCTGAACAAGCAAAATAAGAAGTTTGTATTTACCATGTTGGATAAAGAATTGAAATTTAATCGATATGAAAACAGCTTTTTATGGTTAAAAGATGCAGGCGTGGCGTTGCCTGTTTACAATGTAGATGCGCCGGTAATCCCACTTCTGGCGAGCAAGAGCAGTAATGTGTTCAGACTTTTCTCGAGTGACATCGGTCTGCTGACCAGCGCTTATCCGGCAGAAACTAAAGTTGAGCTGATAAATAAAAACGGAGAGGTCAACAATGGTGCTCATTTTGAAAATGCAGTCGCACAGCAATTGGTTGCCAATGGTTTCGAACCTTATTTCTGTAAAAAGCAGAAAATCGGAGAGATGGATTTCGCAATAGAAATGAATGGTCAGGTTGTTCCAATTGAAGTTAAATCGGGAAAGGCTTATAAATCGCACAAAGCGTTGGATAATTTTATGAAAGTTCCGGATTATCATCTTGAAAAAGCATATGTTTTATCAATTGGAAACGTGGAGACAGATGGTGCTATAACATATCTTCCAATCTATATGTGCTATTTATTAAGAGAGCAAAAACTGGAACAGATGATCATAGAGTTAGATACAACGGGATTGTAAAATATATATTCTGCGTGGCTTTTGACAACATCATAACACACATGTTGACTCATTCAACAAATAAAAATATAATTACATGGTTACTATAATTTGACAGTTGTAAAACAGGAGAATGACTATGAATAACAGACCATTTGCAGGAAGAACTGCAGCAGTTATAGATCTGGCAAAACTCAGGAGCAATATTGCCAACATAAAATCAAGACTGAAACCGGGTGTTGAATTTATCGCTGTCATGAAGGGCGATGGATACCGCCACGGTATTGCAGGACTTTACCCGACACTCAAGGAATGTGGCATAGACAGCTACGCCGTTGCCATCTGGGAAGAGGGAAAGATGCTCAGGGACACGGGGGCCACAGAGTCTATCCTTATCCTCGGCGATACAGCAGATGACATGCTGGATGAGGCCGCAAAGTACGACCTTGATCTCACTGTCTTTTCAATGGAGGGTGCTGAGAACATGGCTGCCGCTGCAAGAAGAGCCGGCAAGAAACAGAATGTCCAGATAAAGCTGAACACCGGTATGAACCGAATAGGATTCCCGGTATGTCAGGAATCATTTGACACTATAAAGAAGATCTGCGAGATGGACGACCTGAACGTAACAGGTATATTTACACATTTTGCAAGGGCAGATGAGGGGGATCACACAAGTGCAAGAAAGCAGCTTGACCTATACCTCCACGCCGTAAATGAACTTGAGAAAATGGGGGTTGTCATACCAAAGCACCACGTAGCCAACAGCCCTGCCATACTGATGCTGCCTGAGGCACAGCTCGACGCAGTCAGATGCGGTGATATCCTCTATGGTCTCACTCCTTCTGATGATTTTGACTGGAAGAATTCAGGACTTCAGGAGATCCTCAGCTGGTACACATACGTTGCCATGGTGAAGGAGGTTCCTGCCGGTTCAGAAATCGGCTACGGCGGAACATTTGTCACCAAAAGGCCTACAAAGATCGCCACTCTGCCTGTCGGATTTGCCGACGGCTACAGCCGCTATCTGTCCAACAAGGGCAAGGTCATCATAAACGGCCATGAAGCGCCGATCATCGGACGCGTATGTATGGATCAGTGCATGGCAGACATTACAGACATCCCGGATGTAAAGCGCGGCGACACCGTGACTCTTCTCGGCGAGGGCATGTCCATCGAAGACATGGCAAATATGCTCGACACCAACGTGGATGTGATCGTGTGCAACATATCGGTGAGGGTTCCGAGGGTGTATATAAATGGGGATATCTGATCGGCAGTATTGGGGAAAGGGAGATTTGTAAATGTTTCATTTGAACGACATATTAATATTTTTATTTTTCGGTATAGTCGCATTTGTTATACCCGGAACTTTAACAGTCTGGAATATTTACAATTGTTTTTCTGCCAAACCAAAAAAGGAAAAGCTTATCTCAACCGTAACCGTTCTGGTTGGCGGCCTGTTATATCTGATGCTGTTTGCGATAACGTATGATACAGCCGGCGACTGGTATGAACAGGTTAATACTATGCAATTTCACTATGTGATTTCTTCCGGGTATTGGGGAATTTCCTGGGTTGCTTTATTAGGATTTGCTGCATATTTTGTGTTGTTATACATAAATGCAGACCGACTGCCGCCATTAGTATCCGCGGCTGCAATTTCCTTAATTATCCTGCTTAATGTATTGCAGATTACGTTTGCTGTTCAGTTATCTAAAAATATCAATAATCCCTTAGAATTGTCATTTTATGTTTATCATTTCAACATATTGCTGTTATCTGCAAGAGCAATTCAGAGGCATATGCTGCAACAGGTAGAAATCTTTAAAAACAGAGCAGCAGCACAGGATAACAATATACGTTTCAAGAAATTTTACGATATCATTAACAGCTTATCCAGGTACACCTTTGTAATTTTTGTTGCACTGTTTCTGGTTGTGGCAATTATCGAGATTATATTTGTCCTAATTGGTCAGGGACTGGATGCTCCGATTAAGGCATTTACAGATACTGCAGATTGGACATTTTCAAAGCAGACACCACCACCGCCATCAGATTACGAAGGACATTATCTTTGTACGATAGCCGCCGGTGGGCACAAAAAAGTTGTGAAACCGCTTAGATTTGGAAGCAGGAGAGGTGCAACGATCATTGTAAACAGGCAATTATGTATTGCCAACGCATTTGAAGAAGTGATTCAGATAAAATTTCCAAGTTTTCACAGGATGGTTCGCCACATATATGATACATACGGCTATCCTCTGTCGAAACTCATAACAAATCCTCTTAGAGCAGATGTTGTTTATATTATAATGAAACCATTGGAATGGATATTTTTATTATTCTTATATCTGGTTGATGTCAGACCGGAACAGAGAATAAGAAACCAGTATGTTTTACAATTCAAAAGATAAGGTGTGAATATGGGGAGTGTTATTTCCATCATGTCTATTATTATCTCCATCATTTATTGATAAAATGATGGAGATAAATCTGAAATGAAGGAGATTTTTAAGCAAGAAGTGTCAGGTACAGATAATCTTTTGTTTATCCGCACCTGACACCAATCTACCTCCGTTTTCTATTTCATCACCGCATTATACACATCCCTCTTAGGGACTCCGCGGTCTACAGCTGCCTGCTTGATCGCATCCTTCTTGGACATACCCTGATCAACGTACATCTGGACATGTTCCTCCACGGACATAGCCTCGAACGAGCTCTTCTTCTCCTCCTCAAGCTTCTTCACATCAAGCCCTTCTATCACTATGACGAATTCTCCTCTCGGATCTTCCCCCTCGTAACGAGCTATCGCCTGAGAGAGCATCATAGGCTCTATGGTTTCATGTTTCTTGGTGATCTCTCTGGCAAGCGTGATATGCCTGTCACCTAGTGTCTCCATGAGTTCCACCAAAGTCTTCCTCAGCTTGTGGGGCGCCTCATACATCACCATGGTCCTAGTCTCTCGCTTCATCTCCTCAAGAACCCTCGCCCTGTCCTTCTTGTCATATGGAAGGAATGCCTCAAATGCAAATCTTCTGGTCGAAAGTCCCGAGCTGATAAGTGCCGATATACATGCACACGCCCCCGGCACCGGTGTAACCTCAAGCCCTGCGGCAAGAGCCTGTCTCACAAGCTCCTCCCCGGGATCAGATATACCCGGAGTTCCGGCATCAGTGATAACTGCAACGCTTTGTCCCTGCTGCATCTTCTCAACGAGAACCTTCGCCTTGTCGTATTTATTGTATTCATGATAACTCGTCATGGGAGTCTTGATCTCGAAATGATTGAGCAGCTTGATACTGTTCCTCGTATCCTCCGCCGCTATCACATCCACCTCGGAAAGAACCCTGACGGCTCTATATGTCATATCCTCAAGATTTCCTATGGGTGTTGCCACCAGATATAATTTGCCTGCCATATATAAACCTCACTATCTGTAATATGTACATTAGGGTGTTTACAACATTTTTCACTTTCATGCTGCAGCCGTTGCCTGTTACCGCTTTGCACTGCCTTCATACGTCGCCAGCAGCTGCTCCGTATACACTCCCGGAGCTTTGTAGACTATCATAGGCGGATCAATCTTGATCATGGAGTTGCCACCCTTGACGGCCTCCACTATGACCATGTTCGGCTCCTTATCTATGTATGGATGTACAAGCTGCATCCTCTTTGGCTCAAGCCTGTGCTCATGCAGGCATTCAAATATCTCAGCCAATCTGAACGGCTTGTGTATCATATAAAAGCTTCCGCCGGGTTTAAGGGCATACTCTGCCGCCGCCACCACCTGATCCAATGTCACATGTACCTCATGTCTCGCTATGTTCTTAGGGGCATCCGGATTCTCCAGACCATGGCTTCCCTTTATGTACGGCGGATTCGAAGTCACTATGTCAAAAGAGGCCTTCTTGTAGTTACAAGAGACCTCCTTTATATCTCCGTTATCTATTCGTACTAAACCGCCAAGCCCGTTGAGACTCACGCTCCTTGACGCCATGTCCGCGCATGCGGGCTGGAGCTCTATGCCTATAAACCGTGCTCCATCTGCCATTTTACCGCCAGGCTGCTGAGTCACCCCTGCATCCGAATTAGTAACTCCATCTACGGCAATACAATCATGTGAGGATCTACAAGCATCAGCATTCAAACCAGCAAGTCTCTCTTCACGGGTAAGAGCGCCTTCCCCATACTCCTTTGCAGCAAGAAGTATAGGTATGATACCTGTTCCCGTTCCGAGATCCAGATATCTGCCACCGCGCTTAAATCTCACATAGTTTGCCAGCAGCACAGCATCCATCCCAAAGCAGAACATTCCGCTGTTCTGTATGATCTGATAACCCTTGCACTGCAGGTCATCTATCCTCTCACAGGATTTTATAACCACTTCCGGTCTAATCGTCAAATTTGGACTTTCCACCCTTGTCCTCCAATGCCTCAAGTGCCTTGTACTCCTCAGCGCTGAGTCTCTCTGAATTCTTTCTTCTCTTAGGCTTGAACTTGAGTTCAGCCACAGGATACTCCATAACTTCCTTGTTGTCATCCTTGTCTGTCACCACGATCTTAACCTTCTGTCGGAGAACGTTCACTGACATGACCTCGCCCTTGTTGCCATCTATGGTCCTGACGAAATCTCCTACATTCGGAAGCTTCTCATTCAGATACTCGTAAGTATCCTGCTCATGCTTCAGACAGCACATAAGTCTTCCGCACACACCGGATATCTTAGTAGGATTCAGTGACAGGTTCTGCTCCTTTGCCATCTTGATTGATACTGGAACGAACTCCGACAAATGCTTGTTACAGCAGAGCTCCCTTCCACATATGCCGATTCCGCCAACCATCTTGGTCTCATCGCGGACACCGATCTGTCTGAGCTCTATTCTTGTCTTGAACACAGATGCCAGATCCTTTACCAGCTCTCGGAAATCGATTCTCCTGTCTGCTGTGAAGTAGAACAGCACCTTATTGTTGTCAAATGTATACTCAGCCTCGATGAGCTTCATGTCTAGCTTATGCTTTGCGATCTTCTCAAGACATATGCCAAATGCTCTCTTGCTCTTCTTCTTGTTATCCTCGTATCTTCTGGTGTCATCCTCTGTGGCAATTCTTATGATCGGCTTGAGTGACGCCGTTATCTTGCCCTCTTCTACCTCTCGTCTTCCCAGAACCACTTTGCCGTACTCCACACCCCTTGCGGTCTCGACAATGACAAAACTGCCGGCCTCGACCTCAAAGTTCTGTGGATCAAAATAATATATCTTACCGTTTGGTCTGAAACGAACTCCTATAATCTCTTTCATTAACAATTCTCCTTCATGGTTAGGAGCATAAGCTCCATGACAATGTCAAAGCTGACATTCGCCTCAAGTCTGACCTTGGCCTTGTCCATAGACTTGAGTACCTTTTCTATACCCTCATAGCTGATGTGTGAGGACTGCTTTCTTATATCAGAATAATACTCCTTGAACATCAACCGGCCCGGGTTATTGGACACCTTAAGCATAAGAATGTCCCTGTACCACATCATCATCAGATCGATGTAGTCACTTACCTTGAGCTTGTACAGCTCCATATTCTTAATGGCAAATATCATGTCATCAACCGACATATCACTTATATGTCTCATGAACTTCACCACATTTTCCTTGATCTCCTTGTACTCATCACTAGTTGCAAGCCTGATGGCCTTTCCCAGATTGCCCTGGGCAAAATCCATACAGAAGTCAGCCTTCTGCTTGTCCAGCTTCAGCTCATTCATGAGATAATCAAGTATATCATGTTCTCTGACAGGCTTCACATTCAGCACTATACATCTGGACTGTATAGTCTGAAGCATCTTATCAAGATTGTTGGTGAGCAGTATGATTATTGCATAGGACGGAGCTTCCTCGATCGTCTTTAACAAAGCGTTCTGTGCATTCACATTCAGAAGCTGTGCATCCTCTATAACATATATCTTATATCTGCTGCTATAAGGCTTGATATCAATATCAGAATTCACCTGATCACGTATCTCTTCAACCGAGATCACATTTGGCTTGTCGTGGGTCACCCACACGATATCAGGCTGATTTCCCGTCTCACACTGAAGACATGACTTACAATGATTACATGGCTCTGTACCGCCCTCCTCACACTGGAGAGTCTTGACCAACGCCCTGGTAAGGGTCTTTTTTCCACTTCCTGTCTCGCCATTGATGATGTAGCCCTGGGATATCTTACCCAGCTCAATGCTGCTCTTGAAGTGGCGTATTATGTCCTCATGTCCGATTATGTCTGTGAAATCTATCATATATACCAACCCCCTTACAATTAATTTTTTCTGTATGTCTATTCTGACCTTCTCCAAAATCAAAATATATTAAAGATTAAGTTTCTTCTCTACATACCCTACTATTATACCATGAATCTCATCAATAGGTAAAGTAGCGTCTATCTTCACTATTCTCTCAGTGTGCATATCCGCAAGCATGCGGTATCCATCCACGACCTTCTGATGGAACTCCATTTTTTCATTCTCCATTCTGTCAAGTTCAGCCTGGTTCTTCTTTCTGGATATTCCCTCCTGGGCGTCAAGATCCATGAGGAATGTCATATCCGGCATGATTCCCTGAAGTGCAAATTCATTTACCTTATACACCGTGTCAACTCCGAGTCCTCTTCCGATTCCCTGATACACAGCGGATGAGTCCACAAATCTGTCTGCAATCACCGCCTGACCGGCATCCAGTGCAGGCTTGATATTCTCTTTCACAAGCTGGGCTCTCGCCGAAGCATACAGAAGCAGCTCAGTCATATATCCCATCTCTGTAAAATCCTTGTTCAATATAACCTCACGGATCGCCTCACTTATGGGATTTCCCCCCGGATCTCTGGTTATCAGCACGTCATAGCCTTTCTTCTCCAGATATTCCTTAAGCAGCTCCCTCTGTGTGGTCTTGCCCGCTCCGTCCGGGCCCTCTATAGTTATAAATATTCCTTTCATATCCTAACCCTGCCATATGCTGTTCCTGCACATGTACACCTTTCATATTTATATTGTGATTCTTATCAAACCTTCCAGATCATAATGCTACATATCATTCTCCGCACAGCACTTTGATATAACCGTCATTGACTCCTGCCACATTAAGTCCGCTGTCTATCATGGACTTTATTCCGTTCACCGCCTGCCGGTCAACGACCTCTCCCGGCGCCAGCACAGGTATTCCCGGCGGATATGCATATACAAATGCCCCCGACACCTTTCCAGCCGCACCCTCAATCGGCACGCTCTCCACTGGTCTGTCCCACGCGGTTCCCGGCGGCATAGCTGACCTTCTGCCGGATATGATATCCAGCTCCTGCCGGTCTGTTTTATCCGGCTCATAGCCAAGGTTCCCGTCTATCTCAGCCACCGCATTAAATAGTATATCATAACTGTCTGCACTGTCCACAACAGATGATATACAAATGACATAACTCACCGATGCCATCTCAACAATCAACCCATACCTGTCCGCCAGAATTTCAGCAAGCATAACCCCTGTAAATTTCTGTCCCGACTCGTCTACAGTTCCCGGTCTCACGACAAATACCAGCCTGCCCTCATCATGGTCGAACACTTTACACGCATTACAGATCTCATCATTTTTCACTGAGGAAGCATCAGGTCTGAACAGCCGTATATTTCTGAGCCCATCACATTTCCCGGCAAATGCCTCAAGCCTCCGCCCATACCTGGCAAATTCATCTCTGTTATTTGCGCCAAATGCAACTGCCTTCTCCATGCTCTGCATAAATATATATGAAGGCGAAGATGTCTGGAATATCTGCAGATATCTTCTAACCCTCTCATCAAGCTCAGGATTCATCACATGAAGAAGTGATGTCTGTGTGAGTGCCGGCATGGTCTTATGCAGGCTCTCGATGACAATATCTGCCCCCTGCTTCATGGCAGTCTCATGTCCTTCCATGAAGTTCAGATGTGCTCCCTGTGCCTCGTCCACAATGAGATATATTCCATACCTGTGTACTATCCCAGCTATGGTCCTTATATCAGATATGACACCCTCATATGTCGGCGATGTGATTATCACCGCTCTTGGCTTTCTGCCATCTGCTACCAATTCCTTAAGAGCAAGCTCCAGCTTATCCGGCGATATGTCACCCAGTATGTCTGTCCTCTCTGACATTTCACGATCATCTTCATCGCCTGGAGCCATCATTTGCGATATTTCGCAGTCATCTTCTCCATCATCTGACATTCCATTCGATATTGCTCCGACTTCATTCTGACCCACACCGTCAGGCCAGCTCATACTCACATAATCCGGCACTATATACTCGGGCTCAAGCTCCAACATACAGATAGCGTTGTACACCGCCTTGTGGCAGTTTCTTGCCGCAAGTATCACGTCTCCTCTGTGACAGGTGGCGTGTATAGCTGTCATAAGTCCGGATGTGGAACCGTTCACCAGCATATATGTTGCAAATGTTCCATACACCTTCTTCATCTCGGCAATACTATCCGCTATGAACATCTCCGGCTCATGCATGTCGTCAAGATCTTTAGCCTCAGTGAAATCATGTGCATACACCCCGTTCCAGAAGTTTTCCCGGGATTTTGAAATGTTATCAACATTTTGGACGGCTTCTATCGGCTGTCTCTTGTGCCCAGGCATGTGCCACGGGTATGTACCCTTCTCTATATATTTTTCAAGTGCTTCATTTATATATTCCTTCACCAGTTTTTCTCCGTAACATAGATTCTGTGTGATATAATACCATACTTTTATGTATTTGTAACAGCACAGACTTCTCCCAACGTCTGCACAGATATAAAAAACAGGAGAAGCTCTATCCGGCTTCTCCTGCGAGGGGGTATAAAAAAAGTTTTGCCTATTTTATGATCTTTCAAATGCTGCAACGGCATCCTCGATCTTCTGTAATTCGTCATCGGTCATGACTGTATGTGCCTGCTTTTCAACAGCCTTGAGATTGCTGATGATCTGCTCAGGCTTTGAAGCACCGATCAGCACTGTTGTGACCTCCGGCTTGTTCAGCAGCCATGCGATGGCAAGCTCTGATAGCTTCATATCATATCCGGCTGCGATCTCATTTAACTGGTTGAGGAGAGGTCTAGTTTCAAGCACCTGATCCTCATGAAGGAATCTTCCGTCCTTCACTGCCCTGCTGTCCGCCGGCATATCCTTCAGATATCTGTCTGTCAGCATTCCCTGTGCCAGAGGCGAGAAGCATATGAGTCCCTTGCCTGATGCGTATGTCTGCTTCAGAAGCCCATTATTCTCGACAGATCTGTCCAGTATGCTGTATCTGTTCTGATTTATCACAAATGGCACATGAAGCTCATCAAGTATGCGCTCCGCCTTTGCCATGGTAGGTCCGTCATAGTTGGAGAGTCCGACATAAAGTGCCTTTCCACTCTTCACTATCTGCGCCAATGCTCCCATGGTCTCCTCGAGTGGAGTGTTCGGATCCATTCTGTGATGATAGAATATATCCACATATGGGATGCCAAGTCTTTTAAGGCTCTGGTCAAGACTTGCTATGAGATATTTTCTGCTGCCCCAGTTGCCGTAAGGGCCTTCCCACATATCGAATCCGGCCTTAGTGCTGATTATCAGCTCATCCCTGTACGCACCCAGTTCCTCTCTGAGTATCTTTCCAAAGTTCTCCTCTGCACTTCCATACACCGGGCCATAGTTGTTTGCTATATCAAAATGTGTTATTCCGTTGTCAAATGCGGTAAAGCACATCTTCTTCATATTCTCGTAATCGTCATTTGTTCCAAAGTTGTGCCAGAGTCCAAGTGCCAGAGGCGGCATCATAAGACCGCTCTTGCCGCAATGTCTGTAAAATCCTGTACCTTCAACATTCTTATATCTATTCTCTGCTGCCTTATAATCTCCCATATTGATACCTCTCTTAAAATTATCCTTACGATGGTTTCTTTTTATATATGCAAGTTATCACTACATTTTGAAGTATATCATACCTATTACATCAAAAAAATATGAATATTTTTGTATTATATATGAAAATTTTATTATGATTTCTATAAATGTTCTGCCTAAATTATCCTGGACATTTTTACTATCCTCTATATGCCTGTTACGCATTTACTGGGAGCTTATCTCCACCGAAAAAAGATCATACCGATTCTCATAGAGCATTTCCTCTGCCTGTATGCCATCACAGGCGCAGCTCACATTCATCTCACTTGCCTCAACTCCTATGAAATAGTCAGCCACAATACATCTGAAACATATGTCCAAAAGGCGACATCCCCTGTCATCATATTAACATGATATACAGACGATGTCGCCTTTCTGTGTCCTTTATTCTGCTTTTACAGCCCATCTCATCTTCGTCGATCTTGCTCTCGGATTGCGGGCGCACTCCTCCGCTGACGGTCTGATGACATCCTTGCTGACTTCGCTGTAAACACCAGCCTTCGCTCCCGCCTTGAACGCTCTCTTTACCAGTCTGTCCTCACCTGAATGGAATGTCAGTATCGCCACTTTTCCACCAGGTCTGAGCGCATCCGGCAGCTTGTCAAGGAAATCATACAAAACCTCAAACTCACTGTTCACATCTATTCGCAGAGCCTGAAAACACCTCTGACAGGATTTCTTTACAGCCTCTTTTCTGTCCTTCTCCGGCACAAATGCCAATGCCTCCTCGATGGCATCCTTCATCTGCGTGGTGGTCTCCACATAATTCTTAGTTCGGTTTCTCTTCATGATGACCGTGGCGATCTCCTCCGCATAAGGCTCGTCCGAGTTCTCCTGGAACATCCCAACGAGTTCCTCATACGAAACCTCTCGTAGACGCTCCGCCGCCGACTCACCCTTCTCCGGATCAAGCCTCAGATCAAGTGGTCCATCAAACTTGTATGTGAATCCCCTGTCTGGATTGTCTATCTGCATGGAAGACACTCCGAGATCCGCAAGGATAAAATCAAATCCCCCGGCCTCCTCTGCCACCTGGTCGATATTCCTGAAATTTGTCTGCTTTATCGTGAGTATATCCTCACCGTAGCCGGCCTCCGCCAGTCTCTGCTTCGTCTTCACTATCTCTATAGGATCAACATCCAGAGCATACATATGCCCCTCTCCATGGAGCTGCTCAAGCATACGCCTTGTGTGTCCACCATAGCCCAGTGTCGCATCAAGCCCCTGCTGTCCCGGCTGTATCTGAAGGAAATCCAGTATCTCATTTACACATATTGAAATGTGCATCCCTGCCGGGGTACTTCCCTTGCTTATGACTTTCTCTATCGTATCCGCATATTTCTCAGGATCGTGCTCCTTGTATTTCTCCTCAAACCTCTTCGGATGAGTGCCACTGTAGTGGACTCTCCTCTTGTGTATCTTTTCTTCCATTATATTCTTATCTCCTTAATCTCCGACTGCAATACAGGGCACCCGGAACATTTATGTCATAATACCATATATCTGCCAAACAAGCCACACACCACTAAAAAAATGGAAGCCCCGGCATTCATCCGTGACTTCCAGAATAATAAGATCATATATTTAATATTATTTGCTAGCTATGATGTGATGTATCATAGTGAGCTGGCTTCTCAGTGCATCCACAGATATCTGTCCCGGAGCGGAAGGTATTCCCGCCGTGGCAAATGATACTGTATTGCCATACATCTCGCCTGTGGTTCTCGTCTCCACGCCGAGCTCGCCCATGGATATAACTATGAGCGGAGTCTGATTTCCACACTCCTGAAGCTCCTTTGCCGCCTGCATCATGTCAACGACCTGTGAACCCTCCTCAGGCATCATGGCTATCTTGGCTATATCTGCACCAGTGAATATTATGGACTTGAATCTGTCAACGATCTGTTCCATCGGTATGGTAGTCTTGAAATCGTGATTTGACACTATGACATAAACACCCTTGGAATGAGCCTCCGCTATGACCTCATCCACGATCTCCATATCAGAGAAATATTCAACATCCACAATATCTATGTATCCACTGTCTATGGCATCCATGAGAAGGTCGCGGTACTGGCTGAGGGTCGCCTCCATACAACCTCCCTCGCCCTTTGTTCGGAATGTAAATATAATAGGGAACTGCCCCAGCTTATCATGGATCTTCGCCAGAGTCTTCATAAGTGCCTCTCTGTCAAAGCACTGTTCGTACATATCCGCTCTGAATTCTACCATGTCCGGTTCCGACTTCGCTATGATCCTCGACTGATAGTCCACATCATAATCCGTCGGAGCTACCAGAGGTACACAGATCTTAGTCATTCCCTCTCCTATCGCCACATTCTTCACATTAACGACCTTCATCACTGCCTCCTGCCTTTTTCACATTTTCCCTGCACGCTGTACAGCTATTACTTTATCTCAATTGCATCCATGAATGTCTCACACAGCTTCTGTGCGTCAACCTTGTCGACCTTATCCCAGTAGCTGATAGAACATGTAACTACATCCTCGCCTGTAGGATATACCAACAGCACCTCTGTTCTGTCCATATCATATGATGTGAGCTGTATCACAAGATATGTTACCTCTGTGCCGTCCTTTGCCTTCACTGTGCCATCTGTCATCTCGTTGACCTTGGAGTTCTCATCGTTGTAATACTCTGTGTAAGTATCCTTCATGTTCTTCACAAGATCACTTGCTGAATAGTGTGTATATGTAGAATAGCTTGCATATACATCGCCCTTCTCATCATTATAAGATATGGTATACTCTGAAGCATAGCTTCTCTCGTATCCCTTTGGATCATTGATCTTTACTGACTTATCGCCAAGGCTTAATGTAACCTTTGAAAGGTCTTCCTCCTCTGTGCTGTCATTTGACTTCTCTGTGGTTGCTTTCTCTGTTGTAGCTGCCTCTGTTGTCTCAGGCTCTTCCTCCTCAGTATCCTTTGAGTCGGTGCCGAACTTTCCGTCAAGTCTGCTGTCAACACTTACTGAGTCAAATATCTCGCTCCATGCTGATACGATCTTTTCCATCTTATCCATGTTGATGTACTGATCTACATCATCACTGTTGAGAACTGAGTAATCAACCACATCTCCTGCTGCAGGAGCCTCTATCTTGTTGTCCTTCTCTGCTACCTTGAGATTTCCTGAGCACTGAAGAACATCCTCGCCTGATACTGTAACTGTGAGCTTTGCATCGTTTATGCTGAATGACTCGCCCTTCTTGACATCTGCAAGGACACCCTCAAATGCAGCCTGAGCAGTCTCACCCTGTACATCAACAGATATGCTTCCACTCATCTTACCGCTGTTCTTGTCATAGTCTGATGTCACATTTCCTGTGAACTCCTGGCTCTCTCCGCCGCTCATTGCTGATAATGTGTACTTCTTGTCAGTTGATATCTTATCTCCTGATGTGTCGGTCTTTGACTCACTCTTGAGCTCTATATTTACATCTGAACCGTATGTAAGTGCTATCTTTGTTACAGCATCTGATGTGACATTTCCGTCACCCATGTAATCTGCTGTGAATGAAATCTTAACGCCTGCTGCTGCAAGATCATAATCCCAGTCAACACGGATCACCTTGTCGTTTTCTACGTATACATTTGCAACGGCATCCTTTGTCATTACTGCGCTGACCAGAGATGGAATAGTGCCGATGGACTGCTTGAGCTGATCCTTTGTAACACCCATCTGATCCATCATATCATCTGACAGATTGCTGTCCATGTACTTGTTCAGACAGTCAACCAGTGCCTGTGAGAACTCATCTATAGCGTCTGTTGTTATTGTCACTGTGTAGTGGTCTGCCTTGATAGTCTTGCCATTTGCATTTGTAAACTCATCCTTGCCGACCTTCTCATATGTTATGGACTCTGCAAGCTTATCTGCAGCCGGCTTGAGATCCTCATCTATGATCTTCTGAAGAGCCTCGCTGTCAACTGAACCGCCGGCTCCCGCATCCTTGCTGTCGAGCTCTGCCATAACACTGTTCATGTCAAATGAAAATGTCTTGGTAAAGAGATCAGGACATGACATATAGAGCGTCTGACCGATCATTACAACATCCGCACTGACTGTCTCGCCTGCCAGTGTCATGGAAGAACCAAGCTTGAAGCTGTTCTGTCCGTCGCTCTTGGCTGTGCTTGCGTCAAATGTAAATGTTGAACCGTCGAGCTGACCATCTCCGGCAACCTTGTCGATGGTAAAATCTGACTGAACGTCCAGCTTGTCGACATCTATGTCATCTGCTCCGACGATACCCACAATATTATTGTTCTCAAGTTCCTTTGCTGTGTTCTCCATCGCGTCCTTAACCGCATCCTTAGGACTCTTCTTGATGAACACGAAGAATACAACAACAAATGCTGCTATGATAACAAGCGCTGCCACAACTGCTATTATGGCTATCTTGATACCCTTTCTCTTCTTTGGAGACTCAGGCTTGTGCGCCTGATCACCATACATGTTCACGGTCTGATCATATACACTCTGCTGTGCATTCATCTGCTGACCGTACTGATCTGCAAACTGCTGATTTGCATCGTACTGCTGCTGGCCATACTGTCCTGCGTACTGCTGGTTTGCTCCATACTGCTGCTGGCCGTACTGTCCTGCGTACTGCTGGTTTGCTCCATACTGCTGCTGGCCGTACTGTCCTGCGTACTGCTGGTTTGCTCCATACTGCTGCTGGCCGTACTGTCCTGCGTACTGCTGGTTTGCTCCGTACTGCTGCTGGCCGTACTGTCCTGCATACTGCTGGTCTGCGCTATACTGCTGACCCGCATCGCCCTGCTGATTCTGTGATGGCTGTGGACCATCGGCGCCGTTAGGATTCATTCCGTCCGGCATCTGATTCATGTTATTATCACTCATAATATCTCCCTTTCTGTGTGAATAACCATTATCCTTCCTCTGTAAATTTACACAAATACTTATAAAATGTAAACATTTTTTATTATCTCTTCATATTATGTAAGCAATGTGAAATGGCACGTTAACGCCTGATACGCTACATTGCTGGCACTAAAAATCAGCTTCATCGTCGAAACTGAGTCCAAGTTTTCCAAGTATTGACTTTGGAACATAAGCTTCTATAAATATGCCATCGTCCAGATATTCCTCTGTCTGGATCTCACCGTATTTGTGTATAAGTCCTGTGAGCCCTGCTTCAGAATATGCAAATGTATGCCTTATATATGACTTCTGATTTCTAAGTATTTCCTCTATCGCATTGGCAAGCTCCGGGAGTCCCTGTCCCGTGGCAGCCGAGATATACAGAGTCTTGTCCGCTCTCAGATCGCGCACACCCACCAGATCATCCTTTGATATTCTGTCTATCTTGTTGAATACAGTTATCACAGGTTTTCCCGAATTCTCATCTATCTTGAGCTGCTTTAATGTGCCGTACACTGTCTCTATGTTCTTATCCCAGTTTTCATCCGATGCGTCCACAACATGAAGGATGACATCACAGTATTTTGCCTCCTCCAAAGTGGAGCCAAAGGCCTCGACCAGATGATGCGGCAGCTTCCTTATAAAACCGACCGTATCGGTGAGCAGTATGTTCTGTCCCCCCGGCAGCTTGTATCCTCTTGTCGTAGGATCAAGGGTCGCAAATAATTTGTCTTCCTGTAATACTCCTGCCCCCGTGAGTGCATTCAGCAGGGTCGACTTGCCCGCATTTGTGTATCCGACTATGCCAACAACCGGCACAGCGCTCCTCTGTCTCTGCTTTCTCTGCTGGCTTCTCTGGGATTCAACGTTCCTGAGCTCCGCCTTCAGTCTGGAGATCCTGTCCCTTATGACTCGTCTGTCTATCTCCAGCTTCTTCTCTCCCGGTCCTCTCGTTCCGATTCCACCGCCAAGTCTCGACAATGAATCTCTCATACCAACGAGTCTGGTGGCTCTGAACTTAAGCTGTGCAAGTTCCACCTGCAGCTTGCCCTCGTAGCTTCCAGCATGTGCTGCAAATATATCGAGAATGACCATTGTCCTGTCCATAACCTTTATGTCCAGTGCGTCCTGAAGGTTCATCAACTGTGCCGGTGACAGCTCATCATCACAGCACACTCCTGTGGCGCCCAGCTCATATATCATCTCCCTGAGCTCCTCAACCTTTCCTCTTCCCAGATACAAGTCATTTGCAATGCGGTCCCTGTTCTGCACCAGCCGTCCCACGACCTCGGCTCCGGCTGTGTCTATGAGCTCCGTGAGCTCGTCCAGGGATGCCTGAATCTCCAAGGAGACCTCTTTCTGTGTATATCCACCTGTATCGGCGGCAAATATGATTATCTTTTCTTTTATCTTCTCTGCTTCGAGATCATAAATTGTACTTTTCCTGTCTGCCATGATCCACCTCTACTTTTCAACGGTGACTGTGACTGTGTGATAGGATGATCTGTTGCCGCTGCTGTCCTGCGCACAGCACACAACTGTATAGCTGCCCGCCTTGGACTCCATTTTGTTAACAGCCACACATATAACGTCCTGTCCAAGACTTGTGAGTGCTTGTCCATCCAGAGTCTTGCCATTGCCATCTGTGGCCACTCCTGTCCTTATCAGTGTATCACCATCCTGTGCGTTCACATAAGATGCAACAAGATCTGCAAGCTCATCAGCCTGTCCATTGTAACTCTCCAGCTTTATCTCCACAGGAACCCTTGTTATAACAGGAGCTTCATCATCCTCCACTGTTATCTCGATACTCTTACATATCTCACTGCCCTGATCTGTAAAGCTGTACTTTACTGTATATTTTCCCAGCTTCATATTGTCCACGGTTCCCTCAACCTTCAACTGATCCGTTACATCCTCACGCTGTGAATTGAAGGCCCATATTCCCGCCATTGTGTCATAGTTCTCGCCCTGGTTTATGCTGTGGCTCTCCGCACCGTATATCACGGCTGTTCCTGCGGTCGGATTCTCCTCAACCATGTCTGTCGGATCCCATCCGGTCTCATCAGTGTTATCCAGTCTGGTCACCGGCACAGGTCTTCCCAGCGGGCCATAATAGTCACTGTCAAATATATCAACATATGTTCCAGACTCGCAGTTCTCATATATCCATTTGGTATCTGCAACGCACAGTCTGACGCATCCCAGTGATGCCCCGGTTCCAAGCTTGTTGAATTCCCATGTCTCAAGCGAATCCTTTGTGGTGTCCAGATAAGGCACGGAATGGAACAGGGTGTCGCCATCTATCTGTGACACATACTGGCCATAACAGTTGTCAAACAGTGCAAGCCAGTCCCACTTGAGCTGTATGTTGAACAGTCCGACAGGAGTCTCTCCCACCGGTGATACCGAACAGCGCATTGCCTTTACCGGAACAGTGTAATATCCAGCAGCGTCCAGCTTGTATATAGTAACTATATTTTCCTGTCTGTTTATCTTGATGGCGTATGGACAGCCATTGTCCGCCAGATCCTCGCCATTATAATTCTCTTCCTGCTCAGTCGCCGGAACCGCTATGTCCGTACATTCCACAGTTCCCTGAACCTTGAGTTCCGCAACCTTTTCTGTTGTTGCTGCTGAGGCATCGCCATTCGTATTATCACTGTCCGCCGATGTTCCTGTGGCAACCGAGTCCTTTTCATTATGATTATCCAGTTTGCTCTTAAGTCTATAGTTTTTCACAGCAAGGCCTATGACCAGTCCAAGCAGAATGACTCCCACTGCGTATAACGCAATTCTCTCGAGCTCCGCATGTCTCTTCTTGTTACGCTTATTTTTTTGTCTGTTATTCTTTTCCATATTTTCCATTTCTTTCTATAAATATATGTCAAATGTTAGTATGCACAATCAAGCCATTTTTAATCGTTACACTTTAACATAACATTTTATATAACAAAATAAAACATTTTTCTTTAAAATTAAGCAAAAACCACATTGACTTTATCGCGAACTGTTGTACAATCGAATATCAGGCGCAAAAATTAAGGAGGTTTATTATATATGAAAGATCTAACAGTCGGAAAGCCAATGAAAGTCATATGGTTATTTGCTGTTCCTATGATACTGGGACAGATCGCACAGCAGTTATACAGTTTTACAGACTCAGCCATCGTGGGCAACTACGTAAGCTCACAGGCACTCGCCGCGGTTGGCGCAACCTCAGTCATTTCGAATATGATAATAGGCTTCCTCAACAGCGGAACCATGGGGCTTGCCATCCCTATAGCCAAATACTATGGTGCAAAGGACTATCACAATATGAGAAGATGTATCGGTGCATCGGCCATCATGACACTGCTGGCATCCATTGTCCTGACCGTTCTGAGTCTCATATTTATAAGGCCTATCCTGGTACTTCTCAAAACACCAGACGACATACTGGATATGGCAGCAAGCTACGTTATAATCATAATCGTTGGAATCATATTCTGTTCATTATATAATCTGTGCGCCAACATACTGCGTGCAGTCGGAGACAGCAAGACACCTCTTATATTCCTCGGTATATCAGTTGTACTCAATATCGTTCTGGATCTTATGTTTATAAGGGCATTTGACATGGGAGTACGAGGTGCAGCCATCGCCACCGATATATCACAGGCGCTGGCGGGCATACTTGCCCTGATCTATATACTTGTGAAGGCCAAGCATCTGATTCCGGAGAAGGATGAATACTCCGTAGAGAAGAGTGACCGGTCAGACCTCATACAGTCCGCACTTGCCATGGGATTTATGAGCTGTATAGTGAACATCGGAACGGTCATACTCCAGAGAGCCATCAATGGACTCGGAACTGATATAGTAACCGCCCACACAGCGGCAAGAAAGATATTTGATATCCTCATGTTCATGTTATATATAGTAGGAAATGCCGTGACGACATATGTAAGCCAGAATATGGGCGCAGGCAGATACGACCGGGTACATCAGGGTGTGAGGGCTGCGATCATCATAAACACGATCATCACCACTGTCATGATCCTATTCGGCTGGCTGCTCAGTCCGACACTTATAAAACTGGTTGCAGGTACATCTGCCAGCGCAATCATCGATCCGGCTGTAAGGTACGTAAGGATCGGCGTGACTTGCTTCTATGTACTTGGACCTCTGTTCGTCCTGAGATGTGCCATGCAGGGAATGGGCCGGAAGATCGTTCCAGTTATGTCATCCACTATAGAATTGGTTGGAAAGGTACTTGCGGTTATGATACTCACTCCAAGACTTGGATATCTGGGTGTTACCATCACAGAGCCTATCATCTGGTTCTGCTGTACGCTGATGCTCTCTATAATGTATCTCACAACCCCTGTAGAGAAGCTTGTTGAGAAGAGACGTGCTGCAAACTGATATTGCATACAAATATAAACCAACAAATAAAGCCCCACTGCCGGTGGTCTTCATCACCGCCGACAGTGAGGCTCTTTGTATGGCTAAAATGAGTATTACTTCTTATCCTTTTTGATAACGATATAGCCTGCACCAGCCATGATAAGTGATGCTATCATTATCGCAAACATTACGTCTACAGGTGACTTATCTCCTGTATTTACCACGTTCTGTCCATTTCCACCTGTGCTTCCATCCGTTGTTGCTGCTGTGGTAGCCTCAGTTGTCTTGTCGTCATTGCCAGGCTTCTCAGTTGTTGGAGCCTCGGTAGTCTGATCCTCTGTGGTTGGATTCTCTGTTGTTGGATCTTCTGTTGTTGGATCGTCCTTACCCGGATCTGCCTCATCCTTATTTACCAGTGACTTGTCTGTTATGATAAGTCCATTCTTGTCCACTGGATTCTTCTTGAGCATATCATCTGTGAGCTTCACTGCCTGGATTCCATCAAAATAGATAGTTGAGTCAACTGTCCACTTGCCAGTGTGATCCTCCGGCACGATCGAGTTGCACCATACAGCAAATTTGACTATATCCGATGCATCGAGTGTACCACCCTTCTTACCCTTGAATGAGCTGAATGGAATAGTAACATACTGTGCCTTTGTTCCCTTTACGAAATCTGTGAGGTATACCTCAAATTCCTCGCCGCTTCCATCTGTGATCTGGATCACAAGCTTCTGTCCCATACCGTCCGGCTGTACCCACATCTCAAGCGCATTATACTTTGAGAAATCATTGTTTGTAAGCTCTGACTTAATCCTTCCTGTCCACACCTCTGATCCATTTGTCTCGAGCTTATACTTGAATGCTCCGCCGTATGTACCGCCGTTCTTGTGTGTCTTGTCAAGAACAAAGCTTGAGCTGCATCCTGCGGCTGAGTTAGATGTGTATGTGGAATCCAGAAGTCCGTCGCTTCCTGAATAGTACTCGAAGTCCTCGATAACATTTGCAGGAGCCTTATCCTTGGCCTTTCCAAGGCTTATGTGTGACAGCTGTGCGAGCTGCTCGCCATCTGCCAAGAGTGTGATGGTTGCTGTATCTGTCTTTCCAAGCTTGCTGAGATTCTTCTCTGTAAGATCAGCCGTGTAAAGTGTTGGCTCTGATCCTGCAGCGGCAATCTCGGCTCCAGCCTCAGCGTTGAGTGTAAGCTTAGCACCTGTATCAGGATTGTTGATAATGAACTGAACCTTTGATGCATTCTTAACACCAGCCTTGAGTGTTGTCGCCTTGAGGATGGTATCTCTGTCAAATGGATATACCATGTAACCCATCTGGCCCGTGTATGTATTTGCAGATACTCCTGCAAGAGTTCCCATGTTACTGTAGAATCCTGTGTCTCCACCAAATATTGATGAGTCGTCGTTATAATACTTTATGAAGTCATTGATAAGCTCCTGTCCATGTGTAGCATCATACTTGTATGGTACATAGAAGTTGCTGTCTCCGAAGTTTGCCCATACAAGGTAGTATGGCATGTTGTTCTTCTTCGCAATGTCGTTGACTTCCTGATACCAGTTCTTTCCTGAAGCCTCTGTTCCAACCGGATTACCCTTTACGAGAAGTCCCTCGTTGTCTGAACCGTCCTTCTTCATGACTCTGACACCGCACTCAGCGATGGCTGGTATCTTGCCTCTCTTTGCAGCTATTGATGACACGATATTACATGTTGTATCAAGACTGTCAAAGAAAGAGTTGTCTGCTGCTGCAGGGTACGAATTGTAATCGTTGTAATAGTCAAATGCAAGGATATCTACATACTCATCGCCTGGATAGTATGACACGTAAGCTGCCTCTGATGTGACAGGTCCGTTTGGCGAGTATACCCAGAGAAGGTTGTGTACACCGCTCTGCTCCATATAATCCTTGGTATATCTGTAGAGAGACTTGTATGTCTCAGCTGTGTTCATTGATCCCCACCAGAACCAGCTTCCTGTATTCTCGTGGAATGGTCTGATCAAGATAGGTATTCCGGCAGCCTGAAGCTGTGATGCGTAGTCTGCGATCACATCGAGGTAAGCTGTAAATACCTCATTGTACTCTCCACCTGGGAGAATCTGCTTTACTATGTCATTTGACAGATCCTTGGACTCTGAGAAATCACATCCGTAGAAACTGTATGTTCCATCCGAGTTCTTCACTATCTTGGAGCTGGAGAAGTTTGGCATATGCATTGACAATGACACGATCGCACCATTTGCCGCTGCAGTCTTGCTGTATGCCACTGAGTTTGCCAGTGCCGAAGCCGCGTCTGAACCGCCTGCCTCCGAGCCTGTAACTGCCAGTGAGTCGATTCCGAACACACCGCTGACCTGTCCAGTCACATCATATACATCACCGAGTGACGCCTGTGGATTTACGCTTCTGCTCACATCATTCTGATGTCCGAACAGAACCTGATCACTATTCATGAGCGTATTCAGGTATGCCGCAAGTGCCTTTGCACTGTCTGCTGCATTCGCATCGCTCACTCTAACTGATGATGGCATCTGTGAAAGATCCGCTGGTGAACCAGCACCAGGAGTCTCTGTTATCTCGACAAAATCCTTTGTTGTATCTGCCTGTGACAGAACAAGATTATCAAGATATACATTTCCCTTAAAGCTTGTGCTGCTTCCTATGATTCCTATTGTCACATCTCTGAGTGGTTTATCTGTAGGAGTAAATCCCATAGTAACTGTAACCTTCTTTAATCCATCTCCGATATCCTCTGCATCATCGTCGATGGTTGTATCTTTATTTATTATTCCATCTGCAAAAAACTTGATCTTGCTTCCCTTGAGCTTTGCCGGGTAGATTATATCCACACTGAGCTGGTTGTACTGGCTCACATCCATAGCCTCTGTAGGAACACACTTAACCTTTGCCTCACTCCATGAGGAAGTTGAATCTGCTGAGTAGTCAACAGAAACCTTAAGTCTCTCATTTGCACTGTCATATGATATGTCAGGTGTGGCATTACCGGCCTTGTTGGCTGCATCGCCGTGCTTGTATGCATATCCGGCCTCTGTGCTCCACTTGTCATAATCCTCAGCCGATGAGAGATCTGAGATCACAGCAGGATCTCTCTGCTCAAGTCCGCCGCTGCTCTCCTTAACATCAAGTACCTTAACGTTGCTTATTGTGATCTTGCCAGCATATGCTGAGTTAGAATTGTACTGGAATACGATCTCCTGTACATTTCCCACCTCTGATACATCAAATGCAAATGATATATCGCACTTGCCATCGACAAAGTTCTCAGCCTTGATGAACGGATAGTCGCCTGACTTGGCGTAATCCCAGCTGTCGCCTGTCTTCATGGCACATGCAAGCTGGATCGCATTGTATGATCCGTCTGATGCCTCAGCGCCGTCAAGGCCTGATATATCGCCATCAAGTGAAACTGTAGCTGTAAGCTTTGCCTTTGCTCCAACTTTGACATTGTCTACTGTAGGAAGATCTGTATAGCTTTCTGTATCATTGCTGGCAAATGCCTTGTCTGTCCACTTTGCATCGCTCGCTGTGTCAAATACAAGGCTTGCATCTGCGAAGTTTCCAGCCTCTGTCTCAGTTGTAGTCGGCTTCTTGCCACTCTCTACCTTGTCAACTGCAACGCCGCCGATGAGAACCTTTCCTGTAAATGCTGAGTTTGCATTGTACTGGAATACGATCTCCTGAACATCGCCTGCATCCACTCCGTTAAAGTTGAACTCTACGCTGCACTTGCCATCTGTAAAGTTCTCACTCTTTAAGAATGGATAGTCATCTGACTTGACATATGTCCAGCTGTCGCCTGCCTTGATAGCGCAAGCAAGCTGGATCGCATTATATGATCCGTCTGACGCCTCAGCACCGTCAAGGCCTGATATATCGCCATCAAGTGAAACCGTAGCTGTGAGTTTCACCTTTTCACCTACAGTTGCACCCTCTATTCTCGCCATATCAGCATATGTATCGCTGTCATTGCTGGCGTACGCCTTATCCTTCCATGTCGTATCTGAAGCAGCGTCAAATGTGAGAACTGCATCTGAACTGCTCCATACTGTATTGTCTGTGATCGAAGGTGCTGCCACACCTGTCACATTTCCTGTTGCTGATGATCCGCCACCTGGCTCTTCTCCACCACCAGGCTCCTCTCCTGAATCATCACTCTGAATCTCTACATCAGATATTGATATTGTTCCAGTATATGCAGAGTTTGAATTGTACTGGAATATTATCTCGTTCGCAGCTCCTGTATCCTCCACATCAAATGCAAATGATACCTGTGTCTTGCCATCTGTAAAATTTTCCGCTTTAAGGAATGGATAATCATCAGACTTGGTGTATGTCCATCCATCGCCAGTCTTGATTGCACAGGAAAGCTGGATCGCATTATACGTTCCGTCAGCAGCCTCCGCACCATCCAATCCTGAAAAATCTCCATTAAGTGTTACATTTGCCGTGAGCACAGCCTTTTTACCCACAGACACATCATCGATCCTGCCTAACTCTGGGTATGTACCTTCATCATTGCTGGCATAAATTTTATCTGTCCACTTGGCATCTGCGCCAGTGTCAAATACCAGTTTGTCTGTAGTGATGCTCCACGCCATTTCCGCAGACGGATCTGCTGCATCAGCTGAGACTATTGCCCCTGCACTTCCCCAGAATGAGCCAACCATTGCAACTGCACATGTCACAGCAACAAGTCTTGTTCTAAATCTCACCATATTTCCTTACCCTTTCTTTTTTGTGATATTCCTCCACTTTACTCACCACGAACAGCCTAATTCGTGATTAATATTTATACATATACTTATATTAACTCATTTTTTAATTGTTGAACATGTCATTAATTACCGAATATTTAAGTTGTTTTTTATTGCTTTTGCACGCCATATTAGTCAATAATTTAAGTTATTTGCAATTAATATTAGTTTCTTGTTGCCGCACGGATTGTTACAGCTCGCAGAGCGGGCAATCAGTGGTTTAACACACGTTGTAATTAATACATAAAAAAGCCAGCTGGCATAATACCAACTGGCTTTATATTAGTTTATTCATTTTTCAAATATTGAAGTATCTAATCAAAATATCTGAATGCTTCCACACATGCCATTGATTCTTCCACTATATTATAAATATCTATGAAAAAATTCGTTGTGCCTAGAGATTAAACTTACCGGAATATAAACTATCAGGGTACGAATTGCATCTACTCATAACATGCACTGCATGAACTTGTATATGTACCAACCTCTTATAAGCACTGGTCTTGCGGTATGTGATATGACCTGATGCCCTTGAAACACCACTCATATCTTGTGTTGTGAACAATCACGATGGATCAAATCTGGTATCAAATACCTGCGTCCTGGCACTTCAATCATGCTATATACAGCATCTACATGTGGACTGATTCAAGATTTATCTTAAAGGCATCTCGTGTGGAAACAACTTCCCAGTTCTGAGTTACCATCATGATAAAAATGTTCTTCAATTGTCTCCAACGGAACCTCCTCCTTTCGTGAACTTGTACCACGGATCTCTGTTTCCTGCGCACCATGTGTAAAGTCTTTTTCACGATTCTATAAATCTCTGAGATAACTTCGTACATGTTACGTGTCACGGGTGACAATCTATGGTGTGCCATCTGTATCTTTTTCAAATGGCCGTTCTTTAATGTACCTTTATTATACATGATGCAAGGCAAATCGTCAACATATTTTTTGACAATTTATCAATTTTATTGTCATTGTTGTTGCGTTTTATCATCAAATTGTCTTTTATATATATAATTGCGTGAATATTATACACATTTCATCTGTCCATCTTCTATCCTTACGATACGATCGGCCTGATCTGCTATATTTCCATCGTGAGTAACCATAATTATAGTCTGTCCATCTTCACTCTGCAGTTCTCTAAGCAGTCTCAGGACTTCTTTTCCTGATTGAGAGTCCAGATTTCCGGTAGGTTCATCGCAGAGCAACACTTTTGGTTTGTGTATGAGCGCTCTGGCTATCGCAACCCTCTGCTGCTGTCCACCGGACAACTGTGACGGATAATGTGTCAGTCTCTCTGAAATTCCAAGTTTTTCAGTAAGCTTATCAAAGTACTCCTCATCTACCTTAACCTTATCTATCATCATTGGCAGGAATATATTTTCCTTTGCTGTCAGCTCTGGCACCAGATTGAAGAACTGGAATACGAAACCTATATTTTTTCTGCGGAATTTTGCAAGCTGTGCATCTGAATATCTGAGTATATCTTCATCATCATAGAATATCTCTCCTTCTGCCTTTGTATCCAGTCCGCCCATCAGATGCAGCAATGTTGACTTTCCACTGCCTGATGTTCCTATAATCGCCGTAAATTTTCCATACTCAAATTCCACGTTACAGTTGCGAAGTGCATGAACAGCATTTGTTCCTTCACCATACGTCTTATTTAAATCCTTTATCTGAATCATATGCATCGTCCCCCTTACTCTTTTTCAGCCAGATCATCAATTATCTCTTCCGATTTCTTCTTATGAATGACCAGCACCGTAATAATCGTCGAAATCACAACAAGGAATGTTCCTATCAGTACCAACGCTCTTCCCATAGGGACAACAAATATCTCGCTATCGAACAGAAATACATGCTGGAGTCTCGTTACCTCTTTTATAACATCTGCATCGACGTTCCATAAATCTGTCTCCGGCCAGTTGAACATGTTTAGCGCCTGTTCGTACTTGTAGCGCAAAAGCCATCTCATGCCATACACCATACCGGCTCCGACAGCACATGATACCAGGGCATTTCTTATGTTATGCCATATAAACGTCATGTTCCATGAGTGCTTCTCCATTCCAAGAGCCCGCATGATCGCCACGTTCCGCCTGCCATTCTGGTAACGCATGGTGACAAGTTCCCAATATCCCCATGCCGCCATGATAAGAAGAATAAAGAACAGACATATTGTGCTCGCATACTGTGATATATATGCCTCACGATACTCCTTATCACACTCATCTATCGTTCGTATCCTGAGTTCCATTGAAGAGTCCAATATGTCAGCAAACCTGGATACAACTCTATCAATATCTCCCCTGTTGCTTAGAGATATATATGTAACGTCATAACATGTCTTAAACATCCCAATACTGACTGCTGTGTCCTGTGAGGCCACTATTGCATATCCATACTGTGAAGCTCTGCCAAGACCTGCATACAATATCGGATCGCTCTCCTTTGTGGTCTCCGGAATCACAATTATCGCATCCACGATTTCAACAGTCTCCTTGTATTCGCCTTTTCCGTTCACTGTCATTGTATGCATTACATCGCCTATCTTATATGGCGACTCCGCGGTCATTCCGTCATATTCATATTCAACACACGCCACACCATTTTCATGGGTACCTATTGACCCCTCTTTTACATATTTATCCAGCTTTCTCATTCCGTTATCATCCAGCCATATCGCTGGAACGTTGAAATAAAATCTATCGTCTGCATGATAGAATTCTTCTGTATCTTCCGGAAACTGGACCTCCGCCTGCCACAATCCATCCGGAATATCCTCGTCATTTCTATCATAAAATATATCAAAGCCATCGTTTGTGGAGAAACTCTCTATTGACTTTACTTCGTTCATATCCGCAATGCTCTTGCGCCCATCCTCAGTAAGTCCTGTATCTGTAAGCAATACTCCACCAGTAATCCCCGACCCCTGATCATAAAGGCATATATCTACATCACTGGTTTCCATATCCAATTGTCCATATGTATAATATGTGTCTCTGTCCAGATCATCATTGTGAAAATATCCTTTTCCCTTGCCGTCCATAGAGCAGAATGCGTAGCACATCACCGCCGCAAACAGGATCAGGGCAACAGACAACATCTGCATTATATTTGCAAATGGAATACCGGAAACCACCGATTTGATTCTCCCGAATGATCTCACACGATCTCTTCTTATAAGTCTTCTTGATTTTATATGAAGGTATATATAAAAAAGTAAATATCCAAGAGTAAATGTACCTGTTGCACACACAACAGAGATTACAAATGGATTTTCTGTAATCTGCTGTACACACCACTCCACTGTATAACCGCGCAATTTAGGCAGCCTCAGAAAACGACTTTGAATCTCGAGTATGACCTCATATACAGTGATTCCAACGACTCCGCCGCATATCACTCCTGAAACCAGCAGGATTCCCCATTCCAATATATGTATCCAAGCCACTTTCATCCGGCTGGCTCCTATATCTCTCACGATATCCAGGGATTTCTGCCTCTCGCTCATAACAGTTATCATCACGCCAAACAGGGATATAGCCGACAAGATCACAGCAATAACACTGAAATATAGTATTCCCTGGACAGAGTCCGACAGATAACTTTCGCTGTTAAGCTTCTCGTTTCCAAGGGTAATGTTGCAGATATCTTCTGCAGCCGATCTGCTGCGGCCGGATCTTGGCCATATTCCAGTTTTGTCATAATAATCCTGCGCAAACTCTTCCATAGCGCTCTCCGACTGCTCTGTTATCTCGTCATCACCATACAGTGAGACAGCAGTATATACGAATGTATTCTCATCCAAATCACAGTCATCCCGCCACAGATATATAGTTGGCATCTGTACTTCCGAAAGGTCAGATCCCCAGTCTACTCTGTTCTCCTTAAGATCTCTTCTGCTGTCTGTACACAATACACCTGTGATAGTAAACGTAATCTGTCCCACATGTCTACCTGTTCTCAACAGATATGTATCATCCAAATCATAACTGTCAAATGTTACTTCCTTTCCAACATACGAGTCAGGATCAACAGTAAAAAACATATCCTCCAACACATAATCGTACACTGCTGCCTCCCCGGTTTTTTCAGGGAATCTTCCCGCCGAAAGCTTTACATATTCAAGATCCTCTGCCGCATCGTCAATATATGTACCATATGTATACTGTGTTTTGTCATTTCCCAGCTTTCCACATATAGCCGTACGCCCGATCATGCTGACCCTTTTGTCTTCTGACATCTCCTCATAGGCATCACTGCCAAGATTGCTATACAGATAAAATGTCTTACTACTTCCCCGCAGCTTGTCATCATACTGCCGTCTACATTCTGTTCTCTCCATCAAAAGTGCAATCAACAGGAAAGCCGTTAATATCACTATCGAGGTAAGCATGCTCGCAAACTGCTTTTTATGATATCTCCAGTATTTTGTTATCAGAAATAAGTTTGTTTTCATATGTCCCCCCGCTATACACAATTAGCCCCGTCAAATTATGACGGAGTTATATTTCTATATTTTTAGCACATTCTTTATAATATCAGCATCTTACCCTGAACGATCCTGCAGTCCTATAATTTGCGCCAGTCGGTTCAGTATAAAAATAATATGTTTTTCCTTTGCTTACTCCAAAAGTTGTTGAAAGTGAAGTACCTGTGCTCCCTTCAGCAGGCGGATATATAATCTTTGCTATATTTCCCATTCCTATGCTTATACACAGTAGAGACAATAATGTTACAATTCTTTCGATCAATGTTATGCAGGCATATATATAATGTTCTCTTAATTGTGCAGTAATTATTTTTTCTTTTTCCAATGTATCAACTATACTCTCTGCAAGTTTTGCAACCATATTGCGCCCCCATATTTGTAATATAGTAACGAAATTACCCAATAGCAATATGTCTTGCAGAAAATGACATTATCTTACAGAAAACAACAAAATTGCCCGGGAAATTGTTTGATTAAGAATTTCTCAGGCAATTTATCATAATACAATTGAAAAATAAAACTTATTATCTTCACATCCAATCGTATATGTTCCATTATATTTATCTATTATACTTACAACATTTTTTATACCTACTCCATGTTCATCGAATATATCTCTTTTATTTGTGACAATCTCCTTTCCCCGGTATGATAAATATTTTCTATTGTATGAGTTCTCAACAGACAAAACTGTCTCATTATCCTCTACGGTGAATCTAAACATAATAATTTTTTTACTATCACATTTTTCACAGGCTTCAATTGCATTATTAAGTAAATTTGCCAACAATACTACCAAGTCTTCATTTTCTATATTGAGATTTTTTAAATCATTCACTTTAACTACAAATAAGATCCCTTTTTCAGTCGCTTCATTATATTTTTCATTAAGTATTGAATTTACAATAACATGATTCGTGTCTATACATATTTCGTCAGACCTAATTTTGTTTTTCATCTTATTTATATAATTTTCCAAATCAATATACTGATGGTTATCTACCAATGCAGAAATACATAAAATATGATTTTTGAACTCATGTGAAATACGCTTCTGTCTCTGATAATTTTTTGATATCGAATCATACAGGTTCAATTGATTTTTTACTTGTATTTCAAGAACTTCTTTTTCGTGTTGCTCTATAGCGTTATCAATCACACTATTCAAAATTACATATACGATTAAATTCATTCCTATCATGCCAAATGCTATCATATAAGCAACCCCTATCTGTTTTGGACTATCTATATCAGAAAAAGCCGCTATCATTCCAGCTATAACCATAATAGTGAATATAGGAAATACAATAAACTTTAACCACTCTGAATCCCTAAGCATCTCTGTTTTTTTCCGATAAAAGAAACGCTTTATAAATAAGATAATCAGAAATAATACCATCTTGTCTATTACTATCAACAGCACCCCCTGCATCTCATATTTACTTTTTACATCTCCCGCTTGCGACAATATATGGGAATTTCCTACATAAACTACATAATCTATCCCCCACGCCATAGCCAAAAATAACATGGCTAAAATTACTGAACGCCATATACTTATTTGATAAGTCAAAAACATTATTGTTGAGATACTTATTATTGCAACTATCAGTTTTATTATTTGGACAGATGATAGCAATAATCCACTGGCAAAAAAACATATTACCATAACAACAAATAGCGTAATTTTTTGCCATTCTTTTAATTTATCTCTTTTATATACAAAGCTCTGAAAAAATATATTGCAACAAAACGTCTCAAATATAACAATAAATAAACTTCCAATATATTCAAACATCTACATTCTCCCCTTAAATGCAATATACTTTTCTTCCACCGCCCTATACCTTGCCCTTGGTATGGGTATCGACTCTCCTGTAAGTAGTAAAACACTATACCTGGAAACCTTTTTGACAAACATTAAATTAACCAAAAAACTCTGATGAACCCTGATAAATCTATTTTCTTTAAATTCTTCTTCTAATTCATCAAGTCGTCCATACATGTTTTTTACGCCGCTTTCTCCACTTATGTGAAACTCCAATCTATGAAGACTACTCTCGACATATATTATCTTTTCAACCATTATTTCTAGCGGACCCTCTGTGAATATAAATCGTCTTATCTCCCTTGAAGTATTGATCTTTTTGTCAATTGCATCCATACATTCTTCAATAGCAAATTGAAAATTCTCATTGTTTTTTAATAAATATCTAACCGCTCCAACCTTATATCCATCAATTGAATAGTCTATATATGCTGTGATAAATACTATAAATATTTTTTCACTATATAATCTTATCCTTTGCGCAACATCAACTCCATTCATGCCCTTCATATTGATATCTAAAAATACAATTAAATAATTTACGATCTTCTCACCTAACTCACACAATTCCTCTCCCGTCGTATATATATCTATCTCGTATTCTATATTTTTTCTTTTCAAATAGTCCTCAAGTCTCCTGTATATTTCATTTCTAAAATATCTTTCATCATCGCAAATTGCTATCTTATACATTTGTGCCCCCTGGTATAGTTTATCTATTATGTTAATTTTATAACATTTGTCATATTTTGGGAATAAAAAAATAATAGGCAGACTGAAATCTCAGCCTACCTATTATTTCCCATATATTTATATTTTACTGATGATAATAGCTCAGGAAATCAGCCAGCTTTGCTGTTGCTGCCTTGAGTATCTCCATATTCGGAAGATATACTATTCTGAAGTGATCCGGATCCTTCCAGTTAAATCCCGTTCCACATGTGACGAGGATGTGCTTATCCCTCAAAAGATCAAGAGCGAACTGTTCATCATTTGTGATGTTGAACTTCTCCTTGTCAAGTTTCGGGAATATGTAGAACGCTGCCTCCGGCTTAACCACACTTATTCCCGGTATATCGCAGAGTGCTTTGTATATATACTCCCTCTGATCATAGATCCTTCCTCCCGGCAAGAGCAGCTCATCTGCACTCTGGTAGCCTCCAAGACAGGTCTGAACTATACTCTGAGCAGGAACATTCGAGCAAAGTCTCATGGATGACAGGAGGTTAAGTCCCTCTATGTATCCCTTCACATTGCTCTTGTTTCCGCACAGACACATCCAGCCAACTCTGTAACCTGCAACTCGGTGTGACTTACTCAGTCCGTTAAAACTTATCGTGAAAAGGTCAGGTGCCAGTGAAGCCAGAGCCACATGCTCTTTATCATCCATGACGAGCCTGTCATATATCTCATCGGCAAAAAGGATAAGCTCATTCTCCCTTGCAACCTGAACTATCTGCTCAAGAACCTCCTTTGGATAGAGAGCTCCTGTCGGGTTGTTAGGGTTGATGACTACGATTCCTTTTGTTCTTGAGGTTATCTTCTTCTTGATATCTTCTATATCCGGATACCAGTTGGACTGCTCATCGCAGAGATAATGAACCGCTGTTCCTCCTGCCAGGTTGACAGACGCTGTCCACAATGGATAGTCTGGCATTGGAACAAGTATCTCATCACCAGAATCCAGCAATCCCTGCATGGACATGGTTATAAGCTCGCTGACTCCATTTCCTGTATATATGTCATCGATTCCCACATTTGGAATATTCTTCAGCTGGCAGTACTGCATGATTGCCTTTCTTGCAGAGAAAAGTCCCTTTGAATCTGAATATCCCTCAGTATCTCTGAGGTTATATGCCATATCCCTGACAACCTCATCAGGTGCCATAAGTCCATGCGGTGCAGGATTTCCTATGTTCAGCTTGAGGACATTTACCCCTTCAGCCACCATTCTGTTTGCCTCGTCCATAACAGGACCTCTTATGTCGTAACACACATTGTCAAGCTTTGATGATTTTTCGAATTTTCTCATGATACACACTCCTTTATATCTCTTGATCCCTTGTTGTCTGTGTTTGCTGATTGTTGGTTTTAACTTGCGTTTTCTTCGAGATTACTCCGCATCTGCCGATGCCCGCGAGCAAGCTCGCGCATCGCAGCCGCTTGTCACCCTGAAAACGCAAAATAAAAGCCCTAAGCATACTTATAATATGCTTAGGGCGAACTTTCTTGTCCGTGTTACCACCTAAATTCAGGAACTTATTCCTGCTCTCAGCCGACAGCCATCACTATCGTTGTTCCTATAACGTGGAACCTTCCGTTGACCACTACCCGGAAAACTTTCGCGGTCACAGCTCGGGGACTGCTTCCTTAAGGTGTCCTATAGGCTCGCACCAAACGCCTACTCTCTGAAGTGACAGTGACTTAAGTACTCCTTCCTGTCTTTGCCTTTATCTGATTTTTAGGATAGCATTCTGATGTCGTGTTGTCAAACAGTTTTTTTATTTCATAAATGCACACTCATCCTCGTTACAGAGTATTCCCTCTGGATTGTACATATTCATATGGAATATATGGCCGCTGTCAGGATTGTTCTGTCCATACGCTTTTGTGATATGTGCAACTCCAACTTTGTTCAGCACCTCATCCACCGCTTTTGTATGTGATGCCAGATCATCATTTACACTGTACATGAGGTACGCCTCCGGGAAATCAGTATTTATATAATCAAGCTGATCCATAAACAACTTGTACTGTTCCTCCGTCACAGCATATGCCTGGCTTATTTTCTTACTTTCACATTTTTCAGCTTTGTCGTGTGAACTTGTTTTTCCGTCACTATTCTGGTCATCATCCACATCATTTCTCAGATACCATGCGGATATATTGTCATTTCTTTCTGCCATCTTGTATGCACCACAGTTAAGGCATACCTTCTTAGGCAGTAGATCATATGTGAAGAAATCAAGCTTTGCCCTGTAATCGCTGTTTGATGCTATGATGCAATAATTTGCCGTGAGCTGTGCCCCCGCCGAGTCACCGACCATATAGAAATTATCCATGTCTATTCCAAGTGTCTGCGCATTCTCATGGATATACCGAATGAGATACGCCACATCCTCTATGGCCGCAGGATATTTGTTCTGCGGTGACAATCTATAGTTAAAGTTCACCACCACGTACCCGTGCTCCGCAAGAAGGCAGCAATAGTGGCTGTACAGTTCCTTGTCACCATAGAACCAACCTCCGCCATGCACGCTCACTATCACCGGATATTTTCTGTTTTCATCTGTCATATACGATATTGGAACGCAGATATCCATGTAGCTGTTAGATGTATAGCTTGCAGAATCCACGTCTGCGGCATCCCCGGAATCGGCAAAGAATATAATGTTCCTCTCTACACCTTTGTCCCATGTTTCAATCAGCTCATTGAAACGGACCTCATCAAGCTCCTTTTTGTAATCCAGATTCTTTATCTGTACAACATTTGCCGGATATTCAAGCCCTCTGTCTCTCGCCGCATCACTTGCTTTCCAGGCGTGACGCATATTTACCCATGCCGGAAGATTCTTCTCCACCGCACCGCGGCTGAATATCTCTGCTACGTTCTTCATCATTCTTTCTCTGTCCATAATTTCCTCCATTATTTTAATCTCTGTGCTGTATCCTGAAATAGTCCAGGTACTTTTTAAACTTATCCTGCGCAGTAAGGCAGGTATCCCGCAGATATCCTCTTTCTCTATTCCATTCTGAAAGTCCTCTATAATAATACCATTTGAGATCTTCATCTATGATAAATGGAATTATATCATATTTCAGACACTCCTTGAACAATATCAGCCTGCCAACCCTGCCATTGCCATCTTGAAACGGATGAATACTTTCAAATTCATGGTGAAAATCCAGAATATCATCTAGTGTCTTTTCATTGAGCTTGCGGTATCTTGCAAGGAGATTTTTCATTTTCTCTGGAACTTCTTCCGGCAAAGCCGTATCATGACCGCCCACCTCATTCGGAACTTTCTTGTAATCTCCCACCGCAAACCATTCTTTTCGTGAGTCCTGAGTTCCATTCTTGAGAATCAAATGCAGCTCCTTTATCATTTTCTCACTTAATAAGTTCTTTGCATCATCGATCACCAGATCTATACACCTGAAATGATTGGTCGTCTCGACTATATCGTCAACATTTATCGCCTGATCACTCACGCCTATAGTATTTGTCTCATATATATACCGTGTCTGATCATGACTGAGCCTGCTGCCCTCTATATGATTGGAATTGTAAGTGAGATCCACCTGTATCTTATGATAAATGCCACCTTTAATTCCATTTTTTTTCTCTTCTCTCAGCACAGTCAGCAGATCCCGGTTCTCTTCTCCCGCAGATTGACGCATTGGTTTCTGCGCAGAATCCGGTATATTCCACGTCTTTCCCGTCAGAAAAGCCCCAGGAATCTTATCATGAGCGCAGTAATTTCTAACGGTTCGTTCTGACACATTCCATTTTTTTGCAGTCTCTGCAACTGAAATATAACCCATGAAAATCCCTCCTTTTACGCAATGGGCTTTTATCATCTGCACAGTGTTTTGTATATAGATAGTATATGCCGTTACCGGCAAGAAATCAACTTTTTCAAGATTTGAAACCGTTCATTTCTTGCCGATAACGGCATATCTTACATTACTCATATATAGGTTCAAAGTCGTCTGCTCCGTGTCCACACAGAGGACATACATAATCTGCCGGAAGCTCACTTCCCTCATATACATAGTTACATATCTTGCAGCGCCATCCCACTATCTTCTTATCTGTCTTAGGAGGCTTGTCTGCCTTTGGCTTTACATGTGCCTGATAATCAGCATATGTGAGAGGAGCCTTGTCTGACAGCATCTTTGCATCAACCACCTCCGCGATGAACAACGTGTGCGTTCCGAGATCATGGCTCTCAACTACCTTGCCACTGATAACCGCGCAGGCATACCAGCCCATGTAAGGGATTCCGTTGACATCCTCCGGCATCCTTATTCCTTCGAATTTGTCCACGTCTCTTCCCGACTGGAAACCGAAGTGCTTTATCGAGTCAAATGTACACTGCTCGTCAAGTACACTGAGGGCAAACACACCACTCTCCTTGAGCAGATCACATGTGTAATTCGTGTTGAGAACCGATATCGCAACCCGCGTTGGATTGTTCGCCACCTGTATACAGGTGTTGATGATGCAGCCATTTGCCTTGTCGCCCAGCTTTGTGGACAACATGAAAATCCCGTATGATAAACTGTAGATCGCCTTTTTATCCATGATAATAACCTCCTTGTCAATCATAATTAATCAGTTATATAGATTTATTCTCAATAAGATATTTCTATAATACCACATTATCATGCAAAAAGCTCCCCCTGTTTATCACAGGGAGAGCCTTTATTTAGTGAATAAATCTATCTCTCAACAGATATTATGTCATTTATTCCGTTGTCTGATTCCTGATAAAATACTTTTATTTTATCCCCGCTCTGTATAAATATCAGTTCCTCGTTCTCTGAGAAATCCTGCTTGTATACATTGCCATTTTCATCCGTGATATACACATATGTCGTCTCATCCATGTTGATATATTTGATATCAGCTACCGTGATCTGTCTGTTTGGTATATCGTCCGTCATGCTCTGCGTACTCTTAAGTCCGTTCTCTGCCAGCAGCTTGTTGTATGCCGCAAGTGCGTCCTTCTGGGTAGTGCCTGTAGCTACAATATTGTACTTCTCCACATCGACAAGCGCATACATCTTTACCAGGCCACCGTTGTCCTTTAAGACCATGATGTAGGTTGGTATTCCGCTGATATTGATGAGTGATGGGAAGGATGCCTTATAACCAAGATGCTGTACCTGTCCCTCTGCCGATGACATGGCTGAGTATTCCTCTGCACCTGCCACCTTATAATATTTGCTCTCTCCTGTCCGGAGATTCATCAGAGCAAATCCTATGTTGGACTCGTCACCATTTACCGATGTGACACCTGTATATACCCACACATCGCCGTCCATAACCTTGTAACCATAATCATCCGTAGTCCTCTTGCAGCCCTTATTGCCAAATACGCTGTTCCAGTAGCCGCCTGAGAGTTCGCCGTACCAGTCGTATTTCTGGCACACCAGGTCGCCATCATATACACGGTCCACCCAGTGTGGAACATCACTGACTTCATGATACTCTGTATCGCCCGTACACGGATCGCATATAACCACGCCCTTTACATCCTTTGCACCGAAGAGTCCTGCATGCGACTCAAGAACCGGACAGATGTAATATGGATTGCCATCGTCACTGAGCTCCAGATAGAAACCTTCAAATATATATGTCGGATAAGCCATCTGGACATGTCTGTACAGGTTCTTGTTGAAATACGCTGAAGGTGAATACACTATAGGCTTTTCAGTCTGTATATAGTGTGCCTCATTCTTTACCGGATCGACAAGAACATAACCCGGGATTCCGTTCTTCCTGTTGTTCATATATTTGATGAAGCCCGCATAATTGAGTGCTGCGACTTTCATCGGCGCGCCATTATAATCTATAGTGCTGTAATTGCCGCTGACCTCGTACTGGCTGACCACATCCGAGAGTGAACCGACGGCTCTCTCACCTATGATCCTCGCTGTGCTTGTATCCATCAGCGCAATGTCATTTATCTGCCTGCTCTCCGGGATATCTGTCTGGAAATCTCCATCCTCTATATTGATGAGACTTGCATACTTTGATGCACAAAACAGCTTGGATGACGCCGCCACCATAATGAGTCCGACCGCTATCATTATTACTACTATCCATGCTGCCGGTTTCGTTGCTTTCGTTGCGACACTCCTGTCAGCATTGCTCTCCACTGTAAAATCAAGTGTACAAAAACCAACCAATGCTGCTGAAATGATAAGCCATACCCAGAAACTTGTACTCTGTATGTTAATCGCCGGCGTTGCCGCATAATAATATATGAGCTCTCCCACAACAAGCACTGCAAATGCTATCGCATTCCATTTGCCGAGCCTTCCCGGGGCTTTTGCAAATATCTCCTTTGCCGCTCCTGTGCTTTTCTTTTTCTTTGTCTGTTTACCCATGTTGCCCTTCTTTCCGGCTTACCACGGTCTGATTTTTCACTGCATATACTTACCGGATCGTGTCTGCCATTAATCTATCTACTCCATATGTCTGCCCCATATATTATCATCTATTCCGATAAAAATATATATCTATCCGGTATATGTTATGCCTCGTATCGTTCTGCCAGTGAACGATTGTATATATGTGCTCTCCTGTGCTTTTTGTTATCCTTTTGCCTTCCCTATCCACTTCACAGCCTTCGCCAGCCTCTTCCCGGAATCGGCAAAATGTCCGCCTGAATTTATCTCATATATCACATCGTTGTCCTTCTTCAGCAGGTCGCAAATCTCCTTTGTCCGATCCGCAACAGTTGACATCAGCCTGTCGGATGTCCGCGATTCTTTGCCGCCTAGGCTGATGTATATACGTTTATTCGCAAGTGTTGGCTGGCTGTTTACATATTCCACAAATCCCGGATACCACATTGAACCTGAACATGTGGCACACCCGGCAAATATATCAATCTGATACATTGCCCAAAGTGCAAAAAGCCCGGCAAGCGAGTATCCCATGATATAAAGAGGTCTGTTCGCCTGACTTTGAATATCCAACTGTGGGACGACCTGCTGTTCTATATAATCCAGTGTCCGTCCCGCCTCTCCGGCAAATGATCCATCGACCTCATCTGATCTCCACGGTGAGAGATCCCTGTTCCAGTCATCTATCTGTATCGCAACAAGTGTAAACTGTTCTTCTCCCACCAGTTCTCTGATAGAATCCGCTGTGTGCTCCAGTTCATCTCCCCTGTGTGGGTACATGACCCAGAGGATGATCGGACCATTTTCCGAAGATATAAGTGTGTGTACCTGCATGTTTTTCATCTCCTATAGTGTGTCGGCTATCTTCTGGACTTCCTCCACTGATATGTTCAGTTTCTCATTTGTTTCCGTTAGCCTGAGCCTATTCAAATCTCTCATCCTGCGTCAATACGCTCATGAGTTTTAACACCTCGTCCTTATCTGTACAAATATCACATCAAGACCAATAATGCAATTGAAAACGATATGAATCGAAAATAACCCACTTGCTCAATTGAATTTCACAAGTGGGTTATGCATAACTTTAAATGATATTTTATTCTAAATCAAAAGATAAATCTGACTTATATCCCTGACATTTCGACCTAAATTCCTCAACCTTATTTCCTGCATCATCATAATTACCTGTTGGACTTAAACAGAACTCATAGAAACTGTTTGCCTCAACATAGTATTCTTTTAATTTTGAATAATATGACGCTGACTCTGGTATATTCTTTATACTGTTCTTTGCATCATCCAGCATCTTACTTATATCATCATATGTTCCATCGTTTTTACGACACTCTATATAACAATTAACAACATTTGAAAATGAGTCTACTCTTACACGATATAATCCATCAAATCCTTGCCTAACCTCAAAAAAGTTATTTTTGTTATTTATATCAATAAATGTTTGAGTATCTACCCCTAACTTGGCACATAAATCATTTATGAATACCTCCCCATTTCCCTCACCATCATCAGCATCATAAATACCATAATACCAAACAGTTATAATACCATCTGCCACATCGGTACTCTTTTCTACAGCATCATTCAACTCTTTATACACAGTTTTTGCTTCATCCTTATTTTCTTGTACTGTAGCCTGAGTAGCGGATTTTGCATCATTACCGCTATTGCTACCTCCACATCCGACTACCCCCACTGCCATACATAAGGTAGCCATAATTATACATTGCTTTTTTATAAATCTTCTCATTTGTGATTCCTCCTATTATTTTTCTTTAAATGGATTCGGGTAATTAACCGGTATATGATATGGTGAACCCTTTTTGTCCTGAGTTATCCGTGGATCATTTGTATTTCTACAAAAGTCTTGAACTCGTCTTTGGGTTACTCCCCATAATTCTGCTGCAACTTTGGTTCCCATTTCAGACATATTCTCCCCTCCTTAAAAGTATATTATTTTCGCTTTCGTTTTATCCTACCTTATCATACTTTATCCTACTTTTCAATATAAAGTACACCTCAATGCTATATTACAAAAAAGGCAGGTGATTGAATGAAACCATTAAAGAATAAAGTAAGTATTACTCTCGATGAAGATCTAGTAGAAAGAATAAAACAACTGGCCGAAAATGATGACAGATCTTTCAGCCAATATATAAATCTGGTATTAAAAGATTATGTAAACAAAGTTGATGCGACCCATCCAAAATAAATGTTTTTAGTTATAAAATGGCTGATACTCACATCATCAGCCTTTTTGTAACTGCATTTCTATTTTTCTCAAATAGTATTTCTTTCAAAAACCATTTTACCAAATGTAAAATCACCCCCATTTTTCCTCGATAATTCCACTCTGAGCGTCATTTTTGCGCTTTATAAGCGCATTTGCCTAAATCTATTGACTTCCTGTTTTTATTGCTATAAAGTGTGCCTACCGGCCGGAACAATCTTACACAGGAGGAATATATGCCTAAAAATAACAATGACTACGATGATATTTTCAAGACTCTAAAATACAATCACAAGCGTCTGTTTATATCACTGATCAACAAAGCATTTAACAAATCATATCCATTGAATATTGTTCCAACAATCTTACCTACTGACAGTTATATCGAAAACCCAGATACTGACAAAATCGAGGAACGTGAATCTGATCTATTGATGAGTATTTGTGGTGATACCTACCTGATTGAATGCCAGAGCTATGAAGATGGCACCATGGCGATCAGAATTGCCGAATATGCTTTTCTGTCTGCTCGGAATAATGCCGTTTGGGAAAACGGAAGGGTTATTCTAAATATGCCTGCATATGTAGTTGTATATATTAAGAGCAGTGAACATACTCCTTTATATACAGAAATCTCATTGAAATTTCCAAATGGGGAATCCGTAAATTATGATTGTAAAAATATCTTGCTAAAGGACATTTCCAAGGAAGACATGATTTCTGATAGACTGTTTCCTTATATTCCATTTTACATAACGAGATATGAGAATGAAATCTGCAATAAGGGCAATATCGATTCTGCATTATCTGATCTGTTATATTTTAGAACCGAACTTACAAAACTTTACCAGAATAATGAATTGTCACCGGAAGAACTTTTGGATATAATGAATTATATAAACAGGATCATTAAACATATTGCGGATGGCAATGAATATGAGGAAAGGATGGTGAGTATCATGGGTGGTACAGTGGAAGAAACCCCATCTCAAAAACTCAAAAGACTGGAAGATGAGAAAAATATACTCAGTCTTTTTTCAAATGGAGCAGATTTTGAATTGATCAGAAAGTCTTTTTCCGAAAAAATCATTTCAAATGAACGTTTATTGGAACTGCAAAAATCAGCTACACAAAAATAAAATTTAACAAGATATAAGGATCATCTGTGGGTAATCAACTTGCTCACGGATGATTTTTATTTATACGGCGGTTTTTCATAGTTGACTTATTGCGGAATCTGCATTATATATTATAATACAGATAATACAAGAAGGAGGGCCACCACATGATCATAGAGCTTGACATGAGCAGTGACACACCCATATACGTACAGCTGCGCAATCAGATAGTAAAGGGAATCGGCAAAGGCGAGATACAGCCAGGCGAAAAGCTTCCCACTGTAAGACAGCTTGCGGCGGATGCCGGCGTGAACACAATGACTGTGAATAAGACATACCAGATACTAAAAAATGAGGGATATATCAGAACTGACAGAAGGCTTGGAGCATTTGTATCAGAAAATATCAATATGAACGCCGAGTTCCGTGACAAGCTGGAGTCAGAGTTGGAACTTCTGTCCGCCGAGGCAAGCATAACCGGGATGAACCGGGAAGATTTTCTCAAGTTATGCGATGAAGTATATTCCAAAATGAAGTCTTCTCCAATCCAAATATCCACTTAAATTACTAGAAAGGAGCAACATATGAGCATAGCATTATTTATCATCTTCCTGTTTATGAACTTCTTCATACTGCTCATAATGAAGTTCGTATATACAAGTAATTATTCGTATACCGAGGGAATGCTCCTGGGTGTCCACATTCCAAAGGAACACATTGAAGACGAAACCATCCTGAATATTGTTGCTGCTGCCAGACGTAAGATGAACCGGATTATCTGGATAAATCTCATCCTTGGAACAGCCCTGTGCTTTGTCGTATTCTGGGAGATCATTATATTCATACTGGCATACACTGTCTGGATGATCGCATTCTGTTTCTGGATAACATATGCAAACAACTCTGCGCACAGGAAAATGTATGCCCTAAAGATGAAAAATGACTGGGTGGTCCCTGATCAAAGAAGAAAACGTTACATTGATACAAATGTGTCAACCCAGATCGGCAAAAGTGAGATCAGTTTCAATTATCATGGAATAATAATCCTTGTAGAGCTCATTTGCCTAGTACCATTTGTGATAGGGAAAAGTGCGGTCATATCAACCACAATGATAATAATGGGACTCTGCTCCGTCCTGATGTCACTTACATCCATGATATTCCACATATATGTAAACCGGCACGAGCGAACTGTGTACAGCTCGGATACCCAGCTCAACCAGACCGTCAACAGAACCATGAAGATATACAAGGGACTAGCAATGCTGATTCTTTCGGCAACAAATGCTGTCGCATGGGTATATATCACTATTGACACCCTGATTCATTGCATATCATCAGCCAGTAAGTCCCGGCAAATTTCGCTTTCTGATATCCTAAATTTCAAGGGTGCGCTTGTAGATGTCTCGCTGTGCAGCTCCGCACTCTATGTCTATATATTTGTCCAGACTCTCGCAGCCATCGGATTGTTTGCACCTCTCCTCATGGCACAAAGCAGAAAACGTGAACTCTTGGCCGCCGACACCCAGCCTCTCTACGTGGATGACGACGAATACTGGAAAACCGGATATTACTACAATCCTTCCGACCCGCATGTGCTGGTTCAGAACAGATTGCAAAGTGGAAATTATACATTTAACTATGCCACCAGGAGCGCAAAGATTTTTACAGGACTTACATATATCCTTATCACCGCCTGCATTGTCTGGACGATAGGCGTGCTTGTGCCATTCATAAACGTGCATATTGACACTCATCTTGACTCCAACAAACTCACTGTGTCTGCTGCCATATACTCATCGGAGATATATTTTGATGACATCGAGGAGGTTCAGCTTCTGGATGAACTGCCAGACGATGATTTTGTCCGTATCAACGGAGGTGCCACCGATGAATACCTGATCGGCCATTTCAAGAGCAGCACCTACGGCAAATGTGAGCTGTATGTATACGCAGACAGTTATCCCATCATCATGATAAAGACAAGGGATGAAGTGATATTTATGAACACCAGGGATTCTGATGATACTTATTCTATCTTCGAATCCATACATTCATGAGATAACGCCAAAACAGGTACAATGGATAAGTATGCTATCATTTTCTTAAGAAATGCTCCCTGTTCGGATACTCCTGCCTGAATGCCGCCAGTGCTGCGCTCTGAAGTATGGCAAATTCCTTGTCCATGTGCAGCATATGCGGCGCGTCAAATGCGATGGAGCTTATCTGATCTGCGATCTTCTTCGCCACGCCCTCATCCGAGAGCTGCCCCATACCAAATGCTATGGATGTGAAACCTCTGCCGCCTCTGCTCACCTCGATGAACTTGAGAAACGCATTCTTGAGTTCATATAGCAATATCTCCTGTTCCTCGGCACTTCTCCTGTCTGCGTCGAACAGGCAGAGCTTGCTTATAATCTCCACTGCCTGTTTCTTTTTCTGACCTCCGATGTCAACAGAACCGCCCTCCGATATGTATTTGAGCTCCATAAGGCAGCCCACAAATGCATCATTCTTCGGCTTTCTCTTGCCATATCTCGCCGTCCACAATCTCTGACGGAAGGCAGTAGACGAACCGGCGCTGTCACCATCCATATCCGTGCTGTTATTTTCCAGCAGTTCAAGTCTCTTATCCGCATCCGTCTCTCCGTAAAATTCTTCTATCCAGCTATTTTCCATATGCATCCTTCCCGAATATTAAATTCACAATTTTTTATTCACGTATCAGTCAGTTACCTTTATCTGAGCAGGAAATCATCCACGCTGTCAACATCGACCTTCCAGTAAGGCGACACGTAATATTTGCCCTCGTCAAGATTATGACCATCAAGGCTGTTTCCCTTGAAGAGATCAACTGCCAACCGCGCTATCTCTCCCGCCTGGGCCTCCTTGTCATTGTAAACTGTTCCCTGCATGTTTCCCTGCTTTATCGCCTGGAGAGCATCATCAAGTCCGTCTATTCCAAAGATCACAGGCCATTTGTCCCGGCTTATACTTGAGTTATCGTACGCCTCAACTGCGCCCAGTGCCATCTCATCATTGTTGGATATGACAAGCTCTATCTGACTGCCATACTGACTTATAAGCTGAGTCATTCTGTTCTCCGCCTGACCTCTGTTCCAGTCTGCAAACTGATAACTGAGCTTCTCAAGATCCACTCCCTTATCCATGATGGTCTTCACCGAACAGTCGGTTCTGCTTATGGCATCCTGATGTCCGGCCTCCCCCTCCAGAAGAACATACTGTATCTTGCCATCACCGTTGCGATCCACTTCGCTGTGCTTCTTTATATAATTTGCCGCAATCTCCCCCTGCATATCACCGGATTCTTTTGCGTCACAGCCAACATAGTAGAGCTTTTCCCACTGCATCAGGTCATCACGCACCGGCTCTCTGTTGAAAAAGATCACTGGTATATTACTCTGCCTTGCTGACTTGATAATATTTGCCGGTGCGGTTCTGTCTACAAGATTTACACACAGCACATCGCAGCCTGCATCTATCATCTCATCAACTATCTCATCCTGCTCACGCTGATCATTATCACCACTTCTCACCGATACTATCACATTCATGTTTATGGTCTCCATAGTCTTAAGCTGAGATTTCACCTTTTCAATCATGGCATTTATGAATGGATCATCTGCTGTATAAGTGACCACCCCGACTCTCATGGTTTTGTTTGATTTTTTATTGCTGCTGCCGCAGCCCATAAGCGAGACTATCATCGCAGCTGCCAGCAAAAGCACATATATTTTTCTTCGTTTCTGTCTACTCATATGAATATAAAAACCTCTCTACATCATCGGAGAACAAATCGTCACTGTATATTATCTTTATGCCCTCCTCCCGACTCTTCATCGTATACAATCTGCTGTTCAGACCCTTTACTACCTCTGTCACACTGGCATAGCCAACACCGTATCCATCCGGAATAACAAGGCACTTTATCTTGCCCGCATCAAGCAGCGCCACAGATTTTACGCTGGTCCCCATTCCATATATCTGGGCGCCATTGTACATACCGTTATCCGCATTCTCTCCTATCTCATCAATCGCATATGTGTCCATCACAACCATGTAGTCCACCTTTCCCAGAATATCCACAATGTCACATATGTTCTGATTGCCACATCGGCTGTACACCCAGCTCACCTCGCATCCGGTTTCTTCTATCGCATCCATAAGTCCTGCTTTTCCGCTCACACTTCCCTCTGTCTGGGAATATCCGGTTATAATGCCTATGCTTTTGCCACGGAGTCCGTCCGCATCATTTGCCCTGATCTGTTCTCCAAGGGTATATCCTATCTTGTAGTTATCAGGTTTTATTGTGACAAATCCCGAGGCGCCATCTTCACTGTATGCATCCTGGGTTATAAGTACAAATGGTACATCGCCAAGCTGTCCCAGCATATCCGATGTATCCTCGCCCGGTGCAGGACAAATTATGAATGCATCTACATCATTTTCAAGCTGTTCATCTATGAGCTCCTTCTCATCCTGGGCTGACTCGATATCATCGGTGTTGCATATGATAAGATGGACATCATTGACATTTGCTGATTGTTTTAGTCCATTTATAAGTCCATCCCACCTCTTATCACCGGAATTTGAAAGTATGACCGCTACTCTTTTCTGAGGCACATTTTCCCGGAATATCTGATGTATAAAGAATCCGGCTATAACCACCAGAAACAGCTCCGCGATCAGGAATGTTATCTTACTCTTCTTCATCTGTCGCCATCCCCCTTCCAAAATCCTGCCTCTCAAGTCTCTCTCTGTTCTCCTCCGTGTAAGGAATGGCTGGAATGTGAATGACAACCTTTGTTCCCTCGTCCGGCTCACTGTAAACCTTTAATCCATATTCGCTGCCAAACATCAGCTTTATCCTGGAGTGAACATTGATAACACCCACTCCGGAGCCATGCTTTGGCACCTTATTGTTGTCCACAAGGATGTTCCGGGCAATATCCTCCGACATACCCATACCATTATCCTCAACTGAAATGTATATGTCGTCGCCCTTCTTCTCACCGCGGACAGTTATCTTGCCGCCATCGTCCTCATCCATGTTGCCCACACCATAGTATATTGCATTTTCCAGGATCGGCTGCACGATAAGTTTAACTGTACAATAGTCATTTATCTCTTCGTCTATGATAAATTCTGTAGCAAATCTTTCTTTATATCTTACCTTCTGTATGTTCATGTAACTCGTGCTGTGCTGGATCTCGTCCGCTATCCTTATGACAGTTCTGCCCTTTGACAGACTTATCCTCAGCAGCTTTGCAAGCTCAGATATCATAAATACTGCATCTGTATTTCTGTTCGCCTCCACCATCCATGTTATGGACTCCAGTGTATTATACAGGAAATGCGGATTGATCTGACTCTGGAGCGCATCCATCTCACTCTTTCTCCGCTCATTCTGCTGTCTGATTATCTCCTGCATCAGAATCTCTATCTGCTCATAGGATTTCTTGACCGAATATCCCAGATGTCTTATCTCGGAAGATCCTCCAATATATATATCCGTGGTTCCACCTGTCTCATATGACTTTACTGATTCATTCAGCTTAAGTATAGGCTTTGAGATTTTCTTTGTTATGATCCTGTTCACCCACAAGAGCATCATAAGCAATATTACAACCGTAGTTATGATGTAATATCTGTACTGATTGATGCTGGCAGTCTGAACACTTTCCGGGACAACTCCTATGATCTTCCATCCAGTGTAGGCTATACTGCTGACAACAACATTTTCTGTGCCATCCGTCATCTTGATCTCATATGTACCGTCATCGTATACCGCTGCCTCTGTACTTTCCTCTGTGAAAAAGCCTCTGTCTATCTCTGCTCTTCGCGGATGGTATATGATATCTCCGTCACGGTTGCACAGATAATAATAAGTTTCACTTGAAGAATCATTGATCCTTGAAAGAGCCTCCTCGATCACGGAATACTTCATATCTATCAGAAGCACGCCGTTTACCGGCTTATCTCCATCATTGATATCAACAGAACGGCTGAGGGATATGACCCAATAATACCTATTGGCGCCATCTTGAAACAGATCTTGTATATGAGGTGTAGAAAAGTGCATATTCTCTATATCTTCAGATGCATTCTTGTACCATTCCTGTTCCTCGACATTAACCTTATCCTTCTGCACTGCAACCGGCTCCGCAGCAACAAGCTTCCCGGAATTGTCGTACAACGCCATACTCTGCACTTTGTCAACATTCACCTCATATAAAAGGCTGAACTGTCTGCTGAACTCCTGACTGGAGATGTCATATTCCTGGATAATGTTATAATTCACTCCATTAGATATCTGTCTAATGCCTGCCAGGTCTGTATCCACTTTATCCACAGTACTCTCTATCATGCTTTCTGCATTTGACACTGCAGTCTGCTTTATCGCAAGCTTGAATCTATTGTAAATAAGAAATCCCATAACAACAGTTGTGGTTATCGTCAGTCCTGTGAGCACCGCCATTATTATTGACTGTATGTCAAATCCTATAAATCTGCCATGATGAAACCAGCCTCGCAGCCTCGTGCGCAGAGAATATTTATTTTTCTGCATTTTGCCCTGAGCATCCTTTTTCTCTCTAATCTTCAAAACAATTCTACTCCCCTTATACTTTCTCTGCTCTACTTATTCCCCGTATGTTCAGTTCTGTACTTTGATGGCGACATTCCAAATCTCTTCTTGAACACATAGCTGAAATAATTTGCATCCTGATATCCCACCTGCTCTGCTATCTTATAGCTCTTCTCATTTGTCTCAAGTATGAGATTGGCTGCGTGATCCATCCTGTAATCCGTCAGATACGAGATAAATGACTTGCCTGTCTCCTTCTTGAACACTGATGAAAAATACGAATTGGACACACCAAGCTCTGAGCACACCGTATCCAGCGACAGATCGGGCTCCATATACCTGTCAACTACCATATTCTGGGCATCCGTTACCATTCTTCTGGACGTGTTATTTCTGGCATTTTTCAATTCCTCGCCGATCGCCATCGATGTGTCTATGAGCCATGCTGTGAGGGTAACTTCATCCATCTCAGGAACCTTCTCGTATGGGTTGCTGATCCCACCTGAAAAATTATCAAAATCTATAAAATTATTTGCGCAGAATCTGTAGAATGTTCCTACCATCTCCATGAGCGTCAGCTTGTACCTGTTCATGGTCTGTGCAGATCTGTGCAGCTTCTCTATCTCATCATGTACTGCTCCCTCAATGGCATCTCTTTTGCCAAGATATATTGACTTGATAAGTTCATGCATATTTGCATCTTCATACTGTACTGCGGCCTTCTGCTCCTTCGGTGCGATCTCAGCAATATTTATAGCCCTCTGGGTTCCGTATAAGACCCTGTATGATACCGCCTCCCTGGCACCCTCATATGAATTATTGATATTCAGGAGACTGTCACACACCCTGCCAATACCGGCAGTCACCACGGCACCCATGACTCGGTAAGCCCATCTGCAGAATCTGTCGCAGGCATCCGTCAGCTCTGCCATGGCATCCTCTGAGGCTATTTCGATGATGAGCACTGAGTTGCCCAGATATGTAAATACCTTGCATTTCCATGTATCAGCAATTCTGTCCTTGATCTGCTGTTCCACCGACATTGACAACAGAAGCGGATTCATTCCATCTGGAACGTGATGCTCCGATGTATGAAAAACCGCGCAGCAATAAAGCGGTCCCTTCATATCAATCTGGTATGCTGCAAGAAATTTCTCATAATCCGACTCGCTCACTCTGCCCTCTATCAGTGATACAAACAGATTTGTCTGAAGAACAGGCAGAGATGCATTGAAATAATTTGCAAGCTTTTCTACATTCAGTTTTTCCTCCCTCTCCTTGTCCAGAGAGTTCTTGACCCTCTTCAGACAGTCCGAGAGTTCTAAGGCATTTATAGGCTTGAGCATGTACTCCTCTATCTCAAGGTGCACCGCCTCCTTGGCATACTCAAACTCATCAAATCCTGTGAATATGATGATGTGTATATTCTGATAATCATTGTTGAGCCGTCTAGACAGCTCAAGACCGTCCATATACGGCATCTTGATGTCCGTTATGACCACATCCGGCTGCAGCTTCTCCACTAATTCAAGAGCCTTCACACCATTGTTGGCACTTCCCACAACATCAAACCCAAGCATATCCCAGTGGATCTTTCTCTCTATAACATCTATAACCTCTTCCTCGTCATCGACAAGGATAACCTTGTATTTATCCATCTAACAGAAATCCTTTCTATATATCAAATGCCACCCGGTTCACCGGTCTTTTCCAGCAGTGTAATTATATCAAATACCGCAGAGAATATCTGTACTTTTATTATTATTTCTTCATCTATACCGTCAAGAAATTTTTCTCACCTGTCCGTGACTCGAAACCTTGCCTGTTTCCAGCTGAGGATCCAGCTTGTTTCCGGCTGAGCATCTTGCCCTCCCGTAATCTGGAATATTTTCCCTATCTCCAACAAAATAGCTGCTGTAGGATAAAATTGTAACTCCCCCCCACATATAACCCTTGCAGGAAAATAGAGCGAAGGAAGCGGAACACTCGCCCAAGATTTTACAATATATAAATATCTCCACAGCCCAGCCTTCCTTGCATGCGCCTGCCACTTTTATGCATACCACCTAATCGATAGCTAGACGCGACTGATGATTTCTTCTCCTTCCACCACGAACAGCTGTATCTGCCCGGCTGCATGCATGGCTGCATTTATATACTGCGACATCGATAGTGAACACGACTGAGCTTCAGCGCTTTTTGCCACTGCGGAGACCGCATTGCCCTTATCGCGGTCAAAGCAGTGTGCAGATAAAAGCAAGCTGAAGTGAGGGAAGGGGAACGTGATGCCACAGTATATAAATGCAGACATCATCAGCCGGGCAGATACAGCTTCCGTTAGCACAGCCGCACAGAAGGCGTCCGCCAATCACATGCCTTGCGTCATGCGTGCACTTCGTGCACTTCACAAGGAATCCTCCCGCTTATGCGGGGCCCCTCCTTATGAAAAAAACCGCTCAATCCATCCTGTAGACGATCCGAGCGGCTTTTTATATAAAGGTTTTGTGAGAGTTAAATTTGTTGTTCCTTACTTCTTCTGTACATACTTGAGACAGTCAAGAGTTACAGCGGCAAGGATGATGATACCTTCGAATATGAACTGAAGGTTTGTATCAATACCAAGAATGGTAAGTGAGTAGGTAAGTGATGTGAAGATAAGAACACCAGTTACAACACCGGAGATCTTACCGATACCACCTGTGAATGAAACACCACCAACAACGCAGGCTGCTATGGCGTCCATATCCCAGCCCTGTCCATAAGCTGCACTACCTGAACCAACCATTCTGTTACACTCAAGCCATGATCCGAATCCGTAAAGGATACCGGCAAGGATGAATGCGCCAAGTGTTACCTTGAAAACTGATATACCTGAAACTGCTGCTGCCTCTGGGTTTCCACCTACAGCGTACAGATTCTTACCAAATGTAGTCTTGTTCCAGATGAACCATACTACTACGATTGCAACTACTGCCCAAATGATAATAGTTGGGAAGTTTCCTATTGTTGGGATGAACATATTTGGTATTGCTGAATCAATAGCACCAAACGAAACACCCTTTGTCGCATATGTTACAAGTCCGAAGATGATCAGCATGTTCGCCATTGTTGAAATGAACGGATGCATCTTGTACTTCGCCATGAAGAAACCTGCAATACTTGAAAATACTGTTGTGAGGATAATACATGCAACAAGTGCAAATAGTGCTTTTCCTACAACCGGCATACTTGAGAAATCAAATATGTGTCCAAACACACCACCTGTATTTGCACCATTGTGCATGATAATGGTAGCTGTAACCATACCCATACCAACCATACGTCCAATCGAAAGATCGGTACCGGTCAGGAGGATAAGTCCCGCAACGCCGAGTGCCAGGAACATTCTAGGTGATGCCTGCTGAAGTATGTTCAGTATATTGGTAACTGTGAGGAGCTGTGTGTTCTTCACAATTGGAGTGATGATACAAAGTGCAATGAATATCAACACGATTACTATATACAGACCGTTCTTGTAAAGGAACTGTGTTGTGTTGAATGTGTACTTGTAATTCTCAAATTTCTGTGCTCTGCTCTGCATGAATGTGTACTTGGACATTCTAAGGAGATCTATCAGATGATACTTGTGTGAAAATGCATCATGCTTTCTGTCCTTAATCTCCTGAAGTCTTGACTCATGTGTCATCTGTGCATCAAAGAGCTTGTTCTTGTATACATATTTCTCGTCCTTGATCTCTTCCGGATCAGAGAGTTTTGCAAGTGTCTGCTCATGCTCTGTCTTGAGTGTTGCCTTTACTCTCTCATAGGACTCATTTTCTGCTGCCTTCTCAGTCTCGCAGCTTGCCACTACTTTGCTGTAGTACTCGCTGTCATAATGCTCCTTAAGGTATCCCTCTGCGTCAGCGATAAGCTTTGCAACCTTATCCTTATTGGCTGCCTCAACTGCCTTTGCCTTCTCCAGGGCTGCCTTATCCTTTGCGATTATGCTATCCTTTTCTTCCTTTGATAAATTCTTATCTTCCTTTGCGATAGCTATATGGTTCTTCAAACTACGAACCTTGTCAGATCCATCAACTCGAAGTTCATCGATCTGAGCCTGTATCTTTCCAACATATTCATCAATCGGCTTGAGGAGTTTTTCCTCTGCATCAGCCGAAAGGATCATATTTTTATCTGCCATATCCATGCTCCTCTCTATTACAAATATTTAGCACTAAGTCTTAACAATTCTTCCTGATTAGTCTCCTTGGTATTTACAATTCCGGCAAGGTGTCCATTTGACATAACACCTATACGGTTTGTGATACCCAGGATCTCCGGCATCTCAGAGGAGACAACTATGATAGTCTTGCCCTGCTTTGCCATGTTGATTATAAGTTCATATATTTCATACTTGGCTCCTACATCGATACCTCTTGTAGGATCATCCATCATGAATACATTTGGTGAACGCTCCAGCCATTTTCCGAAGATAACCTTCTGCTGATTACCACCGGACAGGTTGGCGATCATATCGTCAGGTCCCATACACTTGGTGTGCATGACCTTGATCTCCTCAGCTGTGGCACGAACCATGCTGTCATGTGACAGTGCCACGCCGCTCTTGTAGTGGTTCATATTTGCAATGGTGGTATTGAAGGTGATATCTGCCTTGAGGAAGAGACCATTTGCCTTTCTCTCCTCAGTGATGAGGGCAAATCCGTGATCCATAGCATCCTTTGGACCGGTGAAGTTCATGATCTTGCCACCATACATTACATTTCCTGCTGCTCTTGTACGAATACCAAATATAGTTTCCAGGAGCTCTGTACGACCTGCGCCAACCAGACCATAGAGACCGAATATCTCACCCTTCTTCACATCAAATGTGATGTTCTGGAGCTTCGGTGCATACTTTGTGGAGAGTCCCTGTACTGAGAGGATCGTCTCACCCGGCGTATTGTCGACCGGTGGGAATCTGTTATCAAGTGAACGACCAACCATGGCTGATATAAGCTCATTCATGTTGGTGTCCTTGCTGTCCTTTGTCATGACCAGACTACCGTCTCGGAGAACTGATATCTGATCACAGATCTCGAATATCTCATCCATCTTATGTGAGATGTAGATCAGGGAAATTCCCTGCTCCTTGAGCTGTCTCATCATCTTGAAAAGCTTTGCAACCTCAGGTGCTGTCAGTGATGATGTAGGCTCATCAAGTACGATTACCTTGGAATTGTACGAGATAGCCTTTGCGATCTCACACATCTGTCTCTGGGAAACTGACATTCTCTTCATCGGCTGTGTAAGATTGACCGTTATACCCAGCTTTCTGAACAAGTCTGAAGCTTCCTTCTTCATACGGCCCTCATCGATGACTCCAAGAGAGTTCTTTGGATAACGTCCAAGGAACAGGTTGTCAACAACGCTTCTCTCAAGACACTGATTTAATTCCTGATGAACCATCGCAACTCCATTCTCGAGTGCATCCTTAGGGCCAGAGAAATTTACTTCTTTTCCATCTAATATTATTGTGCCTTCGTCCTTCTGATAGGTTCCGAAGAGACACTTCATCATTGTCGATTTACCGGCACCATTCTCACCCATAAGTCCCATGATCGAACCAGGTTTAACATTCAAATTAATATGGTTAAGGACCTTGTTTCTGCCGAATGATTTGCTCATGCCTTGAATCGATAAGATGTATTTATTCTTATCTTCTGCCATATCTCTACTTCCTTTCATTGAACATCAGTCCATTAATAGTCGCCTTCGGCGAGGGCTGATGCTACATATCAAGTTTTCATAGAAAACTTGATACATGCTCTTAGTAAAAGAAGGGTATCAAATGTTTAGTCTGACACCCCTCTGAGTTAAATCATTTCCTATTGATCAATCATCCAGGTAACTTATATTACTTAGAGAGAATTGATGTGTATGATGCTGCATTGTCTGTCTTAACCATGTTGATTGCAAATGCATCGTACTCGCCTGGGTTACCAAGACGGTTTGTGATGTTAGACTCTGTCTGTCCATCACCACCGATGTAATCTACATTCAGGTTAAGAAGGTCATCGTAGTTCTGAAGAAGTGGCTGGTATGTTGAGCTCAGGAAGTTATCTGAAGCGTTGTAGATGTCAAGCCATACCTTCTTGCTTGGACTCTTGCTTGAGTCAAGCTGCTTTGAAACCTTGTCATAAACCTTTGTTGAATCTGTGAAATCCTGATAGTTGTCTGCTGTTACTGCCACGTTCAGTGCGTAGTATGATCTCTCGTCTGCGCTGTATCTGTAGTCAACACCTTCCTCAAGCTGGTTTCCAGCCTCGTCTGCTGTACCGATACCAGTATCAACATCTACACCATCAAGTGCGTTACGGAGAACTCTCAGTGTCAGGTAAGCCTGAACATCTGCATGCTGTGAAATTGTTCCGCCGTAGCCCTCTGCAATTGCTGCAACTGCATCGCTGTTAGCATCGTATCCAAATGTAGGAACCTTGTTGTCCTTTGCCCAGGCATTGAACATTGACATTCCCATACCATCGTTATTTGAAACAACTACATCGATCTGATCACCAAATGATGCTGTCCATGTTCCTATTGCATTACCAGCTGTAGCTGCATCCCATGTAGCTCCTGCTGAGTTCTTCATCTCCTGTGATGCAAGCTCTCTGATCGTATATGTCTTGCCATCAACATCAAGCTTAGCATCCTGTACTACTGTTGCCTTACCATCTACGTTTGTTCCGGCTGGTGTTGAATCAACTGCTCCGTTTGCATCAACTCCTGTGCCAAGTGCTGAACGAACACCTCTTGTACGTGCGATTGAATCATTGTGTCCGATATCACCGATTGCAAGTACATATCCGATGACTCCATCACCGTTACGATCGATCGTTGCTGCATTTGCCTTGATGTAATCAAGAACCATCTGGCCCTGGAGCTCAGCACCCTGATTAGCATCAAATCCTACATAATATGTGTCCTTGTTGTAGCTAAGAGCGTCCTTGTCAAGCTCTCCTGTTGAACTGTTAGATGGCTGACGGTTGAACCAGCAAAGTGGCTTGTCCTTGTTGGCTACTCCACTGCTTGAGCTTCCGCCACTTGAGCTTCCGCCTGATCCACATCCTACCATTGATAAAGCAAGTGTTGCAGCTGCTGCTACAGCTAAAATTCTTCTTTTTCTCATATTACATTCCCTCCTGTTCTTTGAACATCAGCCCATTTGTAATTGCCTTCGGCAAGGGCTGATGCTGCATGTTAAGTTTTCTGAAACTTAACACATCCTTTGGCTTTGTGTGTTTTATTTTTTCGTCTTGCCTCATTGACTGTACTCATTATAAGTTGATACGGGATTTGAAAGAATAGAATATTTTTGGATTAATTAGCAAAATTTTGTGATTTATCAAAATTTTTATAGATATTTTTACCAATAGCGGTTGATTAATAGTTATATATTAGGATATTTTTGACTTAATAGTGATGGTTTAGCTTGCTTTACTGGGCAATTTTCACCTGTCACCGGCAAGTTTGGAGGGCGGGATGGTCTGTGATAACATATTCTATACGGTGGCTTAGCGGCGTTTTAGTGGCACTTCCTATAACAGCTTGTTTTTATCTTTTGGTTGTTTTCCATCTGTTTTGCGCATAAAATTATCCCTCTTTAACTTAGAATATGCAAATAGATACAAGTTTTAGAATTTTTGTATCTAATAAACTTATTTTAAGGAAAAAGATACAATTTTGTGCTCTTTTACATATAGTCATAAAAGCAAGCTGCCTTCCTCACATAGCACATGACACAACAGTACATGTTTCAACAGCACATGTTACAATAACGCATGCCACAACCGCACATACCGCAATAGTACATGACACAATAACACTTGCAACGCATAGCACATACAGCATAACACAAGCCTCTCGCGTCACTGCACATTTATGGCGATGAGCAATTCATGCTAAAACATGGTCATGTACAGTAATCCACGCAAGCAAAAAAGAGCGTGGGTTCGACTCACCCACGCTCTTTTTCAGGCTTACATATTCACATTCAAGTAATTTCCACAATAAGGACATTTGCTGGAATATCCAGTCGCTGCACGGAAACTCGAACCACAATTCGGGCATCTGACCGCCACAAGTCTCAGCTTATCCGGTGCCACCGGCTTGTCGTCCATGAGCTCTTCCTCACCTGGAAGCCTCTCATCCCTTACTGAATCCGGATCATAGCCGTATTTGCCGTTGTACTCAAATATATCTATCGTCAGACCTATCGGGTACATGCCGGCACCCCTTGTGAATCCCGTTGGTATTATAGCCTCCCGCTCAACATGGTAGCTGTCAAAATAATGCACGATTGTGTCCATCATATATGTATTGTTCACCCTGACAGAAGTATTCTCCGTGTATCCATATATCTTTGCAGGATACCTCACGCCCTTTTTCACTATCATCTTCTTGTTGTGAACCAATATCGCCACCACTATGTCCATTCCCCCACCGATCAGTAAGAAACTTCCCGGAAGGCTCAGCATAGCCAGGGGGAATTTGCCAGGCTCCGCCACAATTGCAAATATAATTCCCACGAAAACACCGACAGCAAGGAATATACTGCCAACCAAAACCACTATCTTATGAGCTGCATTCATCTTATTTCTCCTTTTCCCCAATATCTGCAAAAACCACCGATTCTCTGCTCATACAATGTCTACATCACCATCTGCCAGATTATGTACAATACAAGCAAGTGTCCCGGATAAAATGCATAACAGAAGTATTTAAACCACTTCTTATGGTATCCCAATTTTCCATTGTATAGCCATATCACTGGCAATGCGATTAGCGCAAACGCCTGCTGCGGGAATTCAAAGCTATGTCCCGCTATACTAAATGTATAACAATATCCACTAAGCAGCTGTGCATTGATATAATACATACACACGAGCTGTGCTATCAATTTCCATGGTTCCTTGCCCCGGAACAGATAGAACATTATAACCATGACAACTCCCGCTCCATAGAAATCAACCATGGTGATCGTTCCTATCACATATCCCACAAGAGTCACAACAATCGCAACCGGGATCCACAGCCATACCTTGCCCGTTTTCCTCACCTTGTCTATCAATGCTATCAGCAGCAATCCTATGAGAAATGTCCAAAGTACATTCTGATGAAACAGATACAGGACACTGTCTCCGGACACAAGATCAAACGGAACTTCAGATATCACCGCAAATATCAGCATTCTGCACAGATATCTGCGGAAATTACTGGTGTGATAAAATCCCTCAACTATCATGAAGGCAAATATCGGAAATGCTATTCTTCCTATGCACGTAAGTATATCCACATACGGAAACAACGTTGCCCACATGTGATCACTGAGCATGCATGCCATCGCAATGATATGCAGCATACAGGAGCTGAATACTCCTGCCTTTATATTCCAGGACTTTTTCCCCGGATCAATCATTTTACCATTCTGTATATCCGTCATATTGGTTCCTCCTTTTTATATGACTTCGTCATATTGGTTCCTTCTCTTTATAATGTGCCGCCAACTCCTTCGCCCTTGTTAAATCCGAAGATGGCACAGCATATCAGATCTATGATAAACAATACCGACAATGTGATACATATAATGTTCTGCACTTTTTTGCTCTTGGAATTCAGAAATTCACTGAGCTTCGGTGCCGCTATATACACTCCAAACAGGCTGCCCAAACCAAATGCAAGAAGTCCCACCAGACATATTCTTCCATTTACATTAAGAAACTCGTTCTTGTAGTCCCAATACTGTGAATTAAAGAAGAAATCCAGTGCCCAGCTTGCTATGAATTCTATGATTCCACATACCACCATCGCCATAGCAAACAGCTTTGCCTTATCTGCCTTGAAGCGGTCAAGCAGGAATATGATAGCAACGCCGCCGACTCCGTACACAGGCAGCCACGGTCCATACATGGTTCCACGGTTTACAAGAACATGATCCATAACTATATAGAGTACGACCTCCCACAGCCATCCTATAAAACAGAACACAAAGAAGAAGAAAATGAAGTCCCTGAGACTGTATTCACTCTTCACCTTCATTCCCTCAGGCACCTCGACCGCGACATCCTGGAGAATATAGGCCGGTTTAGTCCATACCTCAGCAACTCCCGCGTCTCCTGCCGACTGATAAGCAGCCTCGATAGCCTTTTTGTTATATGGTGCAGCATTGAATGCTTCCTCGACAAAATTTTCCACACCTATATTCTGTCTGAACCAGAAGTACATCTCCACATCAAGCTCCATCTGAAACGGTAATGCTACCAGAAGTCCTGCAACCGGTATAGCCTTGATCATCCACACGTGGATGCACGACAGATCCGTCAGGAACATTTTCCACTTATAGCCTCTCGTCATCTCCCTTGACATGTTCTTCGCATCTCTCCACTTGAGTCTTGGATTCTCCGCCAGGAGATATGGAACCATCCTATACTGATAATACTTGTACACACCACCGATTATCGTGAGCCACCAGAGTGTCATAACAACATTGTAACAGAACATGACCCACATAAGTCTGAGTAAATAATGTCTGTGGAAAGGTGCAAACATCCGGTTGACGGACACCTTGTCACTGTATCTGCACTCCATGGCATAACGGCATTTGCCCACTATCGCCGCACTCTGTATAAAGAAATGGACAACAGCCATGATAAGAGCAGATATCAGGAGCATCACTATGACCTCGCCGGGATTTCTCTCCACATATGCCGTGTTGGCGCCTAAAAGCTTGATGATCCAGGTCTGCTTCGCCGTCACCGAGTCTATCGCACGGGCTACTGTCTCGGCTTTTTTCTCCGACATATGCTCAATCATCGGCATATTCTTTACATACTCCTTGAGTATAGTCACATTGTCAGCCTCATGCTCGGTCTCCTGTCCAAGCACCTGATCTATTCCCTTCACGAATTTTGTCTGGGAAGAATCATCTACCCCAAGATAAGAGAAAATAAAACACACAGCGACCATAGCCATCCAAGCCATAAGTCCACGTTTAAATACCGTGTTCCACGCTCCCTTTTTAAGCTGTTTCCTGTTCCAAGTCATTATAATACATTCTCCCTTATAGAATTTTAAATGTTATCATCTTACGTCTATATCCCGCATTTTTAATGTCACATCACTCAGGCAAACTGTGAAACTCATAACCTGAATCCCCCTAGATGAAGTCGAAGGTTGCCTGCTCATAGGAAAGTTCCTGATATTCCAGTTCTTCCTGATCCGTCTTACTGGTGTAGTCCACCACTACCGTCTGCTGCTTTCCGCCCACCATCTGCTGTCCCAGGATATAGTTCACATCAAAGCGTCCTGTGATGGCCGGTGTCGCGCCACGGGCAGGTACGATGAGCTGCACATGATTAGCTGCCAGCATGGCAAATATAGGCTCCCATATGTATATATCCTTCGCCGCACCAAACGGGTTGTCAATAAATATTGTTTTAGACTGTACCGATTCCTCCGGTGCCAGGCTGTACATTCCTGCAATATAGTTGATGACAGCAACCAGGAACTGGATGTAGATACCCTGGGACTGTCCTGTACTTCCAACAGCTTCCTCATACCTGAGATACCGGCTCTGCTCCTTTATCCTCTCCCTCTTGTAGAGATTGAGTCTGATGGCATTCATATCTGTGACCATGACACCGAACAGCTTCTTGAGTCCCAGACAGTCACGGATGTACTTGATCCTCTTTCGTTCATCCTCGTAGGCATCCGCACCCTTCACTATGTCATCTATATAATCAGACATCCTCTGCTTTACAAATTCATCCTTCACGTAAGGTATGGTGAGATCGACCATCTTGATAACATCATCGCCCACCGTGATACGTGACAGCTTTGGAAGCTTCTCAAGCTCAGTCTTCACATCCATACATCTCTGTACACACTGATTCTCGAAGTTCTCCTTGATGGCAACCATATCCTCGATACCCTTCTCAACGCGCTCCTTCTCCAGCTTGATGAACTCAATAATCTGAAGAAGATTTGCCAGAAGTTCCTTTGTCTGACTGTAGGTATCCGGAACCTGCACATCCTGTCTGATCGTATTGGCCATCTCGAATACACCCATCTCCACTAGTGTATCCGCCGTCTGTCCCTTGAATCTCATGATTTCATTCTTCGCGCGGTCAAGGGCTTTCATGCTCCTGTCGTACTTCATGAGACTTGTCTCAAATAACTGTCTGAGGGTATCCATGTCTTCATCCAGTACATTTCCACCGGACACATCTATGTCATTTGTATCGACTATTCTCTTTACATCCTTGTACAGATCCACCATGAAACCATACTGCTTATAGTAATCGCTGTACGCCTTCTCAGCTTCTTTGAATATGCGGTTCATATCCGCAAGCACCGCATCTCCATTGGCTATTGCTGTATCTGCATCGGCTGCAGATATCTCCTCACGTACATAGCTGCCATCGCCGTATGTGCGGTTGATGTTCTCTATCGCATACTCTATGCTTCCCTCAAGCTTGCTATACGCCTTCTGGTCAGCCTTCTGCTGCTGCATCAGCGACGCCTCTATCAACGTGAGCCTTGCCAGCTCATCGTCCATCTCCCTGAGATTGTCCTCAGACGTCGGATAGAGCTCTCCTGCCCCGGCAAATACCGCCATGTCAAAGCCTCTCTTCTCTATGGTCTTCTGTATTCTGTCCATTGACTTCTTCAGCGCATCCATGAGCTTCTTCTTGTCCTCAAGATCCGGCGCATGCTCCTTTGAAACCGCCAGCATAGCCATAAATTCCTGTTCAAGCCGTTCATCTGAAATGTCCAAAGTCTCCTTGTATTCCTCCGGTATTCCGTCCTGCCATGCCGCAGCAGCCACGCCTGCACCATCTGTATTATCAGCAACTCCCGCATTCTCAGACTTCGGCAGATACGGTTCGAAATACTCCGTCCACTTGTACTGGATATCCTCTATATTCCTTGTAAGCCCCGCAAGCTTTGACTCAGTCTCTCCAACCGTCGTCGACCACTTCAGCACATCGCTCTGAAGTCCTGACAGCTTTGCCACAAGGTCAGACTTCCTCTGCTTATACTCGGCAAGTCTCTGCTCCTCCGGTCTTGCAAGATCCGACAGCTGCTCTATCATGACAAATGTCTGTCTTCTGTCAGATTCCTTCTGCTGACTCTGCTGCAGGTCTCCATATCTCTCGGTGTTATTCTTAAGCTCCGTCTCTGTAACCTTGATCGATGTCTTAAGCTCCTCAAGCTCATCCTTCTTATCGAGCAGTGCCTGGTTCAGCTCTCTCTCCCTGTCCTCGGCACCTGTATATCTCGCATCCACAAGCCTTGTGACAAATGCAAGATCCTCCTGATAAGTCGCAAGCTTCTCATTTATCAGACTGATCTCCTCCGTGAGACCTGCTATTTTATCAGCATTTGCCTTTCTGGCGTCCTCTATGGAGTCCTTAGACATGAAATATTTCCTGTCTCTTCCTATGATAAGCATGTTCTCGGCGGGAACTATCGCTGAGTCTGAAAGCTTATCCATATCGTACACCATTACACATTCGCTGCCGGTGTCTATCGAACCGAGATTTATATCGTCCTCCAGACTATCAAATCCCTTTGTCACAACACTGTACGGCAGGTATGGATTTGCCTGAAGCAGCTCCTCCTTTGTATCACCCGGGAGTGCCGACAGATAATCCGCACCATGCATGGCCATGAGCCCATGTCTGGTGGAGATGTAATTTATCACAGTCTCAGCACCCTCCGACGGCGGAAATGGTCTGCCATCCTCATAGCATTTCGCAAGCTTTGTCAGTCTGTCGATCTCCTGCTGGCGCTTGATCGTCTCTGTTATGGTGCCCCTAATCCTGTCATTTATAACACCTGTTATATCCTGTGGATTCTCCACAGAGTATACTGCCATGATGCTGTCGAGCTGGCTTCCCGACTGCCTGTACGCCTCGGCGTCAAGCCTTGCATCCTCGCAGCTTCTCTCCAGCGCATCATACTCGGCCTGCACAGTCGTCAGTCTGTATCTGTCATCGTACAGCTTTGTCCTGCCATCTGCTATGGCTATCTCCAACACTGTCATCTCAGCAAGTATCCTGTCAGACTCCTCCTGAGCCTTGTTCATCATATCCTTCACATCACCCACTACGAGCAGGTTGACCGATGCAGCCAGCTCACTTATGCGGGCACTTATCTCATCAATCTTGGCTGTGGCATCAGCGATATTGTTCTCCGCCACCGCCTGGGCGATCTCGCCCTCCCTCATGACTTTTCTGCAGTACTCCGCCTCCTCAAGTGCGTGATCATAGCTGGTCTGGGCCTCTTCCCTTGCCGCCATGAGCTCTGCAAGCTTCTTCTCATCACGGATGCGTCTGTTGTACGCATACACCGCCATCTTCTCACTGGATGATCCGATGTTGTTTCTTATATTGTCGACTATCAGTCTGCTCTCTTCGTACTGTCGCTTGTTCTCCCTGTATACAAGGTAGTCATTTGCACTCTCCTTGTAGCCGATCTGGTTTTTCAGCTCCGCAAGCTTCTTCTCATTGTCCTCTATCTGCGTGGCAGTGTCATCCATCTTGCGGTTCATGTCCTCAAGGCGCAGATAATCCCTGGTGACCCTGAGATTTGCCAGACGCTTGTTCTGCTGTTCCATCTGCTCCCCGGCGTCAGCCTTTGCCTTCGCCAGCTCCTCCATATGGGTGTCGCCCTCCTGTGTACACGCCCTTCCTGTGGCATACACATCGGCCAGGCCCTTACATATCCTGTCGTTGTCCTCGTAGAGACCTATGCATGAGTTCACCTTGCCCTCGAGCACATTTATCAATTCTATCTGGTGGTCATAGTTGGCTATGTCACGCTTTCTCTGTGCCAGAACGTTCAGCTTGTCCTTGATGTCGAGAAGAGTCTCTGCCATGGTGTCTTCCTCACCGTTTCGTCCTGTCTTTGTGGCAAATGCCTTCTCTATGATCTCCTCTATAAGCAGATCCTCCACGACCTTCCTTGTGGTCCTGTAATTTGTCTCAAAATACGTTCTTACATGCCCCTCTGTCTTGTTGATTCCACGTATGATTTCCCAGTGGCTCTCGTGGAGACCATAGCCACTTATAAATCTCTGGTACTCGCCCTTCTTGTCAAATACCCTGATCTCCAGGCTCATATCCCTGTGTCCGAGATCCTTGAGATATGTCTTTAAACCGTTGAATGTGATCCTCTCATTACCCTCCGACAAAGGAAGGTTCACTATGTCATTCTTGTTATATTCCCTGTAGAAAATGCAGTAATTAAAATACTCTATGGATGCAGTGTCCTTCTGTACCTCCCCGGCATCCGCCGTATCCTTTGCCTTTCTGGCACAGAATCCGGTGGTCATGTATCTGTAGCCATCCTTTATATCAGCCTCGTCAAGCTTCCACTCGATCAGCGAATGGATGACTGTGTTGCCGCCGCCCGCACGGAAAAGCTTCTCCACAGGCTGCTTCTCATCCAGAGTACAGTTCGGTATCAGGTTCTGAAGGAGCAGAAGCATGAGAATACTCTTTCCTCCTCCATTTGCCAGATCATACAGCGTGTTCTTTCCATACATTCTCATGGTGAAGTCATCGTACTGCTGTGTACCAAAGTTATATTTTACATTGTTGACCCTTATCCTGTTGATACTAGGCATCCTCTTCTTCACCTCCAAGCAGCTGATACAGCCGTCCTCTGTATTCCTCAAAATAGTTCTCCGACAAAGCTTTCATCCTGTCTGTCGGATAGTACCTGTCCGCATTCTCCACAAATAACCGCTGGGCCGACATGAAGTTGAACACCAGCTTCACATAACCCGCCCGGGATGCCTTGGACGCCCTGGCGCTGTCGCCCTCCTGATTGCCCGTCACCGCCGGGAGCTCATCCCACAGAAGCGCTATCGCCTTGAAGCTGTCCTGCTCCACCTCATCAGTTGACAGAACATCAAGCTTCTTCGTTATGTCCGCAAGATATTTGCTTGTCTCATCTATAATGTTCTCTGACTTCACATACTCCCTGAACTGATAGCAGGATGAATCCTTGTAAAAATAGAGAAGTGTCATATACATAATGAAGTAACACAGATAGAGCTCCTTGTTCAGACGAAGTCCCAGAAGCTTCTTCATGTCGTCATTCGTATAGCCAAATACCCTGTTGCCCTCTCCGGCTGTTATATACAAGCTGTCATTGTACTCGTACAGTGACAGGTTCATCTTCTTCATCATATTCATGACGATGTCGTACACCTCGGCATTGCCGTAGAATTCATCGTACAGCGGGCCGTTGTCGGGATGCTTCTTGCAGATCTCCTCACCTGATATTAACTTGGAATATATCTCTATCGCCTTGTCCAGATTCTTACTTTCCATCTTTTTCTCCTATTCTCCGTACAATCACTCTCAGCTGGTTTTGTTAAACTGAATTCCCGTAACGTACATGTCCTCGCCAATCTGTATCTCTTCGTCTGGATGGAATTCCAGTGTAAATGTCATGCCTCTGAACGCATCCAGTGTGAGTTCCGGTGCATACATCTCACGGGAGAGACCGGATCTGCTGCCACCAGCCTGATCTCCAGATACAGATGCCGCCAGCGTTTTTTCATCAACTTTCTTTATTCTCTCTATGTGATCTACCAACATTCCCTCCAGCATAGTGTCCGGCTTTGCCAGTATCTCATCCACGCTGTACCTGTCCTTCTGAGCCAGGTGTGTGAGGAAGGAATAGTAATCTTTGTTGTCGTAGATTTCTTTTCCAAACTTAACTTCAAGTATTCCATTGAATTCCTTGAGACTCAGGTGCCCCCATTTGTTCAGCTGGTCAAGGAGTTCGTGGAACAGCTTTGTGAAGTTGGCACTTATCTGTTCATCGAGCAGTTCATCTTCGTAACGGAAGTTCGGATCAAGCTGCTCCTTCTTCACCTTTGTGGTCTTCGCATTGTCCTCGGACTTCAGCGTGAGCATGTGATCTATGGATGTCATGCTGAACGTTTTCACGATCCTCGGAGCGAAGAGAGGCGCAAGTATGGTGAGTATCTTATCCGGTCTGTCCTCTTTTATGATACTCTGAAGCTGTCCTGCAAAGTCAAATGCAGGTCTAAGCTTCTGCAGCTTTGCCTTGTGTATGATATTGTCCGATATGTTCTGCAGCTCCATTGTGCTGCTTATCAGACTTCCGTGCTTGATGATGGTCCTCTTGAGTTCAAGCTCAAGCTGACTTATCTCCTCCATAGCTTTCAGGTTGCCCTTGCCCATATTATCATAGCTCGCCTTAGTGATCGCTTTGTCCACCAGAGCTTTGTTCTTGGCAAAGAGCTTCTGCTCGTCAGCGAACCATTTGCCGACGGTCTTCATATAATTCTCGTACTCCTCCGCGCCCTTGAACACGTCGATGGACAGAAGATTTACTATCTCATCCTTCTCGCGGATCAGCCTGTTCACCTCGCTATTGATCCTGCGCACGACCTCGATACCGCCACGGAAGTTCTCTCCAACGATCATCTTTTCCAGAAGAAGCTGCTGCACGTTGATCTTGCTCTCGTCCTTGATCTCCTTGGTGTCCAGATAGAATTCGATTCCATCCGCAGTGATGAAATACAGGACCTTGCCATCCACTATATGGCTGTCTATCAGCTTCACTCGTCCCGTCTTGCGCTGCTTCTTTCCCGGATCATAGAACGTGAATTCAAATGCTCTTCCATCGTTCTTGATCTTGTCAAATATATACATTATCAGGTCAGCCCTGTCATCTCCCGCGATCTCCACATCGAAATCACGGTCAAGGAGCTGCCCCATGAATTCCTCATATTCATCGTATGACACTTCACGCTCATTGAAGCTGTTCTCCTGAATAAAAAAACGCAGAATCGCCATGGTTATATAACCCATGTCCAGCTGTGCATAACGACCTTCCTTATACTGCGCAAATGTGGTCTCAGCCAGAACAAAAAACGGGTAATATTTCCTCAGATTCTGCATTCTTGCATTATGTTCTTCAATTATGTCATTTATCATCACGTATTTGAGTGCCATGTTTTCTCTATCTCTGTACTTTCCTGATTATAATAGATCTTATACCATATACTTTTCCTGATATATCTGCCCATATTCTGAGACACATATCTTCTCTATCCGCATATGGACACACAGATTTAGTATACCATGACACATTTGTTCACACAACGATATTTATCTTCCGTACTTCAGCTCATTTATCGATCTTCCACACACTGTCAACATGAATTCCGTGGCACTCTCACTGTTCTGTCCCACATCATTCAGCCCGACATATCCCGGCTGATAGCCCTCGCAGTCACCCTCTATCTGAAACTGGACTGTGACCGTCACCTGCTGCCCCTTATATGTGGCATTCCCTTCAAACTGCACTATCTGACTTCCGTCCGTCGCGACAAATGCCTGCCAGTGTTCATCGCTGCAATAGGCATCCAGACCATCCCCATAGGTTGTGTCTCCATCCGGGAATATCTTCTGTTCCTTTATATAATCTATCCTCTTATCCGGAAGATCGGCTGCATCTTTGCCGATCCCCGCCTCACCAATACCTGTCACGCACATGGACAATGTGAGTATGACTGCCAAAAGCTTGCAGAATTTGTTCTCCCTGAACTTCTCCCACCGCTTGATATTCAGTGCAAATGCAAGGATTCCTCCCACGATCGCACCACCCACATGCGCATAGATATCTATATTCTTCTCATTTGTATACAGAGCATATATGACCACAACAACTATGGATACCATCATATCTTTTCTGCTTGCTTTCCTGTTGCCCATGAATGTCAGGAACACAGCAGCACATATGATTCCGAACACCGCCCCTGATGCTCCTATAGAGAAATGCATTCTGTCAGGATCAGTCATATGATACACATTCATGGATATGATCCCGGCAACAATTCCTGATACAAAGTATATGATAGTCGTCCTCAGGGAGCCAAGTTTTCTCTCCACCGTGGAGCCAAACATATATAGTGCAAACATATTGCCAAAGAGATGATCAAAGCCAGAATGCAGGAACATCGCCGATATAAGTCGTCCATACTCGCCATTCAGCTTCACGTACTGATAGTTGAGTCCACCGGTTCTGGAGTAATTGTCCACACCGATACACATGATGCCAGCTATGACATTTGCCACTATCAATGCAATCGTAACTATAGGGATCGTCCTCTTTATCTGTGGCTGCGGGGAAGCTCCACCGCCCATCTGCTCAGGTCTGATCACATAAGCTGTGTCCTGGTCAATATCCTGCTCAAATCTCCCATAGTCATCATGTTCAAAGCCATAGCCGAAATTGTTTTCTTCCATATAATACTCTCCTGACAATGCCCTCCACGGCTAGCATCCACATACTGTTCATTGTTTTACACGATACACTGTTTTTCCACCTTGCAGTACCATTCTTCACACCTTTTTTCTTAGTCGAATACTCTCTTAAGTACCTCGTCCTCATACAGAACCTTCTTGGCAAGTTCTCTGTACTTCTCCTCATGAAGGTATGTGTGTCTGTGAGGCTTTATCTGTGGTGCCATGTCTATCGCCTTTGCGAAATCTTCTCTCTTGAGATCAAGTGTAGCTACATAATCCCAGAAACCGGTCTTCTCAAATATAGCATTTACCCTGACATATCTGTGATCCTGGACAACCGCCATGATATATGTGGCAATTCCCACCTGGATTCCATGGAGCTGTGGCTGTTCAAGCATCTTGTCAAGTGCATGTGAGATCAGGTGTTCACTTCCGGATGTCGGTGTGCTTCCGCCTGCAATCTCATTAGCAACACCACTCATGGCAAGGGAATCGAGAAGCTCCTTCAGGAAGAGGTCATCCTTGATCGTCTCAAATGGTGTTCTGACGAAGCTGTTCACCGCCTTCTTCGCTATCATAACTGCAAAATCGTTCATCTCAGAGTATCCCAGTTCAGACTCGAAGAGCCAGTCATAGAGGGATGTGATCTTGGATACCATATCTCCGATTCCCGAGTAAAGGAATCTCTCTGGAGCAGACTTGATGATCTCCGTGTCAGCTATGATTCCATATGCCATTCTTGCCGGCACCGATGTACGCCGTCCATTTACCATAAGTGATGCGCTGGCGCTTGAGAAACCATCCGATGATGCCGATGTCGGAATACTTATAAAAGGAAGCTTTCTGAGATATGCCGCATACTTTGCCACATCAATAACCTTTCCTCCGCCGATACCCACGATCACCTGGGCCTTCGCATCTATATCAAATGCCAGCTTGATTATATCCTCTATATTGGTGGAATCCAGCTCTCTGTACTCCACAACTGTCACATTTTCCTTCTTCAGAGAATCCATGACCTGCTGTCCAAACATGTCTATGAGTCCATTTCCAAAATAAATAACAGCATTCTTCATCCCGGAAGCACTTATATATTTGCCCAGATCATTCAGGGTTCCCTTTCCGATCTTAAGAATGGTTGGTATTGCTATATGACTTCCTGCCATCTGTTTATCCTCCTAAATACATTTCTACCATTATACATTATATAATCAGCAAAAATAAACAGGACAATACACATTTTGTCTCATACCTTTACTTACCTTTCTAATTTCTAGCCATGTCTGCCTTATGCTGTTTTTATATCCTTTAAATTTCTTACAGCATCTTCATATTTTTACCCGAAAAACACATTTTCTACACAACTTCTCCAAAATTAGAACACATTTTCTCAGTATATTATTAAATGTAAACAGCGAGAGCGTAAGCGAGTTGTTTACATCCCCTTTTTCATAAACGACTGCAACACCCTCCCCTCACATAATGTAGTTGCAGTCACTCCCTTTTAATACAAAAAGAAGAGGCTGCCAGAGATGGCAGCCTTTTCTTTTTGTATTCAGATAATTTATAATTACTCACTTCTGAGCGCTATAACAGGATCCTTCTTAGCTGCAATTCTCGATGGGATAAGTCCTCCGATCAATGTCAGTATAACGCTGATGATTACCAGCATCACTCCACCCTTCCAAGGAAGCGCCGATACACCGGCAACGTTGATATAACTCTCTATCACCTTACTGATCGGTATATTGATCAGCATCGTCACGCCGATTCCTATGAGTCCTGAGAAGAGACCTATGATAAATGTCTCCGCATTGAACACTCTTGAGATATCCTTCTTTGAAGCTCCTATGCTTCGCAGAATACCAATCTCCTTTGTTCTCTCAAGAACTGAGATATATGTAATTATTCCGATCATGATGGATGAAACTATCAATGAAATTGCCACAAATGCAATGAGTACATAGGTTATCGCGTTGATGATCTTGGTCACCGATGACAGCATGATTCCGATGTAATCAGTGTATGTGATCTCCTTGTCAGGATAATCCTCGTTGTACTTGTCTATGAGCTTTGTTATCTCGTCCTTATCCGCAAATTCTGCACAGTAGAGGTTGATGGAAGCCGGCTTTGCAAGCTCTGCATATCCAAGCTTTGACATGTTATCCTCATAAGTAGATGTTGACTCCTGGAAGAAACCGTAACCCTTGAGCATATCGAAGAGCTGATCCTTGGTCATGGACGCCATCTGTGCCTGCATGTCCTCAGTAACCTGACCTGAAGCCATAAGCTGCTGCATAACAGAATCCATATCCACATCATCCGCTGTCAGTTCCTTGCCATCTGAAAATGGCATTCCTGTAAATATGTCAGTATCAGGATTATCCATCTGAGCCTTAAGCACATCTGTCTTCTCGTTCTCTGAAACTATGTAATTGGCAAGCTCCGATGTGTAACCTATATATCCCGGCTGCATGGTAGTTGCATACGCTTTATCCGAAGCCCTGATTACTGCCGACACCTTTACTTCAAGGCCCCCGGCCACGGCAGACTTCAGAAAATCAGCATCAGAACTCATATCTGTGTATGTTCCATCATCATTCTTCTTGTACAGATCGCCCGGAAGCACAACCTTAAACTTGAGATTAAGAAGGTCATCGTATGTAAACACCATCTGCTCAAGCTCCGGTACCTCTCCGCCAGCAAGTATGGTTGAAACCATATCGCTCAGTTCCTTTGAATCCCTAAGTCCAAGAGTATACAGTGTAAAATCACTTATCTCATTGTTCTTGTCGACGACAAGTACAACCTCGTTCTTATTCTCAGGCCAGTGTCCTGCCAGCACATCGTACTGCTGCTTGAGCAGAGTGTCGTTGTCAAGCATCTGTGTCCACATGTCCATTGACGATGAACCGTAGCTGAATGCCGACATGAAATCTGCCGTTGACTCCTGTGCCTCCGCCATACCTCCAAATCCCATATCTGTCATTGTGGTGCTTGGATTTACCTGGGCAACACCGCCATTTGCACTGTTCTCGTTAAACACATATAATGGTGTATCATATGTGTATGTTATATCACTTGTATACTTGGTGAAGCCGTTTGCATCGTCTTCTATATAATTCTTAAATGACTCAAGGTCGTTTTCCTTCACATCTGACACCATGGACACGAGCATGTCTCCCATGATATCTCCCGAATATACCTTGTCCTCGCCTGCGTGATTGTGATCTGAATCCTCCTCGTTGTTACCTACCATCTTGGAGAGCAGTTCACTGTAATCCATTGCCTTCTTCGTTATCTGCACCGGATACGTGGCAAGCGTCTCCTCCTGCACATCGTTGATATACTTCTGAAAGCCGGATGAAAGCGACAAGATAAGTGCTATTCCTATGATTCCTATACTTCCGGCAAATGCTGTTAAGAATGTCCTTCCCTTCTTGGTCATGAGGTTGTTCAGACTCAGCGAGAACGCTGTGAACATACTCATGGATGTCTTCCTCGGAGCATAACTTCCGTCATCCTCCTTCGCCTCGTCCTCATCTGAAAACGGATTGGAATCGTCTATTATATTTCCATCGAGGAGCTTTACGATCCTTGTTGAGTACTGCTGTGCCAGCTCCGGATTATGAGTAACCATAATAACCAGCTTGTCCTTGGCTATTTCTTTGAGCAGCTCCATGATCTGAACACTTGTCTCTGTGTCAAGTGCACCCGTTGGCTCATCAGCCAACAGAATATCCGGATCGTTTATGAGTGCTCTGGCGATGGCAACTCTCTGCATCTGTCCACCGGACATCTGGTTTGGTTTCTTGTGAATCTGATTTCCCAGACCAACCCTCTCCAAAACCTCCTTCGCTCTCTTTCTTCTCTCTGCCTTTGATACTCCAGACAAAGTAAGCGCAAGCTCTACATTTGACAATACCGACTGGTGCGGTATCAGATTGTAGCTCTGGAATACGAATCCGACTGAATTGTTTCTATATGAATCCCAGTCTCTTGACTTGAAATCCTTTGTCGACTTGCCATTGATAACCAGATCTCCACTGGTATACTGATCCAGTCCGCCCACTATGTTCAGAAGTGTTGTCTTTCCACAACCCGACTGGCCAAGTATGGACACGAACTCATTTCTTCTGAAGTTCACAGATACACCCTTGAGCGCCTGAACAACTTCATCACCAGTATGGTAATCCTTCACGATGTTCTTAAGCTGAAGCATTATGTCCTCCCTTTTTAAGATTATATTGTGCAAAAGCATAGTAAGGTGCTTTGCGCCACGTCTGTGTGCATACACATAACGTATTATGTTCTATATGCATTACACTTTGATAGATTTGTCATTATTACTGGCAAATCATAGCATTTAATTTTTTTCAATGCAATTAAGGCGGGCTATTCTTTATAAATATTTTATTTTTTTCATTTCTATCGATAAGTTCAAACTAACTATATGTTGAACTTTTGGCTAAAAATTCTTTTATTTTCTTATTATATGGGGTATAATCAGCGTAAGTGGGTACGTTGTATCCAAATATAATTTTACGGAGGATTTTACAAATGTTAGTTTCAGCAACAGAAATGTTAAAGAAAGCTAAGGCTGGTCACTACGCAGTAGGACAGTTCAACATCAACAACCTTGAGTGGACAAAGGCTGTTCTCCTCACAGCTCAGGAGCTTCAGTCACCTGTTATCCTTGGTGTTTCAGAGGGCGCTGGAAAGTATATGACAGGATTTGAGACAGTTGCAGCAATGGTTAAGGCTATGGATGAGTCACTTGGAATCACAGTTCCTGTAGCTCTTCACCTTGATCACGGAACATACGAAGGATGCTACAAGTGTGTTAAGGCTGGATTTACTTCAATCATGTTCGATGGTTCACACTATCCATTCGAGGAGAACCTTGCTAAGTCAACAGAGCTCGTTAACGTAGCTCATCAGCTTGGCCTCTCAATCGAGTGTGAGGTTGGTTCTATCGGTGGTGAGGAAGACGGAGTTATTGGTATGGGCGAGTGCGCTGATCCAGCGGAGTGCAAGACTATCGCTGATCTCGGCGTTGATATGCTTGCTGCTGGTATCGGTAACATCCATGGTAAGTACCCAGCTAACTGGAAGGGACTTAGCTTTGAGACACTTGATGCTATCCAGCAGAAGACAGGCGTTATGCCATTAGTTCTTCACGGTGGTACAGGTATCCCAGCTGACATGATCAAGAAGGCTATTTCACTTGGCGTTTCAAAGATCAACGTTAACACAGAGTGCCAGTTATCATTCGCAGATGCTACAAGAAAGTACATCGAGGCTGGTAAGGATCTTGAGGGCAAGGGATTTGATCCTAGAAAGCTTCTCGCTCCTGGTTTCGAGGCTATCAAGGCTACTGTTAAGGAGAAGATGGAACTCTTCGGATCAGTTGGTAAGGCTAACGACTAATTAACAGATCTTTAACAGAACAATTAACAAATGTAACGATAAACTGTTCGACAGCTTTCGGACAAGTATCGCTCACGTAAACTTAAAGGAACCCCATCACAGCTTGTACAAGCCATGATGGGGTTCTTATTCTTACTTATTTTTCTTTTATATTATTTTTTATCTTCACTAATATAAATTTCTAAATTCTAATCTTGCTTCTCTGCCTTATCCTTTTTTCTGCTGATTGTCCACCATATAGGAACTGATATCAGCATGAAAAGTGCCGCTGCCACGCTGATCCATGCACCGACTCCGAGTCTTGCATTTGCCGCTGCATCTAGCTTTCCAAGATCTATCAATGACAGAACAAATTCAAATATCAATATTCCGCCAACAACTATAGATATAACAAGGTCTGCTATATAACAGCCCGCTTTGTTGATAAATGCACAGATCACGTCTGCTATGATAACTACCGCCACAACAAGCATTGACAGTACATTTATCCCAAACACTCCAACTATGCTTCTGGCATCTGTCCCCATATAAGCATAAGGAATAAATACTGATACAACAGCCATGATAATGCCGATCAGGTTTAACATATTAGGTACATGTGTGGATCCCTTCTTCACATCATCAGGTATGTTCTGCCTGTTCTCATATCCCATATAACCCATAGGGGTGTTGTATGGCGTTGGCTGTACCGGCTGGCCGTACTGCGACTGTGGCTGGTATGGCTGCTGGGTTGGCTGGCCATACTGCGACTGTGGCTGGTATGGCTGCTGGGTTGGCTGGCCATACTGCGACTGTGGCTGGTATGGCTGCTGGGTTGGCTGGCCATACTGCGGCATCTGCTGGTATGGTGTCTGCATTGGCTGTGCTACCTGGCTATACTGTGACTGTGGCTGATATGGCTGCTGGGCTGGCTGACCGTACTGCGACTGTGGCTGGTATGGCTGCTGCACCGACTGGCCATACTGTGGCATATGCTGATACAGTGACTGAGCTGGCTGTGCTACCTGACTATATGGTGCTTGAACTGACTGCACACCCTGACCATTCTGTGCCTGACTATTCTCAGCCATCATAGCCTTTTCCTGCTCCAGATTCTGCTCAGAAGTCGACCCGCCATCAACTCTGTCAATATCTTCTACTCTATTCTGTTCATCCATGTTCGTCATCTACCTCCGATGTAATTATTCTACACATCCCTTACATATCGAGATACCTCTTCAGATACTGTCCTGTATAGGACTGAGGTATCTTCGCAACTTCCTCAGGAGTTCCTCTGGCAATGACCGTTCCACCGCCAGCACCTCCTTCAGGTCCCATGTCAATAATATAATCTGCGGTCTTGATAACGTCAAGATTATGTTCGATAACCACAACTGTGTTGCCGCCCTCGCTGAGCCTTCTGAGTATATCCACAAGTCTGTGCACATCAGCAAAATGAAGTCCCGTGGTTGGCTCATCAAGCACATATATCGTCTTTCCTGTTCCTCGTCTCGAAAGCTCTGTTGCAAGCTTGATTCTCTGCGCCTCTCCGCCCGACAGAGTAGTGGATGGCTGACCCAGCTTGATATATCCGAGTCCCACATCGCGGAGAGTCTCTATCTTCCTCAGTATCCTTGGAACATTTGCAAAGAACTCGCACGCCTCATCAACTGTCATATCGAGAACTTCATTGATACTCTTGCCCTTGTACTTGACCTCCAAAGTCTCTCTGTTGTATCTCTTTCCTCCACACACCTCACATGGCACATATATATCTGGCAGGAAATGCATCTCTATCTTGATTATTCCGTCTCCACGACATGCCTCGCATCGTCCTCCGGATACATTGAAGCTGAATCTTCCCTTGCCGTAACCTCTTGCCTTGGCATCCTTGGTTCCAGCAAACAAATCCCTTATCAGATCAAATGTACCTGTATAAGTAGCCGGATTGGATCTCGGCGTTCTACCTATAGGTGACTGGTCTATATTGATAATCTTATCCAAAGCATCATAGCCAATGATATGGTCGTGCTTTCCTGCTTTAATCCTGCTCTTGTTGAGTCTTCTCGCCAGCTTCTTGTACAAGATCTCATTTACCAGAGAACTCTTTCCTGAACCAGACACACCCGTCACACATGTCATGATTCCAAGTGGTATGTCCACATCTATATGCTTGAGATTGTTCTCATAAGCATTCTTGACAGTGAGCCATCCGGTTGGCTTTCTCCTCACATCCGGAACCTCTATCTTCTTCCTGCCACTTAAGTAGTCACCGGTGATAGAATTCTCACATTTCATAATGTCTTCAGCCGTACCCTCAGCTACCACATATCCACCATTTGCACCGGCTCCCGGTCCTATATCTATGATGTGATCCGCCGCCCTCATGGTATCCTCGTCGTGCTCTACAACTATCAGTGTATTTCCAAGGTCTCTCAGATTCTTGAGCGCTGCGATCAACTTGTCATTGTCTCTCTGATGAAGTCCGATACTTGGCTCATCCAGAATATATGCAACTCCGACCAGACCTGAACCTATCTGCGTGGCAAGTCTTATTCTCTGTGCCTCTCCACCTGAGAGCGTGCTTGTACCTCTACTCAGACACAGATAGTCAAGTCCCACATCAATAAGAAAATGCAGTCTCGACCTTATCTCCTTGAGTATGGCCGCACCTATCATCTTCTGTCTGTCAGTGAGCTCCAGATCTTTCATGAACTTTGCAAGTTCTGTGATAGGTAGTTCTGTAAGTTCGGCAATATTCTTATCTCCAACTGTAACAGCAAGGGCTGTCGGCTTAAGTCTCTTGCCACCACAGACCTCACACGGAGTTATCGTCATGAATGTCTCATACTCGGCCTTTGTGGACTCCGCAGATGTCTCCCTGTATCTTCTGGCAACACTCTTTATGAGTCCCTCAAATGTTATATCATACACTCCCTCCCCGCGCTGTCCCTTATAATGCACCTTAACCGGGCGAGAGTTCTTTCCATATAATAAGAGATCTTTTATATCCTGTGGATAATCCTGAAATGGCGTATCAAGAGAGAATCCATACTCCGCACTGAGTGCCTTGAGTATTGCATTTGAATAGCTCTTGCCATCATTGCATGACTGCCATCCCAGAACCACTATGGCTCCATCATTTATCGACAAACTCTGATCGGGTATCATAAGATCCGGATCAAATTCCATCTTGAAGCCAAGACCTGCACATGTCGGGCATGCGCCAAATGGATTGTTGAACGAAAAGCTTCTCGGCTCTATCTCATCTATGCTGATTCCGCAATCCGGGCATGAAAAGCTGTCTGAGAAATTGATAATGGTATTCTCCTTCTGAACACCATTCTCATCCCTCTCCCCGATCACCTCAATTTTCATAAGCCCCTCTGCAAGCTGAAGTGCGGTCTCTATGGAATCTGTGAGTCGCCTCTCCACATCCTGTCTTACAACCAGACGATCGACGACTATATCTATACTGTGCTTCTTGTTCTTATCGAGCTTTATCTCCTCCGACAGCTCATACATGCTGCCATCGACAACCACTCTGACAAATCCGCTCTTCTTTGCCTTCTCCAGCAGCTTTACATGCTCTCCCTTTCGGCCTCTGACCACAGGCGCAAGCACCATGAACTTTGTCCTCTCAGGTAGCTTCATGATCTCATCCACCATCTGATCAACCGTCTGTCTGCTTATGACCTTACCACAGTTCGGGCAGTGTGGTATTCCCACTCTGGCATAGAGAAGTCTGAAATAGTCGTATATCTCAGTGACAGTGCCAACTGTGGATCGAGGATTTCTGTTTGTTGACTTCTGATCTATGGAGATTGCAGGGGAAAGTCCCTCTATCTTGTCCACGTCCGGCTTCTCAGCCTGTCCAAGGAACTGTCTCGCATAGGAGGACAGCGACTCCATGTATCGTCTCTGTCCCTCCGCATATATCGTGTCAAATGCCAGTGAAGACTTACCTGATCCCGAAAGTCCTGTCACGACAACAAATTTGTCCCTTGGAATCTTGACATTGATATTCTTCAAATTATTTTCACGTGCGCCCTCAATAGTAATATACTTCCTGTCAATATTCCTGCTGGCGTTGAAATAATCATCATCTTTCATGCTCGCATCCGTTGTATTCTCCAGATGCTCACTTCGTTCATAATTCTTATTGTCTTCCATCTTGATTTAACCTTTTCTCTTTATCATTTATATTTGTTATATCTTAATTATCTACCCTGCATCCATCTATTCTTTATCATAATCTCTCAGTGCCGCCTTATACACCTTGAGCTGATCCCTGATCTCTGCCGCCACCTCAAAGTTGAGGTCTGCTGCCGCCATATTCATCTTCTTAGTCAGCTTGGCGATAACCTTCTGAAGCTCCTTCTTCGTCATGGACTCAGCGTCCTTATCCTCCTCTGGAAGTTCCTCCTTCTTCACCTCTATGGTTATGAGATCCCTTATGCTCTTCTCTATAGTCTTAGGGGTTATTCCATGTTCCTCATTATACTTCTGCTGTATCTCACGACGTCTGCTCGTCTCATCGAGGGCATACTTCATAGAACCCGTGATAGTATCCGCATACATGATGACATGTCCATCCACATTTCGGGCTGCTCTTCCTATGGTCTGGATGAGTGATGTCTCCGATCTCAGGAAACCTTCCTTATCAGCATCCAGTATTGCCACCAGAGTGATCTCCGGTATATCAAGTCCCTCTCTCAGAAGGTTGATTCCAACAAGCACATCAAATACGCCAAGACGGAGATCTCTCACTATCTCAACCCTCTCCATAGTGTCTATATCCGAATGCAGATATTTCACCTTTATATCATTATCCCTCATATAGCTGGTGAGATCTTCAGCCATACGCTTGGTAAGTGTTGTTACAAGCACCTTGTGTCCCTGCTCAGTCTCCTTGCGAACCTCTTTCAGCAGATCATCTATCTGTCCCTCAACCGGTCTGACCTCAACCGGCGGATCCAGAAGTCCCGTAGGTCTGATGATCTGTTCAGCCATGAGCATCTGGTGCTCCTCCTCGTATTTGCCCGGTGTGGCTGATACAAACATGACCTGATCAAGCTTCTGCTCAAATTCCGAGAAGTTGAGCGGCCTGTTGTCAAGTGCAGATGGAAGCCTGAATCCATAGTCAACCAGATTCATCTTACGGGATCGGTCTCCCGAATACATCGCGCCAACCTGAGGCACAGTCATATGTGACTCATCTATAATAAGAAGAAAGTCGTCATCAAAGAAATCCAGAAGTGTGCTCGGCGTCTCCCCGGCTGATCTGCCTGCCAGAGGTCCTGAATAATTCTCTATTCCAGAACAAAATCCAGTCTCCCGCATCATCTCCATATCAAAGTTAGTTCTCTCCTCAATACGCTGGGCCTCAATGAGTTTATCCTTTGACTTGAAATACGCAACTCTGTCCTTGAGCTCCGCCTCTATCCTCTTCAGTGCCTTCTCCATCTTCTCCTGTCCAACTACATAGTGGGACGCCGGGAACAGACAGGTATATGTCAGATCCCTCTTTCCCTCTCCGGTGAGCGGATCAAACTCTGTGATTCTGTCTATCTCATCACCAAAAAACTCTATCCTTATTCCATCGTCAAATGTTGACACAGGAATTATCTCAAGTACATCCCCACGCACTCTGAATGTGCCTCTCTGCAGATCCATGTCATTCCTGTCATACTGTATATCTGTCAGTTCATCGATGACCTGATCTCTGTCCTTTATCATGCCAACTCTAAACGACAACATCTGATTCCTGTACTCGTCCGGATCACCGATGCCATATATACACGATACAGATGCAACCACTATGACATCCTTTCTGTCTATGAGTGCTGCTGTGGCGCTATGTCTCATCCGGTCAATATCGTCATTAATAGACGAATCCTTTGCAATATAAGTATCCGTAGACGCCACATATGCTTCCGGCTGATAATAATCGTAGTATGATACAAAATACTCCACCGCATTGTTCGGGAAAAATTCTTTCATCTCCCCATAAAGCTGCGCCGCCAGAGTCTTGTTATGTGCAAGTATAAGCGTGGGCTTATTCAGCTGCTGTATGACATTCGCCATGGTAAAAGTCTTACCAGATCCGGTTACACCCAGCAGCGTCTCAAACTGATTACCTTCCTGAAAACCCTTTACCAATTTTTCTATTGCCTCCGGCTGATCTCCGGTGGGCTTGTATTCCGATACCAATTCAAAATGATCCATAAAAGTCTCCTACTCTAGGCTAAAGCCTGCATCTATTATATCGAACATTAGTTCCCATATCAAGTAAAAACACGGCAGTTGCTCAAGTTTATTTATCCCCTGAACAACTGCCACTATACTTCATCTGTTTGCTCACAACACCCTCTATGCCGCTAGTTCATCCCTACCCAGGCTTATCTCATAGCAGCCTTTCTCATCGACAGTCACCACGACCCTCTCAAATCCTGTGTAAAATCTTAATATATACAGATCATCTGCCCTTGAGATAACCACCTCAGCATTCATCTCCGCAAGATCTGTCATATTGTCTTTCAGCACACCCTCGCTGACTCTGATGATCTGTCTCTCCTTCTCCACCTGTCTCTTCTCCTGAAGCTCCTTATAATAAAGGAAGAGATTCTCCTCCAACGCCTTTGATCTGCAGCTGCATCTGTGAAAATAGCTGCCGATGATCATATAAAGCATGTATGCTGTCTCCTGCTGTCTGTGTGATGTCTTTTCTGTAAATGAATATCTCATAATCGTTACCTCCATAATGAAAAAATAAACCTAAAATAAATCTACAAAATGTTGTCAATGTGTTATCTGAAGCTTTACCAGCTCACACCTTATCAGTGCCCGCTCCCCGGTCTGTCATTTTTCAGCCGACGACAGTCGCTGTGTCCGTATTCTTTGCTGCCCCGGATACCGGGCAGATGCATATTCAGTTTTCATTTGAAATCTGCCCCATGCCCAAAAGGCAACAAAAAAAGAGTCATGATCGCAGACTTGTAGCACTTGCTACTCATCATGTTTTCAAACTCTTCTACTTAAAATATGATTTATTCAATTTTCATTATGGATATCAGCAATCGCTGATGTATATGTTATATCAAAAACTAACTGAGGTGTCAACATATTTATAAATATATCTATAAAACACAAGAGAGCCAGATTTCTCCGACTCTCTTAAATATGCATCCACAAATGCATACCCAAATTAGTATCTATAATTTCCTACCTTATCGCATCCTTCATGCTCTTCACATAATCTGTCACATAAGGCACACAGTCCTTGCCGTACTGGGCGCACAGCTTGACGATGGCTGAACCGACAATGACACCGTCTGACTTCTCCGCCATCTGCTTTGCCTGCTCAGGTGTGGATATTCCGAAACCTACAGCGCAAGGGATGTCCTTCGCCTTCTTCACCAGATCGACCATTGCTCCTATGTCTGTGGTGATCTTGGTTCTGGTTCCTGTTACACCGAGTGATGACACGCAGTATACAAATCCACTCGCATCATTTGCGATCATGGATATTCTCTCATGGGATGTAGGTGCGATGAGTGAAATGAGATCCACATCATACTGCTTGCAGATTCCGTCGAACTCATCCTTCTCCTCGTAAGGAATGTCAGGAAGGATCAGACCGTCTATGCCAATCTCCTTGCATGTGCTGATGAATCTCTCCGAACCGTACGAGAACACGACATTTGCATATGTCATGAACACCATAGGTATTGTCACTTTCTTGCGTAGCTTTCTCACAAGGTCAAATACCTTGTCTGTCGTCACGCCGCCTGCAAGCGCTCTTATATTTGCGCCCTGAATGACCGGACCCTCGGCTGTCGGGTCTGAGAATGGGATTCCCAGCTCTATAAGGTCTGCACCGGCCTCCACCATTGCGTATACTACCTCCTCTGTCACATCCAGCGACGGATCGCCACATGTCACAAATGGTATAAATGCTTTTCCATGCTCAAATGCTTTTGATATATTACTCATGAAGATCCTCCCCTCTGTATCTTGCGATGGCTGCAACGTCCTTGTCACCACGTCCTGATACATTGATCACTATTATTTTATCCTTGTCCATTGTAGGTGCCAGCTTCATGGCGTAAGCCACAGCGTGTGCGCTCTCTATCGCAGGGATGATTCCCTCGATCCTTGACAGATACTCAAATGCATCCACAGCCTCGTCATCTGTGATCGCCACATACTCTGCACGTCCGATGTCGTGAAGGTATGCATGCTCAGGTCCGATTCCCGGGTAGTCAAGTCCCGCTGAGATCGAATGTACAGGTGCGATCTGACCAAATTCATCCTGACAGAAGTAGGACTTCATGCCGTGGAATATACCAAGCTTTCCGGTTGCGATGGTTGCCGCTGTCTCAAATGTATCAACACCTCTGCCTGCTGCCTCACAGCCGATCAATCTGACGCTCTCGTCAGGTATGAAATCATAGAAAGCTCCGATGGCATTTGAACCGCCGCCCACACATGCCATGACGACATCAGGAAGTCTTCCCTCCTTCTCCATGAGCTGTGCCTTGATCTCTTTACTGATCACAGCCTGGAAATCACGAACGATCTCAGGGAAAGGATATGGTCCCATGACTGAGCCGAGTACATAGTGTGTGTCATCGATCCTGCTTGTCCACTCACGAAATGCCTCGGATACAGCATCCTTCAGTGTGGCTGTTCCTGTCTTTACCGGATGAACCTTTGCACCCAGAAGTCTCATTCTGTACACGTTGAGAGCCTGTCTGATCGTGTCCTCCTCGCCCATGTATATCTCACACTCCATGCCCATCATGGCTGCAACTGTAGCTGTTGCAACACCGTGCTGTCCGGCACCGGTCTCCGCGATAACTCTTGTCTTGCCCATTCTCTTGGCAAGGAGCATCTGTCCGATTACGTTGTTGATCTTGTGCGCTCCTGTGTGGTTCAGATCCTCTCTCTTGAGGTAGATCTTTGCACCGCCCAGATCCTTTGTCATTCTCTCCGCATAGTAAAGTCTGCTAGGTCTTCCCGCATACTCGTTGAGCATCTCTGTGAGTTCTCTGTTGAACTCCGGATCATCCTTATATTTCTTGTATGCCTCTTCCAGCTCCAGCATCGCATTCATCAGAGTCTCTGGAATATACTGGCCGCCGTGAACGCCAAATCTGCCTTTTGACATATGTTTTTCCTCCTGTTTTTGTCTTCTCAGATATATTTTCAAATGTAATTTCTACACTTTTGTATTGTGTTTCTTCTATATAATATGTTACTCGCCTCTAAGTTCCGCAAACAACTTCTTCTTGTCGGGACTTCTCATAAATGTCTCACCTATGAGCACCGCATCAGTTCCATTTGCCTTGAGCCTGTCTATGTCCTCTTTTGCCTTGATTCCACTCTCAGACACATACACCATCTTCTGGGGTGCTAAAGTGTCAGCCGCAGCTCCTGTATCAGTGACAGGTACCTCCGTCCCCATATGGGTGGCTGGCACCGTATCCGGTATCAGCTTTCTAAGACGAACGCTGTTCATGATGTCCACCGTAAATGTTCTGAGATCTCTGTTGTTCACTCCGATGATGCCGGCTCCGCAGGCTATCGCCCGTCTGACCTCATCCTCATCGTGAGCCTCAACCAGAGCCGACATCCCAAGTTCATGCGCAAGCTGCAGGTATAATCCAAGCTGCTCGTCATCCAGTATTGCGCAAATCAAAAGCACCGCCGAGGCTCCTATGACCTTTGCCTCATATATCATATACTCGTCAACTGTAAAATCCTTCCTCAGCAGCGGTATATTTACCTCCTTCTTTATATCCATCAGGAACTGATTGCTTCCCTGGAAATAAAACGGCTCAGTGAGCACCGATATGGCTGAAGCACCAGCCGCCTCATATTCCTTTGCGATCTCAACATAGGGAAAGTCCGGTGCGATAAGCCCCTTGGAAGGCGATGCCTTCTTGACCTCACAGATAAACGATATTCCATCCGCTGCCAGATTATCCCTAAATGGGAACTTACTATATGGGCTGCTGCCGTTATCCGTCTCTCTGGCAACTATATCAAGTGCCTGTCTCTTCATCTCCTCAAGAGGAACTTTTTTCTTCTGCTCCGCCACACGTTCCTTTGTCTTTGCATCTATCTCATCTAATATCATCTCTTACCTCTCTATACAACTTTCTATCATAGTCTGCGATAAAACTTATCTACTCATTTGTCAGTCTTACAAATGCATCAAGCGTCTCAGCAGCCTTGCCACTGTCGATCACGTCCTCTGCAACCTTGATTCCATCCGCTATGGAATCTGCCTTGCCTGCGATGTAGATACAAGCTGCTGCGTTCAGTACAACTGCATTTCTCTTGGCTCCTTTGATCTTGCCTGACAGGATATCGCGGGTAATCTGCGCGTTTTCCTCAGGATCGCCGCCCACCAAATCCTCCTTGCTGCATCTCTCAAATCCGAAATTCTCTGGCTTGATCTCGTACTTTGTGATCTCGCCATCTTTGATCTCTGCAACTGTTGTAGGTGCGCTCATGGATATCTCATCCAGACAATCCTGTCCGTATACGACAAGTCCCCGTTTTACGCCAAGACCAACAAGTACAGGAGCCATCTGATCAACAAGCTCCTCCTTGTATACTCCCATGATCTGCATCTGAGCCTTTGCCGGGTTGGTAAGAGGACCAAGGATATTGAATACTGTCGGTATTCCAAGTGCCTTTCTGACCGGACCTGCATATTTCATCGCCTTATGATATACCTGGGCAAACATAAAGCTCATGTTGCACTCAGCGAGAACCTTGCCCATCTTTTCAGGTGATATGGAGATATTTACACCAAGAGCCTCAAGTACATCCGCTGCGCCACTCTTGCTCGATACGCTTCTGTTGCCGTGCTTTGCAATCGGTACTCCGGCCGCTGCTGCAACTATACCACTCGTTGTCGATATATTAAATGAATTCGCACAATCTCCGCCTGTTCCCACGATCTCAAGAACATCTATTCCGTCATGTGGAAGAGACTCCGCATGGTCTCTCATTCCATTTGCACTGGCTGTTATCTCGTCAAGCGTCTCGCCCTTCATGTGAAGCGCTGTGAGATATCCCGCCGTTGTCTCTCCCGGCACCTGTCCACTGAATATCTCATCCATGCTGGCATATGCCTCATCGTATGTAAGATCCTGTCCTGCTGCTACCTTCTTAAGAGTTTCCTGTATCATCGCCATATCCTCCTTATTTTATATCTCTAAAAAATTTCTAAGTATTATCTTGCCCTTCGGTGTCAGTATCGACTCCGGATGGAACTGAACTCCATATACCTCATAATCCCTGTGTTTCACCGCCATGATCTCTCCATCCTCCGTCCTGGCTGTGACCTCCAGACATTCCGGGAAATTCTCATCGGCTGCTGCCAGTGAATGATATCTGGCAACCTGTATCTTGCTCTGAAGTCCTCTGAACAATCTGCAGTTCAGATCCACATCAACCAGCGACATCTTTCCATGCATAAGTTTCTTTGCATATGTGACTGTCGCACCATATGTCTCACAAATCGCCTGATGTCCGAGACACACACCGAGGATTGGTACTTTTCCTGCAAAATATCTCACCGCTTTCTCACACATTCCCGCATCCGAAGGTCTTCCGGGTCCCGGTGAGATGATTATGTGATCAGGATTCATCGCTTCAATCTCCTCACAGGTGAACTCATCATTTCTTATGACCTTTATATCCGGATTTATTGCCCCCACAAGCTGATACAGGTTGTAGGAGAAGCTGTCGTAATTGTCTATAAGTATTGTCATTTATTTTGTCCTCCTTATATGTATTGTGCATGCGCATGAAAAGCGCTCATTGTGAGTGCTGTTGTAACTGCCTTTGCCTTGTTGATACATTCCTGGAACTCATTTTCCGGAACACTGTCCGCCACGATTCCTGCTCCGGATCTGACAAATACCTTGTCACCCTTTTTGTATGCGATCCTTATGGCTATACATGTATCAAGATTCCCTGTGAAATCTATGTATCCTATGGCACCGCCATATATTCCTCTCTTGTTGTCCTCCAGCTCATTGATGATCTGACACGCTCTGATCTTCGGTGCTCCTGAGAGGGTTCCTGCTGGAAGTACCGCATCCACGGCTGACAGCTCATCATACCTGCTGTCATCGATCTCTCCTTTGACCGTTGACCCGATATGCATTACATGTGAGTACCTCTGAACCTTCATGTACTGCTCAACCTCAACAGTTCCGAACTTGCTTATCTTACCAAGATCATTTCTTCCGAGATCCACCAGCATGTTGTGCTCCGCCAGCTCCTTCTCATCCGCCATAAGTCCGGCCTCAAGTCTCATATCCTCTTCCTTTGTCTTTCCCCTCGGTCTCGTTCCAGCAAGAGGAAATGTGTGGAGCACGCCATTCTCAAGCTTTACCAGTGTCTCAGGTGATGCGCCCGCAACCTCTATCTGGTCGCCGCTGAAGTAGAACATATATGGAGAAGGATTTGTGCTTCTGAGAACCCTGTATGTATTGAACAGTGAACCCTCCATCTCAGCCTCAAGTCTGTTGGACAGAACCACCTGGAAGATATCTCCCTCGAATATGTACTTCTTTGCCCTCTCGACCATGCTGCAATATTTTTCTTTATTGAACAGAGGCTTGAAATCACTCTTCATCTTAACCGGCTCTATCTCAGCCATCTCTCCATCGAGGATTAGCTTCTTCATATCTTCTATGTCAGCAAGTGCCTTTGCATATCCGGCTTCTATATCGGACGTGTCAGCATTTGCAATGAGGATCAGCTTTGACTTGAAATTGTCAAATGCTATGACCTTGTCAAAGAGCATGAGATCCAGATCCTGAAATTCCTCATCGTCATCGGCATCGATCACAAGCTTCTTCTCACTGTACTTTATATAATCATATGAGAAGTAACCGACAAACCCGCCTGTAAATGTTGGAAGTCCTTCTATCTTCGGACTCCTGTAATCCTTAAGTATCTCTCTTATGAATCCCTCAGGATGAATGTCATCCGCTTTCTTTATCACATTTCCATCTATATCCTTGAGCTGTATGTGCCCATTCATGCATGTGACATCAAGCTTTGGATTGTAACCAAGAAATGTGTAGCGTCCCCACACCTCCTGATTCTCCACGCTCTCAAGTATGTAACAGTGCTCATTCGCCGCTTTCAGCTTTCTGAGTAAGTTGATAGGTGTGATCACATCCGATAACATCTCGCAGCACACCGGAACCATCCTATATCCGTCTGCCGCATATTTCTTTGCCTCGCTAAGTTCTGGTCTTATCATGTCTCATCCTCCTTGCCAATTAATATAAAAAAACCACAGGACATAAAAAAAATTCCTTATCCTACAAACATTAGGACAAGAAATCTAATCTCCTGCGGTGCCACCTAATTTCATCAATAAATAAAAAAAAAATATATATAAATAATTTATATATATTTATATATATCGATGCCCTCGACCATATACAATCATATATGTACCTTCTATAACGGTAGGTCTCCGTCTCCCCTACTTGAATCTCAAATCTTTCGGTTTGCCCTCACAAGTCCATTCACCTGCACTCCCATCGCTGCAATCACACCACCTGCAACTCTCTGAACATGTTATATGCCGCTACTCCTCTTGATCAACGGTTTATCTTATATCTGTAACCATAATGCGCTTTCCTAGTAAATTTGTCAAGAATAATTTTTCAAGTTTTTGCTATATTTTCACTCGTTTTTTACTGTTTCCCGCATATTTGCTGGACTTTTTCCACTTATCATTTATTTTATACTTTCTTTATTATTTGTTGATTGACTACCCCATCTAACTGAAATATTCTATACATTAGGCATTATAATAGAGAACACATCTATTCAAAATATAATCTTTTCCGAAAAATTCGAAAAGTTATCAACATTAAGGAGCAGTTATGAACACAAGTACAATTTCTTCAAATTCTGAAGAGAGGATGGGCACGGCGCCGATATTTAAACTTATGCTCTCCATGGGCATTCCAACATTTGTGGCGCAGCTCATCAATCTCTTATACAACATAGTGGACAGAATATACATAGGACATATCCCCGAGGTAGGCGCAGCATCCCTAACCGGAATCGGACTGTGTCTCCCGATCATCACCCTTGTAAGTGCATTCAGCGTGTTCGTGGGCGCGGGCGGAGCACCTCTGGCTTCCATTGCTCTCGGTAAAGGCGACAGGGACAAGGCACAGCGCATCCTGTCAAATGGCGTAACCCTGCTCATCATATTTACAGTTATTGTTATGGCTGTCATCTACACATTGAAGAAACCGCTTCTGTATTTCTTCGGTGCCAGCGATGCCACCTATCCGCATGCCGATGACTATCTGAGCATTTACCTTATAGGCACTATATTTGTCATGATCACCACCGGACTGAACACATTTATCACAGCCCAGGGACAGTCAAAGACCGCCATGTTTTCTGTGCTCATAGGAGCCATATTCAACATCATCCTCGATCCGATATTCATATTTGCACTGAACCTCGGAATCAAGGGTGCGGCCATAGCGACCATCATATCTCAGGCGATAAGCGCGGCATGGGTTATCAGATTTCTGACATCCGACAAGGCTAGTCTTCGCATATCAGCGCAGATGATGCGCCCACAGGGCAAGCTGATCCTGTCAATTGCAGCTCTCGGTGTGTCACCATTTATCATGCAGGTCACGGAGAGCCTTATAACCATCGTGTTCACTCACGGGCTCCAGAAGTACGGCGATGACCTGTACGTGGGATCATTCACCATACTCCAAAGTATCATGCAGATTATATTTATCCCGATGAGCGGCTTCTCACAGGGAGTCCAGCCCATCATCAGCTACAACTACGGCAAGGGCAACGTGGACAGAGTGAAGAAGACATGTACCATACTGATAACCATGTCCATCATAGTGTCATTTGTCCTGGCTGGGGCCGCATTCCTGTTTCCGTCCGTGGCAGCCGGAATATTTACCTCGGATGAATCCCTCAAAGCACTCTGTGCAAAAGTTCTTCCGATATACATATTCGGAATGATGTTCTTTGGCATACAGAACGGATGTCAGCAGTCCTTCATATCCATGGGACAAGCAGGCAAATCCCTTATATTTGCACTGCTGAGAAAGGTCATACTGATAATCCCACTCGCGATCATCCTGCCATACTGCACGCACTCAGTCATGAGTATTTACTACGCCGAGCCTATCAGCGACATAGTGTCCGCATTCTCATGCGGCGCAACATTCATGCTGACATTTAAGTCAATGATGAAAGGTGCAGGGAAGAAGTAACCCTCCTCATTTTCCTTCTCAGCAACACCATGCCCACCACGCACGACACGATCTCCGTGATCGGGAATGCCCACCATATCAGTGATACATCCGCCTGACCGCCTCTGACCAGAGCCGCAAATGCTCCGGCAAGCGGCAGGATGATTATCAACTGTCTGAGCAGCGATATCACAAGCGATTCCACACCGCCTTCAAGGGCCTGATATATTCCCTGAAATGCAACATTTACCCCGGCAAATACGAAACTTAGGGAGATTATCCTCATGGCGTCTATAAAATACACTCTGGACTGTCCCGCATTAAAAAGTCCGGCAAATGCAGCTGGAAACAGCTCTGTCACAGCCATTCCAAACACCATCAGCACTATTGTGTAGATTATTCCATACTTAATCGCATCATTTATCCTCTTTCTGTCACCCATTCCATAGCTGTATGCCGTGATCGGGGTGATCGCATCCCTGAGTCCAAATGCGAGAAACAGCACAAACTGCTGAACCTTGTAGAACAGACCATATGCAGTCTGCGCCGACTGGTTAAACTTGAGAATGAGATTCAGCGCGTATACCATGATGGACATAAGTGCCTGGGCTATGATGGCCGGGAGTCCTATGGCATATATTCCCCGGATGATTCTCCAGTCAGGCTTCATGTATGCACATCCATGTTCAAATTCCTTATTAAGTCTCAGATGGAACACGCACAGCAGAACCGCAGACGCTATCTGACCTATAATAGTCGCATAGGCGGCTCCTCTGACACCCATCTCAGGAAATGGTCCCACTCCGTATATGAGAAGCGGATCAAGTATGATGTTTATGACAGCTCCCATCACCTGACCTATCGTTGAATACATGGATCTGCCAGTTGCCTGAAGCAGCTTCTCAAACAACGAGAAGAATATTATTCCAAATGAATACACACAGCATATTCTTAGATAATCCACAGCCATCTCTGTGACCTGCGTGTCCATAGTCTGTGAGACTATATAAGTCCTCACTCCCAATATTCCAAATAACAAACACACCACATATATTACAGCACCGAGAAACAGACTGTTGCCAGCCACCTTGGCAGCTCTTTCCTTATCACCCTGACCAAGGGTTCTGGCAATAAACGCATTTGTGCCGACTCCCGTGCCTATGCCCAGAGCAACCATGAGCATCTGCACCGGAAATACCAGCGTGAGGGCATTTAACGCAGCCTCACTTCCCACCTTCATATTTCCCACAAATGCGCTGTCTACGATGTTGTACACCGCCTGAAGCGCCATGGAAAGAATCATAGGAATACCCATCTGGATCATCAGCTTTCCAACTGGCATATCTTTCATCTTATTTCTCTCTCTGTTTTCCTCTTTGTTCTTATCTATTTCTTCCACTCTTCAAACTCCTTTCCCTGAACAAAAAAAGCAGCTACCGCCTAAGTTAGTTGGACTTACGCTGAATAGCTACACACTAGAAAATTATTATATATACACATAAAAAGCGAGTGACAAAACTGGATTTACGCAATCTTTGCCACTCGCTTTCGATGTGTATTATACTTTTTGTTTTTGAAAAAGTAAAGTTGTAAAATTTATAATGGACTGAACATGTTATCCAGAATATCCTGATAATTTCTGTCACCAAGTGTCTCTATAGCTATTATCATCGTATACTTTCCGTCATCTGATCTTACTATTACATTTGTCAGAGAGTACTCAGTTCCAGACATATCAGCCGTTGCTGTACATATGTAGTGCTCTTCGCCAAATACTGTACACTTGGAATAATCAGTCTCAATATTGCTTGCTTCAGCGCCAATTCTACTTGCTGTAGATGTAATAACAGTATCCATCTGAGCAACAGTTGCCTTTGCTACTGTATTCTCATCAGCCCACACATCATAACCGTAATTTCCACCACCCTTAGGGGACTTTATTTTGAGCAGAATATAGTGTGTACCATCATTTGCACAGAATGCATAATCGTTTCCTACCGTAAAGCTATTGTCCAGATTATCCAATGCCCTCTGTACAGTCTCATCGCTATTGGAATCCTCCACAACCTCAGAGATATCGGTGGCAGTCAGTAATGAACCTCTTGTCTGAATTCCATAGCTTCCTTCAAGGTTGATCTTAAATCCAAAATACGAATTCTCATAACCATTCTTGGTGTATACACCTACTATTGAAGGATCAGCTTCTGCCTCTTCACTGTCCTCTGTATCTTCCTCTGTGTCCTCCTCATCAATGGCGACCGAACTGTCCTCAGTATCATCTGCAGTGTCCTGTGTTTCAGTATCCTGCTCCTCTGTTGCTGCTTCTGTCTCAGCTTCAGTTGTAGCCTTAGTTACAGAATTGTCATTGCCCCCACAGCCTGTCAGCATCAATCCCATCATCATTGCAGCCACTACAATATAACTTGTTCCCTTTTTCATATTGTTCATTTCCTCCTAAATGTATAAAATTAGCAACATCTCTATTATAAGGTAACTATTATATTATGCAAGATATTTATGATTGCAAACTATACAAACCTGACGGCTGTCCACTATAGCTATGAACTTTTCTTTATTATATACGTCCACCATATACAGGAAAACCACTGCTCGCTCCATAGCTCTCGATCTTCTTGAAATTCTTAAGAGCCTCCATATCCTCTGCACTTATCTCGAAATCGACCTCTGTATTGCTCTTCATGTGCTCTGGATTGGCCGTCTTTGGCAGTGAAATTGTTCCGAGCTGGATAGTATATCTGATGCAGAGCTGTGGAACAGTCACACCATACTTGTCCGCCATAGCCTTGATCTCAGGCTGATTGAGTATCTCACCATGTGCGATAGGTGAATAAGCCTCAACAAGTATATCGTTCTTCTGACAGTAATCCACCAGTTCTATCGGAGTATTGCTGATGTGAAGAAGTATCTGGTTGACCATAGGCTTGATCTCAGCAGTCTCCATAAGGCTCTCGATATCACCGATCTGGAAATTGGATATACCAATAGCCTTGAGCTTGCCTTCCTTGTATGCCTCCTCAAGTGCTCTCCATGCTGCTCTGTTGCCCTCCACGTATCTGTCATCGCTCTGATTTACCTTTACCCAAGGCTGTGGGCTGTGAATGATCATCATATCGAGATAGTCAAGTCCCATCTTCTCAAGCGTTCCATCGATTCCCGCCTTGGCCTCCTCATATGTCTTGTGCTCAGCCGCAACCTTTGAGACTACGAACAGTTCTTCTCTTGGAATACCACAGGTTCTAACTCCTTCGCCTACTCCGCGCTCATTGCCGTATGCCTGTGCAGTGTCAATATGTCTGTAACCTATCTTTATGGCCTCCCTCACGGCATCTGCTACCTTGTCATCGTCGATGAACCATGTTCCAAGTCCAAGCTTTGGAATTGCTACTCCATTGTTAAGTGTGTAAGTTTCTTTTAACATTTTTATATCCTCCTGTTTCTTTTTATTTCAATTTCAAATTATTTCCAGCTATGTTTATTACATCTGTTCAGTTACTTATCTGACACATTACTGTCCAAGGCCGAGCCCGCTTATCCAGTCGGCCACATCCTGCTGTGTCACACCCGACGAGAATCTCTGACCATCCTTCCAGTCTCCGCTTCCTGCCTCAGAAGCCAGATCATCTGCACTGCTTCCCAGTCCTGAGCTCGCCGATGTGCAGAACGGATATACAGTCTTGCCAGTGAAGTCATTTGCCTTGACAAATGAATCTACCGGCCATGCAGACGTTCCCCACCATATAGGATAACCTACAAATACCGTATCATACGATTCCCAGCCAGGAACTTCAGTGGTGGTAAGCTCCACATCCCTGAGGCTTTCGTCATTGTGTTCCTTTGATACCCTGCTGCTGTCATCATTGTAGTTCAGATCATCCGATGTATACTCCTGGGCCGGGGTGATCTCAAATATATCTGCTCCTGTCTCTGCCGCTATATATTCTGCAGCATCTTTTGTATTTCCAGTTGCTGAAAAATAGATCACCAGAGTCTTACCTGTCTCTGTGTCAACATTGTCTGTCTCATCAGCGCTGCTTTCCTCGCTGGTCTGTTCCTCTGATACCGTAGAGTCAGCGTTGTCGTTGCTTGTATCGGCCTCATTGACCGCATCCGTAACAACCTCTGTCTGGGTTTCTGCCTGTGTGGTACTTTTACTTTCTGTGCTGTCACCACTTCCGCATCCAACAAGTCCAAAAGCCATAACAGCACACACTAAAAATGCTCCTAATTTCTTCATTAAAGCGTCCTCCTGTCTGTTTTAACTACCATATTTTCGAAAAACGTCAGGAACTGTTTCTCTGACATATCTAATAATACTCTTTGGAGTTCACTTCAAGGCAAGGACTTTTTTTGTATTCTTGACTTTTCTATCGTCTGCTCATTTTTGCTGTATTTTCACTCCACAAATCAAGCACCATATATTTTGTATCTTTTTCCTTCTGAATCACCCATTTTAGGAAAATATTATCTCCTTTTCCATATAAAAAGGCCCGAAAGACACAAAATCTGTAAATTTGTATCTTTCGAGCCAATTTCAATCTTATTTGCGAAAATATTGTATCTTTTCTGTTGTAATCTGCCTGATGGAAACAATTTTGAGATAATTTTCTTCCACCGGATTTCAGCCAATCTTTATGATAAAGTCATATCTCCATCCTTAACCCAGCCGAGTTTTCTCACCACCATGTTGATGAGCGGGCAGAGAACTGCAGGAAGTACAAATGAGATTAGGATCAGACCAACCCAGTCCATAGCTGTGACCGCTGTCTTGCTTCCCGCCTCGATATCATTCATCCAGCCTGTGTATACTCCGATCTGTCCAACCAGACCACATGTACCCATACCTGATGATACAGGAGTTCCATTCATCTGAAGCTTGAACAGACATGTTGCAAGAGGACCTGTGATCGCAGAGGTAACTATAGGTGCGATCCAGATTCTCGGATTCTTGATGATGTTACCCATCTGGAGCATTGATGTTCCGATTCCTTGTGAAACAAGGCCACCCCATTTATTCTCTCTGAATGACATAACTGCAAATCCAACCATCTGCGCACAACATCCCGCCACAGCAGCACCGCCGGCCAGACCTGTAAGTCCGAATGCCGCACATATCGCAGCGGATGATATCGGAAGTGTAAGTGCCACACCGACGAGAACTGATACCGCAATACCCATCCAGAACGGCTGAAGGTTTGTAGCCAGCATGATGAGATCTCCGACCTTCATGGCTATGGCACCGAGTGTAGGTGCAAGAAGTGCAGACACAGCCACACCACTTCCGATGGTAACCAGAGGTGTCACCAGTATGTCAATCTTTGTCTCCTTTGAGACAACCTTTCCAAGTTCAGTTGCAATAACTGCAATAAAATAAACTGCCAGCGGGCCTCCTGCGCCGCCCAAGGCATTTGCCGCAAATCCAACTGTTATCAGTGAGAACAATACGAGCTGTGGTGCCTTAAGAGCATATCCTATAGCCACCGCCATCGCAGGTCCTGCCATAGCAGATGCGAGACCTCCAACTGTATAATCTGTTCCATTCACGGTCGCAACAACCGCTTTAAGAAATGGCACACCAAACTGATTGCCAAGTGTGTTCAGGATAGTTCCGATAAGCAGAGTACAGAACAATCCCTGTGCCATGGCACCGAGAGCATCTATTCCGTATCTCTTGACACTGAACACGATGTCTTTCTTCTTCAAGAATCCTTTTACCTTTTCCATCATTCTTCTCCTTATTGAAATTATATTGCTGTCAATTACTTCAATTTCTCAAGTATACCCAGTGTATACCTCCATGTTCTCTGCACACTGGCTACATCCATAGACTCTCTGCTTGTATGGATATTCTTCATATCCGGGCCAAATGATACACAGTCCAGACCCGGCATCTTGCCAGCGAAAAGTCCACACTCCACTCCGGCGTGAATCGCCTGTATAACAGGCTTTCTTCCATACTGCTCTTCAAACACATCCACCATAATATCTCTGAGAGGAGAATCATGTCTGTACTCCCATGCAGGATAATCCCCCTGCACTTCCAGACTTCCACCAGCCGAGACAGATACACATCGGAGCTGATCTATCAGATTTTCCTTTTCAGACTGTACACTGCTTCTTACTGAAAAGCTTGCTGTGACCTCATCCTCAGTTGTATTCAATATTCCAAGATTCAGCGATGTCTGCACAAGCCCTTCTATATCATTGCTCATCTTCTGAATTCCATTTGGCATCATCATAAGACTCCTGATAACTATATCCGATGACTTTTCTGTCATAACTCTGTTGATCATGGTTCTACCATACATATCGTTCTGCACATCACCCGCGTTATTATATGAACCCAGATCATCTGACAGATCCGTTTCTACTTTCACTATAAGCTCTGGATCAGTATTTCCAAATTCATGCCTCAGAATATTCTCATTCTTTTCCGCAGATTTTACAAAGTTATCCACATCCTCCGGATCAATACCCACATATGCCTTCGCCTTGTTAGGTATTGCATTGTCCTTAAGACCGCCCTGTATAGATATCAGTCTGTATGGAACATCCCTTCCTATATTATATAGAAGTCTTGCAAGCTGCTTGTCGGCATTTGCCCTCTGTTTTATGATCTCCACGCCGGAATGTCCACCGGTAAGACCCTCTACAATAATTTTCACAACTGAATGATCATCTTTTGCATTCTCATATTCAACCGGAATATGGCACGTAGCACACGCACCTCCGGCACATGACACCAGCAGATACCCCTCATCCTCAGAATCCAGATTGAGCATGATCCGTGACTTAAGTGGACTACAGTCAATCGCCGCAGCTCCCAGCATTCCTATCTCCTCATCAACCGTAAATACACACTCAATCGGTGGATGTGGTATATCATCGGCATCCAGTATAGCCAGTGCAAATGCCACAGCTATCCCGTCATCTCCGCCAAGGGTGGTTCCATCAGCGGATATCACTCCGTCCTCAAGCACTAGTCTCAGTCCGTCCCGTTCAAAATCAATATCACAGTCAACATCTTTCTCACAGACCATATCCATATGTCCCTGTAGCATGACAGGGGCACTGTCCTCATACCCGGCAGTTCCGTCCTTGAATATGATCACATTGTTGCTCTCATCCTGTATATATCTCAGATTTTTGTCTATGGCAAACTTCACCAGATAATCACTTATCTTCTTTGTATCCGACGATCCGTGTGGAATCCCGCATATCTCCTCAAAGAAATGAAAAACTCCATATGGCTCGATATTTGATAAAACTCCCATGCTATATTCTCCTTTTTATAGTATTTTTCATGCCCAATTACTTTATTAGAATACTTTCTATCAGGTATTTCATTTCAACTCTACAATCCGTATACTATCATGTCTCTGATTATATATTTGACACCCGTCAATTTCAACTCACCTCTCAAATTTCATAGTACCTGCATTCGTTGACTTTGTAACCTCTTAATGATATATATTAATCAAATGCGTAACTTAGCATACAACACAGATTGCACAGACATCCATGTGCAGTAGATTGGAGAGTATCATGTCAGAGAATTGTACACACAACTGCAGTACCTGTGGTCAGAGCTGTTCCAGCAGAACAGAACCACAGAGTCTTATCATAGAGCCACATCCAGGTTCACATATAAAACATATTATTGCCGTGGTCAGCGGCAAAGGAGGAGTCGGCAAATCCTCAGTAACCTGTCAGCTCGCCGTTCTCATGCAGCGCATGGGTTACAAGACAGCCATACTTGACGCAGATATCACAGGACCTTCTATTCCAAAGGCATTTGGCGTACATAAGACACCAGAGGCAGAAGGAGATTTCCTGTATCCCGATGAGACGGAAACAGGAATCAAGATCATGTCTGTGAATCTTCTTCTGGACGACGAGACAACACCTGTCCTCTGGAGAGGACCTATCATAGCGGGAACAGTCAAGCAGTTCTACTCAGACATCATCTGGGGAGACATAGACTATATGTTCATCGACTGTCCTCCTGGAACCGGCGACGTGCCACTTACCATATTCCAGTCCATCCCTATAGATGGAGTTGTGGTAGTTACCACCCCTCAGGATCTCGTATCTGTCATCGTTGGAAAGGCTGTTCACATGGCAGACAGCATGAATATCCCTGTCATTGGTATGATAGAGAATATGTCATATTTCATTTGTCCTGACTGCAATAACAAGCACTATATATTTGGCAAGAGCCAGCTTGAGCAGGTCATAAGAGACCTGTATATAGGGCACGCGATCCGTCTGCCTATCAATCCTTCCCTTGCGGGGCTTATGGATAGGGGTGAGATAGAGCACATGGAAGCAAATGCTGATCTTCAGGAATTTGCTGATCTCATAAGCACATTTGACCCTGACAAATACTAATTCACCTGTCAGTTAATAGCAATTATCATCTATTTTGGAGGTAAATAATATGGATATCCGGCACATCCTGAACAACTGCATATTGTGTCCAAGAAAATGCGGTGTAGACCGTACATCCGGTCACACAGGTGCCTGCCATATGACAGACACAGTCAGGGTGAGCCGTGCAGCGCTACACATGTGGGAAGAGCCATGTATATCCGGAGAGAACGGTTCAGGTGCCGTATTCTTCTCCGGATGTGCACTTGGATGCTGCTTCTGCCAGAATAAAGCCATATCTGGAGGCAAGGCTGGCAAGGATATATCCATATCAAGGCTGTGCAACATTTTCTTTGAGCTTCAGGATAAGGGTGCCAACAACATCAATCTTGTCACACCGGATCACTATATACCACAGATCATATCAGCTATAGACATGGCGAGATCACGGAACTTCAAGCTTCCATTTGTATATAACTGCAGTGGTTATGAAACGGCCGAGATGATACAGCTACTTGATGGATATATAGACGTGTATCTTCCTGATTTCAAATTCATGTCACCGGATCTGTCCGCAAAATACAGTAATGCTCCAGACTATCCTGAACATGCCAAAGCCTCCATATCTGAGATGGTCAGACAATGCGGAGGAGACCAGACCCGCTTTGATGACGACGGAATTATGCAGAGAGGTGTTATCGTCCGTCATCTGCAGCTTCCTGATCATCTGGATGATTCCAAGTCAATAATCACATATCTATATAACACATACAAAGATTCAATATATATAAGCATCATGAACCAGTACACCCCTATGCCGGGAATTGAGAATAGATTTCCAGAGCTTGGCAGAACTATAACTCCTTCTGAATACGATGAGCTTGTGGATTATGCCATTGATATCGGCGTTGAAAATGGATTTATACAGGAGGGTGAGACAGCAAAAGAGAGCTTCATTCCAGCATTCGATAACGAAGGCGTGTAACCCACACATCTTCAAATAAGGAAATAAATAAAAGGCCATGGATTTTTGCACAAAAAAATGGACCAGCCACAACATATTGCAGTCAATCCATCTTGTAGTGGGCCGCCGGGGGCTCGAACCCCGCACACCCTGATTAAGAGTCAGGTGCTCTACCAAATGAGCTAGCGGCCCGTATTTATTTGTTATGTTCGTCACAACAGAATAGATTATATATCAGTTCTGAGAATAATGCAAGTGTTTTTCTCATTTTTTTCAACTTTTCTGACATCCAGCAAATAATTCCAAACTGAGTGACAAAAAAATGGACCAGCCACAATTATATTGCAGTCAATCCACCTTGTAGTGGGCCGCCGGGGGCTCGAACCCCGCACACCCTGATTAAGAGTCAGGTGCTCTACCAAATGAGCTAGCGGCCCGTATTTATCATGTTGTGTTCGTCACAACAGATTAGAGTATACATTAGTTCTTTTTATAATGCAAGTGTTTTTTTCAACTTTTTTCATTTTTATTTGTTCGGTATTACTCTGCTCCTATCCCATACCAAAATTACCAGTTATATATATTGTTTGAATATCATTTTCGCCTATGTTATTATTATAAGGTATGACTTTTTCAATAAAAAGAAGATTTTTACAATAAATAGATGGAGATTACTATGAGACTGAGAAATGTAAAAGGATCAAGAGAGACTATCGCAGCAAATGACTATGTAGTGCACAATGAAACAGGCATGAAGGGGCATTGGCATGAGTTATTTGACAACGATAACCCTATACATATTGAGATAGGCATGGGCAAGGGACAGTTTATCATGGAGCTTGCAAGACGCAATCCTGATATCAATTACATAGGCATAGAGAAGTATTCAAGTGTCCTGGTGCGTGCCCTTGAGAAAAGAGAGCTTGAACCTGAGATGACGAATCTCTACTTTATAAGAATGGATGCCGAATATATAACTGACGTATTCGATACAAATGAAGTAGATAGAATATATCTCAATTTCTCGGACCCATGGCCAAAGGACAGGCATGCCAAGAGACGTCTCACATCTACACATTTTCTTGGTCTGTATGATCAGCTCCTCGCTCCTGAGGGAAGAGTTATATTTAAGACTGATAACAGAGGTCTCTTTGATTTCTCTCTGGAACAGGTTCCCGAGGCAGGATGGATCCTTGAGAACTACACATATGACCTTCACAATTCAGAATACAACGAAGGCAACATCATGACCGAGTATGAGACCAAATTCTCAGCAATGGGAACACCTATCAACAGACTCGTCGCATACAGAGAAAAGAAATAAACGTTGATTTTGCATTTGTTGACACACAGTTTTTGGTATACTACAATGAAGATTACAGCAAATTTATGGAAAGGAGTTTCATCATGGATACATCTTCTATAGAAAGTCTCAAATTGGTGCGCAAGACCAATCAGGATCTGTTGAATTTCTTCAATGATTCATATATCAGCAAGCTTGAGCAGGTTCAGTCACTCAAAACTGAAGATTTTGAACTCAAGGCAAAAATAGACCAGCTTATAAAGACATTAGATGTATACTCCTTCAAGACAAGCACTGGTCACAATGTATTTTCACCATTCTCAGTAGACACCACCTCACAGCAGGAAAAGGCTACTCAGATAGAGCTTCAGTTAAAGGAGCTTCAGGATATGCAGCAGACTCTTCATCTTCAGATCAAAGAGGACGAAGAAGAAACCGCATTGCTTAAGAAGCGTATAACTGATCTATCCACCTCCAACAGACATATAGATGATCTTCTGACGGAGGTGACTGAGGAAGTATCTACTATTAATAATGAAGATACAACAGAAACAGACGGACCAGATACTGATTCCCTGACAGCAGCGGATCACGGAAAAAATATCCTCAGATTGTACCAATATGAGAAAAAACAGCTTGCGGACAGGATTCAATCCGACATCACAGATGTTCTTGACTCCAATTCACACAAGCTGGATGTACTGTCCTGGCTTATAAGATCAGATATCAACAGAGCTAAGGTCACACTCGAAGAGCTCACCTCATCAACGGCAAAACTTGCCGACCATGTAGATGAACTTGCCAATTCTCTCTCTGGAGAATCAGACAGCGAAGAGCCTGTATGGAATCATCTTGAGAAACTTTTCCAGGGTTACAGGGATGAACATCCTGAATGTGGCATATCATACGACATCAACTGTGCTGATTATGCCATGAATATTCCAGGTATTGTAGCCACATATCTTTTATCAATAACTAAAGATATTATGGACAACATATTTGTTCATTCAAATGCCAACAAGGTCTCAATCAAGATATATCTGAGCAGTAAGCTCATAGATGTATATATCAACGACAATGGCGTGGGTATAGACAACAATTATGATACCAACAGTCCATGGTACAGCAGTCTCCACAGAATCAAGGAGATCATATATCTGTTAAATGGAACTCTGAAGATCGATGGAGATTCAAAAACCGGAACAAATGTAAGATTTACTATTCCACTTGAATAATAACGTATCTGTTGAAAGACATATATTACTTAGTTTACAGGTTGGATATCTTAAAGTAGCAAAGTGTTATATTGTGTATATGTTGTTTTATCAACACATATATATTTCGAATAAAATAAACATAAAAGGAACATTATCATGAAAGAAAAAATTGCACAGCTTATCTCAAATAACGTAGAAGGAATCGAAATGTCAGATATCATGGCTTCAATCGAGATCCCACCACGCCCTGATATGGGTGATTTTGCATTTCCTTGCTTCAGGCTGGCAAAGGTGCTCAGAAAAGCCCCAAATATGATTGCAGCCGATATAAAGGAAGCCATAGGAGATGTAGATTTCATCGAGAAGATCGATGTAGCAGGTGCATACCTGAACTTCTATATCAAGAAAGATGTATTTGTAAAGACAATGATAGAGGCAGCCAACACAGATGACTTCGGCAAATCCGATATAGGCAAGGGACAGACCATATGTATTGACTACTCATCTCCTAACGTTGCAAAGAATTTCCACGTTGGCCATCTCAGAACTACAATAATCGGTAACTCTCTTTACAAGATTCATTCCAAGCTTGGATACAATGTTGTAAGAATAAATCACCTTGGCGATTGGGGCACACAGTTTGGTAAGCTTATCGTAGCTTACAAGGCATGGGGTTCAAAGGAAGCTGTTGAGAAGGATGGAATCTCAGAGCTCATGAAGCTGTATGTGAAGTTCCATGAAGAGGCTGACAAGAATCCAGAGCTTGTTGACGAGGCAAGAGCATGGTTCAACAAGATGGAAAATGGAGACGAGGAAGCACTCAGCATATGGCAGTGGTTCAAGGATATAAGTCTTGTTGAATACAAGAGAACATACAACCTCCTCGGAATGGATTTCGACTACTATCTTGGAGAGAGTTTCTATAGAGACAAGTGCCAGGCTGTTGTGGACAAGGTTAAGGCTGCCGGTCTTCTGAAGGAGAGCGAAGGTGCTATGATCGTTGATCTCTCAGATTACGATATGGCTCCATGTATCATAACCAAGAAAGACGGAAGCTCAATATACGCAACAAGAGATCTTGCTGCTATATTCTATAGAAAAGACACATATCATTTCTCAAAGTGCTTATATGTAACCGGTCAGGAGCAGAAACTTCATTTTGCACAGGTATTCAAGGTAGTTGAGCTTCTTGGAAACGAATGGGCAAAGGATCAGCTTGTTCATATTCCTTATGGTCTTGTAAGTCTTGAGGGAGCAAAGCTTTCTACCAGAAGCGGTAATATCATATACGCAGAGGATATTCTGAAGGATGCCATTGCAAAGAGTCTTGAGATAATCACCGAAAAGAGCCCAAATCTTCCAAACAAGGAGGATGTAGCCAAGAAAGTTGGTGTTGGTGCTGTTCTTTTCAATGACTTATATAACCAGAGAATCAAGGATGTATCATTTAGCTGGGATAAGGTTCTCAACTTTGATGGTGAGACAGGTCCTTATGTTCAGTATACACATGCAAGATGCTGCAGCGTTGTAAGACTTGCTGAGTCATTCGATCCATCAAAACCGGTTAACTACAGTCTCATTACAGAGCAGGATGCCATAGAGTTATTAAAAGAGATCAACAGATTCCCATCTGTGATCAAGGATGCTGCTGATAAGTATGAGCCATCTGTTGTAGCAAGATATGCAGTTGATGTTGCTCAGGCATTTAACAAGTTCTATAACTCAACAAGAATCAATGTAGATGATGTTGAGCTCAAGAATGCAAGAGTTATGCTCACATATCTCACTAAGAATACAATATCTGAGGCACTTGACCTCCTTGGAATCGAAGCTCCAGAGGCAATGTAATCAGTGTTTCTTCTATATTAATATATGACCATATAACCTGGTTAAAGAAAAAGAGAATGTTTCACGTGAAACATTCTCTTTTTCTCATATATCTCCAGGAACCATTTTAAATTATATTGTCATAGATATTATTGTTTTTGATACTTTTCTCTAAATAATATTACTCATGATATTTCTATTCTGAATATTCTTATCTGGCTGTCATTGTTCTGGATATTATTGTTCTGAGTATTATCGTTCTGAATATTTCATTCTGAATATTCCATTCTGAATATTGTCTTCTAAACACTATCTTCCAGACATCATTGTTCCGAAATTATTATCCTAGATAATTTTGTTCTGAATATCTTTATTTCAGGTATTTTTTCTTATATCAGAATGTTTTTAGGTATTCTTCTCTTGTTTTTCTAAGTTTTACAGTTTTCTTTGTGAAGATATTGTTTATTGCAATAACAAAATCATTTTTCTAACCATATTACGTATTATATAATCTCTTCTATTCTATTTCTTTATATACTTCTATATTCTACATTGCGTTTTTATGAATACAGAATCTTTAAAGCTGTTAAATAATAAATTATATGATGATTTACATAATTTCAATAAATAGATCCTTTGTATATTTAATTTTGCTTTAATATTATATATTTTTGAATGTTTCACGTGAAACTTTATGATAAACGTATTTCAACTCAAACTTCAGATATCGCATACATTTGTTTTCTACACTTATAAATCTTTTACATCATGTTTGTTGTTTCTGCTACCTTATTATTCATTTACATTATAACAAAGTATTTTACAATTCAATTATCACTCCATGAACTACTTTTCTGATTTATTTGATAATATTCATGTTTCACGTGAAACATTTTCATCATTACATATAATATTTATATGTCTAAGTAATCCACATATAATAATTGTACTTTCTTGTCTATTATTCTGATTTTTTCAAAGAATTTCCAGAACTTTCAAGCATAGTCAATACTTTACTTACCTTTTTAACCATTAATTCAATTATAAAATGTTTCACGTGAAACTTTACCCATATAACGAATACAAAACATGCACCCACTGTTTATCAGATTTTACACAGTTTAATTGCCACTTTGTATACGATATTATCCATTCGTTAGATAATAGAATGTTTCACGTGAAACATTTTATTAAACATCATATTTTTTCTGTATTTTGTAGAATTAGCACTTTATAAGTGCTATAATAGACAAGCACTATTTATAACATAAAATATCATCATATTTTATCTATATTAAATAAGCAAACAACAATGTTTCACGTGAAACATTCTTTTTTTGAATGAAAAGGAGACAAAATGGGCAGAATTATAGCGATTGCTAACCAGAAAGGTGGCGTTGGCAAGACAACAACAGCCATAAACCTTGCCGCATGTCTGGCAGCAAAGGGTAAAAAGGTTCTGGCCGTTGATATGGATCCACAGGGCAATATGACAAGTGGATTAGGTGTAGACAGAGATTCTCTTGAATACACAGTCTATGATATGTTGAGAAATGAGTGCAACATAGGAGAATGTATGCTCATAAACGTATATCCTGGTCTTAATCTCATTCCTGCCAACAGAGAACTGGCAGGTGCTGAGGTTGAATTTGTCGGAATGGAGGATATGCAGCACATTCTTAAGACACATATCAAGAAGGTAAAGAACAAATTTGATTACGTTATCATTGATTGTCCTCCTGCACTTGGAATGCTTACTGTAAATGCTCTTACAGCAGCAAATACGGTACTTGTACCTATTCAATGTGAATTTTTCGCACTGGATGGTCTCTCACAGTTGGTATACACTATCGAACTGATAAGAAAAAATCTGAACAGACTTCTTACTATAGAAGGTGTTGTATTTACAATGTTTGACTCAAGAACCAATTTATCAGTTCAGGTTGTTGAAAATGTAAAAGAAAACCTCAAACAGCACATATACAACACAGTTATACCGAGAAATGTCAGACTTGCTGAAGCGCCAAGTTACGGAATGCCAATAATTGAGTATGATCCAAGATCAGCCGGAGCTGAGCATTATATGATGTTGGCAGATGAAGTTATAGAAAATGACTACTATAGATAATGGAGGGCTAATATGGCACAGAAAAAAGGTTTAGGAAGAGGTTTGAACGACCTTTTAGGCACTTCAGAGGCTTCAAAGCCGTCCCGAAGTAGAAGTAATCAGCAAAACTCCTCTGAAAACACAAGTAAAGAGGTAAAAACAGTAACCAAAGAGGTTGTGAAGGAAGTTGTAAAAGAGGTTGAACAGAAGATTAAAATCAATCTCATTGAGCCAAATAAGTCACAGCCAAGAAAGCAGTTTGATGAAGAGGCATTACAGGAATTATCTGATTCCATTAAGAAATATGGTGTTCTTGAGCCTCTGATTGTCACTAAAAAAGGCGATTATTATGAGATAATTGCAGGTGAAAGACGTTGGAGAGCTGCCAGAATGGCAGGAATAAAGGAAGTTCCTGTAGTTATACGTGATTATACTGACAAAGAAATAATGGAAATTTCTCTTATAGAGAATATTCAGAGAGAAGATCTGAATCCAATTGAAGAAGCTGAGGCTTACGAATCTCTTATATCGGAATATAATCTCAAGCAGGAAGAAGTTGCAGAGAGAGTATCAAAAAGCAGATCAACCATAACCAATTCTCTCCGACTTCTGAAGCTTTGCGAGGATGTAAGACAGATGGTCATGTATAATATGATATCAACAGGACATGCCAGAGCACTTATTCCTATAGAAGATCCTAAATTACAGTACGAAACGGCTGCAATTGTATACGATCAGAAGCTCAGTGTTAGAGAAACAGAGGCATATGTAAAGGCAATTCTGGAGAAAAAACCGGAAAAAGAGGAAAAACAGAAGCCTCAAAAGGATTTATCCGTCTTCTATTCTGATATAGAGAACAAATTAAAGTCAATTTTAGGTGCAAAGATAGCCATCAAGGCATCTAATAACGACAAAGGCAAAATTGAGATAAACTACTATTCTCAGGACGAGCTTGACCGAATAACAGAGATGCTTTACTCAATCAATAAAGAAATGATGTAGTAACCATCTGCATCATACATATGCACAATCAAGGAAGGACAATATTATAATGGAAAGTTCCATATTACAAAAAATAGGTATTGATCCTGCCTACATACTAATTGGTATGCTGGTTCTCATAATAGCCTTGTTTGTACTATTATTCATATTGATGGGCAATATTAAAAATAGAAACAAACAGATAAAAAGGCTGTTGAGCGGAACTCAGGCAGGTGATCTTGAAGATATTATCATGAAAAGATTCGCTGAGATGGATGCTGTAAAAAACAATTCCAAGCGACTCACAAAGGAACATAAGGAAATACAGAGTCATCTTTCAGCATGTGTCAGTAAAATTGGTCTTGTAAAGTATAATGCATTTGAAGGAATGGGTGGTAATCTAAGTTTTGCACTTGCTCTTCTGGATACAGAGAACAATGGTGTCGTACTCAACTGTATGCATACCAGAGAAGGCTGTTTTAACTATGCAAAAGAGATCATAGGTGGCGAAGCATATGTTGCACTGTCAGAAGAGGAAAAAGAGGCTATTGAACGAGCTAAAACCCTCGAGGATGAAATAGCTGAAAACAAACTAAAATAACCATATTTCAAAAAAATATTATACAAAACATGCAACGTACAAATGTGTATGAAACACATAAAATAGAAAAGCGTATAAAGCACAAAAGTATATAAAATACAAAAGCGTATAAAACAAAAAAGCGTATAAAACAAAAAAGCGTATAAAACGTAAAATCGCTAAAACGATAAGAACAAGATTTATAAAATAAACAAGAAAAGAAACAAAAACATGAAAATATATTATGTAGCTACATTATTATAATATATTTTCAAATAAATTTATATATTTAATAGGAGGATATCATGATTGATATTAAATTCTTAAGAGAAAACCCAGACGTAGTAAAACAGAATATAAAGAATAAATTCCAGTATGACAAACTTCCACTTGTCGATGAAGTAATAGAGCTTGACAAACAGGCTCGTGCTGCTCAGCAGGAAGCTGATACACTCAGAGCAAACAAGAATGCAATAGCAAAGCAGATCGGTGCTCTTATGGCTCAGGGAAAGAAGGAAGAGGCTGAGGAAGTTAAGAAGCAGGTTGCTGAGACATCAGCAAGACTCAAGGAGCTTGAAGCTTTAGAGCCTGAGCTCAAGGAGAAGGTTAAGAAGATCATGATGATAATTCCTAACATCATTGATCCATCAGTTCCTATAGGAAAGGATGACTCAGAGAATGTAGAGGTTCAGAAGTATGGTGAGCCTGTCGTTCCTGACTTTGAGATTCCTTATCATGCAGATATCATGGAGGCACTTGGAGGAATTGACCTCGATTCAGCAAGAAAAGTTGCAGGAAACGGCTTCTACTATCTCATGGGCGACATAGCAAGACTTCACTCTGCTATTATCTCATACGCAAGAGATTTCATGATAGACAGAGGATTCACATATTGTATTCCACCTTTCATGATCAGAAGCAACGTTGTCACAGGTGTTATGAGCTTTGCTGAGATGGATGCCATGATGTATAAGATTGAGGGTGAGGATCTGTATCTCATCGGAACTTCAGAGCACTCAATGATCGGTAAGTTCATCGACACTATAATTCCTGAGGATGAGCTTCCAAAGACTCTTACAAGCTACTCACCTTGCTTCAGAAAAGAGAAGGGTGCTCACGGAATTGAGGAGAGAGGTGTATACAGAATCCATCAGTTTGAGAAGCAGGAAATGATCGTTGTATGTAAGCCTGAGGACAGCAAGATGTGGTTTGACAAGCTGTGGCAGAACACAGTTGATCTCTTCAGATCAATGGATATCCCTGTAAGAACACTTGAGTGTTGTTCTGGAGATCTTGCAGATCTCAAGGTTAAGTCTGTAGATGTTGAGGCATGGTCACCTCGTCAGAAGAAATACTTCGAGGTTGGAAGCTGTTCAAACCTTGGCGATGCACAGGCAAGAAGACTTCAGATCAGAGTAAAGGGTGAGGATGGCAAGAAGTATCTCGCTCATACACTCAACAATACAGTTGTTGCTCCACCAAGAATGCTTATCGCTTTCCTTGAGAACAATCTCCAGGCTGACGGAAGAGTCAGAATTCCAGAGAAGCTTCGTCCATACATGGGTGGAAAAGAGTATCTTGAGAAGACAGGAAAGTAATAATATAAACAAAAACATACAACAAGGGAGGTGTCGGAATGCATAGTTTTCTTCCATCTATAGGCTTTACTAACATAAAAAACAGACAGCAGCTTGAACCTATATACAGGCAGATTCTTGAATCGCCTGACAGGAAATTTATATCAACTATAAGTGCTGACACCTGTCTTGTACAATTCAGCAAAGACTTTGGGGAGAGATTTGGAATATCGCTTGTAGGTGAAATGTCAAAGGATGGCTCAATATCCATTGAGTATTATTTTCCTTACGTCACATCAAAGCTTTTGACCGATGACGAAAATATATACGTTGAGAAATATTCTGACAAGAGAGCATATGCCGGTGTTAGCAGTGATTTCAGTCTTGGAATGACTCTTATTTTCTTCATAACCAACATAGCAGACTATGAAAAATCATTGTGGATGAACAGATCAAACAAGTACTTTTCAAAGGCGTATTTTTCCGGTCTGTCAGTAAATGGTATGATTATTCTTGATGTGGATGATCACAGTAATAAAAATACATCCTACGGCAATGCAAAGAGAAGTAAACTCATCGAGGCTGCAAAGAAGGGTGATCCGGACGCAATAGAAAGTCTTACTCTTGAAGATATGGACACCTATAACACCATTGGAAGAAGGACTCACAAAGAGGATGTTCTGTCCATAGTGAAATCAAGCTTCATGCCTGTCGGTATTGAGACTGATCACTACGCAGTTATAGGAACTATCACATCATATATCGAGACAACCAACAGCTATACAAATGAATCGATATATCTGATTGATGTAGAAAGCAATGATCTGACATTTACCGTAGCGATCAACAAAAACCATCTTCTGGGTGAACCTGCTCCGGGAAGAAGATTCAAGGGTGATGTGTGGCTTCAGGGGCATATAGTTAATCCTTGACTATAAACTCTATAAATGTTACACTTATAATTGATGTGCATCTGTAGCTCAGCAGGATAGAGCGTCCGCCTCCTAAGCGGAAGGTCGTGGGTTCGAATCCCGTCAGGTGCACTATTTTTCACTAATAAATTTTCTAAAGGGACATGACTATGAATTATATTGTTATGGATCTTGAATGGAATCAAAGCTACAATGGGCATATGGGTGAACATCCACGTATGCCTTTTGAAATTATAGAGATTGGTGCCGTTAAGGTAGATAAGAATCTCAACATCATTGACGAATACTCAAGTCTTATCAAACCAAAAATTTATAAGAAATTACATTCAAAGATCAGAACAATTCTGAACTATGATGAGGATGACCTGAGTCTCGGAAGAGGATTCAAGGAAGTCTGTTCAGAATTTCTTGACTGGTGTGGAAAAGATTACATATTCTGCACATGGGGACCTATGGACCTCACAGAGCTTCAGACTAATATGGACTTTTATTATATGGACAAGCTTCCTAGGCCACTTAAGTTTCTGAATCTCCAAAGTATATATGCAAGCGTTACGAATACCTCAGGAATACCTCAGAGTATGAGTAAACTTGAAAAAGCGGTCAGTGAGATGAATATTCCGGAAAATGAACCATTTCACACAGCTCTCAACGATGCAAGATACACCGCACTTGTTATGAAAGAGATGAAAGCCAAGAATATAAATCAGCTTTACAGCTTTGATCTCTATATAACACCTAAGAATAAAGAAGAAGAGATTGAAGTATCTCATAATAACCAGTACGAATATATCTCAAGGGGTTTCAGAAATAAACATGCAGCACTGGACGATGAAAAAGTAACTCAGATTCGTTGTTACAAATGCAGCAAGAAGGTCAAGACACATATTGACTGGTTTGCAAATAGTCCATCATCGTACATGTGTGTTGGAAAATGCTGGATGCATGGTTATTTTTGTGGCAAGATAAAATTCAAATCTGTAAACAATAACTATTATGTTCACAAGACAATAAAACCTATCGACAAACAGGGTATAGAGGCAATTAAACAAAAACAGGAAGATATTCGTGAAAAAAGAAAAGAAAAAAGACATATGAAATCTTCAAACTAAAAAATAAAACAGCCATTTGAGGCTGTTTTATTTTTTTATGCTATTGGCTTTTTAGCAGCTCCCGCTTTTCTCGGGTACTTGTTGTCTGTATTTGCAATCTTCTTTACAAACACAAAGCTTCTCTGGTTATTGGTCTCCGGTATATTCGTATTAAATATGTTCTCGACCTGTCCCCCAAGAATCCTGATTGCTTTCTTTCCATCCCGCATCTCTTCCGGCAAAGCATTTGACTTATAAGATACAAAATATCCACCCGGCTTGACAAATGGAATACACCATTCCGACAGAGTTGCAAGATTGGCAACTGCCCTGGATACAGCCAGATCATATTTTTCTCTATGCATCTCATCTCTGCCTCCATCCTCTGCTCTTGAATGAACAGTGTGGATATCCTGCAGTCCAAGTTCATCTATAACTTCATCGAGGAACTTTAATCTCTTATTCAACGAATCCATAAGTGTTATATTCAGCTCTGGAAAAGCAATCTTCAGAGGAATTCCCGGAAATCCTGCACCTGTACCAACATCTATAACGTCAATATTCTCATGAAGATCTTTATACTTTGAAAGAAGCAGACTGTCAGCAAAATGCTTTATTATTACATCTTCCTTTTCAGTTATGGCTGTAAGATTCATTACCTTATTCCACTCAACCAGAATATCATAATATTTTGAAAATTGTTCTATCTGCTTATCACTCAATTCCAGACCAAACTGTTTTGTTATGGAATTTAATCTGTCCATATTGTTCTCCTTCAACAAATTATTCTGAATAACTTCTATACCAGTTTAGTCTCTACCCTTCATCTTGAGATACACCAGCAATACTGATATATCAGCCGGAGAAACTCCTGATATTCTTGACGCCTGTCCAATATTTTCAGGTCTGATGAGAGACAGCTTCTGTCTGGCCTCGATTCTGAGATTTGATATATCATTATAGTCAATATCTGCCGGCAGCTTTTTCTTCTCCAGCTTCTTAAACTGATTTACCTGCTGATTCTGTCTGTCTATATATCCCTGATATTTTATGGTTATATTTATCTGTTCTATAACATCATCCGGAAGTTTGGTTCTTCCCTCATCTATTGGATCAATCGCCTCATATGACAGTTCCGGTCTTCTTATAAGTTCTGCAAGAGATGCAGCAGTCTTAAGTCCTGTACTTCCAAGATTCTCAAGGAACTTCTGTATGGTTGAATTTGCTCCAACCATGGTGCTCTCAAGTCTCTGTATCTCATCCATTATCTGTTGTCTCTTCTTTGTAAATGCAGCATATCTCTTGTCATCTATAAGACCGATCTCATGTCCGATCTCCGTGAGTCTCAGATCAGCGTTATCCTGTCTGAGAAGAAGTCTGTACTCAGCTCTGGATGTCATCATTCTGTATGGCTCCGATGTCTCTTTTGTGACAAGATCATCTATAAGAACTCCTATATATGCCTGTGATCTGTCAAGAACCACCGCTTCTTTGCCCTGTACTTTTCTGGCAGCATTGATTCCTGCCATTATACCCTGGGCTGCAGCCTCCTCATATCCTGAACTTCCATTTATCTGGCCGGCACCAAAAAGTCCTGATACACTCTTAAACTCCAGAGAAGGTTTTAAGTTAATGGCATTTATACAATCATACTCGATGGCATAAGCATTCCTTATTATCTTTGCATTCTCCAGTCCCTTCATGCTGTGTATCATCTCATACTGAACGTCCTCAGGAAGAGAGCTGCTCATTCCACCCATATACATCTCATTCGTATATTCACCCTCAGGCTCAATAAATATCTGATGTCTGGTCTTATCAGGGAATTTCGTAACCTTATCCTCAATGGAAGGGCAGTATCTTGGTCCTGTACCCTCGATCACGCCTGAAAACAGAGGTGATCTGTCTATATTATCTCTGATTATCTCATGTGTCTTCTCATTTGTGTAACAGAGCCAGCATGATATTTGATCACGTCTTATATCCGCCTCAGTATTTGTAAATGAGAATGGAACTATCTTCTCATCGCCCTTCTGTTCCTCCATCTGAGAAAAATCTATCGTTCTTTTATCCAGTCTGGCAGGGGTTCCCGTCTTAAATCTTCTTATCTCTATCCCTGCATTCTTCATGGAATCTGACAAATAATTAGCTGCCATAAGTCCATTAGGTCCGGTGTGATATACGACATCTCCGTATATACATCTCGCCTTGAGGTATGTTCCTGTACACAGAACCACAGCCTTTGCAAAATAAGTTGCTCCCGAATATGTCTTTACACCCTTAACCACATTATCCTCGATAATAATTTCCGACACCTCTGCCTGTCTCAATGTGAGATTATCCGTATTCTCAAGGGTGTGCTTCATGGTTCTGGAATAATTTGCCTTGTCTGCCTGGGCACGAAGAGAGTGAACCGCCGGACCCTTAGACGCATTGAGCATCTTTGACTGAATATACGTCTTGTCTATATTCTTGCCCATCTCTCCGCCAAGTGCATCTATTTCCCTTACCAGATGTCCCTTAGAGCTTCCTCCTACATTCGGATTACATGGCATCATGGCCACACTGTCCATACTCACCGTAAAAATAATAGTATTCAGACCAAGTCTTGCACTTGCAAGAGCTGCCTCACATCCTGCATGTCCTGCCCCCACAACTACCACATCATATTCTTCATTCAAAACAGGCATACAAATGTCCTCCTTCCAGTACCTTATATCCTGCAATCTATTTTCCCATACAGAATTCCTTAAATATCTTATCAGCCAGATCATCTCTGGCAGTTTCACCTATTATCAAACCGAGATGTTCATACGCATCCATGAGATCAATGGAGAAAAAGTCTTCCTCCATTCCCATATCTATGCTTTCTTTAACCTTTAACAGTGCATTTTTGGTGCACACAAGTTCATTTTTGTGCCGGGTATTAGTGATATAAAGCTGATCATTATATGTCAGTGTACCCTCAAAAAACATCCTGTTCAGAAGCTCATACAATTCTTCACTGCCATCACCGGTCAGTGCTGACAACTGAATTATATCTGCATCTATATATTTCTTAATATCCGATTCGTCTATCTTCTTTTCCAGATCAGATTTGTTGAGTATCACAACAACATTCTTATCCTGTATTCTGGACATGATCCTGTGATCGTTCTCATCCAGGTCAATTGAACTGTCTACCACATAGAGCACAAGATCAGCTTTATCCACAGACTCTAATGCCTTATCCACACCTATCTTCTCAACTACATCATCTGTATCTCTTATTCCCGCAGTGTCAACTATGTTCAGAGTTATACCTCTTACATTTATCACTTCACTGAGCGTATCCCTGGTTGTGCCGGCCATATCTGTTACAATCGCCCTTTCTTCGCCCACAAACATATTCATCAGCGAAGACTTACCCGCATTCGGTTTACCAACAATAACCGTATTTATTCCCTCAGACAACACTTTTCCATTGTCAAATGTTGTCAAAAGGTTATCCACACTATCTACAAGGTTATCCACAATTATTTCTAACTTTTGTGGAAAACCATCCAGACTGTAATGTTCAGGATCATCCAAAGCAGATTCAATAAACGCCACATTGTATAGAATCTGTTCTCTCATATCAATGATCTTATCCCTAAGTCTTCCCTGAAGCTGCTCCACAGACGTTCTGGCTGCAAAGTCATTCTTTGCATTTATTATATCCATGACGGATTCTGCCTGTGACAGATCTATCCTTCCACCGAGGAATGCTCTCTTTGTAAATTCTCCAGGTTCGGCTGCCCTTGCACCACATTTTATTACCAGATCAAGTATCTTTCGGAGAACTACTATGCCTCCGTGACACTGAAGTTCACACACATCCTCACATGTGTACGTATGGGGAGCCTTCATGACCAGAAGTATAGCCTCATCTATCATTCTGTCATCCTCATACACACCACCAAATGCAGCAGTGTAAGATTTCATATTTACCGCTTTTTTATTTTTATTTGCAGCGCGGAACAACATGTCTGTTATCTCACATGCCCTGTCTCCGCTGATCCTTATTATTCCAACTCCGGCATTACTCATACCGGTGGTTATAGCTGCAATGGTATCTTCCTTGAACATATCTGTCTTACACTTTTCCTTTCACCGTGATTAAACAACCTATCTATGTAGTGTACAACATTACCAATTCATTTTCCATATAAAAAGACTAAACTGCAACAAAAAAGAGACCATTTTCTCAAATGATCTCTTTCCTGTCACCATAAAATATTGCGACGATCTTTACACGCATCAGCGTGACTATTATTTCTTCTTGAGATATACAATAACCTTACGATATGGCTCCTCGCCCTCGCTTCTGGTTGCTACATACTTGTCGTTCTGAAGAGTAGCATGGATTATTCTTCTCTCATAAGGATTCATTGGCTCAAGAGCAAATGATCTCTTTGATCTCTTAACCTTGAATGCTATATTCTTGGCAAGATTCTCAAGTGTCTCTTTTCTTCTTGCTCTGTAGTTCTCTGTATCGAGCTTAACTCTGATACGTGACTCGCTCTTCTTATTGATAGCAAGTGTTATAATATACTGAAGAGCATCTAGAGTCTGTCCACGCTTTCCAATCAAAATTCCCATCTCTGGTCCCTCAAGATTGATAGACAGAACATTCTCTTCCTCATCAAAATCCATCTGGATCTCTGTCTGGATATCCATAGCCTTGAACAGGCTGTCAAGGTACTCCTTAACATCGTCCAGGAATGTCTTCTTTTTTCTTGCCTTTATGATACAAGGCTTTGAACCTATACCAAGAAATCCCTTTGTCTCTTCGCTGATAACTTCATACTCAAGATCTGTACTAGGGACTCCAAGTTCAACACTGGCCTGCATAAGGGCTTCATCTTTGGTCTTACCTTTGAATTCTAAGAATTCCATTATTTATTTCCTCCCTTATCGTTGCTATTGTTCTGGTACTTAAGCATTATATTCGCCTTAGCTCCTATACTGCCTGGTTTATAGTTTACATTTTCTCTGCGGGTTACATCATCACTGTCAACATTCACTGAATGTGCAGGATTAACATAACTCTTAAGTCTTGAAGAAGCCATCTTATTTATATTCTCTGACTGACTGTTCTCTGTTGGAACGTTACCATTCTGAGCATCCATCATTCTCTCATAGAAAGATTTCTTGTCAGGGTTCTTCTTCTTTGCCTGCTTCTTGGCAGCCTTCTCGGCACACTTTGCAAGCAGCTCATCCTTGTCCTGATGATTATAATAAGCATCAACTATAAGCTGAGATATTATCATAATAACAGAACCAACTATCCAGTAAAGACCGATAGCTATAGGAAGAGTTATACAGAATATAAGTGACATGATAGGCATGTAGTACATCATACCCTTCATCATGTTGTTGGCTGTCTGCTGATTGCTATCCATGTTGTTATTCTGTGATGACTTCATGGATATCTTTGTCTGTAAGAACTGCAGGAGAGCAGAAACGATAGGAACCACCAAAGCTATTGAAAGCTTCCATCCCGGTGCATCTGCAATATTCAGTCCAAACAGGAACTGATTCATGTTGTGGAACTGGTCAACATAGCTTGTGAGAGTAGCATTGCCTGCAAGATCAAGATTACTTATCAATTTATCCCAGTCGCTCTTGGCAAACTTGTCAAGAACATCAATGATCTGGTTTCTTGTAGGATCATCTCCCATCTGCTTAAGAGCCATTGTCACAGTGCTGACCTTTGACTCTCCGGCTACATCACTTATAGCTTTGATATAATCAGTCTTTGTACTCAATATGTCCACGATCTCGCTGTACTTCTTGGTCATTGAAGGAACATACGCAGGTATGTTCTGGATAACCCTGTACAGACCATAGAATATAGGCAGCTGTATAAGCGAAGTCAGACATCCTGATGCCATGCTGACACCATATTTTTTCTGGATCTTCTGAGTTTCCTGCTGCTGCTTCATCATTGAGTCCTGATCAGTCTTGCCTTTATATTTCTTTGTTGCCTTGGCAATTTCAGGCTGGATGAAACTCATGATCTTGGTAGATCTCTGCTGTTTGAAATATAATGGGAACAGTGCACCTCTCAGTACAAATGTGAACAATATAACACACACGCTTAAATTGACATATGTGATTCCCATATGATTTCCGATAAATCCAACGAACATATATATCCAGTTGAATATCTTACCGAGAACCCAACAAACTGGTCCGAGTATCATACCATCTTCTCTAGTTAGAAACATAATTTTCTCCTTTATGGAACTGGATCATATCCTCCTTTTGAAAAAGGATTGCATCTAAGTATCCTCCATACTGCAAGGAGACCACCTTTTAAAACTCCATACTTTTCGATAGCCTCAATTGCATACTGCGAACAAGTAGGAAAATACTTGCAGGTAGCATGTCCCTTAAGCGGTGACAAATACTTCCTGTAAAATTTGATTAAACCAATAAATATTTTTTTCATTTTTTTACCCTATGTGGCTTATCTTCTTTAACCCACACAAATGCATCAAAGCACTCTCAATGTCCTGACATTTCTTGTCCTTTGATGACGGTCTGGCTACTATCACTATGTCATAGCCAACATCAATATTTGCTCTGTTTAATCGGTAAGCTTCTCTAATCAATCTGGTTACCCTGTGTCTTACCACACTGTTACCAACTTTCTTACTAACAGAGATTCCGAGTCTGTTGTAATCCAAGCCGTTGCTTCTCAGATACATAACTAAATATTTATTGGCTACCGAATTCTTTGTGCTGTACACACTGCCAAACTCTCTGCTGTTTTTTAATGTAATCATCTTACTCATTGTGTAACCACCGAAACTTTGATTATTAGAAAAACTGTTGCTGTGACCCTATAAAAAAAGGTCACAACCATGTGACCTTACGCTGATAATTTCTTTCTTCCCTTAGCTCTTCTAGCGGCCAGTACCTTTCTGCCATTAGCAGTACTCATTCTCTTTCTAAAGCCATGAACCTTAGATCTCTGTCTCTTCTTAGGCTGGAATGTCATCTTCATTACAAAACACCTCCTTCTTTACAAATTTACTTGCCTATTATAAATAAATAGGTAATGTGAGTCAAGCCTTTTTTGCCGTTTTTCCTATATTTTATAAGGATTTCAGCCACTATTTGATAAAGGTGACGAATCGTTCTGGATTAATTAGGTGGATACATTAATATTAATCACAAAATGTTGTGGTTTCATAGATTAATCACATTTTTGTAAGCATTTAATTTTTGTTACCAGTCGCTTTACATAATGTTATCCACAATTTGTTGGTAACTTGTTGATAACTTTTTACTTTTGTGGGTTTAATTCTAAAAAACCCAGTATTTATCGCTGTTTGTGATGTTCACAAATATAAAACAGTCATTTTTTTATATTTACATAAGTTTGAAAATAATAATTATTATGAAACTTATGTAACAAAGTTATCAACATTCCATGTGGATTATACACAAATAAGATTTTTTATTAACTTTTTCATTTTTTGCCCCTTATTCTCGTTTATTTTGATTTTACCCCCAAATACGTGTACCTAACCGTATAAGCATGTAAAATCAAAATAAAGGCAATTTATCTTGTTTTTGACCTTAATATGCTTGAAATAGGGGTGCATTTATTATAAAATGTAATAGTGTTATTAATAATAGGAAGAATTATTTTTTTGAGGAAGGTTTTTTACGATGAAGGACTTAATATTAGCCAAGTGGAATGACATTTTGAATATACTTGAAAATGAACATGGAATTTCCCATATCATGATCCATACATGGATCGAACCTCTCAAGATATATTCAGTTGAGGATAACAAGGTCTATTTCACTCTGGACGAGGATTACGGACAGAGAGGCGTAGAATTTCTCAAGAGAAAATTATTTGATATATATCTTGAAACAGTTCTCAGAGAGCTCTTTCAGGACGATTCAATTCAGGTTATATTCACACTCGAGAGTCAGATGAGAAAGGATGAAAAGTCCCCTACATATTCAGAGGACTACAACGATGCCATTGCCAAGAGCAATCTCAGACCTGACTACACATTTGAGAACTTTATTGTTGGTGAGAGTAACAAGCACGCTCACGCAACATGTCTGGCAGTTGCCGATTCACCTGGACAGGACAAGTTCAATCCGCTTTTCCTGTATGGAGGATCAGGACTGGGCAAGACTCATCTTATGCAGTCCATAGCCCACTATATACTCCAGCACAATAGTAATATGAAGGTTCTCTATGTGCCATCGAACAAATTCACGAATGAGATCATAGAAGCAATCTCCAAGAATAAAACTGAAGAATTCAGAAACAAATACAGAACAGTGGATGTTCTTCTGATCGATGATATCCAGTACCTGATTGGTAAGGCAAGTACGCAGCAGGAATTCTTTGACACCTTCAACGCTCTTCATGACGAAGGTAAGCAGATAATCCTGTCGTCGGATAAGCCACCAAAGGAGATCAAGACTCTGGATGAGAGATTCAGATCAAGATTTGAGTGGGGTGTTCCTATCGACATCCACGCTCCTGATTATGAGACACGTATGGCTATCCTCAAGAACAAGGCTGAGATAAAGGGACTTACCGATATCATCAGCGAGGAGATATTTGAGTATATTGCCAACAATATAACCTACAACGTACGTGAGCTTGAGGGTGCGCTCAACAAGCTCAGCGTATATTCAGAGCTCGGAGATATCAAGATCACTGAGGAACTTGCCAAGAACGTCCTCAAGGATTTCATATCCAAGGATTCCAAGGTTACCATAACACCTGAGCTCATTATCAACACGGTTTCAGAACATACTAATATATCAGTCAGTGACATTGTATCCACGAAGAGAAGCCAGGATATAGCCACTGCCCGTCAGATATCCATGTACCTGTGCAGAAAGTACACGGACAAGGGTCTGAAGAGTATAGGAGATGCATTTGGAGGAAAGGATCACTCCACCGTGCACAGCAATATACAGAAGGTTGAAGATAAGATTGAGAAGGATCCGGAATTTGCTGAGATGGTTGACGTCATAATCAAGAAGCTTAATCCACAAAAATAGCAAGTTATCCACATTTTTATCTTATAAACTCACTTATTTGTTTATAACCTTACAAACATAACGTGATTGTATATTGTTATTTGATGTTTGTTACATGTTGTTATGTGTTTGAGAATTGTTCTTACTCCTGATGAACAGGATTTTGCCATGTTGGTAAATGGTCAGTTTATGAACAGATTAAAATTGATTAGTAACATGGACACATAATTCTCAAAGCCTTGATTTGTAAGGTCTTGATACACTTTCAACATTATCAAAAGCACTACTACTGATACTACTAATTATCTTAATATATTTATAGTTAAGCGCTCGCACTGTTTGTTGTTATTTGAAGTTATACACACATATCATATTTTGATGATCATTATATTTGGACATGAAAGGAGATCACACTTAAAATGAAAATTTCCATAAGAAAATCTAACTTACTTCAGGGTATAAATATCGTATCAAAGGCTGTCTCCAACAAGACGACCCATCCGATACTGTCTTGTATCCTGGTTGAAGCTGCAGGCGGTGTTATTAAGCTCACAGCTAATGACATGGAGATAGGAATAGAAAGTTATGTTGACGGTACTGTTATAGAGGACGGAAAGGTTGCACTCGAGGCAAAGCTTTTCTCAGATTTCATAAGAAAGCTTCCTGACAGCGACATAACTATAGAGAGTGATAAGGACAGCAAGACACTTATCAAGTGTGAGAGACTTGAGTTCAACATACCTGGAAAGTCAGGAGAGGATTTCTCCAATCTTCCTGTTGTATCAAAGGATAAGTTCATAACCATATCTCAGTTTGCGCTGAGAGAGGTTATCAATCAGACAATATTCTCTATATCAGATAATGAGAACAATAAGCTTATGACCGGTGAGTTATTTGAGGTATCAAACAATAAGCTCAGCGTGGTTTCTCTGGATGGACACAGAATATCCATCAGATATATAGAGCTCAAGGGAGATAATTCAGACATTAAGGTTGTAGTTCCAGGAAAATCCCTCAGCGACATAAGTAAGATCATGAACGGTGGAGTTGATGATCCTGTAAATATTTATTTCACGGACAACAATATATTATTTGAGTTTGACAATACAAAGGTTGTTTCAAGACTGATAGAGGGCGAGTATTTCAGAATAAGCCATATGCTCTCAGTTGATTATCAGATCAAGATGAAGATAAACAAGAGAGAGTTCCTTGACAGTTTGGACAGAGCAACTCTTCTTATAAAGGATTCAGACAAGAAGCCTATCAGACTCAGCATTGATGACAGAACTCTCGGTCTCAAGATCAGTTCTCTCATCGGTTCTCTGAATGAGGAGATAGATATCGAGAAGGAAGGTAACAATCTTGTCATTGGATTTAATCCAAAGCTTATAATAGATGCACTCAGAGTAATTGACGATGAGAATGTAACTATTTATTTCAACAATACAAAATCTCCATGTGTTATCAAGGATGATGCAGAGACATATATCTACCTTATCCTTCCTATGGGAATCAACGAAGAGTAAGAAGGGGTGAGAATATGGAGATAATCAAGTTAAGAGATGAATTCATAAAGCTTGGACAGGCGCTTAAGGCTGCCGGTCTGGTGGAGTCAGGAGTTGACGCAAAGGAGGTCATAGTTCAGGGACTGGTTGTGGTTAACGGTGAGATAGAGACCAGACGTGGAAGAAAGCTTTATGATGGTGATGAAGTAGAATTTGATGGTGATAAGATAAGTATTCAGAAATAATTGTGGTCGCCATCTTGCAGATGGTGAAGGTTATGTATATAGAGTCGATAGAGCTGAGTAATTACAGAAATTACAGTAATGTGAAAGTAGAATTTGGAAAAAATACGAATATCCTGTACGGCGATAACGCCCAGGGCAAGACAAATATACTTGAATCCATATACATGGCAGCGACTACGAAGTCACACAGAAAAAATACGCAGGATAAAGATATCATAAAGATAGGTGAAGATGAGAGCCATATAAGATTATTTGTCAACAAGAAAGATATATCGCACAAGATAGATATGCATCTTCGAAAGAGCAAAAATAAGGGAGTGGCGATCGATGGCATACCCATAAGGAGGGCCACGGAATTATATGGTCTTCTCAATGTCATATTTTTTTCACCTGAAGATCTGACTATCATTAAAAATGGACCAGCCGAGAGGAGAAGGTTCATGGATCTTGAATTGTGTCAGATAAGCAGATTGTATTATCAGAATCTGGCATCATATAACAGGATACTCAATCAGCGAAATAATCTGTTAAAGCAGATTTATCATAACAAAATTCTCATGGATACACTGGATGTGTGGAATATGCAGCTTGTGGACTATGGATCGAGGATAATAAAAGAGAGAAGAAATTTTATCGACATGATGAATGAGATAATTGGGGAGATCCACAGTCATCTCACATCGGGCAAGGAAAAGCTAGAGATAGTGTATGAGTGCAATGTCGATGAAGATAAATTCGATGAGACACTTCAGGAAAAGACTGAGATGGATATCAGATATTCAAGTACACAGTCTGGTCCACACAGAGATGATATAAGTTTTCTCATAAATGGAATAGACGCCAGAAAATATGGTTCACAGGGACAGCAGAGAACAGTTGCCCTGTCACTCAAGATGGCGGAGATAAAACTTGTAAAAAGGATAATCAATGATAATCCGATATTGCTTCTGGACGATGTCATGAGCGAGCTGGACACCAGCAGACGTGATGCATTGATAGAAGAGATAAAAGATATACAGACTATCATAACCTGTACGGGATATGATGATTTTGTTAAAGAGCAGGTAATAATCAACAATGTTTATAGCGTGGTAGAGGGAACGGCCACCAGAGTAAGAACGGAGGAAGCATGACAATGGAAAATGATAATTATGGAGCTGAACAGATACAGGTTCTGGAGGGACTGGAAGCAGTCAGAAAGAGACCTGGTATGTACATAGGAAGTACATCCTCCACTGGACTTCACCATCTTGTATACGAGATAGTTGATAATTCTGTAGATGAGGCTCTGGCAGGATATTGTACCCACATTCAGGTGTATATAAATGAGGATAACTCCATCACCGTAGTGGATGATGGACGAGGAATTCCCGTTGGAATACATAAAAAGCAGGGAATACCTGCTGTTGAGGTGGTATTTACCATACTTCATGCCGGCGGAAAGTTCGGCGGTGGAGGATATAAGGTATCCGGAGGACTTCACGGTGTTGGTGCATCAGTTGTAAATGCACTTTCAACATGGCTTGAAGTCGAGATTACCAGAGATGGCAAGGTGTACAAGCAGAGATATGAGAAGGGCAAGGTTATGTACAAGCTTCAGGTTATAGGTGAAGCACCTGAGGGAGTATCAGGAACAAAGGTTACATTCCTGCCGGATCATACAATATTTGAAGATAACATATACGATTACGATATACTGAGAAACAGACTTCGTGAGATGGCATTCCTTACAAAGGGCCTGAAGATAAGTCTTACAGATAAGAGACTTATTCCTGAGAAGGTAAGATCATTCCACTATGAGGGTGGTATAAAGGAGTTTGTAACATATCTGAACAGACACAGAGATCCTCTGTACAATGAGGTAATCTACTGTGAGGGAGTCAGAGATGGAATAAGTGTTGAGGTGGCACTTCAGCACAATGATTCATACAATGAATCCACATACAGCTTTGTAAATAACATCAACACACCTGAGGGTGGAACACATCTGACAGGATTTAAGTCAGCCATAACAAAGGTGTTCAATGATTATGCAAGAAAGAATAATATTATCAAGGAGAAGGATGACAATCTCTCGGGTGATGATCTGAGAGAGGGACTTGCAGCCATCGTATCTATCAAGATAAGTGATCCTCAGTTCGAGGGTCAGACAAAGCAGAAGCTTGGTAATTCAGAGGCAAGACCTGCAGTTGAGAGTGTTGTAACTGAGCAGCTTACATATTATCTTGAGCAGAATCCGCAGATTGCTAAGATAATTGTGAATAAAGCGGCTGTTGCACAGAGAGCCAGAATAGCTGCAAGAAAGGCAAGGGATGTTGCAAGAAAGGCAAATCTTTCAGACAACATGGCACTTCCTGGAAAGCTTGCGGATTGTTCAGACAAGGATCCAAAGAACTGTGAGATCTACATAGTCGAGGGAGATTCCGCCGGTGGTTCAGCTAAGACAGCGAGATCAAGAGCAACACAGGCCATACTTCCACTCAGAGGTAAGATCCTTAATGTTGAGAAGGCAAGAATAGACAGAATCCTTGGAAATGAAGAGATCAAAGCCATGATCACCGCATTTGGAACAGGTATCCATGAGAACTTCAATATAGAGAAGCTCAGATATAACAAGATCATCATCATGACCGATGCCGATGTGGATGGAGCTCATATAGCAACTCTTCTCCTCACATTCTTCTACAGATTCATGCCTGATCTTATCAGAAAGGGACATGTATATCTGGCACAGCCACCACTTTACAAGCTGGAGAAGAACAAGAAGGTATGGTATGCGTACAGTGATGATGAGCTGAACAGTATACTTGATGAAGTCGGAAGAGATCAGAACAACAAGATACAGCGATACAAGGGACTTGGAGAGATGGATGCAGAACAGCTCTGGGAGACAACCATGGATCCAGAAAAACGAATTCTTCTCAGAGTGGCAATTGATGATGACGATGAGTCAGAGATCGATATGACATTCAATGTACTCATGGGAGATAAGGTTGAACCACGTCGTGAGTTTATAGAGACAAATGCCAAGTATGTAAAGAATCTCGATATATAGTATATTGATTAAATAAATGTGATAAAACATAATCAATATCGAGAGAAAGGAAATCAAAAAATGGATGACGATAAGATTTTTGATAAAATAGATGAAGTTGGTCTGAAAAAAACAATGGAGCGTTCATATATAGATTATGCCATGAGCGTTATCGCTGCCAGAGCTCTTCCTGATGTAAGAGATGGTCTTAAACCTGTTCAGCGAAGAATACTTCATTCTATGATAGAACTTAACAATGGACCTGATAAGCCACACCGTAAATGTGCCCGTATCGTCGGTGATACAATGGGTAAATATCATCCACATGGAGACATTTCAATATACGAGGCACTTGTAAAGCTGGCTCAGGAGTGGAATACCAGATATCCACTTGTGGATGGACATGGAAACTTTGGATCGGTCGACGGTGACCATGCCGCTGCCATGCGATATACAGAGGCAAGACTTTCCAAGATATCCATGGAGATGATGGCAGATATAAACAAAGATACAGTTGATTTCACACCTAACTTTGATGGTACAGAGAAAGAACCTGTGGTACTACCATCACGTTATCCTAACCTATTGGTAAATGGTACATCAGGTATCGCAGTAGGTATGGCTACCAATATTCCACCACATAATTTAAAGGAAACTATCGATGCAGCCATAAAGATCATCGATAACAGAGTGGAAGAAGGACGTGAGACAGAGATAGATGAGATCATGGACATAGTAAAGGGTCCGGATTTCCCTACAGGCGCACAGATACTGGGCAGACAGGGAATAAACGATGCATATAAAACAGGTCGAGGCAAGATAAAAGTACGTGCAATCACAGAAATCGAAACAATGACCAACGGAAAGCACCGCATTGTTGTAACCGAACTACCATATATGGTAAATAAATCCCTTCTTATAAAGAATATGGTCGATCTTGTCAAGAACAAGAGAATCGATGGAATCACAGATATAAGAGATGAGTCTTCAAGAGAGGGAATGAGAGTTGTCATTGAGCTTAGAAAGGATGTCAATGCCAACGTAATACTCAACCAGCTCTTCAAACACACACAGCTCCAGGATACATTTGGATGTATCATGCTGGCTCTGGTGGATGGAGTACCTAAGATACTCAACATCAAGGACATGCTCATATACTACCTGAAGCATCAGGAGGATGTTGTCACAAGAAGAACAAAGTATGATCTGAACAAGGCTGAGGAAAGAGCCCACATATTACAGGGTTATCTCATAGCACTGGACAACATAGATGAGGTCATCACGATCATCAGAAATTCAAAGAATGTTGGAGAGGCTAAGGCAAAGTTGATCGAAAGATTTGGACTTTCCGAGGCACAGGCCGGAGCAATTGTTGATATGAGACTCCGTGCTCTGACAGGTCTGGAAAGAGAGAAGATCGAGAACGAGTACAATGAGCTTATTGCGAAGATAGCTGAGTACAAGGAGATACTTGCAGATGAGAATAAGCTTCTTGGAGTTATCAAGACTGAGCTTGCAGCGATAGCTGACAAGTACGGTGATGAGAGAAGAACATCCATAACTGCATATTCAGATGATATAACAGATGAAGAGCTTATCAAGAGAGAAGAGATAGTTATCTCCATGACAAAGCTCGGATATATCAAGAGAATGCCAAAGGATACCTTCAAGGTACAGAACAGAGGCGGCAAGGGTATCAAGGGAATGAACACCATCGACAACGATATAATCGATGAGATATTCCTTACTAATACCCACAACTTCATAATGTTCTTCACCAATATGGGAAGAGTATACAGAATGAAGGGATACGAGATACCTGAGTCGGGACGTAATGCAAGGGGTGTTGCGATAGTCAACCTTCTTCAGCTTCTTCCTGGTGAGAAGGTAACAGCCATAATCCCTATAGCCGGATTTGACAAGAAGTATCTCATGATGGCTACAAAGAATGGTATTGTAAAGAAGACCAAGATAGAGGCATTTGAGAATATAAGAAAGACCGGTCTGGCTGCCATAACACTGAATGAGGGAGATGAACTCATAGAGGTTAAGGCAACGAGCGGTGAGAATGATGTATTCCTTGTAACTGCCAAGGGTATGTGTATCAGATTCAATGAGGAATGTGTCCGTGATACAGGACGTACATCCATGGGTGTACGTGGAATAAGATGCGACAAGGGAGATGAAGTCATAGCAATGCAGCTTGATGTTCAGGGCGATGAGATTCTCTTCGTAACCACAAAGGGTATGGGTAAGAGAACTGAACTGTCAGAATTTGCCCCTCAGATGAGAGGCGGTAAGGGTGTCAAATGTTACAGGATAACCGATAAAACCGGTGACATCGTCAGCGCAAAGGCCGTGACAAATGACCATGACATTATGATGATGACCAATGAGGGAATCATGATTAGAATGCATTGTTCAGATATAACTGTAATAGGAAGAATAACCTCAGGTGTCAAGCTTATGAATATCGGCAAGGATGGCAACACATTTGTGGCATCTGTTGCAAAGCTTGCAAGAAGTGATGAAGATGAAGAGGCAGAGGACTCAGAGAATCCAGAATCAGCAGAAAATGAAGTATCAGAGAATGTAGAGAACGATACGGAGAATGATGCCGAGAGTAATTCAGAGGAGTAATTATAATCACAAATAAAGATAGATGTACTGTGTTGTAATATGCAAGACAGTACATCTTTTTTTATGTCCATGGATGTTTACAGATTGTGTGCAAATAGCCGTTATGATATACTTATCTTGGATTACACATTGGGAGAAAATAATCCTGAACGCAGGATTTTGAAGGTTATTATAAAGAGATTGAAATTATGGGAAAATACAACAAAATTATTGGGGGTAAAAGGCATGACGGCGAATGTGATACAGGTGGTGGCATCGGCGGCTACAACGGCTGCGTCTACAGTTACAGAGGCAACAACGGAGGGAAAACTGGACAAGATATTCCAGAGCTCCGAGAAGGCGTCTGAACTTTCTTACAGTATAATGAACATCATATATATATTGGCGGCGATGATCATAGTTGTTGCGATATTTACAGTGGTGTTATACATATACAAATTCATCATGAACAGGAGAGATCCAAACTACAAAAAGAACGATGATACGTTCCTGGATGATTAAAACAAATTTATAAAATGGCGGTGAAGAGATGAGAGTTATTGCAGCAGAAGAGATTACCAGAAATGTAAGGGAGATGTGTATCGAAGCAAATGTAAATCTGTCTGAGGATATGGAGAAGGCGGTCAGGGATTCAGTAGAATCTGAGGACAGTCCGCTCGGAAAACAGATACTTGGACAGTTATGTGAGAATCTGGATATAGCAAAGGAGAATGATATTCCTATCTGTCAGGATACGGGAATGGCTGTTTTCTTTGTGAATGTTGGACAGGATGTACATATAGAAGGAATGAACATAACTGATGCCATAAACGAAGGTGTGAGACAGGGATACACTGACGGATACCTGAGAAAATCAGTGGTAAAGGATCCTCTTATCAGAGAAAATACAAAGGACAATACCCCGGCAATCATACATTATGATATAGTTCCGGGAGATAAAATAGAGATAACTATAGCTCCAAAGGGATTTGGAAGCGAGAATATGAGCAAGGTGTACATGCTCAAGCCGGCAGATGGAGAAGAGGGTGTGAAAGCTGCTGTTCTTCAGGCTGTAAAGGATGCCGGACCAAATGCATGTCCTCCCGTATTTGTAGGTGTGGGTCTTGGAGGAGACTTTGAGCTCGCTGCGAAGCTTGCAAAGAAGGCTCTTACAAGAAAGGTCGGAGTTCACTCAGACAGAGAGCATATAGCAAGGATAGAGAGTGAGCTTCTGGAGATGATCAACAACACCGGAATAGGACCTGGCGGTCTTGGAGGAAAGACCACGGCACTGGCTGTGAACATAGAGACATATGCCACTCACATAGCCGGAATGCCACTGGCAGTTAATATGTGCTGTCATGTGAACAGACACGTTACGAGAGTATTATAGGAGGAGGTTAGGTTCATCATGGATAGACATATAAAGGCACCATTTGACAGAGAAGAGGTAAAGACCCTTAAGGCAGGGGATTATGTATATATAGATGGGATAGTGTACAGTGCCAGGGATGCCGCACACAAGAGAATGTATGATTCAATCATGGAATCAGGATGCGTGGACGCCAGTGGAACTGAGTTATATGAGAAGGGCATAGTTCCTATAGACCTTAACGGCAATGTGATATATTATCTCGGACCGACACCGGCAAAGCCTGGACAGGTCATAGGATCGGCGGGACCGACAACCAGTAGCAGAATGGACAAATACACTCCACTCATTCTCAGCAAGGGTCTGTGTGGAATGATAGGAAAGGGAAAGAGAAGCCCGGAGGTTATACAGGCAATAATCGACAACAAGGCTGTGTATCTGGCAGCCGTTGGTGGTGCAGGAGCGCTTCTCTCCAAATGTATCAAGAAATCCGAGGTGATTGCATACGATGATCTCGGAACAGAGGCTATAAGGAAGATGACAGTGGAGAATTTCCCAGCTATTGTGGTTATAGATTCAGAGGGACACAACCTGTATGAAACAGCGGTAAAAGATTATATTGAGCAGAATAAATAATACAGGAATAAAATAAAAAGTATACAGAATCTCAACAATGAATTAGCAAAAATGCACAAAATAATTGTTGAATATTACAGTCACAATAATGTTGACTAAAATATATTAAACTTGTAAACTTTTAATATGAGTTAGTCTCATATTAAATTAATTGTTGTATTAACAAGGGAAAGAAGAAAAAGGAGAGATTTAATGAGAAGAGAAAAAGTTTTCAACAGATCGTTATTGATCCTTGCAATCATGTCAATCATGCTCTTTGCAATGACAATAACAGCATCGGCAGCATCAGGAAGAGCAGTAACAAATCTTCAGCAGACAGATGATACCAAGACAAGTGTCACAGTTCAGTGGAGCGGTAATTATGGAGAGGAATACTTAGTGTATTTATCCCAGGATAGATCTTCAGGATATCAGGCATTAAGTTCTTATACTTCAACATCAAATAAGAAGTATATTTACAATCTTCAGGCCGGCAGAGCATACTATGTAATAGTTCAGACATATGTCAACAAGCAGCTTGTTGGACAGTCAGATCCACTTCAGGTTGTAACAACTCCTGAGAATGTAAATTATAAGTCAATAAAGCAGACTTCAGGCACAAAGAACAAGATTGGTTTACAGTGGAACAGCGTTTCAGGTGTAACAGGATATGTAGTTGCCAAGATCAGTGGTTCAAAGGTTGAGGCTCAGTACAACGTTACTACAAACAAGGCAACTGTACCTGCACAGGCCGGAACCCACTACAGTGGATATTATGTATATTCATATAAGAGATCAGAGTCAAACTACATAGCACTTGGTTATGGACAGTCAACAGGTACACTCTACTCAGCACCTGTTAACCCACAGTATGTTGCCGATGCAAAGGCAGGAACTCTTATATGGAGTCCAGCTAAGAGTGGAAATGTAATAACAATCGGATGGAAGGCAAATCCAAACTATGACTATCCTACAGGATATCAGGTTCAGATCTACTCTCTCAACGGAAAGACCAGATTATACACAACAAAGGCTACAACAAAGACCAGCGTTAAGATCAACAACGCAAAGGTTCGTAAGGCAATCAACAACAAGGGATTCAAGGTAAGAATCCGTGCATACAAAGAGGCAAATGGTGGTGCTAAGTGCTGGAGCAATTGGTCAGCATTCAAGACAATCATACCTCAGGCATGTGTAAAGAAGAGTAATGTAACTTCTGTAAGCAGCACTGCTGCAAAGGTAAAATGGAAGAAGGTAGCAAATACAAAGTATTATCTTGTATACTATACAAAGAATCCATACGCTTCAAATGCAAAATGGATAAAGAAAAAGGTAAGTGCTAAGAGCAGCTCTTATACAATAAGAGGTCTTAAGGCATATTCTACATTTGGAGTATATGTTATCCCTGTTGTCAAGGTAAGAGGAAAGACCTACAGAGGACAGGCTTGTGAGTATATAAGATGCAGTTACTACTATAGATAAGATAGTAAGAAACATCTACAAAACGATAAGAGGGCGGATACAAAAAAGTATCCGCCTTTTTGTCGATTTTTGGCTTATTATTTTCTTGTAAAAACTCCTTGACATTCACTGCCAGGTTTGGTATTATAAACAAGCGTCAAAAATTAAATACTCTTTGGTAGGAGATTTTTATTTAGGCATTTTGCAGAAGTACTCAAGTGGCTGAAGAGGCGCCCCTGCTAAGGGTGTAGGCCGTTTGCGCGGCGCGAGGGTTCAAATCCCTCCTTCTGCGTTTCCTTTTTTGGAGATGCTTATGACGTTATTCCTCGATAGCTCAATGGTAGAGCACTCGGCTGTTAACCGAGGGGTTGTAGGTTCGAGCCCTACTCGGGGAGCTTTAATTAAATAATATGGTGCGATAGCCAAGTGGTAAGGCCCCGGTCTGCAACACCGTCATCGCCGGTTCAAATCCGGCTCGCACCTCTCAAGCGGAAGATATATGTAATATATATCTTCCTTTTTTTTGTAACCTTGAATATGCTTTTTTTGTCTGTTATACTGTAGAGGTATATTGGCTATTGAAATAGTAGGAGGTGGGGTATGACTCAAATTTTAAAAGATTCAATAAAAATTGAATACAAACTTGATCAGGTTACTCCTATTAGCAAATATGAAATGAATGCCTATAATGTGCCTTTTGCAGGCAACACAAGCATGTGCAGGGAAGTGTTTGTTAAGGGGGAAAGAAAACTCGAATTCTCAATAGATGGGGATATGAGTCTTAGTCAGATAATGCAGAAACCGGTTTTCAGGGATGAACTGGTGGAATACATATTCAGCATAAGCAAGCAGCTTGTGTCAGTCATACAGAATGGACTAGCACTCGAGAAGGTAGTGTGGGATACGAATTATATGTATGTGAGATTTAGTGACTTCTCCATACAGCTTCTGTATCTTCCATTTGAAAGCAAATTTGACAAGAAGGACATTGGGGAGTTCGTGAAGAGCATCTTGTCAGGATTTGTCTATGCACACACACCAGCCATAGAATGTGCTAACCAGATAGTTGATTATTTCAACGATCACAGGGAGTTTGATGCATTTCATTTCAATGAATTCGTGTCAGATCTCAGAGCATCAAGTCAGCTCCTTATAATACAGGGTGAAAAGGGCAAGAGTAAGGTACTCACTTCAAATGAGAATAATAAAGAGCTTGCAATCCACAAAGCCGAGGAGGCAGCCAGAAAGGCTGAAGAGGCAAGAATGCAGGCCGAGAATGAGGTAAAGAGACAGATAGAGGAAGCAAAGTATCAGGCGGAAGTTGCCAGACAGGCAGAGGAGACCCGTATGAAGGCCGAGGCGGCAAGGGTCGAAGCCGAGATATGGAGACAGAAGGTCACTGCTGAGGCAAAGGATTATGAGCAGACAGCGGTACTCACAGCTCAGGATATGTACTCATATCAGGGCAATTCCGATGACAGTGAGAGGCTTAAGGCTGAAGAAATGTTCAGGAATGCCGAGGAGGAGCGAATCAGGGCAGAGAAGGTTTCATCGCAGTATGCAGATGAGATAAGACGTGCCAGAGAGCAGGAGATGCATGCTGAGGAGGCTAGAATGCAGGCAGAATTTGCAGCCCGCAAGAATGCTGAGGAGGCTAAGAGACAGGCAGGCCTTGCAAAGCTCAAGGCGGAGGAAGCCAAGAGACTCAGCGAGCAGCCGGATGAGGAGCCACCTACAACACTGTTCAGCAACAGAACACTTGTCACAGGTAGCAAGCCGACCCTCACCAGAAAGACTACGGGTGAGAGCGTTCAGATTAATAAACAGGTATTCTGTATTGGCAAGGCTGATCAGGGTGTTGACTATAAGGTAACAGGAAACAAGTCTATAAGTAGAAGACATGCCTATATCACCAGTATCAATGGAACACATTATCTGAGAGATAACAACTCAACAAACCATACATTCCTGAACGGAACTCAGGTGTACAGCAATGTTGATGTGGCTATCCCTGATAACAGTGTGATAAGGCTTTCAAATGAGGAGTTCATATTCAAGATAAATTCTTAAATATGAAGTTCGATAAATGTAATAAATCAGGTTGATCCGTAAGGATGGAGGAAGAGATATGTATTGTGATAATTGTGGTTGTGAATTGGGGGAGAACGTAAGAAAGTGTCCTGTCTGTGGAAAAGAATTTCCTTTGATAGAGCCGGAAGTTGACGACAGCACAACTGTGCTTACAAGTGAGCCGGACGTCGATGAGGACGATGACAGCACAACTGTCCTGACAGGCGGAACACAGGGCATGCCTCAGATGATGCAGCAGCCACAGGGTAATCCTGTGCCACCGCAGCAGCCTCAGATGGGAATGCCACAACCTCAGATAATGCCACAGGAAGGCGCCGATATAATGATAAAGAAAAAGGGCGAGAAGAAGGGTATGAGCAAGGGTGCAAAGGCCGCACTCATAGCTATACCAGTGGTTATCGTCATCGCTATAGGCGTCTTTGCATTTATATTTGTTCCAAAGTTTAGAAAGTATAACGAGGCCAACGACCTCATGGACCAGGGAAAGGTTGAAGAGGCCGTGACACTGTATAAGGATCTTGGAAAATTCAAGGATTCCTATACAAAGGCAAACGGAGACGCTTATTATGAGTATGCCGAGGGTCTTGAAAAAGAAGGCAAGAACCTTGAGGCGGCTGAATATTATAAGAAGTCAGGCAACAGCAGAAAGGCTGCAGAGAACTACAGCAAGTCATCTGACGGTGACGAGGAGAGTTTCAGCAGCGATGACGCATTTGATAAGGCTTATCAGTGTTATTACAATGCGGGAATGGATCAGATGAATGCGGCATCCTACGATGCAGCCATAGATGCATTCAACAATGCAGGCTCATACAAGGATGCATCGGACAAGGTTATCGAGTGTACATATAAGAAGGCGGAGGCACTTATAACAGCCAAGAAGTACGATGACGCCATCAGTATTCTGTCAACCATAGAGGAGTACAGCGATTCCCAGACTCTTCTTGCAAAGTGCTATTACAACAAGGCATCAGAGCTGCTCGACGGCGGCAAATATGACGATGCGTATGATATGTACATGAAGTCAGAATTTGATGACTACAAGAACAAGGCCAGTGAGTGTACATACAAGAAGGCAGAGCAGTATTACAAGAACAAGGATTACGAGAATGCCATCAAGAGCTATGATAAGGTGGACAAGGATTACAAGGACTGTGTAGCTGAGAAAGACAAGTGTTATCAGGCCCTTGGAGCCCAGGCATACAAGGACAAGGAATACAAGAAGTCAGTTGATTACTATGAGAAGGTAGTCAAGACTGATGTGTCCAAGAAGATAGCAAATGGAAAGCTTGCATTTGCAAATGCAAATAAGAACGCAGCCAATGAGACTACAATGACATATCTCGGAGAACTCAGATACGACGGCAACGAGAAGGCTCAGAAGCTGTATTCAGAGCTTGTGAAGTGGAATATAGAATCATTTGTAAACAGCAGTGAAAAAGATCTTGATAAGAGATCTAACAGCATCAAGACAAAGGATGGATCAGATATATATATTCATACGTCATTTGGATTTGACGGTGATGACTCTATGAAGATATCGGGATACGTTGTGTATGCGGATGGAAACAAGTCTGACGTCATAACATTCTCAGATCCTGTGGTTGACGGCTGGTCAACATGGGTCAAGATATCAGGTGATAGTGCACCTAAGGGTGTAACATATCTGTATCTTCAGAACGAGACGACCAAGAAGATCATAGAGGTATATCCGTTCACAATAAAGTAAAGAGACAGGGTGATATATGTGATAAACAGACCTGAATTGCTGGCTCTGGAATTCTACAAGTCGCGGCCTTTTAAGGGCAGTGACAAGGGTATCCGTTACATGATACAGAAGGATGTTGTGGAGATTGAGCCGGAGGGTGAAAAAGATCAGACAGAGGAAGATGCACCGAAGGAGACAAAGACTGTACTCACGGCATTTATATGGCCGGAGCCATTCTGTTTTGAGGTCACACCGGATGAACAGAAGGGATCGAAGCAGTTTGATTTTTCCGAGGAAGGATTGTGTGAGGCCATAGCCTGGTTGAATGAAAATCATGATGCATATGCACAAAAAAAACAATAATAAACTACTTAAAAGAATAATTGGAATAACAGCGACTGTCATCATTCTGATGGCAGCAGTTGTTGCAATTATTTTTTTTCATCTTATGAGAAAACCTCAGATAAAGCTTGTGGAGGCCATGGTAAATACCATCAATTCTTCCAGAGAGTCGGAGATGAATCAGCAGTATGGCACATTTGACATGGGTATGAACATGATAAATGGCAGTCAGAGCTTTTCATTTGAGGATAATTCTGATCACAGCGTTGACATATCGCTGAAGAGAAGTGCTTCGGATCACAATTTTCTTGCGGAGGCAGGAGTTGATGACAAGACATTCAAGCTCTATGCAAATAAGAGGACTTCTCTCATATATATAGATGATATGGCAATCAGAATACAGTACGCTGACAATCTCATCACGAACATGAGCAATTCTCAGGTGGTATCACTGCTTGGGATAGACAGCGACACAGTGTACTCATTTGGCACTGCCTATGAGAACTGTATGAGGATGGCTGCAAATAATTATGCGGACATCAACGGTGACGATATCCAGACAGATATTATCCAGAAGACACTTAAGTATTTCTTCAATATGGAGGGTACGAGTGAGGGAAAACAGACTGTGGTTACTGGGGATAGTACACAGGACTGCAAGGTGTACTCGGTCATCTTCAATGTGGATGATTTCTATAGTTATCTGGATGAATGTTTTGGCACACATGATATAGATCTTCAGGAAGTGTATGACATGTTTGGCAAATACATACCGGAGATAGATACCATTGACAATACGGCAGAATTGGTACATGATATAAAGCAATTTGTGGATGAAATGTTAGACGGCAGGGATATCACGCTCTATTTTGCTGTGAACAGTAAAAATGAGCTGGTCAAGCTGTATGCGGATCATGTGTCCGACAGGAATATGAGCATGTCGCTGACATTTTACGGAGACAAATATACAGCACAGTCGTATGAGTTCACTGTTACTGACAATTCTGACAACCATCTTGTGATAAAAAAGAGGGATGTGAGCAGTGACGGAGAGACAGGAGTGGTGTTTGATGTGGATATATCGGCAGCCGATCTCATGGATTCCATGAAGCCTGTCAGTATAAGTGCATCGCTGGAGCTTAGATTGTCTGGAAGTGATGCAATTCTTGGTATACAGGTTGGAGATGCCGTGTTCAGAAAAAATGCGGAGATCACCGGATATGATAAGGGTAACAGCATTGATCTTGCGTGGAGCGGGGACAGTGATGGAAGCATGCATATCGGCTGTGATTCAGGAGCGATAGAGAAACCGGAATACAGGGACAGCCTGGATATATTTGACACAGATGTGATAAGTGCGTATAAATTTATAAAAGAGATAATGAACAGATAGATGGAGATTTGTATATGAGTGATACATCAGTTGTGGATAACTCCACGGGCAAAGAAAAAAGCAGATATACATCGGGAACCATATATAAGATGATAATTGCTATAACGTTCCTTCTGGCATTTGGACTGATAATGATATTCAGCGCATCCAGTTACGGCACGGCTGCCAGCAATTTCAGAAGCCAGTTGGTGTTTATCGTTTTCGGAGCATTGGCAATATGGGGATTGGCGTTTTTCCCATACGGTCTGTATAAGAAGCTTACATGGCCTGCATATTTTCTGTCATTGATACTGACATTTTTGCTTCTCACGCCATTGGGAGTAAATGTAAATGGTGCGACGAGATGGATTCAGATCCCTCACATACCATTCAGAATCCAGATCGCTGATATAGTGAAGACTCTCATGATCATATTCATAGCTTCATTTATAAGCAGCAAATGGAGAGAGATGCACAAGTGGCAGACTGTCATAATACTGTGGGTGCTTGTGGGACTCCAGGCGGGACTTTTGCTCGTCATATCCACAAACCTGAGTTCGTGTCTGGTCGTTCTTGGAATATGTTACTGTTCAACATTTATAGCCAGCAAGAACTGGAAACTGCATTTGGGAATATTGCTGATAGCTGTGGTGGTGGCGGTGGTCTATGTGAAGGTAGCCACGAGCTACCTGCCTACGGAGGAAGAACTTCTGTCAAATGACAACTTCCGTGCAAAGCGAATCCTGGGATGGCTGTACACAGAGAAATATGAGAAGAGTGCAGGATATCAGGTCATACAGTCGCTGTATGCCATAGGAAGCGGATCTTTCTTCGGCAAGGGACTTGGAAATGGAACACAGAAGCTTTCGGCTATACCGGAGGCCCAGAATGATATGATCTTCGCGATAATCTGCGAGGAGCTTGGTGTGGCAGGAGCAATCATGTTATTTCTTCTGTATGGCTATCTGTTATACCAGATGTATGTTATAGTTAAAGAGTCATCGAACGTATTTGGAAGCATGATGGTCATAGGTGTGATGGTACACCTTGTATGCCAGATAGTGATCAACGTAAGCGTTGCGACAAATGTAATTCCGAATACAGGTGTCACTCTTCCTTTCATAAGCTCGGGAGGTTCCGCACTTCTCATGACCATGGTCGAGTGTGGTATGTGTATAGGAATCAGAAGGCAGCAGACGAGAAGAGTGTATCAGAAGCATTTGAATGAATAAAATCCATGTGAGGAATAAGAGAGGTAGTATATGGTAAAGTTTAGAAAAATTGCGTTTTTGACAATGGCAGCAGTATTGTTGTCAACTTGTGCGACAGGAATCTCAAATCTGTCAGAAAGCAGGGTCGGCGGACAGTACACGGTGTACGCTGCGGAGACTCAGGCTGATGCCGGAGAGAGTGTTGCGACATTGACGGATGCAACTGCCACTGTGAAGAATAAGAAGGGCTGGTATACCAAGAACGGTAAGACATATTATTACGATGAGAACGGCAAGGCGTTAAAGAGCAAGTTCCTTACATACAAGGGCGACAAGTATTATTTTAACAGATATGGCCGCATGGTGAGAGGTCTTAACAAGATCCAGAATAATTACTATTACTTCAGAACAAATGGCAAGGCACTGGTGAATACCTGGAAGAAAATAAAGGGTAAGAAGTATTACTTTGGTTCTGATGGAAAAGCCTATAAGGGTGCACATAAGGTAAAGAATAGCAAGTATTACTATAATTTCTCAAGTAATGGTTATCTTGCGGAGGGTGTCAGAAAGATAAATGGCGTGACATACAGATTTGGTTCCAATGGAAAGCCATATACAGGATGGTATACTACAAAGCTTGGAAACAGACAGTATTACAGCGCTTCAGGTGTTGCATACAAAGGACCTAAGAAGGTAAATGGCAAGCTGTATCTGTTTGACAAGAATGGTGCACTGGTGAAGGGCAGAGGCTGGAAATATTACAACGGCAAGCGTTACTTCGTAAGCGTCAAGGGAACATTACTCACCGGATACAGATATGTGGATGGAGCATACTATTACTTCAGTAAGAGCGGTGCCATGTACAGAAGCAAGTGGGCATATGCGAATGGATATAAGTTCTATTTCAACAGAGGTGGCAAGAGACTCACAGATGTTGATAAGATCCTCGGAAAACAGGATTCCTATGAGATAAAGGTCAACAAGACCACAAATGTTGTGACTGTATATGCAAAGGATGGCAACAAGGGATATATCATTCCGGTAAAGGCATTTGTATGTTCAGGCGGTGACACAACACCTCTTGGAACATTCTGTACCCCGGCAAAGGGAAGATGGTGGACACTGATGGGGCCATGCTATGGACAGTGGGATACACTTATAACAGGTGATATACTTTTCCACTCTGTGTATTACGGAGAGGAGGATCCTACCACATTATCAGTCAGCGCTTATAACATGCTCGGAACGACATGCTCACACGGATGTATAAGACTTAAGGCAGGAGATGCAAAGTGGATATATGACAACTGCGATCTTGGAACAAAGGTAACTATATTCGAGAGCAATAAGAGCGGCCCGTTCCCTAAGCCTACATCAGTTCAGCTTGATTACAGCCATACATGGGATCCTACAGATCCAACCATGGCATACAAGTGTAGAGAGAACGGATGTCATAAGGGAATAGCATGGTAATATCGTGTTCAATGTGGAGAGAATAGATATATGAAAAAAGCGTCGTGGATGGACATGGGCAGAAAATATATATTATTTATGATTGCGGTCATCTGTTTTGCAGGTATCTGCATGGGATGCGGGAAGGTGGATGACGGTCAGGAGGAGAGTACCGGTATCCAGATAAAGAGCGGTGATGTTGAATCCGCGGAGAATATGACTCAGATAGGAGTGTATCTCGATGTGGATAAGAACAGTTCCGAGATAACGGATGTGAAGTACAAGATATCCGGTGATATAGGTATCGTGAGTTTCAGGTACAGCGGAGTGAAGGTTGAACTCAGAGGCTCCTGCAAATACGAGATGTACGATCTGGCGGGCGTTGAGAACACCAGCAATGGTGACATGATAACCGGCAACATCCAGGGATACAGTGCTACTTATTACACTCTGACTCCCGGACGTATAGCTTTCTGGAGCGATGGAACAATTAACTATTCGCTATATATATACGTCACAGCCAGTGATGAGGTACTCAATGAAGTGCTGTCACATATAGTATTTGAGAACAGATATACGGACAGAGCTGATGTCCAGCAGCAGATAGAGACGGACAGCAGAGCATTTGCTGAGAAGATCGTGAAGGTGTTCAATGATGAAGATCTTGAGACCATGAAGGATATGGTTTTATATCCTCAGGAGACAAGTGGTGGACAGTCCATAGCAAATGAAAATGAGCTGTTGAATGTTGATAAGAAGGCGCTGTTCACTGACATTCTTATGAAGGCTCTGAACGATGAGAATGCACTGGATAATCTGAGAAAAACCAACGACGGCTCCGAATATGTAATTGGAACAAACTATAAAAATGTACATTTCAGACTGAACGATGATGGACAATTTGTCATCACGAAAATAAATAACTGATATTTATCCCCTGCACATAAGGACAAACTGATATGTGCAGGGGATTTTTCTGTTTAAAAATACTGAAAAAGTTCTATTTGCCACGGATAAGTTCAGAATGTGATAAGTATGGGAGTATAGTGGGAAAATTTAGAGGACGATTCGCGTTGAGACTGTGTATTAAAGTCCTTAGAATTGTATCAGGACAGGAAATAACTTAAGACAGGACCTGATCTGAGACAAGGAGGAGATATACACGATGACAGAGAGAGTTTACAGTATAAGTGAGGCAGCAGCCAAGGTTGAGGTTGAGTCACATGTGCTTAGGTATTGGGAGGAAGAGCTTGAGATCGATATCAAGAGAAATGACATGGGTCACAGGTGCTACAGTGAGAAGGATGTAAAGATACTTCAGAGGGTTAAGACTTTGAAGGATAAGGGGATACAGCTCAAGGCGATAAAGGATATGGTTCACAGAATGTATGAACTTCTTGACGAGGGAGAGAGCACAGAGGAAAAAAATGTGGATGATGCGGTGACGGAGCTTATCGCAGAGAGAGAAAATACAGAGAAGAAGACCATAGAAACCATAAGGGTGAGCAGCGATGTGGGGGATGATTCAAGAATAGTTGATTTCAAGATGGCACAATTCCAGAATATCATGGACAAGATAATCAGCAACTCCATAAAGGACAACCTTAAGGTGATAACACAGTCAGTGTCCGCTGCGGTGTCCGATGACGTGGTAAAACAGATGGATGTGCTGATGAAGGAGAAGGAGGATCAGGAGGAAGCGAGATACAGAAAGCTTGACGCCACCATAAGAGAACTTCAGCAGACCAGACAGGAGGTTGCGGCAACGGAGATAAAGAGGAAGAAAAAGGGCATTTTCAGAAGAAAACAGAGAGAGAGTTTATAAAAACTTCACACACTAACAATAGGGATTAATGCTATAATTAGCGCTAGTAAGATGGGAGTTAACACGAATGAAGATTACTAAGAAAGTTAAGATAGCGATAATTTTTATATGGATAGCAGCGATATTGTCCATGGTTATAGGTACGGCTATCATAGGGCGATATTTTATCACTGGAACTTATGGCCGTAATCACTCACTGCAGCTTTTATATTCGGAGGACGATCCGGTCAATGATGTGTACAAATCTCTGTCCACATTGCGTGAGGAAGTTATAAGCAAGGTGAAGAAGGATCCTTCATACTATACAACCCAGGATAATGCAGATGCCCTGGATGAAAAGAGCTCGGTATTAAATACTCATATAGCAGTGAAGAAGGGTGGAGAGTACATATATAGTTCCGTTGATCCTTTTTCTGAGAGCTTGAAGGAGCAGTTAAAGAGAAATGATAACAGTTCGAATATCAATGCGATAGATGGTGATTCGATTGATACCGGAAATAACAGTGATATAAAGGTTCAGGAATATCTCATAACCCAGCCGTCATTCTATCTGTGCAACCAGGTATCATATGTGCTGGATGGAAGTCAGGTAGATATTTACATGCTCACATACTATGGTAATTATATGGCGAAGTTCAGGGGAACCATCATGGGTTATTCCATACTGATGGTTCTAATGATGATGCTCCTGAGCGGTGTCGTGGCATTCCTTGTATACCAGCAGTTTGTGAATCCTCTTGTCAAGCTCAAGGAGGCAGCAGAGCGTATGGGCTCAGGCAACCTTGACGAGAAGATAGACTTTGGCGATAACAGAGTCGATGAGGTTGGTGAGCTCTGTGAGTCATTTGAGGATATGAGACAGAAACTGTCAGACTTTACCAAGGCGAAGATGAGATATGAGGAAGAGAACAGGCAGCTCATAAGCAATATATCACACGATCTCCGTACTCCTATCACGACCATCAAGGGTTATGTGGAGGGAATCATGGATGGAGTTGCAGATACCCCTGAGAAGCAGGAGAGATATCTGAAGATGATATACAGCAAGGCAAATGAGATGGACAGCCTCATCAATGAGCTTTCACTGTATACGAATATCAACAACAACGCCATACCATATGAGTTCCACAGGGTATCGGTGAAGGATTATTTTGATGACTGTATGGAGGAGGTATATACGACGCTCCTTTCCAAGAACATGACGCTCACATACAAGAACTATTGTGATGACGATGTGAAGGTCATAGTTGATCCTGACCAGCTCAAGAGGGTCATCAACAACATAATTACAAATGCTATCAAGTATACCGATAAGGAAAATGGACAGATAGATATCAACATATATGACAATGACGCGGAGGTTAAGGTATCCATAAGCGACAATGGCCGTGGAATAGATTCAGAGAGCCTGCCTCATATATTTGACAGAATGTACAGAGCTGACAGCGCAAGACAGTCAAGAGGCGGAAGTGGTCTTGGACTTGCTATATGCAAGAAGATCGTTGAGGAGCACGGCGGCAACATATATGCCACAAGCCAGCTTGGTGTCGGAACAACGATAGTATTTACCCTGAAGAAGTATATTCCAAAGGTTGAGGAGATCGAGGGTGATACTTCTGACGCCAGCGGTGAACAGCAGGCAAATGTAAAAAAGGATACACAGAAAAAAGATGATCAGAGAAAAGACAATCAGAAAAAGGATGGTCAGAGAAAAGGATCATTGCAGATCATAAATTCACTAAAGAAAAGGAGAGATACAGATGAGTAAGATATTGATCATAGAAGATGAGCTTAGTATTGCAGAGCTTGAGAGAGATTATCTGGAGCTCAATGATTTCGAGGTAGAGATAGAGACAAATGGACTTAAGGGTCTTGAGAAGGCATTGGATGAGGAATACAGTCTTATCCTTCTGGATCTCATGCTCCCTGAGGTGGATGGATTTGAGATATGCCGACAGATAAGGGAGAAGAAGGATATTCCGATCATCATGGTAACAGCCAAGAAGAATGATATAGACAAGATCAGAGGTCTTGGTCTGGGAGTTGACGACTATGTCACAAAGCCATTCAGTCCAAGTGAGCTGGTGGCAAGAGTCAAGGCGCACATATCCAGATACGAGAGACTTGTTGGTTCAACGGCACTCAAGAATGACGTCATCGAGATCAGAGGTCTTAAGATAGACAAGACGGACAGAAGAGTGTATGTTGATAACGAGGAGAAGGTATTTACGAATAAGGAGTTCGATATACTGTGCTTCCTTGCCAGCAACCCAAACAAGGTATTTTCCAAGGATGAGCTGTTCAGCAAGATATGGAATATGGACAGCATAGGAGATATAGCCACGGTTACTGTTCATATCAAGAAGATCAGAGAGAAGATTGAATTTGACACATCGAATCCACAGTACATAGAGACTGTATGGGGCGTGGGCTATAGGTTTAGGATGTGATAAGAAAGCCCCAGACGGCGAATGAGGAGAAAACAAATGAAATTAAACATTTTACATGAGGATAATGATATAATCGTGGCTGTAAAGCCATGTGGTGTGCCAACTCAGCCGGACAAGACCAATTCAGAGAGCATGGTGAGTATGCTCAAGCTCAGGATATACGAGAAGGAGAACAGAAAAGAGGAGCCATATCTTGTGCCTATTCACAGACTGGACAGGCCTGTAGGCGGAGTTATGGTATTTGCCAAGACTCCTGAGGCGGCTGCAAATCTCTCAAAGCAGAGCGAGGATGGTTCTATGATGAAGTATTATCAGGCGATCCTCACTGGTGAGCTTCCAAATGACCAGGGAGTTTTGAAGGATTATCTTCTTCACGATACTAAGGACAATGTGACAAAGGTCGTGGACAAGGACACACCTGGAGCAAAGTATTCTGAGCTTGAGTATGAGGTACTTGACGTTATGGATACAGACGAGGGAACTCTCACATACGTGCTGGTGGAGCTTATCACAGGCAGACATCATCAGATCAGGGCACAGTTTGCAAAGAGAAAGTGTGGAATCTGGGGTGACACAAAGTACAATCCTAAATTTCAGAAGACAAAGAAGAAGTACAAGGAGATAGGACTTCACGCGTCCAGATTGGAATTTGACCATCCGACAACAGGGGAACACATGGTGTTCAAGCATGAGCCGGAGGGCGGAGCATTTGCCATTCTGGATCTGGATGAGTTTTAGTTAAAATGGTATTTACAGGGCGGATGTTGGCATGTTTCGTGTTGACATACGTCCTGAAATTTTGTAGATTAAAGAGTGTATGCATTAGGTAGTTCAGCTATGCAGCAGATATAGAATGTTTTAGAATTAAGGAGATAAATAAGATGGCAAACGATAAGAAGATGGTTGAAGCTATTACTTCCATGGATGAAGATTTTGCACAGTGGTATACTGACGTTGTCCTCAAGGCAGGACTTATCGCATATACCAACGTGAAGGGATGTATGGCTATCAAGCCCGCAGGATATGCAATCTGGGAGCTTATACAGAAGCAGCTTGATGAGAGATTCAAGGCTACAGGTGTGGAGAATGTGTACATGCCAATGCTTATTCCAGAGAGCCTTCTTGAGAAGGAGAAGGATCACGTTGAGGGATTTGCACCGGAGGTAGCATGGGTTACATATGGTGGACTCAATCCTCTTACAGAGCGTATGTGTGTAAGACCTACATCAGAGACTCTGTTCTGCGATTTCTACAAGAATGATATCCAGTCATATCGTGATCTGCCAAGGGTATATAATCAGTGGTGTTCAGTAATGCGTTGGGAGAAGGAGACAAGACCTTTCCTTCGTTCAAGAGAATTCCTGTGGCAGGAGGGTCACACAGCTCATGCAACAGCTGAGGAGGCTGAGGCAAGAACAATACAGATGCTGAATCTGTATGCAGACTTCTGTGAGGATGTACTGGCTATGCCTGTTATCCGTGGACAGAAGACAGAGAAGGAGAAGTTCGCAGGAGCAGAGGCAACATACACAATAGAGGCACTTATGCACGATGGCAAGGCGCTCCAGTCAGGAACAAGCCATAACTTCGGAGACGGATTTGCCAAGGCATTTGGAATACAGTTTACAGACAAGGACAACAAGCTCAAGTATGTTCATCAGACATCATGGGGTATGACAACAAGACTTATCGGAGCCATCATCATGGTTCACGGAGACAATTCAGGTCTTGTACTTCCTCCAAAGGTTGCTCCAACTCAGGTCATGATCATTCCTATCATGCAGAAGAAAGCAGGAGTGCTTGAGAAGGCAGCAGAGCTCCGTGAGAAGCTTGGAGCATTCAGAGTAAAGGTCGATGACAGCGACAAGAGCCCAGGCTGGAAGTTCTCAGAGCAGGAGATGAGAGGTATTCCTATCAGAGTTGAGATCGGACCAAAGGATATCGAGGCCAATCAGGCAGTTCTGGTACGCCGTGACACAAGAGAGAAGATCACAGTATCACTTGATGAGATAGATACAAAGGTTGGAGAGCTTCTTGAGACTATCCAGAAGGATATGTTCGAGAGAGCAAAGGCTCACAGAGATTCACATACACATGCAGCGCTTAACTGGGATGAGTTCAAGAATATCATCGACAACGAGCAGGGCTTTGTAAAGGCTATGTGGTGTGGCGAGACAGCTTGTGAGGAGGCTATCAAGGATGAGACAGGAGCATCCACAAGATGTATGCCATTTGCACAGGAGCATCTTTCAGATGTATGTGTACACTGCGGCAAGCCGGCCAAGAAGATGGTATACTTCGGAAGAGCATACTAAAATATAGATAATAATCATGTATAATAACTTCTTCAGCATTTTGCTGGAGAAGTTATTATTTTACAGATATAAAGATGCGGAGAGAAGATATATGAGAATAGACATTCCAGAGGGAGCAAATAAAGTTATAGAGGGTCTTGAGGCAGCAGGCTATGAGGCCTATATAGTCGGCGGCTGCGTGAGAGACAGCATACTCGGAAGAGAGCCGGGGGACTGGGATATCACCACATCTGCCAGACCTGAGCAGGTCAAGGAGATATTCAGGCGAACCGTAGATACAGGAATAGAGCATGGAACCGTAACAGTCATGATGGGCAAGGAAGGCTATGAGGTCACGACGTACAGGATAGATGGAGAGTACAGTGATCACAGGAGACCGGATCAGGTGGAGTTCACAGCCAGCCTTGAGGAGGATCTGAAGAGAAGAGACTTCACCATAAATGCCATGGCGTACAGCCACAGCAAGGGCATAATAGATATGTTTGGCGGTGTGCAGGATCTGAATGACAAGGTTATAAGAGCTGTCGGTGTGGCAAGGGACAGATTCGATGAGGATGCACTTAGGATACTCAGAGCCATAAGATTTGCGGGACAGCTTGGATTTGACATAGAGAGGGATACCCGAAAGGCCATGATCATCCAGGCACAGTACCTCAAGGATATAAGTGCGGAGAGGATCAGGGTGGAGCTCACAAAGCTCCTTGTATCAGATCACCCGGACAAGCTGCTCGAGGCCTATGTTACAGGTATCACTGCATATATCCTTCCTGAATTTGACAAGATGATGGAGCAGCCACAGAACAACCAGTATCACAGATACAATGTGGGTGTACACTCCATTGAGGCGGTTAAAAATATAAGAGCTGACGTCACCATGAGATGGGCGGCGCTTCTCCACGATATAGGCAAGCCATCCACACACACTGTGGACGAGAATGGAACAGATCACTTTTACGACCACCAGATCGCTGGAGTTCCACTGGCGGAGGCGGTTCTCAGAAGACTGAAGTTTGACAACAATACCATCAAGGACGTGTGCAAGCTGGTGAGATGGCATGACTTTGGCATGGGCTGCGTTCCGAAGAAGAATACCATCAGGAAGCTTCTCGGAGAGGTTGGAAAGGATTTCTTCCCATATATAATCGAGATCAAGAAAGCCGATATGGCTGCCCAGAGCGATTACAAGCTGGAGGAGAGACAGAGCCAGCTTGCGGAGCTTGAGAAGAAATATGAAGAGATCGTGGCAGATGCTGACTGCGTCAGGATCAAGGACCTCAAGGTAAATGGCGGAGACCTCATAAAGCTGGGAATAAAGCCGGGACCTCAGATGGGCGAGATACTTCAGAAACTGCTGGATATGGTTATAGAAGACCCGGAGAAGAACGGCAGGGAATATCTGCTGGATCAGGTAAAGCAGATGTAGGCATCAGCGATACCCGTCGTAAAACAGACAAATAAAAAGTTACAACTTAAGAATGAAACTTAACATCCCCTCATACAATTACTTAGCAGGCAGTTATGCTGCCAAGAGATGGTTGTAGGAGGGGGTTTTTATTTGGCTGAAAAAATGGGTGAAGTGTATGAAGCATACGATATGGAAGTACAGGGAACGGGCAGAGGCAGAGGTGCTGTGATCCTGATGACGGACAAGGGGGTCAGACAGGTGTCATCACTGAATGGAACTGACGAGAGGCTTCAGCAGGAGAAGGAATTCAAGGATAAGATATATGAAAAGGGCTTCTGTAATATAGACCGGGTCGTGGCCAACAGAGAAGACGAGCTGGTGACCTGCGACAGGTATGGAAATCCATTTGTGTGCAGGGAATATTTCCAAGGGCGGGAGTGTAATGCATCAAGTATAAGGGATCTTGAGAAAGCGGTTATAAATCTGGCGTGGTTTCACAGAGCCGGAAGGGAACTGTACATGGAGGAGAATACGTCATACACAAAAAAAACTCCGGGAAATCTGGACAGAAAGGTAAATGAGCTTCGCAGGATAAGAAATTTTGTCAGCAGGAGAACCCTGAAGAATGACTTTGAGATGATGTACATAAAGACATTTGATTATTTTTACAGCCAGGCAGAGAAGTGCCTGTCGCTGTTTCAGGATAATTTCACATACAACGACAAATGGCTTGGCTATTGTCACGGCTCGTATAATTATCACAGCGTGATGTTCTGTGATGGATACATAGCAACCATAAATTTTGACCGGTTCCATGTGGGATACCAGCTCATGGATCTGTACCAGTTTCTCCGCAAAGCCATGGAGAAGAACAGGTATGATATCACCATGGCGAAGGACATTTTGAGTGCGTACAGTCAGATCAATTATCTTGAACATGAGGATTATGAATTCATATATCTTATGTACAGTTTCCCGGAGAAGTTCTGGAAGATAAGTAACCGGTATATGAACACCAGAAAGAGCTACATATCCCCGGTTTTGATGGAAAAACTCCAAAAAGTTATCGAAGATGACCAAGAAAAGCTCAAAATTTTGAGTGAAATTAACGATACCTATGGACTTCACAAGCTGACAAATTAAGAGTATAATGTTGGGGCGTGGATAATAATTGAGTTAGACACGTGATACTGAATTGTGATGTATTTTACAGATGGTTTTTTCGTGTGTGTTTTCCATTTGTAGGATGCTCTATGGGTAACATAAAGCAATAGATTTCACAGGAGGCAAAATGATGAGCGATTATAATTACAAGGACGTGTATGAGCAGTGGGTGAACAATCCTTTGTTTGGTCAGGAAACCAAGGATGAGCTCTTAGCGATCAAGGACGACGAGAAAGAGATAGAAGAAAGATTCTATTGTGATCTTGTATTTGGAACAGCCGGACTTCGAGGCATCATCGGAGCTGGTACTAACAGAATGAACATATATGTAGTGCGCAAGGCTACACAGGGACTTGCAAACTACATCATCAAGGCGGGCAAGCAGGACAAAGGTGTGGCAATAGCTTATGATTCAAGAAGAATGTCACCTGAGTTCTCTATGGAGGCAGCTCTCTGCCTGGCAGCAAATGGCATAAAGGCTTACAGATTCGAGTCACTTAGACCGACACCTGAGCTTTCATTTGCAGTGAGATATCTGGACTGTGTAGCTGGTATCAATGTAACAGCATCACACAACCCACCAGAGTACAATGGATATAAGGTATACTGGGAGGATGGCGCACAGATCACACCACCTCATGACCAGGGAATCATGGCCGAGGTAAAGGCCATCACAGATTTCGCAGATACAAAGACCATGGACATGGTAGAGGCAAAGAAGAAGGGGCTTCTTGTAACTATCGGTTCAGAGGTTGATGACGCATACATGGGCGAGCTCAAGAAGCTCATTCTCAATCAGGATGCAATTGACAAGTATGGTAAGGATCTCAAGATAGTGTACACACCACTTCACGGAACAGGCAACATCCCTGTAAGAAGGATTCTTAAGGAGATCGGTTTCGAGAATGTATATGTGGTACCAGAGCAGGAGCTTCCGGATGGAGAGTTCCCAACTGTTGAGTATCCAAACCCGGAGGCAAAGGAAGCATTTACACTGGCACTCAAGCTGGCAAAGGAAGTCGACGCAGATCTCGTTCTTGCAACAGACCCTGATGCGGACAGACTTGGATGCTACGCAAAGGATTCCAAGACAGGTGAGTACAAGGTATTCACAGGTAACATGTCAGGAAGCTTACTCTGTGAGTATGAGGTAAGCCAGATGAAGGAGAAGAATGGCAGCCTTCCGGCAGACGGAGCAATCATCAAGACTATCGTTACTACCAACATGGTAGATGCTATAGCAAAGTATTATGGAACAGATCTCATCGAGTGTTTCACAGGTTTCAAGAACATCGGACGCGAGATCCTCAGATTTGAGCAGACAGGCAAGGGAACATACCTCTTCGGATTTGAGGAGAGCTACGGATGCCTGATCGGAACACATGCAAGAGACAAGGATGCGGTTGTTGCAACTATGGCTCTCTGTGAGGCAGCAGCTTACTACAGAGGTCAGGGCAAGACTCTCTGGGATGCGATGATGGATATGTACGAGAAGTACGGATATTATGTAGATGATATCAAGACCGTAACACTCAAGGGTGTTGAGGGATCAAAGAAGATCGGACACATCATGAATATCCTCCGTGCAAATGTACCTGAGGAAGTAGCAGGATACAAGACCAGAGTGGTACGTGATTATCGTCTTGAGTATATAAGGAATATCGAGACAGGTGAGGTTAAGCCTACCGGATTCCCGAATGCCAATGTACTTTACTACGAGCTTGAGAACGATGCATGGCTTGCGGTAAGACCATCAGGAACTGAGCCAAAGATCAAGTTCTACTACGGAATCAAGGGTTCATCATACGATGAGGCACAGAAGGAGTCAGCAGCATTTGGTGACAAGGTCATGGATCTTATCTACGATATACTTGAAAAGTAATAAAGAAAAATAATCATAAACAAACGGATTGTTACAGTGACGTATAATATACGGTCACAATGTAGCAGTCCGTTTTTTATTTTAAAATAAATTAAGTATACAAAGGAGGTAAACTGCTCTTATTATATGGGCAAAGACAGTGGGAGAATAGATTATGACAGAGAGTGTAAAGAAAAATAAAGAAATCAGGACAAATCGGTATTTCTGGATCGCATGCATAGTGCTGGTGTTACTGCAGTATGGACTGTGCATCCACTACGGGCTTAAGAGACAGTATCTGTTTTGCGATGAGGTGTACAGCTATGGCCTTGCAAACTCCACGGACAAGACTTTTCTCCATCCGGGAGAGGACAACACGCCACTTGATGAGTGGGTGACGGGGTCATATTTTGAGAACTATATGAATTATAACGATGATTCATTCAACTACAGTGCGGCATACAGAAATCAGGAAAATGATGTCCACCCGCCGGTATATTATATGCTGCTGCATACGGTGTGCTACTTTTTCAAAGGAGCGGGATACAGTGCAGTTCCGGGAATAGTGCTCAACCTCATACTCCTGATATTTGTGGATATTCTTCTGTTGTATGTGGCGGCATATCTGCTTGGAAACAGATGGTATGGACTGATGGCGGCAGCTCTGTGGGGCGTATCATCGGTGGGCATAAGCAACTGTATGCTCATACGGATGTATCTTCTTCAGACCTTGAATGTATTGCTGCTGACGGCGGTTCATGTATATATACTGAGACATAAAAAGAAGATGACCGTGCCGTATTTTATATTGCTGGCACTGGCGGTCATGTTCGGCGGACTCACACACTATTATTTCTACTTCTATGTTGCCGGACTTGGATTGTGTGTATGTATATACCTGTTGTATATGCGAAAGGTAAAGCAGATGTTTGCGTATGGCTTTAGTCTTGTTGCTGGATTTGGTGCGGCAATAGCGGTATTTCCCGCGACGATAAAGCACATATTTGGTTACAGGGGAAGCTATGCTACCGATAATCTGATAGGACTTTCCGGTCACAAATTCTTATATTATATCAGTTATATAAACAGGTCGTATTTTGCAGGACTGCTTCCGCTGATCGTGCTTGTGGCACTGGTGCTCATCGTGGCAAGGATAGTGCTTTCATTTGTGGATATAAGGATATCCTTGGTCAGGAAAAATGATGGATTATCCTACAGAGTATGTACACACAGGAGAGATATAGATGCGGACAGAGCAGGATGTATAGAGTCACGCTCACTGTTATTGGCGGGGGTTATCGTGGCCGACGCCGTTCTTGCATTTGTGGGAATACAGGGGTCCGAGCTTGTAAATGCAAGATATATCTACTCGGCACTTCCTATAGTGGCTGTGTTTATGATATGGTGTATGATGAAGCTGGTTCCAGTAATAACCAGGAAGAGATGTGCAGTTGTAACCGCTGTCATATGCCTTGCATTATGTGCAGGCAGTATAGCTGTAAAGGGTGTAGACTGGCAGTACAGGGGCTACAGCGACTGGAGCACAGCCTTGGAGGAGATGAAGGGACAGGACTGTATCATACTGTGTCACGGAGATGGCAAATGGAACAACGTGTACGCGGGAATGAACGTATTTTCCCAGATGGGAAGATGCCGGTATGTGTACGAGGATGATATAGACAGCATCGCTGATCTGGTGAAGGACTGCGGCGATGAGATATATGTGGCAGTCATCAATGATCCAAAAATTGAAAAGAAAAAGATACACAAGATGACTGAGAAAATAGCAGAGATAACAAAGTATACAAAGAAATCTATAGAATACAGATTTTCAGGAATACGAATTTATAAATTTAAAGCAGGTGAAACAAAATGAAAAAAGTTAGCTTGATAATTCCATGCTATAACGAAGAGCAGGCTCTTCCGATATTTGCAGGGGAGCTGGACAAGGTGAGACAGGAACTCAGGCAGTATGATTTTGAGGTTCTTATGGTAAATGATGGTTCGTCGGATAAGACTCTTGAGACCATGAAAAAGATCTCAGAGGAATACGATTATTTCAAGTATTTGTCATTTTCCAGAAACTTTGGTAAGGAGGCTGCAATGTATGCGGGCTTCTGCAATGCAGATGGGGATTACGTGGCGGTGATGGATGCCGACATGCAGGATCCGCCAAGTCTGCTCCCGGAGATGCTCGGTATACTTGAGCAGGGAGAATATGACAGTGTGGCGACCAGAAGAGTCACCAGAAAGGGCGAGCCGCCGATAAGATCATGGTTTGCGCGGATGTTCTACAAGATCATCAACAAGATATCCGACTCCGATGTCGTGGATGGCGCCAGGGATTTCAGACTTATGAAGGCAGAGATGAAGGATGCCATCGTGTCGATGTGCGAGTACAACAGATTCTCCAAGGGAATATTTGGCTGGATCGGGTTCAGGACAAAATGGCTGGAATACGAGAATGTGGAGAGAGTTGCGGGCGAGACGAAGTGGAACTTCTGGAAGCTTTTCAAATACGCACTGGACGGAATAATCAACTTCTCCGAGGCGCCGATGAGTATAGCTTCAGGATTTGGAATATTTTGTACATTTGTCTCATTTGTCATGATGCTGTTCTTCTTCATAAGAAAGCTGGTGTGGGGAGACCCTGTTGCGGGATGGCCGTCACTTGTGTGCATCATACTGTTTATATCAGGACTCCAGTTCCTGTGCATAGGAATAATGGGCAAATATATCGCCAAGACATATATGGAGACCAAGGGAAGACCACATTATATAATTTCCGACACCAATAAAGACGACGTGAATAAGATAAATTGATAACATTATGAAGCTATATTGTGATGGAATGGTTATGATACAGCTTTATTTGGATGATAAGACGTTTTATGTAATATTTACATCCGTTACAGGTACATATAGTTGTAATTTGACTACTTGATAGCTTATAATTTAGATGATACTGTTTTAGTCAAATGGGGCTTATGTTTGGTAGACATGGGGGTAACATGCAATGAATCTTACAGTAAAATGTCCATCCTGCGGCGGTGTTGTGGTACTGAATCCTAAGACGAGGCAGCTGCAGTGTACGCAGTGTGATTCGGTGATCAGCAGAGGCATAGGAGAAGAAAACTCTGCCATGACCAGGAATGAGGATGGAGAGCTTGTAGATAAGAGAAGCTATAAGGCAATTCAGAAGATTGCCAGAATAAAAAGATACATAACTGATGCCACGGATACGATATACACATTGGATGAGATCAATATTGGAAAGGATGATGAATCACCAAGGTATATGGATATGAATCTATATGAATGTACATCCTGTGGTGCAAGACTTATGGTGAAATCCACGGAAACTTCCAGTTTCTGTGCGTATTGTGGGCAGCCGATGATATTGGTTGACAGAGTTAAGGATGAACTGGAGCCGGACCTTATTATTCCATTTGGAATTTCTCAGAAGAGAGCAGAACAGCTTATACGTGACAGGTTCTGTAAGGGGTGGTTTGTTCCGGATGAGATAAAGAAATTTGAGATTGATAGGATACGAGGAATATATATACCATATTGGCTGGCATCTTATCATGTTAGAAAAAAGCTCAAGTATGTATTTCAGGAGAATGAAAAAGGCGAGCGCGTTAGTAATTATGAAAAATGCTTTGGTTCTATAGCAGCAGTTGCACAGAAAACTGCAGACAAAACAGTCACACACAATTGTATGAGAGATTGTGAGTGTACAGTTCCAAGGGTACCTGGTGATGCAACAAGAAGATTGAATGATCACATTTCGGCAAGACTGGAGCCTTATGATTTAGAGAAGGCTTTGACGTTTTCTCCAGAATATCTGTCCGGATTTTACACGGACAGGTACGATGTACCAGCTGCCGAGATCGCAGCCGTTGCAAAGAGAAAGAGCAATGATGCGGTGAAGGAAGAGATGATGAGCGATGTTCCGAAAAACGCCCGGATTACTGAGGAAAAAACGGATATAAAGATGACAGATATCGAGTATGCATTGCTGCCAGCGTGGTTCATGACTTTTCGTTATCAGGGAATACTCTATACCGTGGCGGTGAATGGGCAGACCGGCAAGGTCGTGGGAAATGTCCCATCCAACAGATTTAAGGTTGGGGCATCCATAGCGATACTTATGACAGTGATGGTTGTGCTTTGTACATATGTATCTGTATTTGTTGGGGGACTTATGACGGATCTGTATAGGATAAGTGCAGGTGTGGGTGATTCAGGTGGAGCTTTTATGGTATTTTCCGCGTATGTGGCCGGAGTTATATATAGTTTGGTGAGTTTCTGGCGTGCGATCAACAAGCTTCACAGATCTAGAATAGATATTCACAGATTCAGAAGCTATGGCACTATAGAATACGTTAAGGAAAGGCAGGATAAGACATGGGTTCGATAGTATTTTTGTATGTTGCAATAGGTATCGTGTGCGGGATATGCTTAACGGTATCCATAGTGATTTCTGCTCTTGTAAGATCCAACAATATTGGACAGAATGAGGAGAAGAAAGCGGAATACGTTGATTATACTACATTTGTGTATCATGCAAAGTATGACAGCCACAGCCCGATTAACTATTTCGATGGATATTATAAGGATTGAGTCAGATCCTTCGATATCGCACAGAAGTTTATAGAGCAATGATATGATGACAAAACCAGGGGGATTTGGTATCATATTTTTGATATATTTTCACACAGGGAAAGGAATTGGAGGTAACAGGAATGAACGAGAATCAGGATCAGCAGTTTGGTCAGCCACAGGGAGAACAGCAGGTGGCAGATCAGGCACAGACAAATCAGCAGGCGGCGGAGAACAGCCAGCCACAGGCAGATCAGCAGGCAGCGGCTTACAGCCAGCCGCAGATGAGTCAGCAGGGAGTGTACAATCAGCAAGGCTATGGCCAGCAGATGAACCAGCAGGGTGCATACAATCAACAGGGTTACGGCCAGCAGATGAACCAGCAGGGTGCATACAACCAGCAGGGCTACGGTCAGCAGATGAACCAGCAGATGTATAATCAGCAGGGTTATGGCCAGCAGATGAACCAGGGAGCATACAATCAGCAGGGCTACGGTCAGCAGATGAACCAGCAGATGTATGGTCAGCAGGGCTACGGCCAGCCACAGATGAACCAGCAGATGTACGGCCAGCAGGGCTATGTACAGCCACAGCCGAAGAAGCCATCAGCAGCGGGCAATATGATAAATGATCTTCTCAAGAATGTGATAGGTCTTTTCAAGAGCCCTGCAGATACAGCGGGTGAGATGGTTCAGAGTGACAACATGGTTCCTGGCGGAATACTTGCAGGAGTAAATGCCATCCTCTCACTTATATTTGTAACTGTCGGATTCCTCATAATGGGATTTGACTTTGGCGATTCAATAGCAAAGGGATTCTACATGTTCTTCTTCACTATAATCGCAGCAGTCATCATGACAGCAGCGGTATTTATCGCCGGAGGAATTATATTCAAGGGTGGAATCACATTTGGAAAAGCACTTAACGCCGTTGGTGTATTTGCACTTTATGAGGCAATAGCAATGGTTGCAGGAATCATATTTGAGATCATCTCAGCACTCTTCCACAAGGTTGATTTCCTCAGCGGAATCATCGGAGGCTTTGGATACATACTCTTCCTCGGAATAAGCCTTTGCGGAATCGTGATCGCAGCTCATGCGTTATTCGATAACCTTGAGACAAATGACAACTCAAAGATATTTGCAGTTATCGCTGCTATAGTTATCTCAGTATTCCTCATCACTGTTATAGATAACATCGCAGAAAAGATATTCAGTGACAGCGCAACATGTGCAGAGCAGGTACTCAGCTACTTCAAGAACGCTGCAACAGTATTTGGTTACCGTCACTGGTAAGACATAATTTATAGATATTTTACAGGAAGCAGACAGATCTGAAAATTGACAGGTTTGTCTGCTTTTGTTAAAATATAAAGGTGTTTTTGGTGTTAACTTATATAAAAGGGTGGCAAAGATATGGTAAAGGAAAGGACGGGTTATGGTAAGAAAGGTTGGTTTAACTGACAGTGTTGGTTTTGCTTGTCTGGAAGATCTACAGTTGTCGAACTCCTATATGTGGGGTACCGCAATCAGTCTGGACTATTGTGGCAGAGAGGATTGTATAAAAGGCTGGAAGTTTGGTCCATACGTCAGAGAATCATATGTTATCCATATGGTAAAGAAGGGCAAGGGTACATTTACAATTGCGGGGAAGACTTATGAACTGGGACCTGGACAGGCGTTTATCATCAGACCTGGTGAGGAGACTACTTACAGGGCTGACGATGATGATCCATGGAGCTACATGTGGGTTGGATTTCATGGCTACAGAGCTGAAGATTTTATTGAGGCGATGGGGTATGTAAAGGGCTCACCTATCATCAAGATAGAGCAGATGGATACGTGTGCAGAATGTATCAACAAGATGCTCGAATATTCCCAGATCACACGTATAAACGAGGTGAAGAGAATGAGTGCACTGATGCTTCTCTTCGCAACCATTATGGAGGATAATGCCTCCGATGCGCAGGAATCTGATAACATTGAGTATCCAAGTAAGATATATGTAAAGGCTGCTGTCGACTTCATAACAGAGAAGTACATGAACAAGATCAAGATCGATGACATTGCGGATTTCATAGGAATCAGCAGAAGTCATCTGACAGGAAGCTTCAAGAAGGAGATGGGTGTATCTCCTCAGGAGTATCTTATCAACTTCAGATTGGAGAAAGCTGCAAGTCTTCTCCGGTCATCAAAGGAACAGATCAATATAATCGCATATCAGTGTGGTTATGAGGATTCTCTTTCTTTCTCCAAAGCATTCAAGCAGAAGTTTGGAATGAGTCCTAAGTCATTCAGGAATCTTGAGGTTGAGCTTGAGACGAATGATGCCAAGTTTGGACATGAGGCTTCGAAGCTGTAAGATATAATTGAATCAAAAAATTTGAATTAAGCAAAAGGCGGGTGTGCGATTTGTCGCACATCCGCCTTTGCTGTATTTACGATATACGGTAAAAACTACTGTCTGCCATGATATGAATTGTCAACGATAAGCTTCTTGGTCACCTTTGTGGATTCAGGATTATCCTCATCTGATTCAGATGTCTGGTCATCGCTGTGCATCCATGAAGCAGGATCGTCGTCCGTGTACTTCTTTGTGACCTCATCCAGATATGGGGTGAATGCCTTCAAAAACATGAATGATGATACATATGCTATAAGGCCAAAGCCACATACTATGAACACGAATATACCTACCATGAATACCTGAGTGCTGGATAGCAGAACATATGCAGGCAGAGTGTAGAGAACCATGATCACTATTGTAAATATGAAGTTCTTGGCTGCCAGGTAAATGGACTGCAAGAGAAGGTTCTTCAATGTGTTCTTAAATGCACTTATGACAGGGAACAGGTAAATTGCGATGAAGCATGTCAATATCATAAGCACGACACTGGTGTAGTACATGAGCTTGTTCTCCTGTGGACCACCCTTGCCAAAAAGGTTGAAATCCAGAGTGAATATAAATGATATAAGAAGGAATAGCAGCCATGAAATCGTTGACTGTTTGAAATTATCCTTGAAGCCTTTGAAGAATAATTTCACTACACCTCCATTTTCGCCTGTCCTCTGCTTCTTTAACAGAGTGAAATACATTGCGCTCATGGAAGCTCCCATGGTGACTATGGGAATACTACACAATATAAATAGAATGTTCACTATTATAATATCGCCGAGCGTTCCAAAAAATCTGGAAAACCAGCCGTCACTGTTGAAAATGTTCATAAAATTCCTCCTGATGTAAAAAGTGATAATATCGTTTGTTTAACTATAGCACAAAAAGGTATGCCAATATATAGCGAATTTTACAATTTACCATATGTATTCTACAATTTACCATAAAATAGCACAAAAACAGCGAACTTAACTACTTAAAAATATACATTTGTGACAAAAACCCATGATATTTTGACATTTTTCCATGTGAAAATGTTCACCAAAATTTTATAATTCAATCATAGAAAGCACACAGAACGCCGTAAGGCGAACCGGCAGAACAGGACGCAGAATTCAGGGTATGAAAGAGAATGTGGGTGTCGTAAATCCTGCCGGTGATGTAAAAAGGAGGAAGGTTTTATGAGAAGAACAATGAAGAAAGCTGTAGCAGTAGGGCTTGCAGCAGCAACAGCATTTTCACTGTGCGCATGTGGCGGCGGTGATGGAAGCAAGGGTGGCAGTAAGGATGCACTTGAGGTGGTTATCTGGGATAACAATCAGCAGAAGGGTCTGCAGCAGATATGTGATCTCTTCACAGAAGAGACAGGAATCAAGGTTGATGTACAGGTTAAGGAGTGGGATTCATACTGGACACTTCTTGAGGCTGGAGCATCAGGTGGAGATATGCCGGATGTATTCTGGATGCACTCCAACAACTCACAGATGTACATGAAGAACAACAAGCTCTTAAAGCTCGATGACTACATTGAGAAGAGCGATAAGGTTGATATGAGCAACTACATGTCAGAGATCACAGAGCTCTACACATATGATGGCTCATATTACGCAGTACCAAAGGATTACGATACAATCGCTCTCTGGTACAACAAGAAGATGTTTGATGATGCAGGACTTTCTTATCCAGATGAGACATGGACATGGGATGACCTCTATGATGCAGCTAAGAAGCTTACTAATGGCGATCAGTACGGTTTCTGTATGAACACATCAAACGATCAGGACACATACTACAACATGGTTTACTCAATGGGCGGTTACATCGTAAATGACGATCACACAAAGTCAGGATATGACGATGCCAACACTATCAAGGCTATGGATTATGTAGGAAAGCTCCTCAAGGATTGCTGCCCACCGGCAACAACAATGTCAGAGACAGGTACAGACGTTATGTTCCAGTCAGGTACAGTAGCAATGATCACACAGGGTTCATGGATGACAGCAGGATTCCTTGACAACGAGTATCTCGTTGAGAACTGTGACGTAGCAATTCTTCCATACGACAAGACAACAGGTATGAGAACTTCTATCTGTAACGGACTTGGATGGGCTGCATCAGCAGACACAAAGAGACCAGATGACTGTTGGAAGCTTATCGAGTGGTTAGGTTCAAAGGAGATGCAGGAGAAGCAGGCTGAGCTCGGTGTAACAATGTCAGCTTACAATAACACATCAGATAAGTGGGTTAACTGCACAGACAAGTTCAACCTCAACGCTTACCTTGATATCACAAAGGATTCAACAGTAGCAGGTGTTACAAATGAGCTCGTGCTCAGACCTTACACATACAACTCAACAGTTTGGTCACAGGCAGCACAGACATTCTTCGCAGATGCATGGGCAGATCCATCAAAGATGGAGCAGTCATGTAAGGACTTCGCAGTTCAGATGAACCAGTACATCGATGAGGAAGACAAGTAATCCTACAGAGCATTTATAAGATAACATAACAGTGGGTAGGATGAAGGTCCTGCCCATTGCTTACCAGAAACAATGGGGTGTTAATTACAGTATAAATGATAAGAGGAGGGATTTTATGTCAGATAACAACAAGAAAGTTGAAGAAAAAGCGGCTGAGATAATTCAGGCTACAGAGACACAGACAGTTAAGCCGGCAGCAGCAGAAGATAAAGAGTTCAAGAAAAAGAAGTCAACAACATGGGAAAGAAACCAGCGCAAATGGGGCTGGGCATTCATCCTCCCAACAATGATAGGAATCATCGTACTTAACTTATGGCCTATAGTACAGACAATATATCAGTCATTCTGCAAGGTCGGTTCATTCGGAGATTCATCATTTGCAGGATTTGCAAATTACAAGAAGATGTTTGCTGACCCTGAGGTATGGCAGTCACTTCTCAATACATTCAAGTATGCGATCATCGAGGTTCCATTCTCAATCGCAATTGCACTTATACTTGCGGTATTCCTGAATCGTAAGATGCATGGAAGAACAATATACAGAGCAATATTTTTCCTGCCAATGGTAGTTGCACCAGCAGCCGTAGCCATGGTATGGAGATGGTTATACAATTCACAGTTCGGTCTGTTAAACCACATCCTTGGTGCAAAGATCGAGTGGATATCCAATCCAAAGATCGCATGGATTTCAGTTGCAATCATCGGTGTATGGTCGATCATTGGTTACAACATGGTTCTGTTCCTTGCAGGACTTCAGGAGATACCTAAGGATTACTACGAGGCAGCGGATATTGACGGAGCATCAGGAGTAAGAGCATTCTTCAAGATTACTCTTCCACTTCTCTCCCCTACAGTATTCTTCGTACTCGTAACAAGAGTAATCGGAGCACTTCAGGTATTCGACCTTGTATACATGGTAATGGATATTTCCAATCCGGCCCTCAAGAAGACAGAGTCCATCGTATATCTGTTCTACCAGTACTCATTCCAGAATGGTAACAAGGGTTATGGATCAGCAATAGTAGTTCTTCTTCTCGCAGTCATCATGGTACTTACAGTATTCCAGATGATCGGTCAGAAGAAGTGGGTTCATTATAACTAGGAAGGGGGAATCGATATGACAAGAGGCGTACAGTTTAAGAGAAGAATGCAGAGATTATTGATTCACCTCATTCTGATCATATTCTCAATCATTATGATAGTGCCATTTGTATGGATGACACTCACAGCATTTAAGACAGTAACAGAGGCAACTTCGGTAAGTCCATTCGTAATATTCCCATCACAGTGGCGTACAGACGCGTTCACTACTGTTTGGAATAACATGAACTTCCTTGTTCTCTACAAGAACACATTACTGCTCATATTCTTCAGAGTTGTGTGTGCATGTCTCACAGCAACACTCGCAGGATATGCATTTGCAAGACTTAAGTTCAAGGGCAGAGACTTTATGTTCTCCCTGATACTTTTCCAGATGATGATTCCTTCACAGATATTCATCATCCCACAGTTCCTGATGATCAGTAAGATGGGCATGACAAATACAATGTTTGCTCTGGTATTCCCGGGAATTGTAACAGCGTTCGGTACTTTCCTGCTCAAGCAGGCTTACATGGGACTTCCTGGAGATCTCGAGGAGGCAGCGAGACTTGACGGATGTAACATTCCAAAGACATTCGTGTTTGTCATGGCTCCGCTTGCAAGATCATCGATGGTTGCCCTCGGTATATTCACAGCAGTGTTCGCATTCAAGGATCTGATGTGGCCACTGGTTGTAAACAGCAGTGCAAACAAGATGCCGCTCTCAGCAGCTCTTGCAACAATGCAGGGACAGTATCAGTCCAATTATCCACAGCTGATGGCTGCATCTCTTATATCATGTATACCAATGATCGTTATATACCTGATATTCCAGAAGCAGTTCGTAGAAGGTATTGCAACATCAGGTGGAAAGCTCTAAAGAAAGTTAAAGAAGATATTATATATGACCACAGGGTGACGTCAGTTACTGACGCCACCCTTGTGAAATATATCGTAAATACGAAGTATTTACGATACTGCAGACGCCGCGCGAAGCGCCTCCCATGCGTCTGTTCCAAAATATATCGTAAATACGAAGTATTTACGATGCTGCAGACGCCGCGCGAAGCGCCTCTCACGCGTCTACTCAACACAGAAACAAAAGGAGGACGTCTATGAAAAAGCCGATAATCACGGAAGAAGAAAAACAGAAGATCAAAGAGATGGACTCCATACGCAAAAAAATAGGATATATCTGGGATTATTACAAGCTTTGGATAATCGGTGCGGTCGTTCTCGTGGGACTTGTAGTGTATTTTACTGTTGTGTTTGCAACGAGGGAGGACAAGCCGATACTGGATGTCGTCCTTGTGAACAACTACGATGATGTTTCAGAGGACTGCAGGCTGACACAGGGATTTGTGTCGTATGTAGGGGAAGAAAATCTCCCGGGAAGGGTTACGTTTGACAACAATGCATTTTTTAATCTGGCAAATAACTCAGATTATAAGAACAGTTACTATATGAAGGTGCTGGCATACCTTGAGGCGGACACTGCTCAGGCAGTCTTGTGCCAGTATGACAATCTCATAGGTCTGGCGAAGAGCGGCAGACTTGCAGACCTGTCGGATGAGAAGGTCGGCGATATATATGATAAGTATAAGGATAGGATAATTTATTACGAGGATGAAGAGGGGAAGAAGATACCTGTCGGAATAGATGTATCTGAAGGATACAAGGCGGCAGGACTTACTGAGTACACAGATGGCAAGGCATATATTGGATTGTCAGCATATGCGGCGGATTATGGATATGTGGAGAAATTTGTGGACTACATGGTGGAACTTGGAATACAATCCGGCGGAGCTGGTTGTAGATAAATTATGAGGAAAGACCAGTCAAATGAAATTTGGCTGTAGAGAAACTGGAGATCACGAAAAGGAGGACTTGGGCATGGCAATATTGATAAATGAAGAGAAAAAGCTTTTCACATTGAACACCAAAAATACTACATATCAGATGAAGGTGATCGACTATGGGTATCTGGCTCATCTGTATTATGGCAAGAAAATGGACGGGGATATGTCATATGTCATAACTCATTACGATAGAGGATTCTCAGGCAATCCTTATGAAGCACAGGAGCACAGAGAATTCTCTCTGGACAACATTCCACTGGAATATAGCTGCTACGGCAACGGAGATTTCAGGACTCCGGCATTCAACATAAAGGACATAGAGGGAATACATGGATGTGATCTCAGATATGTTTCATATGAGGTGATGGACAGTAAGTATAGTCTCAAGGGACTTCCTGCTGCTTACACAAATGACGGCGAGAAGGGTGAGACCCTTAAGATCGTTCTTCAGGATCCTCAGGTGGGAGTGGAGGTTGATCTTCTGTATGGAATTATAGAGGATAAGGATCTGATCACAAGATCAGCTATAATCAGAAATATAAGCGATGCGGATATATTTGTGGCAAAGGCATCAAGTGTGAGCCTGGATTTTGTGACAGGTGATTATGATCTCATCCACTTCCACGGAAGACATGCTATGGAGCGCATGTATGAGAGAGAAGCTATAAATCATGGTGTGAAGAAGATCGGAAGCACAAGGGGTACATCAAGCCATCAGCACAGCCCATTTGTGGTTATAGCAGGCAAGGATGCGAATGAAGATGCGGGCGACTGCTACGGAATCTCATTTCTCTACAGCGGAAGCTTCAACTGTGAGGTTGAGAAGGATCAGACAGATCAGGTGAGACTCAATATGGGTGTTCAGGATGAGATGTTTGAGTATGTGATCTATCCTGAGAGCGAGTTTGTGGCACCTGAGGTAGTTATGGTTTATTCACCTGATGGATTTGCTGACATGTCACATAAGATGCATGACGTTGTGAGATACAATATCTGCCGCGGCGAGTACAAGACAAAGAGGAGACCTATTCTCATCAACAGTTGGGAGGCGGTATACTTTGATTTCAATGGCGATGATATTGTAAACATAGCAAAGCAGGCTTCAGAGCTCGGCGTTGAGATGCTGGTTCTGGATGACGGCTGGTTCGGTGTTAGAAATGATGACAAGTCAGGTCTCGGCGACTGGTTTGTAAATGAGGATAAGATGGGCGGCCCTATGGCTGATGTTGTGAAAAGAGTGAAGGCTCTCGGCATGAAGTTCGGTATCTGGATCGAGCCTGAGATGGTATCCGAGAAGAGCGAGCTTTTCAAGGAGCATCCGGATTATGCATTTGTGATCCCTGGAAGAAAGCCTGTCATGGGAAGAAGCCAGCTCAATCTGGACTTCTCAAGAAAAGAGGTCGTAAACTGTATATTTAATCAGCTGACAGCGGTGCTTGACAAGATAGATGTTGATTATATAAAGATGGATATGAACAGAAGCATCTTAAATGTATACTCCATGACTGAGGGAATCCAGAACAATGGAACTATCCTCTACAAGTATGTACTCGGTGTATATGACTTCATGGAGAGACTTCAGGCAAGATATCCAAAGATGTTCATCGAGGGTTGCAGCGGTGGCGGTGGAAGATTTGACGCCGGAATGATGTATTACACACCTCAGATCTGGTGCAGTGATGACACAGATGCCATCTGCAGACTTGACATACAGTATGGAACTTCATTTGGCTATCCTATATCGGTGGTTGGTTCACACGTATCAGCGGTTCCAAATCATCAGACAGGCAGGACAACTCCATTCAATACAAGAGCCGTTGTTGCCATGGCAGGAAGCTTTGGCTACGAGCTTGATCTGAACAAGGTCAGCGATGAGGAGAAGGAAGAGGTAAAGGCTCAGGTAGAAAACTACAAGAAGTACTGGGATCTTCTTCATAATGGACTTTACTACAGACTGACGGATGCGGATAAGAGCAAAGGTGTAGCTGCATGGTCATTTGTCGCAAGGGACAAGTCAGAGACCCTTGTCAATATCGTGACGGTGGAGAGCTTCTGCAATGCCCCTGTACCTTTTGTCAGAGTAAAGGGACTTGATGTGGATGCCACATATGTTGACGAGGAGACCGGCGCAGAGTACAGCGGACAGGGACTTGACCAGATAGGACTTCCTGTACCACTCAAGTTCGGCGAGTACAATGCTTACCAGATCCATCTGGTTAGAAAGTAAAATTGCATAAGTGATATTGTGTTATTTATACATAATTATTAATTATATTGTATTAAATTACAGCTTCATGATAATATGAGGCTGTAATTTTTTGTGCTTATATATTCGGCATAAATGTGCTGAATATGTATGGGAGAAAAAGGGAGGTTACATATGAAATTGAAGGGGATAATGGCTGCGGCTGTAACTGTAGCCATGGTGTCGTCGTGCATTCATATACCGATGACGACTGCACAGGCACAGACTTTACTGTCAAATATGACAGCGTATGCCGTACAGATGAATGAAGCTGAGATATCAGCAGCTACAGAGGATATTTCAGAGCTTGAGGGTGACTATGGGGTTGTGAACATAGTTAATGGCAAGGAGAGTAAAATATCATTTGTCACGGATGAGACAGGATATTATGAGATAATATTGCAGGGAAGCCAGTCACGGCTGATGCTTCAGGAGACCTTGTATAACAGTAAGAGTAAGCGCCTTGCTACAGGTAAAAAGGATGGCAGTGGATGCTGCAGGCTGGTATACAAGTGCACTGCGGGGGAGAAATACATTCTTGGGTCTAAGTATGCCCGTTCTTATACAGTTTCCGAAAGTGCAAATATAAGCGTGAGAAAGCTTCCGGATGTGGCGGCAATAAAAATGGTGCCGGATAATACAACGATACTGGAGGGAACACCAGACTCCATAACATCGGCGTACGCAACGGTAACCTATTCCGGTGGAAAGGTGCGCAGTTCAGGTATCAGCGGCTCAGACTGTAAGATAGATGGAGTTACATACAGTCTGTGGGTGAAGGATTCCAAGGGAAGTTATTATTATGAGGGCGATGAAGGGGATATGGTATCGTATGCGGATGCGGAAAAACTTCCGGCCGGTACGTATACTGTTCAGCTTACAGATAAAATGGATAGTGAGCCGAACCAGTCGACCAAGATATACGATTCGTACACTGCAAAGGTGCAGACTCCTGCTGAATATTTTGTAGGAAAAAGGAATATCAGTGAGACGGATACCTACGCATATGATACCAGGGTGGACGGTTACGAGTATTACAGATTTATACCATCTGCAACTGCTGACTTTGTGTTTGAAGTAGATAAATCATCAACTGCATTTATAGATGTATATGATTCGGACATGGCGGTGGTTGAGACCGATAATGACAGGTATTCATTTGTCAAGGGAAAGACCTATTATGTCAGACTTTCAGGAACAACGGATGATGACAATGAAACATTGAATGAGGTCAGGCTCAAGGCAAAGAAGTATGCGGCACCTTCAGGGGTGACATTGAAGCTGGCAAAGAGCGAATGGGCAGCCGGAACGCCGATAAGCTTCATGAATGGTGCGAGCAGTACAATAAAGTATAATGATAAGTCCACGGAAAGCATAGATCTGACCGGTGGAAGTGGATACAGTAATGGAAACAGATATACAGTATATTATTCGTCATCTGATGATAACTGGAAAGAGTACGAATATGAAAAAGGTGTAAATCTTTCAGAGGGCGAGTACAAAGTAGCTGTGGGATATAATGCGGCTGAGGAAGATCAGGAGCTGCTCGGCACGGCAGTGCTTAAGGTAGTGTCCATAGACAAGCTGAGCGCAGGACAGCTCTCCGAAGGTGACAACAATGTGAGTGTCGGAACGGATGAGTATGACAAGGCCTATTACAGTTTTGTCATGCCATTTGACGGAAGTGTGGTAATAGAAAGCGACAGTCCTTATTGTGTATATGAGTCCGGTGATGAGGGCCCGGTAGAGGTTACAGGAAAACTTACTGGAGGCAGCACTTATTACGTAGGCTTGTATAATGAGTTATCTACTTCCAAGACAAATGTGAGACTGAGCTTTATTCCGAAAGTGACAGATATGATTGCTGTTCCCGAGAACACAGATTTCATCAGAATGGGCAGCTACGATAAGGATATCAGCAGTTATGTAGATGGAACCAGAGTAAAGATCTCGTATGCTGACGGAAAAACAGAGGAGCTGGTGTTTGACGATTCGGACAGTGTGGAAACCTCCAGAGGAGACGAGGTACGTGCTGAGATAGTTACAGATATGGAAAATGAGTGCCCTGTCGGAGCGGCACAGATTAGGATATACACACTGTATAGTGAGGACTCTTATGCATATGACATAGAGATAAAGGATATAGAGGATGTTGCTGCCGGAAGTCTTGCGGAGGGATCTAACCAGGTAAGTCTGTCGGAGAATGGCAGTGCATATTATACGTTTATGCCTTCGACATCCGCTAGGTATACATTTGCCCCAGTGGGCGGTATGGAGATCTACAGCAAAATTGACGCTGATGATGAGACAATGTATGATCTGAAGAAACTTAGTGTATCGGATGGCGAGGCTGCACTTGAGAGCGGCAATACATACTATATCTGTCTCGATGGCGGAGTAGAGGACAAGTGGGGAGATACGCAGACCAGTTGGAGCATGAATGTGACAAGGGGAGAAACTTTGTCAAATTCAAAGATCAGTTCATGGAAGCTGAGAGATAACAGAACCTATGAATTCCTTCCAGATATGAAATTATCAGGTATCAAAAACCTTCTGGATAGAGAGACTCTCCAGTTTGTATATGATGATGGCAGTGTAAAAGAGGCCAGTGTCGGTGACAGCGAGGATAATGAGCTGATCACGAGTACATGGTACAGATATAACGAGAAAACTGGAAAGTATGTCGAGATCGCAGGCTTTGGCAGCAGGGTTGATACTGGCAGATACATGGTTGAACTTGCAATCGCTGGTGCGGATGGCATGGATACGGTTGAGATACCATTTGCAGTGAAGACTGCACAGAGCATGAGCCTTGGAACATGGAACAGCTCAAAGACGCTTGATATTTCAGGCGACAGATATGTGCATATATATAAGGTAAGTGCCCAGGCGGGTTCGTATGTGGTATCCGCAGATGAGAAGATCGATGGCATCAGGATTTTGGATGCAAATGGAATAGAGATAACGACTAACAACGTGGCTTATTCATCTGATGGATTTGGCAGTGCGGGATTTGACACAGCAGGCGGGGATCTGTATGTATGTGTGTATCCGGGAAAAAATGTAAATAAATGCGGCGTGACAATGAAGGAGATCGTCAAGGCTGTAAGCGTAAGCACAACCGTTTCTAAGACTGAATATCTGAGGGAATTTGATGAGCTTAAGGGTAGCATAAAAACCGTTGTCACATATTCTGATGGAAGCACCAGAACATTTGATGCGGATGACGATGATACAAGCTATACGATCACGAAAAACGGCAGGGTGAGCAGCTATTTAAGCATCGACACGATAACAGAACAGACCGGATCATATGAGATAATACCTTACATATGGGGAATGGCTGACGATTGTGAAGTTCAGGGAGCATCATTTGATGTCGTGGATCTGAATGTGGATGAGCTGGAGTACCTGATATCAGGTGAGCCTGCGGTGCTTTCAGGTGTTGAGAACACTGGGGATGTAAAGCTGTACAGATTTGATATTGCGTCAGATGGAGTGGTATCCCTTCAGAGACAGGGCTTTGAGCTTAAGGGTATATATACCATTGAGGATGATGGCAGCTTTTCAGATACATATAGCAGTGGAGATGCTTTCTCTCTGAAAAAGGGAAGCTATATTATAGCACTCTATGCGAGAGAGAAAGATGATCAGATAACATTTACATATCACGATTCGTATGTGACAGGTAATGGAAAAATAACACCGGGTCAGAAGACAACAGCGGATATAAGCTATGACGGAGAGGGCATCGAGTATGAATTTATCCCAACGGAGACCGGAGAGTACAGATTTACGGTGGACTGCGGAGATAATACAGTATACACCAGAATCTATGCTGATGGGGTTCTGGAAAAGACATACTCACGGAACGGCGGACAACTCATTATAGACAGGACATTTGAGGCGAACCGCAGTTATACATTCAGGATCAGCCTTGCGTCGCAGCAGACAGGAAGCGTGACGATCACTCCTGAGAAGGTGGAGGCAGAGGTAGAGAACGAGTACGATATCTCCGCTGTGAGCATATCAGGATGCAAGGTGAAGAAGACAGAGGACGGATACAGTGTAACCGGAGATATAGAGATAACATATGCAAATAATGAGAGCCAGAAGACACCATTTGTCAGCGGAAGATGGACTGATGCATATGGAAATATCATTCAGGGAATCATGTCTGTTGTGGAAAATGACACATACACAGATGTGACCCTGGATCTCAGATATAAGAATACGGGTTCATCAGAGTGGATATATGCTGAGTCAAAGACCCAGAAGTTTGGGGCTGGAGATGACGGGGGATGGATCATAACCAAGACTCCGACATGTACTGAGAACGGAGAGAAGACAAGGTACATTGAGGATGAGGATATATATGAGACCGAGGTGATCCCTGCTACAGGACACAGTTTCACAAAGTATGAGTCAGATGGAAATGCCACATGTTCGCAGAAGGGAACCAAGACGGCAAAATGTGACAATAACTGCGGAGAAAAGGATACTATCATAGACGATGAGACCACAGTTCCTCACGATTATCAGACGGTGTGGACGGTTAAGAAAAAGGCATCACAGACCAGTGACGGATATAAGGCGCATGTGTGCAAAAACTGCAAGTCAGCCAGCAAGGAAACTCAGAGTATATACAGGATAAAGAGTATCAGGCTTGCATACAGCGCTGTTGAGTATGATGGTACAGCTAAGAAGCCTGCGGTAGAGGTAAAAGACTCAAAGGGCAGAAAGGTTGCCGCAGGAAATTACAGCGTTTCATATTCAAATAACAAGAATATCGGCAAGGCCAAAGTTGTCATCAAATTCAAGGGTGACTATGAAGGGGAGAAGACACTCACATTTGACATCAAGATGGGTGTGAGAAAAGTTGAGTCCATTGACAACACAGCAAATGGAATAAAGTTGAGCTGGAAGAAGTATAAAGCGGCATCGGGATATGTTGTTTACAGAGGAGTAAATGGAAAAGCATATACGATAGCAGGTGTTGTTCAGAATCCGGAGACAACATCGTTCGTGGACGTCACAGCTAAAAATGTGGGTGTAAAGTATACATATAAGATAAGAACTTATAAGACATTTGGCGATGTGACATACAATTCGGCATTTGGCGGCGAGAAGACAGGAAGTTATGTACCTGCCGTGAAGCTGAAGAAATTCACAAGTGCATCTGCCGGAACAGCCAAGGTTACATATAATAAGGCAGCCAAGGCCACCGGATATCAGATACAGTATGCAGACAATGCATCGTTTAAATCTGCAAAGACGGCCAATGTAAACGGAGGTTCAGTTACAAGTAAGACCATCAAACGACTTACTAAGGGCAAGAGATATTATGTCAGAGTACGAAGCTTTAAGAAGATTGATGGTAAGGTTTACTATTCCGCATGGAGTGGAAAGAAATCGGTTGTAATAAAGAAGAGATAATATCAAAAGAAATAGAAGAATCCGCCATGGATACAATCTGTATCCGTGGCGGATTGTTTTTTATTCTGTGTGTTCATCATCATAACGCCTTTTATTACATAATAGCGAAAGAAAACAGGTAATAAAGTGTAAAAATTGAGGTAATGTGATGTTTTTGGTTGGACATGGCAGACATAAAATGCTACCATGATTCTATGGGAACATTATTGTTCCAGAGCAGCAAAAGGGATGAGCAGAATAAGGAGAGAAAGATGGACGAGAATAACGTAAATGGATTTAATGATATGGACGACGATGAGGACGAGGGAACTACTGTCCTCACGACTCCGGGAGTGAGCGCATTTTCTCCGGTGCAGAACAGTGCACAAGGGCAGCCGAACCCGGGTCAGCCACAGCAGAATCAGCAGCCGGGTGGATTTGGACAGCCGATGGGCGGACAGTATGGAGGATTTGGACAGACACAGTATGGTCAGCCGCAGTACGGTCAGGGTCAGCAGTTTGGTGGAAATGTCCAGTCGACAGGTGGACAGTATGGAGGATTTGGACAGCCACAGTATGGTCAGCCGCAGTACGGTCAGGGTCAGCAGTTTGGTGGAAATGTCCAGCCGACAGGTGGACAGTATGGAGGATTTGGGCAGCCACAGTATGGTCAGCCACAGTACAGCCAGCAGCCGGGCATGACTCCGGGTGTTATGGAGCCGGGTAAAAAGGTGAACAAGAAGCTTATAGCAATAATAGGCGGAATCGCAGCGGCAGTCCTGATCGCGATAATAGTCGTTGTTCTGATCCTGGCGGGTGGTTCCGGTGAGAGAAGTGCCAAGAAGGTCGGAGACAAGCTGGTGACAGCCTATGAAAAAGGCGATGCCGATGCCATGGTTGATCTGATGGACAAGGAATATTACAAGCTGTATAACAGGATAAGAAGCTATACAGGCAGTGATGACTATGTCAAGGATACATTCAACGAGCAGGTCAGCGACATGGTAGATGAGGTAGGCAAGGTCAAGAGTATCAAGGTCGAGGACCGATCAGAGAAGGAATATGACGAGGATAAGCTTAAGGATGTAAATGATACATTTGACATGCTGGATGTCGACATGACGGTTGACAAGTGCTACGAGGTGGATCTTGATGTCAAGATAAAAGGATCTACTGACGAATCAGATGGCGAGATCATATACACAGTTATAAAGACTGGCGGTAAGTGGTATCTTGTAGACTATGATCTCTACGTATATTAGAAAATAAATCTCATGGATTGAGGATTGATTTCTCAGTCCATGAGATTTTTGTATATATTGGATACATACGGATGTGTTTTGTAGCAAATATGTATAAAAAACAAATTGTATTGGTATATGCATGGTGATAATATAAAAAACGTAAGAAATTGTTATATGTATCTTAATAATGGAGCTGGTGGATATATCGTATACAGAAAGGCTGGAAAGGGAAAGTACAGCAAGCTGGCCTATATAGACAAAAACACAATACTGAGCTATACAGATAAGTCAGCTAAAAATGGAACGGTATACACATATAAGATTGTTGCGTGCAAGACGGCAGGCAAGACAAGTTACAATGCGGCTGACAGCAATCAGAAAACCATTATGAGAATCACTTCGTCAAAGGTTACCAAGACCACGAACAAGGCAGGAAAGAAGATGACTGTTAAGTGGTCGGTAAATTCCAAGGCAGGAGGATATCAGATACAGTATTCTGTAAAGAGCAATTTTGCCAAGGCAAAGACTGTAAAAGTGACCGGAGCTAAAAAGTCAAATGTCACAATAGCAAAATTGGCTAAGAAGAAATATTATGTGAGAGTCAGAAGCTTCAAGAAGGTAGGAAAAACAACTTACTATTCTGCATGGAGCACAACAAAGAATGTGGTTATAAAGAAGTAGAATAGTAAATTATTTGCGCATATTGCGATTGACAAACCACAAATACTTGCTATACTAATGAATGGATAGGTTCAGAAATGGCTTATACAGGCGGTTTTCTGGAACATATAAGTTAAAAACGATGACAGAGACAGTACGGAGTCTGCGAGATCAACAGCGAGCCGGGGGCGGTGCGAGCCCGGTGACAGTAGAGACTTTCGGAATATCACTCTGGAGTTGCAGACCAAAAGAGATTTGCTCAAGTAGGCTCTGACGTATTTCCTGCGTTAAGGGGAGCGCATATGTTAGTATGTAAGTAATAGGTGGTATAACGAACTCAAAGCCCTTCGTCCTGATTACGACGAAGGGCTTTTTTATATTTATCACAGAAAGGAAAGACGACATGTACGACAAGGTTTCGACTAAACTGGAATTCGTGAACAGAGAGCAGAAGGTATTGGACTTCTGGAAAGAAAATCAGGTATTTGAGAAGAGTGTTGAAGAGACAAAGGATCTGCCAACATACACATTCTATGATGGCCCTCCAACAGCAAATGGTAAGCCACATATCGGACACGTTCTCACACGTGTAATCAAGGATATGATCCCTAGATATCAGACAATGAAGGGACATAACGTAGTCAGAAAGGCCGGATGGGATACACACGGTCTGCCTGTTGAGCTCGAGGTTGAGAAGCTCTTGGGAATCGACGGCAAGGAGCAGATAGAGGAGTACGGACTGGAGCCATTTATCCAGAAATGTAAGGAGTCCGTATGGAAATATAAAGGCATGTGGGAAGAGTTCTCAGGCAAGGTAGGTTTCTGGGCTGATATGGACAACCCATATGTAACATACCATGATGACTTCATCGAGTCAGAGTGGTGGGCGCTGAAGAAGATCTGGGATCAGGGACTTCTGTACAAGGGCTTCAAGATCGTGCCTTACTGCCCAAGATGTGGTACACCTCTTTCAAGCCATGAGGTTGCACAGGGATACAAGACAGTCAAGGAGCGTTCAGCAGTAGTAAGATTCAAGGTTATCGGAGAGGACGCATATTTCCTCGCATGGACAACAACACCTTGGACACTTCCTTCAAACGTAGCACTCTGTGTAAATCCAGATGAGACATACGTGAAGGTTAAGGCAGCAGACGGCTACACATATTATCTTGCACAGGCGCTTGCAGACAAGGTTCTCGGCGGTCTTGCAAAGGAAGCAGCAGACGATCAGGCAGCAGTTCCTGCATACGAGGTTCTTGAGACATATGTTGGTAAGGATCTTGAGTACAAGGAGTATGAGCCACTCTATGAGTGCGTAAAGCCTGTATGTGAGAAGCAGCACAAGAAGGGTCACTTCATTACATGTGACACTTATGTAACTATGACAGATGGTACAGGTATTGTTCATATCGCACCAGCATTTGGTGAGGACGATGCAAATGTCGGAAGAAACTACGATCTTCCATTTGTACAGTTTGTAGATGGCAAGGGTGACCTCACTGAGGAGACTCCATTTGCCGGAATGTTCGTAAAGGATGCAGACCCTGAGGTACTCAAGGATCTGGACGCAAGGGGACTTCTCTTCGATGCGCCTAAGTTCGAGCATGAGTATCCACACTGCTGGAGATGTGACACACCACTTATCTATTACGCAAGAGATACATGGTTCATCAAGATGACAGCAGTCAGAGACAAGCTGGTTAAGAATAATGACACTGTAAACTGGATCCCGGAGAGCATCGGTAAGGGACGTTTTGGCGACTGGCTGAAGAATGTTCAGGACTGGGGACTTTCAAGAAATCGTTACTGGGGTACTCCGCTGAACATCTGGGAGTGTGAGTGCGGCTGCAGACATGCCATCGGATCAAAGGAAGAGCTCCGCTCAATGAGTGACAACTGCCCTGAGGACATCGAGCTTCACCGTCCGTTCATCGACGCTGTAACTATCAAGTGTCCTGAGTGTGGCAAGCAGATGCACAGAGTCACAGAGGTTATCGACTGCTGGTTCGATTCAGGATCAATGCCATTTGCACAGTGGCACTATCCATTTGAGAATCAGGATATATTTGAGAAGCACTTCCCTGCTGATTTCATCAGTGAGGCTGTTGACCAGACAAGAGGATGGTTCTACTCACTTATGGCGATCTCAACGCTGCTGTTCGACAAGGCTCCGTTTAAGAACGTAATCGTTCTCGGACATGTCCAGGATAAGGACGGACAGAAGATGAGTAAGTCCAAGGGAAATGCTGTAGATCCTATGGATGCTCTGAACAAGTACGGTGCAGATGCCATCAGATGGTATTTCTACAGCAATTCAGCACCATGGCTTCCTAACAGATTCCATGAGGATGCAGTTGTTGAGTGTCAGAGAAAGTTCATGGGTACACTGTGGAACACATATGCGTTCTATGTACTCTATGCAAATATAGACAACTTCAATCCACTTGAGCATGAGCTAGAGTACGACAAGCTGTCACTTATGGATAAGTGGCTTCTGTCCAAGCTGAACTCAACAGTCAAGGCAGTTGACGCAAACCTTGGCGCATACAAGATTCCTGAGACAACAAGAGTTCTCGAGGAGTTCGTGGATGACATGAGTAACTGGTATGTCCGTCGTGGACGTGAGAGATACTGGGCAAAGGGCATGGAGCAGGACAAGGTAAATGCTTACATGACACTTTACACAGCGCTCGTTACGATCGCACAGACAGTAGCTCCTATGCTCCCATTCATGGCAGAGGATATTTACCAGAATCTGGTTAGAAATATAGACAAGGATGCACCTCTCTCAGTTCATCTGTGCTCATTCCCTGAGGTGGATGAGAAGATGATCGATCCAGAGCTTGAGGTTGCTATGGACGAGATCCTGAAGATCGTAGTTCTGGGACGTGCAGCAAGAAATACAGCAAATATCAAGAACAGACAGCCAATCGGCAAGATGTATGTCAAGGCTGACAAGAAGCTTTTCGGCGAGGAGAAGGCTATCATCGAGGATGAGCTGAACGTGAAGAATGTTGAGTTCGATGATGATGTAAGCGCTTACACAACATACAGCTTCAAGCCACAGCTTCGTACAGTCGGACCTAAGTACGGCAAGCACCTTGGCAAGATCAAGGAGCATCTGTCAGCACTGGATGGCAACGCAGCCATGGCAGAGCTCAAGGCAGAGGGCGCTCTGAAGTTTGAGGCAGACGGAGAGGAGATCGTACTCACTGAGGCTGATCTTCTGATCGACATGGCTCAGATGGACGGTTTCGTATCTGAGGCAGACGGCGGTGTGACAGTAGTCATCGACACAAATCTGTCAGAGGAGCTTCTTGAGGAAGGATTTGTCCGTGAGATAGTATCCAAGGTTCAGACTATGAGAAAAGAGGCTGGATTCGAGGTTATGGACAAGATCACTGTATACGCAGACGGAAGCCAGAAGGCAAAAGACATCATTTCATCAAATGCAGATGCCATCATCGGCGACGTTATGGCAACAGAGATCATCACCGGTTCAGTTGATGGTTACTCTAAGGAGTGGAACATCAACGGCGAGAAGGTAACTCTCGGAGTGAAGAAGAACGACTAAGGGATATAATATTAGGGTTTAAAACAGGCATTTTGGAAAAAATTATCCCTGATCAAGAGAATACGGCCCGAAAGGTACAAATCTTAAAGATTTTGTATCTTTCGGGCTATTTTTATGTGATTTAGGAAAATTTTGTACTTTCTTTAAATATATTTGGATATTAGGGGATGACGGTGGAATTACGATTTATTAAGTTTGTGTATGTGTGGTGTTGGGAGTATATTATTGTATGAATAAATCGTACAAAGGACTGCCGTCAATATGTATATTGGCCAGTCAGAAAAACAAAGGAGAAAAAAGATGATAGCAATTTTTATTGCGCCTTTTTACATAGCGTTAAATATATATTTGTTCTGGAGAATAAAGGGTTGGGTACAGGCATATTTCCCGAAACTCAAAGGCAAGAAGGGCTGGATAGTCCCGATAGTGCTATACGCATTTCTGGCGTCGGCGCTGGTGATCGCATTCTTCCTGCCACAGGGAAGGTTCAGACGTGGCATGAAGCTGGTGGGCAATTACTGGCTGGGCGTTCTGCTGTATATGATATTTTTCATAGTGATAGCTGAGCTTGGAAGATTCCTTCTGCTTCATGTATTCAGAGTGAGCAAAGATAAGATATGCGTGCCGAGGGTACGCAGGATAGTGGGCTGTGCGTGCGCAACACTTATCATGTGTATATCATTCTGGGGAGTGGTAAATGCGAGACTTGTGCGGGTGACGCCTTATGATGTGACCATCAATAAGGAAGCACAGGATGAGAATGGTCAGAAGATGGATTCCATGAAGATAGTGCTGGTTGCAGATCTTCATCTTGGATACAACATAGGCGTCAGGCAGGTTCAAAGAATAGTGAATTCTATAAATAAGCAGGACGCAGATCTGGTGCTGATAGCGGGTGATATATTTGACAACGAATGGGAAGCCGTTGACCAGCCGGAGAAGCTTGAGAAAATACTCCGGGGGATCAAATCAAAGTATGGAGTGTATGCCTGCTACGGCAACCATGATATACAGGAGCAGGTGCTTGCCGGATTTACATTTGGCGGACAGAAGGAGAAGACCAGCAGCCCTGAGATGGACGAGTTTATAGAGAAAGCGGGAATCACACTTCTTCGTGATGAGGGAGTGCTGATAAACGATTCCATATACATCTATGGCCGCCGCGATGCCCACAGACCGGGAAATGGAGTCACAGACAGAGTATCCGCAGACGAGATCACGAAAAATATGGACAAATCAAAACCTATCATAATCCTTGATCATGAGCCAAAGGAGCTGGAGGAGCTGTCGTCGGCAGGTGTGGATATGGATCTGTGTGGACACACCCATGACGGACAAATGTTCCCAGGCAACATCCTTGTGGCGATGATGTGGGAAAATTCCTGCGGTTACCTGAATGTTGACGGCATGCACAACATAGTGACATCCGGAGTCGGTGTGTTTGGCCCCGATATGAGAGTTGGAACCAAGGCGGAGATATGCCCGATAACGGTGAACTTTAAATGACCACCACACCGCATAATATTTCGCCAAGCGCCCGCATAACTTAATTAATAAAGGAAAATAACCATAACACCACAATACTCTGGACTTTGTGACAAAAATACAGTAAATTTACGGGTATATAAACTGATTCGGGACAAAAATGAGGGGAGTGCCGGGTCGGATGATATGGATAACCTGGAAAGAGGAGGCGGTTGTATGGAAAAGTTAAATGAGATCGTGTCGGCGGTGGATGGATTTGTCTGGGGACCGGTCATGCTGGTGCTTCTGGTTGGAACGGGAATATTTCTGACGATCAGAACAGGATTTCTTCCTTGGAGGAATCTCGGCTATGCGCTGAAGAGTACACTTAGCAAGGAGGCAAGGACAAAGAGCAGAGGAACCGGAGACGTGTCACCATTTTCGGCACTGACCACCGCGCTTGCTGCAACCATAGGAACGGGAAATATCGTTGGTGTTGCAACGGCCATGGTATCGGGAGGTCCGGGAGCACTGGTGTGGATGTGGATATCCGCAGCATTTGGTATGACATCCAAGTTCTCAGAGTGTATGCTTGCTATCAAGTATCGTGAGGTGAATGCCAAGGGCGAGATGAGCGGCGGTCCTATGTACACTATGAAGAAAGCATTCAAGCATAAGAAGTTCGGCGCAGTGCTGGGCTGGCTGTTCGCACTCTTTGCAGTCATCGCCTCATTTGGAATAGGAAATATGACACAGGCCAATTCCATATCTGAATCTCTTAGCAGTACATTCAGCGTGCCTACATATGTTACAGGAATCATACTTACGGTTTTTGCCCTTCTTATAATAGTTGGAGGAATCAAGACTATATCTAAGGTGTCATCAGTTGTTGTTCCTTTGATGGCGATATTCTATGTTGTAGCCGGACTTATTGTAATAATCATCAATATCCAGAATCTTCCGTCAGGAGTTGCCATGATATTCAAGATGGCATTCTCAGTCAAGGCAGTCGGTGGCGGTCTGTGTGGTACGATCACAGCAGCTATGATGAACGCCATGAGATTCGGTGTTGCCAGAGGAGTATTCTCAAATGAAGCTGGAATGGGCTCTGCGGCCATCACGGCGGCAGCTGCCACAACAGACAATCCTGTCCGTCAGGGTTACATCAATATGACAGGTACATTCTGGGATACCATAGTAGTCTGTACCATCACAGGTCTCTGTATTGCATCATCGGGTGTGCTTGGAATCACGGAGAACAGCACAAAGGGCAGCTATCAGGTGAGCGGAACGGAGGTTACTGTGGAGGCTGTTGATTCCGACAACAAGACTACCACAACGGATTATACATATGAATTCACAGATGACCAGCTCATTCTGACAGATACATCCAATTCGTCAAATACCCTGATGCTTTCAGTCCTTCCATCCGACGAACTCAACAAGGATGAGAATACAAAGCTTGCAAGTGAGCTTGCGGTGGAGGAGAGTCAGGCAGCCATAGGAAGTCTTACCGGTACATGGACTGATGCAGCCGGAAACCATTATACATTTGCTGAGGATGGAACATTTGCCTGCTCAACTGTTATAAAAGGTGCAGCTCTCACGATACTGTCATTTGGCTCTGCACTTGGCAAGGTGGGAGGCTGGCTCGTAACTATAGGAATTGTGCTCTTCGCATTCTCCACGATCCTTGGATGGGAGTATCACGGAGAGAAGGCATTTGAGTATCTGTTCAAGTCACACAAGTACAATATGATATACAGGATAGGGTTCTCGCTCGTTGTATACGTAGGCGCGACGATATCACTGGATCTTGTATGGAACTTCTCAGATATAGCGAATGCGCTCATGGCGATTCCGAACCTTATCTGTCTGCTGGCATTAAGCGGAGAGATCGCAAAGGATATAAAGGAATTCCAGGCGGTTATCAAGGCAGAGAAAGCATCAAAGTAGAATATTAAGTCCGGGGACGGAGGGGTCAGAAACCTCCGTCCTCTTTTTTTATACTCTCTTAACCTAACTTTATACTTACTTTATTTTTTGTCCAAATTATGTTCATAAGTGATGGTTATTATATACAATATATGGGGACGGAGGTGCCTGACCCCTCCGTCCCCATGAGTAGATTAGAATACCATTACAGAGAGGTTGACATATATGAGCAGAGTAGTAGGAATAGACCTAGGAACAACAAACAGCTGTGTGGCAGTGCTTGAGGGCGATCAGCCAACTGTCATACCGAATTCGGAGGGCGGCAGGACCACACCTTCCATAGTAGCCATCACAAAGAATGGAGAGAGACTGGTGGGTGAGGCTGCCAGGAGACAGATGACTGTGAATGTGGACAGAACTATCACATCCATCAAGAGAGCGATGGGAACAACATACAGAAAGAGGATAGACGGCAAGGACTATTCGCCGCAGGAGATATCCGCCATCATACTTGCAAAGCTGAAGAGCGATGCTGAGAGTTATCTGGGAGGACCGGTATCTGATGCAGTCATAACAGTTCCGGCTTACTTTGACGACAGCCAGAGACAGGCCACAAAGGACGCCGGAAGAATAGCGGGACTGAATGTGCTTCGAATCATAAATGAGCCTACATCGGCGGCTCTCGCCTATGGTCTTGACAATGGACAGGCGCAGAAGATACTTGTATACGATCTGGGCGGAGGAACATTTGACGTGTCTGTTATAGAGATAGGGGACAGCGTCATAGAGGTTCTTGCCACCGCGGGAGACAATCATCTGGGCGGAGATGATTTTGATGAGAGGTTGCTGGACTACGTCATCAAGACCTTTAAAAAGGAGACAAAGGTCAATCTGGCGAAGGATATCACGGCATCCCAGCGAGTGAGGGAAGCCTGTGAGAATGCCAAGAAGGAGCTCTCATTTGCGCAGACTGCACACATCAATCTGCCATTTATATCGACAGTGAAGAATCAGCCGGTGCATCTGGATATGACGATAACCAGGGAGCAGTTCAACGAGCTCACCTATGACCTGGTGGAGAGAACGGCGGGACCTGTAAACCAGGCATTATCCGATGCGGGCATAACGAGAAATCAGATAGACAAAGTGCTGCTGGTGGGTGGCTCCACCCGTATACCGGCGGTTGTGGATAAGGTTCGTGCCATAACCGGCAGGGAGCCATCCAAGAATATGAACCCGGACGAGTGCGTTGCCATGGGTGCGGCGGTCCAGGGAAGCAAGCTCAGCGGCGAGCTCACCGTGTCGAACAAGGTGAATGACATTCTCCTCATGGATGTGACACCTCTTTCGCTGTCCATTGAGACCCTTGGAGGCGTGGCAAATGTCATCATTCCGAGAAATTCTGCCATTCCGACCAGGGCATCAAAGATATTTACCACGGCGGGCAATTTCCAGAGGGATGTCGAGATCAAGGTATACCAGGGCGAGCGGCATTTCACAAGGGACAACAAGCTGCTAGGCAACTTCAGACTCAGTGGTATCAAGAGAGCCATGGCGGGCGTTCCTCAGATCGAGGTCACATTTGACATGGATGCAAATGGTATCCTCAAGGTCTCAGCTAAGGATCTGGGCAGGGGTGTGGAACAGCAGATAGTGATCACATCCAGCACCAACCTTTCGGAGGAGGAGATCCGCAGAGCCAGGGAGGATGCGAAGAAGTACGAGGATGATGTGGCTGGAGCCAAGGAGTTCAAAGACATTATGAACGAGGCCGAGTCGTATGTATATAAGGTAGAGAATCTTCTTGAGACCAGGGGCGCACAGCTCGACAAGAAGGAGATGAAACGGATCAAGAGCGACTGCGAGTATCTGAAGAAGCTTGTGACACGAACTGACATGAATCATGTAGATGACGTGGAGATGGGCAGGATGAAGGAAGCCTACAGACAGCTCCAGGAATCTGCAGAGAAACTGGAGACAATGTAAGAATTTGCGAGGAGAATGGTGAATTATGAAAGACAAATTTATAAGATTTATGAGATCCAGGTACGGCAACGATCAGTTGTCATCATTCCTTACCTGGGGCGGATTGATTTTTATGGTGCTGGATGCATTTATCAAGACGGGGATATTTTATTTCCTTGGGCTTTTCATGTTCGCTTATGGATATGTCAGGATCATGTCCAAGAACTATGACAAGCGCGCGGCTCAGAACAGATGGTTTATGGAGCACACCGCGGGCGTGAGAAATATATTCAAGCGTGCGAAGAAACAGAAGGAAGCCGGCAAGGAATACAAGATATTTGTCTGCAGCAAATGCCAGCAGATGATCAGAGTTCCAAGGGGAAAGGGCAAGATAGAGATCAGATGCCCTAAGTGCGGCAACAGATTTGTGAAGAAGTCTTAGTGATGATGCGGACTTTAGATATTTTGAGTTGAAATACGGTATGGAGATTGAGAGATGTTTGGATATATAGTGGTGAACCAGCCTGAGCTTAAGATGAAAGAATACGATGAATACCGTAGGTATTATTGTGGCCTGTGCAAATCGCTGAAGGACAGATACGGTGCGAGAGGACAGATAAGTCTCAGCTATGATATGACATTTCTGGTCCTTCTTCTGACGGGACTGTACGAACCGGAGAAGCACTCGGGCAGCAGAAGATGTATCGCACACCCGACATCGAAGCATACTTATGTACAGAACGAGTACACAGATTATGTTGCTGATATGAACGTGATCCTTACCTATTATAAATGTATAGATGACTGGGATGATGAGCATATGTTTACCCGAAAGCTGTATGCGGATGTGCTGCTCGCTGGGAAAAATGGCAGGAGGCTCAAGGAAGATTATCCACAGAAGATCCAGGTTATTGCGGAGAACCTCAAGGCGATAAGTGAGCTGGAGGAGGTGGGATCCGATGACATGGATGCATTGTCGGGGCATTTTGGCAATATAATGGCAGAGATATGTGCCCCGAAACATGATGAGTGGGAATCATATCTCCGCACCATAGGCTATTATCTGGGCAAATTTGTCTACATAATGGACGCGTATGACGATATAGAGAAGGATATAGGTGCCGGAAATTACAATCCATTCGTGTGCAGGCTTGCGCATGAGCTGGGTGTTGAGGTACAATCAGTGGGTGTGGATAAAACCATAGAACAGGACAAATGGCAGGAGCTTGCAGAGTGGACGAAGGATGTTCTGATGATGATGGTGGCACCACTTGCTAAAGAGTATGAGATGCTTCCTATTATTGAAAATGTAGGTATACTCAGGAACATAATATACTCAGGAATATGGGAAGCATATTATTCGACTACAAATAGAAGATGCGGCGATGAGGAATAAATTATGAAAGATCCTTACGAGGTGCTGGGACTCAAAAGAGGTGCCAGCGAAGAAGAAGTAAAAAAAGCATATAGAAGGCTGAGCCGGAAGTATCATCCGGATGCGAATATCAACAATCCTCACAAGGATGAGGCTGAGGAAAAGTTCAAGGAGATACAGCAGGCTTACAAGTCCATAGTGAGCGGTGAGGCTGACCGTGCAAGTTACGGTGGTGCTGGTGGGTATGGAACTGGAAGCTCGCAGGGCTACGGCGGCGGTTATGGATCTGGCGGTTCATATGGTCCGTATGGTGGAAGTTCTTACGGCGGTTCGTCAGGAGGCTACGGACAGTATGATGATCCATTTGGCGGTTTCGGAGGATTTGGCCCATTTGGTTTCGGTGGCTATCAGAGACAGAATGACTACGATCCGAATGATAAAGATTCCAGATATTTTCAGGCCGCGAAGAACTATATGAACAGCGGAAGCTATGAGGAGGCGAAGAACGTCCTCAATCAGATAGAGAATCACGATGCCAAGTGGCACTATTACAGTGGCGTGTGCAACGCCGGACTTGGCAATCAGATAAGAGCCATGGAGATGCTGAAGCGTGCAATGGAGCTTGAGCCGGGCAATCAGGAATACCGTCAGGCATATGAGTCCATCAAGAGCGGCCGTCAGTGGTACATGGACAGAGGTGCCGGGTATGGAATGGATATGCCGACCGGCGGAAAGTTTTGCAACAACCTTTGTACCATATGTGCTCTCATGTCGTGCTGCATGGGCGGTATGCCTTGCGTGTGCTGCATGCCGAGTGGATACGGACGAAGTTAGATAACGATCCCCCTGGGAGTTGCCTCTCCCAGGGGTTTTATATCGTATACGTGGTGCATTTACAATATTCTGGTAATCATTGAAAACGCAAGAACCCCCAATTAATCTAGATATTATCAGACATTTATCGCCTTTTATGTAAAAAAAACTGCAAATTCTATTTGACTATAGTCTAATTTTATAGTGTTATTTAACAAATTTTTTCTCATGTATTGTTTAAAAAAAAGGTTGATGATAGAATGAAACAGTGAAAATGGAAAAAATTATATCTATTTATCCAAGGAGGGAATGAATCAGATGAAGATGTTAGCAGATTTCGATAAGGAAGGCTTCAAGAAGGAAGTCATTACTAATGTAAAGACCCTTTTCCGCAAGCCTATCGAGGAGGCTACTCCACAGCAGGTATTCCAGGCAGTCAGCTACGCAGTAAAGGACGACATCATTGACAGATGGATTGCTACACACAAGGAGTATGAGAAGAAGAACGTCAAGACAGTTTATTATCTGTCTATGGAGTTCCTTATGGGTAGAGCACTCGGTAACAATCTTATCAACTTGACTTACTACGATGCAGTTAAGGAAGCACTTGACGAGTTAGGATTTGACCTGAACTTTATAGAGGATCAGGAGCCTGATGCCGCTCTGGGTAATGGCGGTCTCGGACGTCTTGCAGCTTGTTTCCTTGATTCATTGGCAACACTTGGTTATCCTGCATACGGTTGTGGTATCAGATACAAGTATGGTATGTTCAAGCAGGGCATCAAGGATGGATATCAGGTTGAGATGCCGGATGACTGGCTCAAGGATGGCAACCCATTCGAGGTTAAGCGTTCAGAGTACGCTGTTGAAGTTAAGTTCGGTGGATATGTCAGAGTTGAGAACAAGAATGGCAGAAACTACTTTATACAGGATGGATATCAGTCAGTTCGTGCCGTACCTTATGACCTTCCAGTCATCGGTTATGGCAACAACGTTGTAAATACACTTAGAATCTGGGATGCTGAGGCAATCCAGGAGTTCTGCCTTGACTCATTTGACAAGGGTGAGTATGAGAAGGCAGTAGAGCAGCAGAACCTTGCAAAGACTATCGTTGAGGTTCTCTATCCAAATGACAATCACTACGCAGGTAAGGAGCTCAGACTGAGACAGCAGTATTTCTTCATCTCAGCTTCAGTTCAGAGAGCAATCCTCAAGTTCAAGGAGCTCAACAAGGACATCCACAAGCTGCCAGAAAAGGTAACATTCCAGATGAATGATACACATCCAACAGTAGCAGTTGCCGAGCTCATGAGAATCCTCATGGATGAGGAAGGCCTTGAGTGGGATGACGCATGGGATATCACAACAAGAACATGTGCATACACCAACCATACGATCATGGCAGAGGCACTTGAGAAGTGGCCTATCGAGCTGTTCTCAAGACTGCTTCCACGTATCTACCAGATCGTTGAGGAGATCAACAGAAGATTCGTTCTCAAGATCCAGGAGATGTATCCAGGCAACCAGGATAAGGTTAAGAATATGGCAGTTCTGTACGATGGCCAGGTTAAGATGGCTCATCTTGCAATTGCAGGTTCTTACTCAGTAAACGGTGTTGCAGCTCTTCATACCAAGATCCTTGAGGAGAGAGAGCTTAAGGACTTCTATGAGATGAGACCAGAGCAGTTCAACAACAAGACAAATGGTATCACTCAGAGACGTTTCCTGCTTCATGCTAACCCACTTCTTGCAAACTGGATCACAGACAAGATCGGTGACGAGTGGATAACCAATCTTTCACACCTTAAGAAGCTTAAGGTATATGTGAACGATGAGAAGTGCCAGCATGAGTTTATGAACATCAAGTACCAGAACAAGATCCGTCTTGCAAAGTACATCAAGGAGCACAACAATGTGGATGTAGATCCTCGTTCAATCTTCGATGTACAGGTTAAGAGACTTCATGAGTACAAGAGACAGCTTCTGAACATCCTTCATGTTATGCATCTGTATAACAGACTGAAGACAGAGCCAGAATTCGATATGTACCCAAGAACATTCATCTTTGGAGCAAAGGCATCAGCAGGATATAAGAGAGCTAAGCTTATCATCAAGCTCATCAACTCAGTTGCAGATGTTGTCAACAACGATGCTTCAATCGAAGGCAAGATAAAGGTTGTATTTATAGAGAACTACAGAGTATCCAATGCCGAGATTATCTTTGCAGCAGCAGATGTATCAGAGCAGATCTCAACAGCTTCAAGAGAGGCTTCAGGAACAGGTAACATGAAGTTCATGCTGAACGGTGCACCTACACTTGGAACCATGGATGGAGCAAATGTAGAGATCGTTGAGGAAGTTGGCATCGAGAACGCATTTATCTTCGGACTTTCAGCAGAAGAGGTTATGAAGTATGAGCGCGAGGGCGGCTACAACCCAATGGATATCTACAATAACAATCAGGCTGTAAGAAGAGTTCTCACACAGCTTATCGATGGTACTTATGCATCGGATGATCCGGACAGATTCAGAGATCTCTATGATTCTCTCACAAAGGAAGATGTATACTTCATCCTTAAGGACTTCGATTCATATGCAGAGGCTCAGCAGAAGGTTGATAAGGCATACCAGGATGAGAAGGGCTGGGCAAAGATGGCTATGCTCAACACAGCATGTGCTGGAAAGTTCTCATCAGACAGAACTATCGAGGAGTATGCAAAGGAGATCTGGAAGCTTAAGAAGGTTAAGGTTTCCCTTGATAAGTAATTATCAGATAGAATGAAATAACAAAATAAAGGACGGACATCATATGGTAAGGATCGTATGGTGTCCGTTTTTATTTTGCATCTGTTAATACATCCGCGCCTATGTTATGATAGATATATATGTTACGTTGTGATGAAAAGGGGGTTATAAACATATGAAAGGTAGAAAATTGAGACACAGACTCACGGCTCTGCTGCTCGCATTTGCAATGATATTTACAGCGGTTGCCGTACAGCCGAACTGTGATGCATTTGCAGCTACGAAGGTAAAGACGCCGGTGGCGACACATGGAAGACTGTCTGTGAAGGGGGCAGATCTGGTGGATGCCAAAGGCAAGAAATTCCAGCTCAGGGGAATCAGCACACACGGTATCAACTGGGATGTGGGATATCCTTATGTGAACAAGGCGGCGTTCAAGACTCTGAGAGACGACTGGGGAGTTAATGCGGTAAGACTTGCCATGTATACATCTGAATACAACGGCTATTGCGCGGGCGGCAGCAAAGCGGCACTTCGAAATCAGATATACAAGGGCGTGAAATATGCGACCGACCTCGGCATGTATGTGATCATCGACTGGCACATACTCAACGACGGGAATCCTATGACACAGGTTGCAGAGGCAAGAAGATTCTTTGCAACTATGGCGAAGAAGTATAAGAAACAGAAAAATATCATTTATGAGATATGCAATGAGCCAAATGGCTGCGACTGGAAGACTGTCAAGCGATATGCGTCCCAGGTCATAAAGGTCATAAGAAAGTATGACAAGAAGGCGATCATCGTAGTGGGAACGCCGACATGGTCCCAGCTCGGTTCGGATGGCACACACAATGAGGTTGCGGATAACCCTATCAAGGGCTACAAGAATATAATGTACTCACTCCATTTCTATGCAAATGAGTGGAGCCACAACCAGTATCTTCCTGCGAAGCTTGCATACGCAAGGAAGAAGGGGATAGCGGTCATAGTCACAGAGTTCGGAATGTCCGCGGCAAGCGGCGATGGAGGCATAAGCAAAGCCTACACCGGCAAATGGCTGACCAGACTCAACAAGGCGAATGTCAGCTATTTCTGCTGGAGTCTCAGCAACAAGAATGAGTCGTGTTCATTGCTTTCGTCTAAGACGAAGAAAACAAGCAGGTGGAAGACTACAGAGCTGTCTGCAGCTGGCAGATACATAAGAGCGAAATACAGAGCCCGCAAGAAGGCTCTCGGAAGCAGGGCGTAACGGGAAGCCGTGAGGAAACCGTGATATTAACAAGCAATAAAAAACAGGCGCTATATAGATCAAAGATCTGTATAGCGCCTGTTCTTGTGTTAATGGTTATATGTGAATTAAGCTACAACTGTTACGTTAGTTGCTCTCTCCTTAGAAGCGTCCTTAGGATCAGCCTCTACGTCAAATGTAACCTTCTGTCCCTCGTTAAGAGTCTTATATCCATCAGAGTTGATTGCTGAAAAATGAACAAATACGTCCTTTCCTGTCTCATCATCTGAGATGAATCCATAACCCTTTTCTCCGTTGAACCACTTAACTGTACCGTTCTTCATCACGAGTACCTCCTAAAAATGAAAATTTGTACTCAATGAAAACACTACAATATACCTTATAGAGAATACTCCAAAGAAAAGCTTACCTTATATAGCAATCGAACCGTTAATCTTGAATACGCTATTATCATATTATGTCATGTTGCATTTGTCAATAAACGATACGACTAAAATTTGCGTTAAGATTTCTCAGTAAAAAGGGTATATGAGCAGTGTAAAAACGATATATATATAAGAGGTATAAAAATGCGGGAGGGTGAAATGAGGAATGCAAAGACGATCATTATAGGGATTGCGTGTGCTATGGCACTTGCTTACATAATATCAGGAATATACGACAAGGCGGTTGGGGGAGATAACACTGACGGATCGGCAAAAAGCGGACGCAATGTGTGTATTTATGATAATGGGGAGTATTCCCTCGTGGATGTGGAAGAGTATACAGCATCGACGCTGGCGGGAATGATGAGTGACAAATGGAGCGATGAAATGCTCAAGGCGGTCGCAGTTGTGGTTAGGACCGGAATCTATTACCAGATGGATGAAAATGACAGAAATTCCGCCACACAGGGGCAGACAAAGAATCTTATAAATGAGTCCCAGCTCCGGGAGATAAGATATACGGAATCGCAGCTCAAGAAGAAATGGGGAGGCGAGTGCTCCGGGATAATGAGAAGGGCGGAGAAGGCGGTGTATGCGACCGGTGGACAGGTTATGAAATACGGTGGAGAGGTAATACTTCCGGCGTATCATATGATAAGTACAGGGCATACTGTGAGTGCACAGGAAATATATGGGCATGACATACCGTATCTCAGGCAGGTGGCAAGTGATGTGGATCAGATGGCGGAGGACTTTTCGACCACCGAGATATACAGCGGGGACAGGCTTCAGAAGATATTCAGAAAATGGATAGACGCTGACAATATGACGGATGAGGTCAAGGTTATGACAGCCACAGAATCTGGATTTGCACAGACCATAAATGTATTTGGGAGCGAGCTGGAGGCTGATGTTTTCAAAGAACAACTGGGACTTGCCTCGACGAATATACACATAGATAAGGTTAAGGATGGATACAGGATCATAACGGTGGGCGTTGGAGATTCTCTGGGAATGTCACTGTATGGGGCGTCTGTATTGGCGGAAAATGGAGAGAAGTATGATCAGATCCTCAGGTATTATTATACTGGAATAGAGATTGCAAAATAAAGGTTGATAAAAAATATTTACACATTCAAATCATCTGTATATAAGTGCCAATAAGTGGACATGATACAGATGAGGTGATGAATATGAAGAAATTTTTGGGCGGCATAAAGAAGAATATATTTTATATCTCGCTCATCACAGGCATGGCAGTGCTTGTGACAGTGCTCGGACTTTATAACGCACAGACCAATTCAAAGGAGAAGACCATAACAATAGGACAGAATACGCCGAATGACAGTACGACGGAAGCCGATGCGAAGGAAGCTTTGAACGATAAGAAAAATGATAAGAACAGCGGAGTGTCGGATGAAGGTACATCAGAGCAGAAAGATATTGAGACGGATAATACCATAGAGAATTCCACTGCATCCACAGCGGAGAGTGAGAGTGCTGAGACTGGAGCTTCAGGAGTTTCAAATGACAGCCTGCATTACGATCCAAAGGATAGCATATCATGGCCTATAAATGGCAATGTGATAATTCCTTACAGCATGGATACGACAGTGTATTTTGAGACACTCAAGGAATACAAGTGCAGCCCTGCAATGGTAATTGAGGCGCAGACGGGCGATGAGGTCAAGGCTGTATATGAGAGTAAGGTAGCGGAGGTCTCAAGCAACCCAGAGCTGGGCAATTACGTCAAGCTTGAGCTTGGAGACGGCTACACCGTGACACTTGGACAGCTTCAGGATGTGAAGGTTGCACTTGGCGAGCATCTGGATGCCGGCCAGGTAGTGGGAACCGTTGGCGAGCCAAGCAGATTCTACAGCGAGGAAGGAAGCAATCTCTATTTTGCAGTCGAGAAGGACGGCAATCCTGTGGATCCGATGCTGCTTATACAGTAGGGGTAGGGTTGGACAGGTTGCTAATTTGTATCTTTTACGAGGACAACACAGTGTTTGGCGACAATCCCGTGGCGGGATGAAGAAGATAGGCCATATAAACAAAAAAGCCCCACAATATCTAAAATAGATATTGTGGGGCTTTTGCACTATATACTTACGTATATTTTCTTAAATGTGCTTTATAATCCACGGTCTATATTAGCCCATTACAACCTCTACTGAGTGAGTCTTGCCATCGCCAAATGCTGGGATAATGTTGCCCTCGATAGCGTTGCCATCAACGAGTACGCTCTTAACGCCCTTGTTGATGTGATCTGGGTTAGAAACCTTGATGTCGTATGTAGCACCACGGAACTGACGTGTAGCTGTCATTCCATCCCATGCAGCAGGAATTGATGGATCGATCTTCAGACCATCGAAGTCTGCTGAGATACCAAGGATGTACTGTGATATAGCTACCATGTTCCAAGCAGCAGTACCAGTCAGCCATGAGTTCTTACCCTGACCGAAGTGGTTGCCCGGCTTGCCGATATCAGATCCGGCATCCTTACCACCGATCATCTGGCCGTATACATATGGCTCAGTCTTGTGTATATCTGATGTCTCCTCAGTGAAAGCTGGAGCTATCTCTGAGTAGTACTTAAATGCCTGATCACCGGCACCTGCGTAAGCAGCAGCACAGATGATCCATGCATTGTTATGTGTGAAGATTCCGGCATTCTCCTTGTATCCACCTGGGTATGTAGAAATCTCACCATACTGGATGTAATACTTTGTAAATGCTGGGTTGTTGAGTACAAGTCCGTGCTGTGTATTAAGTCTCTCATCGATTGCAGCAAGAGTCTTCTTGTCGCAGCCCTGATCCTTACCGATGTCTGACATGATAGCGAATCCCTGTGGCTCGATGAAGATCTGACCTTCCTCGCACTCCTTGGATCCCATCTTCTCACCGTTTGCATCGTAAGCTCTGAGGAACCAGTCGCCGTCCCATGCTGACTCCATGATGTTGGCCTTCATCTTGTCGATCTCAGCCTGAGCAGCATCAGCCTCAGCGTCCATTCCAAGGTGCTTAAGGATAGCAACGTAGTTAGGACCTGCATATGTGAAGAGTGTAGCAACCATAACTGACTCAGCAACCTTTGAGTATCCACCCTCAGCAGCGAACTTAGGGTTGGTGTATGTCTGGAAGCTCTCACCTGGTGTATCTGAGAAGCATGAAAGGTTGATACAATCGTTCCAGTCAGCTCTCATTGCAAGTGGAAGTCCGTGTGGTCCAAGGTTGTTCACGATCTTGTAGAATGAAACCTTGAGGTGGTCAAGCATAGGCTTTGCAATTGACATATCGTTGTCATATGGAACCATCTCGTCAAGGATGCCCCAGTCGCCAGTCTCCTTGATATAAGCTGAAACTGAAAGGATCAGCCATAATGGATCATCTGAGAAGTCTCCACCGATATCTGCGTTACCCTTCTTGGTAAGTGGCTGGTACTGATGGTAGCATCCACCGTCTGGGAACTGTGTTGAAGCTATATCGATGATTCTCTCTCTTGCACGATCAGGGATCTGATGAACAAATCCAAGCACATCCTGGTTGGAATCACGGAATCCCATACCACGGCCGATACCTGACTCGAAGTATGAAGCTGAACGTGAAAGGTTGAATGTAACCATACACTGATACTGATTCCAGATGTTGACCATACGGTTAACCTTGTCATCAGGTGTGTTAACGTTGAGAATGCTCAACAGTCTGTTCCAGTGCTCCTTGAGCTCCTCAAGACCTGCAGCAACCTTCTCAGGAGTGTTGTACTTCTCGATCATCTCGAGAGCCTTTACCTTATTGATAGTCTTGCCGTCTGCCTCGAACTTCTGGTCAACAGGCATCTCAACATATCCAAGTATAAATACAAGAGTCTTTGTCTCGCCTGGAGCAAGAGTGATCTTCTTGTAGTGTGAAGCGATAGGCGACCATCCATCAGCAAATGAATCATTTGACTTGCCAGCCTCAACAGCCTGTGGGTTGTGGAAGCCGTTGTAAAGTCCGATGAATGAATCTCTGTCTGTATCGTAACCATCGATCTCGTCATTCACTGTGTAGAATGCGAAGTGGTCACGTCTGTCTCTGTACTCTGTCTTGTGGTAGATAGTTGATCCGACAACCTCTACACGACCTGTACTGAAGTTTCTCTGGAAGTTGGTGCAGTCATCCTGTGCATCCCAGAGACACCACTCCTCAAATGAGAAGAATGAGAATGTCTTCTCCTCTGAGCCTTCATTTGTAAGAACGACCTGCTGAACCTCTCCAGCGTAGTTCTGAGGAACAAAGAAAGTAACCTCAGCCTTAAGGTCATTCTTCTTACCTGTGATGATTGTATATCCCATACCATGACGGCACTGATACTCGTCAAGCTCTGTCTTTACCGGTGACCATCCCGGATTCCATATTGTACCATTGTCGTTGATATAGAAATAACGTCCGCCCATATCTATAGGCACGTTGTTATAACGATATCTTGTGATTCTACGAAGACGAGCGTCCTTGTAGAAGCTGTAACCTCCTGCAGTGTTGGAGATCAGTGAAAAGAAATCCTGTGTTCCAAGGTAGTTGATCCAAGGATAAGGAGTTCTAGGAGATGTGATGACATACTCCTTGTTGGCATCATCAAAATAACCAAATTTCATGTAGCATATACCTTCCTTCCAATGTTTTGTGAAGGCTTCCAGATGGCTATGCCAGCCCCCCTGAAGCCGCTTTTGTATCGACTTGTGCTAAATTCTCCCTTAAAGTCAGCCATACACTCTGATTATATAATAAAAGACTTTAAAACACAACAAAGTTATAGTGAAAATTGCACAATTACTAAATGTATTAATTCCTGTATTTGAGTAATTAATTGATGCTTATGCTGTGTTATACTGTGTAATATCAAAACAGTATAGGAGTTATTTACTATGGGAAAAAATGAAACTAAGAATTATGTAGGCGGAAGCGGAATGGATGATATGGAGCTGGACGAGCGTGATATACAGCTTATGGAGGAGAGCAGAAAAGAAGGCAAAAAGAAGCTGTTTATAGCACTGGGTGCGATCGTGTTAGCAGTGATAGTAGTGGTGATATACATAGTTGTCAGAAAAAATATGACCGGAAAATCAGAGAGCGAGGATCTGATAAAGACCTACATGGAGGGCCTTGAGGAAGCGGATCTTGACAAGGTGGAGAGTGTTATGGATCCTGATACCATAGACAGCGATTCGTCAAAGGATCTGGTCACTGTGTTCCAGACTTATAAGGAAAATAATATAGAATATACAGTCAGCTATACCATGGGTGATGGGCATGTGGCAGAGTCCAGCGATCTGGCGGCAGTCAGCAGCACTGTATATGGAAAGACCCAGAAGGAAGCAGGTATATCAAAGGGTTATGTCATTCCGGTTACCGGAAAGATAATGATGACATTCCAGGGTCAGACTTCACCGTATGATCTGGACATGGATATCATTTGTTATGAGAAGGATGGAGAGTGGTATCTCGGCGGAACAGTTATGACTACGGGAGATACGACTACAGATGATACGACAGAGTAGTCACGAGAAGGACAACTGCTGGATACAGATATTGAATACAGAAACTGAATATATGGACATGGATACATGAACAGACGACAAATGGTGCGGATATTAAATGTAATATTCGCACCATTTGCTGTCTTCTGCCAGTGTGCAGCTATCTCTCTTGATGAGCTTGCACTGGAGCTCAATTCTTGTGACTCCCTTGTGACCGCCCTTGAGTCTGTCCATTAGAAGCTGCAGGGCGAAGTGCCCCATGTCCGTCTTGGATATCTCCACGGTGGTCAGCATCGGAGTTGTGTACTGGGCTTCCTCGATACCGTCGCTGGATATGATGGAAGGAGTGTAATACCTGTTCTTGCATTTGGCAAGGTACTTCAGCATCCCTATGGCCGTTATGTCATTGGCACAGTATATTCCGGTTGGGCTCTTGTCGGACTTCATGAAGTGTTCCATGGCCTCAAATCCTTCAACCTCGCTGAGCTTTGTGTTGATGACGTAGTCCGTGTCGATATCAAGTCCATGATCGTGAAGAGTTTCAAGATATCCTTTGTAGCGGGCCTCGTTATTGCAGTTTCCCACATATCCGATATTCTCATGTCCAAGAGATATGAGGTATTCAACCGCTGTTCTGGCAATCTGGCTACCGTTGCAGATGACCTCATCCACCTCGCCGTTTGCAGAATCCCTGTTGACATACACTGTGCTGCGATAGCACTGGCTGAGCTTCTTCAGGGCTGCGCGGTTGCATTTTCCGATGACAATAAGTCCGTCGTTGTGGCCATCCGCTTCCTCGCACATCCTGCGGATTACAGAATCCACGTTCTCATACCTGCATCTCCTGTCGTCGGAGAAGATGGACCGATACCATACCTTGGACAGGATGCATCCGTTCTTGTGGATCTCACTCTCTATGACATGCAGCAGTTCTGTAAAGAATGGGTCCGACGTGGCAGAGTCCATTCTGGTCATGAGCACATTTATATAGTAGGTTTTCTCCACAGTCGCGCCTTTTCCATTCTTGAGCTGGCGGGCAGACTGGTTTGGCGTGTAGTTGAGCTTCATAGCTGCGTTCCAGATCTTATCCCTGAGCCATGCGCGGAGCTCCTTTCTGACCTTTGCATCTATAGCGGCAAATGGCTCATCGAGAAGCAGGAGCTGTGGCTGGGTGGCAAGAGCTCTGGCAAATGCGACCCTCTGACGCTGGCCTCCCGACAACTGCCTTGGGTATCGTTTCTCAAGGCCCTTCAGTCCAACCAGTTCTATCAGCTCCGTTACTCTGTCGCGGATCTCTAACTTTGGGTATTTCTGTATCTTCATTCCAAATGCGATATTGTCATACACTGTCTTGTATCTGAACAGCGCGTAATTCTGGAATACGAAGCCAATTTCCCTCTTGCTGGCGGGAATGTCATTTACTTTTTTGCCATCTATGTATATGTCCCCTGAGTCCGCGGTCTCGAGTCCTGCAAGTATGCGGAGGATAGTGGTCTTGCCGCTTCCACTTGGACCCAGAAGTCCGATGAGCTTTCCTTTCTCAATGGAGAAGCTGACATCATCGGATGCCCTGTAATCTCCAAATGTTTTATTGATGTTTCTGAGCTCTACGTATGAATGTGTATCTGTAGGTGTATTCATATCATATACCTCCCTCTTTATTTCCTCTGTGTTCAAGTATGTTTCTAAGTATCAGTATGATGACTGCCATGATGACCAGTATGGACGACATGGCAAAGGCTCCTGTGAAGTCAAATGCCTGGTACAGCAGTTCGATATAGAGTGGCATGGTGTTGGTGAGTCCTCTGAGATGTCCCGAGAGAACTGACACAGCTCCAAATTCACCCATGGCCCTTGCGGAGCACAGTACAATTCCGTACAGCAGAGCCCAGCGTATGTGGGGGAGTGTGATCTGTGAGAATATCTGGAATCCATTTGCTCCCATGAGGGCTGCAGCTTCCTCCTCATCGTTGCCCGCCGCTGTGAGAACCGGTATGATCTCCCTTGATATGAAAGGAAATGTTACAAATATAGTAGCCAGGACGATCCCCGGAACCGCGAATATGATCTGTATCCCGAGCTTTTCAAGGTATGGATACAGGAAGCTCTGCCTGCCAAATGTAAGTACGAATATAAGGCCCGCGATGATCGGGGATATGGTAAGCGGCAGATCGATGAGCGTTGATATGATCTTTTTGCCCCGGAAGGTGAATTTGGTTATGAGCCACGCGGCATAAAGTCCGAAAATTGTGTTGACCACCACCGTGATGACCACGACCTTCAAGGTGAGAAGTATTGACTTCACTGCGTAGGTGTCGGATATGGCGGTGACATACTTATTCCATCCGTCCCGGAGTGCCGTCACTATGACATACACCAGTGGGAGCACAAGTGCCACGATGAGGAATATGGCGCACAGACCGATGAGGATCCATTTGATTATGCCACGGTCGTTTCTTATGTTCATGTTGTTACCTCCCTTCAGTCTATGCCGCTGACTATTCTTGATGTGCGGCTCTGGATAAATGCGTTGACAAGCAGTATGACAAATGCTATCGCAAGCATCACAAGTGCTATCGAGGTTGCACTTGCGTAGTCGTATTCCTGCAGCTCTGACATGATGAGCAGAGGGGTTATCTCAGTCTCATATGGAGTGTTGCCCGCTATGAACACGACGCTTCCGTATTCCCCTAGGCTTCTGGCAAATGCCATGGTGAAACCTGCGATCAGTGCCGGAAGTATCTCGGGCAGGATGACACGGAAGAATATCTGGATACGGGAGGCTCCGAACATGGCGGCTGCTTCCTCGTATTCCCTGTCAACCTTTTCGAGAACCGGCTGGACACTTCTCACGACGAATGGTATTCCAATGAACACCAAAGCTATGGTTATACCTATCCGTGTATACGCGATATCTATACCGAATCTGGCAAATATCCTTCCTACCCAGCCGTTCTGTACCGTGAGATGTGTGAGAGCTATGCCTGCAACCGCTGTGGGAAGGGCAAATGGCAGCTCGATGATGCCGTCCATGATTCTCTTTCCCGGGAATTTGTATCTGACAAGAACCCACGCAAGGATGAGCCCCATCACCGCATTTATCAGTGATGCGATAAATGCAGTGGACAGGCTCACGGCGTAGCTTGACAGAACTCTCGGTCTGGTGATGGTCTGTAGTACCACTCTGCCTCAAGCTTCTGTGCCTCGTCGGAATACAGGTAGTTCAGATATTCGGTTGCGACATCCCTTGTGCCTCTCTTGTCAACCACCTCGTCGACTACTGAGACTGTAGGTTGGCACAGTATAGATACGGAAGGAACCACGATCTCGTACTCACCAGGATGCTCATCCAGTGAGAGGAACGCCTCGTTCTCCCATGCGAGAAGCACATCGGCCTGAAGCCCATTTGCCACCTCAAGCGCCTGCTTTCCTGAACCACCGTGTGACTGAACAACTGATACGTCCTGTCCCTTTTCCTCTTTCCAGTGCTTTGCAAATAAATCGTTGTACGCTGCGTATAGCTCTCTGGTTGGGTCGTAGGATACGTTCGTTATCTCAATAGCGCCCGCTGAGTCAGATGAGCTGCCGGTTGAGTTAGATGCTGCGCTCACACCGCATCCTGACAGAACTCCAATTCCAAGTGCTGTGACTGCGAGTAATGTTGCCAATTGTTTCTTCATAATCTTCTTCCTCTCTTTTTTTAATTTCCCGTTTTCATATCGGGTATGTATGCAATATATGCTTGTAAATGCTGGAAATCAAAAGAAAAGAGTGAAAACGTTGTCACATGCACAATCTATGCATAAAAATGAAACTATATATGGCTGGATTGAGTGTGGGATGTGGGTAAAAACAGATAAAAACGTTATTTTAAGTGAAAACGTTGTCACATGGAAAAACATAGAAAAACAGCACGTCAGGTTGTCCTGACGTGCTGCCTTATTGAACTTTTCGGTATTATTTCTTCTTCATACCTGAAATTATGATTATCACAAACGAGACTAGAATGGTCGCAAGCACTGTTATAAGGATTATGAGCTGAAGGTTATGTACCTTACTCTTACTCTTATCAGTGGAAGCGTAGCTGCCCACGGTGAGTGTGCTCTTTTCTGTTGTGACCTCAGTGGTCGTCTCGGTTGTGGTACGCTCTATCGTGGATATCTCAGTTGTGGTCGCCTCGGTCGTCACAGGGGTAAATGTATTTCTATACTCTGTGGTGACCTCGGTCGTACTTGCCGTTGTCGCCTCGGTTGTGGCTCTGGTAGTTGTCTGTGTGGTTGTGGAAGTCTTCTTCTTGGACACTGTAAATGTTGTCACAGCATCTCCGGTCTTGGATCTGATGGTTATGGTGTGGCTTCCGACCGAGAGGGATTCAAGATAGCTCGTCTTGAGCTCGATTATGATGCTTCCCTCTTTCTTGTTGTAATATGAAGGGTCAAGTTCCTTGTCATCTATGAGAACACAGACAAAGTCAGCGTACTCAGCGTTCGATCTGAACTTGATAGTGTTCTTGCTGGCCTTGCTCCATTTGCTTCCCTTGCCGCCGATAATCTCGGGTGCTGCCTTGTCGATGACTGTGTCAGCCTTGCTTATCTCCTTTGTACAGCCCTTGTTGCTGAAATATTTCTTGCAGGCTGAGCAATACCAGTATTCTATATTGCCCTTGCTGGAGGTGGTTGCTGCTACATAATCAGTCTTCTTAAGGTCTGTGTGGTTCGTTGTGCTGAGTTTGCCGTAGCTCTTGCCGCACACAGAGCACACTGCCTTCTTCTGGCAGGTTGCGGTTCCGCCGGAGCAGTCCTGGATGACCTTATATCCACAGCCCTTGTTCTTGCACTTGCGGGAATGGGTTTTGCCGTTGCCATCACTTGTCCAGTTGCCGAGGTCGTGGCTGCTCTTGCCCTCTACGACGATCTCACCGCAGTAGCGGCATTTCTGAGGTGTCGTGCAGTCACCGTCGTCGGTTTCTGCGGTGTGTTTCTTGTTTACTGTTACAGTCAATTTGGTTTCATTTCCCGCCTTGTCGGATACGATGATGGTCTGCTCACCATCTGTGGCTTCCAGAGCAAGTGAGTGATCGTCGTCAAGGGATTTCTCCTCGCCGTTCACTGTGACCTTTGCCAGATGGGATTCCTTCACGGTCATCACGGCTGACAGGCAGTAAGTCTCTCCGTCGGCGATTCCTGTGACCTTTGGCGCGTGTGTGTCGATGATGAAGCCATCTGTGGATAAGTATGTTGTTTTGCCGTCCTCTGATGAAAGCTTTGCGTATACAACATATTTGCCCTCGTCCTTTATGGAAAATGCTTTCTTATACTCGGTAAATGTTGCTGCACCCAGATCGTCCGATGACAGAGCTGAGTCGCTTATCAGGTAGCCGACTGTGATGGAAGGGTCGGAGTTGTTGTCACAGGTGATGGTAACCTTCTGGGTCTTGTTGTAATACTGCTCAAATGATGATACATCCTGGAGACCGTTCCAGCTCTTATCGCCCATGCTGATGGTGCCTGTAGGAGCAGAGTCTGATTTCCACATCGCATAAAATACCAGGTTTCTTTTAGCCGATGAGTCATCAGTATCGGAATACTCATATCCGTTATCTGTCGCCTTCTCAAAGGAAGAGGTGTATATGATGTTCACGGTCTTGCCTGATCCGTCGGACTTCGTGTTCCAGCCCTTGAACTCATAGCCCTCACGGGTCGGTGGGTAGTCGTTCAGTGCCACGCCATATCCTGATCCTGCTACATCAAAGTCATATGTTCCGCTGTCCGCATCTCCGAGCTTGCCTCCATTTGCATTCAGTGTGAAGGTGAGCCCTGAACCGGAGAAGCTGTCCTTGGTGTACATCGCTGTCAGCTTTATACGGTTTGTAGACTGGAAGTATGATGTGCCAATGCTGGTGACCTTTGTCTTGTCATTGTACCATCCTGTGAATGTAAAGCCGTCTTTCTCCGGCTTGTACTTTGACAGGTCAACAGTCGTAAATTCTGCTGATGGGCTGCTTATCACAGTGGAAGTCTCCCCTGATAATTGTCCTCCTGCTGCATCCAACTCCAGATAGTATGTGTCTGGATCGTCGGTATCTTCTGCAAATGCTGTGAAGCATGTCATACAGAACATTGCCGCGAAAACCAGTAAAAATCTAAGTATCTTTTTCATAGAATCCCTCCTTGCATATGGTATTATAATAATTTTATTATACCGTGGGGAGAAAAACAACGAGACAGGGGAAAAATTAATAATATGAAAGAACGGCCTCCGCCGGGAGACCGTTCCATAGAAAATGTCATGTTTTATGCCATTGTGAATATTCTTTCTTTTACTGTCTTGGACTCGCCTGGAGCAAGCTCTGTGTAGCCTGTGATCTCCGGTGCTCCTGAGAGATTTGGAGCGTCAATATTCCAGCTCATTGGCTCAGGACAGAAGTAACCCTTGTCGCCGTGATCGTTCCACATGATCCAGAACTTCATTGTGTCGTCAACCTCATAGCAGACCTTCTTGCCTGTGGCAACATCAGTTGCGTATACTCCGTAGAAAGGCTTGCCGTCCAGCTCGTTCATCTCCGCTGTGTAGAGATCGTTGTCGATGTCCTTCAGAACAGGTACCATGGTTCCGTTCTTGTACTGGAGATCGTAATCTGTTATAGGAAGGTTCTTCTCTGTAGGGATAGCGTGCTCATCAAGCTCCCATTTGTCTCCAACAGGTACACAGAGACGTACATCCTCGCCCTTTCCTGTGCTTGTGAAAGGCCCCTTAAATGCAACGTGGTTACATACGCCGTACGGCATCTGCTTGTCGGAGAGGTTGGTGAGTGTGAACTCGTAGTGCATACCGTCCGGAGCAAGAGTGAATGTGAAGTCTGCTCTGAAGCTCACAGGGTATGTAGCGAAAAACTCATCCTTCTCATCATATACATATGAAGTCTTGCCGATGGCCTTGTCTCCATCCACTGACACGCTCTCTATGCTGTGGTTTCTGAGATGAAGAAAACCGTGGAGATGGTTGCCGAGAGGATCATTGCATGGGAAATGATACATGGCATCGGAGGTTCTTAAGTTGCCGTGTGACAGTCTGTTAGGGAGATACAGGGTAGGCATTCCGTAGATCTCTGCTGCTGCTTTGAGCTGTGCAGGAGTCAGGGAAGGATCGTTCCTGAATATATCAATATCCAGAGCTGTGTTCTCCATCTTCATAATGTTGCTTCCGTTAAATGGTGCGATCAGTGCACGGTAATCGCCTGATATAAGTTCAATACAAGTCTCGCCCTTGTAGTCTATTGTACGTGCTGTAGTGTTCATCGTGTTCTCCTCTTCTATAAATATGTTGTGTTTAAGTTGTATGCTGAAATCCACAAAAACATTGAACTTTCCTATGTGAAATAGTAACACGGAAAAAATTGTATGGCAACAATGAGGTTCACAAAACGCGGCGTTCTTGATTATTTTATCATTAATTGCTATACTATCATAGGATATTTTGCGAAAGACATGAAAGTTAGTTAATTCGGAGGTCGAAGGTGACTAAGAATAATAACACTGATTATAGAAAAAAGATATACAGAAAGCGGCATCACCGCAGAATGAAACTCGTCGAGAGCGGAATAGGAGTGGTCGTCGCAGTCATAATGATATTTGCGCTTGGACAGGGCAACCTGAAAAAGAATGTGAACGGCCAGGAGGAGTTCCAGCCTGAGAGCGGAACATCGGCAGATATAAGTGAGAGCAGCAGTCAGGATATGTCATACAGTGACACGGAGGAGGCTGCACAGCAGTATCTGGCAACTGCGGAGGATGCGGCCATTCCGGATCAGCGAAATGGTCAGTATGTACAATTTGTCAATTACACCAACCCTGATGTGAGCGGCAAGGGAGCGGACAAATATGACAGCAATATATACATGCCGGCGAATGCCACGGATGACCAGTATTTCTCGACATCTCTGCTCATAGGTGATTCCAGAGCCGAGGCGCTGGGACTGTACAGCGGTGTAGACAACTGGGATATGTGTGTAGCGAAGAATCTGGACATAGAGAAGGTCTCTAATACCAAGATGTTCACCTGCGATTCAGGAGAACAGTGTACGGTTGTCGAGATGCTTGGCATGAAGAACTATGAGAATATATACATTTCATTTGGGCTTGAGGAGCTTTCGTGGTATAACGAGCGGTACATGTCGGCCTACAAGACTTTACTGGATCAGATCTCCCAGTTACAGCCTGCGGCAAATGTATATGTGATGTCAGTACTTCCTGTATCGGCGGAGCTTTCATCAAAAGACCAGGTGTATAACAACCCGGGTGTGGACAAGCTCAATTCTCTCATGCAGGAGATGTGTGGCAGCTACGATCAGGTGATCTATCTCGATGTGGCTCACAGCGTGTCTGTGGATGGTGTTCTGCCGGAGAATGCGGGAATAGATGGAAAACATTGTAATAAGAAATATTGTCTCAAGATGATGGACTACATCAGAAAGAACGTGTATGTCAGGAGATAGTGGAGACGGAGGCATATGATAAAAAGAAAAATATATTTGTTTGCATGCTGTCTGATGATCTGTTCGCTTGCGGGATGCGCAGGAAATGGAGACGACGAGGCAGATACGCCGGATGTGCACTCTCTGGCTGATATGCTCATGCAGAACGTGAAGTTTGAGGATTCCGTGGAGGAGGTCTCCTCTGAGACGGCGCTCAGATATTATGGTATAGACAGCGTTCAGGTGCAGGACAGTGCAGTGTACATGTCAACGGGAGCCACCGCCGAGGAGCTCGCAGTATTTCAGGCGTCGTCAACGGTCGATGCCCAGGGCATACTGGCGGATATGAAGAAAAGACGCGACTCACAGTTGCAGATGTACCTTGATTACAAATCGTCGGAGGCCGCCAGACTTGATGATGCGGTTCTGTATGTGCATGATACATTTGTGGTATACATGGTGTCCGATGACAGCGAAACGGCACAGGGAATAATAAGTGATTATCTGGAATGATCTTCCGGGTGATCATTTTTTTTGTCTGCATTTCCTTGTGTAACACTGGGACAGATCATTCATATTATAGTAATAAATCCGCTGTCAATAAAATAAGATAAATAAAGAGCGCTGTATGCGGTTGTAATTTTATGCACTGGCATGTATTATTATGTATAATGTATACAATATACAAAATACGAACAATTGACAGCTTGAGATATCAGCACTGTGGTGCGTTGCGCCACAGTGACTGAAAGTGGCTGAAAATGAGTTGAAGGTCAATAGAGAAAGAGGTATAGACATGGCAAAACAGAATTGGAAACCAGGAAATATGTTGTATCCGGTTCCGGCAGTTATGGTGAGCTGCCAGAGACCAGGAGAGAAGCCAAACATAGTGACGATAGCGTGGGCCGGTACCATATGCAGCGATCCTGCAATGGTGTCCATATCGGTGCGTCCGGAGAGATATTCCTACGACATAATCAAGGAGACAGGAGAATTTACCATAAATCTCGTCACCGAGAAACTGGCATTTGCAACTGATTATTGTGGTGTGAAGTCAGGAAGAGACGTGGATAAATTCAAGGAGATGAACCTCCATGCATGTGACGGCGTGAATGTGTCATGCCCGGCTATAGAGGAGAGTCCGGTGAACGTAGAGTGCAAGGTAAAGCAGGTAGTTGAGCTTGGATCCCACCACATGTTTATCGCTGAGGTGGTCGGAGTCCAGATAAGTGATGAATACATGGATAAGACCGGCAAATTCAACCTCAACAGCACGGGACTTGTCGCATATTCACATGGAGAGTATTTTGCACTTGGCGACAAACTCGGCAAATTTGGATATTCTGTTAGAAAAAAGTGATCGCAGGCTGAAAAGCTGCAGGGGAAATGTCACGGACAGGAGAGAAAATGGAAATATCATTAAAGGCATATGGAAAGATAAACCTCGGTCTCGACGTGGTCAGGAGACGTGAGGATGGATATCATGAGGTGAAAATGATCATGCAGACGGTCGATCTGTGGGATGAACTGACATTTTGCGATGTCACCACAGACGAGATCGTTATAACATCGGATTCGTCGGAGCTGCCGGATGTGAAGGATAACATCATATACAAGGCGTGCCGGATGATGAAGGATATATATGGAATAGACAAGGGTGTTCATGTAACCGTGGATAAACACATACCGGTTGCAGCCGGAATGGCAGGGGGAAGCGCTGATGCAGCGGCAGCCCTCAAGGCGATGAATATGCTGTTTGGACTGAACCTTTCCGATGAACAGCTCATGGAACATGGAGTGAAGCTCGGCGCAGATGTGCCTTACTGTATCATGCAGGGTACGGCACTCTCGGAGGGAATAGGAGAGATCCTTACACCACTTCCATCTATGCCGGACTGCCTGATCGTCATAGCGAAGCCAGCGATCGGAGTGTCCACAAAATGGGTATACCAGAACCTGAAGGTGGATCTGCTGGAGGAGCATCCAGATATCGATGGCATGGTGGATGCACTCAAGACCGGAGATCTGAAGGGAATAACAGACAGAATGGCAAATGTGCTCGAGACGGTTACGATACCTGCAAATCCTGTGATAGATTCAGTCAAGAAGCTCATGGCGGAGAACGATTCCATGGGAGTGCTCATGAGTGGCAGTGGGCCGACAGTGTTCGGAATATATGACAAGAGGGATAAAGAACTGGCACAAAGGGTAGTAGATATGCTGCGTGAAAAGGACGAGATACAGGCTGCGTATGCCGTCAGCCCGTATAACATAAGAAGAGGTATGTGATGGATCTTAGATTGAATATGGATGAGTACCTGCCTCTTCGAGAGGTAGTGTTTAAGACTTTGAGGAATGCTATAGTTCATGGTGAGTTTGAGCCGGGGGAGAGACTTATGGAGGTCACTCTTGCGAAGAGGCTTGGCGTAAGCCGTACCCCTGTCAGGGAGGCCATGAGAATGCTTGAGCTTGAAGGGCTTGTGGTCATGATCCCGAGAAGGGGAGCAGAGGTTGCCAGGATAACGGCAAAGGATCTGAGCGATGCGCTTGAGATCAGGATGGCGCTTGAGGATCTTGCGGCAGGGCTTGCCTGCAAGAGGATAGACGACGAGGGAAAAGAGCGGTTGAAGCAGTCCTATGCCGACTTCAAGAAAGCGGTAAGCTCCAAGATAATCCCGGAGATAGTAGATGCGGATGTTGCATTTCACAATACTATAATGGACATGACGAACAATCCGAGACTGATCAGCATGTCCCAGAGTCTTCGTGAGCAGGTGTACAGATACCGCGTGGAGTATGTAAAGGATTTCAGCTATCACGACAAGCTTATAGCGGAGCATGAGGCTCTCATGAATGCGATAATAGCCAGGGATGAAGAGAAAGCCAAGGAGATAACCCGTATACATATATACGATCAGGAACAGATCGTGATCGCAAATGTTGTCATAGCACAGAAATAACAATATGCATAATAATAAATACCTGTATAAGAGGCGGAATGCGTGAAAACGTGTTCCGCCTTTTTACGTGTATGTCTGAATAAAAACTCATCCGTTGGACAAGATAGATTACAGAAGATAAACGGTATGTTGGAGGTGTTTACGGCGGACGATGGCTTCAATCAGTAAAAAAATAGACGAAAACATCACACAAATTGAGACAATGTTCGGTAACTGGAGCGATATCGTGGAGCGAAGGTTTGATCTGGACCGCTGTGCCTGGGAAGATGATCCGGCAATATACGTGGTGTATATAGATGGACTGTGTGATCATGAGTTGATTGAGAACACATTAATAAAACCAATAACCTGGGAATGGCGGAATAAAGACACGGCAGATCTGTGGGAGCATATAATCTCCTGCGAGGGTCAGACGGCGGATTATACCCAGGAAAGTGACATGGACAACGTTGTCAGGGCGGTTCTCAGGGGGGATACGGCCATATTTGTATCCGGGAGCGATCAGGCAATAGTAGTGTCATCGAAACATTTCCCTGTGAGAGGTATAGAGGAAAGCTCCACCGAGGGAGGAATGAGAGGGCCGAGGGACAGCTTCAATGAGAACTTTAGGACATCCACAGCTCTGATAAGGAGAAGGATCAAGGACGTACATCTGAAGCTGGAACAGGGGACAATGGGCGTCAGATCCAGAACAGAGTACGGGATATTCTATATGGAAGATATAGCGGAGCCTGAGCTGGTACAGCAGATAAGGGACACCATCGATAAGTATGAGATAGATGCGGTGTTTGACAGCGGTATGGCTGAACATCTGATGGAGAAGAAATGGCAGGAGATATTTCCGATATACCAGGCGACCACAAGACCTGACAAGGCGGCCGCGGCTCTGGTGGAGGGCAGGGTTGTCGTTGTGTTTGACAATTCCCCTGAGGTCATAATTGCTCCAGCCACCATCAACACTCTGTTTCAGACGGCGGACGATTATTATAACAGATGGCCGGTGGCGACATTTGCCAGAATGATAAGGTATGTGGCAGCGTTCATTGCGGTGGGACTACCGGGACTTTATATTGCGATCACCTGTTATCACAGGGAGCTGATACCCGACAAGCTTCTGTATGCGATAGCCGATGCGAGAAGCCAGCTATCGTTCCCCGTTGTAGTTGAAGTGCTGATAATGGAGCTTTTGTTTGAATTGCTCCGGGAGGCCGGGATACGACTGCCGAGCCAGCTTGGAAATACGATAGGAGTGGTTGGCGGTCTGATAGTTGGTCAGTCAGCCGTGGAGGCGGGGATAGTCAGCACAATGGTTGTGATAGTTGTGGCACTCACGGCTATAGCTTCATTTGCTATTCCGAATGAGGCGTTTGCGTCTGTTTTCAGATTGCTTAAGTTTGTAATTATAATCACCAGCGCACTTTATGGAATACTTGGATTTATCCTTGCGATGCTGGTTCTCGTGTTTCATCTTGCATCCCTGGACAGCTTTGGCGTGCCGTATATGTCCCCTGTCGTGACCTGTGGATACACTGGCGAGGGATATAAGGACTTTGTTGTCCGCGTGCCTATAAAGAAAATGATCAACAGACCTAAATGGAGCAATCCTGACGAGCGGTGCAGGTTGGTCAGAAAGAGAAAATAGATATGAATGATAAATATAATGTGACGTTTTCTGCCTTTTTTAAGATGGCTTTGCTTGTTTTGCCAGGGATGATAACTTTTGTAGCTACATTAATACCCTCATATTTTGGAAGAAATTGCCTGATTTTGTCACTTTTTTTGACGCTATGCATGGCTTTTGCTTACGTGATAGCACTATATATTGTATACATGAAGATTGATGAGAGAGGGAACAGCGAAAGCGGTAAAGTCAAAAATAGGACTATTGAATTGATTTATGGGGCGAGAACTGCCGTTAGGATGGGCTTGCTGCTGTTTGTCCTTGCCGAGTGTTCCAGGCAGTTGATGTTGAAAAGATACACGGTAATTGCTATCTCAATCCCCTTGTTGTTTGCATGTCTGTATATGGGTAGCCGTGGCACAAGGGGGATGGTCAGGTTTGCGGAGTCCGTGTTCTGGTTCGCTGTCGCGGCGGGGGCTGTGGTCATTCTGTCTTCTGTGAGTAACCTTGATCTGTCAGTGCTTAAGACTGTGACTGAGATAGGAGACGAGGGCGGGGCGAATCTCACCATAAGCCGTGTCATGGCTAGGGGAGGACTGCTTTTTCTTGGATTCTCGGCTATGGAGACGGTGGTGCTGGTGTATATACACGTCATTCGGAGGCGAAGAGGAATGTTGTGTGCAGCCGTAGGCACAAGTACCATAATAGGCATTATGTGTTCGATAATTGTGATATGTACACTGGGCACGGGTGCGCTCATGGCTAAGGAGAAAAATATACTATATATAGTGGGAGCCATGGAACTGCCTGGCGGAGTGAAGCTCAGGCCGCTCATGCTGGTGTGTTACCTTGTCATCGTGTTCGGTGTGATGGCACTGGTTCCAAATGTCATAGGTGGATGGGGCGCTGTGGACAGACTGGGTGTTCGGCACAGATGGCTGTGGAAGACATTGTGGGCAGTCCTTGCATTTGCCGTATGCCTGTGGGCCGGGATGCTGCCCGGACAGCAGGACCGTATAAAGATCATCTCCGGATATCTTATTCTGGTGGATGTACCCCTATCGATAATATTGCCGGCGGCATCACTTGCCGGGAAATGGCCTGTAAAAAAATCTGCCGGACTGGCGGCGGTGTTATTGACGGCGTGTATATTGAGTGGGTGTGAATACAAGCCGGTGGAGGATGTGGACTATGTGAATGCGGTCATCATAGAGCGCAGCACGGAGGAGCCTGCCGGCGGCGGGCTGAGATACAGTCTGGTCATAACAGGACTGGACGACGATGAGGATTCCCTGACCGAGGAGGGGGTGTACCAGGTGGACGCCGGTTCATTTGCCGATGCTTGCAGAAGTTATAATGAGAGTCATGCGAAGTCCCTCGATACGAGTCATGTGGAGTATATAGTAGCGGAGGATACCCAGGTAATGAACGAGGCTGCAGCCGAACTTGAGAAGGAATTTGCTACAAGCTATGTGACTGTGGTGATAGAACAGAATATACTGGAGAAATCCGGGGATAACAATACAAATGAATATCTTAAGACACACTATGAAGGCCAGTGTCTGGCGACATACGCGAGAGATGGGATAGGTGAATAGAGACTTAGATGATCAGGAGGTATTGTTTATGTGGAGAATGTTCAGGGCGGCCATACTGGGTGTCCTCATAGGAATTGTCGGCGGTGTGATATTTGGACAGGTTTCTTATGTGAAGAAATATAAGGATAAGGTGTCGAGGGAGATAATGGCGGATGCGGTCATGTACAACAATTCACTGGATGACAGTGGAAGGGTCATAAGGCTTAAGGTCGATTATGATGGCGATATGAAGTCTGAGGATGAGAGAGATGAGCTTGAGAGCTATGTGGGCAACACAGTCATGAAGCAGATCGGCATGTGGCTTGGGGACGACTACAATGAGAATCTGAGTTATATACAGATGCGCCACAATCTTGTCATGGCGATGGAGGATATAAATGACATTGCCCAGAGCGCGGCAAATGCGTGGGGCGTGGATGCCGATGCAAACTCCGGATTTTCTTATGAGTATTTTGGCGATTCCGGGGAGGACTGTCCGCCCGGAATGTATGAGACATTATGTATAGATCTGGGGGATAAGTGACGTTGAAAAGTTGATTCCCAGGTGTTATACTTTGACCTGTGGTGTGCCCCGGGTGCACCGCGGATTAAAGTATAAGGAGCACATGTCATGGCTAAGGAAAATTTGGTTGTAATATTTGGAGGAAGATCATCAGAGCATGAGGTTTCATGTATATCGGTACAGACAGTTGCCAAGGGGGTTGATCTTGAAAAGTATAATATGACATTGGTTGGCATTACCAAGGATGGAAGATGGTTAAAGGCAGATAATATAGAGAGTATAGCGGATGGAAGCTGGTATGACAGCAAGGTCACAGCAGTGATCTCACCGGACACCAGAAGAGAGCTTATAGTTTTCTCCGATGCAGGTGTGGAGCGCCAGAAGGTGGACGTCATATTCCCTGTACTTCACGGTATGTATGGCGAGGATGGAACTATACAGGGATTGTTCGAGATGGCAGATATTCCATATGTTGGATGTGGCGTTCTGGCATCGGCAGCATCCATGGATAAATTCTATACGAAGATAATCGTTGATCACATCGGTGTTTCACAGGCGAGATTTGTACCTGTGCTTGCAGAGGATTTCAGCGACATAGACAGTGCTATGGACAGAGTTGAGGCTGAGCTTGATTACCCTGTATTTGTAAAGCCTTCAAAGGCCGGATCATCAAAGGGTGTAAATAAGGCGACTGACAGAGCAAGCCTTCTGTATGCGCTGAATGAGGCCGTAAAGCACGACAACAAGATCCTCGTTGAGGAGACGATAGTTGGACGTGAGCTTGAATGCGGAGTCCTCGGTTACAAGGACAATACCAAGGCTTCGGGAGTTGGCGAGATACTTGCCGCTGCTGAGTTCTACGATTTCGATGCAAAGTACAACAATGCTGAGTCGAGAACGGTTATCGGCGCCGACATCCCTAAGGAAGCAGAGAACGAGATAAGGGAAGACGCTGTGAAGATATTCAAAGCACTTGACGGCTTCGGACTCTCCAGAGTGGATTTCTTCCTTGAGAATGGAACAAACAGAGTTGTATTCAATGAGATCAACACACTTCCTGGATTTACAGGAATAAGCATGTATCCAATGCTGTGGAATGCTCAGGGATACGATATAAAGACTCTCGTCACAACGCTTATTGAGATGGCAAAAGAGAGATAAATTTATAAAATTACATAGATTGGAAGTTTATATGGTAAAGAATGTTACTGTGACAGTAGTTGGAGAGCAGAGGACGAGCAGGGAAGAGAACAATGTTGAACCCATAGAGCTTGTTACCAGGGGAAGCCTTCATGAGAAGGACGGGGTATTTTACCTGAAATACGATGAGTATTATGAGGATCTTGAGAAACCGGCGAGAAATCTGCTGAAGTTTGACAAATTAGGACTTGACCTGACAAAGAAGGGCGAAGTCAGTGCTGCCATGTCATTCAGACCGGGAGAGACCAGAGAGGCATTTTATTCTACTCCGGTTGGTATGATGAATATAAGCATACTCACTGAAGGCTATCAGCTCGTGGAGACGGAAAAGGGGCTTGGTCTGGTCGTGGTGTATGTGATGGATTATGGCAATGAATGTGTATCGTTTAACGTACTCAGGATAACCGTGGAGTGAGGATAGCTATATGGATGACGAGAAGGCGTTTGATGATTTTTTGTCTATAGATACGACGCTGTGTATAGGTGCGGAGCAGCCCACCGAGGAGAATAATATATATCAGGCGACTTACTACAGGGATCTTGTGACCCTGTTCAATGCCGTGTCCATGGAGCCGGAGGATACACTTGTTGATTTTGGCTGCGGACTGGGGCGTGTGTTGTTCTATGGCAACTCAAGGCATTACTGCCGCGCCACGGGTATAGAGGCAGATGCTGACATATACGAGAAGCTTCTGGAAAATGCCGCGGGTTATCAGAGCAGATTTTATGATCAGGAAGACAGGATGAACTTCTATAACATTCCGGCGCAGGAGTATGAGGTTGCAGATGAAGATAATTATTTCTATTTCTTCAATCCATTTTCCCCGGAGGTGTTCAAGAAGGTCATAGACAATATAATAGATTCCGTGCGCAGGGCACCGAGAAATATATATCTGATGCTGTACTACCCGACATTTGAATATCAGAGAGTCATGAGGGACAGCAGGTATTTTGTGTTGAAGAATATCATCAAGTTGTCAGGATACGAAGAGGATCCCGATGAAAAAGTGTATGTGTATCACATGTCAAGATACTTTGTGTGATTTGCCACTTCGGCGCAACAGCAGATATAGGGCGATGAAGCCTGCGGCTGACGTGATACCAGTTGCAAGTATACAGCCTGTATGTGGCAGTGCAAATGGCAGCATCCCGGTGAAATAAGAAGATACGTTGATTGTTATGTGAAGAAGGATCGATGGCAGCAGGGAAGACGTCCATGTGGCGAGCAGCGCGAGAAGGATTCCCATGGGAAGGGCGTAGCAGAACTGGACTAAATTGCCGTGATAAAGGGCGAACAGCAGCGCTGACAGCAGGATGGCGATGGCATCTGAATGTATGCATGTAAATGCACGTCTGGAAGAACTCAGAGAGATCCCTCTGAACACAAGCTCCTCACAGACCGGTGCAAGCAGCATGACTGTTGTAACTCTGAAGATACCGTTGTTTAGAGAGAATGATGAACGAACCATGTCTCTGTAACTGCCGAGAAGCTCTGGACGATGGAGCTCAATGGCGTTCAGTATTCCGGTCGAAAAGAACTGCAGGCTGAGGCCTGTTATGACAATAAGTATAAAAATACAAAAACAGAACAGGAATGAGAGTGATCTCGTTCCTGTTCTGTTTTTATTGTTACGGTTATCTCCTGTGGTGAATACCCAAGGATATACATGGTGTATACATCCGCAGAGAATAATTATTATAACACATGATACCAGAGATGATGGAATAAGCCCATGGACAAAAGTTATGCATATCGGTGCGAGTAAAGCTATTCCAAGTTCGCGGAGGTTAATATGACATTTCTTCATATTGGGAATCTCCTTTCAAGCTGTTACATCTTCTGGATCTTTTTAGCTCTCTCTTTTTCTTCCTTGGCCTTAGCCTTGGCTGCGGCCTTCTGCTCCTTGCTGAGCTTTGACTCGGCTACATCCTTATCGTACATATCCTGATACTTTCTCTGCTTTGCACGAAGCTTCTCACCAAAGGTCTTCTTGCCCTTCTTCTCCTCGATCTTACCACGAACATTCTTGACGCTCATGATATAGATACCGCTGACCATAGCCTTTACCTCTCCGCGGACAGGCATCTGATCATATATACCGTCATCACAGATAAGATTCATGATCTGAGGTCCGATCTTGGCCTTTACTATAGGCATCTTGGCCTTCTGGTAACGCTTTGGTGTCTGTTCCATTACCATCTTAGGCAATCCGGCATCCTTCATAGGGAGCATCTTCTTGTCGATGACAAGCATCGTCACAGGCTGTGCCTGTTCCTTCATCATTTCCTTCTGTGCAGACTGCTTTTTCTGAAGCTTATTGCCCACTATGTATAATGCAATAAGACCTCCGATAAGTATAACTGCAACTATTATCAACCATACCCACCATGCCATGTTTAGTTCCTCCTGATTATATTTAGTTATTGGTGTTTTGTCTTGTCGTGATCAGATTATTATAGTCTGATCACTTTTTTGTTGCAAGGGGAAGATTCTTAACCCTTGCTTTCTGAATGAGTGCCGGAATGGTTTCAAGAACCTCCTTGCGCTCCTTTGGCTTCAAGCCATTTATGTCGATAGGGTCAAGAAATTCGATGACCACCTTGTGACTTCTGATAAAGTTGTGCTTGTTGGCCTCCATGATATTGTCTGTTCCGCATATGGATACAGGTACGATAGGACATCCGGCCTTCTGTGCGATCTTGTATGCTCCGTCCTTGAAAGGAAGAAGTTCTTCGCCGTCATTTCTGTGTCCTTCAGGAAATACCATCATGGAATGTCCGGATTTTACGATATCAGCCGACTGCATGATAGTCTCCAGTCCCTTCTTCAGGTCGGACCTGTCAAGGAATGTACATCCTATGTCCTTCATATACCATGGAAGGATAGGAACCTTCAGGATTCCGTCCTTGGACATAAATCCCAGAGGCCTGTCCAGTGCGTTGTGACAGCACAGTATATCGAAGAAGCTTCTGTGGTTGCCGACAAACAGAATAGGCTGATCTTTGGGCACCCGTTCCAGACCTATGACAGTGCACTTGGCACCGCATATGAACATGACTATTCCAAAGAAGCCTTTGACCAGCTTCTGGGCATGGCGGTACGCCTTTTCCTGATCCTTCTTAGCCAGAAGGTACAGATACAGGTGATACGGAGTACACAGGATGATGCCCAGAAAGGCAAATAAATATGCAAATATTGTTCTCAATATTATAATTCTCCTTATGCTATTTTAAATGTTCCAGCATTGATTTGACTCGTCGTATGATTACTTCTCCTCAGAATCCTTCTTCTCCGGTATTGGAGTATATCTTCCATAGAGCTTTGATGTCTCAAGAAGCCTGTCTGACAACTGCTTGCCCAGGTCTGAGGCTTTGAATCTCCATGCCCAGTTGCCCTCTCCAACGCCTGGCGTGTTCATACGTGCCCATGAGTCGAGCTTTAGCACGTCCTGCATAGGAACGATGGCCATGTTGGCAACAGAAGAGAAGCATGCTCTTATCATAACCCAGCAGATATCACTTGCATCAGTGCTGTAGTATCTTCTGAGCTTATCCTTTGAAGCCTCATAAGCCTGCGTATACCATCCAAGGGTGGTGTCGTTGTCGTGTGTTCCTGTATAGCATACACAATTAGGTGTATAGTTATGTGGAAGGAAGTCGTTCTCGTTTGGATTTTCAAATGCAAACTGAAGGATCTTCATTCCAGGAAGTCCGAATTTGTCTCTGAGTTCTATGACTGAATCATCTATCTCGCCGAGATCCTCGGCGATGATAGGAAGATGGTAGCCGAGATTAGCTTCGAGCTGTGTGAAGAAGTTCAGCCCTGGAGCTGGCTTCCACTCGCCGTTGATGGCGGTCTCCTCACCGTAAGGCACTGCCCAGTAACGGTCAAATCCTCTGAAGTGATCTATCCTGAGGAAATCTGTTACTGTGAGCTGATATTTGATTCTCTCTATCCACCATGCATAGCCTGTCTCGGTATGCTTTTTCCAGTTGTACAGAGGGTTGCCCCAGAGCTGACCGGTAGCTGAGAAATAATCTGGTGGAACACCTGCAACCTCGATAGGGTATCCCTTTGAATCCAGCAGAAACAGTTCCTGATTGGACCATACGTCTGCGCTGTCCCATGCGAGGAATATAGGTGTGTCACCTACTATACTGATTCCGAGATCATTTGCATATGTCTTGAGGGCCTGCCACTGCTCTGTAAAAAGGAACTGGAGGAAGTTGTAGTAGCCGATGCCGTCTGCAAGCTTCTTCTTCCATGCGGTCTTCTGCCTTGCGGTCGGCTTCTTCAGTGAATCATCCCACATGTACCAAGGCATTCCCTCGTGCGCATCCTTGCCTGCCATGAACAGAGAGTAGTCAGCAAGCCATGATGTATTCTTGACAAATGCATCGAACTTTGCCATGAGATCCTCGTCTCCTGACATATCATCTGCATAGTCAGCGTCGATAAATCTCTCGTACGCTTTCTTCAGAAGGCCAGTCTTGAATTCTATAAGTGTTCCATAGTCGATCTTCTCAGGATCCCAGTCAGGCATAGCTGAGAAGTCCTCGTCCAGAAGTAACTTCTTCTTTCTGAGGTAGTCGATATCGATGATAAGTGGTTGTCCTGCAAATGCTGAAAATGGCTGATAAGGTGAATCGCCAAAGCCCGTGTGACCGAGTGGAAGCACCTGCCACAGATTTAATCCTGAAGCTGCAAGAAAGTCGATAAACTGATAAGCGCCCGGACCCAGATCTCCGATTCCATAAGGACTTGGGAATGATGTCGGGTGAGCCAGAATACCAGCGTACTTCTTAGGCTTTTTTCCGTTGTTCTGCTCTAACATAATCTATCCTCTTTTCATAATATGTAAAACCACAGAGCCATGCCACATCACAGTCTCTTACGAGCCTGTTCGGTGCGGCGTATCCGCCGTATAGCACAATATAAGAAATGCCTTGTTCATGCAAGCATGACAAGCCACTTCTTATATTGTGCTGCAAGGCTCTGAACGGTAACATTATACAATACTATGTGTGATAGTTGCAAGGTAATAGTGCTTGACAGCGGGCTGTGTGCTAACTTATTATAAGTGGAAGTATTTGAACTTGCGTATACTTCCGTATTTCCGTGATATATGGCGGTTAAGTCGTATGTGTGGAGTGGATAAAAAGAGAAAGAAGAGTATAAAAATGGAAAGAATAATCACAAGCCTGCTTGAAACGGATATGTACAAGTTTAGTATGGGACAGGCGATTTACCATCAGTTCAGTGACTATAAGACAACATGGTCATTCAAGTGCAGGAATACTGACGTGTTCTTCACAAAGGAGATGGTTGATGAGATCAAGAGACAGATACAGCTCTACTGTGATCTGAGATTTACAGAGGAGGAGCTTGAGTATCTGCACAATATCAAGTGGATAAAGGGTTCTTATGTTGATTTTCTGAGACTCTGGAAGGCAAGATATGAGGACTTTGAGATATCAGATGACGCTGAGTGTGGACTGAAGATAGAGGCGAGAGGCACTTGGCTCAATACTTCCATGTATGAGATACCTACTCTGGCTATAGTGAATGAGGTCTACTTCAGAATGAACGATGACTATGATAAGCTGCTTGCATCATTCAGGGAGAAGCTTGATGAGAAGGTCCGAAAAGTCGAGACTGGAGAGTATAACCTTGGAGCTTTCAGTGAGTTTGGACTCAGAAGAAGACTTTCGGCTGAAGCTCAGGAGCTTGCAGTCAAGGAACTCAGCAAGCGCAAGTATCCGGGTTCAACATTTGTCGGAACAAGTAATGTATATCTGGCAAGGAAGTATAATCTGGTTCCGGTTGGAACTATGGCGCATGAGTGGATCATGTGTGTTGGACAGGGTAATCATAAGCACAATCCTGCATATTCCAACTGGTATGCATTGGATGCATGGGTTAAGGAGTATGGAGTGCTGAACGGAACAGCTCTCACTGATGCCATCACAACAGATTGCTTCCTAAAGGATTTCCAGCTCACATATGCGACACTTTTCAGTGGGGTGAGACACGACAGTGGCGATCCTTATGAGTGGGGCGACAAGATGGTTCATCATTATGAGAAGCTTGGACTTGATCCAAAGACCAAGACACTTCTGTTCAGCGACAGCCTTGATTTCGAGAAAGCAGACAAACTCAACAGCTATTTCAAGGACAAGATCAAGGTTGCATTTGGAATAGGAACATATATATCCAACGATACGTGCGATGAACCGCTCAACATAGTTATGAAGACTACAGCATGTAACGGCATGGATGTTGCCAAGATATCTGATGATAAGGGCAAGGGTATGTGCAAGAATCCAGATTATGTCCATTATCTCAACAGATGTATCAAGTGGCGTATGGAGAATGATAAGTAACTTTTCGTAAGGAGGTGGCGCACTGGGTGCGCCGTCACTAAGCTGGGCTTAGTGACATCTTATGAAGCACGCAGACGCCGCGCGCAGCGCATTTCATGCGTCTGCTCATTAGCAAAAAATGGAGTTTTGTGAATTATGGGAAAAATTATTATAATGACAGATTCTGCCAGTGACATTTCAGAGAATGAGGAGAAGGAGCTTGGAATCAAGATTCTTCCTTTCCCGGTCGTAATAGGTGGCAAGTCTTATCTGAGCAGAGTCGATTTTGACAATGAGGGCTTCTACAAGCTCATGGCAGAGAATGATGATCTTCCAAAGACATCACAGATCACAGCGTACCAGTTCGGCGAGGTGTATAAGGAGCTGGTGGAGCAGGGTTACACGGATATTATATATGTAAGCATCAACAAGGATGGTTCTGCCTCATATGCAAATGCGCAGATGGCCGCAGATCAGTTCGAGGAGGAATATCCTGAGTGCGCCGGAAAGTGCAATATATATATATTTGACGGAATAGGCTACAGTGGACAGTATGGCTATCCGGTGGTTGTGGCAGCTAGAATGGTTCAGGAGGGCAGGGATGCCAAGGATATCGTGTGGTATCTGAAGGAAGAGCTTCCAAAGAGAAGGATATACTTCGGAATATATGGCCTCAAGTATGCAGCCAAGTCAGGAAGAATTCCAAGTGCGGCAGCTCTGGTTGGTGACGCACTCGGCGTGAAGCCTATCATGAAGATCTGGGCAAATGAGATCGTGACAGCTATCAAGTGCCGCGGTGAGAAGAAACTCATGGCAAAGATGGTGGATGTCACAGTGGAAGAGATGGAGCCAGGTTCAGAGTACCAGGTAGTATATGGAAATGATGAGACCGTCAGAGACGAGCTGACAGCTCGTATGACGGAGAAGGTTGGATATGGCCCTTCAGATTACTTCCAGATCGGGGCAGCAGTTGCATCAAATGCGGGCCCGAAGGTCGTTGGAACTATCTTCAATGTGAAGAAAGAACTGAGATAGAAGATAAATATGAGATGTAATTAAAAGTGGCAGATGTCTGTATATATGACGCCTGCCACTTTTTCTTTGAACAGATTATTAATTATACGTAAGATAAACTGCCCTCTGAATGAAGAACTTTCAAGGCAGTTGAGTGTACAAATGCGCCCTACTATGACGGTAGCAAGGTTTGTATCCCAGGCGTCAAATAAGAATAATGGATGGGCGAAGGTCCCATGGATGACCTCTAAGTACCCAAGCCTTTGCCCGGCTCTAATTCGGTGATCCCATACCTGTCATAGATTTTTTCCAGGGCATCCCGAATCTTTGAGATCAGCCCTGAAAAATCGAATTTCTGCGCCGCCGGATCATACCACTCATCCGCCACTACCTTATGTGACATGCAAAATTATTTGGTAATAAAATACCATTACACTTTATACAGACGTATAATTGCCCCTCTTTTGTTCCCTGGCTTTTGCATTTTTTAGTCGCTCTCCTGAAGCCCGGTCCCAGACTGATACTCCCCTGTTTGATATATCTGAATGTTTATATATATTGATTCAGAGAATGGCTAATTAGGGAAGGATCACCCTCATCCCCATCAAAAAAAATAAGACCAATGCTGTTACACACTGGTCCCTATCTCTTCACCACGCTTTTCTCCCCTTTTTTATCAATTCTACAATTTATCTTACCATACATTTTCGCATAAACAAATAAATTATAGTGTAAAAACTTGCTGTAAAAATCCCAGAAGGTCAAACGAGATTTTCCTCTCGTTTGATATGTCTGAATGTTTATATATATTGAATCGAGAAGAGGATTAATTAGGGCAGGATCACCCTCAAGTTCTAGTCCGGACTTAGGCAAACACATTTGCACAAAAAAAAGAATCCCGATGCTTTTACACATCAGGATTCCTATATCAACTACTGCCATGCACCACAAGAACTGCACTTCCTACCTACGAATACTTTCTCTTTCTGGGTTTCGTACTCGGCTGGATGATGGATGGTATCTACAACTACCGGACGTACAATAGCTCTCGAACCCTCGTAGATCTCCTCACCTATATCCTCATCGAAATATTTTTCTCCACATCTGAAGATATGGTTTCCATCGTTTGTAATATCCTTGTTACAGTAAGAACAAAAATCATGGTACTCGTACACGTCCTCATCCCAAGCCTCAGATACGCAAACTTTCTTCTCCTGAGTCTCATATACATCCTTCCAGGTATGTACATGCTCGGTGGTCGCCTGCTCCGGCTTTGGTTTCTCGGTTGTAGGTCTCTCAGTTGGTCTCTCAGTGGTTGACCTCTCGGTTGTAACTGGCTGGTTGGTCGTTACCTTACCATCCTCTCTGCCCGGTGTCTTTGCCTCAGTTGTTATCTGGCTGCTTGGGTTCTTCGTTGCAGATTCTGTAGTTGTTGCAGAACCATTCTTGTCCTTCTTCGTAGTTTTAATAGAACCCTTCTTGCTCTTTTCCGGGGTAGCAGCCTTGGTTGCCTTCTCGGTGGTTGTAGCCTTGGAAGTCGTCTTGACATCCGCCTTTCTCTCTGTTGTACCCTCTGTCATCTTTTCAGTGAATGTACCTCCCTCATGGACACCCTCCTTGGTGTCATCCCTGAAAAGAATGATGGCACTTATAATAATCGCTGCAAGCATTACCCCTATAATAATGCCTATTAACAGGATCTTTTTCTTTTTCTTGTCGTTCATAATTGTTTCGCCCCTTTCTGTTTAAGTAAAGTATAAATCAGAATATGGTAAATTACACTAAATATTTACAGTAAAAAATAAACCAGCCGTCGTTACAAAATGTAGCAGCAGCTGGTTTATTTATTTTGGTGGTTAGTATACCTACTCTTCCGATACTAATTCCTCAAGCTCGTGATAGACTCTGGCAAGCGGCAGTCCGACAACATTGTTGTAGTCGCCCTCAATTCCCTTGACGAACAGACCGCCCTTGCCCTGAATTCCATAGCTTCCGGCTTTGTCAAACGGCTCATTTGTGGCGAGGTACTGGATTATCTCGTCGTGGGATACAGGATAGAAGGTGACATCCGTCTTCTCATAGAATGAGCTGGATGACTTGGCTCTTCCGTTCACATATATCAGACACACGCCGGTGTACACCTGATGCGTCTGGTCGGACAGACTGTTCAAGGTGTTGTATGCATCGTCGTAGTCGTAAGGCTTACCAAGAATCCTTCCGTTCAGCGATACAACAGTGTCTGCGCCGAGGACAACGAAGCGTTCAGGAAGCTTTTTAACCCGTCTTACAACATCCTGGGCGATGATCCTGTTGCACACTTCATCTGCCTTCTTCTTAGCCAGAAGCATTACATATTCAGATGGAGCCATCGGTTCAAGATCTTCATCAGAAAGACTTGGACACACATCGAAGTCGTATCCCGCCTGGGCCAGAAGTTCCTTTCTTCTAGGCGATCCCGAGGCGAGAATTATCTTTATGTTAGTCATATGCTATATCTCTATACTTTCCTAAAATAATTTTGTACAAACAAGATCTGTTATTGTCGTACACACAGATCATTATTTACACATCTTAATAGCCTTCTCAAACAGTGGCAGAGAGCGCTCAACCATATCTGTTGTAGTACAGTAAGCCAGTCTCATATGTCCCGGACACATAAAGCTGTCGCCAGGAACAAGGATCAGATCAAGCTCATGGGCAGTCATGTTACAGAACTCATTTGCATCTGCGATAGGAGTCTTAGGGAACATATAGAAGGTTCCGCCTGGCTCAACACACTCATATCCCATAGCTGTGAGCTCCTTGTACAGGATGTTCTTGTTCTTCTCGTAGATAGACAGATCAGAGGTCTCGTCAAGAACCCTTGCAACTCCGAGCTGTATCAGAGATGAAGGACAGTTGTGTCCTGTGAAACGTGATACCTGTCCGCACATATTGATGATGAGTTCAGCGTCCTTGCACTTAGGATTTACAGCCACATATCCGATACGCTCTCCAGGCAGTGACAGTGACTTGCTGAATGAGTAGCAGCAGATGGTGTTGTCGTAGAACTTAGAGATGAACGGCGAATCAGTTCCCTCAAATACGATCTCTCTGTAAGGCTCGTCTGATATAAGGTAAATGTCATGTCCGTACTCCTCCTGTTTCTCTGTGAGGATCTGGGCAAGATGTGTTATAGTCTCTGTTGAGTAGACGATTCCGGATGGGTTGTTAGGCGAGTTGATGAGGATTGCCTGAACATTTGGGTTCATCATCTCGAGGAATGCGTCAAAGTTGATCTGGAATGAAGTTATGTCCGCGGGAACGACCTTGAGAACAGCACCGGTTCCGTCAACGTATGGTACATACTCAGGGAAGTAAGGGGCAAATGTGATGACCTCGTCGCCCGGCTCCGTGACACATCTGATGGCGTGAGCCAGGGCTCCGGCAGCACCTGATGTCATGAAGATGTCCTCAGGAACATACTCCATGCCGAAACGGCGGTTCAGTGATTCTGCGACAGCCTTTCTTACAGAGTAGATGGTAAGTGTAGGGCTGTAGCCGTGAAGTGCCAGTGAATCCTCATTCTGGATAAGGTCGATAAGTCCCTTGTTGAAGTCATCCGTGGTAGGCACAGATGGATTGCCTATAGTATAGTTGAACACATTCTCAGCACCGATCTCAGCGGCACGCTTTGAAGCATACTGTGCAAATTCCCTGATGATGGAAGTGTTGTTTAACATTGATGAATATTTCTTTGAAATCATGAAAGTCCTCCTGTTATGTAAAATGTTATGATAAATATACAGTTTTGGACACAAAAAAACAAGAGGTAACAGAACGGGGAAGATCTGCTGCCTCTTGCAAAAAAATGAGGGGAGAGAGGATTCAAATAAATGAAAAACTCTTTACAGTTGTTAGTATATCCAGGATTTGTGAAAAAAATGTGTTTAAAGATTAATCTATTTATAAAGATTAATAACTAATCATAAACAAATAATTAAACGTTCACAAAGTGCGGGTATTTCTGTATAATACAGCGTGACGGATACGATATTGCGGTACTATAAACAATGCATTAGTCCCATAAGAGAGGTTTGAGATATGATATTTGAGACACATGGTCATTATGACGATACTCAGTTTGATGAGGACAGAGAACAGTTAATTGCAGAATTCCTTGAGAAGGATATAGACAAGGTCATGAACGTCGGAGCGGATATGCAGTCGTCGAGGAATTCGGTGGAGCTTGCCGCAAAATATCCGCATTTTTATGCGGCAGTCGGCGTACATCCGAGTGAGGTCGGTGAGCTGACGGAGACGGATATACAGGAGCTTAAGAGCATGGTGCTGGATAATCCAAAGGTGAGAGCCATAGGAGAGATAGGTCTTGATTATCATTTTGATGATGATCCTCCGAGGGATGTTCAGAAGAAATGGTTTCTCAGGCAGCTTGAGCTTGCGCAGGAGCTTGCCATGCCGATCATTATACACAGCCGTGATGCGGCATCAGACACTATGGAGATGCTTAAAAGAATGGATGGCGGCAGAAATGGCGGTGTGATACACTGTTATTCATACAGCGTAGAACAGGCAAGAGAATATATTAAGATGGGATTTAACATAGGGGTTGGCGGAGTAGTCACCTTCAAGAACAGCCGGAAGCTTCAGGAGGTCGTGGAGGATATCCCTCTGGAAAAGATAGTTCTCGAAACAGACTCCCCATACATGGCTCCGGTTCCATTCCGGGGAACAAGGAACTCTGCCCTCAACATACCTTATATAGCTGAGAAGATAGCCGAGATCAAGGGCGTTCCGGTTCAGGAAGTGTATGACCAGACATACGCGAATGCCCTGAAAATGTACAAGATGTAATAAAAACGTAGATTACAGGCAATGGAGGTTTCGTAATGGACACAAATCTTGATGAAACCGCCATTGTCTGGACGCAGGAAAGGACAAAGCATGGAGAAGTTAAGTAATCCACAGGTCACGATAGAGACGATAAAGAAATATGAATTTGCATTCCAGAAGAAGTTCGGTCAGAACTTCCTCATAGATGCACATGTCATAAACAAGATAATCAGCGCGGCGGACATCACGAAGGACGACTGCGTTCTGGAGATAGGTCCGGGAATAGGAACCATGACCCAGTATCTTGCGGAGAGTGCCGGACAGGTTGTGGCGGTGGAGATAGACAAGAATCTTCTCCCTATTCTGGACGAGACCCTTGCGGAGTACGACAATGTGACCATCATCAACGATGACATACTGAAGGTGGATATCAACAAGATCGTGGAGGAGAGAAATGGCGGCAGGCCTATCAAGGTGGTTGCGAATCTCCCATACTATATAACCACACCGATCATCATGGGGCTTTTCGAGAAGCATGTGCCGCTTCTCTCGGTGACGGTCATGGTGCAGAAGGAGGTTGCGGACCGCATGCAGGTGGGCCCGGGAACCAAGGATTACGGAGCACTGTCCCTGGCAGTTCAGTATTATGCCGAGCCGTATATAGTGGCAAATGTTCCGCCAAACTGCTTTATACCGAGACCGGGTGTGGGCTCAGCGGTCATCAGACTGAACAGATACCAGGAGCCGCCGGTCAAGGTGAAGGACGAGCAGCTCATGTTCCGGCTGATAAGAGCATCATTTAACCAGAGAAGAAAGACTCTTCAGAACGGCATAGCCAACAGCGGAGAACTGTCATTTACCAAGGAGCAGATCGCAAAGGCGCTGGAATCCCTTGGAATATCAGCAAATATCCGTGGAGAAAGTTTGAGCCTGGCGGAATTTGCAGCTTTGAGCGACATTCTCACGGACAAATAATGTCATAGGTGGTGAGACAGAATCATAGATAATTGATAAAGCCCCCGGAAAAGGACGCAGAATTCCGGAAGGGAGAGGAGGATTATCTATGGTGTACTGGAACCGATTTATATCGTATATTTACAGGTATCACGACGGGCACAAATGTGAAAATTCAGGATTTGCCAAGGTGGCAAAGGTGGGGAGAACGGGAAGACTCACGGTTGGACTGAGAAACGGAATGAACAGCAGAGAGGAAATCTATGGCGTGTTCATTTACAGGGAGACGCTGGCCGACGAAGGCGCAGTGGGCGGTGAACAGACAAATGAACCCGTGATGATCCCTCTGCCGGTGCTCGTCGGTAAGATGAGACTCAGAAATGGACACGGTGAGGAGTGCTTCTCATTCTGCTGGGATGATGTCATGGAGAGCGGACGGCCTGTGACTGCATTTGCCGGTATCGTCATAAGGCGTATACAGCCGGATGGAAATATGGGGCAGGAGTATTACGACAGCGATATATTCTGTTCGTCCTGGACGGACAGTGTGATAGATTATTCCAGAATGTGGGATGCGAAACGTGCGGGCCGCGATGCTGAGGAACTGAGCGAGGCGGTGAGAGAGGCCTCCATAACAGATACGGTCACGGCAGAGTTGGAGCTTGAGAGCTGTGCTGCACCGGCGGAGCCTGTATGTTCTGATGAGGTCGAGACCTCCGAGACCGGAACGGCGATAGACAAAATGTTTGAGAACTATGAACGTCTGCCACTTCTTCCGGGAAGCTCCCTGGATGACGGGCTGGACAGCGTCATAGAGAGCGTGAAGATATCCCCGAATGACATAGGTCTGCTGGACATGTGCAACTGGAAGCTCGGGGTGAACAGCTTCCTGACACACGGGTATTACAGCTACAAATACCTGATGTTTGGCAAAGTCATATTTTCCCCAGATGATGACCGCGTCAGTTACATACTTGGAGTTCCGGGGGTGTATTCCTCGAGGGAGAAATACCTTGCCGGGATATTTGGATTTGACAGATTCGTACCGGAGAAGGAGACACATATCAAGACCGGCAGCTTCGGCTACTGGATAGTGGATATAAGATAGGAAGAAGAGGATAAAGAGAATGGAAGATACCAATATAGATGAGCTGACGCCGGAGGAGCGGCGTATCCATGAGAAGTATATGGATAAAGCCATAGCCCAGGCAAAGAGGGCTTATGCAAATGGCGATGTTCCGATAGGCTGTGTCATAGTCCACGATGACAGGATAATCGCAAGGGGCTTCAACAAGAGAAATCTGAAAAAGACCACACTTGCACATGCGGAGATACTGGCCATAGAACAGGCGTCAAAGAAGCTCGGCGACTGGCGGCTGGAGGAGTGCACAATGTATGTGACCCTTGAACCGTGCCAGATGTGTGCCGGGGCCATAGTGCAGGCCCGTATCCCAAATGTGGTGATAGGATGTATGAATCCCAAGGCCGGATGTGCGGGCTCCATAATAAACCTGCTGGACATGAAACAGTTCAATCATCAGGTTGAGGTTATACGTGGTGTGCGGCAGGATGAATGCAGTGAGATGATGAAGAGCTTTTTTCGCGACCTGAGACAGGGAAAAGCGAAGAATGCTTGACGGCGGGCGGCATGTCAGATATAATGTAGCCTGCGGTGCATCTTGTGCACAGCCAATTAAATATGTTTTAAAGTTTCCATGCAACCGGGGAGGTAGCGGCGCCCTGTACCTGCAATCCGCTATAGCAGGGGTGATGGTCTTCCGGAGGGGTGGCCGCTGTAGGGCTGCCCTCAGTAAGTGATGTTGATGTCTGGGTCTCGCGCAACAGGAATCTTCGAACCGTGTCAGGTCGGAGACGAAGCAGCACTAAGGGGAATCTCCTGTGTGCCGTGAGGGTGCCTGGGCTGAGTTAACTGCTGAGGTAACGTCTATGGTGACGCTTCGAAGGAAGATCGCATGGATTTTTTTATTTTTAACATTATTTATTAAAAATTTAAAAAAATATAGCAAAATCCCACAAAAGATGTTATCATCAAGTATGATACTTTTGCAGTGTTATTATGCGCTGCAGAATAGTGATTTCCAAGGGGCGAAACGGATATGAATTACGCTGAAGTAATTGATTTTGTAAAGGAACAGACAGCCGTTAATGGTAGGCCGCCTAATTATCCATTCAGGAGCAGATTTGAACATACTATGCGGGTGTATAGATGGGCGATAAAGCTTCAGTCGAAGTTAGGTGGAGATCTGGATATAATAGTTCTCGCGGCACTTCTTCATGATGTGGGCTGGGATGACGAGAGACCACATGGGGAGGTCGGAGCAGAGATAGCTGTCAATTATCTTGACAGTCTGGGAGTCGATCCACAGAAGATAGCCAAGATAGGCGAGATAATCATGATCCATGAGGAGAAGGATACTGATGCAGATCTGTCACTTGAGTGCAGGATAGTTATGGATGCAGACCTGCTGGATGAAGTGGGAGCGATCAGTGTTCTGTGGGATTCCATGGCTACGGCTATAGAGGACGAGGCAAGCTATAAGCGCGCATATTACAGAATCAAGAATTTTTATAAGATCAATAAACCAAAGATCAAGAGATGTAAGACGGAGGCTGGACGACTTGAGTACAGCAAACGCATGCAGCTCCTTGAGGATTTCATATTCCAGCTTGAGAAAGAACTGTTCTAGTATCGATTGATGAATTTGATTGTGGATAGGAGAGATAATTATGAAGACATTTGTTAAGATCCTTGTAGCCATTATTGTGGTAGCAGCTATCTGTGGCGGTGTGTATCTGGTTCTTCCTGAGACAGCTCAGATATTTGTAAAGGGTAATATTCAGTATCGTACTAACGATGAGGCAAAGGACAAGATAGACAGCCTTAAGAAGAATGAGATCGTCTATACAGATGTACAGAGCAACGGAACAGAGAAGAAGGTTCCTACAGGTGTTACATATGGAGACGCTCTTGATAAGAAGGCCAAGACAACAGTATGGTATTATGAGGACACAACAAACGGTGGATTCAGAATCACATATTATGGAACAAAGGTCAGCATGGATCTTGCAAAGTATGGTTCAGATGGAACATATATAGACAAGACACTGAAGGCAGTATTTGATTTCCCTGCAGGCGGAAAGAGTACAGTTACATTGTACATAGGAGATGAGCAGTGTGACGATGCGATGAAGGCTGCTGTACTTCAGGCTCTGGCTAACTAATAATAGTTAATATACAATAAAACTCCACACCGACTATGATTTAGACGGTGTGGAGTTTTATTTTGCCTTTTTATAATTGCTTTTGCAGATCTTATGCAGATCAGTCGTGGCCGTTTACGAGATCCTCTATCATGTTGATGATGATTCCCGTTGAGTCGGTCAGGTTGCTGGACTCCATAGCCTGGATATATTTCTCTTTGTTGTTGTACACTTCATTTATTCCGGCGAACAGGGAATCTGTGTTCAGCTCTTCCTCCTGGATCACATAGCTGTATCCGCTCTTCTCAAATGACTGGGCGTTGAGAATCTGATCACCTCTTGATGCAGCCTTTGACAGTGGTATGAGGATGTTTGGCTTTCTGAGTGCGAGAAGCTCACATATGGCATTTGCACCGGCTCTGGAGATTATGATATCGCAGAGTGCCAGCATGCTTGCCAGTTCCTTTTTGACATATTCATACTGAACATAGCCCTTCTTATCCTTGAGGGATTCATCCAGATTGTCCTTGCCGCACAGGTGGATGACGTTGAAGGTCTCCAGAAGACGGTCGATATTGTCTCTTATTGCGTTGTTGATTATGACGCTTCCTGAACTTCCGCCCACGATAAGGAGAACAGGCTTGTTGTCAGTGAAACCGCAGTAGTTATATGCAAATGCGGAATCGCCGCGGAAAAGTTCCTCTCTGATAGGGGTTCCGGTTACGACTGCCTTGCCCTCAGGGAAGAGATCCTTTGTCTCAGGAAAGTTACAGCATACCTTTGTCGCCTTTGGAAGGGCGAGCTTATTTGCAAGGCCGGGAGTCATATCTGATTCGTGTATCACCACAGGGATACCTGCTGAGTGTGCGGCAAATACCACAGGGACTGTGACAAATCCTCCCTTTGAGAATACTACATCAGGCTTGAGCTCTTTCATGAGCTTCTTTGCTTCAGATATTCCTTTAAGTACCTTGAACGGATCTGAGAAGTTCTTCATTGAGAAGTATCTTCTGAGCTTTCCTGAAGCTATGCCGTGATAAGGGATGCCCATATCTTCTATAAGCTTTTTTTCCATGCCGTCATATGAACCGATGTACTGGATGTCATATCCGTGCTTCTTCAGCTCCGGCATAAGTGCCATGTTTGGTGTGACATGACCTGCTGTACCGCCGCCTGTCAATATAATTCTCTTCATAATGATTGTTAATCCTCCTGTTACTGTGCTGAAGCCAGATACTGCTTGAGTGCCTGAGCCAGTTGATCCGGGCATGAAGTCGGCTTGAAACCGCAGGTTGTGCCCTCGAGTCTGGCGATGACGTCCTCTGGCTTCATGCCTTCTACGAGAGCTCCGATACCCTTGAGGTTACCATTGCATCCTCCGGTGAACTTTACATCATGCAGCCTGCCATCGATGACGTCAAAGTTGATCTCGACAGAGCAGGTTCCTTTAGTCTTATAAATCATAACAATACCTCTTTTCTATTGTACTTAACCAATCATTTTAATATTCGCTGATACATTCTAAGATGTATGTATCCTGCTTTTTTCATCTTGAAGTATATCAAAAGAGCATGCAAAAGACAAACATTTGTCGAGCGAAAATAATTGTATACCCCGGAATGTCGTTCATATAATACTACCATCCGGACCGGCCAAACGGATGTGGGGTTAAGCCCTGACAGGATATGATCGAATAATTGAAAAGAGAGGGAAAACTATGTTTGAAATTTTGTTGAATCAGAATGTGTGTATGTATGTGATGATAGTGTGTGGGTGTATAGGGCTGACAGGACGGGCTGTGATGAGCAGTTATCTTGCAAGACTGGCAAAGGCGGCTGAGCGCATGGGAACGACGCGGAAAAAACAATTGATGGAGATGCGCAGGCGGTATGAGGATATAACATCGCTGGATGTGAACATACATGACACTGCCGCATTTGTGGACAAGTACATAGACAGGCTGAAGATAGGTTTTATACCGATAAATGTGTGGAATGGATTTGTGAAAAATATGGGAGTGGCCGCAGCTGGGACAGGCATATTTGCAGCGGCGTATCAATATTATGTAGTAGGCGATGGCGTGGAGACATTGAAGATGCTGGGGTGTGGACTGGCAGCCTGCATAGTGCTGGTGGCTGCTCATAACCAGTGGAATTGTGAATGGCATATGAGGACTCTGCGTGACAGCGCCAGAAATTATCTGGGCAACAGCCTGGCAAACAGATTGAAAAAGGAAGAAGAGAAACAGACAACGAAGCAGGATACTGTTGAGGCCATGGCAGCATGCAGTGAGACAGATGAAAATGACAGGATAAAAAGAAAGGCGAAGCCTGCGCGGAAAGCACAGCGGAGTGATAAGTCAGATTATGATGCTCTGCTTGACGGGATCATGAAGAAGATGCTGGCGGATGGATAACCGGCGAGTGGACATGTGCAGGTGGGCTGCAGATGAAATGCGGGTGAAAACAGCCTGCAGAAGCCAATAAATTCAGGATGGTAGATAGTGAGAAAGCTGTACTTGATAGCAGGACTGTATGCTGCCTGCGTGATCGGAGCCGTGCTCAGCGGATGCTCCATATATGACAAGGAGGATCTGTCCAAGATGGTGGCGACTCCGGGGGACGCAGAGTGTCAGGCAGACGGTGCGAAGAATGGGGAAGGTGATGCGGAAGGAAAAGAAAAATCGGGAGACAAGACGGAAGATGCGGAGAGTAACACGGACACAGACGGGGAGAGTCAGGGTGAGGATATGACCAGACTCAGGGATTACAGCCAGATATCGACAAAGAAATACTCATGGTACATAGTGCGGGACAAAAATCATGGAATGAGTGGCTGTGACAACAGCTTTCCGCTGGAGCAGTACGATGCGTTCTACGTGGACAGAGTGTGTGCTGAGAAGAATGAAAAGGTGATGTATCTGACATTTGACTGTGGGTACGAGAACGGATATACAGAGCAGATGCTGGATGTGCTCAAAAAGCACAATGCAAAGGGCTGCTTCTTCGTGACGATGACTTACATAAGGGACAATCCGGATATAGTAAAGAGGATGAAGGAGGAGGGACATCAGGTGGGAAACCACACGGTGCATCATCCGTGCATGCCGGAGAAGAGTGTGGAGGAGCAGAAAAGTGAGTTAAAGGAGTGCTCAGACTTTATGAGGAATGAAACTGGGTATGAAATGGATATGTATTTCAGACCGCCGAGCGGTGAGTACAGTGAACAGGTTCTGCAGCTGGCTAAGGATATGGGGTATAAGACCATATTCTGGAGTATGGCTTACCTTGATTATGATGTGAACAATCAGCCGGGGACGGACTATGTCATTGATCATTTTGCGAAATATCATCATCCGGGAGCCATTCCTCTCATACACAATGTGTCGTCGTCCAATGCGCAGGCACTTGATACGGTTCTCACAAACCTGGAGAAGGAGGGATATGAGTTCAGGTCTTTGAATGAGATGAAAATTGAATAGTAGTATCAGAAACAGAAGCTCTCTGTGCGGATCATGCCGATCCGAACGGAGAGCTTTTGTGTATTGGCAGTGCGATCTGTGTGATATAAGCATCTTTATTTGCTCCGTGGGTTGGAGGACCCTCCATAAATGAATTGCGAAAATAACCACAAGTAGCAAGATTGTTTTCTTTTGCATAGTCCAATAGTTTCTTCTGGACAGTATCGAAATTTTCATATGGACCACGGTGGTATATACAGATAGCTGCAGTCTGTGGAAGTTTTTTTATGTGTTCGTCATTGGTGTCAGGATCTGCTGCGACAGGTATGACATATCTTCCTTCGGATGTTGATTCGACAAAAACCTCTGTACACATTTTGCCTGTGGTGTCCAGTTGATATTTTTTTGTTGCCTCGATAAAGGTCTTGCGCAGATCTTCAGTTTTTCTGGCCAGATCAGAGTCTTTGAACTCCTGACAAAATGCAGTGAATGAGGGAAGAGTGATAAAACGGATCTCCGGTTCTGATGTCTGGGACTGACGCAGCTGAAGCTGGGCTATGCACAGATCCAGCTGGGAACGGAGCGTAGTCATACGTTCAATGACATCCTCAAGCTTTTCGGTATTATTGAAGTACTTGTTAATCTCGGATAGCGATAATCCTAGTCCCTGAAGAACTTTTATAATTCGTATATGTACGATGTTATCGGCAGAGTAGTAGCGGAAACCGCTGCTCTCATTTTTGTATGCGGGTGTCAGAAGCCCCAGGTCTTCGTAGTTTAACAGCATTCTTCTTGTCACTCCAAGCATTTTGGTGACTTCGCCAATTTGATATAGATTTTTATTTGCGTGATTCATATGATTCCCCTCCCTTTAAAAATAGACAAAAAAATTGTGAATATTGCATAAATACCGCAAAAATATTGTTGACTTGAACATTGATGTACGAATTATAATTATCATAAATTGTTAAAGGGAAAGAGTCAAGAATTAACAGGAGGTAGTGGTTGCAGAGAGAAAACATTAACGGACACACGAAAAAGAGGTTTTATTGAGAAAGAGAGGGAAGTGTATGAAAGAAAGAATTCTATGCAGAAAAGTTATGGCATGGCTCATGACAGCTTTCATGGTCATAACGTGTTTGATTTCGATAGGTGGTAAGAATACTGCCTACGCAGCGGCTATGGAGAATATCAAGGTAACAGACGTGGATATCAGCACAGATGGACATCTGAGAGGTCTCAAGTGGGGGTGGACAACCAGCGGTTATGCCAGCGCGAGCTGCAAGCTTGGCATTCAGTCTGAGAAGTTCACGACTGGAGATCTCACAAACTTTGGTGATTATCTGAGTAGCCATAGGTACAGTGGATGGGCGAGTGCCGAGTCACCTGAAGGCTGCGGATTTAAAGGCTGGATAACAGAGAACTCGTTCTCAAGGAGTTCAGGTACATATGACAGAACGGATACCATTTCCGGAGAGGGAATAGATATGGGTACCACGGGTGTGTATTATCTGTATACGTGGACATATTATAATGGTTATGTATTCCCTGATATTTACATAGGAAGTATTGATCTGAATGCTGGCAAGATCGTGGACGCTGGCGGCAATGAAATAACATTTCAGATCGGTGGCTTTTCAGGCGGAGGCAATACAGATCCTTCGGAGGAAGAAGTTGTATTCATGAACAATGGATATCCATATGGCAAGAATATGACGAATAGTTCGATCACTCTCGTTATGGACGTGACAGGGGAAGCTGCAACATATCAGTGGCAGAGCGCAACCAGTAAGCGTGGACCATTTACAGATATTGAAGGTGCAAATGGAAGTACATATACGTTCACCCCGACTCATGGATACTGGTACAGGTGCGTGGTGGATGGTACAGCCAGCAGAGCGGTAAAGGCAGTTATCCCTACCAGTGACAATGGAAATACGTGGACAAAGCCAAATACTTGCTGGTATATAAGCAATGGAGTTATGGCCTATATGGCCAATGACAAAGGGGTTGATATTGTTGGCTTGTATACCAAGGACGGAAAGAACTATATGCTTGGAACAAGCTACGACAAAGTATGGAGATTGTACAGCAGAAGCGATTCAGAGCCTTCAGCTGAAACGGCTACATCACAAGTATCTGTGGCTTCGCTTGCAGCTCTAAGATTGTCGTTTGATCCTATGAATACTCACGATCTGATTTTTGATGCTGAACTTGGTGAGGGACAGCATTCATTTGCAATAGGAGCGGATGCGAACATTGGAAATAGTATTACAAGCTCTGACAGTGCAGATGAAGCGGTGCTTGCTGCCACTGTCAAGAATGGTGAATTACAGCAGATAGCGATGATGGGAGTTGCTAAAGCGGCGGATGCGGCAGATGATACTCCATCATTTGTTCTTGCCCCTATAACACAGGCAAGTAATTACTGGATCGGGGGCTATGATTCCAGAAGAATATTTGAGTACAATACAGGTTCATCAAGCTACATAAAGGAAACTGCTGAAATAAATGGTCAGAATGCTGCATCCCTGGTTGAAGGAATAGATTCGGGATTGACAATGTCATGGACAAATGTTGAAGATGGCGGACATATAGGTTTCAAATTCAGCGTTGGAGCGGTGGCTGATGTAGGAGCAGTTACAGGACAGGTTGATTATATAACAGAAAATCTGACAGATCTTGATGGCGATACTTCATATATCATCACTGTTGATGGCGAGTCATATGAAATTGTGAGTGATATGTATGGTGATATAGCTCTTGAGGGAACAGATGATAACGACGTATCATATAGTTTGTTTGGTAAAAATATAAGTATCAGCAAGAAGGACAGTCAGGATACACCTGCTGATATAACTGTTGCAGCAAGACCGGAGGCGCCATCTGCACCGAAGACTCTTGCAGACATACAGAATCCAACACCAGCTGATATGGAAAGTGCTGCAGACGGCGAAGGCATTGAGATAGTAAGCGTGACTGGTGATTCTGTGACAGTAAGCCCGCTTGGCGGACAGCAGTATCAGTATTCGATGGATGGAGCGGCCTGGACAGTTCTCGATGATCTGAATGTGTCAGATAATTATGTTATCTCAGGACTTGAAGAGAATCAGAGGGTATATGTTCGCACAAGATACGTGGCTAATACGACAAAACCAGCTTCATTGTGGTCAGATGCCAAGGCAGTCTCACGTGACCTGATCGCCGGAGTAACTGCAGAAGATACAACCTGCACTTACGATGGATTGATACATAGCCCATCTGTTACAATTGCAGATGGCCTGGATGGAGCTTCTATCCGTTATTCGCTGGCTGCAGATGAGCCGTACACACAGGCGGTTCCTGAGCTTAAAAATGCAGGAACATATAAGGTGTATTACCTTGTTACAGCAGATGAGTGTTCACCGGTATTTGGCGATGTGACTGTGACTATCGAAAAGAAAACGATCACAGCGGATAAGGTAATTGTTGATGAAAATGCATATATACAGGGAATCCAGTTCTCAGGATTGCTGGATGGAGATGAACTTGTATATGACGAGGATTATACTGTAGTACTGTGGGACGTTACACTAGGAATAGAGAAGGTTGTAACTACATACAGATTTGGGCTTGCAACTACGGAAAATGCAGCCAATTACATGCTTCAGAACAAGTCATGGGATATGGTTCATTATCATGACTGGACGTATGAGATAAAAGAAGGCCACAGTAACAAGATAATTGCATATTGCAATGAAACTGAGGATCCGGCACACTGCGCATATCAGGGCAGAAACGAGGCGGTCAGTTGTACTGTGACAGCAGAAAGCAGAGCGTATGATGGCACAGAATATGCAGGTGCAGTTGTTAATAACTGGATAACAGAGAAGACCGGAGATGCAGCTGTTACATATTATGAGGGAACAGGCGACACCGATTATCCGGAAAATGAGAATGCGCCGGTAAATGCAGGTACTTATAAGTTTGTTGTGAAGATAGCTGATGTTACGGCTTATGCAGAATTTGAAATACAGAGACTTGATCAGAATGTTGAATTTGATGTAATCGATTACACATTTGGCGACAGTGTAGAGGCTCCAGCGGTTACAGGAGCACAAGAGGATCCTGTTATAGAGTATTACTACACAACAGAGAACAGCAACACGGATGGAACATTGTGGGAGAACTCCAGATCGGCAGATCCGGGCACATATTATATGTATGCCAAGGTTTGTGCTACAACCAATTACAATGAGTATGTAACACAACCGGTTCAGTTCACAGTTGCAAAGAGAGAAGCTCCGACAGACATAACAGCGGCAGATATTGTAAAGACATATGACGGCAAGTCATATGGAATAACAGTTACAGGTGATATTCCAGAGGATGCGGTTGTGACGTATGGAACTTCTGAGGATGCATGCGATAAGACTGTAAGTCCGAAGTACAGTCAGGCTTCAGATGAACCGTACACTGTATATTATAAGGTTGCAGCAAGGGGATATAACACGATATCCGGACATGCAACTATCACCATCAACAGAAGACCGCTTGCTGTATCGGGAATCAAAGCTACATCAAAGGCTTACGATGGACAGACAGAGGCAAAGCTTGACTATTCAGGCGTTGTTCTGAATGGTAAGGTCAGCGCAGATGTGATTGCAGTTACAGCTACAGGAACATTTGACAGTGCAGATGTGGGAACAGGCAAAACTGTAAGCATCACAGATATAAAGATCAGCGGAAAGACCGCTTCAAACTATATACTTACAGAAGATGCCCAGCAGCAGACAGCAAAGGCAGATATCACTCCTGCGGGAACAACTCTTACTGTAGGAAAGGTTGGAGCTAAGACATATGGAGGTGCAAAGTTTGCCCTCAATGTGAAGTGCAGTAGAAATGACAAGAAAACATTTACAAGCAGCAATACAAAGGTTGTCAAGGTGGATGGCACAGGCAAGGTAACTATAGTTGGTGCAGGCAAGGCGGTTGTGACAGTATCCGTTGCGGCAAATCAGAACTATAAGGCAGCTGCTACAAAGGTTGCGATCACGGTAAACAAAAAAGCCATCAGAGTAACTGCAAATGACGCATCTAAGTATGAAGGCAAGGCGGATCCGAAGTTTACATTTACAGCGGAGGGACTTGTTGGCAAGGATAAGCTTACAGGAATTGTTCTCAAGAGAGCTGCTGGTGAGAAGTCCGGAACATACACGATCACAGCAAGCCAGAAGAAGGGTGCAAATCCAAACTACAATATAACATTTGCCATTGGCCGTCTTGTTATAAAGAAATCTCCAAATGTTGAACCTAGTGGAACAGAACTCTATAAGAAGACACTTCCGTTCTTCCTTATGAAAGGAAAGGGAACAGGAACAAGAATAGATCTGACATGGGATAAGGTCAAAGGTGCAACAGGATATGATGTATACTGGTCATACTGTAATGGAAAGAACAACTTCAATAAGCTTGCTAATGTACCGAAGTCCCAGAAATATGCCGATAAGAACCTCAATAATAAGAGAGAATACAAGTATTTTACAGTCGCATACAAGATGTCGGGTGGCAAGAAGGTATATCTCGGCAGGACAAATACAGTCCATGTTGCAATGCCTTATGCAGCAAAGACAAATGTCCTGAAAGTTACTGTGAACAAGACCAAGGCTAACCTTGCAAAAGGTAAAACATTTAAGATCACCAAGAAGGTTAAGCTTGAGAATCCAAAGAAGAAGGCGTTAAACCATCTTACGAAGAAGGAAAGGTTCATAACATCCAATGCAAAGGTGGCAACTGTTTCATCTGCAGGAGTTATAAAGGCAGTGCGTAAGGGCACATGTACGGTTTATGTAATGTCTGAAAATGGTGTTTGTGCAAAGATCAAAGTGACGGTTAAGTAGTGCTTTAGACATGGTTATAATTGAAAACTCCTCCAAACCGGTTGTGGCTTTGGGGGAGTTTTTTGAGATTAATAGTTGATTATGGTATACCTATTTGCTAAAATTGATTCAATGTGAAAAATTTAATACAAGTAAGGAGAGAAAACAAATGGCACAGACAGTAAGTTTCGATTTTAAGAATGCAAAAGCCATGGCTACAGACGCTGATATCGCAGCAATCAAGGATCAGGTAGTAGCTGCAAAGGCAACACTTGTAAACAAGACCGGTGAGGGAAATGATTTCCTTGGATGGATTGACCTTCCAGTAGACTATGACAAGGAAGAGTTTGCGAGAATCAAGAAGGCAGCAGCTAAGATCCAGGCAGATTCAGACGTGCTTGTAGTAATCGGTATCGGTGGTTCTTACCTGGGTGCAAGAGCAGCCATCGAAGCTTTAAGACACAGCTTTTATAATTCAGTTGACAAGTCAATCCGTAAGACTCCTGAGATCTACTATGCAGGATCAAACATCAGCAGCACATACATGGCTCATCTGCTTCAGGTGATCGGTGACAGAGATTTCTCTATCAACATCATCTCCAAGTCGGGTACAACAACAGAGCCTGGTATCGCTTCAAGAATCTTCAAGAAGAAGCTTGTTGAGAAGTATGGCAAGGAGGGCGCAGCAAAGAGAATCTACGCCACAACGGACAAGGCAAAGGGAGCTCTCAAGACACTTGCAACAGAGGAAGGCTATGAGACATTTGTAGTTCCTGATGATGTAGGAGGACGTTTCTCAGTTCTCACAGCAGTTGGTCTTCTGCCAATAGCAGTAAGCGGTGCTGATATAGATAAGCTTATGGAAGGCGCAGCTTCAGCAAGAAAGGATTGTCTTGCACAGGACTTCGACGATTCAGATGCTATGAAGTACGCAGCAGTAAGAAATGTACTGTACAACAAGGGTAAGTCAATCGAGATCCTTGCTAACTTTGAGCCAGCACTTCACTATGTATCAGAGTGGTGGAAGCAGCTCTACGGCGAGAGCGAGGGTAAGGATGGCAAGGGACTCTTCCCAACAGCTACGGACTTTACAACAGACCTTCATTCACTTGGACAGTTCATCCAGCAGGGTTCACAGAACCATTTCGAGACAGTTATCAATGTTGTTAACCCAACATGTGAGATTGTTATGGAGGAAGAGGACTCAGATCTTGATGGACTTAACTATCTTGCAGGCAAGACAGTTGATTTTGCAAATAAGAGTGCTATGAACGGAACTATCCTTGCACACGCAGATGGTGGAATTCCTATCATCCAGATCAACATCGACAAGATTGATGAGTTCACTCTCGGTGAGCTGTTCTACACATTTGAGTTTGCATGTGGTGTGAGTGGATACACACTTGGTGTAAATCCATTCAATCAGCCAGGTGTTGAGAGCTACAAGAAGAACATGTTTGCTCTTCTCGGCAAGCCGGGCAACGAGGAGCTTGGCAAGAAGCTTCTTGCAAGAATCAACGGTTAATAGATCTTTACAGATTAATATATAAGAGATGCAGGTGTGTTTTGCCACACCTGCATTTTTTTGCAATTCTATATTTCTTGTAATCAGAATCGCACAATGTTATACTTATGAAGTGTATAGGCTCAGAATTGAGCCTGATCATTTGCATTGTGAATGGAAGGATAAGAAGGGCAGTGACATATGAATGAAAAGAGAGATGTAGAGGGGCTGTACAACCGATATAGACAGGTTCCATTGTATCTGATAGGAATGTTCTGTCTGATGACAGTGTTCATGTATTTTGTCGGAATAGGAGCCGGCGTTATAGCCACCATTTTTACGGCAGTATACGGAGCGGTGAGCATTGTTGTTTTCCTGAGGATGAATGCTTTGTCCCGCGACAGATATGTGGAATTTGCCATGGAGCACGGCAAGATGCAGAAGGAGCTCATAAAGGAGTTTCCGGTTCCGTACGCATTGCTTGACGAGGATGGAAAAGTTGTGTGGGTGAACGACGAGTTCTCAGGTATAACGGAGACCAGTAAGAGAAAGCTCATGAAGCTGAATATAGTTCAGGTATTTGAGGAGGTTACCGAGGAGAGTCTTCCTTATCAGGAGGATGTCACCGAGGGAGAGATAGCATTTAACGGAAGAGAATACCGTTATGAGATCAGACGTGTACAGGTGAATAAGGTTGAGCCTGCTATGGAAGAGACGGATGCCCAGCCGGGTGAGGCCGGCACAGACGGAGACGGGTCTGCTGAGCAGAAGAAAGAGACGAAGGCTTCGCACGGTGGTTCAAGACACCACGGCAAGACGGACACCTTCCTTGCGTTCTACATGTTTGATGTGACAGTGGTGAATCAGCTCGCTCAGGAGAACCATGACCAGAAGCTGGTTGCGGGTCTCATATATATTGATAACTACGATGAGATATTTGAGTCGCTTGAGGAAGTACGACACTCTCTTCTTGTTGCCCTGGTCGACAGAAAGATTAACAAATACATGGCAAATGTCGACGCCATAGTCAAGAGCCTTGAGAAGGACAAGTACATGTTCGTGATGCCACAGAAGTATCTGGATCAGCTCAAGGAGAACAAATTTGCCCTGCTCGATGAGGTCAAGGCTATAAATATCGGAAATGATCTTCCGCTTACACTCAGTATAAGTCTTGGTACTGATTACAAGAGCTTTATAGAAAACTTTGAGGCAGCGCGTTCCGCCATGGAGCTTGCTCTGGGCCGAGGCGGCGATCAGGCGGTTATCAAGTCCGCTGACAGGATCACCTACTTTGGCGGTAAGAGTCAGGGAACGGAGAAGTCCACGAGAGTTAAGGCGAGGGTTAAGACTCTTGCGTTCAAGGAGCTTCTTGAGACCAAGGAGAAGGTTATAATCATGGCCCACAAGAATCCGGACATGGATGCTTTTGGTTCAGGTATAGGAATATACAAGATGGTGACTGCGCTGGGCAAGACGGCGCATATAGTTGTAAATGAGGTGTCATCGGCCATAAGTCCGATATACGGCAATTTCACTTCGAGCAATTCCTACCCGGCAGATATGATAATCAACAACGATCAGGCGCTCAGTCTGGTCGATGACGACACGGTCGTAGTTGTGACGGATGTGAATAATCCTACGCTCACGGAGTGTGAGGAACTACTGGCATATGCGAAGAGCATAGTGGTGTTCGATCACCACAGGCAGACAAAGGATGTCATTGCAAATGCGACACTGTCGTATATAGAGCCATTTGCGTCATCTGCATGTGAGATGATCGCAGAGATGCTCCAGTACATGGATGAGAAGATAAAGCTCAGGCCTACAGAGGCGGACGCCATGTATGCCGGAATACTCATTGACACCGACAACTTCCTGAGCAAGACCGGTGTCAGAACCTTTGAGGCAGCCGCGTTCCTGAAGAGAAGCGGTGCGGATGTCATGCGAGTAAGGAAGATGTTCAGAACTGACATAGAGACCTACAGACAGAAGGCGGAGGGTGTCAGCCACGCAGAGATGGTGCTTGATGCATTTGCCATATCAATCATTACACCTGGGGATGGCCCTGAGTCGCCGGTGGTACTCACCGCCAAGATTGCAAATGAGATGCTGAACATCGCAGGTGTCAGAGCTTCGTTTGTAATAGCGCAGATGGGTGCGGATGTCAAGATAAGTGCAAGAGCCATTGACGATGTCAATGTCCAGATAATCATGGAGAGAATGGGTGGCGGCGGTCATGCAAATATCGCGGCAGCTCAGTTTGAAAATGCGAAGGCAGAGGATATAAAGAAGGAGCTTGTTGAGCTCCTGAATGAGATGTATAAGGAAGGAGATATTTAGGATATGAAGGTCATATTATTACAGGATGTTAAAAGCCTTGGAAAGAAAGGCGCAATGGTAGAGGTAAATGAGGGCTACGCAAGAAATTTCATCATTCCTAAGAAGCTCGGCATGGAGGCAACTCCAAAGAATATGAATGATTTCAAGCTCCGCAAGGCTCATGAGGAGAAGGTGGCAGCAGAGAATCTTTCTGATGCCAAGGCACTTGCGGCAGAGCTTGAGAAGGCTTCAGTAACTGTTAAGATCAAGGTTGGAGAGGGCGGAAGAACATTTGGCTCAGTATCCACAAAGGAGATCTCAGATGCCATCAAGAGCCAGCTCGGCAAGGATATAGACAAGAAGAAGATCGTTATGAAGGACTCCATCAAGGCGTTAGGAAGCTTTTCAGTGAAGGTCAAGCTTCACCCTGAGGTTCAGGCAGAGCTTGCTGTAAAGGTCGAGGAAGCATAAGGAGTATAGATAAAACATGGAAGATGCATTTGCAAGAAAAAAGCTTCCCTACAATCTGGATGCCGAGAAGTCTGTTATAGGTTCCATGCTCATGGACAGAGATGCCATAGTGGAGGCGTCCGATATGCTGACCAAGGAGGATTTCTACTACGGTCAGTACGGAATATTGTTCGAGAATATGGTAGAACTGTTCAAGGAGGGTAAGGCGGTCGATCTGGTAACCCTGAAGAACAAGCTTGAGGAGAACAATGTACCTGATGAGGTCATAAGCACCAAATCCATAGCGGAGATATTGGAGACGGTTCCGACATCGGTGAATGCCAAGCATTACGCAGAGATCGTGGCGGACAAATCCATACTCAGGAAGATGATAAAGCTGTGCGAGGAAGTGGAGAAGGACTGTTATCTGGATTCTGAGGGAGTTGAACAGCTTCTTGAACAGGCCGAGAGCGGTGTGTTCAATCTGATAAAGGAGAGGAACGGCTCCAGCAAATTTGTGGGGATCGACAGGATCGTCATGAACGTTATCGAGCAGATAGAGGAGGCTTCCAGAAAGAACACAAGAGTAACAGGTATCCCTACGGGATTCATAGATCTGGACAATATGCTCACCGGTCTCCATGGATCGGAGTTTATACTGGTGGCTGCTAGACCTGCCATGGGTAAGACGGCATTTGTCCTTAATATTGCCCACCATGTTGCTGTGCGCAAGGGAATTGCCACTGCGATATTCAACCTGGAGATGAGCAAGGAGCAGCTTGTAACGCGTATGATAGCCATGGATTCCCTGGTTGATTCCCAGAAGGTACAGACGGGACAGTTGGCTGAGGACGACTGGGATCAGGTGCTTGCCAGTGCGGAGAGTATAGCTGCCGCACCGCTGTACATAGAGGATAGTTCAGCACTCACCATATCCGAACTGAGATCAAAATGCAGACAGCTCAAGAGCAAGAACAATCTTGGACTCATCATCATCGACTACCTGCAGCTTATGAGCACGACGGGACGAGTTGAGTCGCGACAGCAGTTCGTATCTGATATGTCGAGATCGTTGAAGATGCTTGCCAGGGAGCTGGATGTGCCTATCATAGCGCTGTCACAGCTTAACCGAGAGGTTGATAAGAGACCGGATCACAAGCCTGTGCTTGCGGATCTCCGAGAGTCGGGATCTATCGAGCAGGATGCCGATGTGGTTATGTTCATATACAGAGATGATTATTACAATCCTGATACCGACAAGAAGGGTATCTCGGAGATAATCATAGCTAAACAGAGAAAAGGTGCCACCGGATCTGTGGATCTGGTATGGCTGCAGGAATACACGAAGTTTGCCAACAAAGAGCACTAAATATATTATGTTTTATAAGGAGAATTGAAAATGGTAGTTGAACCAAGAGTTAAAGATTTTATTTGTACAACAGCTCATCCGGTGGGATGCGCACAGAATGTAAAGAATCAGATCGAGTATGTCAAGTCAAAGGGAGCAGTTAAGAGCGATAACGCACCTAAGAAGGTTCTGGTGATCGGAGCGTCAACAGGATACGGACTTGCATCACGTATCGCAGTTGCATTTGGCTATGGCGCAGATACCCTCGGCGTTATGTTTGAGAAGGAGTCAAATGGACGCCGTACAGCAACCGCTGGCTTCTACAACAACAGAGCATTTGAGGAGGAGGCTCACAAGGCCGGACTCTATGCAAAGTCCATCAATGGCGACGCGTTCTCAGTCGAGATCAAGGAGCAGGTTATCGAGACCATCAAGGCAGACATGGGCAAGATAGACATGATCGTATACAGCCTGGCTGCCCCTAGAAGAACAACTCCAGATGGAACAAAGTACACATCTGTACTCAAGACAGTAGGTGAGGAGTACACCAACAAGACACTTGTACTCAAGGACAACACCATCACAGATGCACATATAACAGCGGCAAATGATGACGAGATCAATGCCACCATCAAGGTAATGGGCGGTGAGGACTGGATCGACTGGATGCAGGCACTCTCAGATGCCGGAGTTCTGGCAGATAACGTGATCACAGTTGCATACTCATACATAGGACCAAAGATCACATTCCCTATCTACGCTGAGGGATCGATCGGACAGGCAAAGAAGGATCTGTACAAGTCAGCAGACATTATAAATGAAAAGTTCCCTAACATAAAGGCGAAGATAGCCATCAACAAGGCTCTTGTCACACAGTCAAGTGCAGCTATCCCTATCGTACCTCTGTATATCACACTTCTCTACAAAGTTATGAAAGAGAAGGGACTCCACGAGGGATGCATAGAGCAGATGCAGAGACTGTTCATGGATAAGATCCTGGATGACACCCAGGTGGACGACAACGGATTCATCCGTATGGACGACTGGGAGATGAGAGATGATGTTCAGGAAGTTGTTGCTGAGCACTGGGATACAGTCAACAATGACAATGTCAAGGATATAGCAGACATCGATGGATACTGGGAGGATTTCTACAACATGTTCGGTTTCAAGATCGACGGTGTGGATTACTCAGCAGATGTTGATATCATGTAATATTCATGGGTAGTTTCAATATATAAATACTACAAATGCCCCACAGATTCATAGAATTTGCGGGGCATTTCGGTAAGCGCTTTTTTGGTGTGCCTGACCCATTATTTTCGCAAGGAGGAAGACGGTATATGTACAAATATTTATTATTTGATCTTGATGGAACCATCACCAAGTCTGAGGAAGGAATATTCAACTGTATAAAACACGCTCTTGACTGGGCTGGAATTCCATATCCTGAATACAGAGTATTCAGAAGCTTTATAGGACCATCACTTTATGATTCTTTCGTGAGGGAATTCGGCATGGACGACGCAAAAGCGAAAGAGATGGTTGCGAAGTACAGAGAGAGATACAACGTGGTAGGTCTCTTCGAGGCTGAGGTGTACGACGGAGTGGCAGACACCCTGCGTGCCCTTAAGGAGAAGGGCTGCATACTCTCAGTTGCAACCAGCAAGCCGACAGAGCCGACACTCCGTATCCTTGAGAAGTTCGGTGTGGGAAAATATTTTGACGTTGTAGTTGGAAGTAATCCCGACGGAACAGGATCAGACAAGAAGCACATCATATCCCAGGTCCTTGAAAGCCTCAAGAAAGATCACGGACTGACAGAAGATATGATAAAATCAAACCAGGTTGTGATGATAGGCGACAGACGCTACGACATAGAAGGTGGCAAAGCCTGCGGCCTCCAGACCATAGGAGTCCTCTACGGCTACGGCAGCAGGGAAGAATTCGAGGCAGCCGGCGCCGACAACATAGTAGAGACACCGGAGGAAATCCTGAATCTGTAGATAGAAAGGTAGCTTATAGTTTATAGATGTCTGTGTTGATATATATTTTTTATTAAATATCTATGATTATTTTTGTGGGATGACACTCTGGGGAATTGAATAAAAGAAAAACAGGTAAGAGTCGATATCTATAATATAGTGTGGTGTATAAAATATATTTTTCAGCGAAATATGTCAGGAACATGATCTGAAAAGTATATATCCAACAAGACCAGGATGCCATACTCCCTGGGAATATAAAATTGGGTCTCTATATATGTAATCGGTAGCGAAGACGCCTGAACTTTGCTGCTTACTGCCAAGGCGGAGCTCGCAACGCTCTTATAGCGAGCGGGAGCCGCGTGCAGATATAAGCAAAGCAAAGTGAGGTAAGTCGAGCGTGATTACATATATAGAGACCCAATTTCTGTCCCTGGAGAGTATGTCATCCGTCCGTTCGTCAGATCATCTCCTGACATTTGAGATATACCCGAAGAACGCTCCGATGATCCCCCCGATAATGTGGGTGAGATTCGACACATTGTCCTTCACAAACACTCCGTCAGCCACCTGTCCGCCGATATAAAGCACTGCAACAAGTATGAAGGTGAGCGGTATGGAGCCGTCCTTTATACATGCAAAAGAAGACAGAAGAATGTATGCGAATACCACTCCGCTGGCGCCGAGCAATGCTGTACCAGGGAAGAATATAAAATGCACGATTCCTGTCACCAGTGCGGTGGTGATGGTTACGATGAGCAGATCCTTTGAGCCGTATTTTTCCTCAAGTAGTGGGCCGATCACAAGCAGCAGAGTCATGTTGTTGATAAGGTGACTCCAGCTTGCGTGACCAAACACATGGGCAAACATGCGGACGTAGGTTAAAGGATCGGTGAGAGGAGCTCTGTATACTTCAAATAGAAGAAAGTTACTTTTGCCACCTGTGAGGATATTCAGGAGATAAGCTCCCAGACAAATGAGTGCAAATGTAAGTACCACAGGTGAGTTAAAGGATATTCTTAATATGGTTTTGGATTTTGTCTTTGACATGGATCGGTTCCCCTCTTATTCATATAGTATAGAAAAATATTACCAGCGGTCATCCGCTGGTAATATTTTTTTTAAGCGTCATAATCTGGCATATCGTTAAAGTACATCTTGTAGAAGTTGGTACTCTGTTCGAGAACCCTCATGGTTGATGGAAGCGGTACGGCGATGAGGTCGTTGAACTCATACTCTCCGGCTGCTGAATCAATCACATGTCCCATCTGAGTCTCATTATGTGTGTAATCGGCGTTGAAACCGCCGTATTTATTGCCACGGGCATCAAGACGTATCCACTTCTTGAGATCTGGGTGATATACCGCATTAAGTGCATGCATAGCCATAAGTCCGCCCTTGTGCTTGATACGGATATAGCAGAATCCTGTATATAAGTTGTTGGCACGAAGCAGTGCTGCCAGCAAATTGGCCTTTGAATAGCTGATGCCCGTGCTGGCTTCCAGTACATCGGAAGCGCTGATAGTTATTACTGAAAAGTTGCTGTCATATGTGTGAGAAATCCTATCCCGGACAAAATAGTAACATGCCTGTATGATCTCATCACTGCTCTTGCAATCTGCAGCAAGTTCCTTTGCCTTTGCAGCGACGATAGGATTGTCATAATTTACATACTTGTCGTATTGCAAATATGCTGAATCCTTATTTCTCTGAATTAGTTGCATTGTGTCATCTCTCCTTTATTACTTGGAATATGTAGAACTTCAGATAATAAGATTCATCTGCAGCCCATAATATTGGGTGATCAGGAGCCTGTGTGCGGAACTCTACCTGGCGAAGTCTTACATGTGAATTCATGGCGGCCTGTTTTATGGTCTTGGTAAATAACTCGAAATCCATAAAATGTGAACATGAACAAGTTGCAAGGAATCCACCATCCCTTACGAGTTTCATAGCACGCAGATTAATCTCGCGATAGCCTTTGACTGCGTTCTTTATTGAATTTCTTGATTTTGTGAATGCCGGCGGGTCAAGTATGACAACGTCAAACTGTTCGCCTTTTGATTCCAGTTCAGGAAGAAGATCAAATACATCTCTGCACTCAAAAGAGACAGTGCTCTCCAATCCGTTGAGCGCTGCATTTTCTCTGGCCTGGGCAATAGCAAGTTCTGAAGCGTCTACTCCCAAAACGCTGGAAGCACCGGCTATGCCTGCGTTTAGAGCAAAGGAGCCTGTGTGTGTAAAGCAATCAAGAACCTTTGCATCTTTACATATTCTCTGAATAGCAAGACGATTATACTTCTGATCCAGAAAGAATCCGGTCTTCTGACCGTCTTTCACATCAACAATATATCGAACGCCATTTTCATTTATATGAACCTTTGTGTTAAATTCGTCACCAATAAACCCTTTGTAGGTATCCATCCCCTCGTGTTTTCTGACTTTTGCATCGCTTCGTTCATAAACACCCTCGATTATTATACCATCATTTTTAAGTATATTTTTTAAAATATTTATTAACAAATTTTTAACTTTGTCGATGCCGAGTGCCAGTGATTCGACAACAAGCACGTTTTCAAACTTGTCAATGACGATTCCCGGCAGAAAATCAGCCTCGCCAAATACGACACGGCAGCTACTGGTGTCGACGGTTTTCTTGCGGTAATCCCATGCATCCTGAAGTCTCTTTGTGAAGAATGCCTCGTCGATCTCGGTGTCCACATGTCTTGTGAGCATGCGGATGAAGATCTTGGAGTTGGTATTTATGAATCCTTTGCCGAGTGGATAACCGTCGAAGTCCTTTACTATGACGATGTCGCCGTTCTCAAAGCTGCCGACTATGGTGTCGACCTCATTGTCAAATATCCATGCTCCGCCGGACTTCAGAAGTCGTCCCTCTCCCTTTTTTAATGTAACAATAGCTCCCATAATATATGTATCCTTTCTCTGTACTGCCGTTGGCAGACATTTTTCGTTGTCTGTTTTTGAATTTTGCGGATTTATTTTACCATATGTAGACAAATAATCCAAGATGGGGCAGCTTAACACATTTGTAACAAAAAACTTGTAAAAAAGTTATACTTGTAAAAAATATGTAACACGTGTATACTACGAGCGTAGCAGAATGCACACAAACATCAGATTCCCTGCGGAAACTGATGCTTAATAAAAAGGAGGACAGTAAAGATGTCTACAATGAAGACTAATATTGCAAAGAGAGAAAAGAGCCTGATGGCGGCAAAAGTTATAGGCAGTCTTATGGCGATTGCTGTATTGGCTATTGTGATTTTTTCTACAAATGTGGTGACACAGGCAGATGAGATGGGAGCTGACGGCACGGCAGTTCTGGCCACAGCATCAGATGTAGTTCAGAGTGGAGTGATACAGGATGAGGATGGTTACTTCAGATATTATGTTAATGGTGAAGTGCAGAAAACTGCAGGCTGGATAGATGCCGATGATGGCACCAGATATCTTATAGATGAAAATGGCGTGGCAGCTATGAAGTTTACACGTTCTGGCGATACCATCAAGATATACAGATTCAGCGCTGATTCAAAGGACTGGACGATCTGCAAGAACGAGTGGCAGACAGTGGATAACGTTCTCTATTATCTGAACAATTCCGGACTGTGTGAAAAGATATACGATAATAGCAGCAAGAAGGCAAAGTCACTGAGCAGCGGCAAGCTTGTCCAGGTGAAGAACCAGATGCTTATTCTCAACGATGGCAGAACATATTATTTCAATTCAAATGGTGACAAGGTCACAAAGGGCGGTTGGTATCATATAAATTATGACAATATGGTATTTGTAACAGGCGGTGGATCCCACTATGTAAAGGAGAGGATCTACAAGGCATCAGGCATTTTCAGAAAGTATTCATTTAACGATTCAAAGAAGAGCTGGGATATGAACAAGAACCTGTGGAAGAATACAGGCAGAAAGCTGATGTATTTTGATGGATCAGGCACATGTACCATTCTGTATGATCAGGCATCGAATATATTGTACAGATACATATCAAGCAGCAAGTCATACAAGAGAGTCTCAAATGTGATCGACAAGCTCAACGGAAGCAGATACTACTTCTATGATGCAAATGGAAACAGACGTACATCATCAGGATGGAAGAAGGTAAATGGAAGTACCGCTTACTACGTATGTGACGGCGGATATGTTACCTCAAGATATACAGATCAGAAGGGTACAAAGAAGGTATACGACTTTGATTACTCGAAGAACACATGGGTGCAGAAGAAAAATATGTGGAAGACTGTCTACCGCAGCAGATATTATTTCGGCTCTAAAGGCGTAGCCACAATGAGCTATAACAACAGCACCAAGAAGGCATACAAGTTTACAGGCAGAAAGTGGAAGCCTGCAAAGAAGCTCATAATGAAGATCGGAAATGCCAATTACTATTTCAACAGCGCTGCAAAGCGAGTTGTAAAGGCTGGAAAGTATAAGACAGCCGATGGCTACATAGCATATGTCAACAGAAGAGGCGTTGTATATAAGAGAGAGTACGATCTCTCGGTCAAGAGATATTACACTATCGATCTTGGTAAGGGCAGAAAGACAAGAGTATATGGATATTATGATATAGGCGCGGCAAACAGACTGAGTAAGATGGTCAACCAGCATCGTGCAGAAAATGGACTTTCAAGCCTTAAGGTGTCAACATCTCTGACAGAGACCGCTACCACAAGAGCAAAGGAGATAAGCAACAAGTACAGCCATTACAGACCAAATGGAACACTGTGTCTCAACTCCATGTACGAGTTGTACGGAGAGAATCTTGCATGTGGTTTCAGTGGTGGAGATCTCGTATTCAGAGCATGGTCCAAGTCGACCGCACATGACAGCAATATGCTGAATACTACATACAAGACCATGGGCGTTGCAGTATTTGTGGCTCTCAAAAATGATAAACAGGGATATAAGAGATATTATGTCCTTACATTTGGCAAGTAATTTTAATTAGGAAATTAGTGGAAAATAAGACTGTTAAATCCCTCAAATTAAATTGAATTATATGGAGAAATAGAGTACCATACATAGTATAAGGCAAATAGTCGGATATAGATTTTGGCTAGTTTGGGAATGGAGATTGTGTGTGGGTTTCATATATTCGTCTTTAAATAGAGGTGCCGGCGAGAGTGTGGCACTATTTGACAATAGAATAGCCAGGATGCTTCCTTTTGTCACGGGGAAGGCATATTTTGACCTCAGGAATTATGATGCCCAGACTGGAGAATTCGGAGTATATATTGAATGGGATGGTGAGCTTGAGGCAGTGCTTGGATATTCACTGCCGGCGGGAGGATATTTCGTCAAAGCAACCACACCGCAGGCGTACAGATTCCACAGGCTCGACAGTGGATTGCCGGTATATATGAAGTTGATAGCGCAGAATGGCAGACTGTATCCTTACAGGACATATGTCATGATGGACGGCAGACCTTTCAGTGTGGAATTCGGCGGTGGAGTTCTGATCCCTTTTGAGGACAGATACGAAGAGCTTGGATGCGAAGCTGCGAAACAGACTGTGGATACTGGAAGCCGGAAGCTTTTGATGGGAAGTCAGAGTGGAATGACAGGAAGCCAGCGTTTTCAGTGGAATGGCAGCCGGATGAGACAGTTATTCGGTAGTCAGGGAGGCTTCAGATACCTGGCGGGAAGCCAGTATAGAATGATAGGAAGTCAGCGGTTCCGGTGGAATGGCAGTCAGATGAGACTGCTGTTTGGAAGTCAGGGAGGCTTCAGATACCTGGCGGGAAGCCAGTACAGAGTGTTTGGCAGCCAGCATATGTTGTTGGGTAGCCAGAGAATATTGTCAGGCAGCCAATATAGAATATTTGGAAGTCAGCGGATAAAAAATATGCCGATGGTGCTTGAAAGTGACACACAGCAGCCACAGGACAGTATGGATTCAATCAGAACAAGCCAGGAGCTGATGGTTGAGTTCCCTCAGGAGTGGCAGCTTATCAACAGAAGCAGAAGACCGACCAGCCGGATTGGTGGCAATGCTAAGTTTGGATATGGACTGGATCTAATCTAGTACATGACCGGATCTTGGAGGATATATGAAGGATATAGAGGGATTCCACATATTGTGGACTGCTCCTTATTTTGAGAAAAGTAAAGATGACACTTACAGCATGCAGGATTATGAGCTTTTGACCATGATCCTGTCTGCTCTTATGTGGAGAAAAATGAATGGCCCTATCACACTTTACGGTGATGCAAGGGCCATTGATTATGTTGAGGGACAGGGATTGTCGCATATATGGAATGGCGGCATAAAAGAGATACAGGTTCCTGACAGCATATCCCCGGGAGTGTTCTGGGCTGCGGGCAAGCTGTATGCGCTTAAGGCGGCGCATATGCCGGCGGTCATGGTGGATCTGGACCTTATAGTGTGGAAGAATATAGGGGAATACATAGCGGGGACGGATATTTGTGCAATACACAGAGAAGGAATATATCCGGATGTATATCCCGGCAAGGACTTCTTCAATATGGACAGTTCGTACAGCTTTGATCCCCTGTGGAGCTGGGATGTTCCGCCGGTAAATACCTGTATGCTATATATGGCTAAGGAGCAATTTAAGAACTATTATGTGGACAGCTCCATACAATTTATGGAGAATTGTAGGGAGACTGAGGAAAATCTGTGCCACATGGTATTTGCGGAGCAGAGACTGCTTGCGATGTGTGCTGCGAGAAAGGGAAAGATCATTGCTTCATTTTTTCCTGAGGCGGCGGATATAGAGAGACAGGATGTATTCACACATTTGTGGGGATATAAGAATATTCTGAAGTTTAACTATGGGAAAAGGGTTGAGTTTAACGGACGTCTCTGCGAGCGGATAGAGCGGGAGTTTCCGGAAGAGGCGGATGTTATAAGGGAGTTACATGTTTGTAGATAAAGTGCTGAAGAAGATACCCAGGGAGATATACATATATATACTGTGGGGAATTGTCGTGGGAGCGGTAAATCTTGGCTCCGCCTGGATATTTATGTACAAATGCGGGATAGAACCTGTCAGGGCCAACTTCCTGGCATGGATACTGTACAATTTTGTGTCATTCATAACAAATAGAAAATCGGTGTTCCACACTGTCGCAGAGACTGCGTGGGAGTTCATAAAAGAACTGGTGTCATTCTACGTGAGCAGGGTGTTCACACTGGTGGTGGAGGAGGGCCTGATCTATATACTGGTTGACAGGCTTCACCTGTGGGCGATGGGCATAAAGACGTTCACATCAGTGCTGGTGATATTCCTCAATTATTATATAAGCAAGAAGTTTATATTCAGAAAGATAAAGGAAAAACTGTAAGAGATATGTATAAATGCGAATGTTTATCGAAATTTTATAGAAAAACATGGACACAATTACTTCCAAACATTTGACAGTTGGAGTATAATTGAATGGTTAAATATGTATAAAAAGCAGAATAAGTAATGCAAGGAGATAAGTATGAAGAAGAGAGTAGTAATAACAGGCATAGGAGCCATAACTCCAGTCGGCAATACAGTTGACGAGTATTGGGATTCACTTAAGGAAGGAAAGCATGGCTTCGGACCTATTACACAGTTTGACGCTTCAGCATACAAGTGCAAGCTTGTCGGCGAGGTTAAGAACTTTGTAGCAAAGGACTACATTGATCCAAAGTCTGCAAGACGTATGGCTAGATTCACACAGTTTGCTGTGAAGGCAACCCAGGAGGCTATGGCAGATTCAGGACTTGATATGACAAAGGAAGATGCTTACAGAGTTGGTACATGTATTGGTTCAGGTGTTGGTTCACTTCAGGAGCTTGAGAACGCATATGGAACCATACTTACAAAGGGACCACTTCGTGTAAGTCCATTCGTAGTTCCTATGATGATCAGCAACATCGCAGCAGGTAACGTTGCGATCCAGTTTGGTCTCAAGGGCAAGAGTATAGATGTTGTAACAGCATGTGCTTCAGGAACAAACAGTATCGGTGAGGCATTCAGAACTATCCAGTACGGAGATGCTGATGTCATGGTAGCCGGCGGATGTGAGGCAGCAGTTTCACCTATCGGTATATCAACATTTGATTCACTTACAGCACTTACATCATCAACAGATCCAGACAGATGTTCTATTCCATTTGATAAGGACAGAAGCGGATTCGTTCTCGGTGAGGGTGCAGGTATTGTTATTCTTGAGGAGCTTGAGCACGCAAAGGCAAGAGGTGCAAAGATCTACGCAGAGCTTTCAGGTTACGGATGTTCAAGTGATGCACACCACATCACAGCACCTGAGGAGTCAGGTGAGGGACCAGCAGTTGCCATGACCAATGCGGTTAAGGATGCAGGACTTCCACTTGATGCGGTTCAGTACATCAATGCTCATGGTACAAGCACACATCTGAACGATCTTGTTGAGACACGTGCTATCAAGAAGGCATTTGGCGATCACGCAAAGGACATCAAGATCAATTCAACAAAGTCTATGACAGGACATCTTCTCGGTGCAGCAGGAGCCATCGAGTGTATTGCCTGTGTCAAGAGTATAGAGGAAGGTTATATCCACAGAACAAGAGGCCTTGTGGAGAGCGAGGAGGAGCTTGATCTGGATTATTGTAAGGAGCCATGCGAGATGGACGTTGATGTTGCGATCAGCAACTCACTTGGATTTGGCGGACACAATGCATGTATCGTCTTACAGAAGTATAAGGAGCAGTAAATATCATGTTATTTATCAAAAAAAAGGCAAAGGATGCCGAGATAATTGCAGCAAAGGCTGCAGAGGAGGCAAAGGCTGCTGAGGGAATTCAGGAAGCACCAAAGGTGGAGCTTGTAAAGTGCCCTAAGTGCGGAAGAGAAGTTGAGAAGGAAAGAGTGAAGAACGCAAAGTACATTTGTTATGAGTGCGGTTCTTACTTCAGAGTTAAGACCAAGAACAGAATAAGAATGGTCACAGATCCAAAGTCATTTGAGCCATGGTTTGAGGATATGCCAAGCTCAAATCCTCTTGGAACAGAGGGCTATGAGGATAAGGTTGCGGCTGCACAGGCCAAGACAAACCTCAAGGAGGCTGTTACTATAGGAAAGGCAACCATCAATGGTGAGCCTGCTGTAGTTGGTGTATGTGATGCAAGATTCCTCATGAGCAGCATGGGATATGTTGTGGGTGAGAAGATTGCCAGAGCTGTCGAGAAGGCTACAGAGGAGAAGCTTCCGGTATTCATGTTCTGCTGTTCAGGCGGTGCACGTATGCAGGAGGGAATCATTTCTCTGATGCAGATGGCCAAGACATCCGCTGCATTCAAGAAACATTCTGATGCAGGACTTCTGTATGTATCTATTCTTACAGATCCTACAACAGGTGGTGTTACAGCCAGCTTTGCAATGCTTGGAGATATTATCCTTGGAGAGCCAGGTGCGCTCGTAGGATTTGCAGGACCACGAGTTATCAAGCAGACTATTGGTCAGGAGCTTCCAGAGGGCTTCCAGAGATCAGAGTTCCTTGTTGAGCATGGTATCATAGATGGCATAATCACAAGAGACAAGATGAAGGACACAATGTATGATCTCATCGTCACACATAAGCAGAGACAGGGCTATGCTAACTTTGACAGTGCTGTTGAAGATGAGAAATTTGACATAAGCGAGATCCTCAAGGAGAGACTCAAGGATGACGAGCCTAAGACTCCGTGGGAGAAGCTCAGAGGTGCTCGTCAGATGAGCAGACCTTCAGGTTTCGACTATGTGAAGTATATATGCGATGATTTCCGTGAGATCCACGGAGATAGAACCATGAATGATGACAGAGCCATTGTGGGTGGTATCGGTCATATAGATGGACAGCCTGTAACAGTTATATCACAGGTCAAGGGAGCTTCCATGGCAGAGTGCATGGAGAGAAACTTTGGTATGCCTCTTCCTGATGGCTACAGAAAGGCTCTTCGTCTGATGAAGCAGGCTGAGAAGTTCGGCAGACCTATCATTACATTTGTAAATACACCGGGTGCGTTCTGTGGACTTGAGGCTGAGGAGCGAGGAATGGGTGAAGCCATAGCGAGAAATCTCTATGAGATGTCATCACTCAAGGTTCCTGTACTCTGTATCCTTATCGGAGAAGGCGGAAGCGGTGGAGCACTTGCCCTTGCAGTCGGCAATGAGGTATGGATGCTTGAGAATGCGACATACTCAATCCTTTCACCTGAGGGATATGCGTCTATCCTCTGGAAGGACAGCAACAGAGCTGAGGAGGCTGCAGAAGTTATGCAGATTACAGCGCAGGATCTCAAGAGACTGAACGTTATCGAGCAGGTCGTACCTGAGTACGGCGGAGCAGATGAGCAGTCAGTTCCATATATAGGCAAGTACCTTAAGATGAACATTAAGGAATTCCTCAAGAAGTATTCAGACAAGACTCCTGAGGAGATCGCACAGGACAGATACGACAGATTCAGAAATCTGTAGATCACAGATATACTATAGATGAAAGGCATTTCTCAAGTGAGAAATTTATCTCACGGGGAATGCCTTTTATTCATGCATATGTTGAAGTGATGGTGTTTTTTTGGTAAACTTTATGTATATGGCTGAAGATACAGCTTGAATTGGAGGAGCGTTTATGAAGAAACAGATAAAGGTTACTTTGATAGTTATCGTGGCCGCCATCATTGCGGCAGCAATCATATGGTACGTGATGTACCTGCGGGGCAAGGAGCAGGATTTGCTGACACCTGTGGGAACACGTGCAGAATTTATCGGTGATACAGACAAATATCCTACCATGCTTACAGCGAAGGGGACTCAGATCCTGAATGCAGACGGAGAACAGGTTGTTCTCAAGGGTGTGATGGTTCCAGAGTCGCGCAGTCTGTATGAGGAGAAGAAGTTTAATGAGGATTTCTACAAGGATGTATTTGCCAAGGGTGGTAATGCCATAAGGGTGCCAATAAGCCCTGTGGAGTACAAGAATGACGATTACTATATGTGGAGATATCTTGACCGCATAGTTACCTGGGCCGGAGAGAACGATAACTATGTTATTCTCGACTGGGATTATACAGGTAACCCGATAGATGGTTCCGGGGATGAGATGCCGGATCTCGACGAGAATCCGCTGGATTATTCTGCTGAATTCTGGAAGAACATTGCGGATTATTTCAAGAACACTCCAAATGTTATATTTGAGATATACAATGAGCCGGTTGGCATGAGTGATTCAGAGTGGAAGAGATGCGCGGAGAGCCTTATAGGAGTTATAAGGGATGCCGGCGCAAAGCAGCTTATAATCGTTGGAAGTCCGGATTACTGTTATGATCTCGGATGGCTTGACGAGCTCGGCGTGAAGAATGACAATACTGCGTTCTCTGTTCATGTTTATCCGGACAAGGTGTTCTGGCAGAAGTTCCTGTCGGGCTATGTGACAAGTTATCCTCTTATAGTGACAGAGTGGGGATATGCAGACGATGATATCGAGGTCAAGAATGAGAAGCTGAAGGGCACCAGAAATGTATTTGGAATAAAATTTACCAGATATCTGGAAAAGCATGATATAGGATGGATTGCAGTTGGATATGACGATACGGTGGAGCCATCCATGTTTACTAAGGGATATAAGAAACTCACAAAATGGGGCGAGTATGTGACTGAGCTGCTTGGAGACAAGGAAGAATAAAGAGAATAACGGATAAAAGGGAGAAAATATATAATGGCAATCAGAATATTAGGAACAGGAAGCTGCCTTGCGGAGAAAGAGGTATCAAATGATGAGCTTGCAAAGTATGTTGATACATCTGATGAGTGGATATCTTCAAGAACAGGTATAAAGAACAGAAGAATAGCTGTTAAGGAGACGACGACGAGCATGGCTGCTGAGGCTGCTGAGAGGGCACTTGAGATGGCAGGGAAGTCCGCAGAGAATGTGGAGCTTATAGTGCTTGCCACAGTCACTCCGGATTATTACACACCAAGCGGGGCGTGTCAGGTTCAGGCGGCTATAGGTGCGGATAAGGCGATTGCGTTTGATGTGAATGCGGCATGCTCGGGCTTTGTATTTGCCCTCAATGTTGCAAAGATGTATATAGAGACAGGGTTTGTGAAGAATGCTCTTGTAATAGGTTCGGAGACGCTGTCAAAGATACTTGACTGGAATGACAGAGGTACATGCGTATTGTTTGGAGATGGCGCAGGTGCCGCTTATATAGAGGAGTCTGACAAGGGAATCATAAGCATTGTCCAGGGTTCAATCGGCAAGAAGGGTATGGTGCTCAACTGCGAGAGCAGAAAGACCAACAATATATTTGTAAAAGATGAGATCAATCATGACTATCTGTATATGGATGGACAGGAGGTGTACAAGTTTGCGGTGAGACAGTGTCCTAAGTGCCTCCAGGAGGCTCTTGACAAGGCTGGAATGACCGTTGACGATGTGGATTACTTCGTACTCCACCAGGCAAATGTAAGAATTATTGAATCTGTTGCCAAGAGACTTAAGGCACCGCTTGAGAAGTTCCCTACGACTCTCGACTACACAGGAAATATGTCTGCGGCAAGTGTACCTGTACTTCTCGACCAGCTCGTGAGGGAGCACGGCCTGAAGCGCGGCGACAAGATCGCCATGTCGGCATTCGGCGCAGGGCTCACATACGGCGCTGTGGTTATGGAGTGGTAGAGGTTTTAACACCTGTAATTTTTGAGGGCGGAACGGAGCTCCTTGTAGTTTGGGAGTACTTTTTCTACCTCGGCCCAGAAAAGTGCGGAGTGGTTCATCTGCTTTCTGTGACACAGCTCGTGGACTACCACGTAGTCTATGATTTCGGGAGTGGTGTTCATCAGTGCACAGTTGAAATTCAGGTTACCGGAGGAGCTGCAGCTTCCCCAGCGAGTCTTCTGATGCCTGATGGTGATCCTTCCGTAGGTCACGCCTATTATCTGAGCAAAATGTTCTACACGTGAAGGAATATATATCCGAGCCTGTTCTGACAGTGCCTTTATATCGGCATCTGTCAGGGCAGTGCTTGGATTTTTTTCGTCTGACATATTGGAAATTCTTTTCTGCATGATTTCCAGATGGCTGCGGATCCAGTTTTGTCTGGAATCCACAAAGCTTTGGATCTGACTGTCGGTCATTCTGAGGGGCGCACGAACCTTTATGTTGAGGTCTCTGTCTAGCTCGATACAGATAGATTTGCGCCTGCTCCTGACGACAGAATATTCGAATTTATCAGAATTGTTCATGGCATATTACCTGTCTTTGATAGGTACGTAGTCCTTAGGCTCTACAAGACTTGGATAAGCCGGACGCATTATCTTGTAGCTGTTGATCAGCTCCTCCATACGATGCGCACTCCATCCAACCACTCGGCCAATGGCAAATAGTGGTGTGTAGAGGGCGTAAGGGATCTTGAGCATCTTGTATAACAATCCGCAATAGTAATCTATGTTGATGCACACACCCTTGTAGATCTTGCGCTCCTCGGCAATGACCTCAGGTGCGATGCGCTCTATGAGCTCGTATAATTTGAATTCGTCCTTCTCGTGCTTCTCCTCGGCGAGCTTTTCTACATACTCCTTGATAATGACAGCTCTTGGATCTGACAGAGAGTATACAGGCTGGCCCATTCCGTATACCACGCCCGATTTGTCAAATGCTTCGCCGCGCACGATCTTCCTGATGTACTCACGGATCTGCTCCTCGTCCGTAACATCCTCGACATTGCAGTGTATGTTCTTCATCATCTCCATGACCTTGAGGTCTCCACCGCCGTTGAGCGGTCCCTTGAGTGAGCAGAGTGCTGCTGCGACTGTGGCATATGTATCTGAGCCGGATGATGTGACAACACGTGTTGTAAACGTAGAGTTGCTTCCGCCTCCGTGTTCCATGTGGAGAACAAGGGCAAGATCGAGAACCTTTGCCTCAAGCTGTGTGTACTTTCTGTCTGAACGGAGCATGCTCAGGATATTCTCCGCAAATGAAAGCTCAGGATCCGGCTTGTGTATATAGCAGCTCTTGCCAAGCTCATAATGTCTGTATCCCTGGAAAGAATATACAGCGAGTCTTGGGAATACACTTATTATCATAAGACACTGCTGAAGAACGTTGTCCAGAGATATATCCGTCTCAGACTTATCGTATGATCCGAGGGCAAGGATACTCTTGGTCATATTTGAAATGATATCCTTGGTAGGGTTCTTCATTATGACATCTTGTATAAAGTTGTGTGGAAGGTCGTATGCAAGGTTGAGGACCTGTTTGAACTTGGCAAGCTCATTCTCGTCCGGAAGCTTTCCAAACAGTAACAGATATGTACACTCCTCGAAACCGAATCGTCCTTCCTTTGTAAATCCGTCTATCAACTGGCGGATCTCGTAACCTCTGTAATATAATTCACCGTCAGCAGGAGTATGCTTTCCGTCCTCCATTGTATACGCCCGGCTTAGTGAAATGTTGGTGATGCCGGCATTTATTCCTATTCCATTCAGATCACGAAGTCCACGCTTTACGCCGTATTCCTCGTAGAGGTTGTTATCTATGGTATCGTTCTCAATACAGAGACCAAGACGCTCCTTCGTAAATGAACTAAGATTATTGATTGACATATATAATACTCCTTTCAGGTAAGTCTTCATTGAATTATCTCACTTATTTACAACTATTGCAATCCGAAATGATTGTATGGGTGTAAAATATTATGTATAATGTACTGAGAATAAAGTTAAGACAAATGTTTTAGGAGGTAATATAAATTGGCAGACAGACAGGATATGGGGCAGAATAAAGGGAGCGCAGGAGCTCATAAGGGAACTGTGAGCCGTGCAACAACGAGCAGTGTGAAAAAGACACAGCCGTGCAAGGGAGTAGCGTCAGGCAGTCGGTCAGCATCAGGCAGCCGTCCTGTGTCGGGAAATCGTCCGGCATCGGGCAGCCACTTATCATCGGCGAGTCGTCCGAAAAGTGCAACTGCGCAGGACAAAAGGCGCACAAGTACGGGACGTCCACTTGAAAAGTCGGTGAAGTCCGTGTCTTCAGGAAGCAAGACCAGGAGACCGGCGAATAGCAGATCGTCAACAGGTTCCGGTAAAAAATCCGCGCAGAGCAGAAATAAAAAGAAGCGATATGAGCTGAATACGAAAATGATGGTCGTGGCGGCTCTGGTGGTTGGAATAGTGCTTGCACTTGTGATCACGATGATCATGAGATCCAGCATGCTCAGGGTCAAGCAGATCCAGACGGATTATAATATGGGTGATATATTTGATATAACAAACTATATTGAGCCGGACAGCAATGATGCCAGGCTGGAATATGACAACTCAGAATTTGCACCGGATAAGCTTGGTAAGTACACCATCAAATATAAGATCAGACGTGGAAAGTTAAGCAAGACAAAAAAGGCTGTGATAAATGTTGTTGATGAGGTAAATCCATACATAGACGGCCCGGACGAGATAGACGTTTCTATGGGAACGGATATAAACTGGAGTGATTATTACAATGTCACAGATGAGGATCCGGATGTGCAGGATTCGCTTAAAGCTTCTCAGGATGTGGACACAAGCAAGGAGAGAACCGTAACAGTGACTCTCACAGCGGAGGACTGGGCAGGCAACAAGGCGTCCAGACAGATCACCGTAAATGTACTCAAGAGTAACTTTGATGAGTAGGGTGTGAACGAAATAAAATATCTTGAAAAATGACAGAAAAAAGCTCAATGCTGACGGGGATGAAATCCGAAAGCATTGAGCTTTTTGATTTTAGTATTTTATGAGATAGGCGGCTTTCTCAGCTCTGCATCCAGCTCTGAGTTGTCAACCACTGTTGTCTTGGTCTTTTTAACCTTTTCCTTTTTCTTCTTCGATCTGCTCTTGTGTATGTTCTTGATGAGCATTACCACCAGAAGCAGGATGAGACCTATGCTTATGAGGACTACGGATAAACCGTATTTGTCCAGTATCTTGTCGATTATGTTGTAGCTTGACTTCTCCCACAGTCCATCCGCTTCAAGATCTGCCTGAACCTTTGAGAGGCAGTACTTTGTTCCGGTACACTTTGGTATACCCGGAAGTCTTGATGTGATGGCTGTAAGGTTGCTTGCCTGTTCGTCGGTTACATTGAAGTATGTATATGACAATGCCTCCTTACCTGTTGTGGTTATAGGATCGTCCAGACCGAGATTGATGAGATACCACTCTCCGCCGAGATAAACGGCATTCCATGCACAGTTGTTGATGTAACTCTCTTCTTTGAGCTGCTTCTGTGTGTCCATCGAGTCGTCCAGAAGATCTGAATTCTGTCCCTCAATGTACAGACATGGCACACCAACGTAATCCATAATGGCCTTGAAAGCCTTTGCATATCCGTAGGTGACTGCCGACTGATACTTGGAGTTGAACACGCCGTCTGCGGTGTATGCGTATATGTTGTCCTTGCTCTTAGATGTTGCATCTGAGGCATAATAAACTTTGTTGATGATCGAATTATGTATAAGATATACCTTCTCGTAATCCTTTGCGCTCTCATCCAGAGAAGCTGCATAATTCTTGACGGTCAGGTCAAAGTTGTTCTTGTATATGGAACGTGTATCTCCGTTGGCATACAGTGAATAGCACTCGATGGTGAGAGCTGTATATCTGAGTTCTCCCGAGGATTCCTGCTTGCACTGATAGCTGTCGGACATCCAGAAATACTCAGGATGATCGGCGAGTACAGCGTTGACGATCTGATCCATTCCATCGTTTCCGATAACTTCCCAGTCTTTGTTGCTGACCGACAATGTAAATGCTGTGTAATATCCGCCGTCCTGATAAGAAGCATTGGATGTCGACTCGTTGAATTTCTGAGCTGCATCGTTGATCTGTTTGTAGACGGTTCTGTACGCACTGTTGTCAAACTGGTCATAGAAATAAGTTCTGCCATCTATGGTATCGGTTTTGTTACTGCTGTCCGTATCATCTGTATCCGCCGCCTTTGCGACATATGGAGAAAATGATAATATCATGGTAAGCGTAAGCAGCAGTACAAGAAATTTTTTCTTCATAACTGGAACACACTCCTTCTTTTGCTTATGCAAAGCCCCTTTATATACTTCCTTCAATAATAACACATTATGGTTATTATTGCCAGAGAAAATGGGTTAAAGCGGTTGGATTTTGCTTCGCATATGTGTATAATAGTAAAAACCTGATGGTTAACGGATGGAAGGAGGAAACACATGGCTTCCAGTTGCGATATGTGTGCACACTATGTGTACGATGACGAAGATGATTTTTATGAGTGCCTGGTGAATATGGATGAGGATGACTTTGCCAGATTTGTGGCAAGAGGCTACGACAATTGTCCGTATTTTCAGTTGGATGATGAATACAGGATAGTGAGACATCAGATGTGACGATTGAAGAAAAACGGGAGATGTGCAGCAGCGCGTCTCCCGTTTTTCTGGCAAATGATCAATGTGATCAGTTCTTTTCAAATGACTCCGCCAGCTCCGTGAGATACACATACCTCTCCAGAAGCTGATCCAGCTCTGATTCAAGCTGTTCCTTTTTCTGCGTGAGTTCGTTAAGCTTCACGAAATCTGACACAGAGTTGTTGATATCGGTCTCCGTCTGCTCTATCTCAGCTTCTTTCTGGGCGATGGTGTCCTCTATGGTGTCATATTCCCTCTGCTCATTGAAGGAGAACTTTTTCTTCACGGATGGATTCTGCGTTTTCTTTTTCTGGGCAGGTTCCTTGTCCGCTGTGCTGACACGCTCCGGCTTTGTCTGGGTATTTGCCCCTGCCGATGTGCTGTTGGCAAATGAACCGTGGGTCAGATAATAATCGGTATAACCGCCCTCAAACTGTGAGATCCCGCCGCAGCCGTCAAACACCAGAAGCTTTCTTATGACTCTGTCCAGAAAATATCTGTCGTGTGATACGACTATCAATATGCCCTGGAAGGAATCGAGATAGTCCTCAAGTATACACAGTGTGGAAATGTCCAGATCGTTGGTCGGCTCGTCAAGGATCAGTACATTTGGAGATGATACGAGAACCTTCAACAAATACAGTCTTCGCTTCTCGCCTCCTGAGAGCTTCTCTATGCGCTGGTGCTGCAGAGTGCCGTCAAATAAAAATCTCTCACACATTGTGGATGCTGACATGAGACCTTCGGTGGTCTGGATATACTCTGCGGTTTCTTTGACGTAGTCGAGTACCTTCATGTTGGGATCCAAGGCTTCATTTTCCTGAGAGAAATATCCTATCCTTACGGTGTCTCCGATCTCTATGGTTCCGCTGTCCGGCTTGGTGACACCGGTTATGAGCTTCATGAGCGTTGTCTTGCCACAGCCGTTTGGGCCAACAACACCTATCCTGTCAGTCCTCAGGAAGTTGTATGAGAAGTCCGTTATGACCGGACTTGGTCTGCCCGGCCAGGTCTTGGCTATATGGGAGAGCTCTATTGTTTTGTTTCCCAGCCGGCTCGCGATTGAGCTCATGGTAACAGACTGAGTTTCCTTTATAAGCTCCTCACTTGCAAGCTTCTCATATCTCTGGATATGGGCTTTCTGCTTTGTGCTTCTGGCTCTAGCACCTCTCTGCATCCATGCGATCTCCTTGCGCAGGATATTCTGATGTTTGTTCTGAGTGGCAAGTGCGATGTTCTCACGCTCTGCCTTCAGCATGAGATAGCCTTCGTAGTTGGTATTGTAGCTGTAGGTTTTGCCTTTGTCGATCTCTACTATGCGGTTGCACACCTTGTCAAGAAAGTATCTGTCGTGGGTGACCATGACCAGAGCGCCCTTGTAGTTGTTAAGGTAATCCTCCAGATATTCTGTCATATCGTTGTCGAGGTGGTTGGTGGGCTCGTCCAGAACAAGAATGTCACATCTTGACAGCAGTGCCGCAGCCAGAGCGACCTTTTTTCGCTGACCTCCTGAAAGTGTGCTCACCATGAGGCTGGTGTCGTCAAATCCGAGACGGTGAAGAAATGCCTTGGCATCACCCTCTATGCTCCATTTGTTCTCCTCGTCGACATTTGCAGTGATGACATAGTCGTATATGCTGACCTTCTCTGCGAAGTCGGGGGTCTGTGGAAGATATTTTATGACCACGTTGTTTCCCTTTGACAACTGTCCTGAATCACATTCGTCTATGCCGGCTATGATCTTGAGGAGTGTTGATTTACCCGTGCCGTTTACGCCTATGACACCGATCTTTTCTCCTGAATTTACTGAAAAGTCTGCGTCATCGAACAGAATCTTGTCAGTGTATGCTTTTGAAAATCCTTTTATTGTAAGTAGGTTCATATATGTTCTTATGGGGCTTTGTGCCCGCCCTTTCGTCAAAATGAGCCGTGAAAACGGCTTTGCATGTAAGTATTATTGTAATTGGGGAGAATTGACGAGTCAAGAAGCATATCATAATAGAAATACCATTTGAGAATAATTAAAAATAGACGAAAATATATAAGACAATGATCTCCACCCGACAGTATATTTGTAAAAAAACATTCCTGAATTTATACAACATGACTAAAAAATAACCTGAAAAGGCGCTTTAGGTTAATAAAAACAAGCCATTTGCACAAATTGGTTTACAAAATTACAATTTTGTAATTTGCAAATTATTCCAAAAAGTAGTATAAATTGAACATTGATTACGGACAGGAATGGAGGTAATTATCATGGAATCAACAAATATCAGGGTTAAGCTCAATTCAGTAGAGCAGGTAAGACAGTTTGTAGAGACAATGAGAAAATATGATGGAGACGTTGATGTATATTCATCCAACAGGAATTATCTTGTAGATGGCAAATCAATACTGGGAGTTTTTAGTCTTGGACTTGATCAGGAACTCACAGTAAAGTTCTATAACGGAGCGACAGAGTCGTTTATAAATACATTACAGCCATTTATGCTGGCTGCATAAGGAGTATTTATTACAATAATTTTCATAGCTAATTCGTGGTCTGTATGCATTGACACATTCGTTGATGGAGTGTTAGAATGTCCTTATAAATATTAAGAGATATTAGGGGGCGCAGCCAATGCAGATTACAGAGATGAAAGCTAAAGTTAACACTATGGATGACATCAAGAAGTTTGTTGCATACCTGAATCAGTTTCCAAATGATGTTGACGTTTCATCAGCTCAGTACGTCGTAGATGGAAAGTCAATCTTAGGTGTGTTCAGTTTAAATCTTGAGAAGCCACTTACAGTGAAATTTCATGGAGAAGTTGCACCAGAGCTTCAGGCAAAGCTTGATGAGTTTAAGTGCTAATTCTATAGGATACATAAGAAAGCTTAGAAAAGCAGGCTGCAGATTTTCTGCAAGCCTGCTTTTCTTATGCTGTGAGACAAGTGTCAGGAGGGATGATTATGATATACGAAGCGGATCAGGGGTTGGAATACCATATAAAGGTAAATGAGGATATGATAGGCCAGTATGTTATCATGCCGGGGGATCCTAAGAGATGTAAGGCGATAGCAGCGTATCTCGAAGATGCGGAGCTGGTGGCGGACAGCAGGGAATTTGTCACGTATACAGGCTATCTGGATGGAGAGAAGGTCAGTGTCACGTCCACAGGTATAGGCGGCCCGTCGGCGGCCATAGCCATGCAGGAGCTGGTGCACGCCGGTGCCCACACTTTTATCAGGGTTGGAACCTGTGGCGGTATGCAGACTGAGATCGTAGGCGGAGACGTGGTGATCGCCACGGGAGCTGTCAGGATGGAGGGCACGTCAAGAGAGTATGCGCCTATAGAGTACCCCGCGGTTGCGGATATAGATGTGGTGAATGCGCTCAGAGAGTCAGCAGGAGCACTTGGAGTGACGGCACACACAGGTGTGGTTCAGAGCAAGGACTCATTTTATGGACAGCATTCGCCGGGAATCATGCCGGTTGGATATGAGCTTATGAACAAATGGGAAGCGTGGAAGAAGATGGGCTGCAAGGCCTCTGAGATGGAATCTGCTGCATTGTTCATAGTTGGAGCGTTCCTGCGGGTCAGGGTCGGTGCGTGCTTCCTTGTGGTGGCGAATCAGGAGAGGGCTGCAGCCGGTCTTCCGAATCCTGAGGTACACGACACCGATAAAGCCATACGTGTGGCTATTGAAGCTGTGAAGAAGCTTATCAGAACTTGAATACACGACCTATGTCTGTCTTGTAGCTTTCAAGATAGTCAAGGATCTCATCTGAATTATCCATGACGGTATATATCTCGTTGGTCGCAGGCGTCATAAAGCCTTTGTCCGACGTCTCTTTGAGCATGGACAGAAGATGATCGTAGAATCCGTTCTGATTGAAAATTACGATTGCTTTGCCGTGACGTCCGAGCTGCTTGAGCGTGAGGATCTCAAAGAATTCCTCGAGAGTGCCAATTCCACCGGGCGTTACGATGAAAGCGTCTGCCTTATCTTCCATGATCTGTTTGCGCTCTCTCATGGTCTCAGTGGTTATCAGCTCGGAGACATTCTCAAACAGTATTCCGTCAACATTAAAGAATGAGGGAGTGACGCCTATTATGGTGCCATTTTCCTCGTATACACCCCTTGCCACTGCGCCCATGAGCCCATTTGCTCCAGCGCCGTACACAAGAGTGTGGCCTCTTTTGGCGATTTCCCTTCCTAAATATTCTGTTTCTTCTATATAAGATCTGTCAATGTCGTTGCTTGACGCGCCATATACACATATATTCATAAAAACCTCCGATGTGACAATGCCAGGTATTCCTGAACTGCCGAAAAATCATTTATTAAACAGTATATAGAAGTAAATGATAATTTGGAAGAAATTATTTATAAAATAATGTAAAATCGCAAAAAAATGCGGAGCAGCCATAGGACTGCCCCGCAAAGGGAAAACATGAAAAGAATGATATGAGATTACAGAAGCTCAACAACTTTGTTGAGAACTGCGATCTCTTTTTCTTTTGCACCCATAAGGTACTTCTCAAATCTGTCCATACAGTCAACCTTGCCTGTGATGGAAGTCTTGATGAGAAGGTTTCTGGCGGTGAGCATGGTGTTCTCAACCTCCATATAATCATTCAGGATATCACCGTTGAATTCAATATATCCGTGATCCATCATGTACTTGAGTCTCTCCATCATGAGAACCTTGTGGTCATACAGGATGTGAAGAGCACGTATATCAAAGTCTGGATCCTCTGCTGAAAGCTGCTTGCCGATCTGCTTCAGAACCGCATCGTAGACATCAACCCCAAATACTGTGTCCTTAAAACGATTTCTCATCATACGGAAGTGATTCTTGGTATCCTTTGACTCAAGGTACTCGATGATGGTATCCTTGATATACTGTGTGTCGAGTTCGTAGTATGTATCAGCCAGATTCTTCTGGATCACGTATATTCCACGGCGTCCCTTGTAGTCGTCCTTGAAAATATGATCCTCCTGGGCTGTGATGGTGTCGTAGCCGTTTCTCACATCTGAGTATGATACTTTTGAGTAGGAATAATGCTCGCCAAATGTGAAATCTCCAACATAGAACTGCTGCTCCTCGTCGTCATATCCGTAGATGAAGAGCTCGTGTGGGAATTTGTAGTCGGCACCGGAATCGCAGAGGATCTTAGCCTCGTCAAATACTCCGTATACATATCCGCCCAGATTGATGGTCTTCTTGATGAAAGTGAGAATATCTCCGCAGTAGCTCTCTACCTGCTCCTTTGTCATGAGAGAGAAGAGAAGATAAGGGCATTCCTTAAGTGAACTGCTTCCCGGCATCATATCTGCAAGAAGCATCTCATCTCCTGTGAAGATCTCTTCGATGTTGTAACATCTTAACTGTATATAATTGCTGAATATCCAATTCTTGGCTTTCTCGTCGTCCCCTATGATCGAGAAAAGTGTGGCATGCCACTGCCAGGATGTTATCATTGGATAGCTTATTGGCAAAATCTTTTTGCTCATGTGCTTATTACCTCCATTTCATATTAAGATTACGTGATGTTAGCTGACCTTGGCTGCTACAGCCTTGACTACATCGTTCATGTCATAGTAGAGACCAAGTGCAAGCTCAGAATCATCAAATTCAATGTTAAAAGCCTGCTCAAGTCCGACGATGAACTGAATGATGGAAACGGAATTCACGCCATATTCGGTGGTGAGTTCTGCAGTCATGTCCAGCTTGCCCGCATCTATGTCTGGAAGAATATCAGAAAAAACCTCCAATACTTTTTTTGTTAATGTGTCTTTGTCCATTTCAAACCTCCCATTCGTTTTGATATGTTACCAATGCACGTTACTTATATTTTAATGTGTTTGACAGTATTTTTCAATAAAATTATTCAATCCGTACAGAAATATTTGTGCATTTTTGTGTTAAATGTTAAAATTACCGTGAAGTATATGGTGTAAAATATGGTATAGTTGAATAAAATATTATAATTTTTTTAAAAAAATCAGACAGTTGATGTAAAATATAGAACAACAATATACGATAAGGCAGGGGGATGGACATGAAGATAGTTGTTCTGGATGGATGTGCGGCGAATTCCGGCGATATTAGCTGGGACAGTATTGGCAAGTATGGCGAGCTGACGGTGTATGACAGAACCGACAGGTCAGAGGTGGTCTCAAGGATAGGCGATGCGGAGATCATAACAACGAACAAGACGGTGATAGACAGGGCTGTGATCGAGGCCTGTCCGAACCTCAGATATATAGGTGTGCTTGCCACCGGCTACAATGTGGTCGATGTGGAGGCGGCACATGAGCACGGCATAGTGGTTACAAATGTTCCGGCATACAGTACGGATGCTGTGGCGCAGTTTACATTTGCACTGCTTCTGGAACTGGCAAACAGGGTCGGGGCGCATGATGCGTCAGTGAAGGACGGTGGCTGGGTGAGAAGTAAGGATTTCTCCTACAGTGTGATGCCGACCATGGAGCTTGCGGGCAAGACTATGGGTATCATAGGCTATGGCAGTATAGGTATGAAGGTGGCAGAGATCGCACATGCATTTGGCATGAGGGTGCTGGTGAACAGCCGGACGAGGAAAGCCCTGCCGGATGGCGATTGGATAAGCTGGGCTGAGAGGGATGAACTGTTCGCACAGTCGGATGTGATAAGCATACACTGTCCTCTGTTCCCTGAGACGGAGGGAATGATAGACAGGAGTGCGATAGGCCGGATGAAGAAGACTACATTCATCATAAACACTGCCAGAGGCGGCTGCATAGTGGAGAAGGATCTGGCAGATGCCCTGAACGAGGAACGTATAGCTGGAGCCGCGGTGGATGTCATAGCACAGGAGCCTATGGCGGCGGACAATCCGCTTCTCACGGCAAAGAATGTGATCATAACACCACATATCGCCTGGGCACCGAAGGAGGTCAGGGAGAGACTTCTCAATATAGCGGGTGGCAATATAGAGGCGTTTCTCAATGGAAAGCCTGTAAATACAGTATAAAAAGAATAAGATTAGCCATAGAGCAGAAATTTAGCTGTAAGAAGAAAGGATAGATCAGGAAGATGGAGAGCAGTTCTTTTGAGGATGTGAACAGACTGGTTAGGTCTGAACTGTATGAGCACATGGATCCGGAATTTGGCAAATATCTGGCCATGAACCTTCCGGGCTGTGGCAATATAATAGGTGTGAGGCTGGATGACCTGAAGGAGATAGCCAGACAGATAGCCGACATAAACTGGAAGGAGTATCTGAAGCATGCGCCGGATGATACGCTGGAGGATGTGGTCATTCAGGGGCTTGTCCTTGGATTCGCACAGGGCAAGCTGGAGGAGATACTTGCATATGCCGATGAATTTGTTCCCAAGATAGACAACTGGTGGGTGTGTGACTCGTTCTGCAGTACATTTGTGGCGGCATCCATGTACCCGGAGATAGTGTGGGAATTCATCATGAAGTATATGGGAGATTCCGAGCTGAATCCTGCGTGGAGAAAGAAGGAGGAGGCAGAGATTCCAGAGGGACAGGGAGGCATCGCAGTAGGAACCTGGCAGGATATGTCCGATGACTTCAGACTCAGGTTCGTGGCTATCATGCTGAAGTGCTACTTTGTGAATGACAAGTATATCGACAAATGCCTTTATGCATTTGAACATATGCAGGATGGCGGCTACTATGCAAAGGACGGTGTAGCCTTTGGCCTGGCGGAGAGCTATTTCGTGTTCCCGGACAAGACGATTGAGTACATAAAAGGTGCACAGTTTGACAGGCATATTCTGGAGATGACTAAGAACAAGATAGAGAAGATATACAGGCTGCCGGAAGCGGATGTGAACAGGTTTGCGGAAGTTATAAATGAATATTAAAATTAAGAGAAGGACATTATATTTGCAGGAGGAATTCTTATGAGAAATTTGAATGCGGATATGGATGTCCTTTTTGCTTTGACTGGGATCAATGATATTGAAAATGAGTTTATGGTGGCAATGGTGCTGGTGATTGTCTGTTTGGCGGCTGCGGTATGTCTGACCGTATGGATAAGAAAATACGTCAGGGGAAATGCCTCAGGCAGTCTGGAAGATAGTCAGGATGAGCGGGAGGACAGGGAGTATTCATCGGAGGATAACTACATCGATGGTGATGCTGTAGCCATTGCCATTGCTGGAGCTTTGGGAGGAACAGCAAATATTTACAGTCTGAGGAGCAGTGATACAAGACTTAGAGTTACGGTGAACAACGGGGCGCTGGTGGACAGGAGAAAACTGAAAGCCACAGGAGCTCTGGGAATACTGGCAAAGGGCAGGCAGGTGCAGGTATTCTATGAGGATCAGGTGGAAAGGATATGCCGAGAGCTTGGAAGATATATAGATGGACACAGGAAAGATAATATTGAACAGGAGGCTGAGATCGATTATGAAAGAGTGCTTAAGAAGGTGTATGTGCCTGTTGAAGGTGATGTTGTGCGCGTATCTGATATACATTGCCTACAGAACCTGGGAGACGGGAGTGTCGGCTTGTGTGCGATTCGAGCCACACGGGGAGAGATCAGAGCGCCGTTTGACTGCAAGGCTGGATATAGTAAAGCCGGAGAAGGTCAGATAGAGTGTACATCTGAGGAAGGATACGTGGTCAGGATATATCTGATATCAGAGATCGACACCGGATGGCAGAGGACACAGAGCTATGTAGATATAAGACTTACATGTGGTGATGGTGAGAAGGTGCGAAAAGGAAGGCTGCTTGCAGAGTATCCATATGAGACGCTTGCTGGCAGAGGCGAAACTGTATATGCTGTGCTGGAGGTACATTCCGATGAAAATGCTGATACAGGTCATTCTGGTGGCATAGATAAAGGATATCAGCTTAAGATAAACCGGAGAGAGAAAGTGAATTATGAATATGTGGCATGCGAGCTTGTCGTCTGAAAAGCTCACATGCCATTTATTTACGCTCTGGTTGCCCTGTCTATGATCCCAGCAAGGGTATCTATGACCATAGCGGCATCCTGATCTTTGTATTTCAGGAAAGTATAAGCACAGCCTTGTACGAACATTGACACCTCAACATTCTTGGCAAGGTCATCTCTGAACTCGGGACGGGCGTCATATATCTTCTCCTTGATGAGGGCGTCGAGCTTGTTGGTCAGGACTCCATAGCTTCTATTGTCATCAGGAAAGAGTATGGAGAACAAATGTCCCTGGTTGATAAATGCGTTGCATAACTGCCTGCTTGCTTCTGCAGGATTGGTAAGCATATATTCTGGATTTGGAATGTCACCGATGAGGGACAGAAGAGCATCATTTTCGAGGTATTCCGACAGATCATATATATCCTGAAAATGCAGATAGAAAGTCTGCTTGCTGATATTGGCCTTTTCTGTGAGTTCCTTCACTGTGATCTTCTCCACAGGTTTGGTGGCACGCAGTTCGATAAATGCGCTGAATAAGCTGTTGCGTGTACGCTGAATCCTTCTGTCCATAAAAGCTCCTTTCTGATCATACAAAAGCTGTACGCGGGTAATGATTATAAATGGCTGTAAGCGCCCTGATGATGCTCTATGCATTATAATATAGAATACAACAAAAGAAAGATATAGTCAAAAAAACGTATATACATATTAAATCTAATTGTCAATAATTGTCTGGAGTAAATTATTTTACTTTTATCAAAAAACGAATATTCATATAGCGGATGTGCAACGGTATACTGAAGGTAATTTACTACAGTCAAGAAATGACTGAGAGGGCTTGGATGATGGAACTTGAACACTAACTTTGTATGGAGGAAAAGTTATGGATTTGTATGAGTTTTATTCGGGAAGGTGCTTTGATGCCTACAATGAGCTCGGCGCACACGTTGTGAAGGAGAACGTGGGCAAGAGCAGGAGGAAAGCAGTGACAGGAGTGGACTTTGTGACGTATGCACCGAATGCGGAGTCGGTGACGGTTACAGGTGAGTTCAATTCATGGGGAGAGACTGCCATGGAGAGGTGTTACGATGGCAGCTTTTTCAAGTGTTTTGTGCCGGGGGCAAAGGCCGGACAGATGTATAAATATAAGATATACCAGAGAGATGGATATTGTGTGGATCACTGTGATCCGTATGGATTCGGCATGGAGCTGAGACCGGCATTTGCATCTATAATAAGAGATATGGATGAGTATACATTTGGCGATGCAAGATGGATGAGGACACGGAATGAGTGCAAGGGTGGTCCGCTCAATGTGTATGAGATGCACATGGGCTCATGGCACTGCAAGCCGGTGTATGATGAGAATGGAAAACAGCTGACACCGGAAGAAGTCATTGAGACTGACCGAGTTGCTGAGGGCTGGTATACATACAGAGAGATAGCACCGATGCTTGTGGAATATCTGAAAGAGCAGGGCTACAATTATGTGGAGTTTATGCCGCTTTCGGAGCATCCATGTGATGAGTCATGGGGCTACCAGAATACCGGATTCTTCAGTCCGACGGCTAGATACGGAACGGCGGATGACCTGAAGTTCCTCATCGACACGCTTCACAAGAACGGCATAGGTGCCATCATGGACTATGTGCCTGTGCATTTTGCACTGGATGGATATGGACTTGCAAAGTATGACGGAACCAATCTGTATGAGCATCCGACCGATGATGTGGGCTACAGCGAGTGGGGTAGTAAGAATTTCATCCATTCCAAGGGAGAAGTTCAGACATTTCTCAAGAGTGCGGCGAATTACTGGCTCACAGAGTATCATTTTGATGGCCTAAGAATGGATGCCATCAGCAGGATAATCTACTGGATGGGCGACGAGTCTAGAGGTGTAAATGACAGGGCGGTTGAGTTTATAAAGGGGCTTAACCAGGGACTTAAGGACAGACACCCGTCATGTATTCTCTGCGCCGAGGATTCCACGGACTACAAGGGAACCACCAAGGAAGTCGGATACGGCGGACTGGGATTTGACTACAAATGGGATATGGGTTGGATGAATGACACATTGAATTTCTTCAGAACTCTGCCGTTTTGCAGAGGCGACCAGTATCACAAGCTGACATTCTCCATGATGTATTTTTATAATGAGAGATACATGCTGCCACTCTCGCATGACGAGGTTGTACATGGCAAGGCAACCATAGCCCAGAAGATGGCGGGATCATATGAAGAGAAATTCCCAAATGCAAAGGCGCTCTACGCCTACATGTATGCGCATCCGGGCAAGAAGCTTAACTTCATGGGTAACGAGATAGCCCAGCTAAGAGAGTGGGACGAGAAGCGTGAGCAGGACTGGGATATACTGAAATACCCGAACCACGATTCATTTAACAGATTTATAAAAGATTTGAATAAGCTCTATCTGAAAGAGCCTGCGCTGTCAGGGTGGGATGATGATCCTCACGGGTTTGACTGGATACTCTGTGGCAAAGAGCAGGATGTTGTATATATATTCCAGAGAGTTATTGAGGAAAATAAGATAGTAGTAGTCATGAACCTATCAGGAAATACATACAGGGATTATCACTTCAGATACGGCGAGGGCAATTCCATGAAAGTCCTCATGAACACGGACTGGAATAAATATGGTGGAAACACTAAAGACACCGTGAAGAGTATCAAGGGCGTATGCGGTGACTTCGGCTTTGATCTTCCGGCTCTGTCTGTAATGTATTTAAAGCCGGTGGATTAGTAAAAAGGAGAGATTATGATATTAGATGTAAGCAACCTCAGCCATGGATTTGGTGACAGGGCAATATTTGAAAATGTGTCATTCAGACTTCTGGCAGGCGAGCACATAGGGCTTGTCGGCGCAAATGGTGAAGGTAAATCAACCTTCATGAATATAGTGACGGGCAGTCTCATGCCGGATGAGGGTACAGTGACCTGGGCGAAGAATGTGAAGGTCGGATATCTGGATCAGCACACGGTCCTTGAGCCGGGCATGACCATAGGCGGAGTGCTGAGGGATGCGTTCTCCAGACTTTTCGATATGGAGAAGAGGATAAATGAGATATGTGACAAGCTGGCGGAGGTCACTGACGAGGATGAGATGAACACTCTTCTTGAGGAGATGGGACTTCTTCAGGATCTTCTGGACAGCCATGACTTCTATATAATAGATTCGAAGGTTGAGGAGGTTGCCAGGGCATTTGACCTGTTGCAGCTTGGACTGGACAAGGATGTAACTGAGCTGTCGGGCGGACAGAGAACCAAGGTTCTGCTGGCGAAGCTTCTGCTTGAAAAGCCGGAGATACTTCTGCTCGACGAGCCTACGAATTATCTTGATGCACACCATATAGAGTGGCTCAAGAGATACCTTCAGGAATACGAGAATGCGTTTATTCTTATATCCCATGACATTCCGTTCCTGAATTCAGTTGTAAATATCATATACCATATGGAGAATTGTCAGCTGGGCAGATATGTCGGCGATTATGACAAGTTCCAGGAGGTGTATGCGGTGAAGAAATCCCAGCTTGAGGCTGCGTACAGAAAGCAGCAGCAGGAGATATCTGAGCTGAAGGATTTTGTGGCGAGAAATAAAGCCCGGGTTGCCACAAGAAATATGGCTATGTCCAGACAGAAGAAACTTGACAAGATGGATGTCATTCAGCTTGAGCGTGAGAAACCGAAGCCTGAGTTCAACTTCAAGGAAGCGAGAACCTCTGGTAAGGTCATATTCGAGACTGATGATCTGGTGATAGGTTACAGCAAGGACAAGCCGCTTTCCAAACCGATGAATCTCCGCATGGAGCGCGGTGACAAGATAGCCATCACAGGAACGAATGGTATAGGAAAGACGACATTCCTGAAGAGTGTGCTTGGACTTATCCCAGCTATATCCGGCAAGGCGCAGCTTGGCGACTATCTGCACATTGGATACTTTGAGCAGGAGGTTAAGCCGAGCGAGAATACATGCCTGCAGGAAATCTGGGAGGAATTCCCGGGATATACCCAGTATGAGGTACGTGCGGCTCTTGCCAAATGCGGACTTACCACCAAGCATATCGAGAGCAAGGTGAAGGTCCTCTCGGGCGGCGAGCAGGCGAAGGTGAGACTTTGCAAGTTAATCAACACTGATACAAATGTGCTTCTGCTTGACGAGCCGACAAACCATCTTGACGTTGATGCCAAGGATGAATTGAAGCGTGCTCTTTCCGAGTATAAGGGGTCTATACTTCTGGTATGTCATGAGCCTGAATTTTATGATGGCCTTGTGACAGACGTGTGGAATCTGGAGCAGTACACGCTGCTCCAGTGATCAGATATTATAAAATTGTCAGGTTCAAATAGATTTTTTGAACCTGGCAATTTTTTAGCGTAAATTTGACTAATCGCAATTCCTATATTATTCTATATAGGACAGTTTAATATGGTAAAGTGCTAAAGATAAATGCGCACTCAGCGCAGAAATAGATACATCTGCTCAAAAAGTACTGTATAATCGTACGGATATAGACGCAGGTGAAAAATAATATTAGGATGGAGATGTTAGATGAATATACTTGAGAGTTTAAAGGATAAATTACTTGTTGCAGACGGGGCATTTGGAACCTGTTATGTGGGAATGTACGGAGAGCAGGGAACTGTCGCTCCTGAGCTTGCAAACATGCGCCACCCGGAGCGGGTACTTGAAATCCATAAAGAGTATGTGAAGGCGGGAGCCGGGCTTATAAGGACAAATACATTTGCGGCAAATACAGCGAGCCTTGATGCTGACACGGATTATGTCATTTCAAATGTGCGTGCGGCGGTAAAGCTTGCGAAGCAGGCTGCGGACGGCGAAGCTGGAACGGATCACAAAAAGGTATACATTGCCGGAGATATAGGCCCAATACCTGCGGATGCCGGTCTTACACTGAATGAAAGGGTGTCACAGTACAAGCTGCTGGGTGGGGCGATGCAGGACATGGGAGTGGATATCATCTGGTTTGAGACATTTCCTGAGTTCAATGTGCTCGAGCCTGTGGTGAAGCACCTGAAGGCAAGAAAGGACACGCCGGTCATGGTGTCGTTCTGCGTGAACCAGTTTGGGTACAGCAACTGTGGATTTTCGGCAAGGGCATTGCTCTCCCAGGTGGCAGGAAATCAGGACGTGGACTGTGTTGGATTCAACTGCGGAGTTGGTCCGTACCATATGCTTCAGCTTCTGAAAAAGCTGGATATAGACTGCGGAAAGCCTGTATCAGTCATGCCGAATGCGGGATACCCGAAGTTTACACAGAGCAGACTGGTGTTCAATGACAACAAAGAGGGATTCATAGATAAGATCCAGGACATAGCGGCGCTTGGTGCAGATATCATAGGAGGATGCTGCGGAACAAATCCTGAATACATACATCAGATCATGGAACGGGTGAAAACCGGAGATATTGCAAAGGCTGCCAAGATTCATGTGGAAAAGGTACAGGCTGACAGTGCTGTAAAGGACAATTTCCTCAAAGGACGTCTGGAGCGTGGCGGGGCAGCCACAAAAAATGCCGACGGACACAAGCACAAGCTGATTGCTGTGGAGCTGGCACCTCCGGTGGATGTCAACGATCAGAAGCTGCTTGATGCAGCCCATATACTTAAGCAGTCACATGTGGATGTGGTGACATTCCCTGATTCGCCATCGGGAAGAACCAGAGCGGATTCCATACTCATGGCGGAGAAAGTGCATAAGGAGACAGGACTCAGGGTCATGCCGCATCTGTGCTGCCGTGATAAGAATGCCATAGCCATAAGGGGAAGCGTGCTCGGTGCACAGCTTAATGGCATAAAGGATTTCCTTGTCATAACAGGTGATCCGGTTCCGGTCATGTTCAGACAGACGACCAGGAGCGTGTTCAACTTTGATTCAGTCGGAATGATGAAGCTGCTGCAGTCTATGAACGAAGAGGTGTTCAGCGGGGATAAGATCACCTACGGCGGAGCGATCAACCAGAACAGACTTAACGCAAAGTTTGAGATAGACAGAATAAAAAGAAAGATGGAAGCCGGGGCTGAATTCTTTCTGACACAGCCGGTGTTCTCCAGAGAGCAGGCACAGATCCTCAGAGACATGAAGGCTGAGACCGGCGCGACAATACTTGTGGGAATCATGCCGCTTGTCAGCAGGAGAAATGCCTTGTTCATGAAAAATGAGATGGCGGGCATAGAGATCCCGGACGAGATTATAGAGAGATACAGTGGAAATGCCACAAGGCAGGAAGGCGAGGAGTGCGGCATACAGATCGCCAGAGATATACTTGAGTACACTTCGGATTTTGCAGATGGATATTACTTCTCGTTCCCATTCAACAGAGTACATATGCTGGCACATATCGTTGACTAAAATGTGAGTCAAGGTTATTATGGAATAAGCGGTGTTGCCGGGGAAAACAGGGATTCTGGAGCAGCGCTATATAGGAGAGGCACTGTTATATATACAGTAGATAAAATACAGGATGCGCGGGTGCGCAGAAAGGAACAGACATGGATTACAATAGTTTAAGTCTTAAGATGCATGAGGAGCACAAGGGTAAGGTAGAGGTAGTGTCCAAGGTGGCAGTGAAGAACAGAGACGATCTGAGCACGGCTTACACACCGGGCGTTGCAGAGCCTTGCAGAAAGATCCGTGACAATAAGGCTGACGTATACAAATATACATGCAAGGGCAACATGGTTGCCGTGGTATCAGACGGAACAGCGGTTCTCGGCCTGGGAGATATAGGACCTGAGGCAGCTATACCTGTAATGGAAGGAAAGTCCATACTCTTCAAGGAGTTCGGCGGAGTTGACGCATTCCCTATCTGCCTTGACACAAAGGATGTGGATGAGATCGTTGAGACAGTAAAGCGCATTGCACCTGTATTTGGCGGAATCAATCTGGAGGATATATCAGCTCCAAGATGCTTCGAGATAGAGAAAAGACTTAAGGAAGAACTTGACATTCCTGTATTCCATGACGATCAGCATGGTACAGCTATCGTTGTGTCAGCAGGACTCATCAATGCGTTAAAGCTTGTCGGCAAGCCGTTTGACGAGGCAAATGTGGTTATCAACGGAGCGGGTTCTGCAGGTATATCAATATGTAAGCTTCTGCTTCAGCTCGGTATAGGCAATGTGGTTCTCGTGGACAGGCAGGGTGCTCTGTGTCCTGGACAGGACTGGATGAATCCGGCACAGGCAGAGATGGCAGAGATTACAAACAAGGACAGACAGACAGGTTTTCTTGCCGAGATAATGAAGGGTAAGGATGTATTTGTCGGAGTTTCAGCTCCAAATATCGTGACAGCAGAGATGATTGCATCTATGGCAGCAGATCCTATAGTATTTGCCATGGCAAACCCTACACCTGAGATCATGCCTGAGGAAGCGGCAAAGGGCGGAGTAAGAGTAATGGCGACGGGCCGTTCGGATTATCCAAACCAGATCAATAACGTTCTAGTATTCCCGGGAATATTCAGAGGTGCCCTGGACGCCAAGGCAACAGGCATAACTGAAGAGATGAAGATGGCAGCAGCCAAGGCTATCGCATCCATTGTAACAGATGATGAGCTCAAGGAGGATTACATCATTCCTGGAGCATTTGACGAGAGAGTTGCTAAGGTGGTTGCCAAGGCTGTAGCTGACGAGGCAATAAAGCTTGGAATTACAAAATAAGAATAAAAATAAAGTTTTTCGAAATATTTAGTAAATAAGTGTACTAAAAATCGCATCTTATGTGGAAAGTCCGCATGGGATGCGGTTTTTTATTTTGCGATTTTATTGTAAAGTAATATTGTTGTCCGCGGGGACGGATAGGGAGGAGAAAAAATTGAACAGTGTTATTATTGGGCAGAGAATAAAGGATGCCCGCAAGTCTATGAACCTCACACAGAAGGAGCTGGGGTATCTTATCTATGCAGATGGCAAATATATAAGCCGTCTTGAAAATGGCGGAAGTCTGCCGAGCCTGAAGCGGCTGGTGCTGTTGTCGAGGGTGCTTAACCGCACATGTGATTATTTCATATGGGATATCGATGTGATGGAGGAGGATGTGACTCCGAGGGAGGAAATCGTTATCCGGGATGAACAGGAGCGGAAGCTTCTGCAGCTTTGGAGGGAGATATGCTGAAGATTGCTGTGTACAGTGAGGAGAAAGTAATGAGCCCGTTGTTGCAGGAGTACATGGGTATATGGCAGAGAGATGCGGGATGTGTGTGCGCTGTGAGATATTATGACAATGTGCATGCGATCATGGTCGACATGGATCTTGAAGGAATTTACGATGTAGTGGTGGTGTATCGTTCCTGGGATGTGGCCGATGCCTTGAAAAAAGACCGCAGGGTAGGTAGTCTCGTGATGATAGCAGCAGGAATAAACCGGAGATTGTATGATATCCAACCGTGTTATATTCTGTATGAACCTGTTAATGCGGCAAATTTCAAAAAGGTGATGACGATGGCGGTTGAGGGGAGCCGGGATGAGAGAAGATTCACATTTGTATCCGGAAGGGTGAGATACAGTGTAGATACCCGGAGCATAATGTATTTTGAAAGCGAACTGCGTCGCATAAATCTGGTCACAACGGAACAAAAATATGTTTTTTATGGAAGTATTGGCGAGATGGAAAAACGCATGAAGGTGGGCTACGGGGGATTTATCAGACCACATGAATCCTATCTTGTAAATCCGGATCATGTGAGCAGATGCACGGCTCATGAAATGATACTGACAAATGGTAAAAGTATACACATCAGCGCAACAAGACGCGCTGATGTGAAAAGATACTACAATGAACTGATCAATTGCTAGTTGTTAGAAGATCAAATATATCTGAGTAATTCTATGTTCAGTCTGCCCTTCCGGGTTGCGCTGCCTGTCTCGACAAATTCATATTTGCCATATCCACGTATTGAAAATACGTCGCCCGGTTTTAACTGGTAGCTGCTGTTTTCGTACAACCTGTTGTTTAGTGAAAATTTCTTTTCCCTGAACAACAGGGATGTGCTGCTTCTTGAAAGGCCTGTTATTGTGGCGGTCACTGCGTCAGCTCTTGCAGATGCTGCGATTATGTGCAGAGGTTCCTTTTTTATCTGTATCTCATCAGTATCCTGGGTGCTGCAAAAAGTACATTTTACATTTGTGTGCCTTATCTTTGTCAGATTTTCTGCGATATAATCGGCAACAGTGTCCACACAGAATATATAGGCATTGTTGTGTTTGCCAGAATGAGTGGATTCGGTGACCAGTATATCGCCCACCATCTCCCTCTCAATGCCAAGATTCATAAGTGCCCCAAGGAAATCCCTATGGTTCAGATCATCTGAGAATTTGTCCGAAACAGCGGAAACCTTCATGGTGCAGATGGGAAAAGCCGGTGCGTAGCCGCAGTCGGCTTCATTTCCAAAGGCGATCATAACGCGGTCGCAGGATTCCCTGCCTCCAAAGATGGTATATCCTGCAAATGACAACTGTTCAAGATTGCTGTAAAATACTTCCATGTCTGCAGCGCTCAGAAAATTAGTATATGTATATCTGTTCTGGCGGAAGGCGGCATTTGCCAGATCCTTTAACCGCCCCTTTAGAATATCGTTTTCATTCATAGCATGTCCTCCGAGATCATTGACTTCTTACTATTATATTACAACACTCCGATCTTCGCCAACAGTCAAACGAATTTGACAGCTTTGCACGATAATCTGAAATTTATTGTTGCGAAAAGTGATCATAATGAACAATAAACCGTTCAAACGTGAAAAAAACAATCATTTTGCATTCAAAAATCTTCTAAAAACTATTGAAATGCGCAACTGTTGATAAATTACCACAAAAAAAAGCCTTCGTTTTATAAATTTTTGCGTATTTACAATTTCAAAGTGTTTTGATAGTATATGGGCATAACAAGGAGATGAGTTGTGATCAACAAGCCTTCTGGTTATAAAAAAGACAATCACTTATATTTTGATAGACGGAGGGTTCCCTTAGCACGAAATTCGTAGAAATCCCTTTATACGATGTAATGTAACCCCATAACCCCAAACCCCAAAACATAGGAATCCTCCACTCCCCCCTTCTTAACAGCCTGTCGCATAAGCGACGGGCTGTTTTTATGTTCTGAAAAACAGGGGAATTTAGAGTTTCATATTGGATGCGCTTATGGCGTTACCGAGTTCTGTGAGACTTTCCACGAAGGCTGCGTATTTGCATATGTCAGTCATCTTAGATTTTCTTTTGCTATTTCCGAGAATGCTATAGATATAATCTCTTGACTGGTCGATTATATATGTTGGCGTTGTGTCGTGCTCGTTGTTGAATAACATGGATTTGAAGTTCTGAAAAAAAGAATAAATTTCATAATCTATAGAATTGTCATTCCGCTGCATGTATTCGAGAAGCATATCGATATAGCGCAAAGCTGAGTGTACGTACAGGATAGAGTTTTCGTTTATGTACAGTACGGTTTCCGGCACAAAGAAAGATGGATGTGCGAAACCTTTTATGCTGTGCAGGGCTTCCATTTTCTGGGTGGCTGACTGGTTGAACGAGTAACGGTTTTTGTATTGTTCAATGATAGAGAGCGTGTCCGCTGAATTATTTTTTGCTATTACGCGCCGTCTCTCGTTGATGTACAGTTTTAACTCCAATAGAAGAAAATATATATCCGGGGATGAAAAACGCTGCGAGTTTTTGATATACGGAAATGAACCTGTCATTCTTCTGAAAAATGAGTCTGCTGTGGCATAATTGTTTATTATGCTGATGGCTGCATCTACATTGAAATTCTTGACAAATTCCCTGGTTGCGGGCTGATACACTGTCTCGTTGTCAATGCGGGATACATAGGAACTAAGAAAGATTATCTTCTCTTCTGCGGTGAGTTCGTATCCGTTGAGGTTACAATAATTGATGGCGGAACAGGGGGCATCGGTTTGTGTTTCGGCATTGTTTAAGTCTGTCATAATGATCTCCTTTGTTTTTGTATGGATAAAAATGTAGCACTTTAACGCGATAAGTGGTAGGATATTTATGGATACAAAATTGTACAATATGTATAATTTTACAATGTATGAATAGCTAGAAGAATCAAGGGTTTATGCTGTGTACGACAATTGTGAGAGAGCCTTTAGGGGCAATTTAGGGGCAAAAAAATAAAAGATGACCATTCAGTGTGAAAACTGAGTGGTCATTTTTTTTAGTTGATAATTGATATTGTGTCGACAGCCGCATTGTCTTTTTGCTTCATTTTTTTAGTGATATGAATGTAAATAGCTTTTGTTATTTTGTCGTCATGGTGGCCTAGACGGCGGGATATCTGTTCTGCTGACATAGTTTCTGCCAGAATCGATGCGTGTGTGTGGCGCAACTTGTGCGGAGTTATCTCTCTGCCAAGAACTTCAGAGGCGGCTGTCTTCAAGTGTAGGTTATAGGTTCCATAGGATAAATAGCCACCTGTCTTCAAGTGCGGCATAAAAAGTGTGCTTTTAATTCCATTTTCAAACATTGTTTCTTTTCGCCAAAGTCTGAGTTTTTTTATAAGTAAGAGAAGCTCAGGTTGTATATGAAGATTTCTGATTGAATCACTTGTTTTGGCTGACGTTGCGTATTTGGTTGCAGGGTAGTAAGTCTTGGTAACACGAATAGTTTTAGATGTAATATCCACATCTGAATCTTCAAGTGCCACAAGCTCCCCAATCCTCATGCCTGTAAGAATCAGAAAATAGGATATATAGTAGTCCTGCCAGTGGTTATTATCTATTAAGTAATTAAGTAATTTTGTTATCTCATCATGTTCAAGATATTCATTGCTGATGTCATATACCTCTGGTATTTCGTCGGAGCTCTCTTCGCTGATATAGTCAAGTTTTAATAGTATATCATGATTTGAGTGATAGTCGTTTTTCACTCCCCATTTTAGAGCGAATTTCAGATATTTTATATAGCTGTTTATTGTGCTGATTTTTTTACCGGTAGCAAGAAGTTGATCATATATATAGCGGGGAGAAAGTTTGTCAACGAGTACATCATTACCGATTGTGCTTACACAACGATATATATATGATTTCTCAGTTACAATTGTACTTTCTTTCCTCTTGCACTGCCGTAATGATGCTATATAAGCATCAGCCAGCTCCCCTAGCGTTGTATCAGATCGGACAGGAGAGGAAGTCTCGGCTTTCTCAATCTTCCCGGCAAGGATCCTTGCCGCCTTGTTTCTGTTCTGCGGTGATGCCTTAGGCATCGTCACTGTAACCTTTTTCACTTTTTCCGTGAGCGGATCTGTGTACCTCTCACAATACTTGACTGTTCCATTCTTCTGTGTTTCACACCACATAAAATCACCATCCTATCTAAAAATAGGCATAAAAAATAAGCCTATCAAAAGTGGAAGGCTTATGGTATAATATAGTTTGCGATCACTGTTATTCATAAGCCTTCGGTTTGTGGGTAACTTCCCTCAGGTGTACCCGCACCTGGGGGATTTTTTATAATCACCTTCGTTATTGAAGATGATGCTATCTAGTGTAAATAATATATGAATTGCCACTTTTTGTTCTTTTTATTTTGCCTGTTTTATCCCAAGCGTATAGTGTGTCTGCAATAACTCCTTTGATATCATATGGGAAATGGTTATATATATCCTTTTGTATAATCCCAGGATGCTTTAATAAAAAGGCGTATAAATCATCATCTAGTGTCATTAATTGTTTTTCTTTATTTTGATAGTCAGTCTGTAAAGTATTTATATTTTCGGATAAATACTTACATTCGCTTTGTAATTCGTTCAACTGTTTAGCATTTAATAAATACTCATTACACCATAGTTGATAACATTCATCTTTGCTAGCACATAGCTTTTGAACATCCGAAATATATCGAAGGAGAGATTTTAAAATAGCCAATCTTTCTATAGGTGCACGGTCATTACATGTGTTCCATTGTGTTAGAAAATATGAGTATTCATTTTGAATTTTATCAATAAATGCACGATTAGCCGTTACCCATCCCCATGGCAAATCACCATCCACAAGCTGATTTAATGGTTCCCCAAATGTATTAAAGGTTTGATTTTGTTGAACTGATTGAGATTGCTGGGTTGGAGAATAAAGTGGTATGGATTTGGCAGGAACAATTTTATTCATAAGTTTATCAAATATCCCCATTATATATTACCTCAAAACTTCCCTCTTAATTCTACGACCTTGCCAATTATTCTCACTGGCTTAGTCTCTATAGTTTCTTTGTCAAAAAACATCGGAGCATATGCAGGATTGTTGGATATAAGCTCTAACCCATCTCTATACTTCCTGAGCCTCTTGCAGACGGCGTCATCGCCGTTTACAAGAGCAATTACAGTATCGCCATTCTCGGCATCTTCCTGTTGTTTAACGATGACAACATCGCCATCCACAATACGAGGCTCCATACTGTCACCCTTTATTTTAAGTGCGAAGAAGTCGCCAGTCTTAGCAAGTTCCTCGGATATTTCTTCGGTGTCAATGATTTCGGTGATGGCATTGATTGGAATACCTGCAGCTACACGACCAAGGACTGGAATTTTTCTAGCCTGAATAGCTTGTGACTGTTGAGGGGTATTAACTTCAACCTTTCCATCTAGCAAGGCAAATAAGTCATCAAAATCAATATTCATACCTTTTGCAGCTTGTCGGATACATTGAATAGATGGAGATATCTCTTTCCCCGTTTTTGGATGTTTATTCTTTTCCAATAAAGAAATATAAGCCTTACTTATTCCACTGCGTTCAGAGAATGCGTCCATACTAAGGGAATGATCATCTCTATATTGTTTTATGATGTCGCCTAATGTCATTTGCCCACCTCCTTTTGTTTACTATATTGTACAGTAATGATAAAAAAATGTCAAACATTTTAAACAAAACTGTTGACACATTATGTTCAACATGTTAAACTTGACGATGTCAAATAAATTAGACAAAAGAAAGGAGGCAGAAAGGTGAAGTACAGAGTAAAAGAGATTCGTGAAAAAGCTGGAATTACTCAGGAAGATCTTGCCACAAAGTCCGGAGTATCTAGAACAATCATATCTGGGCTTGAAAGCGGCACAATAAAAGAGACCTCAACAAGAACTCTTAGGAGAATAGCAGATGCTCTCGGTAGAAGTGTTAGTGAATTATTTTTTTAATTTTTATGTCTAACATGTTAAATGAGAAGAGAAAGGAGAGGAAAGATGTTTGGTTGGATAGTGGTAGTTGTTGTTCTGATTGCAAATATATCAGCAATTGCGTGCGTACTCAAAGATAGAATGGTTACTGCTGCGGTATTGAAGGTACTGGGAGATTGCATATCTTTAATATTCCTTTGTACTCGGTGAATACAGCATTTTTTAGTCTGTTAAATGCAATATCAAGTTCTTCAGAACATTTATCTAAAGGATAGTCCTTGTTGCCATTTTCAGCCTCAAGCATATTGAGAAAGGCAAGGTAAAAATCAGGATAAAGTGCTTGTGATTCAGGCTCCATGAGATAGATGTTACTGGTCAATAAATCTAAGAGATTACCTCTTGCCTCAGGACCAAGTTTACTGAGTTTGTTATAGAGCAGAAGTCCACGGCAATAGAACTGATAGAAAGGTATATAGAAGTTATCAAGCTGTTCTCGGCGAATTTGATACTTCTGTGTAAATAATTCCTTTATTGCTGTTAGATAGACTACAACAAATGATCCAACTACTGAAATGATTGCAACAACTATAGGTGCCATAAAATCCCTCCTTGTAAATAAATCTTTTTGTTAGAGTGATTATAACACATGGAGGAATAAAGAAAAATAAGAAAGGAGAGGCATGATAAAGAAGATAAAAGCAAAGCTCAAGGAGCCGTACTTCATGGAAGATCTTTGGTGCGATTATATCAGACCTGCAGTGATGGGACTGATAGGAGCAGCTATAGGCATAGCTACAGTAATCGTAATAAGACTGTTGTGATGACGGCACTTGCAACACCAACCAGTATAGGGACGATTATTTGCGTAAGCAGATATTGGGTATCAAACCACTGATTCTGTTCAACTACATATATACCATCTTTGGTAAGTGATATTGCAGATTCGGCGGCAAGCTTTTCCGATGGGATTCCTTGATAATCAACGATTACAGGAACGTAGGACAAGAGTTCACCTTTGATAAGATTGTCTACTTCATGCTTGCTGAATTTACCAGAAAGAGACATATAGGTGACAGGTCGGAAATGACGATGGTGGACATAATTCAATATTTTGATATCTGATTTTGTGACAGGCATAAGATCCCCCCTAGTTTTTTATCAATTATATCACAGGAAAGGAGATGAGAGCAATGAGCAGAGCAGTCAAGGACATACAGGTAATTGGTGTCAGGGAGATCGGCCGGTTGCCGTACATAAGCAAGGCGAAAATGATGAAGATATTTGAGATGTCATTATCTACAGCAACCAGACGTATAGCAGATCTTGACAGATATGTCCAGTCTGGCAGATATGGACCATACACCATACTGGATGGTGCCGGAGTAACAAGGGTCAATGTGCTTGCCTTGGTGGATTATCTGAAGTACAAGAAACAGCTTGACGCTGGCAGACGAGTGCCGCCGTTCGACATAAATAAGGTGGCAAAAGAAGCCGTCATAAACTGGGATGAATTAGATCCCTGACAGTAAAAAAGCACCTTTGGAATAGCAGTTCCGCCGGTGCATAGAAAAATACTCAAGGAAATCATAACAGAAAAGGGGAAGAAAAGCAATGAAGAGGAGAAACATGGACACAAAGGTTATAAGTGCATCATGCCTAGTTGCCATGGCTGCGGTACTTGTAAGACTCATATATAAAATGGCGACAGACTTTAGGTGGTTTATGACCATATCAACAGGAATGCTCATCTTGTACATAATCGGCACTATGGCGATAGAGATCGGTTTGTACTACATCGTCCTTGCCATGAAGGACATAGACGATGCAAGGGAAGCCATGGAAGATAGGCTGAATGGTTGAAATGAAGGTGCTCGGAAGTCATGAAGAGTGGCTTAAGGCAAGAACCAAGATAGGCGGGTCGGATGCCTCGGCGATCTTTGGGATGAGCCCATACAAGACAAACGTGGAACTGTTTAAAGAGAAAGCATACGGCATAGAGCCGGAGGACATATCAGATAAGCCTTATGTCAAGTATGGAACAGAGGCAGAAAAGCATCTGAGGGAGTTATTCAAGTTGGATTATCCACAGTATCAAGTTGGATATGTGGAAAACAACATGTTCACGAATGATAAGTACCCATGGGCGCATGCAAGCCTTGACGGATGGCTTATGGACCGGGATGGACGCAATGGTGTGCTTGAGATCAAGACCACAGAGATCCTGCAGTCAAGTCAGAAGAAAAAATGGGATAACAGAGTGCCAGATAACTATTACATACAGGTGCTTCATTACTTGATGGTGACAGAGTTTGAATATGCGGTACTCAAGGCACAGCTCAAGTTTGAAATTGATGGAGAGGTATATTTGCAGACCAAACACTATCCGATAGAGCGGTCGGAGGTAGAGGATGACATTCAGTATCTTATTGATGCTGAGAGAAGTTTCTGGGAGAGCGTACAGGTGAAGAAAGAGCCGCCGCTGATACTCCCGGAGATATAGGAGAGATGCAATGTATTACAACGAATGTTCGCAGTGCGGTGCTTACTTGGATCCAGGCGAGCACTGCGACTGTGAGGAAGAGAGACAGCGACAGACACAGCGTATCATGTCGATGATACGAGAGAACAAGAACAATAACCAGTATGAGCTGGTGCTGAATTAGGAGGTTAAAAATGGAATTAAGAGTTAATGAGGTAGCGATACCGGAGAAGATTGATTTTAACTACGAAGAGCTCAAGGCTGAGCTTATATCTAAGGTCTCATTTTATGAGACGCTTGTCTACACAGATGACCAGATCAAGGACGCAAAGGCAGACAAGGCGAACCTTAACAAGTTAAAGAAAGCCCTCAATGACGAGAGAATAAGAAAAGAGAAAGAATACATGCAGCCGTTTAATGTGTTCAAGGCTCAAATCAACGAGATCATAGGTATCATAGACAAGCCTATAGCGGTGATAGACGAACAGGTCAAGGCATACGATGAGAAACGCAAAGCTGAAAAGCAGAAAGCCATTGAAGATCTGTTCTCTCAGATAGGTTTCCAGAACTTTGTCACGTTGGAAAAGATCTGGGATCCTAAGTGGTTGAATGCATCGGTATCGATGAAGAGTATAGAAGATCAAATGAAGTCAAGAATGTATGAGATCGGCAATGGAGTGCTTACACTCAGTCAGCTCCCGGAGTTTGGCTTTGAGGCTACAGAGGTATTTAAGGAGACATTAGACATTAACAAGGCCATTTCTGAGGCTAAGAGAATGTCAGAGATTGCCAAGGCAAAGGCAGAAGCTGAGGCAAGGAGAAAGGCTGAGGAAGAGTCACGAAAAGCAGCAGAAGAGGCAAGACGAAAGGCTGAGGAAGAGCGCAAGGCACAGGAAAAGGTTGCCGAGGAGCAGAGAGCCGCAATGGCAAAGGCTATGACACCACCAGAGGAGGTACAGCCGACACCAGTACAGGAGTCACAGCCGGAACCACAGAAGATGGTAGTCAAGTTTGAGGTAGAACTTACAACAGAAGATGCAACGGCTCTGAGAGAGTTCTTCCAGAGCAGAAATATAACATTTAGAGCGATTAAGTAGGAGGTAACAAGATGATTAAGTCAGAAATGGGATCAGTATCAATGAGAGGAACAACGCCGATGCTTATATCGGAGTTGGCACTTGTGGTGAAGGGAATGAGAGAATCCCTTGCTAAAGAGTATGGAGAGTCAGCTACAGAAGAGCTGATAAGCAGAGCAATGGAAGCATCCAAAGCTGAGGGAGACCTTGACGAGATTATGCAGGGGCTCATACATGATACGTTTGACATATTGACCAAAGTGGATCGCCGCAAAGACAACACAGAGAATCCGATATCAATTCTGGAGGATATCTTGCGCAAGGCATTTGAGGACATGATTAAGCATTAGGAGGTAAGGAATAATGGCAGTAAATAACAGTTTGGCCAAGAAGGAGCCACAGGGAGCAAAGAAGACAGGAATAGTTGAATATGACGCAAATGGTGTGATGGTTTCATTGTCACCTGAGCTTGTAAGGAATTATTTGGTAAGTGGCAATAAAGAAGCGGTATCAATAAATGAGCTTGTAGTTTTCATGAATTTGTGCAGGTTTAATGGCCTAAATCCATGGCTTAAAGAAGCATACTGTATCAAATATGGCAATGAGCCAGCGGCAATGGTTATCGGCAAAGAGGCATTTCAGAAGAGAGCTGAATCAACCCCGGCATATGATGGTAGTACATCTGGAATTATCGTAGAGACGGAAGAAGGAGATATTAAATACAGAATAGGAACATTCAAGCTTCCTGGTGAGACTGTAATCGGCGGATTTGCTGAGGTGTTCAGAAAGGATAGGGCACACTCTTGCAGGGTTGAAGTGAGCATGGATGAATATGTTGGAAGAAAGAAGGACGGAACACTGAACAGCCAGTGGTCAAAGAGACCAGCAACAATGATCAGGAAGGTTGCACTTGTACAGGCTCTTCGTGAGTCGTTTCCACACAATGTATCTGGTATGTACACAGCAGAGGAAGTGGAACAGGTTGAGCCGGTGGAGCTTCCTGTTGAAGTACCACATGATGTTAGGTCGGAGATACAGGCTCCGCAGGAAGTGAAAAGCAACTCAGATAGCAACTCAAATTCTGCTGAAAACAACTCAAATATTTCAGATCCACAGCCAGCACCGGCAGAAAATCCACAGCCAGAGATGAACGCTGCCGAGGCGGCACTATTCGGAAGTTTCAAGTAGGTTACATTGACATTACATTTAATACATCACAAGCACAGTAACGTAATGTCTTAGCATATATCCCTGTTGCTCTTATTTGAGGGCGGCAGGGGGAAAGGAGCATTGATGGCTTGGAACAGGTCAAGAGCCAAGTACGGCAACAGGAAAGCTGTAATAGACGGCATCACATTTGACAGCGAAAGAGAAGCACACAGATACACAGAGTTAAAGATCCTTGAGAAAGCGGGCAAGATAACAGGCTTGCAGCTTCAACGAGAATTTGAACTGATACCAGCTCAGAGAGAACACACGAATGAGATATATGAAAAAGGACCCAACAAGGGCAGATTCAAACCGGGAAAGCTCCTGGAGCGTAAGTGCTCATATGTGGCTGATTTTGTTTATTGGGACTTAGAAAACAACTGCATGGTTGTTGAAGATGCGAAGGGCATGAGAACAAAGGAATACATTATAAAGCGCAAGTTGATGCTCCACATATATGGAATCAGAATCAAGGAGGTGTGAGCCACATGGGAAATAAAGGGAGCTTTGTCTTTTATACCGAATACAGAGAGCATTTGTCGATGCTGCCGCCGGAGCAGGTTGGTGAGTTGATGTTTGCTCTGATGGACTACCAGGAGACAGGCGAAGTTCCAGATCTTCCAAAAGGTAGTGCGCTTGCCATGTGCTTCTCGTTCATCAAGAAACGGATGGACAAGGACAACTCCAAGTATGAGGAGCGGTGTGAGCGCAACAGGTCCAACGGCAAAAAGGGCGGCAGACCTACAAAGGAAACGGAAATTTCCAAAACCGAGGAAAACCCAAATAAACCGAATGGTTTTATTGAAAACCGAACGGTTATTTCTGAAACCGAGGAAAACCCAACCGAACCCCAAAAAGCCGATAATGATAATGAATATGATAATGATAGTGATAATGAGGAGTATATACATACTCCTACTAAGGCACGTGCGTGCGCACATGCGGAGGTGGGTAAGCCACGCAAGAAGTCTGAACCGGTCAAGTATAGCGATGATCCAGAGCTTAATGATGCCATTGTAGAGTTCATAAAGTTCCGGAAAGGTATCAAGAAGCCTATGAGTGACAGGGCTATAACGCTGATGATGAACAAGCTGGAGTCGTTATCTCACGATAAGCATGAACAGGTACAGATTCTCAATCAGTCGATAATGCAGGGATGGACAGGCCTATATGCGCTTAAGGATGACGGTAAGAGCCGAGGGCAGCCACGGAACGTGAATCCAAATGGATTTGCAAACTTCAAACAGACAGATCATTCTGAGCAGCTTGGACAGCTTGAGAAGATGCTGGCTGATGAGCTGAATAAATAACACACGAAAGGAGCCGAACCTCCGGCCGGGGTAATGCTATAGCGGGTTCCTGAGAAGTGAATGACATACAGAGAGTTTTTAGAGAGCAAGATAGAGCTTGCTACTGACAGCGGCTTTGAGGTCGATAAGAGCCGCATAAATAAAGCCCTAAAGCCACATCAGAGTGATGCGGTGGCATGGGCGCTGAAGGGTGGACGTAGAGCCTTGTTTGAGTCGTTTGGGCTTGGCAAGACTGCACAGGAAATAGAGTTTTGCCACCTTGCAGCAGAACATACCGGCGGTAGAGCGTTGATTGTATTACCGCTTGGAGTTAAGCAGGAGTTCACAAGGGATGCTGTAGAGCTCCTGGGCTATGAGAAACCTGAATATTGCCGAACCATGGAAGAGGTTGAGACAAGCACAAGTCAGATCGTTCTGACGAACTATGAGAGAGTGAGAGACGGAGATATAGATCCATCGTATTTTGCGGCAACCTCACTTGATGAAGCATCCGTGCTTAGATCATTTGGATCTAAGACATACCAGACGTTCCTTGACAAGTTCAAAAATGTACCTTACAAGCTCGTAGCGACCGCTACACCATCACCGAACAAGTACAAGGAGCTTATACACTATGCTGGATATCTTGAGGTAATGGACACAGGACAGGCACTTACAAGATTTTTCCAGAGGGATTCAACAAAGGCAAATAACCTGACACTGTACCCAAACATGGAAGATGAGTTCTGGCTGTGGGTTTCCAGTTGGGCATTGTTCATCACAAAGCCATCGGATCTCAATCCAGATTATTCCGATGACGGCTATGTGCTCCCTCCACTGGATGTGAGGTGGCACGAGATACCAATACACTACGGAGATTCAGTTGACAGGGACGGCCAGATGGAGCTTTTCACTCAGGCTAGTACAGGACTTAAAGAAGCCGCAAAGATCAAGCGTGAGAGCATAGATGCCAGAGTCGAGAAGATGAAGGAGATAGTTGATAGCTCTCCGGAGGATCATTTCATTCTGTGGCATGACCAGGAAGCAGAAAGGCACGCTATCAAGAAAGCCCTGCCGGAGACAGTGGACATATACGGATCCATGGACTACGACCTTAGGGAGCAGAGAGTCATAGACTTCAGCAATGGCAAGACAAGGCTATTTGCCACCAAAAAGTCAATCAGTGGTTCAGGCTGTAACTTCCAGCGATTCTGCCACCGGGAGATATTTGTTGGCATTGACTATGAGTTCAATGACTTCATACAGGCGGTGCACAGGTGTTACAGGTTCCTGCAGCAGGACACAGTAGTAATAGACATCATCTACATGGAGAATGAGCGGGAGATCAAGGACGCACTGATCGAGAAATGGAAGAATCATAATCACATGGTCAAGAAGATGATCGAGATCGTGAAGAAATATGGCCTTGATTCGGCAAACAAGACGGAGAGATTGGAAAGGAAGATGGGTGTGGAAGGTACAAGAGAAGAGAGAACGGTAAGAGGCAAGCATTATGAGGCTGTGTATGGCGACTGTGTGGAAGAGACAAGGGCAATGGAGAGCAACAGCGTTGATTTGATACATACGTCGATACCGTTCGGCAATCACTACGAGTACAGCGCAAATTATAACGACTTCGGACACAATCAGGATACAGAGCGGTTCTTTGAACAGATGGACTACCTGACGCCGGAGCTTCTGAGGGTGCTGAAGCCGGGAAGAGTGGCGGCCATCCACGTTAAGGATAGAGTGCTGTTTGGAAATGCAACAGGCACAGGCATGCCGACTGTTGAGCCATTCCACGCTGACTGTATAGAACACTATATGCGTCATGGTTTTATGTATTTCGGCATGATCACTGTTGTGACGGATGTTGTACGAGAAAATAACCAGACGTATCGCCTTGGATGGACTGAGCAGTGCAAGGACGGCACCAAGATGGGTGTGGGATGTCCGGAATACATTTTGTTGTTCCGCAAGCTGCCAACAGACCACAGTAAGGCATACGCTGATGATCCGGTTACAAAGTCCAAGGATGAGTACACAAGAGCACAGTGGCAGATAGATGCTCATGGATACTGGAGAAGTTCAGGAGACAGGCTGATAAGCAAAGAGGAGCTTGAGGGTGTATCTGTGGATAACTTACAGAGAGTGTACAGACAGTACAGCAGAGAGCACGTATACAACTATGAGGAGCATGTGGCACTTGCAAAGTACCTGGATACAGATGGCAGGCTTCCAGCCACATTCATGGTTGTAGCGCCGGGATCCTGGAATCAGCTTGAGGTATGGGATGACATAAACCGGATGAGGACGCTCAACACGACACAGAGCAGACGAAGGGCAACGATGCACGTGTGCCCGCTGCAGCTTGATATTGTTGAGAGGATTATCAACAGGTACAGCAATCCGGGCGATGTGGTATATGATCCGTTCGGCGGCCTTATGACAGTACCAATGATGGCGGTCAAGATGCACAGATTTGGCAAGGGATGTGAGCTCAATCCGGATTACTTCAGAGATGGTGTTGGCTATCTGCAGTCCGAGGAGAATGAGGTTGACTCACCGACGTTGTTTGATTTTCTGGAGGTGGGCGACGAGTGATAAATGGAGAGCTTATTGTTGATAACTTTGCCGGAGGTGGTGGAGCATCAACAGGGATTGAGATGGCAACAGGGTACAGCGTTGATATAGCTATCAACCATGATCCGGAAGCCATAAGGATGCATAAGGTCAACCATCCGAATACAAAGCACTATTGTGAGAATGTGTGGGCGGTTGATCCTGTGAAAGCCTGTGAGGGACACCCGGTAGCCCTTGCCTGGTTCTCACCAGACTGCAAGCATTTTTCAAAGGCCAAGGGTGGGAAACCAAAGGATAAGAACATCAGAGGCCTTGCGTGGGTGGCCTGCAGATGGGCGGCACTTGTGAGACCGAGAGTGATCATGCTGGAGAACGTTGAGGAGTTCAAGACATGGGGACCGCTCAACCGAGGACATCATCCAATCAAGGCAAAGCAGGGAGATACATTCAGACAGTTTGTTAAGCAGCTCAATGAGCTGGGATATGAGGTACAGTTCAGAGAGCTTGTTGCGGCAGACTACGGAGCACCAACCAAGAGAAAAAGGTTCTTTATGATCGCAAGGTGCGATGGCGTACCAATCATGTGGCCAAAGCCTACACATGCACCGGCAGACAGTGAAGAGGTCAAGACGGGACTGCTAAGGCCTTACATTGGGGCATATACACAGCTTGATTTCAGCCTGCCATGTCCAAGTATCTTTGATACATCAGAGCAGATCAAAGAGAAGTACGGCATCCGGGCGGTGAGGCCACTTGCACCAAAGACTATGCAGAGGATTGCAAGAGGGCTGAAGAAGTTCGTTCTGGATAATCCAGAGCCGTTCATCATTCAGTGCAATCACAGCGGTGAGAGAAAGCCACAGGACATAAGAGATCCAATGCCGACAATCACAGGCAAGCACGGATATGGAGTTGTAGAACCATATATGGTTCAGATAGGACAGACTGGATTCTCTGCAGATCGTAGCAAAGATGTGAGAGAACCACTTACAACCATCGTCAGCAAGAATGAGCACTGTCTAATAAGCCCTACACTTATTCAATATCATTCGGAGACCAATTCAGACGAGGTACGAGGTCAAGGTATAGAGAATCCGATCATGACAGTGGACAGTTCAAACAGATATGGCCTTGTGACTTCATTCCTAAGCAAGTTTTACAAGACAGGGATAGGACAGGATGAGAGAGAACCACTGCATACAGTGACAACATCAGCCGGACATTTTGGAGAGGTCAGAGCATTCTTGATTAAATACTACGGAGAGGGTACAGGTCAGGACATAGAACAGCCGCTTGACACAGTGACATCAAGAGACCGGTTCGGACTTGTAACAATCCAAGGGGTTGAGTATCAGATAGTGGATATTGGTCTCCGAATGCTTGAACCAAAGGAACTATATGGGTGCCAGGGATTCCCGGATGATTACATCATAGATCATGACAGCACAGGTAAGACATATTCAAGAAGTGAACAGGTTAAGAGATGTGGAAATGCAGTTTGTCCACCTATACCGGCGGCGATGGTGAGGTCGAATCTTCCGGAGCTTTGTGTAAGGAAGAGGATGCCAAACATGAGGATAGGCGAAGAAGAGAATGGACAGTTATGTTTTGTATAGAGGAGGCTTTTAATATGGCGAAATTTTGGAAAACTAAACGACATGAAGATACGACCGAAAAACGTCAGCTACTTAAAGATGATATAGATTTTTTGGTCAACCTTCAGAGAGAGATGAATACACAAGATCATTTATGTCAGGCTGACCCACGCTATTGGGTAATACGCGACTATAGAAGAATATATGGAGATGAATTGAATAATCCAGATGGTGTTTGTTTGTATGACGAAAATGCGTGTGAGGTCATATATGAAGGAGAAATGCACTGCTTAAGAAGAGACGAAGAGCAAAAAAGTATGATTATCCAGAGCTTGAAGGATGCAGGTAAGTGGACAGAAGAGTTAAAAGATGCCATGGATGATGCATATAGCATTGAAGATCTTGAAGATGCGCTTTATGAATTGGATATCAGCATGAGCTACTATGAAGAATATCCGGTGGATTCTGGTATTTTCTTCACACATGAGGCTGCTGTGCAACATTTGAAGTCAAATGATTATCATTATGGCGCAAAAGCACACACATATGCTGAGACTGCATGGAGATCACGGGAAGAGAGATTGTGGAACATACTGCAAACAGTTGACTGGTCAAAAATACAAATTAAAGCCGAGTAAAAAGGAGAACACATGACAGATTTTAAATTAGAAGCTACATTTAACACCATCTGCCGGCCTGGGCGGGTGGTGAGAATACTCACGAAGAACGGAAAAGAGGAGAATGTCCCTATAAGGGTTTGGAAGCGATGGACAATCATCAAGGTATATGAGCACCATGTACTGATGCAGAGTGAAAAGGGCTATCATGAGAGCTTTAGCAACATAGACATAAGAGAGCTGATCAGGAAGGGAGAGATACGATGGAAATAGTACCAGAGAGAGAACTGACTTGTAAGAGATACAAGTATCATGACAGAGATGAGTCGCAGGATCCATGCGCACACTGCACCAAGAATGCGACGGATAACTATGAGCCGATGACCAACGGCGACTACATCAGGTCGCTTGGTGATGCGGATCTTGCGCAGATAATCATGTGTCCGAGTGAGGTTGGATTTGACGAGATTGGATTTGACGAGATTGTGTGTCAGATGGGTAAGCAACATTGCATAGAATGTACCCGCAGATGGCTTGAGGCAGAAAGGAAGGTTGAGGAGTAATGAGGTTAATCAGTCAGAAAGGCTGGGGATATGTAGATGTTGAGTATGAAAACGGAACTATCACTATGCATTATAAGAGTGAAGGAACAAGAATAATATACAGTTGTGATAACAATTCAGAAAAATCCACAATTATGGCTGAATATAGTTCTATGGAAAAGGCAGAAAAGGTACTGGAAGATATGACGAAGGTGTATGGAAGTTACATATCGTGTGGAGGCGGTCCTGGAATCCTACAGGGTAGTGGCTATCAGCAGGCATTCTGTTTCACACCACCGAAGGTGTTCCGGTTTCCGGCAGATGATGAAGTGGAGGTGTAAGGATGGCACAGATTCCAAATGAGATCAAACAGGATCCGAACTGGGCAAGAGCAGTTGCAATCTCAAAACAGTATGCTGTAAGCACATACCCAGCTACCTGGGTGCTGAACTTTATAAACGAATGGAACACGGCCGTGGCAAGGCTGAGAAGATAGGAGTGTGGAAATAGATGAGACTGATTGACGCAGATAGTGTTATTGATGATACAAAGTGGGAAATGGGCGAAACTTATGACGATGACGTTCGTGCAGGGATGAAAAGCGTTATTGATATAATAAATAAGCGCAGGACTGCCTATGATGTGGATAAGGTTGTTTCAGAGCTGCAGGACAAGTCATTTGAAAGGTACGGCAATCAGGGCATGGGCGGAGAGCTGGTGGTTAATTTTGATGATGCTGTGGAGATCGTGAAGAGAGGTGGAGTGGATGAAAGATAGATGTCTATTCAAGGCGAAAATTTGTAATGGAGAGTGGGTTGCAGGATTTTTGCATTGCAAAGATGATAAATGGTATATAAGCAATAAAGCAGGTTCGCCATTTGCGTATGAAGTAAGACCAGATACCATCTGCCAATGCACAGGTTTGAGAGACAAGAACGGCAAGCTGATATGGGAGAATGATGTTATAAAATATCATTTTGGCAATGCATATGCACAAATCAGATATGGAGCATATCAAAGCTGCTTTGATAATCAAAAAACGGAGCACATAGGATTTTATGTGGATTGGTCAGAGAGCAGGAATTATCGCAAAGACTTAGGATATTGGATAAACATGGTTAATGCAGAGGTCGTTGGCAACATCTTTGACAATCCGGAATTGATAAAGGAGAGTGATACATAATGGCATACGCAGGCAAATGCGATAGATGCGGCGGATTCTATGACCTGCCATTTGAACACGGAGCAGCAATAAGGGCAAGGGTGGTTGATGTGTTCGATGATCCAGTAGAGACAAAGGATCTATGCCCAGACTGTCTGGAAGAACTACGAGATTTCCTTGATGGGGCACAGCTCAATGATCCGCTTGAAGAAAGACAGATAGGGTTTAAGACACAGGCAGATCCATATAATCACTTGATGAAAAGATTTACCCGGAAGGAGTGAGAGGATGGCAAAATCAGATAGAAAGCTACACGAAGCAAGAATGGCGGGGGCTGCGTGGCTGATGAATGTCATCAAGACACAGGGCATGGAAGCAGCAGAGAAAGAACTCAAGGTCAGAGGAGCCATGTTTGTTCCGCTTGAGGTCAACCAGAAGCAGCTTGACGAAGCTGTGTATAAAATCAAACTGAATACAATAGATTGTATTTTGATAATGAGTTGCATGGTACTTCGAGATGAATTTGATTTTGGACAGAAGAGGCTTGAGAGATTCTGTGAAAGATTTAATTTAAAGACTGATGCGCTGTGTGATGAAGAAATTATCTGGGATGATCTGATACAGACACTAAAGGAAGAAACAGGCTTGGATTTCACCATCCGAGAGAATAAGTAGGGGGTGAGGCGGTGAAAGCAAAAGAGTATTTAAGCCAGGTCAAAATGCTTGAAGATCACATGGACAGATTAAGCAATGAATACTTCAAAATGAAAGCGATAGCGATGAATCCGGGTGGATTTGACTATTCAAAGGAAAGAGTACAGACCAGTGCCGTGGCAGATACTATGAGCCGTACAGTTGGAAAGTATGTTGATCTTGAAACTGAGATGAACGAATGTAGAAAAACATTTGAAGATTTCCGAAATAAAGCAGTTCACCAGATGTGTCAGCTGTATAACACAAAACATACAGAGATATTATATCAAAGGTATATAAACTATAAGTCATTGAAAGCAATCGCAGACGAAATGGGATACTCTTACGATTGGGTAAGACATGCTCATGGGTGGGCTCTGCAAGAGTTTCAAATGATATGGAATGATTATTTAAAATCTGACACATTCAAAACACATTAAAAGCACAGACACAACACATGGTTTTAGTGTAATATAGACCGTGAAATATTGATTCATAAGGGACATAACCGTTCGCCATTATCGGTTGTGTCCCTTTTCTTATGCCCAGTGGTTGTAAACCTCCCCTTGTGAAAAGTGAACGCTGATCTCTCCCCACTGGGCTATTTTGTTTGAGGTATGAGATATGAGTAAGATTAAAAGATTCGAGGTTGTGAGACCTGAATATAGTTTTGAATATATACATCCGATACTTGGTAGATTGGCTTTACCGATAGCTATGATAAAGGTGATGGTTAAGTGTACTAAGATATATAAACTTCAGCCGACTATAAAGCTGGGTGGGGAAGTAAAGAGTGTATGTAAACCGCTATACAAGATTGTGATTCCAAAGAGAGTGAGAAAGAAACAGAAGTAATAGAGAGAAGGTGTGACATTATGGCTAAACTTACAGCTAAACAGCAGAGATTCTGTGATGAATACTTGATTGACCTTAATGCCACACAGGCAGCTATAAGGGCAGGGTATTCACCGAAAACAGCTGAACAATTAGCGTATCAACTACTTCAGAAAACTTCAGTTCAAAACCATATATCTGAACTACAGAAGAAGCGTGAAGAACGCACAGAAATAACTCAGGATAGCGTATTACATGAGCTTGCACTTATCGCATTTGCAAAGGCATCTGACTATGCAAGAGTAGTTGAAAAGGATGCCATGGTAGAAGTTGATGGGAATATGGTCCCGGTACTTGACGAGGACGGCAATCAGGTGAAATACAGGACAGTAGAGCCTATCCTGACGGATGAACTTACAGAAGATCAGAAGAAAGCTATTGCAGTTATAAAAAAGGGTCGAGACGGCTTTGAAATAAAGCCTTACAGCAAGATACAGGCATTGGAGCTCCTGGGTAAGCATTTAGGTATGTTCACAGAAAAGGTGGAAGTGAAGAATACCACACCGAATGTATTTGAGGGGCTTACAACCGAAGAATTGAAGAAACTTATTGATGACGTTTGATAGACATGACCCTTTATTACAGCAACAGCTAAAAATAGAGCTATCAAGGAGAGAGTTCTGGCAGTATTGCAAGCTGACCTCTCCTGACTTCTATAGTAACGACAGAGTGTTCTTGCATGATCTTGCGGATAAGCTGCAGTGGTTCGTAGAAGAAGCAGAGCAACAGATAATGGTGGTGAATATGCCACCAAGACACGGAAAATCACGAACAGCTACTAAATTTGTTCAGTGGTTATTTGGTAAATATGGTATAGACAAAAAGGTTATGACAGGATCATATAATGAGACCCTGTCAGGAACATTTGCAAAGGCTGTCAGGGATGTTATAGCAGAAAAGCCTACAGAGGGCATTCTGACATATGGAGATATATTCCCTGGCACAAAGATAAAGTATGGGGAGGCTGCAGCACAGAAATGGAGCCTTGAGGGCAGTCAGCAGGCTAATTACCTTGCAACTTCTCCGACAGGTACAGCAACAGGATTTGGCTGTAATATCATGATAATAGATGATCTTATCAAGAACAGTGAGGAAGCCTACAATGAATCAGTATTGCAGAAGCAGATTGACTGGTTCAACAATACAATGCTCTCCAGAACAGAGAATGATTTTAAAATCATCATAATTATGACAAGATGGTCAACAAAAGATCTTGCCGGATATGTACTTGCCAACTATGACAATGTAGTTCATATCAATTACAAGGCAGTACAAGACGATGGGACAATGCTCTGTGAGGCTATCCTGTCATATAAGGATTACAAGATAAAGACCAAGAATATGAACAAGGATATAGTCCTTGCAAATTACCAGCAGGAGCCTATAGATGTCAAGGGCAGACTATACAGTCATATCAAGACATATACGGATATTCCGAGGGATAGCAAGGGTAATAACCTGTTCAAATATATATTGAATTATACAGATACAGCAGACACAGGTAGTGATTACCTGTGTTCTATTTGCTATGGCATGTATGAGAGTACATATTACATACTTGACGTTTTATACACAAAAGAGCCAATGGAAGTTACTGAACCGGCAACAGCTCAGATGCTGACAAATAATAACGTTGGTAATGCTTTAATAGAGAGCAATAATGGCGGTCGAGGATTCAGCAGAAACGTTATAAGAGAACTAAAAGCTCTGGGGAATACCCATACTAAGATACAGTGGTTCTTTCAGTCAAAGAATAAGACATCAAGGATCCTGTCAAACAGCACAGGAGTAATGCAGAACGTTCTCTTCCCTGTGAATTGGGAAGACAGATGGCCAGATTTTGCGGAAGCAATAAGGAAGTATCAGAAAGAGGGTAAGAATGCTCATGATGATGCTCCGGATGCGCTGACTGGTGTATATGAGAATGATAAGCCTAAGGGAACATGGCTGGTATAGAGAGGTGAAAAAATGCTAACCCCTGACGAGATAAAAGAATTGATAGACAGTGACCGCACATCAGAAAAAAAGCAGTTCGCCCGGACAGGCGAAAGATACTATGACGGCGATCATGACATAAAGAAGTATAGATTGTTCTATTACAATGCGGACGGCGAACTGGTAGAGGACAAGACCAGAAGCAACGTGAAGATACCACATCCATTCTTCACAGAGCTGGTTGACCAGTGCACCCAGTACATCCTATCAGGGGATGGCATTGTAAAGTCCAACGACACTGAACTGCAGAAACACATGGACAAGTATTTCAACAACAATGATGAGTTCATGTCTGAGCTTTCTGACGCTATCACAGATATGCAGGTCAAAGGCTTTGCGTATATGTACGCATACAAGAATGCCAAAGATATGATGTCATTTGCCAATGCTGACAGTATCGGAGTTATTGAGGTCAGAGCCAAGGATACGGATGATGGCTGTGCATACACGATATACCACTATACAGACAGGATAGACAAAGGACACAAGACAATCGAGAGAATACAGGTCTGGGATGATAAGCAGACATATTATTATGTCCAGGTTGATAATGGGGCGGTGGTGCTGGATGACACTGAGCCAATCAACCCTAAACCTCACGTGTTATACACTAAGAATGGCGGAGATAAAAACACATACTTCGATGGATTTGGCTATATTCCATTCTTCCGGCTGGATAACAACAAGAAGCAGACCTCAAGCCTTAAGCCTGTAAAGCCACTCATAGATGACTATGACCTGATGGCCTCAAGCCTGTCAAACAACCTCATAGATTTTGATTCCCCACTATATGCTATCAAAGGCTTTCAGGGAGACAACCTGAATGAGCTTCAGACAAACCTCAAAACAAAGAAGATCATAGGTGTAGGTGAGGATGGTGACGTAGATGTCAAGACTGTTGATGTGCCATATCAGGCACGACAGGCGAAGCTTGAACTTGACGAGAAGAACATATACCGGTTTGGAATGGGACTGAATACCGCTGGACTCAAGGACACATCAGCAACTACGAATATAGCCATTAAGGCGGCCTACTCATTGCTTGACCTTAAGGCAAAAAAGATAGAGAAAGCTCTCAGGAAGTTCTTAAGGAAGATAGTAGAGATTGTCATTGACGAGATCAACAAGGCTGAGAACAAGGCATATAAGGCCGAGGATGTTTATTTTGAGTTCGCTCATGAGATTATGAGCAATGCTCAGGAAAATGCACAGATAGAGCTTACAGAGGCTCAGGTAAGGCAGACAGAGATCAATACAATACTCAATGTTGCAAGCATGTTTGATGATGAGACGATTATCAAAGCTATCTGTGACTGGCTTGATATTGATTATGACGAGATCAAGGACAAGCTGCCTAAAGAAGAGGAGAGCACGGAAGAGGCTCAGAAGGTGCTTGATAACATCAATACAGATGACGGAACGGAGGTGTGACAGATGGAAAGTAATAAAGTATACAAGATAGATCTTGATACTAGAGCGGTGCTGGTGCCGGCTGGAGAGGTCATCGGTGTATATCATGACAAAGATGTGAACCGACTGACTTTTGAAGTACCAGGAATATATAAAGGTATAGATCTCACAGGTTATCAGATATCAATCAATTACATGAATGAGGAAGAGCAGAAAGATTTGTACCTAGTCAATGAATGTAACATAGCCATGGGCGCAAACGACAAACCGGAGAGTATAACATTTGATTGGGTGGTAGGTGCTACTGCATGTGCTGTTCCAGGTGCATTAAGCTTTACAGTATGCTTTAAGAAGTTAGACAGTGAGGGCAATATACTAAACGAGATCAACACCAAACTCACGAGGATGAAGGTTCTTGAAGGTTGCGAGGCAGTTGAGAGCGAGATTGAAGAGCGGTATATGACAGACCTTGCAGGACAGCTTTACAAGGAGATGGAAGAAGTAAAAAAATCTGTCAGTGATAGAAATACCAAGATAGCCACAGCTATCACTGAAAAAGGAGTGGCTACAGAACCAACAGATTCGGCGGATGTGATGGCTGGGAATATTAGAAAAATATCAAGCGGTGGAAATTTTGGCGTCACTGTCAATACATCACCTTACAAGCATCCTTATGGATATGTAACAAGCATATACGGAATACTGCCAGTAGAAACGGAGGTTAATTGATGGGATATAATATACAAAGAATAAGGCTGGGAAAAAAAGAGGCGGATTCAACGTTTTACAATGCGGACGTAAACGACGTAAAAATGCAGGAGATTGCGGCAGCCCTTGGCATGAAACTAAATATTGTAGAGTCTAACACTACGTGGATATTATACATGGGAGATGATGAGCACAACACAACAGGTTTTAAGTTTAGTCTTTCTGGAGTTAATCTGATTATGACAACTGTGATTCAGGGGGCTACTCCGTCCGCATCTACATATTGTTATTCGTATAACATGAGTTTGACTAGATCAGCCAATAGTGGTGCGGCTAATGCATTTTTGCATTTTGTATCATGCAAAGAAGGAGTGGTATTTGGAATTGGATGTTTCAGCGAGGGGGCTAACATTACTGATCTATTACATATCGTATTGCCTGCAAAAGATCTAAAAACAAATGAAGATAGAATAGTTTATATGTCATTCACTTCTGCTAGGTACATCATTTATTCTGATGTAGACGAGACATCTTATTATGCTCAGGCTTGGAGTCAGGCTAGCAACATACATGACGTGGTAAGTCTTGCTCAATATGTGTATCCTGCAGGGTATCTCGCTATTCCGTCAGCATATTATATATTAGCTGGACCAGATGTTGTTTCTAATGGTCCTAGTGAAAGTTTTGTTATAAACAATCAAGAATATTTTATTCCAGGTAATACATCATCAATATGGCGAATAGCTATTGAACTGCCAAAATCGGAACAGAGTTAACATATGAACAAAGCACAAAAGCAGGTTGCACAGGCACAACTAAATAGAGAAAAGCAGACAATCAAAGAACTCAAACAGGTATATCAGCGGGCATTGAGAGATTGTGAGCAGAAGATAAGAGAGCTTTCAGAACGAACTGATATGGAGAATCTGCAGAGTATCATCTATCAGAAACAGTATCAGGAGGCTTTGAAAGCGCAGCTTGAGGGTGTTCTGAGTAACCTGCAGTCTAACTCATATGCAACTGTGTCTGACTACCTGACGAAGTGCTACAGAGACGGATACACAGGCGTCATGTATGACCTGCAAAAGACAGGTATTCCAATCATCATGCCGATAGATCAGGCGGCAGTTGTGAGAGCTATTCAGACGGACAGCAAGCTCAGTAAGTCGCTCTACGACAAAATGGGCGAGGATGTGACATACCTCAAGAAAGCAGTCAGAGCAGAGGTATCAAGAGGCATTGCAAATGGCTCAACGTGGAATGAGGTGGCTGGTAAGCTCTCAAGACACATGGCAAATACTCCATTTCAGAAGGCTTATAACAACTCTATCCGCATTGCGAGGACTGAAGGGCATCGTATACAGGTACAGTCAGCACTGGACGCTCAGCACATAGCTAAGAGTAAAGGTACGGACATAGTGAAGCAGTGGGATGCCACCCTTGACGGAGCAACGAGAGAACATCATCAGATGCTTGATGGACAGATCAGGGAAGTGGATGAGCCTTTTGAGGTGGCAAACCTCAAGGTTGAGGCTCCTGGAATGTTTGGTCTTGCCTCGGAGGACTGCAACTGTCGCTGCTGCTTATTGCAGAGAGCAAGGTGGGCGCTGGATGATGAAGAGCTTCAGACTCTGAGAAAGCGAGCGGAATACTTCGGGTTGGATAAGACAAAGGATTTTGAAGAGTACCAGACGAAGTACTTTAAGGTGTCGTTTGAGATTGAGCATGAAAAAGATGTTGCAAATACCCAAAACGGTGATAGTATAAGAGATATAATGTTCAAGGCATCAAAGTCTGATGCTGGCATTATTAGAGATGAAAAAGCTGTTGTTGACGCATATTCACAGTTACCGGATAAAGTTCAGAAAACAATGGCTGATGTAACCTTTAATATGGGGCAGAACGGCAGTAGTTGTGATGTGAAAAAAGGCATTATTAACGTTGCCAAAGGCGCTGAGAAAGAGGATATAGACCATGAATTTGGACATCTGATAGAAGAACGTATGCTGGATCCTAAAGTTGTGGAAAAGTATAAGAAATATTTAACTGAGGGATTAAGCGATAAAAATATTACTACGGAAATATACGAAAATGATGCAGGGCAAAAATTTGCAATATATATTTTGCATGGCGATAAATTTATTAGCGAATATCAAGGCAGGTTATATGTTAGCCGCATATCTGATGCTGTTAATCCGGATGGAAGCATAAAAACTGAATTTTTATTGGAATCCACCTCAGAGCTTTTCAGAGTGTATCAAAAAGATAAAACAATCCTTAGTACATATGAAATCGGGTTAGTAGAGGAGTCTTTAAAATGAATTTAAAAGAAGAATTTTTAAATATTACATCGTATGAAGAATATAATAAACAAAGAGAAAAGTTTGGTACTTTGCCTCGTGATGCAGAATTTTTATCTCATTTAGACAAGTTGTATGGTTCAGGATACGTAGGCGGAGATATAGCCAATGGAGTTATAGAAGAACTATATAAACCCGGCAAAAGACACATAGGAGAAGAATAGAAAATAATGCTAGATGGATTACGAGCACTGTACAGAGATGTATGGTGTTTTTTTTATGCAAAAAATAGGAGGATGAAAGAATGCAGAAGTACATTGGAACAAAACAGATTGAGGCAAGACCGATGACAAGAGGCGACTATAACAATTACAGAGGATGGCAGATTCCAGCGGAAGAAAATCCAGCAGATGAAGGCTATCTCGTAAGATATTCAGATGGATATGAGAGCTGGTCGCCGGAGAAGCAGTTTAACGAAGCATACAGACCATGTGACAACATGACGTTTGGAATTGCTCTTGAAATGCTCAAGAAGGGCTTCAGAGTTGCAAGAAAGGGTTGGAATGGCAAAGGAATGTTTGGTGTATTCCAGAAGGGATATCCTGATGGCATACCATGTAACAAGCAGACCGCAGAAGCCTGGGGAATCAGCGAGGGTGACTTATTCAAGTGTAACCCATATCTGCAGATCAGATGTGTTGATGGTTCACACTCCATGTGGGTGCCGAGTATAAACGATTGTCTTGCTGAAGACTGGATAATAGTGGAGTAGAAACGGAATAGCAGATAATTCAGACCGTGTTTTTACCATGGTCTTTTTTTATGCCCAAAATCGGCTCAAGGCAGTAAAACTGTGACCGACAAAGAATAACTCCGGCAAGAGTGATAACTGCCATGTGTGGCTACGATTAAAGCCAGAAAGGATGGAACAATGGAATTAAAGGAACTGTTAGGAGATGACCTGTATAAGCAGGTACAGGCGAAGATTGACGAGAAGAACAGCACAGAGACAGATAAGCTCAAGCATGTAAGATACACAGATCTGTCCGAGGGCAAGTACGTCAGCAAGGAGAAGTATGATTCAGAACTTGAGAAGCTCAACGGACTGATCACCGGCAAAGACACGGAGATTGGCAATGCAAATAAGCTCATTGAGGAGCTTAAGAAAGCTTCCAAGGGTGACGAGGGCATGCAGCAGAAGATATCAACTTATGAGACAGAGAATGCAAGGCTTCAGAAAGAACTTGAGGAGACTAAGGTCAACTCAGCTATCAAGGTGGCTCTGCTTGAGGCTCATGCGGTTGATACTGATTATATGACCTATAAGATCAAGACAGCCCTCAAGGAGAAGAATGAGGAGCTTAAGCTTGATGATGAAGGCCACATAAAGGGATGGGATAACATGCTCACAGACTTAAAGACACAGTTCCCAGCTCAATTCACAGCTTCATCCGGCTCAGATGATGGCGAGAGGCACATCATTGAGAATAGACTGCCAAGTGGGAATCAGGGCAATACGAATGCAGAACCTAAGGACTTGGCAGAGGCATTGAGACAGAAATATGAAGGGGACAATACCCAGTAATAAGTAGAAAGGAATGGTGAAAACTATGACAATGACATTAGAGGAAATCAAGAAGGGTATGAGTGATAAGGTATTCTCACAGATCGTGGATATCTTCCTCAGACAGTCAACAATACTTCAGATGCTCACATTTGATGACTGTGTATCAGCATCAGGTGGTGGCTCAACAATGAAGTACAAGTATCTCAGAAAGGTACTTCCAGCAACAGCAGAGTTCAGAAAGATAGGTGGCTCTTACACTGCATCAGCGGCTACTAAGCAGGAGTGCGAGGCTAATCTTGCAATCATGGGCGGAGCTGTTCAGATGGACAGAGTGCTCAACAGGGTAGCAGGTAACTTTGACAATATGGCATATCAGATAGAGGAGCATATCAAGGCAGTGGTAAACCTCTTCCACTATACACTGATCAATGGTGATGCAACTACAACAGCATCAACTGATCACCCTGAGTTCCAGGGACTTGATTCCATGCTTGCGGGAACAACGACAGAATACGGCACAGACAAGGCTATTGATCTGTCATCTATCACAGCGATCAAGTCTAATGCTGATGAGTTCTATGAGGCACTGAGCCTTCTTGTCAAGACCACAGATGCTGATGCGGTGCTCACTAACACAGAGATGATCACCAAGATTCAGACAGTGGCTCGTATCCTTGGATACAAGACAGAGAGTGAGGAAGCATTCGGAAAGCGTGTCACTACTATTGATGGTGTCAAGCTTGTTGATATGCAGGACTATTACACTGTAAGCAGCGGTGCTGCAACTGCTGGTCACGTAGTCAAGAAGGGACTTTCAAGAACCATCGCAAAGGAGAGTTCGGCAACAACAGGTCTTACAGACGTCTATGCAGTCAAGTTTGACGTAAACGATGGATTCCACGGAATCAGCCTGAATGGCGGTTCTGTAATCGATCAGTATCTTCCAAACTTCAACGAGCCTGGTACAGTCAAGGATGCCGAGGTTGAGATGATCGCAGCTACAGTCCTCAAGAATACACAGCATGCAGGTGTACTCAGAAATATCAAGATTGCATAAGGAAGGATGGGTGATTGAATATGGCAACAAAGGAAACGAAGACAGCAAATCAGACAAGTGAAGTTATTGAGCCTGTAGTGGCAGAGCCAAAGACAGAGAGTGAGCCTACAGGCTGGACAGTATCTGTTAATAATAACGCTGCTTACTGTGGAATTGGCGCTGGTGGTGTCCAGTTCGCAAACGGAAAGGCAGAGATCACATCTAAGCGTATGGCAGATTGGTTCACGGAGCATGATGGGTATACTGTTATCCCTAAGAAGTAAGGCGGTGGTCATATGATCATGACTGTCGATGAACTTAAGAAGTATGTAAACACCGAGGAGAAAGATTCAGTGCTTGAGGCTAAGCTTCAGGCACTGGAACTCCTGATCAGAAAATATACAAATAATAATTTTCAGGACAGGAACAGACGGTTTGTGGCTCCTGTGGACGCTGTGACAGGCTTTCAGTATGCATCTGAGCTGTTCAAGGTTGGCGACACTATACAGGTGTCAGAGTCACGCTACAACGATGGCTTGTACACCATCAAAGCTGTGGATATGGACAATGGACATATAGAGGTGAATGAGGAGCTTGTAAGCGAACCGGTCGTCATGGTGACAAAGATAGTATATCCGATGGATATCAAGCTGGGAGTTGCCAACATGCTTTCATGGGATTTGAACAACAGGGATAAGGTTGGTGTGCAGTCTGAGACCATCAGCAGGCACTCTGTGACCTATTTCAACATGGATGGCGACAATTCCCTCATGGGATATCCAAAGTCGCTTCTTGGCTTTTTAAAGCCGTACATGAAAGCGAGGTTTTGAACATGAGAGGAATAGGCGGAAATGCAGTTGCGGACATACAGATCAAGAGCATAACCAGAAATGAGATAGGTGAACAGGAAGTTGCATGGGTGTCAGAAGATACCTTGACCGGTTGGCTTGATCTCTCAGGCGGTGACAGCAAGTACACAACATACAATGCCAAGGTGCAGGAATCAACGCACATGTTCATAGCTGATTATAAACGTCTCAGTGACATGATCAAGGCTGAGAACAGCCGTATGGTGGTTAATGGTCAGGTATATGACATCATGCTGATAGATGATCCGATGGGGATGCATGAGCAGCTTGAGATATATCTGAAGTACACAGGAGGGCAGTAATGGGAAATGTGGAGTTCACAGACAACAGAATAAAGGTTGAGGCGGCTCTGGATGATGCTGTTATTGCCTTTCTGTACGAAGCTGCCGGAGAGGTCGAGGCTCAGACGAAGAGAGCACAGACGAGAGTAGACACAGGACAGACAAAAGGTGCATGGACGCATCATGTAGATGAAGATAAGGGCGAGGCGGTTATTGGTAATCCTCTTGAAAATGCTATCTGGGAAGAATACGGCACAGGTGAATACGCTCTGAAGGGCAATGGACGCAAAAAGCCGTGGGTTTATAAGGATGAGCGTGGTGACTGGCACACAACTCATGGTAAAAAACCTCTCAGACCTTTACAGAAAGCCTTCGACAAGACAAAGGGCAAGATCATCAGGCGACTTGGTTCTATTCTCAATCAGACATTCAGAGAGTAAGGCGGTGATGGCATGACAGGCGAGACATTATCATATATCAACAGCGTACTAACAGATGAACTAGAGATACCATATGCATTCATGGAGTGGCAGGATGACCCGCCGGAGGCATATTTTGTTGGTGAATACTCCGAGGGGGATACTCCTGAGGAAGATGGATGTCAGGAAATAACATTCATCATAGATGGATTCACAAGAGGCTCGTGGTTCAGCCTGGAGAAGTACAAGCAGAAGATAGAACAGAATATTGAACGGACGGCAATTCTTGCAAGTGGTGCGGGGGTTGCCGTTTTTTATGGGAATGCGTCACCGATTCCAACAGGGGATGCAGACCTCAAACGTATACAGATCAATTTGACTATTAAAGAATATAAGAATGGAAGGTGATTATATCATGGCAGATACATTAACTTATGAAGAGTTTAAGTCATCCGGTATCACAGACAAGACACCGAAGAACATTGTGTTTGGTGCCGGAACGATTCACAAAGGGCTCAGGTATGACGCATCAAAAAAGACATGGAACTTTGCTGAGTCTTTGATCGGTGCAACATCCGGCGGTACAAAGCTGTCAATCAAGCCTGAGCTCAAGGATATAGAGGTCGATGGTGCACCAGTTAAGGTTAAGGAGTTGGCAGTTAAGATAGGCGAGACAGCACAGATGGATACTAACATGGTGGAGCTGTCGCCTGAGACGATCAAGATGGCTATTATTGGACAGAATGGCACATCAACAGCGGAAGGATACGATGTGATCGAATCCAAGGCAAGAATTGAAAAGGATGATTACATTGAGAACTTCGGATATATTGGAAGATTCTTAGATGGTCGTCCTGTTATCGTGATCTTTGACAATGCGCTCTGTACATCAGGCCTTGAGATAGAGGGCAAGAACAAAGAGAATGGCACATTTGCGCTGACTGTTGAGTGCTATGCGGATCTGTCACCGGCAGCTGATACATTGCCATACCACATCTATTTGCCTACCGGCACGACAACGGAGCAGGTTCAGCAGTCTATAGATTCCAGTACAGAAGTAACAGACTAATTGACATAGAAAAGGAGAGATAATCATGGGAACAACCGAGATAAAAAAGAATAAAGATGTAGTAGAGAATACCGAAGTAGTAGAAGATGCCGAGGCAACAGAAGATGTGCAGGAGATCAAGCCATATACACTTAGAAATCCAAAGGCTACAGATATAGCTGCATTCCTGAAACTGTTCAGCAAGCTGGGGGTAAAGGACTTCAAAGATTCATTCAGCGGCAATGGGTTCAAAGAGCTCATTGCGAAGGAACGTGAGAAACTTGCTGGTGATGAGGATGATGAGGACACATCGAAGTTCCTTGAGAATGTGGGTATTGGTCTTGCATTCGAGCTTGTAGATGTGATCCTGACAAAGCTGTCAGACTGTCAGCGTGAGGTATTTGTCTGCCTGTCACACCTGTCAGGTATGACAGTGGATGAGGTAGCAGATCTTGACCTCTCTGTGTTCACACAGATGTTATATGATGCGGTCACACTTCCGGGCTTTGCGGATTTTATCAAGGTTGTTTCAAGATTGTTCGAGAAGAGACAGTAGGCTATCTCAAGTTCATGGATCTGATATTTCACAGATATGCGGATCCGTACACTCTGCTTGATACGATGATAGACAATCAGAGCTTTGATGAGTTTGTATGCACGTTTGTGCGTCTTGACGATGATGACAAGCTCTGGGATATGTATATCCATAAGTGCTGGGAGAACATATCATTTAATGACTTCAAGGCAAGGCTGTACGGCACATCAGGTGGCGGTTCACAGCCAGTCAGATCAGGGGCATTTGAGAGTAGAGGCGAGCTTGAAGCAACCATAAAGGATTCTATATCAATTATAGAAAATTTCAAACCATAGGGGCACACAGAACGTGTGTCTCTATTTTTTTATTATCGAGGAAAGGGGGTAGACCCTTTTGGAAGTATTTAAGATACTGGGAAAGATTGCCATAAAAAATGATGAGGCTAAGAAAAGCTTAAATGAGACAAGTGAAACTGCTGAGAAGACGCAAAGTAAGCTGAGTAGGATATTCCAGTCTATAGGCAGAAGTGCTATAAAAAACAACTCGGAGATATCGGAAAGCAATGCTAATACAGGTAAAAGCTTGTCACAAATAGCAGCCGAATCAGGAAAGACAGTCAACCAGTTAAAAAGTGATGTGGGAAAAGCTGCAGCAGAGTATAGAAAACAGGGGATGAGTGCATCTGAAGCTATGAAGAAAGCCTATGCAGACATTGGATATGTAGCTGGCGAGACGCACAAGAAGGTAGACAAGCACCTTGATAAGACTGGAAAGAAGACAGTGGATATCAAGGCTAAAATGAAATCAATGTTTTCAGCCATAGGTAAAGGTGCTCTTACATCAGTAAAAGCACTAGCTAAAGTATCAGTAGCGGCGGCTAAGATTGGAGTAGTCGCAGCTACCATTGTGGCGACTGGTTTAACTGCGATGACAAAGAGTGCTGTAGAGCAGTATGCGGACTACGAGCAGCTTGTCGGTGGTGTTGAGACACTGTTCAAGGACAGCTCAGATAAGGTTGTTGAGTATGCGAATAATGCATATAAGACGGCGGGATTGTCAGCGAACGAGTATATGGATACTGTAACGAGCTTTTCAGCGTCATTACTACAAGGCCTTGAAGGTGATACAGCGCAGGCTGCCGAGTATGCGAATCTGGCCATAACAGACATGTCAGATAATGCCAATAAGATGGGCACCAGTATGGAGATGATTCAGAACGCATATCAGGGCTTTGCAAAGCAAAACTACACCATGCTTGATAACCTCAAGCTTGGTTATGGTGGTACTGCATCTGAGATGGCAAGGCTTATCAATGATTCTGGTGTACTTGGTGATACCATGACCGTGACAGCAGATAACGTCAACAGTGTATCATTCGATAAGATGATTGAGGCTATTCATGTTGTGCAGACTAACATGGATATAACAGGCACTACCGCAAAAGAAGCAGCCACGACAATACAGGGATCCATCGGCATGGTGAAGTCCGCATGGGCTAATCTGCTCATAGGTATGGCAGACCCATCTCAGGATATGGGAGTGCTGATGAATAACCTTGTTGATTCGGCTATGGCTGTAGCAGATAATCTTGTTCCAAGGATAGCCGATACACTGCCGAGGGTGGTTACAGGGCTGTCTCAGCTGACTCAGAAACTGGCACCATACATACCGCCTCTTATTGAGCAGTTACTGCCATCGTTGATACAGGGAGCGACATCGTTGTTGTCTGAGGTGGTCAATAATCTGCCCGGAATACTTGAGACATTACTGCCCGGCATAGGTGGGGAATTGGGACAGTCGATATCAACCGCTCTAAATTCTGTTTTTAGCACTCTGACATCGATTTTACCATCGATTCTGCAGTTGGTCGGACCTGTGCTGACAACACTGTCAACACTGCTTAATCTGCTTTTACCACCGATGATGCAGATTATTCAGGCGGTTTTACCGCCACTTACGAATCTGATCAATATTCTTTTGCCGCCGGTGACTCAGATTATTCAATCTTTACTGCCTGTTTTGATGGCTATTTTGCAGCCTATACTTGAATTGTTACAGCCGTTTTTGAATATGCTGGCACCTATTATCGGCTTGGTAATGCAGGTAGTCACACCGCTGACAGATCTTATCAATATGATATTACCACCACTGGTGGAATTACTTTCAATGCTGATGGAAGATTACCTAAATGTGCTGCAACCAATCCTTGAATGGTATTGTAAGATGCTTTCAGGAACGCTTAAGTCTGCTATCAAGTTGATAGTTACAGTGATAAATAACTGTAAAGAATCATTTGCTGCAGCTTGGCGGGGAATCAAGAAAGCGTGGAACGTTGCACCTGAGTTTTTTAGTAATATAGGATCCAATATAAAAGGTGCATTTGCATATGTAGGTACATGGTTCAGTGATATATTCAGCAAGGCATATAATGGGGTTAAGAATAAATTTTCTCCGATAGTGAACTTCTTCTCAGAAACATGGCAGAAGATCAAGAATATATTCGGTAAGGTTGGAACAGCAATAGCAGACGGATTATCTGGTGCTGTGACATCAGCGGTCAATGCGATACTGAGCAAGGCTACAGGAATTATCAATGGCTTTATCAGGGCAATCAATTCAGCTATATCTATTTTGAATAAGATCCCTAAGGTGTCGATATCAAGGATAGATGAGCTTGACGCTCCCCAGCTTGCTGAAGGTGGTGTGCTTAAGCGTGGTCAGGTTGGTATCCTTGAGGGTAATGGAGCTGAGGCTGTAGTGCCACTTGAGAAGAATACTGGCTGGATCAAGAAGGTAGCCGAGGATATGGCAGAGGCTACAGGTGGAGCAGTGACTGGTGATTCGGAATCACTGAAGGTACTTTATAAGATACTGGAGATCATAAGACACATAGATGACAACATGTATGAGTGGATACTGACAGCTCTTACAGAGGGTGTGAGATTGAAACTTGATGGCAGAGAGTTCGGAAGGATGGTGAGAAATGCTTGAACAGCTTAAATATGTGAATCATCTCGGTGAGGTTATAGAGTTTGGCAAGAAAGGAACATTTGCAAACAGTAATGATCTCAGAGATTATGAGTGGACATACGACAGCAGCAGAAACCGTGCCGAGAATTTTAGAAAAGGGGTGGTCTCAAAGACCATCCCTATTGTTATATCTGCGGCAAATAAGAAAAAGTGTACAGATATTAAGAATAGGCTGTATGAGGTTTGTGAGAAGGATATTATAGCAGAAAAGAAGGGAAGGCTCTATATAGGAGATTACTATCTTGAATGCTATGTGTTTAGTTCGGCGAAGAGCAATTATCTTGACGTGGCTACATCGATAAATCTGTCACTTAAAGTAGTAACAGATGGTGGCAGATGGATGAAGGAAGAGTTGCACAACTATAAGCATGTACCAGATGAGTTTATTGAAGGTAAAGGCTATGAGTATTGTTATGAATATGATTACAACTCAATTTCTGACAATATCAGTAAGCTTGAGGTGGACGACTTCAGAAACTGTGATTTTGTACTCAGCATACATAGTGGTGCTGTTAATCCAGTCATATATGTTGACAATCATTACTACAGCGTTAGGTGTGTTGTTGGCGATGGAGATAAGATCGTTATTAATTCTGCAGAGCTTGCGATAACTCTTGTGAAAGCAGATGGAACACAGGAAAACATGTTCAGATACAGGGACAAGCAAAGCGATGTGTTTGAAAAGATATCCTCCGGGAATCATCGCGTGATGTGGAATGGAAGCTTTGATTTTGATTTAAGTGTAATACATGAGAGAGGTGAACCAAAATGGACATAAGGTTGATATACACTGATGCAGACAGGGTAGAACAGGGATATCTCAGGAACTTCAGCGCAGATGTGGATGTTGCAAAGGATAAGGATTTTGAGATAACTGTAGCTAGGGATAATAACATTCTGCGAGGTGGCTCATGGTGGTATATCAACAACACAGAATACGGTGGCATAGTTGATAATGTCGGTGTGGTGACATCCGACAGAGAAATCAAATACACTGGCCGAAATCTTAGAGGCATCTTGTGTGACAAGATCATAGAGCCTCCGGCGGGGACGGATTACAAGATTGTATCAGGTGATGCAGTTACAGTGATCAATAAGCTCATTGAAGTGGCTGGACTTAGCAGCATATACAGAATGACAGGCGAATCATGGAATGTACAATCATTTCAGTTCAACAGATATGTGAGTCTCTATGATGGCATATGTGCGCTGTTGAGCACCCAGAACAGGGTTCTCAGGCTTGTGATTAAAGATGGATATGTGACTATGAGTAGTGCGGTGCCTTACGATTATACAGAGGATAAGGATTGTATGAGATCGGATATCAACTACAATATCACGCAGGTCAAGAATGGATATAATCATCTTATCTGCCTTGGTCAAGGCGAGCTCAAAGACCGTCAGGTGCTGCACTTGTACGTTGATAAGGTGGGAAATATCACTGATACGCAGACATATAAAGGCTTGGAAGAACGCACAGCAATATATGATTACAGCTCAGCCTCCAGTATTGACGAGCTCAGAACCAGAGGCATAGCAAAGCTTCAGGAGCTCAATGCAGACAGTCTTGACATGACACTTCCGGATATGTCAATGCAGATAGGCGATATCACAGGTGGCACAGAGAAAATCACAGGAGCAACAGTAAAAAAGCAGATAACAAATATCATAGCGAAGATAGATGATAACAGCATAGACATTGAATATTCAGTGTCATAGAAGAAAGGCGGATTTTATGAAGATAATAACAGGAAAAACAGGGAAACCACATGTAACGAGTGCAGATGATAGAGCCTTGCACAGAGCAGAATGGGATGGCGATGGATTTTTGTCGGTCTCCCAGCCACCAGTGCTGGTTAATTCAACGACACTTAGAGTATATCCGTGTGACATTATGTTCCAGGGGTGCCATGCTAGGGTTACAGGTACATATGAAGATCTTACTTTCCCTAGTGGAGAAACAGGTAAAAAGCGAATTGATATGCTTGTTGCAAGATACACGCTGTCAGAGGAAGGTCTTGAGGATATGTCATTGCTGATCTTGACAGGACAGTCTGTAGAATCCTCACAGGAGCCACAGTTACCTGTGTATGAAACTGGCATAATAGCCAATAATGTAAGTGTCGCCGACATGCCGCTTTACAAAATTATACACGATGGAATAAATGTGAGTGGGCCGGTTGCGATTGCATCAACTTTCCCCCCACTTAGTAATAAATATACAAAAGAGGAGTCAGATTTAACGACAAAGAATATCTACCAGGCGATATCGAAAACCGAAAAAACAGCGGCAGAGGCTACCGAAAAGACACAGTCTACTGCAAATGACGCAGCATCAATGGCTGAGGAAGCTATAGGTAGGGCTGAGGAAGCGCAGAAAACAGCAGACAGTGCAAAAACAGATGCTGCTAATGCACAGAACACGGCAGACAGTGCAAAAACAGATGCTGCTAATGCGCAAAGCTATGCGGAAAAAATTGCAACAAAAAGCCTTGTTATATCTGATATAGTAGGCGCAACAGCGACTATACCAGGAACTGACGCAGGAACGACACTTCAATATGCCGTTGATGTAGAGCTTCCAATGAATACGGGTAGAATATTAGTTATTCCTAAAAATATCCCTAGTGGTGTCACATACATGGGATATGAAGCTTCTTCAATAAATCAGACTACATATTCGATAACTGTAAAAGCAAAAAATACAAACAAAGCAGATTCAAATATAAGCTTAGTTGTAGTAGGAGTTGCAAGACCTAAGAATCTTATATAGGGGGTTGAGCATGTATATAAATTTTGAAACAATAATTCAGGTTGGGAAGGTACTTGGAGCTCTTGCACTGATAGGAGGGATACTCATATCAATATATAAATGGTATTCCAGGCAGAATGAACAGGACATAGAGATCAAGAAGTCATATGCTGTTGGTAGGACCGGAACTGTATCTATAGCATCCGTTCCGACTGGTTTCAGGCCGGTATCGATCGTAGCTGTATCATCCGGTCAGCAGGGACCAGACGGAAACATCTGCATGATGGGTACTACAGTGAAACTTGCAGCAAATGATGAGATATCACTCTCTGGAACATGGCTGACAGGCGATAAATTGACATCTTAATTTAGGAGGATAGAAAGTATGAAAAATGCAATATGTACAACCGCCGGAGCAATAGGCGGTGTGATAGCATCCCTGTTTGGTGGATGGGATGCAGGGCTGGCAACACTGGTCATGTTCATGGCCATAGACTATGTGAGTGGCTTGGTGGTGGCTGGAGTTTTTCACAACAGTAAGAAAACAACGTCAGGAGCCTTAGAGAGCAAGGCAGGATGGAAGGGATTATGTCGTAAGGGCATGTCCCTTTTGTTTGTATTGATAGCCTATAGGCTCGATCTGGCGATAGGGTCAAACTATATCCGGGATGCGGTGATAATAGGATTTATTGTAAATGAGACGATCAGTATTGTGGAGAACGCTGGTCTCATGGGTGTACCGCTTCCTAAGGTAATCAATAAAGCAATAGATATATTAACCTCAAAGAGCGAAGAGAAAGGTGGGGAATAATATGAATGGAATAGACATCAGTGCATGGCAGGGAGATAAAAATATAGACCTTGCCAAAGTGCCATACGACTTCTGCATCGTGAAGGCGACCGAGGGAACGAACTACAAGAACAGATACTTTGCTAGTCACTGTGATAAGGTCCTGAATAGGAAGAAGCTCTTGGGCGTGTATCACTACGCAAATGGCGGAGATCCACACAGTGAGGCGGAGTATTTTATCGCCTATAGCAAGAAATATATCGGCAAAGCAATTCTTGTTCTGGACTGGGAGGCAAAAAACAACCATCTGTTTGGTGTCAAGGATCTGGAGTGGTGCCTGAAGTGGTGTAATTATGTGCAGAAGAAGACCGGCATCAAGCCGATCATATATGTGCAGAAGAGCGCTATGGATGCCGTGAAGAAAGCTGGATATGGCCTGTGGGTCGCTCAGTACCCAGATTGCAATGAGACCGGATACCAGGAGCACCCATGGAATGAGGGAGCTTACAACTGCCTTATACGTCAGTACACATCTGTCGGTAAGCTCTCAGGTTACAGCGGAAGTCTTGACCTGAACAAGGCATACATCAGCTCTGCAAGCTGGAATAAGCTGGCCGGCAAGGTTAAGGTCAACACATCTACAACAAAGAAGAGCGTCAATACACTTGCTAAGGAAGTGCTGGCAGGTAAGTGGGGCAACGGTGCTGATCGCAAGGCAAGGCTCACAAAGGCTGGTTATGACTATGCGAAGGTTCAGGCAGCGGTCAACAAGCTCGTCAAGGCTTCACAAATGTCAGAGAACAAGATCATCAATGCGGTTGCACATGAGGTCATTGCTGGCCGCTGGGGCAACGGACAGGAGCGTATCGATAGGCTTGAGGCAGCGGGGTATAATCCAACTATAATCCAGAACAAAGTCAATGAGATTTTGAAGTAGAACAGAGAGCCCACCATATTGCTATGATGGGCTTTTTTTAGGGGCAATTTAGGGGCAATTTAGGGGCAAAAAATTGATTTGCCATGATATGTTATTACACGAAGTACCTTCAAAAAGTAACGTATTTAAGCCATTTTGAGATATTTTGACATATCAATATATTAATTATAAAATAAACAATATGTATAAATGTATACAATGGAGGAGAGAGATGAATAGAAGGAGAACAAAAAAGGGGGCGTCGGATTCTACAGAAATGGTAGATACGATAGGCTTCAATATGCGGGATATCCGCAAAAACAGCAGATCTTCGAAGTATACGGTAAAGTATATGGTTGCGGAGATAAATGAGCTCCTGCCGGAGAATCATAAGATAACAGAAGGGATATATTACAAGTGGGAGAATGAGGAGAGGCTTCCGACAGCGCGGCACATTCCGGCTATAGCTAGTGTTCTCGGTGTGTCTGAGACTGCACTTTTTCACTGGCAGGGTATGAAGAATGGAACTGTCAACAGTAAATATAGTCAACTGGTTGAGAGCGTTAAAGCACTTGGAGATGACAAGACGGCTGATATAGCCTGGCTTGCATCGGGTTGGTCAGGTGACCTTAAAGCTCTGGTTGAATTTGACATGCTGTATGCAAGTCTGCCTGCGGAGGACAGACGGGATGTGGCATCTCTTGGAATAAGATTATATGATGTGTGCAGGAAAGAGGGCAGACTGAATCAGGATGTGCCATCTGTGGATTTCTCTTATTTGCAGCAGGCTCTCAGGGATCTGTGGGCATCAAAGTAAGATATAATTGCACAAATAAAAAAAATATCTTTGTTCTTTTTGACAAAATATCCAACTTGACATGGTAAAAATCAAAAAAATCTTGACTTGTGCACAAAAAAAGCTATGATAATATCAAGGGCAACCGATTGCGCATGGAGCGTTGCGCAAATGCGGAGATATGTGCTGAACAAAAGGAGACTTGAACATGGAGACAAAAGAGTCAGGCCAGAAGATGACCATTTCTGATGTGGCTGAGGCGTTAAATATATCTAAGACTACAGTATCGAGAGCGATTTCCGGAAAGGGAAGGATCGGTGCCGAGACAAGGCGGAGAGTTCTCGAGTATATAGAGGAGCATAATTATAAGCCAAGCGTTATAGCGAAGGGGCTGGCACAGTCAAAATCCTATAATATAGGATGGGTCATGCCGAGCGACTACAGCGTGGTGGATCTGCCGTTCTTTCAGAAGTGCCTGATGGGATTGCTGGAGATGGCTGCGCCAGTGGATTATGATGTGCTTGTGTGTACAGTGTCACCGGATGATATGAGCCAGTTGGAGAGAATTGTTGAGAATCATAAGGTGGATGGGGTTGTACTTGGAAGAACTCTTGTGAATGATGCCCCGGCAGAATATCTCAAGGAAAAAAAGATACCATTTGTTGTGGTTGGAAGTATGGATGATGACAATGTTGTCCAGGTTGATCATGATCACAGAAGTGCATGCCGTGAGCTTACATCTATACTGCTTGCCAAAGGAATGACTAAGGTAGCCCTCATGGGTGGCAATAAGAATCATGTGGTAACCCTCAACAGGTATAGAGGATATCTTGATGCGATGGAGGATATGGAGGTACCGGTAGATAACAGCCTGGTATACTTTGATATAGATAATTCCGTATTATGTGAACATGCCATTGAAGAGATAATGAAGCAGAAAGCAGAATGCATACTGTGTATGGATGATGGAATATGCCAGAATGTACTTAATATACTGGATAAGAAGGGCATAAAGGTGCCAACTGATGTGAGAGTTGCGTCATTCTACAACAGCTCACTTCTGAACAATTACCAGCCTGCGATCACATCGCTCCAGTTTGATCCGCGTGAGCTTGGAATGGTGGCATGTAAACTGCTGGTGGATTTTATAGAGGGCAACGAAGTTAAGAAGAAGACACATCTGGGTTATGAACTCAGATTAAAAGAGTCAACGAAGTAATTCATAGTTATATATCCTTCCTAGAGGGGCGTCAGTGTTTGGCTGACGCCCTGTTTTTATGTGAAAAGGGCCAGAATATGCGCAATATGCGCAAAAAATGATGCGCGACGGGCATGAAAATACACCATAGAATATTGCTGTTATAGCAATATTCTATGGTGTAACAAAGAGGAAAGTAATGAAAAAACGGCCTAAATGAGTGTAATAATGGCTAGAAAAGGAAATGAAACATGAAAATCTCACATATGGGATTGCGGATGATTAACAAATATTACCATATATAGTGTGCAACGCAAACGGGTGCGCAAAATATAACGAACATGGAAACGTTTCCGAATGAAGCGAATTGTGCAAAATGTATATTTTTTTATTTTAAAAGTTATATGAATTAGTAGTTGACAACAATAAACAGAACTGATAATATATAACCATAAAGAACAACCGATTGCGCACGGGAAACAATAAGGGCAACTAATTTTCTTATTATTTATTTAAAGAGGAGGACATAAGAATGAGAAAGAAAGTTTTATCATTAACACTTGTTGCTGCGATGATGGCAGGATGCCTTGCGGGATGTGGCAACGCAGATTCAAAGGACGAAGGAACAACAGCAGCTGCTGGCGACAGCACAACACAGGCTGCAGCATCAGATGATGCGATTCAGAACTTAATTGATGCAACAACAGGAACTGTAGATCTTTCGGTATGGGCTTCTGAGGAAGATCAGGATCTCACAACACAGGTTATTGAAGAATTCAAGAAAAAGTATTCAGATGTTGACTTCAACATCACACTCGGAGCCGAGTCAGAGTCAAAGACAAAGGATGATATCCTGGTAGACGTTGAGGCTGCTCCTGATGTATTCGCATTTGCTGATGATCAGATCAATGAGCTGGTTAAGGCTGGAGCACTTCAGCCGGTACAGGCTACATATACTTTTGATGTTGCAAACGAGAATGTGGCAGCTTCTGTTGAGGCAGCTTCTGTTGATGGAACATTATATGCATATCCAATGACAGCAGATAACGGATACTTCATGTTCTATGATTCATCAGTATTCACAGAGGATGATGTTCAGTCACTGGATGCTATGATCGAGGCAGCAAAGAAGGCAAACAAGAAGATCGCTATGAACGTATCAGATGCCTGGTATGTATACTCATTCTTCCAGGGAGCAGGTCTTGACCTTACTCTTAACGATGACGGACTTACAAATACATGTACTTGGAATCAGGCAGGCGGTACAGACGTAGCTCAGGCAATCCTTGATCTCTTCAAGACTGGCGTATTTGTAGATATGGATGATCCTACACAGGCAACAGCAATCGCTGAGGGTACGATCTGTGCAGCAGTTAACGGAACATGGAGAGCAGCAGACGCTCAGGCAGCATGGGGCGAGAACTATGCAGCAGCTAAGCTCCCTACATACACAGTTGCAGGCAAGCAGGTTCAGATGGCTTCATTCTCAGGATGCAAGCTTGTAGGTGTAAACCCACATTCAAAGAACGTAGGCTGGTCAATGCTTCTTGCTGAGTATCTTACATCAGAGGATACACAGGTTACAAGATTTAAGCAGAGAGACCTTGGTCCTTCAAACATCAACGCTTCAGAGTCAGAAGAAGTTAAGGCTGATCCAGCTATATCAGCTCTTGCAGCTCAGGCAGCATATGCAACACCACAGCGTGTAGGCGGCAACTACTGGACACCAGCTGAGACACTTGGTTCAATCCTTGCCCAGGGCAATCCAGACGGAACAGATCTTCAGAAGCTTCTCGACAACGCTGTAGAAGGAATTGAGGCACCTGTATCACAGGAGTAATTTTAAATAAGAAGTACTTTGAATAATATTTATAAGTTATAATGAGAATGCCTCATATGTCATTCGTGGCATATGGGGCATTTAAAAAAGAGAGGAGCTTTTTCATGAAGAAAATATCAGGATTCTTTAAAGCCATAGGAAGATATTTCAAGAATTTTGGTGTTGCTTTTGCAAAAGGTGATATATGGGTTAAGCTCTCAGCGGTTATCATGGGTGCAGGTTACTTCGCAAGAAAGCAGATCGTCAATGGTTTGATCATGCTCATCGTTGAGGCTGCGTTTGTGTTGATGTGCGTAGGCTATGCGGCACCAAACCTTGCCAAATTTGGAACTCTTGGAACTGTAAAGTTTGAGCAGGTATTTGATCCACTCACCATGCAGACAACCACTAATAATTACGACAATTCTTTCCAGATCCTTCTCAATTCGGTGGTTGCGTTGTTCATCATTCTTATATTCGTGCTTTTCTACATTCACAATATCAAGACAGTGTACAAGCTTCAGCAGATGAAGGAAAATGGAGAACATATAAATACATTCAAGGAAGATATGAAGTCACTCTTCAACGAGAAGTTCCACATAACACTTCTCACACTTCCTACAATTGGTGTAGTCATAATGAATATTCTGCCGATACTTATTCTTATAGCGGTGGCATTTACCAATTATGACCAGCAGCACCTTCCACCAAACTCACTGTTTACATGGGTGGGCTTCAAGAACTTCGCAAGCCTGTTCTCAAACAGCATGACAGTTACATTTGGATATTCATTCAGAAAGGTTCTTGGCTGGACACTTGTATGGGCGGTCATGGCAACATTTACCACATTCATAGGCGGTATCCTTCTTGCCAAGGCGATCAATTCCAAGACAACCAAGCTGCCAAAGATGTGGAGAACACTTTTCATCATATCAATAGCAGTTCCACAGTTCGTAACACTGCTTTTGGTTAGAAACTTCTTTGCTGATTCAGGTATTGTGAACACTATCTGCTCAAATATTGGTATCACAGACATGCTTAAGCATGCAGGACTTGTCGGTGAGCATCTTACATATATACCGTTCCTGACCGATCCTCACTGGGCAAAGGTAATGATCATTCTCATCAATATCTGGGTCGGTGTTCCATACCAGATGCTGATCGCAACAGGTGTTCTGATGAACATACCTACAGATCAGATTGAGAGTGCAAAGATTGATGGAGCAACAAATTTCCAGGTGTTCTGGAAGATCACAATGCCATATATCCTGTTCATTCAGGGCCCGGCACTTATAACAGACTTTGTAAAGAATATCAACAACTTCAACGTAATCTACCTGCTCACACAGGATGTATTCGTCACACAGAATCAGGCGCTTGCCAATTCGCATGCAAAGGAAGTTGACCTTCTTGTTACATGGTTGTTCAGACTTACAAATGAATACTACGACTACAAGATGGCATCTGTTATCGGTATCATAGTATTTATCATATGTGCAGCATTTACACTTATATCATTCTCAAGAATGATCTCAGGAGATAAAGAGGAGGAGTACCAGTAATGAAGAAAACAATAGGTTCGATCGTTAAACATATCGTATTACTTGTCCTCGCAGTTATCTGGCTGGTTCCGATCATCTGGCTGGTTGTCACCTCATTCAGCGGATATAAGGGAATCAACACAGCGCATTTCTTCCCAACTAGCTGGTCTATGGACAACTTTGTTCAGCTGCTCACAAGACCTGACTCGGTTGTGCAGTATGTGTCATGGTTCAAGAATACACTTATCATTGCAGTATTTACATGTATCATCTCTACTATATTTGTAATTATGGTCAGCTATGCGATGAGTTGTATGAGATTCAACGGCAGAAAACAGATCATGAGTGCGTCGCTGATACTCAACATGTTCCCTGGCCCACTTCTCATGATAGCAATTTACTTTATCCTGAAGATGCTGGGACTTACAAACAGCCATTTCGGTATGATCATAGTTTACTCAGCGGGATCGGGACTTGGATTCCTCATCATGAAGGGATTCATGGACACAATACCAATGTCACTTAAGGAGGCTGCCAGACTTGAGGGCGCTTCGGAGGCAAAGATATTTATGAAGGTAATTCTTCCTCTGTGTAAGCCAATAGTAGTGTATCAGGTAATCAGTTCTTTCCTTATACCTTGGGGCGATTTTGTATTCGCAAAGCTTATGCTCAACTCAGGAGTTTCGAAGGACTGGACAGTAGCTATAGGTCTTTACAATATGCTTGAAAAATCACTGGTCAACAAATACTTCTCAGTATTCTGTGCCGGCGGTATCGTGGTAGCTATCCCTATCTCAATACTGTTCGTCATCATGCAGAAGTACTATGTAGAGGGTGTAACTGGCGGTTCTGTAAAGGGTTAAGGCGGACGGTCTGAGAGAAATGAGAAAATTTATTTTGGGCAGGTGTCTGCGTACCGGATGGACCACATATGGATGGTGGTGTGGATGCCTGCTATAATTAGCCCTAAAATAGGGCTGACAGGATGAAAAATGAAGATATTGTCACTTGTTAGGGGACGATCATCTTTAGATCAAAAGGTTACAACATATATGAAATAGGAGATTTAAGATATGGAGAATACATTTATTGTAAACATTATCCATCGTCCTGAGATGGTTCCTGAGTATGCCGAGAAGGTTACAGGCCATGGTCAGGCAGAGGATATCGGAAGAAAAGCTCTCCTCACAGAGTCACTGGACATATTCAAGTTCCAGCAGGAGACAGCTCACAAGAACGGACTCAAGACTACTATTCAGATGACATATGCCAGTCTTTTCAATGAGGAGGCTGTGTCACTGGCAAAGGAGCACCACGAGAAGTACGGAGATGAGATAGCGCTCTCACTTCTCGGACTTCCTTGCACAGAGTTCAGAGAGAAGTACAAGACCAAGGACTTCTGTATCTGGATGTTCTCAATGGAGGACAAGAAGAATATCGTTGATGACGTATTTGGAAAGTTCCATGATATATTTGGCTTCTACCCTGAATCAACTGGTTCATACTACATGGACGCCGAGCTCACAAACTACATCAAGGAGAAGTACCCATCAGTCAAGTGTGCAGTTGCAACATGCTGGGAGGAGGGCCCTAAGGCTTACCACACATGTAACAACTCATGGTACACACTGTTTGATGGCGGCCCATGGAATCCATGGATACCTTCAAAGCAGAACACACATGCACCTGCAGCAAATGAGGCTGAGGACAGCGGAATCGTCGCTATCCCTCATCTTTCAAGAGATCTGCTGGCATGTTACGATGGAAATGGTTCTAACTTTGGTACACATCCACAGAACGTTCTCCGTGGAATGATCTATGACAGCAAGACATGGGAGTACCCATATCTGTACAACCTTATCGACCAGTATCGTCATCTGGCTAAGTTCAACAATGGATATTCATACAACATGATGTTCGTTGGACCGGGCTGGCTGAATAAGATGGGACGCTGGGAGGCTCCATACGAGCTGCTCAAGAAGAGCTACGAGGATGGAATGAAGTATTATGGCGACCTGAAGAAGGAAGGCAAATGTATTGACATGACAATGGCTGAATTTGCTGACTTCTACAGAGAGAACAAGACATACGAGGAGCCTGAGTGTGCTCTTTGGAAGGATATACTGTACGGATCAGACAAGCAGATATTCTGGTACTGCGATCCATACATGAGAGCCCAGATCAACATGGATCAGGGCGGTGCGATCGTTGACCTCAGACCATACGCTGCAAAGCTCAACTGGCCTGTAGGTATCGGAACTCCACATGTTCAGGATGCTTCATATCCATTCCTGATCCAGGAGAAGTACAGAGCAGGATATTTCACACACTATGCTGGAGAGGGTACTGTAAGAAGTGCCAAGATCAGCTACAAGGGTGAAGAGGTCGACCTCTGTCTGTGCAGAACAAAGGCAACATTCTCGCAGGAGGGAAGCACAAGAATCCTTACACTTGACCCGGTTGACATCGAGTTCTACGATCTGACAGTTAAACTTCAGACAAAGATATATTTTGAGGAGGGTTCATCCAAGATAAGACATGAAAGAACTATCCTCGAGATGAGCAACCCTGATGCAGAGGTTGAGATCAATGAGTACATGGTGGCATGCTACGGTACAACAGAGTACCCAGAGGACATGACAGGAATCACTCTCACAGCAAAGAATGCTTCAGAGAGCAAGTCACTCACATATGAGTACAAGTGCAGAGAAGAGGATCTCGCAGGCGCCGATGAGGTGTCAGCAGTTATACCTGCGATCGAGACAAAGGCTGCCATGGGAGCATCTGGCAGCGATGCAACAGGATATTTCAAAGAGGGATATGCGTTCTCGCCAATGTTCACTCTCGGGTTTACAAAGACACTTAAGGATAAGGAGGTATTTTCAACATGGCTCAGTCTGGAAAAGGCAAATTAAATTACAGATGTCCAATGTGTTTTATGAGAGATCTGGATATAGATATGTTCTATGATAAGGACAAGAAGGAATACTACTGTATCCGTTGTCAGTATGTTGGACCAGAGGAGGACGTTCTGGCAAAGAACGAGCTCATCAGAATAAAATATGGAAGAATGTATGACAGGATTACATTTGACGACTAGGTGACAGATGTCATCTTGATAGAAGGCCGCCGACAGATGAAGATGAACTGGTACATCAGGGGTATGCAGAACATTTTTCTTCGGCGGCTGTTCTTGGTTATAACAGGCAGTAAAATAAATGCAGGTGAAGGAGACAAAAATATGGCAGATTATATAAAGGGCGTGGATCTCTCCGTTGTTGCCGAGGTTGAAGAGCTGGGTGCGAAATATTATGACAATGGTGTGCAGGGAGATATATTTGACATACTTAAGAACTATGGTGTGAATTCTGTGAGACTTCGTCTGTGGAATGATCCGTACACGGAGGACGGCGTACCTTATGGTGCGGGCACAAATGACCTTGAGGTATACAAGAAACTCTCGAAGCGCGCTATGGATCATGGAATGAGCATTCTGCTTGATTATCACTACAGTGATTTCTGGGCTGACCCGGGCAAGCAGAGGGTGCCGAAGGCGTGGAGAGGCATGGATGCGGATCAGCTTGAGCAGGCTGTGTACGACTACACAAGGGAGACTCTTTTAGAGATGAAAGATGCGGGCGTTTTACCTCAGCTTGTTCAGGTTGGAAACGAGCTTACAAACGGACTGATGTGGCCGCTGGGACAGAAGCCGGAGTATGACAATATCGCGAAGTTTGTGAGCGCAGGAATAAGGGCGGTCAGATCGGTTGACTCTGATATTCCGGTCATGATACATCTCGACAATGGCGGCAACAATCCTATGTATGTGGACTGGTTTGACCACTACATGGAAAGAGGAGAAAATTTTGATATAATTGGAATGTCGTATTATCCGTTCTGGCATGGAACCATGAAGGAGCTAGAGGCAAATATGCGGGATATGGCGGATAGATATGGCAAAAAGATAGTTATTGCTGAGGTTTCCATGGGATTTACCATGGAGGACTATGCTGACTATGAGAAACTGGGGCCTGACGATAGAAAGGGCTATGCCACAAAACCTTCACTGGTGGAGAATCTTGACTACCCTATGACACCTGAGGGACAGGCGGAATTTATGAACGATATAATGAAACTGATAGATGATGTTCCCGGTGGCGATGGCTTTTATTATTGGGAGGCAGGCTGGATACCAGTACCGGGAAGCGGCTGGGCTACGGAAGGTGCTCTGTCATATATAGATGAGTCTGGACCATGCGGAAATGAATGGGCAAATCAGGCACTTTTTGATTATGACGGACATGCTCTGCCGGCACTTAAGACTATACGTGATTACAAGCCGCTGCACAGCGACTATCCACTTAAGTGAATTATGGGGACGGAGGTGTCTGTCCCCTCCGTCCCCGTGGTTTCTGATAGTAAAGTACATATTTTTGATACATTTGGATATGTTTTGGTTGGGCGGGTCTGTGTATAATATATACAGATGCGCCTTTTTAATATATTTGGCAAATTTACAGATGGGGGACAGGACGGGTTGTTCTGATTGATTAGGAGGTAAGGTATGAAAAAAGTAGCATTGTTCATGGATGGCTGGAAGAGATATTTCACCTATGCCTGGCCGTTGGGATTTATGCAGAAGATAAAGGAAGCCAGGGTTGATGTGAATTTGTACATATTCAACAGCAATGGCAATTGGAACAGGGACACCGGTTACAGCTATGGAGAATACAATATATATAATCTGCCAGAACTGACAGACTTTGATGGGATCATAATATCTGTCAACAATATCAAATATCCGGGCGTCACGGCGGAACTGCTGGACAGGATAAGGAAGAGTGGAGTTCCGGCTATAAGCCTTGAGACTGCGTTTGACGGTCTGCATTTTGTGGGTATAGACAATTATGATGCTATGTACGATATGACTCGGCATATGATAGAGAAGCACGGTGCAAAGAAGATATGGTATCTTGCCGGACCGAAGGACAACTATGAGGCTCAGGAGAGATGCCGGGCATTCAGGGACTGTATGGATGAATATGGCCTGACTGTGGATGATCAGGATGTTCTGTTTGGAGATTTTGGTTTCAATGACGGTGTGACGGGCCTTGAGGAGCTGCTCAGAGCACATGGACATACGTGTATAAAACACGAGAAGGATGGACCTGATTACGGCGGCCCTGCTGAGGTGTATGGTGAGATAACCAGTGGCAGTTTTGCGGATTCTGCCCCGGATGCCGAGGCATCGAATAATGAGGAGATGGATGATAGAAGGCTGGAAGAACGGGAGATAGTGAGGAAGATTCTTCCGGATGCAATAATCTGTGCAAATGACAATCTGGCGGTGGGTGTGTGCAACAGAGCTGAAGCACTTGGACTTTCTGTGCCAAATGATTTTAAGGTCACGGGATTTGACAATTTTGATAAAGCGGCGTACTATACGCCGCGCATAACAACAGTGAGCAGGATCCGTGAGAAGATCGGAGCTTCGGCTGCAGAGATCATGCTGAATATCTGGGCAGGAAATAATCCGGATACCAGCTCTTATATAGATTATAACTGTATATTTACGGAGAGCTGTGGCTGCGGCGCGGATGCCTTGCTGAACGGCAGACAGTATCTGAAGAATTATATAATGGGAATTGTGGAACGCGAGGAGATTGATGAGAGTACTCTGGACTTTACGCATTTGCTCAGCAAATGTGGTGATTACAGTGGTCTTTATCCATGTGTCCAGACGGCATATTCACAGGCAGAGTGTAAGAGATGCGTTATGGTTGTCGACAGATCACTTGTGGAGATGGGCGGCTCTGGACCGACTCTCTCAGCAGCGTACGATGAGGATGTATTTGCTGTGAAAGGCTATCCTCAGAGAATGCAGATCGTGTACAGGCAGGGCATAGCGGATGATGGTGACGATACATACCACAGTATGTTTCCTCTTCTGGATGATGAGACAGGCGACAATATATTTTTATTTGCGCCATTTCATTTCGGAGAAAAGGCGGTTGGGTTCTGCTGTGTCGAAAATGGATATTACCTCATGTATAAGCAGCTTTGGTCAACTGTAATGAGCGAAGTGAATGTAGCCATGATAAATCTGTTCAACAAATGGAGACTCGAGCAGATCAATCAGGAGCTTACGGCAATATCCATAAAGGACCCGCTTACCCAGATATATAACAGGGAAGGTATGAGACAGATCGCCACAAGGGCATTTGACAAGGCTTCGGGCCAGGGCAGGGCGCTTCTCATAATGTTTGCCGATATGGACAGGCTCAAATATATAAACGATACATATGGTCACGAGTACGGAGACAAGGCTATAAGGAGTGCCGCAAGAGCCGTAGCAGGCGGAGGCGGAATAAGCAGTATTCCGGTTAGGTACGGCGGAGATGAATTTGTATCCATATCTATATACGATGAGACGGAGTCCCCTGAGGAAAGAAAGACGGCAATCCTTGAGAAAGCCAGGGAGATAGCGGCGCAGGAGAAGCTTCCATTTGCCTTGGAGTTTAGTATAGGTTATGTTATAACAGCCCCGGATGGTGATAAAACCCTTGAGGAGTATGTGAGGGAGGCGGATCACAGCATGTATCAGGAGAAGATACAGAGAAGGGTAAACAGACAATAATAAAAATTATCAAAAAATGGAGAATCAGGTCTTATGTGCTGATTCTCTATTTTCATTTAGTATGTTATAATTAACTGTCATGATCCAATTCGCCGCTCGCCAATCATGCGAGCATTTTGGCTCACTTGCGCTCATTATATCATATCGCCTGTCGGCTCAATGTGGGCATTCGCATTATGACGTCTTGCGCAAGCGCAGACGTCGCAATGCTCATTTTATCATGTGGACACAACGTGGATTATTTATATTAGATAATTAGGATCAAAAGGAGGATATACAATGCTTAAGAATGTAACAGACACAGTATTTTATGTGGGTGTGGATGACAAGGACATAGACCTGTTCGAGAATCAGTACATCGTGCCAAACGGAATAGCGTACAACTCATATGTCATCATGGACGAGAAGATCGCTATCATGGACATGGTGGATGCAAAGTGTGCAGACCAGTGGTTTGCAAATGTGGCAGAGGTGCTTGGCGACAGAAAGCCGGATTATCTCATCATATCCCATCTTGAGCCGGATCATTCCGCCAATCTTGGTGATGTGCTTGCGAAGTATCCGGATATCAAGATCGTATCAAATGCCAAGCTTTTCGGAATGCTTCCAAATTTCTTCGAGGTTCCTGTGGCTGACAGAAGCGTGACAGTTGCGGAGGGACAGACACTCTCACTTGGAAGCCATACGCTCCAGTTCTTCATGGCTCCTATGGTCCACTGGCCTGAGGTTATGGTCACATATGAACAGAGTGAGAAGATACTCTTCTCAGCGGATGCATTTGGCAAGTTCGGCACTCTGGATACAGATGAGGACTGGGCATGCGAGGCGAGAAGATATTACTTCAATATAGTAGGAAAGTATGGAATGCCTGCACAGGCACTTCTGAAGAAGGCAGCAGGACTGGATATCCAGAAGATATGTGCACTCCACGGACCAATCCTCACAGAGAATCTTGAATATTACATCGGAAAATATCAGTTGTGGTCAACATACACACCTGAGGATGAGGGAATCTTCATCGCATACTGCAGTCTCCATGGCAACACAGAGAAGGCTGCAAAGAAACTGGCGGAGATACTTGAGGCAAAGGGTGCGCCAAAGGTTGCGATATCAGACCTCTCAAGGGATGATATGGCAGAGTGTATAGAGGATGCGTTCAGATACGACAGACTGGTTCTGGCAGCCCCAACATATGATGGCGGTGTGATGCCTGTCATGGCGGATTTCATCAACCACCTGAAGATGAAGGCGTACCAGAAGAGAAAAGTGGCATTCATTGAGAATGGTTCGTGGGCTCCAATGGCAGCCAAGCTCATGAAGGAACAGATGTCAGCGATGAAGGATATAGAGATCGTGGACGAGCACGTGACCATAAGGTCCGCGTTCAAGCAGTCGGATGTGGCAGCACTCGAAGCTTTGGCTGGAAAACTGTTATAAGAGATAAGGATAATAAACATAAAGTAAGTCTGAAACCGACTTACATACGTAGTTATTATTCATCTAACAGGTGAGTTGTCACAATAAAGTTGTTACACAGAGTTGCTATACATATCGTGAGCAGGGAATTTGAGCCCGCCGGTCCTTAGGTGGCGCGGTGAGGCGGCACCTTAGTACCGCTGCAGGGCGAAATAAGCGGAAGCGACCCGGCGAATGATATGTATAGCAGCTCTGTGTTCAAAGATAGAATTGGCAACTCACCGTCCTATCAATAATGTAAGGAAGGTGTAAGACATGGCTAAGTCCATGGTTTCCGGTAAGCCCCTCAGTCTGATGCTGCAGTTTGCCACCCCGCTCTTGCTCGGCAATCTGCTCCAGCAGACGTACAATATAATAGATGCGGCTATTGTGGGGCAGATACTGGGAGATAAGGCTCTGGCGGGAGTTGGAGCAAGCAGCAGTATACAGTTTCTGGTTCTGGGATTCTGTATGGGCTGTTGCACAGGATTTGGTGTTCCTGTTGCAAAGTTTTTTGGTGCAAATAATCTGCACAAGATGAGAAAGTATATATTTAATGGCGCGGTGCTGACGGGCATCATAGCGTTGATAGTCACGATTGTATGTTCGGTGTGCTGTAATCAGATACTTCATCTGCTTTCGGTTCCGCAGGATATATATGACAAGGCATATGCTTATCTTATAGTTATATTCCTGGGAATTCCGTTCACACTCATGTACAACTATCTGTCAAGTGTGCTCAGGTCTCTGGGAGACAGCAGAACGCCGTTCATGTTTCTGGCGTTCTCGGCAATACTCAACATATTCCTTGACCTGTTCTGTATAGTTGTCCTCAAATGGGACTGCGCCGGTGCGGCTATAGCAACCATCACGGCACAGGCGGTGAGTGGAATATTGTGTCTTGTATATATCTTCAAGAAGGTTCAGATCATGCATCTTGAGGCGGAGGACAGGGAGATAGAGGGATCTGCAGTGAAGGAACTTCTCGTCATGGGAATTCCGACAGGCCTGCAGTTTTCCATAACTGCCATAGGAAGTATGGTCATGCAGTCTGCAAATAACAAGCTGGGAAGTGTGTATGTGTCAGGCTTCACAGCCGGTATGAGGATAAAGCAGTTCACTATGTGTCCATTTGATGCATTTGCAACGGCGGCATCTGTGTTCTGCAGCCAGAACCTTGGCGCCGGACAGGCAAAGCGTATAAAGCAGGGCTTGTGGCAGGCGATTGCTGTTGCAGTTGGATACGGTATAGTCGCAGGACTTGTGATGATAATATTTGGAAGACCGCTCTCCATGATATTTGTCAAGAAGAGCGCAGTGGATGTGCTTGACGCATCTGCCAAGTATCTCAGATGTATGGGCTGCTTCTACTGGAGTCTCGGTATACTGAACGTGGCGCGTATGGTGACACAGGGTCTGGGATATTCCGGCCGTGCCATATTCTCCGGCGTCACGGAGATGCTGGCAAGGATCATAGTCAGCCTTGGATTTGTCGGAACGTTTGGATTCACGGCCATCTGTTTTGCTGACCAGACGGCGTGGGTCACAGCAACCGTTTACATATTGCCTACATGTCTCTACTGCGTGAAGAAGTCCACGGCGAAGATTGCTGCGGGAACGGTGTGATATGGAAAAGATAAAAATGCGTATGAATAACCGAGACTGTTGTCTGAGGATTCATACGCATTTTATAGTTGTGACATATTCGGGTTATATATTACTTTTCCTTGCTGTCATCAAGCAGCTTGGGAGTGTTGGAGTTTAATGGGGATAGTATGCTGCGCCCTATCTGCTTTTCAAGGGATTCACGTGCATTTCTGGCAATATTGCCACCTTGGATGGTAGCATCTGTGGCCTCGGTTATACCTTGAGGATTAGTTGCCTTTGATATCTCTGTTGTCGATATCTCTGCAAGAGCATTCAGGACAAGCTCTGTGTTAGTCATATTGTCTCTGAGATTTTCTTTTTTCAGCCTTTTAAACTTTTTATATTCTTTCACTGTTTTTCCTGACCATGCGGCAGTAAGTATGTTTGTAAGAGAAGCATACTGTCTGGAATCGGTAATTCCGGCACGCCTCCACTCATTGGTCATATCTTTACGAATCTCTATCCCACGCATACGCTGGGCTATCCAATCTTCAGAATATCCTTTGTTGCGGTATGATTCTATAGCACGATCTATAGCAATCTGAGGATCAACTTCCTCGTCCAGACGTTGTTTGCCCACCATTGCCAGCCATTGCTTGAATGGCTCAGCCTTTTTTGACGGAATGGACTGGATAATTCTCAATAACCCATGTGTGTTTGTTGCTTGGATTTTACGCATTTTACCATCAGCGGCTATCATTTGAATAGGGGTACAAATTGTACCCCAGTTAGCTGATAATTCTGGGTCGCGGGATCGTAACTTTTTTACATATTGTTTTGGATCGGAACTATCGGTCAAAACGTCAATTACATCAATTATGGAAAAATACCATTCCTCCTCCTGTGAGTGCCATACTTTTCTGATTTTATCATCATATATAAATTCAAGTTCCTGTTCGCTTAACTCGGGTATATCTGATACCTCAATAGGAGCAGTCGAGGAAGTATTCTCATCATATACATAAAAAAGCATAATAATCACTCCAATCCATTAAAATTTTGCCCTTAACTCCACTACCTTACCAATGATCTTGACAGGTTTATTTTTTATGGTTTCATCGTCAAAATAGAGCGGTGCATAGCTGGGGTTGGTGGAAATCAGTTCCAGTCCTTCTTTATATTTTCTCAGGCGTTTGCACACGGCGTCTTCACCAGCTATTGTAGCAATAACAGTGTCCCCTGTGTCTGCATCATCCTGTTGTCGGACAATTACAACGTCGCCGCTGCTGATCTTGGGTTCCATGCTATCCCCCTTTATTCTAAGAGCGTAGAATTTGCCAGTTTTAGCAAGACTTTCGGGTATTTCTTCTGTATCAATAATCTTTTCGGTTGAACAAAATGTTTTGTCACATGATATATAATCAAATACAGGAATTGCATATGCCTCTGATTTCTTTTGGCTTCTTATGATATCTTTTTCTTCCAGAAGATCAGACCTAGAGCAATTGAAAATAGCGCACATGTGGTCAATTTTGTCCATTCGGGGAGACTTTAGTCCGTTACACCAATTTGACACAGTTGCAGTGCTGACATTCATCTGCTTAGCAAAGGCAGCTTGAGTATATTGATATTTATTAAGAAAAAAGAAAAGATTCTTTGCAAATTGGTCATTCATTCTTCTTTCAAATTCTATATCGGACATAGTAATCAACCTCCTTTTGAACAAATTATACACTTAAAGCTAATTTAATACAATATAAAATAAATATAAGTTAACTTATAGTAAAAAATAGCAGCGAGATAAAAAGGGGAACAAACTTTGACATATCCTTCTATTCATTATAAAATTAACCTGATTTTAATCTTTCTCATATTTTAGATTAATCATCGGTTGGTATAGTAATAACATCAGTTGATGATATCAGCAGCAAACGATAAGAAAGATGACAGATCATCGGAAGACGATGAAACTAAGATAATGAGAAAGGGTGCAAAGATCATGGATAAACTGGAAAAGGTAGAAAAGTTAAGAGAAAAAACAGGCGTAAGTTACGAGGATGCAAAGAATGCGCTTGAGGCATGCGATTACGATCTGCTGGATGCGATCATTTATCTTGAGAAGCTTGATAAGGTGAAAGCCCCTGAGGTGGAGAGCTTTACCACAGGCGAGGAACAGAAGACATCAACAGAGTTCGAGCAGGCACAGCAGACATATACAAATGACTGCAATAAAGTGACGTTTGGACAGATGATGGACAAATTTTTCAAATGGTGCGGCAAGGTGTTAAAGAAGAGTGTGGATAGCACATTCATAGTAGAACGCAGAGGCCAGACCATGATAAACGTTCCGGTGCTGGTGCTTGTGATCGCACTTATACTTGCATTCTGGGTAGTGCTTCCACTTCTTGTGGTAGGTCTCTTCTGTGAGTGCAGGTACCATTTTGAAGGAATCGGCGACATCAACGTAAACCTTAATAGCGCATGTGACAAAATGGCAGACTCAGTTGACAACCTTAAGTCCGACGTCAACAACAAGTAATCAGAAAGATATATAAAAACAATATCAACACAGAATAAAAAGCTATATGTAATAAAAACAACATATATATCAAGTTGGTATAAACTGAAAAAGAAAAATATTAAAAGTAAAAACAGACATAAAAAAGATGAAAACAGGAATATCTTTTGCCGATATTCTGTTAATTACCAGCTGATATAGTTTGGCTTTGAGAATGTAATGTCTGTGAAATATACCTCTGCAATGGGTAGCCGTGGCGACTGAGCTTTGGTGCTTCTTGCCGAGGCATATTTCACAGGCTTACTTCAAAACCAAACTATATCAGCGTCCGTCATAAAAGAAAGGAAAAAGATATGGCACAGAAGATTCTCATTGTGGAGGATGAAGAGAAAATTGCAAGATTTGTGGAGCTGGAGCTGCTGCATGAGGGATACGAGGCGGAGAAGGTATTTGATGGAAGAACAGGGTTGGACAAAGCTCTGTCCGGTGGCTTCGACCTCGTGGTGCTGGATGTGATGCTTCCGGGACTCAACGGTCTGGAGGTGCTTCGAAGAATCCGCAAGGAGAGTGATGTGCCGGTCATCATGCTGACCGCGAGAGATGCGGTCATGGACAAGGTATCTGGTCTTGATGCCGGTGCAGACGATTATCTCACCAAGCCATTTGCCATAGAGGAGCTGCTTGCCAGGATAAGGGTTGCGTTGAAGAGACGCGGAGTTGCGGAGGTTCACACACACAGGATAGAGATCCGTGGAGTGTGCATGGACACCGACAGACATGAGGTCACAGTGTGCGGCGAGATAGTTGAGCTGACAAACAGGGAATTTGAGCTGCTCAGGACGCTCATGGAAAACAAGGACATCGTGATGGACAGGGAGAAATTGCTCAGTGCAGTGTGCGGATACGATTACCTTGGAGAGACAAACATCATAGATGTGTATGTGAGGTATCTGAGAACAAAGATAGATGACAGATTTGGAGTTAAGCTGATCACCACCGTCAGAGGTGTCGGATATGTTATCAGAGAATGACCATTTTGGATGCCAGGATAGAGCAGATAGATATGTGACAAGCCAGCAACGCATGGCACGGATACGCACAGATAGAGAGAAAATACATGGGAAAGAAAACTAACGAAAACAAAAGAATGTCATCGATAGCCAGAAGGATAAATATGAGCTTCTGGCTAAAAGAACTGGGCAATGTGATACTTATAGATATCGTCATTGCCTTTCTTATTGTAAGCGCATTTGCCGTGTGGGGAAGAAAGCAGCTTCCACAGGGCGTGGGCGGAATGAGATATTACGTTGAGAAAAATGAAGATGGCGGAGCGTATGAATATATAATAGAAGGGTCAGATGAGAAGAAGTACAGATATGACGTTAAGATCCTTTGGGATATCATAGAGCTTCCGGGCATTATATTGCTGGGGATGGAGACTATAGTGTTGTTTGCTGCGTTGTTCAGGACAGCGGATGTCAGAAGGAGATTAAAGCCGTTGAACGATCTGGCAGTTACGGCGGAAAAGCTCAGCAAAGAGCCGATGGATCACAATAAGATAGACGATCTGGAGAAAGCCATATCACACCTGTCTGCGGATGATGACGAGCAGGTTATACACACCGGAGACAAGGATCTCCAGAGCATAGAGATCGCGCTCAACAATCTGCTCAGAAATATGAAGGAAAATGAGAAACGTCAGATGAGATTCGTGTCGGATGCTTCCCACGAGCTCAGGACGCCTATTGCGGTGATCCAGGGATATGTGAATATGCTCGACCGATGGGGTAAGGAGGACGAACAGGTTCTGGAAGAGTCCATAGAGGCGCTGAAAAATGAATCCCAGCACATGAAGGAGCTTGTGGAACAGTTGTTATTCCTTGCAAGGGGCGACAGTGGAAGGCAGCACCTGAACATGGAGAAAACCGATCTCAACCGCATGGTAAGTGAAGTGTGGGAGGAGTCCATGATGATAGACGAGAGCCACAGATATGAGTTCCGTGGTACTGAGAATGAGGCGTGTGTGCTCGGCGATGTGGCGATGATCAAGCAGTCCGTCAGGATATTTGTCCAGAACGCGGCGAAGTATTCTGAACCCGGCACGGCCATAATACTCGGTGTAAAAGAGGAGCCCGGTTATGTCAGTTATATGATAGAGGACGAGGGAACCGGAATGAATCCGGGCGATCTGGCTCATATATTTGACAGATTTTACCGCTCGGATGAGGCCCGGAATAATGAGACCGGAGGCTCAGGTCTTGGCTTGTCCATCGCTAAATGGATAGTTGATGCCCACGGAGGTACCATACAGGTAATATCCAGAGCGGATATAGGATCAAGATTTGTTGTGAGGTTTCCTAAAATTGCTTAAAAAGAGAGGTTGCATATATTTATTGGTAATCTGAGTATCTGTGGTTGCTGAACAATCCCAGAATACAGCCTGCACTTCCTAAAATTATGTATTCTTTCATAAAAGAGGCGAGAGTCTTAACTGAGTGAACATCAATATACCATGGTATGATAGCATTAAAGAGATTTCCTCCGCTAAGAGACAGGATGATCAGTGTAAATGATAAAATGATGGCTATGGTGATGTTCTTCGCTGTATATACTGTGCCGTAATATAAACCGCAGAAGCAATATATTATAATAAGATTTTTGGCTATAAATCTTTCTGGGTAGAGAATTGTCCTGAAGAACAACAACGATGTTATGGCACACATTAATAAAGACAGGTATAAAAATGGAATAATTGTTTCTACCCATTTTATTCTGTGGGCTATGTAAAAAAGTTCCCGGCTTGGGCTATATACAAACGGCATAAAGGTTATTGTATATAGCAGCATAACGCACACAGGATATGCTATGCAGTAACACTGCTGCAGTGCGTTTTCTTTATCCTGCAGATCAAGGGGTTTCATCATCATAAAGCCCGTAATAGCAGCTAAAACAGCTATAATTACACAGAGTATCATTCCCTTACGCAATATAAATAGTGAGTTATGTATTCTTTGCACCATAGTTACACTCCGTTCCTGTAAGACTTAAGAATATACATGTATCCATCTTCCAAAGTGGGATCAGCTGATGCAGGCTCTGAGGTATCAATAGAAGGGGAAGCCAAAAGCCTGGTCATGGCTGTTTTGATTCCGTCTGTAGTGTCTTTTGCAATTATATAGCCTTGATCGATAATTTCTATATAATCACACAAAAACTCCGCATCGTCTACGATGTGTGTGGATATAATAATTATCTTGTCATCACAATTGGTTTGTTTTATAAGATCCCTGAATCTGAGTCTTTCCTCAGGATCAAGACCTGCTGTCGGTTCATCGCATATTATTATAGGGGGATTGCCAAGAAAAGCCTGGGCGATTCCAACACGTCTCACCATTCCGCCAGACAGAGTATGAGCCTTTTTGTCAATATAACTTGATAAATTGACACTTTCTATAACTGATTCGATGTCTTCATCAAGACTACATGATGAAATACCCTTGGAAAATGCAATATAACGCATACATTCTCTTACGGTCATTCCGGGAAAAAGACCAAATTTCTGAGGCAGATACCCGATATCAACAGAATGTATATTTGCTCCGTTCAGGAGAATGCTTCCGGTAGCTGATGGATATAACCCAATAAGGGATCTCATGAATGTGGTTTTGCCGGCACCATTAGGACCGAGTAGTCCGTGTACTCCTGATTCAAAATTACAGTTTAAATTGTGAAGAATTGTGTTCCCTCCCAAAGTAGTTGTCATATTTTTTATTTCCAGCATAATAATCCCCCTTTATCTGAACGGATACAAGTTACTTTATTCTGTTGTTTCAGTGATGCCAAGTTCGTCGTATACATCTTCCTGAATCTTTTGAAGTTCCTCATCGGTGAGAATTGAATCAATATTGTACCAATTACCTGTCTGTATATAATTGGTGTAGTAAATATCCAAATTACCTGCAGCATCAAACATCACCATGTCAGAACCGTACATATATGCATTTCTGTGTATTGGTTGTATCAGGATTGTTTTCCCGATAAGGGAATAATCAGTTGCCTTTTCTTCAGGTGTATAGTTTATATATTTTTTTATCTGGCTTGTTATGTAGTGGTTTCGACTCGGATCGGTGTCCGCGCCAATATATGGGAAAATGTATCGCACATTATCAATAATCTGTTCTCTCCAAAATATGCCGGAAACAATGCTTAGCTGATCACTGAAACCACTGAACGTGTCACCGGACAAGCTGAGATTGCTATACGTAGTAAAATCAGAGTATATGGATACTGTGAACCTGCTCAGATCCTTAGGAAGCTGGCAATATCCGTTTTGAAATAAGTCTCCATTTCCAGCAATTGGGTAATACGGGAAGTTCCCAGGAAGATATGCACCATTTTCCCCTGTGTAGCAAATATTGTAGGATTTTCCTGTATACTTTATGTATATGGATGAGAGATTGCCGGCTTCGTTGTATATGCATAGCTTATTCCCATTTCTGCTATAGCGGATAGCATTATCCTTATCATCTGCTATATAGTCGATATTGTAATCTTTACAGAGTATAAAATGGTATTCAGGGAGACTGGTGTCTGATAGCTGCATATACATATCTGCGATCAAATTCTTCCTTATGTCAAAATGTATGTTATACTCTGTAACATAAAAATCTATTTCCTTTGTTGGAGTAAGTAATTCCTGTTCATTTGCAAATAAATCCGAGGAATCGTCTGCGTATCCAGGGTTACTACCATTATATGGGATGTTGCAGATATAAATAAAGGAAAACGAGCATAACACTGAAAATATGGTGGCAAAAATCAAAGATAACTTCTTGTATCTGAAGAAATTTGTGATCAAATATACGGAGATCACGCCAAATACTATATACAAAGGTTTGGACAGAAAATGTATATTTACAGGAATTAAAGCTGCTTCATCTGGAATATAAGTAAGAGAAGCACAGAATATATTGGATATTTCCTGTATACTGCCGATTTTATCTTCCGCAGGAAAGGTGAACTTACCCGATTGCAATATGGCAACTATAGTGAACCCAAATAATGCAAGATAGGCAAGGATAGTATTGTTGATATACGATATGATGAGCCCAGTCATAACCGCACAAGTGTTAACCATAAATACATGTGTGAAAATAGCCTTAATTGTATATATATAAAAGTCTGCAGAGGAAGAACCTGACAGTATACAAAGGCATATACATAGAACTAACATGCACATACATAATAAGACATTTATGATAGAGAGAATAAGCAGTTGCTGTGATTCTCTTTTAATTGATGACATAGTGTATGTGCTTATGCTCTCTACCACATTGGTTTTTTTTACGATAGATGTGTATTCAAAGGACAAGTACAAAAACAGAATATAATAATATATGGAATTTCCAAGCATCATATCTGTATGTTCAACTATATCAATGTAGTTAAATTCTCTAAGCAGACTGTCTTCAATGAATTTGTATACTGAGTATAAAATACAAAATATGATAGCAACGATGGAAGGCCAAAAGCATTGTGGAGTTTTCCTGAATAGTATGTAATTCTGTTTAAGCATTGCTTTACCTCCTATCAATAATAAATTATAATTAGAAAAACTTAGTTGTACTAAGATTTACTCAAGATGTATTAATTGGTAAATGAAAGGCGGAAGATGTTAAAAGTTGCTATATGTGATGATGAGCAGAAGGATATAGACATTGCAGAAAAATGCATATTGGAGTATTCGTTTAAACACAATCTGGATATTGAATGCGCCAACTACAGGACGGGGCAGGAATTGCTGGACAAGCTGGAATCTGGTGAACATTATGATTTTTTTGTCTTTGATGTGGAAATGGAGAAGGAGGATGGAATATATATCGCCTCAATTATCCGAAAAAGATACGACAAAAATGCAATTATCATTTTTGTAAGCAATTACCCGGGACATATGGGACGGAGCTTTTCTGTGCATGCATATAATTATATTCAGAAACCTCTTAAATATATAGAGTTGGAACAAGTATTATCTCAGGTTTTGCGTGAGATAAGGGACATGGAGTTTAACAAGTTGATTGTGCCAGCGGCAGATGGAGAAAGAGTTGTTAATATATCTGATATTATGTATATAGAAACTTCGAGAAAATTTCAAAAGAGTGTAGATATTCATTCTGCAAAAGAGATTATACAGGTTACAGGAAATTTAAAAAAATGGTTTAACTTGTTAAAGGACAAAAGGTTTGTATACAGCTTTAAGGGGTATATTGTAAATATAGATCACATAGTTACCTTGAGAGGCGGGGAGCTTGTTTTGGATAATAACGAGATTATTCCGTTGTCAAGGAAATATGAGGAAGAGGTAAGGAAGAGTCTTATTAATACGGTTATATCAGATGTGGTGAGCATCAGAGGTTAAAGGGTGAGTTATTTAGTATTAATTTTTATATCAGCAATTATGGATGCTGTGACTGTAAAAGTTTATGTAGAGAAATGGCTTGGAAAGCCTCCGCTTAGAATATCGACAATGGCATATTGGGGTATATTTATTTTAACAGAGCTGGCTTCAAGAGGCGGACAGCTTTTCATGATAGATGTGTCACAGGAGAAAGCAATGGTCAGCCAGGTGTCCGCGCATATAGTTATCATGCTCGTATTTATTTGCCTATATGATTCCCGTATAGCTGAATGTATATCTGCGTTTATTATATGGGTATTGGGTTATCTGGTGAGCATCGGTTTATCTGATGTAGTGGTAATTACAACGGATCAGATGCTGTATGACGGTGGAATAACTCATCTGATCTCGGTGATGGATATGTATGCACAGTTTATTATGCTGCCTGTCCTGATCATAATACTGGTAGTGAGAAATTATGTATCAGGTAGATATTCATTTAAACAGTTGGTCATAGTGCTTATAACTCCAATGATAAGTTGTTATCTATACTTGATAATACCAGAACAGATCGTGCTTTTGTCAGGGTATGGATTTATATTTGTGCTGATAATTGTGCTGGTCTTAAATGTTTTGAATTATTATCTGTTTGATAACATGGTGGATAATTATAAATTGAAAAATCAGGTAACAATGCTTGGTTATCAGTTGGAGCATCAGTCGGATAAATATGACCAATTGGTTCTTTCTTATAAGAAAATTGGCAGTATGGTTCATGATACCCAAAAGCATATAAGCTATATAAGGTCATGCATAGAAGAGAAAGAATATGACAGGATAAGAACAGTATGTGATAGATATGAGGAAGAATTAAAAAATAAATATGTTGTTTCAAAAACAGGAAATCTTGTTATTGATACATTTGTGAACAGTGCGTATACATTTGCCCAAAACAATGGCGTGAAATTTCATACGGATTTTAAGTTCGATAAAAATTCAATAATGGTCTCTGACTATGATATGTGTATAATAATAGGAAATCTGCTGGATAACAGTATCAATGCATGTAAGAAACAGAAGGAAAAAGAGGGGGTATATATAAAGCTGGCAATAGTGCAGACAGATCGGCATTTGGTAATAGATGTGAAAAATAGCAGTACACAGTCTGACGTGGGCGGCAGTAAGGATATGACTCATGGATATGGTATACAAAATGTGAAAAATACCATGGACAAGTACAATGGAATAATGGAGATAAAGAATACATATGGGGAATATGAAACACTTGTGCTGATTCCCATAAATCAGGATTAAATGTACATAAACCGCATGCCCCCGCATAGACTGTAAAAACAGAATATGCGGGGGCTTTTTCTTTGAAGGATTACATAGAAGAGCGGGCAATCGAAGCGGCAAATTATATCATAGACACAAGGGCGACTGTGAGACAGACAGCGGACAAGATGGGTATAAGCAAATCAACGGTGCACAAGGATATAACGGAACGGCTGGTCCGTATAAGACCCATGCTGGCGGCCCAGGCCAGGGTGGTGTTGGATGCCAACAAGGCGGAGAGACATATAAGAGGAGGGCTTGCCACGAGGGAGAAGTATCTGCATGTCACAAAGTTTTAACATAGCTTATGTTGTATTTTTCTCTGATTTGGGTTAAACTTTTGATGATTGTATAATAGTGGACTAAGTGTGGGCTATTAGAAAATGGCAGTTTAACTATAGATTAGAGGTTAGGATATGAGATTTATTCATGTTTCGGATGTGCATTTGGGGATGATTCCTGACAAGGGAAAGCCTTGGAGCGATGTCCGTGCGAAAGAGATAGAAGAGACATTTGACAGGATCCTGGATATTGCGGAGGAGAGAAAGGTAGATCTGCTCCTCATTGCCGGCAATCTGTATCACAGTGCGCCGAAGGCAGCGGATCTTGCAAAGCTTGATGCCAGACTTGCAAAACTTACAAATACAAGAACGGTGATCATTGCGGGCAGTAGTGATTACATTGAAAGTGGATCTCCATCGGAGAATTATGAGTTCACATCGAACACAGTGCTTCTTCCGGCTGGGGAGTTCAGCAATGCGTATTTTGAAGATATAAATACCTGTGTGACCGGTTTCAGCTATGGACAGGTGGAATACACGGAGGATTTCTCAGAGGGGATAGATGCCCAGACGGAAGGCGCTGTCAATATACTTCTCATGTATGGAGGAGATGCCAGCCACAGTCCATTTAATTTCCGAAAGCTGGCTGACACAGGATTTGACTATGTGGCACTCGGACACCTGAGAAAGCCGAAGCACATGGTGAAGAACCGTATGGCATATCCGGGATCGCCGGAGCCTTTGTCACCTTCTGACACAGGAAAGCATGGCTTTATTTATGGACAGATAATAAACGGAGAGACAAGGATAAAGTGGGAGCCTGTTGCCTGCAGGAATTACATCAACCTTGGACTTGAGATAAAGCCGGAATATACTGACAGACAGATCGAGCATGCTGTTCTGAAACAGATCGATAAGATGGGAACGCAGAACATATATCGAGTTATCCTGAAGGGCCAGAAGGGGCGCGGAGTGAGACCTCAGTTTGATGATGTGTCTCAGGATTACAAGATATATGAGGTTGTGGATAATACGATGTTCGAGTACAATGCTGATGGTCTCAAGAGGGACAATGAGCACAATGTACTTGGAAGATTTATCGCTGAGTTGTCCGGTGAGGATGACGAGGTCAGCAAAAAGGCACTTGAATATGGTCTTGAGGCGATCATAGCAACTGGAGAAAAGTAATGTATATAAATAAACTTTTTTTGAAAGAATTTGGAAAATTCAATAACAAAGAAATAAAGCTGGACAAAGGCTTGAATGTGCTCTATGGAGAGCCCGGAGCCGGCAAGAGTACGATCAGGGATTTTGTGTCCGGTATACTGTATGGTATGAATAAAACCAAGGGTCTTGGAGCCCGGGGAGACAATTTTGCATTAAGAAAGCCATCCGGTGGAAATGGATATGCTGGAAAGGCACAGGTGACAAATGCTGGAAAGAGTCATCTTATGGAGAGAAATTTCAACATGTCCACGGACGGTGCAACGCTCACTGATATAGAGAGCGGGAAGGATGAGAGACTTGTGTCTAAGAATTCCTACAGAGGTGTCCTGTTTGATATGGACAAGAGCACATTTGTGGATGCAATGTGTGTTGATCCGCCGGAGGAGATGGGCGGAGATGACAAAGCTTTGTGTGACAGACTCGAGAAGTATCTTCAGAATATGAAGGAGACGGGCTGCAGCGGAATAAACAGAGCAGACGCAGTGGCGTATCTTGAGAACGAAAAGAAGAAATATGACAATCAGAAGTATCTGGTTCAGATAGAAGAGCTGGAAGCCCAGATGGATGAGCTGGGTGAAGTTGATAAGGAGCTTGAAGACATCCGAACTGCCAGACGTGAGGAGCTTGATGCTTATAATATGGAGATCGCACGTTTGAAGAGAGAGGCAAGGCAGCTTGTGAATGAAAAGGATGCTGAGATCCCTGACGAGGATGAGGACAGGGAGCGAAGCAGAATATTCCTCGAGGTTGAAGCTATAGATGATGAGGACGAGCTGAAGGAGAAAAAGAAGCAGGAGAAGAAGGACAAGAAGCTGACGGACAATATATTTGTCATAATGGCAACAGGAATACTGGTTGTTGCGGTGGTCATGCTAGTGGTTCACCTTGTTGGTTTTCAGAAGTCCATACAGCAGCTATTCACGATATGTACGATTGCGTTTGTTGCTATAACCATCATAGATGGATTGTTCAGGAAAGGCGCATTTGACAGTGATAAGCTTCCGTCTGAGGAGGAGTTCAGGAGAACCATATATGAGATGGGAAGAGCAACTGAGTCGAGGACGGTTCGCGTTGAGATAGACAGAGCTTTTCAGGAGGAGCATGACAGGAAGCTTGATATGTTCAAGTTCCAGGAGCATGATGCCATAGAGAAGAGGGATGCCTACTATGAACTCAAGGAGAAGAGAGACGCCATATTTGCCGATTATGATGTGCTTGAGACTGAGAAGAAGGCCATAGATAAGGCTATCAATACCATAATGGACATATCGGAGGAGTTCTCAGGACTGTTTGCCGGTATGGACGGCAGAGTATCGGATATTCTTAGCGCACTCTCCGGTGGACAGTATCAGGAGGCAAAGCTCGATGATGAGATGCATGTTGCAGTGAAAAAGGATGACCATTTCTTCCGGGCGGAGTTCCTGGGACATGAGGTCGTTCGGCAGGTGTATCTGGCTGTGCGGCTGGCTGTTGCAGAGATACTTAACAACGAGAAAATGCCACTTGTGCTGGACGATGTGATAGATGTGACCGATGAGAGTCAGCTCACGGGAGTGCTCAAGGCGATGAGTATGGTGAACACGGAGCAGACGATATTGCTTACATCCGATAAGGATCTGGTTAACAGACTTGAGGATATGCATATAGCATGCAATGTGGTGACATTGTAGAAAGTTTCTAATAATAAATAATTAAAAGACCTGCGGAAGCTTGCGATACCATGGTATGTATCAGGTGAGCTTCCGTAGGTCTTTTTTGTAAGTCTATAATTGTATATTAGTAATTCTCGTAGTTATCTGAGATAGTGTGCTTCTCCTTGTACTCAGCAATTCTCGCACTGATTCTCTCTGATGGATCAAGAAGATCGCTGAGAGATGCATCGTGGTTGAGGTGATCGATAATGAGTGCAATGTACTTGCTCATGTCGGCTGATACATACCAGTCGCGGTCTGCAAGCTCAGGAAGCTGATAAGTGAGGTTGGTTGTAATGACCTTCTCAATGAGACCTTCCTCGTGACACTTGTCAAATACCTCAAGACCCTTGGTGAAGAGACCAAATGTAGCAAGTGCAAATACTCTCTTAGCCTTTCTTGCCTTGAGCTGCTTGGCAACATCTATCATACTCTCGCCTGATGCGATCATGTCGTCGATGATGATAACATCCTTGCCTTCAACTGAATCACCGAGGAACTCATGGGCAACGATAGGATTACGTCCGTCCACAACTCTTGAGTAATCTCTTCTCTTGTAGAACATACCTACATCTACACCGAGAAGGTTAGCGAAGTAGATAGCTCTGTGCATAGCACCCTCGTCAGGTGATATAACCATCATGTGGTCGTTATCTATCTCAAGATCAGGAGTTGATCTAAGAAGAGCCTTTACAAACTGGTAAGTAGGCTTTACGTTCTCGAAACCGCTCTTTGGAATAGCATTGACAACACGTGGGTCGTGAGCGTCAAATGTAACGATGTTGTCTACACCATACTGCTGAAGCTCCTGGAGCATAACTGCACAGTCGAGGGACTCGCGTCCTGATCTCTTGTGCTGACGGCTCTCATACAGGAAAGGCATGATGACAGTGATCTTTCTAGGCTTGTCTGTCATGGCAGAGATGATTCTCTTCAGATCAGCATAGTGATCGTCAGGAGACATTCTCTGAGTCTGGCCACCCATGGTGTATGTGCAGCTATAGTTTCCTACATCAAGCATGATATATATGTCTTTACCGCGGACTGACTCGTTGACAATACCCTTTGCCTCACCTGAACCAAATCTAGGGCAGTCTGCCTTGATAAGGTAAGAGTCCTTCTCGTAACCGTGGAATACGATGCTTGACTTGTTCTCGTTCTGACGGTTCTTTCTCCATTTTACGATATAAGAATCGACCTTCTCTCCGAGAGGTACAATGCTCTTATGAGCAATGATTCCTAAGCTTCCTACAGGTATTGTTTCCAACTTGCTATCGTCTGGCATAATAAAAATCCTCCTAATCTGCTTTAGTTGTCTACCTTTTGTTCCTGGCTATGCTTTTCATTCTTTTTACATAGCGGATGTTATCTCCATAGAGATTGAAGATGAGATAGCTATCAACTATTCGTGACATGATACGCTCTGTATACCTGTTCTTGAATTCCTGCAGATCAAGATTGGTAGAAATGAGAGTAGACTGTCTCTTGATAGTTCTCGTATTTATAATCTCAAATAACTGAGACAGGACAAATGAGTTGGTGTACTCTGTGCCCAGATCGTCAATTATAAGAAAATCGCAGTTATATATGTAGTCATACAGCATCTTCTGATGCGGTTCATGACCACCCTTTATTATAATGTCCTGTAAGATATTATCAAATAAATTTATCGCCGACAAGTATAAAACTGTATAACCTTTGTCTAAAAGTTCCTTAGCGATACAATTTGTCAGGAAGGTTTTGCCTGTTCCGGTCTCTCCATATATAAGAATGCCCGGTCTGCTGTCCTGAAAATTCTCTGTGAACTGTCTTGATGCAGACAATATGCTCTGTGCATTCTGGTAAGGAGTGTAATTGTAGCCAGCAATGTGTTCATCTCTGTAGAAATCAGGATTGAAGCTGGCAAAATTCTCCGTCTCCAGCACCTTCTCTATGGTGGACTGCTGGTACAACTGGCTGATGACCATGTGTTTCAGACATGAACATGGCTTACCATCTACATATCCGCTGTCTCTGCATGCGGGGCAGTTGTATATCGGTGCCAGATAATCGTCAGGGTATCCGGTCTGTGCCATGAGCTGATGCTTCTCATCGCGGAGAGCGTGGTTCTTCATGGAGAGTGCTTCTTCATCCACTTCCTGATGCAGTATCCTTGCCCTTGATGCCTGGACGGCACTGTGGGCGATGGCATCGTCGATCTCCTTTATACGAGGGATCCTGGCATATACCTCAGCTTTTCTGTTGTCCTGTCTGCGAAGATTGTCCTGTCTGATCCTGCTCAGTCGGGACAAAATATCATCATAATTTATATTGCCCATAATATGTATATATTACCTCTTGTCAAGATTGAGTTCATCTGCAAGCATCTGTTCCAGCTTGTCCAACTGGTTGGACATGTCTGTCTGCTTGAAGTTCGCAAATCCATTCGGATTCCTGGTGGCTGCAGGCTGCGCTGTGGCCGCTGATTTCTTCTTGAGGAACTCCTGATCGAGCAGTTCGACATCCCTAATGGATTGTACACCATTCTTATGCCAGTTTTCAAGAATTCCATTGACATATGCGAAGTTGGCGGACTGTGGCTTGGAGATTATGGCCTTCTCACATGCCAGAAGGATAAGATCCTCTGAGAAATTCATCTCACCTGTCCACGCGTCAATGTATGCGGTCTCTATGCTGGTAGGATTGCTTCTGCGTATTCCGAGTGCAGAGAAGACCTTTCTGTAAAATGGGTTGTAGGCGGAGCTGTCTGCCTTGGCCTTGTCAACCGTGTCGATTCCTTTTTCATACCATGCTATGGCTACGGTCTCTGCATATCTGAAGCTTGCCTTGCCCATGGTCAGACAGTATTCGATCAGATATTCGATGAGCTCCTGGGAGAAGCCAAGCTGGTCGTATATGTATATGAGACTTTCTGATTCAGGCATGGAAAGCGGTCTGCCAAAATATGCCTCTGTCTCAAACATAATATCAGAGAGAACCTCGTCCTCCTGTTTCTTCCTAAGAAATTCTGGTGTAACTGTTATCTTGTCAGGCAGAGTGCGCTCCGGCACCTCGGCCTTGTCTTCGTCTGTGATCGTCGCCGTGATCTCGCTGTTGTTATCGTCATCCCCGGTGGAATAATCCATGCCGAGAATAGAGAGGTCGTCAACTCCGCTGTCGGAGGAGCTGCTCTTGTCGTGAAGAGGGAGAAGAGTTATTCCTGTAAGCTCCTTCTTCTTGTTGTAGTTGAGCTTCATAACATCCTGGCTTATCCAGTATTTTATGGCTCTGCAAATATCCTTCTCTGTGAGATTAAAATGATCTGCTATGTTGGCGACAGACACGGGTTTACTGGAAGACATAAGTCTGACCAGATACAGATATACCTTAACAAACTCTCCGCTGGCGGAGGTCATGTAATAGTCTATAAAAAAGTTTGATATAGAGGAATATGTTTCGTTTTTTTCTGTTGTAATAGTAATGTAGCTCATGTCAAAAAACTCCTTGATCATACTCCTGAAATAGCGCATTTCCCTTAGCGCAAATGCATTATAACATGAACTTTTTGGAATGCAAACAGAACATACAGTCGGTTGGGAAAAATGGTGGGGATGTGGATAATGTGGATAATGTGGACGAAAAAGAGACATAAAAATACAAAAGTCATAGTTTAACAGGGCTTTGTAATATTTTTGTAAAAATTATGTCAACAAAAAAATATAAGCTCTGTGGGGAAAACTTTCCCACAGAGCTGTGTGGATAATGTGGATAACTAATTTTTTATCAGGTCATTTCCGATAGAATAGACGTTTCCGGCGCCCATAGTTATCAACAAATCATTTTTTTTGCAATTTTTTAAGAGATAATTTTCTATATCGTCGAAAGATGGAAGATAGAACGCATCAGTACCCGTCTCGGCGATCTTCTCGGCGAGTTGCTTTGCTGAGACAAGTCCGGTATCCTTCTCTCGGGCTGCATAAATATCTGCCACGATGACGTGGTCACATACCTTGAGTGCGTCTACAAACTCATCGAACAGAGCGTAGGTTCTTGAGTAAGTGTGTGGCTGGAATACGCACCACAGTTCGTTGTAGCTTGTGTTCTTTGCTGCCTTCAGTGTGGCTGCTATCTCAGTTGGATGGTGAGCGTAGTCATCCATGACTCTCACGTTGTCGAGGATGGTTCCTTTGTACTCAAAACGTCTCTCGGCACCGACACACTCTGACAGTCCCTGTTTGATGACATCTATGGAGATTCCAAGTTCAAGGGATGCCGCTATGGCTGACAGTGAGTTGTATACGTTGTGCTCACCGAATACCTTGAGAGTTATGTCAGTGATCTCTTTGCCGTCCACAACCAGTGTATAGGTTGGATGGCCGAAGTCATCGAATCGTATATTGTGTGCTGAATATTTGTTCTGTGCGCCCTTTCCAAATGTTACCACGCGGCACTCGAGGTCTCTGACAACGGTATCATAATACTTCATATCGCCGTTCACGATGACCAGGCCCTCCTTTGGAGTCTTGGTGGCAAATACATGGAATGACTCAGCGATCTCATCTATATCCTTGAAGAAGTCAAGGTGGTCGGCATCCACGTTCAGTATGATACTGATAAAAGGCTTAAATGCGTGATAGCTGTTGGTGTACTCACATGCCTCTGTTACAAAGTATTCAGATTTGCCTACACGGATATTGCCGCCGATGCTGTCGAGGATTCCTCCGACTGATATGGTAGGATCAGTGTCCGCATCTATGAGGATGTAGGACAGCATGGAAGTCGTTGTTGTCTTGCCGTGGGTTCCACTGACGGCTATGGAATATTTGTAATTCTCCATGATCTGGCCGAGAAGCTGGGCTCTGGTGAGCATAGGAATGTTCTTCTCCACTGCGGCCTTGAACTCTTCATTGTCAGGATGTATGGCTGCTGTGTATACGACCAGATCTATGTTGTCTGTTATGTTAGATGCACACTGACCGATGTTGATAAGCGCTCCCATGTCGGCAAGCTGATCGGTGATTTCGGATGCTTTCATATCTGATCCGGTAACCTTGAATCCGGCCTTCAGAAGTATCTCTGCGAGACCGCTCATGCTTATTCCGCCTATTCCCATGAAATGGACGTTGATTGGCTTTGAAAAATTGATCTTGTACATTTGTATTTCGCCTTCCTTATATAAAAGATTGATTACTATATTTAAAAGTGTTTTTTATTATAGCATAACTGCCCTCAAATGAAAATAAATGGTTTTGGTCAATTGCATAGATTGTTATTGAACGAAAATTATGTTATAAATGGAGGTAGTGTGATGGAAGCTGAGGAGAAAACTGCAAAGCTCATGCGTATCGTAGAGGGCGCAGAAGAGGTAGAGAAGATGGATGCATTGCTCAGCCTGGCTATAACGGGTGGAGATTATAACTGGATCTGAATGGGAAGAGTGATACGATCAGCAACTGGATCATATGCGTAGTGATTGCTATGACAGAAGATCCACAATATATATAAGTAGAGGTTAACACATGATTACAAATGACGCTACATTATTAAAGGTAAAGCACGAGGTGCTTTATGAGGTGGCAAAGCTTGCGTATGAAGGCAGGCTGGATGATGAGAGGGACAATCTTCCATATAAGATGGTTCCCGGTCCACAGCCATTTTTCAGATGTTGTATATACAGAGAGAGGGAGGTTATCAGACAGAGGATCAGACTTGCCGAGGGCAAAGCCCCTGGAACAGAGGATGATGGGAATGTAGTCCAGATCATCAATTCTGCCTGTGAGGGTTGTCCGATCTCACGTTACGTAGTAACTGATAACTGCCAGAAGTGCATGGGAAGAGCGTGCCAGCAGGCGTGCCGTTTCGGTGCCATCAGCATGGGACGCGACAAGTCCTACATCGACCCATCAAAGTGTAAGGAGTGTGGACAGTGTGCCAAGGCATGTCCGTACAATGCCATTGCAGATCTGATGCGTCCATGTATCAAGAGCTGCCCGGTTGGTGCCATATCTGTGGCTGAGAATGGAACCGGTATTGCGGTCATAGACAAGGACAAATGTATAGACTGTGGTTCATGTATCCACAAGTGCCCATTTGGTGCGATCGGATCAAAGTCTTATATAGTAGATATAATAAATGACATGAGAGCCGGCAAGAAGGTATTTGCCATGTTCGCACCTGCCACATACGGACAGTTCGGTGCGGATATCACCATGGCGAGCTGGAGAACAGCCATGAAGAAGATAGGCTTCTACGATGCGGTGGATGTGGGACTTGGTGCCGACATGACAGCCATGGCAGAGGCAAAGGAATGGATGGAGGCCAAGGCAGAGGGCAGGAAGAAGACAACCTCATGCTGTCCTGCATTCAAGCTTCTGGTGGAGAAGCATTTCCCTGAGCTGGCAGACAGGGTATCTGAGACCGTATCACCTATGTGTGCAGTATCGAGATACATCAAGGAGAATTATGAGGATGCCGTGACAGTATTCATAGGCCCTTGTATCGGCAAGAAGGCGGAGAGCGCAGCCGGAGAGAAGGAATCTGCGGACTATGCGCTGACATACGGAGAGATCAGAGCCATGCTGAGAGCAAAGGATGTCAAGCTTGAGCCAGAGGCTGAAGATAACGACCAGTCCACACTGTTTGGCAAGAAATTTGCAAATGCAGGCGGAGTCACAGCGGCAGTCATAGAGAGCATGAAGGAGCTCGGCTGCGAGGACGAGGTTAAGGTGTGCAAATGCGATGGAATAGATGCATGTAAGAAGGCACTGACTCTCATGAAGTTCAACAGATTCCAGGATGACTTCATGGAAGGTATGGCGTGTGAAGGTGGCTGCGTGGGCGGCCCTTCAAGACACAGGGATCCGAACATGGCGATGCGTGACAGAAAGGCAGCCCTTGATAATTCTACAGATATCAACATCACAGAGAATCTTGAGAAGCAGGGAGCAGACAAGATTGATATGGTGAGAGATTAGTGCATGGAGGACAAAGACATGACAACAGTTTTGATATTTGTGATATGTGTGCTTATATTTGTGTGCGTATCGGTGGTTACGGCGATACTTGTATACAAGTCACAGATGCGTAAGAAGAAGCTTCAGTGGGACAGCCGGCAGCAGACACAGGATTCCAAGCAGGTACAGGATCAGTAGAGACTGTGATATATAATGAAATAATAAGAAAATTAAGGTGTGCAGCGATGGAGATGAAACTGGACTTATCCGGGGGGATTCATTGCTGCACGCCTTATTTTTATGGATTGAGGGAAAAACTGTGCAGTCAAAATGTAATACCAATATGTGAAAATAAATTAAAACTTTTATTTTTCTGTTGACATGACAAAGAGATATGATAATATATGGATGTAGTAATCGAAACTACATGTAAAGTTAATTGAAAACGCAAATTAAAGTAATGTTTATTTTGATTGCTAGATAGAAATACGAACTTAGAAGACTTTTTATACTAAGTTAATACATAATGTGATAAAAAACGGCATGTATCGCCGGCGTTAAAAGGCGGAAAAGCCGTTTTACCATATATATTATCAGAACTTATAGTTTATGGAGGAAATTAACATGTCAACAGAAATGAGACCAGAGCAGGGAATAGCAGGAAAGTTTGTGAGGTCAGCTCTTGATGAGAATGGAGTTCTCAGCAAGATTGAGTTCACCAACAGCGAGAATTTCAACTTCGCATACGACGTAATGGATGCTCTGGCAGAGAGGAAGCCTGATCAGACAGCGCTCATCTATGTATCAAAGGATAGAACGATCGAGAAGAAATTCACATTCCAGGATATCAAGGATTATTCCAACAGGGCAGCCAATTACTTCAAGAGCCTGGGCATCAGGAAGGGTGACAAGGTAATGCTCGTGTTAAAGAGACATTATCAGTATTGGTTCACCATGATGGCTCTCCACAAGATCGGTGCCATAGCTATACCGGCGACAAATATATTAAAGGCAACAGATTATCAGTATAGAATTGAGGCAGCAGGCGTATCAGCGGTTGTGTGTACATCAGATGACGGAATCACGGCGTCCATAGATACATTTGCTGATGACAAGCTGACAAAGATCGTTGTAAATCATCCAGTAGAAGGCTGGAACTTCTTCGATGAGGGAATCATGGAGTGCAGCACCGAGTTTCCAAGACCTACAGGCGAGGATGCCGTAGGAGGAAAGGATGATATACTGTTCGTCATGTTCACATCGGGAACAACAGAGCATCCAAAGATGGTTGCACACAATCATCTGTATCCACTTGGACATTACATCACAGCAAAATACTGGCACTGCAACAAACCTGGTGAGGTTCATCTCACAGTTTCAGATACAGGCTGGGGTAAGGCTCTCTGGGGCAAGCTCTACGGACAGTGGCTGTGCGAGGCATGCGTATTCGTATTTGACTTTGATACATTCAGTGCGGACACTATATTCAAGCTTATAGAGAAGTACAATATCTCAACATTCTGTGCACCTCCAACACTGTACAGAATCCTTATCCGTATGGATATGAGTAAGTACAACCTCTCATCCCTCAGATACTGTACAACAGCGGGTGAGGCACTTAACCCTGAGGTATTTGACGTATTCAAGGAGAAGACAGGATTCACTATATATGAAGGATTTGGTCAGACAGAGACGACTCTTACCATTGGTAACCTTGAGAATACTACTCCAAGACCGGGATCAATGGGTAAGGCAAGCCCAATGTATGACGTGAGGATCATGAAGGCAGACGGAACATTTGCTGCACCTGGTGAGACAGGTGAGATCGTCATCAACATCGCAGACGGTGCGCCGGACGGACTGTTCATGGAGTACTACAGGGATCCACAGAGAACAGCCGAGGTTATGCATGACGGCTTCTATCACACAGGTGATACGGCTTACCAGGATGAGGATGGATATTTCTGGTTCGTTGGACGTGTGGATGATATCATCAAGGTTGCAGGCTACAGAGTAGGACCTTTCGAGATAGAGAATGAGATCATGAGAATACCTTATGTCCTTGAGTGTGCAGTTACATCAGTACCTGACAGCACAAGAGGTCAGGCAATAAAGGCCACTATCGTTCTCACAGAGGGTACAGTTGGCGATGAGAACCTCAAGAAGGAGCTCAAGAGATACTTTAAAGAGAACATCGCAAGCTACAAGAGACCTAGAGTTATCGAGTTCGTTGATGAGATGCCAAAGACCATCAGCGGCAAGGTAAGACGTGTTGAGATCAAGGAAAAGGACTGGAAGTAAGTCAGAAATCAGGTGAAGAAAAATGATAGATATGAGTAAGATCAAGCCATATGATAGATCGGTTTATTATTATGAGACGGACAGGATGCAGATAGTACACCACTCCAATTACATCAGATGGATCGAGGAGGCAAGGCTGGACTGGATGAAGCAGATAGGCTGGGATTACAAGTCTATAGAGGATGACGGATATATAATTCCTGTGCTTGGTGTGACGGCTGAGTATAAGAGTATGTGCCACTTCGGCGATGATGTGCTGATATATGTCAGTCTTTCGGAGTATACAGGTGTCCGTGTAGGGTTTTCATATGAGATCGTGGACAAGAAGACAGGCGAGCTTAGAACACTTTGCACAAGCTCACATTGTCTGCTGGATGGCAACAACAAGCTTGTGTTCATCAGAAAGGCATATCCTGAGCATGATAAGCTGTTTAAGGAGCTGCTTGAGGATTACAAGAAACGTCAGAGCAAATAAACAGAGCTGTTGTCTGGTGTATAAATAATTTAATATTGTATTAATTGATGGTTATTAATAGCTGGTAAAATTGTTTGTGTAACTTTTTTATCAGCTATTTTTATCTATTTAGACATGTAATTAGTTAAAACATCCTTTTTATATTATGGCGTAAATGCTATAATGGAAACGGTTTCGTGGGAATATATGGCAGGCTGGATGCTGCTGCAAGGAGGGATCTTTTGAAAGAAGTATCACTTGATAAACAATACTACAAAGAACATGTACAGAACATATTATATGATAATTATGTGAAGCTGGCGCTGGTCAACATTGATACTGGGGAGTATGTGAGTGTTATCAGTGTGGACAAGAATGCAGATAATTATAAAAGTACCTCTGACGTATCTTCCTATTTTAAGGATAACAAGGGACTGGACTGCTGTCATCCTGATGAAGTCAGAGAATTTGAATATATGTGTGATATGAAGCATGTCAAAGCACTCATAGAAGCCGGAGCCAGATCCATCGTGCGTAATTTCAGGTTCAGATTGAGACTTGGCGAGGACTATGAGTGGGTTTCCATGGATATAGAAGCTGAGAAAGAGCCGAGAGAGGACGGACAATGGGTTGTGTTCGGCATGAGGGCAGTCAGCCTTGACACCCTGGTGCTGGAGGATAGTCTCAGGACACTGACAAGGGTATACAGGCGTATATTCAGGATTGATGTGACGCACAATATTTGCGAGACATTGAGAGGTGGATATATAAGAAGCAGAGATGAGGTTAAGCATGACTGCCTTGGAGATTACATGAAAGACATGACTATGGGTGGTGAGATATTCCCTGACGATGTGGACAGGGTAAGAAAGTGCCTGTCTCCTGAGTTCCTCATAAAATATTTTGCAAATGGACATGACAGATTTACCATTAGATATAAGCGTAAAATGGATATGGTGTACAGATGGGTGATGACAGAGGTCATACCTACTGCTGACTATAGAGATGACAATAAGGTATTCTATCTTTATACGAGGGATATACATGAGGAGTATTCTGAGAGCATAGAGAAACAGGAGCTGTTGGAATTTTACAGTTACAAGGATACACTCACTCGTCTCGGCAATAGAAATGCATTTAACATTCTGTGCGACGCGTATGCAGACCGAAATGATAAGCGGTCGGTCGGATTCGTATTCAACGATGTGAACAAATTGAAGTATGTGAATGATCATTATGGACATAAAGAAGGAGATCTATATCTTCAGAGGGTATCGCAGATGTTGGCACAGCATTTTGGCGAAAATGCATGTTACAGGATAAGTGGCGATGAATTTGTTGTCATCATTATGGATATTGCTGAGCAGTCGTTTAACTCAATGATCGCCAGATATAAAGAGGTAATTGATGAGCAGGAGGAGGCTCCGGTTGCGTTCGGCGCAGTCTGGAAGGCTGAGGCTGATTCCATAGACAAGATAATGAACGAAGCCGAAAGACTGATGTATGAGGATAAGAAGAGATTCTATTCGAAACATCCTGAGGTCAAGAGGCGCGAGAGCGTGGAGAATGAGGCGAATATAGCTGTAGGAACTACAGAGGATGGAGTTCCGCATTACAGGAATCTTGGAAGGACAGACAGGATATTTGATGCCCTTGCAGCTACAACACTCAGAAATTATATATTTATGAATGATCTCGATACGAATGTGACAAAATGGTCTGCCAGTGCGGTGGATTACTTTGGACTTCCGGGGCAATACATATATGATACACAGAAAGTGTGGGAGAAGCTTATACATCCAGATGACAGAGCAATATTTGAACAGGATATTAAAGAGGTATTTGCGGGGCGCAAAAAGTATCATGATGTAGAATATAGAATGAGAAACAAAAATGGTGAATATGTGGTCTGCACCTGCAGAGGTTTCATCACCAAGAAAGAAAATGGTGATCCGGAGTTCTTTGTGGGCACTGTCATAAACCACGGTGTCATAGATGGGGTTGATCCGGTGACTAACCTGCACAATCAGCATGAGTATACCAAGTATATATCAATACATTTGAGAAACAAGCAGATGATGAGCATTCTGGCAATAGGAATATCCATGTTCAACAGTATCAATATGATGTATGGATATGCATATGGCAATGCTGTTCTTAAGGATTTTGCCACAAAGCTCAAAAATGTCGTCGGTGGAAAGGGACTCGTGTTCAGACTTGACGGTGCAAAATTTGCGATTTGTTCAAACGTGTATACCAAACAGGAACTCAAAGAGGTATACAGACATGTACAGAATCTTGCACTTGACAATGTGGGTCTGAGCGGCACATCGATCCCGCTTAAATTGTACGGAGGTGGTCTGATATATGACCATGTAGGAGCCGATGAGGACGTGATAAAGAGCAGTGTGGAATATGCCCTGGAGAGATCCAAGGAGGATCATCATGGTGAACTTGTATTCTTCAATGAGGAGATCAAGGACAATGATAGAATGAGACTGCAGCTGTACAGCACAATACACAAATGTGTGGCAAACAACATGGAAGGCTTTTTCATGTGCTATCAGCCTATAGCAAATTCCGAGACAGGACACATAGTAGGTATGGAGGCTCTTCTCAGATGGAAACACAAGGAATTTGGAGTGGTTCCACCGGGAATATTTATACCGTGGCTTGAGATGGAGCCGTGTTTCTTTGAACTTGGCAACTGGATAATAGAGCAGGCACTCACGGATGGTATGGAGATCCGCAAGATCAGACCTGATTTTGTGGTGAATGTCAATATATCAGCGACTCAGCTTGAGAATCATGGATTTAGGCAGGCTGTTGTGGATATATTAAAAAAGACGAAGTTCCCTCCTGAGTATTTGTGCATAGAGCTCACAGAGAGATGTAAGAATATGGATATAGCATTTCTGAAAAATGAGCTGGAATATTTCAGGAAACTTGGAATAAAGATCGCTATTGATGATTTTGGAACGGGAAATGCTACCCTAAATCTGCTCACGGAATTACCGATAGATGAGCTTAAGGTCGATATGTCATTTGTCAGGGGAATACAGGAGAGCAAGCCTAATCAGGTCCTTGTACAGGCGGTTGTGTCCTGTGCACATCAACTCGGATACAAGAGCTGCATTGAAGGTGTCGAGGACAAGGCACTGTTCGATTATCTTCATAGGTATGGTTCCACTTACTATCAGGGATATCATTTCTCCAGACCGGTTTGTCTGGAGGATTTTAAGAAGCTTTTGTGACAGACGACCCGCTTGGTAATATATACATCCGCAATCACGCTTGACTTACTGCACTTCGATTGGGTGCTATCTGCATGGTGCTCCGACCGCCAAAAGGGCGTCGGCGGATCTGCGCACCAGCAAGCACCATCGAAGCACAGACGTCTGCGCTACCGATTGTCGGATATATATATTACCAAGCGGGTCTTACGTTGTGTGAGGAAGGACATTTGCGTTATATGCGGTTCCAGCAGCGATAAGGGCGTTGCTGCTTACACCTCGGCAGGAAGCATCGAAGCTTTGTAGTCCGCGCTACCGATTGCAGATATCACAGTACCCCCTCTTCTGGGAATTGGTGTTATTTTAGGTGCTTTTTTGCAAAAAAGATAAAATTTTGTGCTATTTGACTTGATTGCTTCAGGTTGACATAGAACATGAGCGTTGATAAGATTGGGGTAATTGTGACAATATAATATGTTGGGTGTATAGTCCCGGAGAATTCCGGCGAATGAGACATACCACACACATTGCGGACTGGGCGTATAAGGAAGCTTATGGTGCCTGGATGATGTTGTAAACGAGGTGTGCTCAGTAAGAAGAGAAGTGCGGTGAGAATCCGTCGCAACAGCCATTACTGTATGCAGAGCATAGACTCTGGCAAGTCAGATCGCTTGCTATATATCCACTCGGAATAATGTGAAAGGAGACACGATTATGAAGAGAAGAATTTTTGCTGTGTGTATGGCGATGTGCATGGTGGCAATGGTTATGTTCACGGGAACAACAGGAAATGCTGTGAACGTGTATGCGGCGGATGATGTAACGGATTCTACGATATATGCAGAGTCGGATGGTGTAACAGATTCTACGATATACACAGTGCCAGACGATATGACGAATCCAGCAGTATCTACAGCGACGAATGACGAGACGGACCCGGTGACAGGAACTGCGACAGAGGAAACTGCAGATGTGGCTGCAGTTGATTACACACAGGCCCTTGGCAATACTCTTGTATATCTGAGGAAGACTGCGGATGATCCACAGTATGAGGCTGAGTGGAATGTGATGACTCTTGCCAGATGCGGTTATGAGGATGAGGCATGGTATGGAGAATACTATGACAATATTGTGAAATATGTTCAGTCATGTGTTGAGGAGACAGGTTCTCTGAAGCTCGATAAAAAGCAGTATAAGGGTACGGATAATTCCAGGGTAATACTGGCCTTAACTGCGATTGGCGCTGATGCCACAGATGTTGGTGGATACAATCTGCTTGAGCCATTGGCCGATATGAATTATGTAACAACACAGGGAATCAATGGCCCGGTGTTTGCGTTGATTGCATTTGACACGGTAGGTTATGATATTCCGAAGCTTCCGGATGGAAGTGACGGTGTTCAGACGACAAGAGAAGGACTTGTTGAATATATCCTTGGACGGGAGCTTTCTAGTGGTGGTTGGGCATTTTCTGGTAGTAATGCTGACCCGGATATGACAGGTATGACAATTCAGGCACTTGCGCCGTATTACAAGTCTAACACAGAGGTTAAGACGGCGGTTGACAGGGCGCTTGATGTAATGTCGGGGCTGCAGAAGGCTGATGGTGGATTTGCTTCATGGGGAACTGTGAATTCTGAGAGCTGTGCGCAGGTGATATGTGGATTGCTTGATATAGGCAGGGATGCCGGAACAGATGAGGCATTTGTCAAAAATGGACATTCTGTGCTGGATGCTTTGATGGAATTCTATGTTGCAAGTGCCGGTGGATTTGCGCATGCGGCAAATCAGAATGGAGAACTGGTTGTAAATGGAATGGCTTCGCAGCAGGCAGGATATGCTCTGGCTGCCTATGACAGATTCAAAAAAGGAAAGAACACACTGTATGATATGTCTGATGCAAAGTCATTATATATCCGATCCGTGGCGACAGCGGATGTGAAACTCAGCACCAGCACGTATGTGTACGACGGCAAGGCCAAGAAGCCGGGCGTGACGGTGAAGATTGGTGACAGAGTGCTTAAGGATGGCGTGGATTACACCATTTCATATCAGAACAATGTCAATATTGGCAATTCGGCAAAGGTAGTGGTGACCGGCAAGGGAATATTCAAGGGCTCAGCCAGCAAGACATTTGTCATAAAGATGGCTGCGCCGGCTAAGACGAGTGTGTCGGCGGGTAATGGAGCAGCAGGCATAACAGTAAAGTGGAAGAAAGCGGCACGGGCTGACAGATATGTGGTGCTCAGAAAGGTTGGAAATGCAAAGAATTGGACGACTGTGGCCACCACAAAATCTCTGAGCTACACTGACCGGAAGGTCGCAAATGGCAAGAAATATATCTATGCAGTTAAGCCTGTTGGAAGTGGCGGGGAGGCTGCGTATACGACCCAGACAATATACAGGGTCAATCAGGAAAAGATAACAAAGATAAAGTCAACGGTGAAGAAAAAGTGCACTGTGACTTATAAAAAAAATGCGAGTGCTTCGGGTTACAGGGTGATGTATTCCACGGATAAGACATTTAAAAAGAATGTCAAGGTGTACAGGGCATCGGTAAACAAGAAGACAAATGTGACGTTGAGCGGACTCAAGGCGGGAAAGCGGTATTATGTCAGAGTTCAGGGATTCAAGAAGGTTGGAAAGACTTATTATTACGGAGCGTGGAGCAAGAGTGTAAACGTTGTGATCCGAAAGAAGTAGGTATATGGATAAGATCAAAGAATTTGTAAAGAAATATAAGAAACACATAGGTGGAGCTGTGATTGTTCTGCTGATCCTGGTGTGGGCTTTCTGGTACGGGGGAAATGCGCCGGGAGCCAGAGGTTTCAAGCTGGAAAAGACCGAAGAGGGAGTCACAACTGAAGCTGTAGGCGGTGCGGAACTGACGGAGACAACGAAGAGTGCGACAGAGGAAAATACTGATGCAGGGAATGACAGGAAAAAGAAATCAGACAGTTCTGTAACCGATACCTCCTCAGGAACTCATTCGGATTCTGATACATCGGAAAAAGAATATCAGACTTCCGATGAGAGCACATCGGAGAATGTGACGGAACGAAATACTGAGACAACCACGGAGAAGAAGACGGAGGCTACTACAAAGAAGAATACCACCACGGAGTCTCAAAAAACAACTGAGAAGAAACCGGGGACCACGACGACTACGGAAAAGCGGAAACCGGATAAGACAACTGCTGATTCTTCTGCCACGACAAAGGCAACTACAGAGAATACAACTGAAGCGCCGAAGAAAACCTACAGTTGCACTATATCAATAGGATGTTCTACAATATTTGACAATCTGGAACTGCTAAGACCGGAGAAAAAGGGCTATGTACCTGATGACGGTGTCATTCTGGGAACTGTGACTGCCACATTTGAGGAGGGGGACACAGTATTCGAAGTGCTTAAGTCGGTGTGCAGGGATTATGGTATACAGCTTGAATATTCATGGACGCCTATGTATGGAAGTTATTATATAGAAGGAATTCACAATCTGTATGAATTTGACTGTGGTGATGGCTCAGGCTGGATGTACTCGGTAAATGGCTGGTTCCCGAATTATGGCTGTTCAAGCTATGAACTCAAGCAGGGAGATGTGATAAAATGGCTCTATACATGTGACCTGGGAGCAGATGTTGGATCCGAGATGCATTGACAGATTCGTTGAGACATGGGTACTGGACATAGTGATTGATAGGAGATAAAAATATAATTGTGAAAAGACAGGATTCATTTTCCACATATCACCCTATAGTCAATCTGGTATACTTTATATTCACTATAGGATATGCCCTGGCATTTACCCATCCGGTTTGCCTGGGCATGTCTTTTATAGGGGCATTTGTGTATTCGGTATTGCTTAGGGGATATGATGGCTTCAGGACTAATATAAAATATATGATCCCACTTATATTGCTGACGGCGCTCATCAACCCGGCGTTCAGCCATCAGGGAGTGACGATACTCACATATTTTCCGTCTGGAAATCCGTTGACATTGGAGTCTATAATGTATGGAATCATGGCTGCGTTTATGCTGGTGACAGTGATATGCTGGTTTTCGTGCTTTAACTGCGTTATATCATCGGACAAGATGGTGTATCTGTTCGGCAAGGCGGCGCCAGTGTTGTCACTGATACTTTCCATGACACTGAGGTTTATTCCGGACATATCAGGACAGTTTGGAAAGGTGTACAGAGCTCAGAGGGCATCTGGATACAAACCAAAAGGTTCGCATTTTGTGAGAATTAGAACGGGCTGCCATGTGTTTTCTGCCGTTGTAACCTGGGCTCTTGAACGGGCGCTTGTCACTGCAGACAGTATGAGATCAAGGGGATATGGACTTTCCGGAAGATCTGCATATTCACTGTATAGATTTAGAAAAAGTGATACTAAAGCGCTTGCATTTATACTTGTGTGTGGATTGTATGTGCTGGCCGGCAGTGTGTGCGGAGGATTTGCGTTCTGGTATTATCCGTCTATAAGAGGAAGTATAAGTGGTACACTTACTGTAAGTATGTATGTAGTGTATGTATGTCTTATATGTGTTCCAATATATATGCAGGCAAAAGAAAATTTTAAGATTCGCAAAATGTGACAAAGGAGAAGCGGTGAATATATTAGATATAAAAGAACTGACATTTGCATATCCCGATAGCAATGATGATTCGGGCGAGAGATATTTGCCTGATGCATTGAAAAATGTGACACTATCAGTGGGGCAGGGGGAATTCGTGGTCATATTGGGAAGTTCCGGATGTGGAAAGACCACACTTCTTAGGCAGTTGAAGACAAGTATCGCTCCTCACGGAAGATCGTCCGGGAAGATAGAGTTCAAAGGAAGAAGCCTGGAGGAGATGGATGACCGGACATCAGCAAGGCAGATTGGATTTGTACAGCAGGATGTCGATGCACAGCTTGTCACTGATAAAGTGTGGCATGAGCTGGCATTTGGATTGGAGAGTCTGGGATACGATAATGGATATATCAGACGACGCGTTGCGGAGATGTGTTCATTCTTCGGGTTATCCGGGATATTCCACAGGCGTGTCGCAGAGCTGTCTGGCGGACAGAAGCAGATGGTGAATCTTGCGTCGGTCATGGCTCTGTCTCCGGAGGTGCTGATACTGGATGAACCAACCAGCCAGCTCGATCCGATAGCTGCGAATGAATTCATAGCATGTCTTGTGAGAATCAACAGGGAGCTTGGCACGACCATCATCATGACTGAGCATAGGCTGGAGGAGGTGCTTCCGGTGTGCAGCAGAGCGGTGGTCATGGATGAAGGCACAGTGCTGTGTCAGGGAACTGTCAAGGAGGTAGCTGCCACCCTGAAAAATGAAGGACAGAGGTTAAAGGAAAAAGGTATAAACAGAAATGGATTGTATCTCTCCATGCCGGCGGCTGTCCAGGTGTATCTGGGGCTTGATGGCTCGGATGAATCTCCGGTGACCGTAGCGGAGGGGCGAAACTGGTTGTCACAGTTTGACAGTAAGTACAGGGAATCGGGGCATGAGGTTGCGCCTGGGTATGTGCTGGTGGATGAAGGGGATGCCAGGGAGGCAGATGGTCAGAAAACTGACCATGGTGCTGTAGAAAATACAAGAAAAATTGCGAATCGTCAGGACAAGTCCTGGGCAGTCAGGATAGATGAGGTTTACTTCAGATACGACAAGGGTTCGCAGGAAGTACTTCGCGGTCTGGATCTTGACATATACGATAATGAGATACTTATGATAAATGGAAGCAACGGATGCGGCAAGTCGACGTTGCTCTCCCTGATAGCGGGGGTAAATAAGCCGTACCGTGGAAGAATAAAGATAAAACAGGGTAAAAGTGTGGGCATGCTCCCACAGAACCCGGAGCTTCTTTTCACAAGACGTTCTGTACGGGAAGAACTGGTGGACGCAAGTGACAGAAAAAAGTTGGTGGACATAGTGAGGTTCTGTAAGCTGGAGCATTTGATGGACAGACATCCTTACGATCTGTCAGGAGGAGAGAAGCAGAGGCTGGCACTTGCAAAGGTACTTCTGTATGATCCTGATATTCTGCTCATGGATGAGCCGACAAAGGGGCTTGATAATGGGTTCAAGGCAGAACTCAAGTGTATGCTCAGAGATCTGCAGCGTCGTGGCAAGACCATAGTGGTGGTGAGCCATGATGTGGAATTCTGCGCTGTGGCGGGAGACCGCATAGCGCTGCTGTTCGATGGCGAGCTTGCCACAGTGAACGGTGTACAGGAATATCTGGCGGGCAACAATTTCTTCACCACTGCGGCGGCAAGGATCTCCCAGGGGATACTTTGCGGTGCGGTTACTGTGACCGACATATTGAGGGCATATGGCGTTTCTGACAGCGAAGCCGGAGGGGAAGGCAGCTCTGGTGGTGACTCACGTGAGCCCAGATGTGAAGATGCAGATGTGGATGATGATAACAGGATTCCTGACGCTGAAATAACCAGAGATATTGTGCTGACGAAGGAGCGGGAGACGGACCCCCTGAAATGGTGGCAGATACTCACGATATCTGTCACGTCGGTGATCATCATATTCTGCTTCTGGCAGACCATGGTCCAGTCCAATCTGGCAGATCTTGTGCAGAGAGGGATGACCATCACGTCAAAGGGATGGAAATATCTGGCTATGTATGGAGTGATGATATGTGCCATAGCGGGGCTGCTCCTTGCTATAAGACCTGTCACCAGAAAGAAGAACGAGGATATCGTCATGGAAGCTGCCGGTCACAGATCCGTCAGGAGAACGATATTAAGTATAGTGGCTATGCTCGTTGTGATTCCACTTACGATATGGTTTGGATGCGAGAGACTTGGAGACAAAAAATATTATTTTATATCTCTGTTGATTATAATAGAGGCAATGATCCCGTTCTTCGTATCATTTGAGGGAAGAAAGCCCAAGGTAAGGGATATAGTCATATTGGCGGTTATGTGTGCTCTGGCCGTCACGGGCAGGGTGGCATTCTTCATGCTCCCGAACTTCAGCCCGACCATGGCCATAGTGATCATATCCGGAGTGGCATTTGGCTGCGAAGGAGGATTTGTGGTCGGCGCAATGTCCATGTTCGTGTCTAATTTTCTGATGGGGCAGGGCCCGTGGACTCCGTGGCAGATGTTTGCCATGGGACTGGTGGGGTTCATGGCGGGACTCTTCTTCTCCAAAAGCGGAGTGCGGACAAAGAACACGACAAAGCTTGGACTGTGCATATTCGGTGCACTTATCTGTATCCTGATATACGGCGGAATAATGAATCCGGCGTCGGTGATAATCTGGCAGCCGGCTGTGAACAGGAGCATGATCATAGCGTCATATGTGACGGGATTCCCATTTGACGTGGTGCATGGAACTGCAACGGTGATATTCCTGTGGCTGCTGGCAAGACCATTTCTTGAGAAGCTTGACAGGGTGCGGATCAAGTATGGTGTTCTGTAGACAAATAATAAAATGATTGAGGATTACTGCTATGATAAGAAATGAGAAACTGGAAGATATCTCAGATGGAAGATTATACGATGCAAATGATATGGTGAAGGCGTACTGCGATGAGTGCAAGGGGTGCCATGCCTGCTGCACAGGGATGGGGAGTTCCATCATCCTTGATCCACTGGACGTGATGAGACTTTGTAAGGAGACCGGAAAGAACTTTACACAGCTGCTTGAAAAGGAGCTTGAGGTCAATGTGGTGGATGGTCTGGTGCTTCCAAATATAAGGATGACGGCGGATAAGTGCCCATTCTTAAACGATGAGGGCAGATGCAGCATCCATAGCGCGAGACCTGGCTTTTGCAGACTCTTTCCACTTGGCAGATATTACACCGATGACGGATTCAGATACATCCTGCAGATACATGAGTGTGAGCGCGCGGGCAGGACTAAGGTCAAGGTGTCGAAATGGATAGATACAGAGGACTTGCCGCGGTACACGAAATATATAAATGACTGGCACAAGTTCCAGAAGGACATGCAGAGAAACTTGATCGAGTATATGCGCGCTGGCGAGGATGAGACAGCGAGAAATCAGACCATGCTGGTGCTGCAGGTTATGTATGTGGGAATGTATGATGCGGAGAAGGATTTCTATGATCAGTTTGATGCCAGACTTGCGCACATTAGGAGTCTGCTGTGTATGACGGAGTAGAAAGGGATGGAATGGAGTATCTGGATGTAACTTTGTTTACCTTGTATCGGAAATCACTTGATCATACAGAGTTATAAATGTAAAAACAGGGTATAGAGTTTATATGGAAAAAGTTAGAGATATCATAGATAAGACATTTGAATATGGACAGGGCAGAGGTGAACTGCCGGGAGTCAATGAGCTGGGTGAAGCTATAAGAATTTTGTCGGATTCAGAGAACCCTCAGAGCTCTCAGGATGATCTCACTGACTTTGAGTATCTCAGAAGGAAAGCTTACGATCTGGCTCACCAGAGGTTTGGCAACAGGATATATATAAGAGGACTTATCGAGTTTACGAACATTTGCAAGAATGATTGCTACTACTGCGGTATCAGAAAGAGCAACATCCACGTTGACAGATACCGTCTGACAAAGGATCAGATTCTGGCTTGCGCCGATGAGGGATATGTGCTGGGATTTCGCACATTTGTGCTTCAGGGAGGCGAGGACGGAGGCTTTTCGGATGAGGCTATAGCTGACATAGTGAGGTGCATCAAGGAGAGATATCCTGATTGTGCTGTCACGCTGTCATTTGGCGAGCATCCATATGAGACTTACAGGCTGTGGCGGATGGCCGGGGCGGACAGATATCTTCTGAGACATGAGACCGCGGATAGGGTGCATTATGAAAGATTACACCCGGATTCGATGAGCTATGACAACAGAGTTCGATGTCTGTACTATCTTAAAAGTCTTGGATATCAGGTGGGAAGCGGATTCATGGTGGGATCGCCGTATCAGACGCCGGTGAATCTGGCCGAGGATCTGCATTTCCTTGCGAAGCTGCAGCCACAGATGATAGGGATCGGGCCGTATGTTCCTCATAAGGAGACGCCATTTGCGAAGATGGAGCAGGGAACGGTCAGGCAGACGCTGGTGATGATAAGCCTGCTGAGACTGATGTTCCCGAAGGCACTCATACCATCCACCACATCTCTCGGAACGATAGCGGCGGATGGCAGGGAGCGTGGGTTTATGCACGGTGCGAATGTGGTCATGCCGAATCTGTCTCCTGTGTCTGTCCGAAAGAAATACGAGCTCTACGACAACAAGATATGCACGGGGGAGGAATCAGCTCAGTGCCGCGGCTGCCTTGACAGGCGCGCAGAGGCGTTCGGATTCCAGGTAGTTGTCGATAGAGGAGATCCCTTATGATGTCTGGAAGCGCACTGATGTGCGCGTAGGTCATCAAGCAAAGCTTGACGATATATCACGCAGACGCCGCGCGAAGCGCCTTTTCATGCGTCTGCTCCTTTTTACTCTCTCTCTTCCTTGATGAACATGAACAGGAAGCTTACGAACAGCAGACAGCAGGAGAACCAGATGGTCCTCATGTCAAATATACGGATGAAGTGACCGCCCACAGCGGCACCGATTCCGAATAGCAGGATGATCGCCCAGTAGCACAGGGATTTGAACAGTGTGTTCCTGTCCTTTGTTCTGAAGTATGCACACAGGGCATCGGTGCCACTTCGGATATTTCCAATGCACATGGTACTGGCAAATGCGTAGCCATTGACCTTCCTGAATGCCTGAACCTGCATGGCACATGAAAATGAAACCATGGCATTTGCGAGAAGATTGAGTTTTATGGGAAGAAATCCCACGATAAGAAGCAGAAAAATCTCACACAATACAACGATCTGTCTCCAGTGAAACTGCTGCATATTCTGAAATTTCTGTTTTATACACTCGGCAGCAGCAATTCCAAGCGCAAAAAATAATAGAGGAACGGCATAGTGTACACACATTCTCCAGTTTCGGTCTACAAGATTCTGACCGAGAAGAACTATGTTGCCTGTCTGTGCATTTGCAAATACCTTTCCTCTGAATATATAGGTATATGCATCCTGCAGACCTCCTGATACTGACAGGAAGGCCGCGGTGATGAAAGATTCTGACATTTGTCTATGTGGATAAAACTTCATGGTTCATATACTCCTTGGTTGTAGATTTGACATTCAGGCGCTGATCCCATCTGGGGGACGGAGGTGCCTGTCCCCATTTGGGGATCAGGTGCAGTACCTGAAGGTTTTGTCCGTCAGGATCCTTGCAAATATCAGTCCAAGTGGCAGGGCTATGATGATCATGATGGCAGCCGCAAACCAGGACACGGCATCGGAAAGTGACATGATTCCAAAGTTGTATATTGCACGATAAAGATAAAGCCCTGGAACCATGATGACTATGGATGGGACTGTCAGTGAGATTCGCGGATAACCGTTGGTGCTTTTGATGAATGAAGCGAGCAGTCCGGCCGTGAGGGCTCCGGCAAATGCGGCGGCAGCTGCAGGGATGCCGGCAAGATCTACCAGTTCAAGACGGAGAGTGTTGGCTATGGCACCGATGGCAGCGGCTGTGGCGGCCATGTGTATGGAGCTGTTGAACATGATGGAGAATCCGAACACACCACAGAAGCTGGCAATCAATCTGAATACCAGATGAAGTCCTGGTGTTATGTCGAGTGCTACAAAATCCTGTGGGTGAAGCTTCAGCAGAAGCGCCATGATCCATGCGAACATCGTTGCCACAAGCACAATGATGATCGAGTATGTAAGTCTCTCAAGTCCGGATCTCAGATCCAGCTTTGCAAGGTCTATACCGCTGGTGATGAATGGAAATCCCGGTATGATGAACAGCATTGAGCAGATATATCCGGCTTCGTGGAAGGCAGGTATATGAAATGCCAGCTCGGCGGCCTTTAGCAGCAGTGCGTACACAAGACAAGCGGCTGACACGGATACAGCTATGTTCATATATAAAGTAAAATGGTGTTTGATAAGCTTTGTCCTTATGAGGTTTCCGATTCCAGCTGCGACAAATGCCAGCATCATTTCTACAGGCCCGCCGCCTAGAAGAAATGTGAAGGCACAGCAAGCGAGGGCAGAGGCAAGTCCGAGACGGAGAGGAGAGTACAAGGTATGTATTTTTTCTATCTCATCAAGTCTCTGATGGATTTCCTCACCGGTCAGATGCGCCTCTTCATTTGGAAAATTGTCAACAAACTGCTCCATTCTGTAGAGTTTTGAGGTGTTCACGCCTGTATTGGCGATGCACAGGGACTGTGATACACAGTCGTGACCGTCAAAACAGTTGAATTCTATGGACATGAGCCCGACATCGACGGTACATGTGACACCCAGTTCCTTGGAAAGCCTGTTCATGGAAGTACGGACACGCCATGCACCTGTTCCGCATGAGAGCATGATAAGACCGACTCTGCCTATGACAGAAGCCTTTTCAATCAGACCTGCCTTGCATATGAGTACATTGCTGTCAGCACTGGCGTAGTCATGCCATGGGATCTCCATGTGATTTTTCTCCATAATGTCTATGTACGATTCTGCATTTGCGTTTTTTGCATTCTTACTTTTCCGCATATATGATCGCCTCGGCTTTCGCAACGTGTCTTTCCAGATTCTTCATGAGCAGTGAATCCGGCAGGAATATTCCAAGCTCGTCATATCGCATGCCTTGTTTGTCTAAAGTATCCTGACCGTAGAATACAAATGCCATGGGAAGATTCTTCTCCAGTTCAACCATGATATCCCACACAGCACAGTATGCCTCAGCTTCGGTTTCCTTGAGCTTTACCGTGTCCGGCAGCTCTCTGATGAGCAGGACTCCGATGCACTCCTCAAGGATCTTCTGGCCGACTTCCATATTGTCAGAAGTGTATTCATGGCTGTATCTGTACGCCTTTGCAAGATACATATTCTCGTTGTGTGTCATATGTGTGTATATATCGTGAAAGTGCTGATAATCCTTTTCTCTTACAGAGTTTCTGAATTCAGGCAGAAGTTCGCCGTGCTCATCGGTCATGATGACAGGATTGGTCTTGCCATCGGCGTTGAAGCGATATGGGATGAGGTAGGAATTCCTTAGCAGATCGAACATTGTATTGTTGCAGATGGACATGAGGAATGCCGACATATCTCTGTCCAGATAAGCTGAGAGCAGTGATTTTGTAAATTCTTCCGGTGAAAGATTGCAGTCGAAGTCATCATTGCAGAACAGGTAATTACAGAATGTGTCCATGAGCTTTTCACATGCCCAGGGATCCCTGAGGATCTTTTCAAATAATATTTCTGATTTTTCTTCCCTTGGGAAAATGGTCTTTTCTTCCATAGATATGCGCATCCTTTCATATGATAAATGCTGTCTTGTCATTTAAATCTGGTTAGATTATACTATTGGAGTAGCAATAAGTGAAAATCATAATTGATATGCCAGTAATAACAAAATGATATGCTGGGGCTGCTGCATGGAAAATAATTTTAAGAAAGGGAGTATAGCAGACATGTAATATAGTCTGTGGCTAACAATAGATTATGAACGTTAATTTCGAGTATTATAAGATATTTTATTATGTTGCGAGATATCATAACTTTACCAAAGCCGCAAAGGTTCTTGGAAACAGTCAGCCAAATGTGACCAGGGCGATGAACTGCCTGGAGCAGCAGCTTGGAAGGATACTATTTGTCAGGACAAACAGGGGTGTACAGCTCACAAGAGACGGGGAACAGCTCTATTCATATGTGGAGGCTGCAATGTCACAGCTTCTGACGGCGGAGGATGAGCTGGCAGATGGTGAGAATCTCACTCACGGAAGTATAACGATAGGTGTCAGTGAGACGGCGTTAAATATATATCTGCTGGACAGATTGCGGGCATTTCACATGGCGTATCCGGGTATAAATCTCAAGATATACAACCATTCTACACCTCAGGCTGTGGAGGAAGTGAAGAATGGAAGTATAGACTTTGCAGTAGTTACAACTCCGGCTGATGTGGAGGCTCCTCTCAAGAAGATCGTGCTGCAGTCATATCGTGAGATACTTATCGGCGGAACGACATTTTCTTCACTTAAAAAGCAAAAACTGTCCATTGCGGAGATGAGGAACTATCCTATGATCTGTCTAGGCAGGGAGACTATGACATTCAGATTCTACGACAGAATATTCAGGGAGCATGGCGTGGAGCTTGCGCCGGACACGGAGGCGGCCACCACGGATCAGATACTGCCACTTGTGAAGTGTGAGCTTGGACTTGCATTTATACCAGAACTGATGGCGAGGGAGGCAGTAAAGAACAAAGAGGTTGTAAAACTTTCACTTGAGGAAAAGCTTCCGGACAGGAATGTATGTCTTGTGTATGACTGCCTGCACCCGCTGAATGAGGCAGCAAAGCAGTTCAAGAAAATAATAGTAGAAAGCAGGTGAGAATATGACACTTCAGCAGCTTAGATATGTGGTGATGGTTGCGGATACGGGCACGATCACCGAGGCAGCGAACCGGCTGTATATATCCCAGCCAAGCCTGACAAATGCCATCCATGAGCTGGAAAAAGAGATGGGGATAAATATATTCAACAGGTCAAATAAGGGAATAAGTCCGTCCATAGAGGGCGAGGTCTTCCTCGGCTATGCGAGACAGGTGCTTGAGCAGGCGAAGGTCCTTGAGGACAAATACAAGGGGGACGATGGCGGCAAGAAGAGCTTCTGCGTGTCCACCCAGCATTATTCATTTGCGGTAAATGCATTTGTTGACCTGATAAAGAGGTATGGACAGGACGAATATGATTTCAGCATAAGGGAGACACAGACCTATGAGATCATAGATGATGTCGCCAGGATGAGAAGCGAGATCGGAATATTGTTCATGAATGACTTTAATGAGAAGGTGCTGAACAAGATCCTCCGGGCAAATGACCTGGAATTTCATGAGCTGTTTGTGGCAAAGCCTCACGTGTTCATAAGCAGAAAGCATCCACTGGCGAAGAACGATATCATAACAAATGAAGAACTGGAGGCGTATCCATATCTGTCATTTGAGCAGGGGGAGCACAACTCTTTTTACTTCTCGGAGGAAATATTCTCCACAACGGAGAGAAAGAAGAATATAAGAGTCAGGGACAGAGCGACACTGTTCAATCTGCTTATAGGCCTGAATGGATATACTGTGTGCAGCGGTGTCATAGATGAAAAGCTGAACGGCAAGGACATTATATCGGTGCCGCTGGCAGATGAGAGCGATATGAGGATTGGCTATATCGTCCACAGAAAGGCGATCCTCAGCAGACTTGGAAATACCTATCTCGGTGCGTTGGCAAATTATCTCACGGCTGGCAGTGACGAGCCGGAGGATTCAGTAAAAATTCCTCAGAGAAAGCTCCAGCGCAGAGGGCGCTTCAATGAGATGAGAGATGACGGAGAGCCTGCCTGTGGAGATGTGAGGGAGAAGGCGGCGGAACATATGAGAAGGGTTAAAGCCACATAGCTGACATAGAATAAAAGACATAGAAATAGCGTGGGTATAGCAAAAAACTATATCCGCGCTATATTTTTATGTATTATACAAGTGAACCAGAGCTTCATATAATGTCAACAACAAACAAGAAAATAACACTGGTCTATGAGATATGCCAGTGAGTGAGCAGGAGGATATGATGAAGACATCGGTTATAGGATTTCCAAGGGTGGGAACATTAAGAGAGTTAAAATTTGCATCTGAAAAATATTTCAGACATGAGATAACGGCGCAGGAGCTTACAGGAATTGCAGCGGATCTCAGACACAGACACTGGATGACACAGGTGGCAGCAGGGATAGGCTTTATTCCGTGCAACGACTTTTCATTTTACGATATAGTGCTTGATACAGCAGTTCTTCTCGGAATAGTGCCAAAGAGATACAGAGAGCTAAATGTCTCAAAGCTTGACACGTACTTTGCCATGGCAAGGGGGTATCAGGGAGAATCCGGGGATGTGAAGGCTCTTGCGATGAAGAAGTGGTTTAACACAAACTATCATTACATAGTTCCGGAGATAGAGGATGACACAGTGATAAGCCTTGACTGCGAGAAACTTACAGGTGAATACGAGGAGGCCAAGGAGCTGGGGATCAAGACAAAGCCTGTGGTTATAGGACCATACACAATGCTTAAGCTATGCAGATATGTGGGATCAAAGAATGCAGAAGACTTTGCTGATGATGTGGCAGAGGCTTACAGACAGCTCATCGCCGAGTGCGATGAAGAGAATGTGGAGTGGCTGCAATTTGATGAACCATCATTGGTGAGAGATATGGATGACGAAGATAAGGCACTTTTCCACAGGGTGTATGACAGGGTATTTGCAGATCGTGCAGACTGTAAGATACTTCTCCAGACATACTTCGGTGATGTGAGGGATGTGTATGAAGATATCATAAATATGCCATTTGCCGGAATAGGCCTTGATTTTATAGAGGGCAAACAGACCGGTCAGCTTATAGACAGATACGGCTTCCCTGGGGATAAGGTACTTTTTGCCGGCCTGGTAAATGGCAAAAATATCTGGAGAAATCACTACGACAAGACCCTCAAGATAGTAGGGCAGCTCCGCGATAAGAAGATAGATGTGGTTCTGTCTACATCATGCTCACTGCTCCATGTGCCATACACACTTAAGCAAGAGACGAAGCTGTCACAGGACTATCTGAGGTTCTTTGCATTTGCAGAGGAGAAACTTATTGAACTCTCGGAGCTTGCGGCACTTGCCGAGAGTTATAACTATACAGAGCTTGAGGCATACCACAAGAATCAGGAGTTATTTGCGGGAACAAGAGACTGCAACAGCAACGAGGTGAGACAGAGGCTTGCGGCAGTGACTGAGGCAGATTATGCAAGACTTCCGAAGAGAAGCGAGAGGCAGGCACTTCAGAAGAAGGAATTTGGGCTTCCTGAGCTTCCGACAACCACTATAGGTTCATTCCCACAGACTAAGGATGTGAAGTCACAGAGAGCACAGCTCAGAAAGGGAGAGATATCTGAGCAGGAATATGTGGACTTTGTAAAGGGAAAGATAAAGGAATGTGTAAAGTGGCAGGAGGACATCGGACTGGATGTGCTAGTGCATGGCGAGTATGAACGAAATGACATGGTTGAATATTTCGGTGAGGCACTTGGCGGATTCCTGTTCACTGAGAAAGCATGGGTACAGTCATATGGAACGAGATGCGTAAAGCCGCCTGTGATATGGGGTGACGTATACCGCAAAAAGCCGATCACGGTTGATTGGTCTGTATATGCGCAGTCGCTCACAGACAAGATCATGAAGGGGATGTTGACCGGTCCGGTGACGATACTCAACTGGTCATTCCCAAGGGAGGATATATCAATCAAGGAATCTATATCACAGATAGCGCTTGCGATCAGAGATGAGGTGCTGGATCTGGAGGCGCATGGAATAAAGATGATACAGATAGATGAGGCTGCACTCAGAGAAAAGCTTCCACTCAGAAAATCTGATTGGTATACGGAGTACCTTGATTTTGCGATACCTGCATTCCGTCTGACACACAGCGGTGTGAAGGCTGAGACACAGATACACACACATATGTGCTACAGTGAATTTACGGATATCATACCTGCCATAGATGATATGGACGCGGATGTGATCACATTTGAGGCGTCAAGATCCGATCTGCAGATCCTGGATTCTCTCAGGGAGAACAACTTTGAGACAGAGGTGGGACCTGGCGTATATGATATTCACTCTCCAAGAGTTCCGTCGGTGGCAGAGATCGTGAAGGCGGTAAATGTCATGCTCACGAAGATAGGCAGGGATAAGCTCTGGATCAATCCGGACTGCGGTCTTAAGACCAGAGGTGTGCCTGAGACTGACGCCAGCCTCAGAAATATGGTTGAGGCTGCCAGACAGGTAAGAAAATAATATATAAAATGCTTGACAAATTCACATAAATATTACGCAAGTCAGTCATAATGATGATCTGGTTATACGGCTGGAGAAAGAGGATGAATACCGGGAAGTCGAGAATCTGGTGCGGGACAGTTTCTGGAATGTGTATCGTCCCGGCTGCCTGGAACACTATGTGCTCAATCAGCTGAGAAAAGACGGTGCATTTGTCCCGGAACTGGATTATTCGTTGCAGAAAGCTGCAGAGCTCGGCTGCGGAGCACTATGCTTTGAGGGGAATATTGATTTCTATGGCAAAAGCGGATTCAGACCGGCAAGCGAGTTTGGCATTCGCTATCATGGACTTGATGAGGGGGAGGATGCATCGTTTTTCCTCTGCAAGGAGCTGATTCCCGGATATCTTGATGGAGTCACGGGTGAGTACGCTCCGCCAGAAGGATATTTCGTGGACGAAAAGGCTGTGGAAGAATTCGACAGGCAGTTTCTATATAAAGAGAAAAAGACACTGCCCGGACAGATATTTTCATAAGGAGGACCCGCCGTAAAATAAAAGAAAATTGTTACTAAAGCTCGCAAAGTTGCATAATCTGCCGAAAAAAGTTTGGAAAAGTTGCAAAAATTACCGCGAAAAGGTTGGAAAAGTTGCAAAAAATTGATATCATAGGGATAGAAAAGTTGCAAATGCAGTACGTGGGGTGATTTTATGCTGGAAAGATCGGCAAAAAAATATATAGATTCATGGATTCAGAGCGGCAGAGACGCTTTGCTCATAACGGGAGCGAGACAGATTGGTAAGACATATCTTATAAAAGAATGCCTCAGGGAAAGTGGAGTGCCATATGTGGAATTGAATTTTATTGACCAGCCGGAGCTTGCCACATTGTTTGGCGGTGCCAGAGATGCAAAGGATCTGCTTATGAGACTTAGTCTGGTGACAAAACAGCCTCTTGAGAAAGGCCGTACGATCATATTTCTGGATGAGGTGCAGGAGTTTAAAGATATAGTGACAAGAGTGAAGTTTCTGGTGGAAGATGAAAGCTACAGGTATATCATGAGCGGTTCGCTTTTGGGCGTAGAGCTGAATGATCTCAGATCTGCGCCGGTTGGATATCTGCGTGTATGTGATATGTATCCGATGGATCTGCACGAATTTATGGTTTCTGTTGGTGTGAATCAGAATGTGATCGACACACTGAAGGAATGCTTTACGCAGAGGCTGCCTGTTGATTCGTTTGTACATGAAAAAATGCTTGATGTATTTAATCTGTATCTTATCGTGGGCGGAATGCCGGAGGCGGTCAATACCTATGTGGAGACAAATGATCTTGCGAAGGTAGCGGAGGTACATGAAAAGATAGTTAAATTGTACAGAAGTGATTTCACAAAGTATGAGACAAGGTACAAGCTGAAACTGCAGGAGATATATGATGTTATGCCGGGACAGCTTGATCAGAAAAATAAACGATTCCAGATCAATAGTATAGGTAAAGGCCTCAGTTATGATAGGGTTGCAAATGATTTTCTGTGGCTTAAGGATGCTGGGGTTGCGATACCGGTCTACAATATAAGTGAGCCGAAACTTCCGCTTGTGATCAGTGAGAATAGGAATCTCTTTAAACTATTTTTCTCCGATGTAGGACTGCTGACAAGTAGGTATTCGGATCAGGTGAAAATGGCGATACTGAATAAAGAAAAGTCTATAAACAATGGTGCGCTATTTGAAAATGTGGTTTCCCAGGAACTACTCAGCAAAGGTCATAAAGAATATTATTTTAACAGCAAAAAGCAGGGTGAGCTTGATTTTGTAATAGAACTGAATGGTAAAGTAGTTCCACTGGAGATAAAATCGGGTAAGGATTACAAACGACACTCTGCGCTGTGCAATGTCTTGGCTGATGAAAATTACGGAATAGAATATGCATATGTTTTTTCGGAGAGAAACGTAGAGGTCAGCGGCAAAAAAGTATATTTGCCAATATATATGATGATGTTTCTGGAAAACGAAAAGATGGCTGACACGATATATAAACTTGACCTATCAGGGTTGACATTCGATAAGGATATGTAGCATCAGTTTTCGCCTGTTGACGAGCCGATGTTAAAAAATAGGAGAGACAGCATGAAGATAAAGATGTGCGGAATCACGACCCCGGCCGATGTGGCCGCGGTGAATGAGGTGAGACCTGATTATATAGGAATGGTGATGTATTTCCCAAAGTCAAAGAGAAATGTCAGCGTGGAGACTGCGCGCAGGTTGCTTGAAGAACTGAGGAAAGATGTGAAGAAGGTTGCAGTGGTGGTATCCCCGGATGCGGAGCAGATAGCGGAGATAGGTGAGCTGGGATTTGATGTGATACAGATTCATGGACAGACCAGCGATGAGCTTATAGAGAGTGCGCATTTGCCTGTGTGGAAGGCGTTCAATGTGAAGGATATGGATATGTACCCACATTATCAAAGCCTTTCGAATGTTGCAGGTTATGTGTTCGATGCCGGTGAACCTGGAAGTGGCAAGACATTTGACTGGAACAGTTTGACGGATATCGACAGAGATGGAAGGCTGTTTGTGCTTGCCGGAGGTCTCACGCCGGACAATGTGCGGCGAGCGATAGAGCAGGTACATCCTGACGTAGTCGATGTGTCATCTGGCATAGAGTACGATGTGGTAGAAGGCGTTCAAAAACCGGGCAAGGATCCGGAGAAGATGCGCCTGATGAAGAGGAATATCGCTGCTTGGCAGATTTCTGGTAAATCTGATAATTGATTCTCACTAATCACAGTCAAAATGGTGGAAAAGATACAAAATTGTATCTAAATACTCATATAAGCGGAAAAAAGGACAAAGTTTGGAGACTTTGTCCTTTTTCATGAGATAAACTTAATTTAGCGATAATTTTGTATCTATTTCACGTGCATGGTAAATCCAAATTCCCACTCATCCTCGTCAAATCTGTATTTCTCATCAAGCTCGGGGCCGCAGCTGTTGGAGCCGATTCCGTTCTGGCGATAGTCTATGCACAGGACGGATTTGCCGCTCTCCGGCAGCTCGTAGTTGTGGGCTGCTTTGGTCAGTTCCTCTGCGGTGTAAGGCGAGGCGTTCATTGAAAATGGCACAGCGGATGTCACGGTTATGCTGTGGGCTGTTGTAGCTGCGATCGTTTCGGCTGTCTGCGCATTGCAAATGCTCTGATATGATGAACCGTTGACAAAGTTATTTTTGTCGGAGCTATTCCTGTCAGACTCGTCGCTTGCTCCAGGGGCACTGACCTGAACAAGGCTACAGTCAAAGTGGCTTCCATTTTCCTGCGGCATGATATAGTCCTCGTGCATCTCGTCAATGGATGCAGAAAATGAGCCATGCCAGCTTGCATGGTGCTTGTCGATATAACTCTCGTATGGCCCCATACCGATATAATTTACATTTCGCATATCTTCTCTCAAAATCATCCTCACGCCGAATCTTGGGAGCGTAGGGAATTCAGCATTTTTCTTTACATGCATTTTTGATTTTATAGTTCCTTCAGGTGTTATTATCCATTCAGCGTTTATCCTCAGAACAGGCTGTACCGTTGGTGCTGAGAGGCTTGACGTGCACGATATCACGGCACATCCATCTTTTATAATGCAGCCAGTCTCATATGTCCTTTCGGATATCATGTCATAGTGGGCTCTTAACCACTCGTTCTTGATATTTCTGTCGTTGTCCGTAGGGGCACGCCAGATAGTCTTGTCGCATGGTGCAGATAGAAGTTCCTGACCATCAACCACAATGTCCGTAAAGTTTCCTGTATTCCTGTCAAATATATATTCAAAATTACTTCCGCTGACAACAAATTCTGTGTCGCTTTCCGATACATGAAGATGGGCAGAAGCTGTATCCTGAGTAGTCAGATATTGTTCCACCAAATTCTGCGCCTTGTCCAAAGACGATGCTTTATCCAGGACCTTGTCTGCGTTCTGTTTTTGTGTGGCAAGTTCTATCTCGTCAAATCCCAACACATCACCTTTCTTTACGAATGCACTGTCACAAGCTGCCTTATATATCACACGGAGAAACATTCTGTGCGTAATAATATCTTTTGTGCAATCGGCGACATCTGAACATTCAACAACACTGGAACGATCAGTAACATCTGAGCTGCCAGAAATGTCAGCATGACTTGCTGCATATAAGTCTGACAATGATTTCTGTATATTTGTAGTAGGGTTCAGGCTGACAGTTCCATCGCCGTGAGGTGCCACGGAAGGAACATCAATATTTCCGGATGTAACCACCTGCCCATCACAAGTGACTTCATAGCTCATAGTGAGGTAGTCCCTGATGTCAGTGAAATCCATGTAGTTGTGCAGAGTCAAAACTCCATTTGTCTCATCATATCCAGTGATCCTTACCGGGCGGTTGATGTTCTTGAATTCAAGAAGTCCTGTGTGTGGTCTGCGGTCCGGATACACCAGACCGTCCATACAGAAGTTGCCGTCGTGGATAGTCTCACCGCTGTCTCCACCGTAGGCGTACATATCCTTGCCGTTTGCCGCCTTGCCCCTGTATATGGCGTGGTCGCACCACTCCCACACAAAACCGCCACAGGTGGTCTCGTGGCTGTCGAAGAACTGGAAGTAGTCCTCCAGATCTCCAGGGCCGTTGCCCATGGCATGACAATATTCGCACAGGATGTAAGGCTTGTCGCCATCACCATCTATATACTCAGCCATCTCGGATATGGATGGATACATTCTGCTGTAGAGATCCAGATTACTGTAATCGTATTTTCTCTTGCCGTCTGTATACTGGGCGCTCTCGTAGTGGGTGAGACGGGAGCTGTCATAGGACTTGACCCATGCCAGAGCCTCCTCAAATGTCACGCCGTAAGCACTTTCATTTCCCATGGACCAGATGACTACGCTGGCACGGTTCTTGTCCCTGATGACACAGCGCCTGATGCGGTCAAGAATGGATTCACAGAATTCAGGATTGTTGGCGATCGGCTCATTCCACCTTGCTGCCTTGTTATCCCAATTATTATCAGAATAGAACAATTCACTTGGACCATGTGCCTCTATGTCAGCCTCGTCTATCACATAGAATCCATATTCGTCGCAGAGCTCATAGAAATAAGGAACATTTGGATAATGGCTTGTCCTTATGGCGTTGACATTGTGCCGCTTCATGAGAGACATATCCCTGATGATCTGTTCTCTGCTGATCGTAAAACCGGTCACAGGGTCGGAATCATGTCTGTTCACTCCATGGAACTTGATCGGCATGCCGTTGATGTACACGATCTTATTCTCTATCGTTATCTCCCTGATTCCTATCCTGTCAGTGATGACCTCACCGGCGCATCTTATGATGACAGTGTAGAGATATGGCTTTTCTGCATTCCACAGCACAGGGGAGTCGATCGACAAAGTAATGCTGCTGGAGCTGGCTGCGGTTTTGCCTTCGTCTGCATTGGTATTGGCATCGCTCTGAGCGGAAATTTCACATTTTACACAGCCTGATGAACATATGCTGCCATCGGCGTCCAGAATAGTAACTTCAATATCAACATTTGAATCAGCGCCTTTATCAACCACTGTTTCCGGTTTTGATGAAAAACGGTCTTCAACGCAGGAATATTCTGTAAATGCTGTGAAGTCTATGGTTACATCTGCCTTAGTTGGATCCGTTATATCGTCACAGCTGGTCTTTATGAAATAGTCGTATACAGCACCCTCAGAGCGTTTCAGGATATATACATCCCTGAAAATACCGCTCATGCGGAACTTATCCTGATCCTCAAGATAGCTTCCGTCGCACCATTTGAGGACCAGCACGCAGAGTCTGTTGGAGCCGTTTCTTATGAATTCGGTTATGTCAAATTCACTGGTCGAATGGGATACCTGGCTGTAGCCAACATACCTGCCGTTGAGCCATACATAGAAACAGGAATCTACACCCTCAAAGTTCAAGTGCGCGAGTGGCGCGTCCTCGTTCTGATCGTAGATAAAGTCTGTCACATATGCACCACAAGGGTTGTCCTTTGGCACATAAGGTGGGTCAAATGCAAATGGATACCTGACATTGGTGTACTGGTGATAGTCGTATCCGTGCATCTGCCATACTGATGGAACCGGAATATCATCGAAACCGGATATATCATATCCCTCACTGTGGAATTCGTCCTGAAGCTTATAAATGCTGTCATAGTAGCGGAACTTCCAGGTTCCATTCAGAAACTGTACTCTGTCCGAGTGATCCCTTGCATCAAGGGATGTGCTGTATGCCTTCCCAGCAGGAATATAGTAATTCCTATCCGGCATGGTGTTCTCGTGCAGAATATGCAGATTTTCGTAGTGACGCGGAATGATCATAACAATACCTCCTGTGGTTAATTTAATATATAAAACGTTGTATATTCGTCGTTTGTTAGATATATTATAAGATAACGGCACATGAAAAGTCCATACATATAATGAGACAAAATATGCACATTCTAGTTTTATAAGGCGGATACACCGCACCCTGCAAGTCTGCTTGCAGGGTGAAGTCTCTGAACAGACAAAAGAAAAAGTATAAAGCATACAGGATGTGTCTGCACACGCTTCAAAATAGTGTAAAAATAGTGAAATAATAGTGTGATTTGCCATATAGAAAGGAGCCACACATGTATACAAACTCAGCATATCTTCACAACTCACTGCTCGACATAGTGGACAAGAGCAGACCGCTCATAGTCACAAGCTGCGGAACGTACAAGCTGTATACACAGAAAGAGTTTACGACCTACAGACCTAAGGGGCGTAAGGATTATCAGCTCATATATGTGGCGGCGGGAAAGGCACATTTTGAGATAGATGGGCAGGATGTGATCGCCTGTCCCGGAAGCATGGTGATATACAGGCCGAGACAGATGCAACGGTATGTGTATTACGGAGACGAACACACGGAGGTGTTCTGGGTGCATTTTACCGGGGGAGAGGTGAAGCAGACACTCAGGCGATACGGAATAAATGACGATGTGAATATGTTCTATGGTGGAGACCATGCTGAGTACAGAATTTTGTTCAGGCAAATGATACAGGAGCTACAGCTCTGCCGGGATGACTATGAGGAGATGTTGGAATACATATTCAGACAGATGCTTATCTCAGCTCACAGGCAGCAGGGGCAGGATGATTCCAAAACTGTGTCGGCCATGGCAGAGGAGATGGACCGTGCGGCGGCATATTTTAGTGAGCATTATAACGAGGGAATACTTGTGGAGGACTATGCAAGCATGCACAACATGAGCGTGAGCTGGTTCATACGGAACTTTAGACAGCGCATCGGAACCACGCCCACACAGTACATCATGTCAAAGCGTATAGCTAACGCCCAGATGCTTCTCGAGAGCTCGGACTACAACATGACAGAGATAGCAAAGATAGTTGGATACGATAATCCGCTTTACTTTAGCCGGGTGTTTAAAAAAGAAAAAGGAATGTCTCCTATGGAGTACAGGAAGTCGATCAGGCGGTGATAAATAGCTGGAAAAAATTTATCAATAAGTGTATATATAATATAGAAGAAACTGCTGTGTGTGTGACGGGCAGTTACATATTAAATGAGATATAAAATGATTGTTGATTGGAGGAACTGAACATGAAGGTTTTAATGTTGAATGGAAGTGCGAAGCCGCAAGGCAATACATACCGCGCACTTTACGAGGTAGGCGAGCAGCTTAAGAAAGAGGGAATAGATTACGAGATATTCCAGATCGGAGCAGATCCGATAAGAGATTGTATAGGCTGTGGCCAGTGTGGTGCAAAGGGCTGCTGTATATTTGATGATGACAAGGTGAATGAATTTGTGGAGAAGGCAGCAGAGGCTGACGGATTCGTATTTGGATCACCTGTATACTATGCTCATCCAAGTGGAAGAATATTATCATTCCTGGACAGGGCATTTTATAGTGGCAAGAAAGCGTTTGAGTATAAGCCGGGCGCATCTGTGGCAGTAGCAAGACGTGGCGGAACATCAGCATCATTCGATGTGATGAATAAATACTTTGGAATATCACAGATGCCGGTGGCTGGCTCTACATACTGGAATCTTGTACACGGACGCGTGCCTGGAGAGGCTGAGTTGGATGCGGAGGGTATGCAGACCATGAGAAATCTTGCAAGGAATCTTGCATGGATGCTCAAATGCTTTGAAGCCGGCAAGGCAGCAGGTGTTGCGCTCCCTGACACAGAGAGAGGCAACCAGACGAACTTTATAAGATAAATTAGTAAAGATTATAATATCGTGAAGCAAATGACAAAGATTGAGTTTAACCTAAATCAGAACATAGTGTTAATGGTAGAAAGAGAGATTACATATGTAATCTCTTGAACTATAGTCAAGGTATGGAAATGGTAAGTATTCTACTGCTAACACTTTTTAAAATATAAATGCGTTTGATTCAAAGGAGATTTGGTTTGTGTTTGTTATTGCTGATAATGTGGCATCCGACAATGATCTGGTGATTCATGTAATTGCGTTTATATTGTGCTTATGATAAATAGAATATGTCAAAATGATAAGCGAGCTGTGGCCTTGTAAAGATCACAGCTCGTCGTCCGTCTCGATATAATCCGGCCGGTTATTGTTCATGGTTTCCTGGCTGGAGATGGTTCTCTGGCGTTTTTCCTGCCGGTAGGCATTAGGCGACATGCCGGTGGTCTTGCGGA